>Ga0209337_1000008_pt1 | contig 538930 bp, 454 predicted proteins | sample LinPmetageLP53_FD_184044 | JGI IMG/M metagenome (GOLD analysis project Ga0209337, IMG submission 184044) | Marine viral communities from the Pacific Ocean - LP-53 (SPAdes) (version 2) | ecosystem: Environmental > Aquatic > Marine > Oceanic | place: Pacific Ocean | collected 2010-02-08 | reverse complement strand
CGAACTCAGAAGTGAAACGCATTAGCGGCGATGGTAGTATGGGGTTTCCCCATGCGAGAGTAGCACACTGCCAGACTCCCATTCAGAATGAAGCCACCTTAATCGGGTGGCTTTTTTCGTTTCTGCGCGAAAATAAAACAACAGCGGGACTTTAAGCCCGACTACTAATACCAATTATACCAATCACCGTAATTAATTTCCCACGTCAATCCAATCCCGCATGCATAGATTTGCGACCCGTTTATTATCACTAATAAAGCGGTTCCAGGCTCTACAACATTGCTCAACAATATCTTCATAGCCTTCGAAACAACGATTAGCTAATTCATTTTGTCTTAACCATTGCCATACCTGTTCTATTGGGTTCAACTCCGGTGAATATGGGGGAAGTGTTATAATAGAAAGGTTGTTATACCAATTACATTAATATTATGATCTAATGACAGTATTATTAGCTGACATAACAGACCGATGCTTCGAGAGATAGATTTTGCAGGACTCGCTAAGCGAGAAACAAATGGAAGACGACGGATAAGGCTACTAGCGTTAGCCCATTTTAAAGACGGAATGGATCGTGCTGCTATCGCCAGAGTACTTAAAGTTAGCAGAGGAAGCGTCGTCAATAAATGGGTCGCCAACTTTCTTCAAAGTGGTATGTCAGGCTTGGATAGCAAATCACCACCAGGACGGCAATCTAAACTAACGACCAAGCAACTCAAAGAACGAGCGGCTTATATTGAACAGTTTAGTCAGTCTGAGACGGGTGGTCGTCTACAAGCGGCTCATGTTCAGCAGTTCTTATCTGATAAATTCGCCGTCACTTACCAAATATCCAATGTTTATCGCTTGATGCATGAATTAGGTTTTTCATGGATAACCAGTCGCTCACAGCATCCGAAGCAATCACAATCAGCCCAAGATGAGTTTAAAAAAATTCCAAATTGAATTGATCCAGAGGATCCCAGGTCATATAGCGCTAAAAAGGGTAGATATATGGTTTCAGGACGAAGCAAGGTTTGGCCAGCAAAATACCACAACTCGTATCTGGGCAACCAAAGGCAGCCGGCCCCGCGTTGTGAAGCAACAGCAATTTGAATACGCGTATCTATTTGGAGCAGTATGCCCTGCAACAGGAGAAACTGAAGCATTGATTGCGCCTTGGGTTAACAAAGAGATAATGCAACAACATCTTGAGTTGATATCCAAACGCACCGAGCCTGAACGGCATGCGGTGGTGATAATGGATGGGGCGGGTTGGCATACGGATGATATTGCCAAAGATATCGTTAACCTAAGTATTATAAAACTCCCGCCATATTCGCCTGAGTTAAACCCAATAGAGCAAGTATGGAGTTGGCTCCGTCAACACTGTTTAGCGAATCGCTGCTTTAATGGATACAGCGACATTGTCAATGCATGCTCAGATGCGTGGAATCACTTTGTAGCAGATATCCAACAAGTGAAAACACTGTGTTCGAGAAGCTGGATTAAAGTGGTTAATTAATTAATGTAATTGGTATAAGTTGCTTGTTTTTTATACTGTGATTGTAAATATTTCTCTGTTGTAATGTCCGCTCCTTTAATTTTAGATTATCTTTGCTGCATCATAATCGGCATTAGCGGTAATCGTTGTTGATTAAGTCACTAAAGTTTGAATTGATGCCCTTAACTATCTGTTTAATATACTCATTAATTTTCATTACAATTATTCTGATCGGAGCGTACATGATGGGCTACACTGGATATTCGTTAAGTTTTATTACTAAAGATTAATTGTTGATGAAAAAAATATTTGTGCCAATGAAATATTCTTAAACAAGCCTAGGTCTATACATTCGTGAACAACATTAATATTCTAAAAATCAATTAAGGTGTCAGATATGAAACAAATTAAACAGACTACTATCGCAACCGCAATCGGCGCTGTTGTACTTGGCTCTTTGGCTTCTATGAGTTTTCAAGCTAATGCAGCGCCTTTCGGTATGCAGACTCTAGAGTCTGGTTATATGCAAGAAGCCGCAGAAGGTAAATGTGGTGAAGGTAAATGCGGTGGCGATAAAGCCGAAAAAATGACGAAAGAAGGTAAGTGTGGTGGCGATAAAGCTACCAAAGAAGGCAAGTGCGGCGAAGGTAAATGTGGTGGTGACAAAGCTACCAAAGAAGGCAAGTGCGGCGAAGGTAAATGTGGTGGTGACAAAGCTGCCAAAGAAGGCAAGTGCGGCGAAGGTAAATGTGGTGGTGACAAAGCTGCCAAAGAAGGCAAATGTGGTGGCCAAGCTTAATTCTTAATTAGAATTTTTTAATAAAGGCCGGCTTTGCTGGCCTTTATCTTTTATGCCACATAAATTAAATACAACGTTAAAATAATCGCGGAGTGAGTTATGCGAAAAAAACATTTTGCAGGTGTTGGTTTAGGATTGCGACGCGAAATGATTGGTGAGCTAATTGATAATATTCCAAGCTCGGTAGATTTTTGGGAAGTCGCCCCAGAAAATTGGATCCCGCTAGGGGGGAAGTATCAAAAACAACTCTCACGATTTACCGGCGCTAGCCAATTTGTTACTCACGGTCTTTCGTTATCAATTGGGGGTCCAGAGCCGCTGGATATCAACTTTGTAAAAGATGTAAAAGCATTTCTCGATACACATAACATTGAACATTACAGCGAACATTTGAGCTATTGCTCAGGTAAAGGTCACCTTTATGATCTGATGCCCATTCCTTTTAGTGAAGAAGCCGTGAAGTACGTTGTTAGGCGAGTGGAAACGGTACAGGATATTATTGAGCGGCCACTGATCCTAGAGAACGTTTCATATTATGCAGCGCCAAACGCAAAAATGAGTGAACGGGATTTTACATTAGCGGTATTGGAAGAATCGAATTGTAAAATGCTGCTCGACGTAAACAACATATATGTTAATTCTATCAACCATGGTTATGATGCCGAAGAATTTCTCGCATCTATGCCGACGTCCCGTATTTTATATGGACACATTGCGGGGCATTTCGATGAAGCGGATGATTTGAAGGTTGATACACATGGCGCTGACGTTATTCAGCCTGTTTGGGATTTACTAGAAAAAGCATATGAAATTCACGGTGTTTTTCCCACTTTATTGGAGCGAGACTTTAATATACCGCCGATTAACGAGTTACTGCTTGAAGTTGAAAAAATACGTAAGTTACAAGAAAAGCATTCTATGATGCCCAGTCATCAGGAGTTCGCGTAAATGTTTGAATTTCAAAAGACTCAGTTGGAATTTATCGAACATATTAAAGATCCAGAAAATAAACCGTTTTCACATCCTATTGAATCTCGGCGCATGAATATTTATAAGGAGCTATTTTTCAATAACATAAAAGGCTTCCTAAGTTCGGGGTTTCCTGTGTTAGAGAGTCTATATAGCGAGGATGAATGGGATCGTTTAGCACGACAGTTTTTCGCAGAGCACGAATGTCGCTCTCCATATTTTACCGATATCAGTAAAGAATTTGTCGAATATTTAAGTAACGAGTATGAACTACAGGCCTGTGACTCGGCGTTTATGGCTGAACTGGCTCATTACGAATGGATGGAACTGGCTGTTTCAATTCGTAAGCAAACTCAAAAATGGGATGCAGTTGAATCTGTTGAAAATATGCAGTTGTCAGAACTGGCAAGTGTGGTTAGTTATCAATACCCGGTTCATCAAATTAGCCAAGACTATCAGCCTACAGAATCTAACGGACCTGTTTACTTGGTAATTCACCGAGATAGTGACGACAAAGTCGATTTTACTCTGATCACCGCAATGACAGCCCATTTATTATTAACCATAGAGAATAACGCACATCTTTCAATCGATTCATTGAATTCCATCATGGTGGAAAGTTTGCCGCAACTAGATGCAGCGCAAGTCATCCAAGGGGTTAAGCAAATAGTTGAACAAATGCTTGAGCACGAGATACTCATTCCATACTCGATTAACGAGTAAATTGGCTATCAATTTTATCCGCTTTGAATTACCATTTACGGCTGAATTCATATTAGTTAAATCGCGACGAATGGGGTTTTCAATGCAAGATAATAATGGTTCTCAAGATCCGTTCAATTTCACTTATCTAACTGCTGGGCTTTTGACTCTATTGGCATTGCCATTGATGCATGTCATTTTAGGTTGGATAGTTTTCCTTTAGCCGTCGTTTTTTAATTATCAATTACAACGGGGAAAGCTGTGCCCGCTGCTTATATAAAGTCGGTTATTAAAACCGTACCTGATTATCCCAAGCCTGGGATTTTATTTCGTGACGTGACTTCGATACTTGAAGATCACAAAGCGTACACATCTAGCATCGAACTTTTGGTTAAAGAGTTTGCGCCTTATAAGTTTGACAAGGTTGCAGGAACTGAAGCCCGTGGCTTTTTGTTCGGTGCACCGCTAGCGATCGAGCTTGGTATTGGTTTTATTCCTGTACGTAAGCCGAATAAGCTGCCGCGCAAAGTCATTAGCGAAACCTATGAGCTTGAATACGGAACAGATTGCTTGGAAATGCATGAAGATGCAGTCAAGCCCGGTGAAAGAGTGTTGATGTTAGACGACTTACTCGCCACGGGCGGTACAATGATCGCGACAGCTAATCTAATTAGACGGTTAGGCGGTATTGTGGAGCACGCTGGATTTGTTATTTCCTTGCCTGATTTGGGCGGAGAAACCAAGTTAAAGGAAATTGGCGTTCAAAGTCACTCACTATGTGAGTTCGAAGGCGAGTAATTTAATCACATGAGCTATCAAGTTCTAGCGCGAAAATGGCGACCAAATAATTTTAGTGAATTAGTCGGTCAGGAGCATGTTGTCGCGGCAATTTCAAATGCACTTGATAATGATCGTCTACACCATGCTTATTTGTTTACGGGGACACGCGGAGTTGGCAAAACGACCATCGCGCGTATCTTTTCTAAAAGTCTTAATTGCGAATTAGGTATGGGGTCAAAACCCTGTGGCCAATGCTCGACATGCGTGGAGATAGAACAAGGAAACTTTGTTGATCTTTTAGAGATTGACGCTGCTTCGCGTACAAAAGTCGAGGATACACGTGAGTTATTAGACAATGTGCAATATCGTCCTTCCAGAGGCCGTTATAAAGTCTATTTGATAGATGAAGTGCATATGTTATCCAAACACAGTTTTAACGCTCTGCTTAAAACCTTAGAAGAGCCGCCACCTCACGTGAAATTTTTGTTGGCAACGACGGATCCCCAGAAGCTACCTATCACTATCTTATCTCGCTGTTTGCAGTTTAACCTCAAGGCTTTGTCTAGAGCGCAAATTGGCCAACAATTACAGCATGTCTTTGCTCAAGAGCAAATCGAGAATGAGCCTGAGGCACTTGCGCAGTTAGCAAGAGCCGCTCAAGGTAGTATGCGGGACGCATTAAGTTTATCGGATCAGGCTATCGCGCAAGGTAACGGTAACGTCAGTTTGAACATAGTGACTGATATGCTTGGCTTGATGGATAAAACTCAAGTACTTAAATTGCTAAATGCGGTGTTTAATAAACAGAATGAAATGGTGTTTGAACTAGTTGAGTCAATGTCGGAGCAGGCCGCTGACTATAGCCAAGTACTGAACGAATTAATGAGCTTATTGCATCAAATCGCGTTAACTCAGTTTGTACCTGACGCTTGTAAACTTGAAACGATTTCTGCACGGGCTATTTATCAGTTAGCCAAGCGTGTTGCAGCTGAGAATGTGCAGTTACTTTATCAGATAGCTCTACAAGGAAAACGTGATCTGCCGTTTGCTGCGGACGCGAAAACGGGGCTTGAGATGACACTTTTGCGGATGTTGGCATTTAGTCCCGTGCAAGCCTCTACCAGCATTGATGATTTAGTGGCAATGACGCCAAACCCTGAGATTGTGTCACTAGACGCCACACTGTCAGGGCAAGATTCGCCAACAGAGCGAATCACTCCTTCCGCTGGGTCAGCAATGTCTCAGCCGACGAATGTTTTACCCCAAGAGTCGATTATAACTCATAGGAATGAAAATGAGTTTATAGATGATAGTCAAAGCTCGCGTTCATCCGAAAACTCGGTAGATACATCAAATAGTGCGCTAACAAACCCCAACACGCAAACGTTAGCTGATGATGCGTTTGAAAGCCCTAATTCAAGCAGAAAAGCAGAGCATGCTCCCATAGAGTCAAGCGGCTCTTCAACGGTTAATTCGGACGATCATCATTACGATGATGAGCATTATAATGCTGTGCAAATGCAGGAGATGGAAGCTCAACAACAAGGCATAATGCAAGAGGCTGAGCACTTTATTCAAGCTCAATACACGCCTATGTCCGCTGAAAAAAACGTTGAAAACCCTGCACAAGATACATCTGAGTTACAACCTCAGTCGACTGAAAGTTTGTTAGCCTTGCGTAGAAAGTTAGCTCAAGCAGCAGCCGACGAAGAGGAGAAAGCCCCTTCAGTAAAAAAGTCTGAAGGCGGTTATGATGCCAGCCAATTTTTGCCTGGGGGGAACGGACCGGGTATAGAGCCAATGCAAGGTGCTATTCCCAGAGCACAGGCACAGGTTGATACGTCAACAGCAAATACCGGTCAGCAACTGACATCAGCACCCGCTATTGTTAATGCCGAGGTTCCAGAGCTTATTACTCATGGGGAACAAGAAGTTGAAGAAGCTCCCCCTTGGGCAACTGATGAAATGCCCCTTGATGAAATTAACATCCGTGTTGATGAACAAGTGGTTATCTCAGGAGATGAGCAAGACGTTGAAAATGCTATTTTCGACCCCACTGCTCATTTAGCGCAAGATTTGGAGTGTGAAGTCAATTATGTTGTGCCAGCTTTTTTAGCGTCAGGTGAAAAAGTGACCATCGCACCTCAATTGGATAAATGGAGCGCACTTATAACTCAGATGCAAGTCGCGGCTTTAACTAAGCAATTGGCATTGCATTCGGAATTTTCACGCGAGGGGAATACTGTGTTGCTTAACCTTGTTCAAAGTAAGGAGCATTTAAATACCGCTTCTGCCCGGGAACAGTTACAGCAAGCCTTGAGTGATGTATTACTACAAGATATTTCCTTAAATGTACATGTAGGGGACGCAGTCAATACACCGTTCGCGCTTCAGCAGAGTATCAATCGAGTGCGGTTTGATTATGCCAAGCAAGTGGTCGAAACCGATAATGCTATTTGCATGTTTAAAGAGATGTTTAATGCTCAAGTGCTAAGCGAATCAATCAAAGCACGATAAGTTTTTATTTCAAAGATTAAGAGAGAATAGTTATGTTTAAAGGTGGTATGGGTAACGTAATGAAGCAAGCGCAACAGATGCAAGAGCGCATGCAGAAAAAACAAGAAGAACTTGCGAAAATGGAAGTCACGGGTGAATCTGGTGCGGGTTTGGTAAAAGTGACCATGACCTGTAATCACAATGTTCGCCGTGTCGACATCGACGACAGTTTGATGGAAGACGATAAAGAAATGATTGAAGATTTGGTCGCAGCTGCAATGAATGATGCGGTGCGCCGGGTTCAAGAAACCACAAAAGAGCAAATGGCTGATGTAACTGGCGGCATGGCTATGCCCCCAGGCTTCAAAATGCCGTTCTAGTCCCTTGACTGATTTGAGCTGTTCGTTATCCGATTAAGGTTATATAGATGAAACTTAGCCCTCTAATTCTAGAGCTGATTAATGCGTTTAAGGTGTTGCCTGGGGTAGGGCCGAAAAGTGCTCAGCGTATGGCATTTCATTTATTAGAGCGAAATAGAAGTGGCGCCTTGCAGTTGAGCCAGGTGTTGCATAACGCAATGGAGCATGTGGGGCACTGCAAGCAATGCCGAACCTTCACGGAAAGTGAGTTGTGTGAGATATGCGCTCATCCAACGCGCAGTGATGCTGGCACCTTGTGCGTGGTAGAGTCTCCACAAGATGTAGTGGCAATTGAGCAAACAGCTGAGTTCAAAGGACTTTATTTTGTGTTAATGGGGCATTTGTCACCGATTGATGGCATTGGGCCGAGTGAGATTGGTTTAGATGATCTCGCGAACATGTTAGATAATAAAGATCTGACTGAAGTAATACTGGCGACCAATCCCACCGTTGAAGGGGAAGCTACTGCGCATTATATTGGCCAAATGTGCAGTGCTCGTGATATTCAAGCTACTCGATTAGCGCACGGTATGCCCGTGGGAGGGGAGCTTGAGTATGTTGATGGTAATACATTAACGCACGCTTTTGTCGGTCGCAGAAGCTTATCTTAGGTTAAAAAACACTTCTTTTTGCCAACGGTCTAGGGCTTGGACCGTTTAATATCTCACCAATAGTTACAATTTTTTCGCGTTATGTATTGAAATGCATGCAAGCGACCTTATCTCCTTACTCACAAACAGAAACCACTAACTTTGGAGATACTTGCCCATGGCTGACGTTGCCCATCAAGAAACTCATGGCTTTCAAACTGAAGTAAAACAATTACTTCAGTTGATGATCCATTCACTTTATTCGAATAAAGAAATATTTCTTCGTGAACTTGTTTCTAACGCTGCCGATGCAGCTGACAAACTACGTTTCAAAGCATTGTCGAATGACAGCTTGTACGAAGGTAACGGCGATTTGTGCGTTAAGCTCAGCGTTGATAAAGAAGCTGGCTCAATCACAATCTCCGACAACGGTATCGGAATGGATCGCGCTAGCGTGATTGAACATCTAGGTACGATTGCAAAGTCAGGTACGTCTGAATTCTTCAATAACCTTTCTGGTGACCAAGCTAAAGATTCTCAGCTTATTGGTCAATTTGGCGTTGGTTTTTATTCTGCGTTTATCGTTGCTAAGAAGGTCGTTGTGCGCTCACGTGCTGCTGGTGATGATCCAAGCAAAGGTGTTGAGTGGACATCAGAAGGTGAAGGTGAATTCACCGTTGCTGATATTGACAAAGCTGAACGCGGAACTGAAATTACCTTATTCATACGCGAAGAAGAGAAAGAATTTGCCGATGATTGGCGTTTGCGCTCGATCGTAAGTAAGTACTCTGACCATATCAACATTCCTGTCATGATGTTTAAAGAAGAAGTTCCTGAAAGCGATGGTCCTGACGGCGAAAAAACGCCTGCTGAACCAGCTAAATGGGAAGCTGTGAATAAGGCAACGGCTCTTTGGACTCGCGATAAATCTGAAGTGACGGACGAAGAATATACTGAGTTTTACAAGCATATTTCTCACGACTTCACAGATCCGCTTGTTTGGTCGCACAACAAAGTGGAAGGTAAAACGGAATACAATAGTTTGTTATATATTCCGGCGAAAGCCCCATTTGACATGTGGAACCGTGACCAAAAGCACGGCTTGAAACTTTATGTGCAGCGCGTATTCATTATGGACGATGCTGAACAGTTCATGCCGACTTATTTACGTTTCGTTAAAGGTTTACTTGATTCAAATGATTTGCCATTGAATGTATCCCGCGAAATATTGCAAGACAACAAAGTTACCCAAGCTATTCGTCAGGGCTGCACTAAGCGTGTTTTACAGATGCTTGAACGTGTTGCGAAAAACGACAGTGAAAAGTATCAAGGATTTTGGACTGAGTTCGGTAACGCCTTAAAAGAAGGGCCGGCGGAAGACTTCGCGAATAAAGAAAAAGTCGCAGGTTTATTACGCTTTGCCTCTACTGAGGGTGATAGTGAAGCCCAAACTGTTTCGTTGGCAGACTATGTAAGTAGAATGAAAGACGGACAGGACAAAATTTATTACATCACTGCGGACAGTTATAAAGCTGCTAAGTCTAGTCCGCATCTTGAAATTTTCCGTAAGAAAGGCATTGAAGTGTTATTGATGTCAGACAGGGTAGATGAGTGGTTAATGTCGCATCTTACCGAATTTGATGAAAAATCATTTCAGTCAGTTACTCACGGTGAGTTGGATTTAGGTGACTTAGACGACGAAGACAGCAAAAAAGCCCAAGAAGATGCTGAAAAACAGGTTGAAGGCTTAACTGAACGCGTTAAAACAGTACTTGGTGCTAAAGTGGCTGAGGTAAAATTCACCCATAGATTGACTGACTCCCCAGCGTGTATCGTGGCGGACGGCAGTGGCATGTCAACTCAAATGATTAAGTTGATGCAAGCTGCAGGTCAGCCGGTACCTGAGGCTCAGTACCATTTTGAGCTTAACCCGGAGCATAATTTGGTTAAAATGCTTGCTGAAGTACAAGATGAAGAACGCTTTGCCCAGTGGACTGAAGTCTTATTTGATCAAGCTGCATTGTCAGAACAAGGCAGTTTAAAAGATCCAGCTGCCTTTGTGCACAATTTAAACACCTTACTAATGAATTTAGCAAAATAGCGCTAAATTATTCAACATAACGTTAAAAAATGGGCTCTTGGGCCCATTTTTTGTGTATATTATGTATTAATGTAAGTTTACAGGTTTGACCTAAGACATACGTCTTATATGGCTTGTATCTAAAAGGCCGAATGTGTAAAGTTCGGCTCAGAATTTTTTAACTTTAAACTAAAGGCGAGGGGAAAGAATATGCGTATTATTCTTCTTGGTGCACCTGGTGCTGGTAAAGGCACTCAAGCTCAATATTTAATGGGTAAGTATGGTATTCCGCAGATTTCTACCGGAGATATGCTTAGAGCAGCGATTAAAGCGGGCACCGAGTTAGGTAACGCCGCAAAGCGCGTTATGGATGAAGGGAAACTGGTTTCCGATGAGCTTATCATTGGTTTGGTAAAAGAGCGCATTACGCAAGATGATTGCCAAGGTGGTTTCTTACTCGATGGTTTTCCGCGCACTATTCCTCAAGCTGATGCGATGAAAGAAGCGGGCATTAATGTCGATCATGTTATCGAATTTGATGTACCGGACGAAGTCATTGTTGAACGTATGGCGGGACGTCGCGTTCACCCCGCGTCTGGCCGAGTTTATCATTTGCAATATAATCCGCCTAAAAATGACGGAAAAGACGATGAAACAGGGGAAGACTTGGTTATCCGTGTGGATGATCAAGAAGACACTGTTCGTCATCGTCTCAGCGTATATCACGAGCAAACTAAGCCTCTTGTAGATTATTACCAATTAGAAGCAAATGCAGGTAACTGTCAATACCATAAGATTGACGGTACCAAGGCAGTTGATGTGGTTAGCAAGCAATTGTCATCTTTACTTGGCTAATTATCGCTATTCAATCGAATGATAAAAACCCACTGAAAAGTGGGTTTTTTTATGTCTATAATCAATCTTTCATTTTTTGTATCAAATAGGAATCTCGACACCATGTTACATACGCCAATTACTGCTTTTTACGGTGGTCTGCTAGGGATAACCTTTATGTATCTCTCTATTCTGGTGATTAAAGGTCGCCGCTCAGCAAAAATAAGCTTGGGAGACGGCGGAAACAGCCACTTTTTGGGGATCATTAGAGCACATGCTAATTTTGCGGAGTATGTGCCTCTAATTTTGATCCTTATGTTAATAGCGGAAATTAATTTAGCGCATACCGGCGTCTTACACGCCACTGGTGTCGCACTATTGATTGGGCGCATCGTGCATGCCTATGGTTTGAAACATCATTCAGGGGCAAGCTGGCAACGTGTTTCTGGCATGCTATTAACCTTCGCCGCGCTTATCGGTTTATCGATACAAAATATTGTGTTTTTGTATTAATACTTTGTTTATTTTAAGCATAAAAAAAACGGCGCTCACTAGGCGCCGTTTTGATTCACAGGGAACACACATTCAAAAGGGAGTAATTATGAGGGCTTGTGAGCATCCTCTATTAATTTCTCAGTACCCTTACTGATCTGTATAGTGCGAGGTTTTTTCGCTTCTGGCACGACTCGTTCTAAATTGACGTGAAGTAGTCCATTTTCCATTTTGGCTTCGAGCACATTAACGTGATCGCCTAACTGGAATTTACGCTCAAAATTACGCTCGGAAATCCCCTTGTGAAGGAATTTACGCTCTTCGTCTGAACCGGTTTTATTGCCGGTGACTTTTAGGGTGCTTTCTTGCACCTCAATAGAGACTTCATGTTCTGCGAAACCCGCAACCGCCATAGTGATGCGATACTTATCTTCGGCTATCAACTCAATGTTGTAGGGAGGGTAGCTAGATTGTTTTTCGTTACGAGAAGCAGAGTCAATCATGGATGCCAAGTGGTCAAAACCAATGAATGATCGGTATAGTGGAGATAGATCGATATTACGCATTTTGCATATCCTCTTTATAAAGCAATATGAGATTAAAGTGTCCCGACTAGCGGCGACGTTAGTTAAGTACGCGTTCCTCGCGTGACCCTTAGGGCCTTGCAGTTACCTGCCAAATTCTTATCCGTTGAATTTGTATCGACCCTTTCGGCGTCGACCAATACTATGTAGGGATCACAATTCTATTTTTCAATTAGAAAGTGGAAAATAACTAACGAAAATTTTTAAGGTGTTGAATTATAACAATTAATTTTTTATCAAAATAACAATAAAAAAGCCCACTTGATGTGGGCTTTAACAGTAAACATACATTAAATTGGGTTATTGCTGTACACCTTCAAGGTTCAACATGAGTTCTACATGGGTAGACGCTGGGCCTAAATTGGTCATTATGCCGTAATCAGCCATCGCAATTCGGGTGGTTCCTGAAAAGCCTGCGCGGTAGCCACCCCAGGGATCTTTACCTTCGCCAATTTTTTCAGCCATGATGATGATTGGCTTGGTGATGCCGTGCAGGGAAAAATCACCGAATATTTTTAAACGCTCGCCACCTAAACTCTCTACTTTAGTGCTGACAAACTTAGCGTTTGGATATTTTTTGACATATAAAAAGTCTTCACTGCGTAAATGTTTGTCTCTTTCTGCATGATTTGAATCAACACTCTGGGTGTCGATATTTACGTTAATGGTAGCGGCTTCAGGTTTAGCTGGATCGTAACTAAATTTACCGTCAAAGGTATTAAAGCGACCTGTTATCCAGGAATAGCCTAAGTGTTGGATTTTAAAATTAATAGAGGCGTGAGCTCCCGATGTATCGACGACGTAATTTGCTGCAAATGCATTGCTCGATAGCAACGCCAGTAATCCGAAGGCTAAAAGTGACTTTCTCATTGCTGTTCCTTTTGTTGTTTGATGGTAAGCATCCTTACCAGAGTGTTGTCGTTATTAATAAAATGATGTTTTAGGGCCGCTAAGCCATGCAAACTGGCCAATCCTATGAGTACGTATGCCACGTACTCATGGACCATTCCGGCAATATCTTCTTGTTCTGCAAAGAAACGTCCTAAAGAGCCTAGCGTAAACCAGTTAAATATCGTTATGCCTCGCTCATCTGCGGTAGAAATTAAATAACCGCTGATAAATAAAGAAAATACCAGTAAGTACAGGAGTAAATGGGCCAATTTAGCCGCTTTTATTTCCCACTTTGTACCTAACGGGGTGGGCGTCTTTTGAGACAAATTCCATGTTAAGCGCACAAGCATTAAGGCAACAAGCAGCAAGCCGACGCTCTTGTGATAGTGCGGTGCATCGGTATACCAAGAACTATAGTAGTTCAAGTCGACCATCCACCAACCTAGGGCAAACATGCCAATCACAATGATGGCACTTACCCAGTGAAAGACAATACTTAACCAGCCATAAGACAAGGTGCTGTTTTTGAGCATAAATGTGACGCCTACAATCGAATACCCTTACTATATCCTTCGCATTATTTAATTAATATGGCGAAGTTACAAAACGTTTAACTGATAAAGTCGAATGATTAATACAGTCAGCGTGGTGAGTAATTCCCTTTGCAAAAAGCCCTAAGAATTGGCAATAGTATGTTGGTATGTGGGGTTACGTTAGGTACTTAACAGTATGCGCAGCGGATACTGTTAAGCACCTCAGTTTGGGGTGACGCTTTGGAAGTGTCGGTGTTACTTTGTATGACGAGCCCTAAGCACTTCAATGACATCACTAAGTGATAACTCACTGGCCTGCAGCAATACTAGTAGGTGATATAGTAAATCGGCAGATTCATTTTTAAGTTCCTCTAAATCTTTTACGGTCGCCGCTAGCGCAGTTTCAACCCCTTCCTCACCGACTTTCTGAGCGATACGTTTGATACCTTGGCTATACAAGTGGGCGGTGTAACTTGACTCAGGCGAAGCACCTTTACGCGAAGCAATGACCTGCTCTAGTTCAGCAATAAAGCTTATAGCGGGAGTTTTAGCATCCGCCCAACAGGTTTCTGTGCCCATGTGGCAGGTGGGGCCGTTTGGATGGGCTAGAGCCAAAATAGCGTCTTTATCGCAGTCAGCACTGAGCTCAACTAAATCAAGGGTATGGCCTGATGTCTCACCTTTGGTCCATAGACGTTGCTTAGAGCGACTGAAAAAGGTGACGTGACGCGATTCAAGTGTATGTTCAATCGCCTCGATATTCATGTAGCCCTGCATGAGCACTTTACCCGTTGCCGCATCTTGCACTATACACGGCAGTAAGTTATCCATTTTCTGCCAAGCCAACTGCTCGACGTTTTGTTTATTGATTATCATGTTTGTCTCGTATTCGTATCATGTAAATATTTAAGTGTTAGCCAAGCTAAGTGCAATGCGTCGCCAATATCGCATATTGACTAGTCTCGGATTGCGACTTGTTGCTCTCGCAGATAGGCTTTTAAGTCAGGAATAGGAATAATGCCTTTATGGAAAACAGAAGCGGCAAGTGCACCATCAACATCAGCTTGTTCAAACACATCTTTAAAATGCACTTTTTCGCCAGCACCACCTGAAGCGATTAACGGGACTGCGCAATTTTCACGGATCGCAGAAAGCTGGGTGATATCGTAACCTTGACGCACACCGTCCTGATTCATGCAATTCAAAACAATTTCGCCGGCACCATGGTGCTGCACTTCTTTTACCCAATCAGCAGTTTGCCAACGTGTAATCTGAGTACGGCTTTCATCTCCTGTGTACTGATGAACCTGATACTGACCAGTCTCTTCGTTGAAAAAACTGTCGATACCTACCACCACGCATTGTTGACCAAATGTGTCGTGTAATTCACGAATAAGTGCAGGATTGGCAAGTGCTGGAGAGTTGATAGATATTTTATCAGCGCCCATCTCTAAAATGCGCCCAGCGTCTTCAACAGACTTAATACCGCCTGCTACACAAAAAGGAATATCAATTACTTGGGCGATACGGGTTACCCAGCTTTTATCGACCACGCGCTGGTCGCTAGAAGCGGTAATATCATAAAAGACCAATTCATCAGCGCCTTGTTGCGCGTATAGCTCAGCCAGAGGAACGATTTCGCCGATGATTTCGTGGTTACGAAATTTAACACCTTTAACCACAAGACCGTCACGAACATCTAAACAGGGAATAATGCGCCTAGCGAGCATAGAAAACCTTTTTCATCATTAAAATTTTTATCCATGATGGCACTTATTCATAGAGTAAGTGCCTTGTGATAGCTTATTTTACGCGCTTTAACCAACCGTGCATGTCTGGTGCTTTACCCCATTGAATATCATTTAGAGCTTGGCGCAATTTAGCCGTTGTTGGGCCTGCTTCACCGTTGCCAACAGCATGTTCTTTACCTTCATGGATAAACGTACCCACGGGAGTTAGCACGGCTGCAGTACCTGACAAGGCCGCTTCAACACCAGGCTTGGCTGCGCGCTCAAGTAATTCGGTGACTGTGATATTACGCTCACTGACGGTCATACCTAAATCTGTGGCTAGCGTTAATATCGTATTGCGCGTCACCCCATGTAAGAAGGATGAATCGAGGCCTTTGGTAATGATTTCATTGCCGTCAATCAGTAAGAAGTTAGCTGCGCCTGTTTCCTGTACATCGCCATTTGGGCAAAACAAGATTTGGTCTGCTTGCACATCAATTCGTGCTTTAGAAATCGGACCGAGTGCACTGGCGTAGTTGCCACCACTTTTGATCATGCCCATGTGCGGCGCACAGCGCATACCCGTTTCGTCGAGCAACAAGCGCAGTGCTTTGGCGCCACCAGTGAAATAGTCGCCGACAGGTGATAAAAGCACGTACAGCATAGACGTTAATGAAGGTGCAGCAGCTTTACCTATAGATGCTTCGGTACCCACATGTGTAGGGCGAATATACATAGAGCCAGGTGGCAATGGCACGTCTTCAGCATACTGGGCAACAATATCCATGATCATTTTTGCCACTTGGGTTTCATCAATTTCTGGCAGTGACAGTAAACGAGCACTTTGGGCGAAACGTTTAATGTTTTGGTCCATGCGAAAAACGTGCACACTGCCGTCTTCGTGTTTGAATGCTTTTAAACCTTCAAAGCAGGTACTTGAGTAATGTAAAACGTGCGCACCGGGATGCAAACTTATACTATTTGCAGAGACGGTTTGTGCTGCGCTCCACTGATTGTTTTCAAACGTGGTCAGTGCCATTTCAGGCATGAAAACTGTACCAAATACTGCCATCATTATTTCCTAAGTCGTGGGATCATGGTGTGCAAATTAATAACGAATGCACCGACCATATATCCGATTGCTGTTCATATCGCCTGATTATTCAGTAAGCCAATTATTTAATAAGCGGGGGTGCAGTGCAATCACTTAAACCCAATCAATTGTTAAGGGATTTGTCGCCTTTTCATTACGTCAGCATCCGCACTACTAGTTATTGCTTATTAACTAACTTTGCCAACATTCGATAGCTTGTTCTACAGTGAATTTACCCTCAAGTAATGCTCGGCCTAGTATGACGCCGCTCACATGAGTTGGTTTTAACACCGCAATATCATCTAAGTTGCCGATACCACCTGATGCTTGCCATTCGATGGTCGGAAATTTCGCGGCCATTTCGCTGTATAGCTGGTGGTTTGCACCTTGTAGTGTACCGTCACGGCTGATATCCGTGCATAATACATGCTTGGCGCCAACGGAAAGAAAATCATTTAATAGATCCTCTAAGGATACTCCTGAATTTTCTTGCCAGCCGTGGGTCGCAATAAATTTATTGCCATGCTCATCAATATTGATATCAAGTGCCAGTACGATTGCCTCGCTGCCGTACTTGGTTACCCAGCCCTTGACCAGTTCAGGCTCTTTAACGGCCAATGAGCCAATCACCACACGCTTTACGCCTAACCCAAGTAATTGGGCTACATCTTGCTCGTTACGGATACCACCGCCAGCTTGAAACTGCATACGTCCAGTGGCGACCATGTCACCAATTAACTTGAGCTGACGTTTACTGGTATCTTTTGCGCCCGTTAAATCGACTATGTGCAACCACTTAGCCCCCTGATCAGCATAACTGTGCACCACGTCAATTGGGTTGAGCTCGTATTGGGTTTTTTGCTCATAATCGCCTTGATAAAGTCGAACCACTGAGCCTTCAATCAAATCTATTGCAGGTATAATCATAATATTGGTTTATAACTCGATAAAGTTTTTTAGAAGTGCAGCACCAGCGTCACTAGAACGCTCTGGGTGAAACTGAACGCCAAAGAAATTGTCTTTGTGTAGGGCGGCTGAAAAGGGCATCCCGTAATCCGTTTGTGCGAGGGTATACTTACCCACGGCAACGGCAAAACTGTGGACAAAATAAAAGTAGCTACCTGCATCGATACCTTTAAATAAGGTATTTTTTTCGACGGCGTTCACCGTATTCCAGCCCATATGAGGCAAACGTAAATCACCTACTAGCATGCGCTTTACTTCACCAGGAATAACACCCAAACACTTGGTGCTATCAGTCAAGCTTTCTTCAGAACGCTCGACCATTAACTGCATGCCAAGGCAAATACCCAGCACTGGCTGAGTCAGCCCTTGAATACAGGATTGAAGTTGTTTTAGCTCGATACTTGCCATGGCTGCATTGGCACTGCCAACACCGGGCAAAAATACTTTGTCCGCTTTTTGAATAACGTGAATATCGTCAGACACATCGACTTTTACCCCCAAGCGCTCAACGGCAAATTTTACCGATGAAATATTGGCACAGCCGGTGTTCACAATAACGATATTTTGTTTGCTACTGACTAAAGGTGCTGATGTGCTCACTAGAGAGTTCCTTTACTGCTGGGCAGGGCTTCACCGTTTTTCTGAATAGCTTGGCGTAATGCACGGCCAAATACCTTGAATAGGCTTTCAACTTGGTGGTGAGCATTTCCCTCAGAGGTCGACAGGTGCAACGACAAGCCCATTGCTTGGGCAATAGAGTAGAAAAAGTGTGGCACCATTTCGGTGGCCATTTCACCTACTGTGTCACGGCTAAATTCAGCTTCGAATTTTAGGTGAGGACGGTTCGATATATCCAAAATACACTCTGCGCGGCACTCGTCCATGGGAAGTGCAAAACCAAAACGTCCGATACCACGTTTGTCGCCTAACGCTTTTTTTAGCGCATCGCCTAAGGCAAGGGCTGTGTCTTCAACACTGTGGTGATCGTCAATGTGTAAATCGCCATCGACTCGTAAATTAAGCTCAAACCCACCGTGCGTAGCGATTTGATCAAGCATATGATCAAAAAATCCGATACCCGTTTCGATAATTGATTTAGCGGTCGAATCTAAGTTTACTTTGACATGGATATTGGTTTCAGACGTTTTGCGCACGACTTCGGCGATGCGGCTTGAAGCAAGTAATTGCTTGGCGATAGCCGGCCAATCTTTACTTTGACGGTCGTAACGAATACCCGTAATGCCCATGTTTGTAGCAAGTTGAATATCCGTGTCACGATCGCCTATTACAAAAGAGCGGGTAAAATCGACCCTACCTTGCTGTAAATAGTCTTTGACCAACCCTAGATTTGGTTTACGGCAACTACAGTTATCTGCTGCAAAGTGTGGGCAAATCAATACGTCGTCAAAGACGATGCCTTGACTGGCAAAAATATCCATCATCTTATCGTGGGGCAAATCGAAATCTGCTTGTGGAAAGCTATCTGTGCCTAAACCGTCTTGGTTCGACACCATGACTAGACGAAACCCTGCATTTTGCAGTTGAATCAGTACTGGCATGACCATAGGTTCAAAAACCAGTTTTGCTAGGGTATCGAGTTGCTTATCGATAGGAGGCTCTTCCACAAGAGTACCGTCGCGGTCGATGAATAAAATAGCTTGCTGACTTAGGCTCACGTTAGGCCTCCTGCGTAGATGATTGATTAGTGAAAAAATGACTGATTTTGCTCAGCAACTGTTTATTCTGTTGTGGATTACCCACGGTAATACGTAAGCAGTTGTCTAAATTGAGTTGTTTTGATTGGTCACGAATGAGAATGCCGTTTGCCACGAGATGGGTCATTAACCCTGACTTATTCCCACAACGAAACAGAATGAAATTGGCTTTATCGTCGCCGACCAATTCAATCTCAGGGTATTGCTTTAACGCGTGTTGTAGCAAAGCCTTTTCTTGATTGATTAGGCTAACTTGCTGCTCTAGGTTAACTAACCCATCATGGCTCAACGCTTGTGCGGCTATTTGTGCAACAGGCTCTGGAATAGGGTAGGGAGCAATAACCTTCATTAATGCTTGAATAATAGGTGCTTGGGCTAGGGTAAAACCACAGCGCAAACCCGCTAATGCAAAAGCTTTAGATAAGGTACGCAAAATGGCAATATTTGCGTAATTGTTTAACGCATTAGCCCAAGTATTGTCATCGTCAAATTCAATATAGGCCTCATCAATGACGACAATAGCGCTATCTGCGAAGTGCTCGATAACCTCGAGTAATTGTTTTTTGTTCACCGAAGTACCGGTTGGGTTGTTAGGCGAACAAATGAACACTAAGTTTACTTTCCCTTTAAAGGTTTTGATCACATCAACATCTAATGCGAAATCAGCCTTTAACGGTGCGCGCTCAACGCCCACATCACAGGTTTCCGCACTAATGGCATACATGCCGTAAGTCGGTGGACAAATTAAGACACTGTCTTTACCTGGGGTACAAAACGCGCGGATAAGCAGTTCAATTCCTTCGTCTGCGCCACGGCTGACGAGTAATTGGTCAGTCGCAATCCCCGCGTAATCGGCATAGGCCTCGATTACGGCAGGAGGCTGGCAATCTGGGTAGCGATTAAAGCGCTCAGCATCAATGTCATAAGGATTAGCAAACGGTGATTCGTTAGCATTGAGCCAAATTTGTTCCTTATTGCCTGCTCCGGAAAACAAACGACGAGCTGATTCATAAGGCTTCAACGCCTTGATATTTTCGTTTAAAAGCAAGGTGACTAAGTTACTCACAGTCGTCTCCTGTTAAATTATTAAGCGCGGCTAAACGTAAAGCGACTGCCTGTTTGTGAGCATCTAAGCCTTCAGCTTGTGCTAAATTCATGATGGCGCTACCGATATTCTGTAATCCAGCGGCACTTAGCTCTTGCACTGTGTAGCGACGAATAAAGTCGGCTAAACCTAAACTTGAGTAGTTACGCGCATATCCGTAGGTTGGAAGTACGTGATTAGTACCACTGGCATAATCGCCAGCTGATTCTGGGGACCATTGACCCACAAAAATAGAGCCAGCGTTTCGTAATTTCGGCAAACATGCTCGTGCTTCTTCTACCTGAATAATCAGATGTTCAGGGGCGTATTGATTGCTTACTTCTATCGCGCTGTCTAATGATTCCGTTAGGATATAACGACTGTGGGACATAGCTTTACGCGCCGTATCTTGGCGGCTCAGTGTCATTAACTGGCGCTCAACTTCTTGTTCAGTGGCCTGAATAAGCGCCTGGCTGTCACTGACTAAAATAGCTTGAGAGTCTGCACCGTGCTCCGCTTGTGATAGTAAGTCCGATGCGACAAATACTGGATTTGCTTTGCCATCCGCGATTACTAATACTTCAGATGGGCCTGCTGGCATATCAATAGCTGGGCCAGCCGGTATCCGGCTAACTTGCTGTTTTGCCTCGGTTACAAAACTATTGCCTGGGCCAAATATTTTGTCCACTTTAACAATTGTATCGGTCCCTAGGGCAAGAGCCGCAATAGCTTGCGCACCGCCCACTAAATAGACTTCATCAATGTCACAAAGACTTGCTGCATAGCGAATTTCAGCGGGCACGTTACCTTGCTTATTAGGCGGGGTACACAATACCTTGCGCGGGCAACCTGCAACTTGTGCTGTCACCCCCAACATCAATACAGTAGAGATGAGTGGCGCACTGCCACCGGGAATATACAAACCAACAGAATCTAATGGCGCATGTTTTAATTCACATACCACGCCAGGCGCAGTCTCAACCTTGACATCTGAAGGCTTTTGCGCGCGGTGAAAAGCATGAATGTTGGCATATGCGGTATCAATCGCCGCCTTTACCTCATTGCTGATCTCATTGACCGCACAGGCCAATTGCCCTGTTGCCAGGGCAAGCTCGCCAAGTTCAACACCGTCAAAGCGCGCCGTTAATTGACGCAGTGCTTCGTCGCCTTTTTTAGCCACTTGCTGAATAATATCAGCCACCGTGTTACTAAGCGCATCGTTATCCGCCATCGCTGGGCGGCTTAACAATGCCTGTTGTTGGCCTTGATTTAGGCTCGACCATGTTTGCATTTTCTTTCGTCTCACTGACCAATATTGGGTGTTTGTCATACTCGTTGCACAGAAATTTTACCGGGTATATAACCGAGTCATTAGCCCATCATTTTTTCGATTGGCATCACTAAAATCGAGCTGCAACCCAAGGCTTTAAGCTTTTCCATGGTTTCCCAAAATAGGGTTTCTGAGCTAACCACGTGCACGGCAACCGTGTCGTCGCTGCCGGCTAATGGCAAGACAGTTGGGTTGCCAGAACCAGGCAACAAGCTTTTAACTTGTTCAAGATAGGTTTTTGGCGCGTGTAGCATGATGTACTTACTTTCTTTCGCCTGCATTACGCCGTCAATACGAGGTAAAAAGCGATTAATTAATTGGGCCTTCGCTTCAGGTAATTCACCTGCGCGTTGAATCAATACGGCTTTTGATTGGAAAATCTCTTCTTCTTCTCGTAAACCGTTTGCTTCTAGTGTGGCGCCAGTTGACACCAAGTCACATATGGCATGTGCAACACCCGCGCGAGGCGCTACTTCTACTGAGCCCGTTAACATGACAGCTGAAGCATTAACGTTATTCTCTTTGAAAAAACGCTCAAGTAAGAAAGGGTATGTGGTGGCAACTTTTTTGCCTTCTAACGACTGCACACCTTTATAGTCAAACTCATTAGGCACGGCGATGGACAAACGACATCCACCGTAGTCTAGGCGACGCAGTGTTTTAAATTCGAATTTTTTACCCGACGCTTTACGCTCGAGCATTTTTTCTTCAAGTTCATTTTCGCCGATAAAACCTAAATCGACCACCCCGTCCATGACCAATCCCGGAATATCGTCATCGCGCACACGAAGTAAATCGATAGGCAAGTTGGTTGCGTGAGCAATTAACAAACGGTCACGAATTTGCAGTTTAACGCCTATGGCTTTTAATAGCGCAATGCTGTCGTCGCTAAGGCGACCTGACTTTTGAATTGCGATACGTAATCTGTTGCTGTCACTCATATGTTGCTCGTCCTATTATCATTTGCGTTAATTCATCTTGCCGATGCTCATGAATACTATTTTTTTCAATGCCTTAAATAAAAAGCCCCCGGAAGTTTCCTTCCGAGGGCTCGTTAATCGTTACGCCACAGGAAGGAATCAATAGACCTTCCAGCACCAACCTGAAAGGTTATGCTATATGATGGTGATGTTTTGCTAGCGTAATTGAGATAAACATTGTAATTCTTGGGCCGTGTTTCGACTGAGGGCGCAAACATTAGCTAATTGGCTTGCTTAATGCAATAGTAAATCCTTAACTTTTTGTACAAAAGTGTTGCAAAGTAAAATAAGAATAAGTTACTGCTAAAAAGCATAATTTAAATGAGGCCGACTTAGCATTTGTGCTTGCGCTGTATGTCCTTTTAGGTTTAGTCAAAGACCATAAGGAACCTCTACTGATTCCGGTTATCTAAAATTACGCGCTTGTTTAACTTGTATATAAAGTACCTGAAATAAGGAGAGAACCATGACCAGTGATCTGCTGTTTTCGATATTACCCCGGGAGGGTAAGGTGCCCATTGCCCATGACGAACTCAAAGTTAAGAAAATCGATAAAAAAGACGCGTTGGGTAAAATAGCCGTGGAGGATGAGCCCTATCGCCCAGATAAAGACGACCCCAGAGAAAAGAAACGCCAACGTCAGGACCAGACAAATTCGGCGGCTCAAAGGGAAAGTGCGCCACAAGCGTTAAAAGAGCAAGGAAGGCAAAAAGGCGCTTCAGACGATCCTAAATTTATCGATATTGAGGTATAAACCCTATGGCAACAGCAACCTGCTGGCAGTGCGGTAAGCATTTGACACATATCATCACCCCAGTTTCGCGCCGCGAAGAATGTAGCGCATGTCATTATGATATTCATGCCTGTAAAATGTGTCTGTATTTTGATGGGCGTAATCGCACCGGATGCGACGAGGAACGGGCGGAATTAGTGGTAGACAGAGAGCGAGCTAATTTTTGCGAATATTATGCATTGTCTAATCAGGCATTTGATGACAAAAAATTGCATAAACAGCGTCAAGCGAAAGCACAATTAGCCGCATTATTTGGTGACGACTCATTGGATAATGAGCAAGCTACCATTGACCAGCGTTCAGTCAGCGACAATGCGCACGGTATCGATAAACAGAGCGAAGAGACACCCGCACAAGCGGCAGAACGAAAGCTGCATGATTTGCTTAATCAATAATTATTTATAGCATGAAAACGTCATTTAATTGGAATTATTGACCTGCTTATCTGATGTTTTCATCCTAAAATTTGCGTCCCCTATCGAATTTTCCCCTCCAATTCATTATAAATTAAGTCCTTTTTAATCAATGATTTGAACGTTTTTCATGCGTGAACGTTTCTTCTTCTTACACAACTATTTGACAAATAACACACAGTACCTTAACTTATGTCTTATATAAGATATAACATTGAATTTATTTAACGTTTGTTTATCAGTAGCCAACTACCGTAGGAATGATTGTATGTCACTTAGCCAGAGCAAAATGTCAAAGGTCGGATTCGGCCTTTGGAAAATTCCCCAAGATATCTGTGCAGATGCCGTTTATGAGGCCATCAAAGCAGGGTACCGTCATTTAGACAGCGCTTGCGATTACGGAAATGAAGTACAGGTTGGCCAAGGAATTAAGCGTGCCATTGAAGAAGGGTTATGTTCACGTGAAGATTTGTGGATCACTTCAAAATTATGGAATACCTATCATGCAAAAGAGCATGTACAGCAGGCCATAGAGCGTTCATTAACGGATCTACAACTTGAATATCTCGATCTTTATCTTATCCATTTCCCAATTGCCCAGCCATTTGTGGCTTTTGATGACCGTTATCCGCCAGAGTGGATAACCGATCCAAGCGCAGCTAATCCAAAAATGGAATTGGCACCTGTGCCGCTTTTTGAAACGTGGCAAGGGATGGAATCATTGGTTGAAAAAGGCTTAACCAAAGAAATTGGTGTGTGTAATTACAACACAGGTTTATTAAACGACTTAATGGCCTATGCCAAGATCAAACCGGCAATGTTGCAAGTTGAGTCACACCCTTATTTGACCCAAGAACGTTTAATGAAATTGGCCAAGCAGTATGACATTCAAGTCACCGCATTCTCGCCGCTTGGGGCATTGTCGTACCTTGAGCTAGACATGGCTGGTGCAGCTGAGTCGGTTTTAGAGCAAAGTGTGGTAAAAGCCGCGGCCGAGCGTTTAGGCAAAACGGCAGCACAAATCGTTCTGCGCTGGGGTGTACAACGTGGAAATGCCATTATTCCAAAAACGTCACGACCTGAACGTTTAGCAGAAAACCTCGCCATTTTTGACTTCGAACTGTCGCAGCAAGAAATGGACGATATCAATGGTCTTAACAGCAATCGCCGCTTCAATGATCCAGGCCATTTTTGTGAAGGCGCATTCAATACTTTCTATCCAATCTACGATTAGGGTGTAATCATGTCAGTTCAAGCAATAAATTATGTTGACGTACCGCATCAACTAAAAAGCGGTGATTCGGTTTTTCCTCGGGTGGTTCTTAACGATGGTTCGTTAAAGACACTCGATGATTGTGCCGGTTGGATAGCGCAAAATAAAGCGGCTCTTGAGGCCGAATTAAAAGAATCAGGCGCCATTTTATTTCGTGGTTTTCCGTTAAATTCTGCTGAAACGTTTGATGAGTTTTCGAATGCTTTTGGCTATCCAAATTTCACCTATAAAGAATCATTGTCAAACGCAGTGCGTATCAACTTTACTGAGCGCGTGTTTACTGCCAATGAGGCGCCTAAGCACGTTGAGATATTCTTGCATCATGAAATGGCGCAAACGCCTATTTCACCAAGTAAGGTATTTTTCTTCTGTAAAGCCGCTGCTGATGAGGGCGGGGCTACGCCGATATGTCGTTCTGACTTGGTGTTTGCTGAGCTGAAATCTCGTGAGCCAAAATTGGCTGAAGACTTTATCAACAAAGGCTTAAAGTACACCACCCATATGCCGTCTGAAAACGACATTGCATCGGGTCAGGGACGCAGCTGGAAAAGCACCTTAAGTGTTGAGAGCCAAGCACAAGCCGAAGCCAAATTGAAAGAGTTAGGCTACAGCTGGGTATGGACTGAAGATGATGGCTTGCGTGCCACCACACCTGTACTTCCTGCTGTTGTAACCCTAGATAACGGCAAAGAAGTCTTCTACAACCAGCTCATTGCTGCGTTTATGGGCTGGAAAGGCGTTCGTGAAAACCCTTCAAGCGCGATCACTTTTGGTGATGGCAGCGCTATACCCGTCGAAGGTTTACAGTTAGCGACCGATTTGGCGAAGGACTACACTTTCGACTTGCCATGGCAAGACGGTGATGTGGCCTTAGTTGATAACTATATGAGCATGCATGGTCGTCGTCCGTATTCAGGTGAACGCAAGCGTGAAGTGCTTGTTGCCTTAGCGATGAATTAATATCGCCAACGCGCTCCACCTTTAACACATCTAAACAGCCCACCTTAATTTCAGGTAGTAGCGCATATGGACAAAACGCATATGGAAAAAATAAAAACATTGCTACCTGGCATTATGGTGGCAACGACGGTCGGCATGGCGGCGCTTTTTTTAAGCGAGCATTATGGTGCGCCCGCCATGTTATTTGCCTTGTTACTGGGCATTGCGATGTCTTTTTTACATCAAGGCACTCAGTGTAAAAGCGGTATCGAATTTACCGCCAGTACCATTTTACGCATTGGCGTAGCATTACTCGGTTTACGTATCGCTTTTGGTGACTTAATCGCCCTAGGCTGGAAAACCGGCTTGCTGCTTGTTGTGGCGATAATGAGCACTATTTTGTTGGGTGTTGTGCTCGCCAAAGCGTTTGGCTTACAAAAACGCTTTGGTGTATTGACTGGTGGGGCCGTGGGCATATGCGGTGCATCCGCTGCCATGGCTATCTCAGCCGTTTTACCTGACAGTAAAGACAAAGATCGCGACACACTTCTCACTATTATTGGTGTAACCGCCTTATCCACCATGGCTATGGTGGTGTATCCCATTATCGCCGGAATGTTAGAGCTCGATGAAACCGCCACCAGCATTTTCCTTGGTGGAACTATTCATGACGTGGCTCAAGTCGTTGGGGCTGGGTATTCGGTTTCAGAGCAAACCGGGGTGTTAGCGACATTAACCAAATTGGTTCGCGTAGCGTTATTAATGCCGGTTGTGGTGTGTATTTTATTAGTACTACGCATGAAGATGGATAAAACCAGTCATGCCAAAGCACCAGGTATTCCCTTGTTTTTAATCGGTTTTGTTATTTTGATGAGTATCAACAGCATGATAGCCTTGCCTGAGGTATTGACCAAAGTATCCGCTGATATTTCGCGTTTTGCATTAGTGATAGCCATTGCCGCCATTGGTATGAAATCTAATTTAAGCCAATTACTCACAGTGGGCTTTAAGCCTATTTTGTTACTGGTGCTAGAAACGGTATGGATAGCTGGATTGATCTTGGTATGCCTTCCTTATCTTTAAATTTTTCTCAATGAGGTGATGTCATGAAATCAGCAAAGACCAAGGTTACGTCTGCGCTTTCTTCTGCCGAGGGTCCTACGGCAAGAGCCAATGATGTAAACACGGGTAATGTTTCAACACCGCCTTCATCGAAAGCGACCGCAGATATAACCAGACGACGCTTTCTAATGGGCTTAGGTACTTTTGGTGCTTTGACCGGTGCGCAAACATTGCTGGCACCTCTATTACCATCGGGTATGATTTCCAGTGCAATCGCCCAAACCAAGGATTCTTTTAGGATCATTGGTAAGAGCGCAGGGCTGGTGGTATTGAACGATCGTCCTATTAATGCCGAAACGCCAGCACACTTGCTTGATGACAAAATTACCACAGCGGAAAACATGTTCGTACGCAACAATGGTATTCCGCCGACGAGCATCGACCCAGCGAATTGGTTGCTCACCATAGAGGGCGAGTCTGCTAAGCAAAGCAAGCAATACACCCTGGCCGATTTAAAGCAAAAATTTACCCATCATAGTTACCAGCTTACCCTTGAGTGCGGTGGCAATGGTCGAGCAGAGTTTAGTCCGGGGGCGAAAGGCAATCAATGGACTACCGGCGCAGTGGCATGTCCTAAGTGGACGGGCGTACGGTTAGCCGATGTACTCAAAGACGTGGGTATTAAAGATGATGCTGTGTATATAGGTTATTACGGTAAAGACACTCACATCAGTGGTGATCCAAGTAAAGAAGCTATTTCCCGTGGTGTGCCGATAAATAAGGCGCTTGAAGAGGAAAACCTTATTGCGTGGGCGATGAACGACGCAGATATTCCGTTTATGAACGGACACCCTCTGCGTCTTGTCATTGGCGGATGGCCAGCATCAACTTCTGGTAAATGGCTTGAGCGTATTGTGATACGAGACCAAATACATGACGGCGCGAAAATGGCGGCACCCGCGTATAGGGTGCCTTGTGAGCCGGTCGCACCGGGCAGTAAAGTTGCAGACGAAGACATGTGCATTATTCACGCTATGCCAATTAAGTCTCTTATTACGTATCCTAAATCTGGGGACAGCCATAAAAAAGATGTGCAATTCCCGGTGCGCGGACATGCATGGGCAGGGGATAAGGCCGTGAGCAAGGTCGAATTATCAATTGATTTTGGACAAACCTGGCTAGTCGCTTCCCTAGAAAAACCAGTGAATCGTAACGCGTGGCAACATTGGCATAGCCAAATTCAATTCCCTAGCAAGGGTTATTTCGAAGTCTGGGCGAAGGCGACCGATAGTGACGGCGTGGGTCAGCCGATGATATTGCCAGGCTGGAACCCCAAAGGTTATTTAAACAACGCATGTCACCGCGTTGCTGTGCAAGTGATGTAAGGATGAGTACACCACTTATCACCTGTCGAAACTCAAAGATTCAATGGTTCTCAATGTTTGGTCTACTGACGGTCGCTCTGTTGAGTTTTACGAGCGCGATGGCTGAAACTACTGCCCCAGAGAGTGGCATTGATCCCATTTCTGGCTTTGTGATTAAGCCCGGATTTGAAACGGTGCGTGCCCATTGTACCGCCTGTCACTCTGGCAAATTGGTAACACAGAACCACATGAGCCGGGAACGTTGGTTGAGTACTATCCGCTGGATGCAAAAAACACAGAACTTGTGGCCCTTACCCCAAGAGGAACAGATTTTAGATTACTTGAGTGCAAACTATGGTGAACGAACTATAGGCAGGCGAGCACAGTTACCAACGCATTTAATGCCTCCTCGCGCTAAATAACCCCTTTCAATGCTTGAGATACATAAGGCTTATTTTCGATTAAGCCTTATGAGTTTCAATCGAGCCAAATAATTTTGCATACTTGATTGCGTACATTATTGGGCTGCTGGATCAGGGGCAGGCACTTCATACACTAAATCTTGTACCCGTTTGGGAGAAACGCGATAAGGCTGAGCTATTTTTAACTTTGCCGCCAACATTTCCTCGAATAACCTGAAATGTCGCAATAAGCACTCATCCAGACTATCGGTTTCGTCGATCCACGTTTCTTTTAAAAATGGTGTCAACGAAGCAGCTGCGTGAGCATACATAATAATTTGCCACTTAAGATCCCACATGCGAATTTGCGCATCGGGGAAGTCGCTATTGTGGGCCTTAACCAGACCTTCAACAAAATCTTCAATGCCATCGCCTTGGCTAATAAAATAGTCCACTAAGGCGTCATCCTGGCGAACCGCATCAGCAAGCAATTGTACCGGTTGCTTAAACGTCAGCATATACGCCAACATGCGCACCGAAAACTCAAAAAGCCTAATGTTAGATGGATAGGTTTCGGGCATATGTTGGTTAACGACCACCACATATCTAGCGATGAAATGATGTAATCCATCACTGATGCAATGCCAAATATTCTCTTTGCTACCAAAATGATGTCGAATAAGGCTATGGGATACCCCCGCCTTTTCACTGATATTACGTAACGATACCCGCTCATAACCGAGATCACAGAATAATTCGGCGGCCTTTTGTAATATATCTTGTTTGGTCTTTTCTGCGTCTTCGGCGCTTCTGCGCCCTTGCTTTCGTTCGTTCATTACATTCATTGTGACTAAATATCGCCCCGTTTTAACAGATATCTACGCGCTTTTCATCTTTATATTGCCCAAGTGGTAAATATAAGTTGATCTTGCTGCTTTACTCAATATACTGCACGCCTGTGTAATAAATAGCTATACAAGTGTGTAATAAATGGCGGCGTGTTCAAATCCCAATAGTGAGAGAGTGGCTTATGTTGAGTAAAAAGTTGGGTCGTTTGATTGCCCTTGTTGGCTTAGTGTTAAATGTTGGTGTGCTGCTACCGGGTTGCGATAGCGTGAACTCACAAGAAGTCGACAGCATCATCAAACCGGTAAAGTTGAGCAAAGTACCCAATATAAACCAACAACATACTGACAGTTTCATCGGTAAAACAGATGCGACCGAGCGGGCGGTTTTATCCTTTAACGTCGCTGGCGAAATTGACTCAAAAATGGTGCGCATGGGCAGGCAGGTTAAAAAGGGTGAGGTATTAGCTTATCTTGACCCAACTGACTACCAGTTAACGTTGGATGCACGTCAGGCCGAGTTTGACTTAGCCAAAACTCAATATCTACGTGCTAACGCGCTATTTGCCGAAAGTTTGATCAGTACCGACCAATTCGAGCAAAACGATACAAATTTAAAAGTTGCAAGCGCGCAACTCGAGCAGGCAAAAACCGATTTAACCTATAGTAAAATCACGGCACCGTTTGACGGTATAGTGTCATTGACCATGGCTGAGTCACATCAAGTTGTGGGGGCAAAGCAGCCGATTGTGAAATTACTCAATAACACAGTCATGGATGTGATTTTTACCTTACCAATTAGTTATGTTGAAAAATACGGTATCGACAAAATTAGTCAATCAAGGCTGTCTGTGACTATGGATGCTAAGCGTAGCCTAATGATCCCTGCACAATTTAAAGAAATATCGACTCAACCCAACAAAGACACCAATAGTTATACGGCTCGAGTGACGATTAAGCGCCCGCAGGATCTGACGTTATTGACGGATATGTCTGGGCAGGTTCACCTGCTAAATCAAGAAGAAAGTCGCTTATTCCGACTACCAGAAACAGCGTGGATAAGTCGCAACGACCAGCAAGGCCGGGTATGGAAGTTTGATAAAGCCGAGCAAAGTCTTACTCAAGTGCTGGTGATGTTAGATAGTCACGGGTTTGTGCAAGGGGGGCTCGCTCAAGGCGACTTGGTTGTGCAAACCGGCATTGAAAACTTGCGAGAAGGTCAACGAGTAAAAGCTTGGATAGAAGAGGATGGAATTTAATGAATATGCTGAAATTCATGGCCACAGGACTGATGATATTCACTGTTCAAGCGTGTTCACCGAACATCGAGCACAGAGCGAAACCCCCCTTAATTGTTGACACGTTTACCGTGATGACGCCGATTGAGACACAAGTACGTACCTTCAACGGTCAAGTTATACCACCTGAGCTTACCCCTTTGGCATTTCGCCTTGAAGGGGAAATCCTTGATGTCATCGTGCATGAAGGGGACGCGGTCAAAAAAGGTCAATTACTGGCAATGCTAGACGACGCGAAGTTAAAACAAAACCTAGTGGATACCCAAGCAAAATTGAGTCTGGTGCGCCGTCAACTCGATAGGGGTAGAGAACTGCGTCCTAATGAGATGATTTCTGGCTCTGAGCTCGATGAGTTGCTAGCGAATTATAAATTGGCATTAGCCAATGCTGAGCTTGCTCAGGTGCAGTTGAATTACACCCGTCTCAACGCCCCATTTGATGGCATTGTTTCACAAGTTTCAAAGCAGAATTTTGAGCGCACAACCGCAGGCGAGACGGTATTGAGTGTATATGAAAATGCAAATGTGTATGTGGAAATATCGGTTTCAGACACAGTGTTAACCAGTCTAAAACCGTTACTCAACAACCTAAACTATCAAGCTATTACGCACTTCTCTGGGAGTAATAAAGAGTACCCACTGAGGTATTTAGAACACACCAGTGAGCTTAATCCACAATCACAAACCTATCAGTTTTGGTTATCTATGCCACAAGTGAGCCCGGCTATTTTACCTGGTAACAATGCTCAAGTGCGCATTGATATGGCGAAGTCTGGCTTAACCCTGCCATCAGGCTATCAAATACCGATGACTGCAATAGATACCGCGTCCCTGGGGCGTTTTCAAGTGTGGAAAATTCAACAAGATAAAGCCGTGCCAGTAACGGTACAAATTGAATCGGTCAATTCTACAGGTGCTATTGCCATCAGTGGTTTGCGCGAAGGAGATGTGCTGGTGAACTCAAATCTACGAAAACTAAGAGCGGGAATGAGCTTAGAGGAACCCAGACTGTGAACATCGCCGAATATTCAATTAAACACAAAGTCATTAGCTGGCTATTTTTCACGATTTTGACCTTGGGAGGAATTTCAGCGTTCAACGGTTTGGGCCGCTTAGAAGATCCTGCTTTTACCTTAAAAGACGCATTGATTGTGTCTACCTATCCTGGTGCCACACCGCAAGAAGTGGAAGAGGAGCTGACCTACCCCCTAGAACGTGAAATTCGTCAGTTACCCTATATCGATAATATTACCTCGATTTCATCTAACGGTATGTCCCAGCTCAAAGTCAGTATGAAGTCCATTTATGGTCCTGAAATATTACCGCAAATATGGGATGAAATGCGCCGTAAAATAAATGACGTCAAGCCCACGTTACCGTCTGGTGTGAGCTCTATGCAGATTTTGGATGATTTTGGTGATGTGTTCGGCATTATGATCATGATCACCGGGGACGGCTTTGACCCAGTTGAGTTAAAACGTTATGCAGACCAGTTACGCCGTGAGCTAGAGCTGGTGGATGGGGTCGGGAAAGTGTCTATTGCCGGCGATCAACAAGAGCAATTATTTGTCGAAGTGTCCCTAGAACGCTTGGCGTCCTTAAATCTGGATATTAGCGCAATTACGGGTTTGCTCAGTCAACAAAACAGTGTGCAGCAATCAGGTCAGGTGATGGTCAATGGGCAAACCCTAGTGATCCGTCCAAGCGGCACGATGAGCTCAGTAGAGGAAGTTGAAAATCTCATCATTCATGGCCGTGACACCGGCAATCTAATTCGTTTAAAAGATGTGGCTAGGGTATTTCGTGGTATTGCCGAGCGCCCAAGTAATGTAGTGACCTTCAATGGCAGTCAGGCAATTAGCTTAGGGATTTCCTTTATACCTGGGGTGAACGTGGTGGAAATCGGCGCCCATATTGAAAAAGAGTTTGAAACACTGCAAAGCATCAAACCAGCAGGCGTCGCGCTGAATTATTTCTACAATCAAGCCGCTGAGGTAGACCAGTCAGTACATGATTTTGTGATCAGCCTGGCAGAGGCTGTGGTGATAGTGATTGTGGTACTTCTTTTTGCGATGGGGCTACGCAGCGGGATCATCATAGGAACCGTTTTGTTGTTGACTGTGTTTGGCACCTTTATGTTGATGAGTTATAGCGGCATTGAGCTACATCGCATTTCCCTCGGTGCGCTGATCATTGCTCTAGGTATGTTAGTGGATAACGCCATAGTGGTCGTCGAAGGTATTTTAGTGGGCCTTAAAAAAGGTCGCAGTACATTGCAAGCATCTGTGGACATTGTAAAACAAACTCAATGGCCGTTGCTGGGGGCAACCGTGATTGCGATTGCGGCTTTTGCCCCTATTGGTTTGTCAGAAGATGCCACCGGGGAGTTTATGGGATCCTTGTTTTGGGTGTTGTGTTATTCGCTGTTTTTAAGCTGGATAACTGCGTTGACGCTTACTCCGTTTTTAGCCAATTTATTACTCAAACAAGAGTTGACTAGCGAAGTGCAGGACGAGGATGTTTACCAAGGTGCCCTGTTTGTCGCGTTCGGGGGCATGCTTAAATTTGCCTTGCGTTTTCGCTGGTTAACCATTGCCAGTATGTTTGCTTTATTGGTGTTAGCTGTTATTGGCTTTGGCAATGTTAAGCAATCGTTTTTCCCGCCTTCGAATACGCCTATGTTTCATGTGGATATGTGGATGCCCCAGGGCACCGATATTCAACAAACCATTGAAAAAAATAGCGAAGTCGAAGCGTATTTAGGCAAGCTCGACCATGTGGAATTTGTTGCTACATCAGTAGGCCGAGGTATGCAGCGTTTTATGCTGACCTATCAGCCAGAGCAAAGTTATGCGGCGTTCTCTCAGTTAACGGTACGTGCTGATAGTAGAGAAAATATGTTTGCCATGCTTGATGATTTAGAAAACAAGTTAAATAAGCAGTTTTCCCAACCGACATTTCGCTTGAGAGTGATGGAGTTTGGTCCCACACCCGCATCAAAGATTGAAGCACGTATCAGTGGTTCTGATCCTGACGTACTGCGCGGTATTGCGCGTCAAATTGAAGATGTATTTTATGCCGATGCAGGGGCACGTAATATTCGCCACGACTGGCGTGAGCGGACGAAAGAACTGGTCCCGCAATTCAATGAATCGAAAGCTAGGCGCTTGGGTATTTCAAAGCAAGACTTATCAGATACCTTACAGATGGCGTTTGGCGGCAGTACCATAGGGATACTGCGTGATGGCACACACATGTTGCCTGTATTGGCGCGCTTACCTGAGCAGGAACGGGTGGATTTTGCGTCTGTGGAAAACTTGCGTATATGGAGCCCATCGTTACAAACGTATATCCCCGTTGAGCAAGTGATAGACGGTGTTGCCCTAGAGTGGAATGAGCCGTTAATTTTACGCCGCGACCGTAAACGAACCCTTACCGTTATGGCTGATCATGATGTGTTAGGAGATGAAACCGCAGCAACCTTGTTTGCTCGCTTACGACCCAAGGTCGAAGCACTGCCGTTGCCAGAAGGTTATGAGCTAACCTGGGGCGGAGAGTATGAGTCGACCAATGACGCCCAAGGAGCAATGTTTAAATCCTTGCCCTTGGGGGCGCTTGTGATGTTTATTATTACCGTGTTTTTGTTTAATTCGGTACGTCAGCCACTGGTCATTTGGTTAACTGTGCCCTTTGCCATTATTGGTGTATCGGTTGGTCTTTTGAGCACCGGCATGCCGTTTAGTTTTACGGCTCTGCTTGGTCTACTCAGTTTAAGCGGTATGATCCTTAAAAACGGCATTGTGCTGATGGATCAAATTAATATCGAATTGGATTCAGGCAAAGATGCCTATCAGGCTGTATTTGAAAGTGCGATCAGTCGGGTGAGGCCGGTGAGCATGGCTGCGATGACCACTATTTTGGGTATGATCCCTTTGATGTTTGATGCCTTCTTTGGCTCAATGGCGATCACGATTATGGCAGGGTTAGGTTTTGCTACCATACTCACCTTGGTATTGGTGCCAGTCCTGTTTGCTCTATTTTATAAGGTTAAACCGGTAACAAATTAACCTGATAATTCACTCAATCGTTTTCTCCCTTGCGGGAATAGTTAGCAGCCTTCCTAGGCACGTTTGGCTCTACGTTTGTAGGGCCTTTTTTGTGGTGATCCGTTCAGTCATTAGTTAGCGCGTAATTGCTGCAAAATTTCGCAGTCTTTTATTTGCTCGTTGCCACAGCAATTGGCCAGTGCTTGCAGGTTTTGCTCTAACTGCTGAAGCTCATATTGGGCGATGCGTATTTGCTCGAGCTGCTGTGAAATGAGCCCGTCCACTTGGGCGCAAGGTGCGTTGCCATCACTTTGCACGGCGAGCAATCTTTTTATATCAGCCAGCGGCATACGTAATTCCTTACAACGACGAATAAAGTTTAAGGATGATATGTCTTGCTCTTGATAATAACGGTAACCGTTGTCACCGCGCTTTGCTTGTGGAAGTAAAGCAATGTCTTCGTAATAGCGAATAGTCTTTGGACTGACCCCGGTGACACTGGCGAGTTGTTTTATTTGCATAATCGATTGACCTTCCTGTAGCTGGAAGCTTTATTCTACGCTGATTCGATAACAAAGTAACGAGAACCCAATGAGTGAGTGCTGTGGCGTTAATGCCCAAGATAAAGAACAAAGAACCTTATTATGGACAGTGCTTGGGTTAAATGGAGGCATGTTTTTTGTTGAATTCATTGCCGGATGGTTAGGGGACTCAAGTGGCCTAATGGCGGACTCGCTAGATATGCTGGCTGATGCCATGGTTTACATGGTGGGATTATACGCTGTGGGCAAAGCCATACAATATAAGGCGAAAGCGGCGTTATTTAACGGCAGTTTGCAGTTGGTGTTAGCTGGCTTCATATTGCTGGATGTGGTGATGCGTCTTGTGGGAGGCAGCGAACCACAAACGGGCATTATGCTGTGGATTTCATTACTTGCACTGGCGGTGAATCTGTTTTGTTTTATCTTGCTGTCCCGTTACCGTACTGGTGATATCAACATGCGCGCCAGCTGGATCTGCTCTCGCAATGACATGATTGCCAATGTTGGGGTGATTATTTCTGCTGTTCTCGTTGTATGGCTAGATTCGGCAATTCCAGATTTGGTGATAGGCACTATTATCGCCCTTGTTATCGTGCAGTCATCCTTGAAAATAGTCAAAGAGTCCAAAGCGCTGCTCAAAGGCGAAGTTGAAAAGAAAGCCAAGTCGTCTTGCTGTGGTTCTTAATACCATGACGTGCTTTAGGCAATAAAAAGCGACTGGTCTTGCAGTCGCTTTTCTAAGTATTTGAGGGGCTAATGCAAATGATCAGTCGTGGTCTGCGCGGATATGCCCTCGACTGGTATCGGTCCAATGCCCTTCTGATAGGGATAAAATGACCGCATCAACCTCATTCAACAGCTCGACTGATTCTGACGTAAAACAACCGCCAATCACCACTAAACTTTGATCTTCCAGTTCACCCAGCTTTGTTAGTGCTTTATGCACTAAAGCACTTTTCACCATGTTTTTACGATCGTGAGGGAAGGTGATCAAGGTGCAGGTGTCTTCGAGTTGTGACTCACAACTCATGGCTAATTTTTTGTATTCTGTTGGTACACGTTCTTTTACTAAGAACGACTCTAAATGCTTTTGAATGTGAAATTTCATAATTTACTAATAGATCATCAATAAAAAGTAACAACATGGCGTAGCCATATCAGTTTACGTGTCTCTACACTCACAGAATAAACCGCAAGGAAAACACAGTTTAAAACCAACTACTTGAATTTTATCGGCTAATGGCTCGTATGCATAATGAGTAGAAGCTGATTATAAATAAACTTACCCCAGCCGCAAATGGAATTAAAGGATTGTTTTAAATTTGTGCGGAATAAGCAGCATAAACTTTCCTTTGAACACAAAAAAAGGCGCCAAAAAGGCGCCCTAAACAAATACTAAGGGATAGTTAGAAGTGTGCGCGTAATTGCACACCGAAGTAACGGTCTGCATCACGTGGGATTTGATAACGGAAGTTATCGCCACTGTAAGTGGTAACAAAGCTCTTATCGGTAAGGTTCTTACCAATCAAGCTTATACGATAAGCATCGTCGTCAAACGAGAATGCCAAGCTTGCGTTCAAAATGCCGTAGTCTGGTAGTAAGTCTATAGCAGTCGCAGTGCCACCCGGTGCGCCAGCGTACATTTCGTCAGTGTATACATATGAGCTATTTAAGATAACGTTCATGTTATCCAGCTCCCATAAGTATTCGCCAGTGACTGAGTATTTTAGATCCGGCGAGAAAGGCAAATCTGCACCAGAACGACCAGTACAATTAGCATCAGTCACTGGGCATTTGAACTCATCGACTTCAGCGTCAACTCTAGATAAACCACCGGTTAGGGTGAAGTTATCAGTTGCCTGCCACATCACGTCAAACTCAATACCTTGTGTGGTAACTGAGCCGGCGTTAGTTAAACGGGTAATGGTTACGCCATCCAATAATTCAGAGTTATTCGCTTGGAAACCATCAATGTTGGTTCTGAAGATTGCCGCGTTGAATATCAAGTCATTGCTTGCGTATTTATAGCCTAACTCGTACGCATCAGAGGTTTCTTTATCGATGGGTAAAGAATCAGCATCAGCCATGTTGTAGAACACGTTAAATGCTGGGCCTTTGTAACCTTGTGAGAAGGTGAAGTAGGCCATGCTGCTGTCAGTTAAGTCATACTGGGCACCAATTTTACCAGACACATTGGTTTCATCGGTTTCACCTTGATAATTGGTCTCAAAGCTACGTACGCCAACACCTGTGCGTTTGTATTCGTCATTACTACTACGGTCATGTGAGTAGCTCACTTCATCGTCAGTGTAGCGAATACCGAACAGTAAACGTAAGTCATCATTGATGTGGTATTTACCGTCAGCGAATAATGCCCAGTTATCAAATTGTGTACGCATGAACGCAGTGGCGCCAACGATGTCGTTAGCATTACAGCTTAAGTTCTCATCGGCGATAAACTGATTAACCTGCGCTTCAGATGGATCTGCTATGCCAAGGCTCTCTGTTAAGTACGTACCAATTGCTGCTGGGAATTGACCACCGTTATTTTGACAGCTGGCATCACGGGTAAAGTTACGCTCTGATTTTTGTGTCCACCAGAATGCACCTAATTGGTAGTCAAAATCACCGCCTACAGGAGAGGCAATGCGGAACTCTTGAGAGGTTTGTTTCCAGTTTTGTACACCCGTATCGTGCAGTTGAAATCCTACGCCACCATCCGGAACGCTACCGAAATCAACCGGTAACGGAATTGAACCCGTTGTTGAGGTGAAATCACCTTCGCGGAACTCTGTGTTGTCCCAGCTACGGTACGCTGTGATTGAGGTGAATTCGTGATCGCCGATCATTTTGTCTACTTGCACTGAGAAACCTGTGGTTTCATCTATGGTGCGTGTTTCAAAATCATGGTCAATTTTACGTTGTTCTAAATCTAGGTCGCCGTTGCCTGTGCTGTTTGGTGCAGCGTCAGAGGAAAGATAACGGTTGCTTGGCGCAAGTTCTAAATCTGCACAACAGTTATCATTAGACTTAACGTTTTCAAAAATGAACAAAATGTCGGTATCGTTACCGGCATCAATGTCTAACATACCGCGAATACCTTCTTTGTCGTATCCGTTGGTTGTTTCATTGTTATAGACATTGTCGATGTAGCCGTCGTACTGAGATTTCAATACGGTCAAGCTACCGTTTACATTATCGTTTAGGGCACCGGTGACACTGGTTTTTAAACGGTATTCATTGCCCTGAAACAAGGTGACTTCAGCCGTACCGCCAAATTCATCAGAAGGGCGTTTGGTGGTAATGTTTACCACACCAGCAGATGCATTTTTGCCAAATAACGTACCTTGAGGACCACGTAATACTTCGATACGCTCTAAGTCGTATAAATCAACGAATGCTTGTCCTGAACGGCCTAACACTACGCCATCAACCACGGTAGATACGCTTGGCTCTGCCGCCACACTGAATGATATAGTACCGATACCACGCACGGTAATCGCGGAGTTACGGTTGGTGTTACCTTTACGGAAGCTAACGGAAGGCACCAATGCTTGTAGGCCTTCAATGTTCGCAGAGAACGCAGAATTAATTTGGTCTTCACGTAACACAGATACGGCAACGGGAACTTCGTTGAGGTTTTCTACGCGTTTTTGCGACGTAACAGTGATCTTCTCCATTAAGCCTTTATCTTCAACAGGCGCGGCTTCTTGCGCGCTAGCGGCGAAGCCGATGGTCATACATGCACCGATGGCTAGTGCGCGCGTAATGCCAGTATGTAGTGTGCTAGGTTTTAGTAACATGGTGTTCTCCACGATCTCTGTTTTAGGGGTAAGTCCAGTATTCAGTTGCCGTGTGTCCAGACAGCAATTGAGCAGTGTGTTTATTATCTCGGCTTACCATTCTTCATTTAATATGCAGTTCCACTGATTTGAGCGAAACAGTCATTACGATGACTTATAGGGCATCTTGTGTCATACATTAGATGTCTTATATAAGACAAAAGATAGACAAAATTTAACCATAAAGTTAACTAATTGCAATCTTTTTGTTAAAACAGTTTTTCGAGTTCTGGTAGGTCAGGAATATCGGAGTAAGCTTGCTAGGCCTTATATACAAGGCACCTTGCAGCAGACCTATAAACGAATGTTAGGTCTGCTTATAACGGTTATAAATAGAATTGATACAAGTTGCTAACAGAGTTAACCGGATTGACGCGAACATTGAGCCACTGAACTTTCTAATAATTGTAGCCAGTCATTGCCATAATTATCTTCAAACCATTGACGCATATCTTTTGACGCATCTTTAAATGCCTGCTTTTCATCCGCAGTGGGGCGATAAACGGTACCACCGGCTTTTTCGAATAAGGTGTACGAATTGGCTTCTTGGTTAAAGACCAGATCATTTGCCGCTTTTTGCTGGAGGACAAAACCTTGTTCAATGATTTCTTGAATATCAGCTGGCAATGACTGCCATACGGGCTCAGAAAACCACCATAAAGCAGCCATATATGAATGACCGTCGAGCACTATGTATTTTAAGTGCTCTTCTAATTTAGCGCCGATAATATCTTGAATCCCGTTTTTACTGCCCTCGACCACGCCCGTAGCTAAGGCGGTATACAGTTCAGCCCATGACACTGGGGTAGGGTTTGCTCCAAGTTGACGAACCAGTTCTTGTTGTATTTTGGCCGGGGTGGTGCGAATTTTTTGCCCGACTAAATCCCGGGGATGATGTATCGGTTTACGGGTCGTGGCGAAATTACGCCAGCCACCAGTGTTGGTCACACCCATTAAGCGAATTTGTAGATTTTGCGCCAATACCGTTTCACGCATTTTACCTAAGATCGGTCCATCGAGAACACATTGAGCTTGTTTGTCATTATCGAATACATAAGGTAAATCAAGCACTTGAGCAGGCGCGAAGAAATTCCCCGTCCCGCCAGCTGTGGTAGGAAACATTTCCAATACACCCTTTTGCAGGTTACCGATACACTCAGGTACCCCGCCACAAAACTGCCCTGATGAATACAGTTGTACCTGAACTCGGCCCTTGCTGGCCTGTTCAACATATTCTTTAAATGCGAGCAAGCCCACATAGTCTTCATCTTGGGTCGACGCCTGTATGGACGCTTTAATGATGAATTCGGCGCGATCAGAATTTGAGTTAACCATACCCACAACACTGGCAACTGCAATACAGGCATAAACAGCAAGAAGTACGATGCGTTTTGTATTCATATCAGGCAAACCCAAATAGACGAGGCAAGGTCATAGTGACCGCAGGAAAATAAGTAATGATGAATATCACCAAGGCTTCTACTGCTAAAAAGGGCAGCATCTCATAGGCGATATTCTCGGTTTTTTCCCCTGACACTGATGCAGCTACAAAAAGCACCAAGCCCATGGGAGGGGTCGCGAGGCCAACCGTTAAGTTAACGCACATGATCACCGCAAAATGCAGTGGGTCTATCCCCAAGGATATAAATATTGGAGCCAATACTGGGCCTAGGATCAATATCGCAGGACCTGCATCGAGGAACATACCGATGGCAAATAAGAACAGGTTGATGATAAGCAACAGTAATAACACGTTGTCGGTAATACCCACGATATTTGCAGCCAGCATATCTGCCATACCCGATACCGTTATGATCCAGGCGAAGGTGACTGCCGAGCCGACCAATAGTAATATCGTGCCTGACTGAACTGCCGCATTCACTAATATGTGCGGTAGCTTATCGAATTTGAGGGTGTTGGTAACAAACAAGGTAATGATCAGTGCATAACCCGCAGCGGCAGCGGCTGCTTCTGTCGGTGTAAATACCCCCAATACAATACCGCCTAACAATATAACCGGTGTTAACAAGGGTAAAAATGATTTTTTAAAGGCACTACCACGTTCATACCAAGTGGCTTTTTTATTGGCTACCGGATAATTACGTTTTTTGGAAATGCGGCTGGTGACAATCATTAAGCCTGCACAAATCAATAAACCTGGGGTAATGCCGGCCAAAAACATGCCTGCTACTGATACATTCATTATAAAGGCGTACAGGATCATGATCCCCGATGGGGGAATAATCGGTCCGATGACTGACGATGCTGCTGTCACCGCAGCGGCAAAGCGCCGGCTGTAACCGTTTTCTTCCATGGCGGGAATAAGCATTTTCCCCAAAGCCGATGTGTCAGCTACCGCTGAGCCTGAAAGCCCCGCAAATAATACCGAGGATAAAATATTCACTTGTGCTAAGCCGCCACGATAGTGACCAATTAAGGTTTGGCTAAAGCGCACGATTGATTGCGTAATACCACCTTGATTCATCAGCTCACCGGCTAAGATGAAAAAGGGCACGGCCATCAATGGAAATGAATTCATCCCCGAATATAATCGGGTTAACAGCGCTGAGAAAAACACTTGATTACCATCTAGCATCAAACTCACGCCCGGTCCAATTAACAAAGCAAATACCACAGGTGTACCGGCGGTTAACAATAAAATGAAAACCCAAAAATAACTGATAGACATATTATTCGACTTCCATTGGGGGAATAGTTTGCTCGGTGAGATAATCTCGGGCAAAGAGTTGTTTAATTAAGTTTTCAATACCAACTAAAAATAACGCGGCAAACATCAGTGGTGCACAAGCGTAGAAATACGCTAGTTTGATCGGCATTGATGAGGCATAGATTTCCATGCCGCCTTGCCAAAACGCCACACTCTGCTTAAAAAACATTCCACTTATCATGATAACCAATAAGGTAATGATGACTTCGGTTACTCGGCGCAGTCCGCTCGGCAGGGCATCGGCGAACATCTCAATAGAAACATTCAAATTTTCTCTATATGCCCATGGTGCGACTAAGCATGCAACCCACACCATAAGGTACTTGGCGAGCTCTTCGGTCCAAGCTAATGAGTCATTCAATACGTAGCGATAGAACACTTGGGCTAATATCATCAGCAGCATAGCGCTAAGTAACACCCCCGCGATATTTTTACCTAGGGAGCTGATGGTATAATTGACCTTACCTAACGGGCGATTAAGCGCTAGTAACCCGCGACTGACAGCATTTTGCATGAGGTGTTCTCCGGCAGAGTAGGGTGCTATTTAGGCCAATAATGACTAATTTGCGGTTGCTGATCCGCCAACGCGTCTGTGTGTTCAACGTCAGGACCTAAGGGGATGCGTTTACCTTTTGGTACAAATACCGCCATTTCCTGTAACCCCAGGGTTAAGGCATAAGTTTTCCCACCTTGGTAGGTTTGCCCGCTTGGGAAGCGTTCCCATTCGCCTTCGGGCAAATAAAAGTCCACTTCACCGCCGGGCTTCAAGCATGGCACCACTAACATATCGTCACCGAACATAAACTGCAGCTCGAATGCAGCCGCTAGACGGTCTTTTGGAAAGGCCAGGGCCATGGCGCGCATCAATGGCACGCCTGTTTGAGTAGCTTGCTGCATAGCACTATAGATGTAAGGCAGTAAACGGTATCTCAGCACAAGGGCCTGGTTTACCGCTTCTTCTGCCTCAACGCCGTAGCTCCATGGTTCGCGCTGACCTATGCCATGCAAACGCATATGGGCACTGAATACTGCCGCTTGTGACCAGCGAATAAAAAGCTCTTGGTCTCGAGTGTCTTTGTAGAAACCGCCTACATCAGTGGCAAAAAATGGTGCTCCTGACATGCCCCATGATAAGGCGCCACGAATACTCGCGCCTAGGCCGCCCCAATCTGCTTGCGGGTCACCGCCCCATTGGCTTGGGAAACGTTGTGAACCCGTCCACGCAGACCGGCTAAACAAAAATGGGCCATTTTTGGAATACTTTTCGGCCGCTTCATACACACATTTGTTATATAAAAAACTGTACACATTGTGCAGGCGATTACCTGAGTCGCCGCTATATGCCAACATGTTGTCATCTTCGACTTGCTCACCAAAGTCTGCTTTGATCATGTCCACACCTAAATCAAATAATGGCTTGTGCGACTCTAACCAAAATTGATAGGCGTCTGGATGAGTGAAATCGACAATGCCAGACTCAGGCAAAGGAGTAAGTACTTCTGCGAATGCACTCATATCCCATTGATATTGATAGGCTTCGCCTGTGCGTTTGTCTTTCAACAACCAGCCTTTTTTGGCCATTTCAGCAAACAAAGGATGTTGTACCGACACCAAGGGATATTCCCAAATGCACACTTTGAAATTGTCAGCTTTTAGTTGATTGATGACCGCCGCTGGATCGTCAAAGCGTTTAGGATCCCATTCGAACGCGAAGCGGGTATCGGTATCTTGCCAAGCACGACCATCAAGAGTGATAACGTCACAGGGCATTTTATGCGCCCGCACGTCTTTTGCTGTAGCCAGCAATTCCGGCACGTCTTTGTAATAGGCTTTCGATAAGATAACGCCTAGGCTCCAAACCGGTGGGGTAGGTGCTTTACCGGTTAAATCTGTGTAGGTATTAATGATGGCCTGACCGTCATCACCATGCATGAGGAAAATGTCTAAAGCTTCATCTTCTACTAACACACCGTAGGAGCGCTGTGACCAAGTTGCATAACCTACAGCGTGGGTCACGGGTGATGGTGTATGCACAAATACTCCCCACCCGCTTGGACTCCAGCAAAATGGAGTGTTTTTATAAGAAATTTCAGCGTTAACGCCTAGGGCATCGTGATTATAAGAGCGTACTAATTGTCCGCGTTTGTTTAAACTGGCCCACTTTTCGCCTAGGCCATAAACCGCTTCTTCGGTGCCAAGTTCTAAACTGATTAACCAGCCTTCATCTACTTTCGCTAATGGCGGCAGACGGTAACGGCGTACAAAGTGGCCGTCATTCGCCGTTTGTTGCACACTTTTATTACCTTGAAAAAGTTCAAACGTGAATGGGGTGTGGTTAATTACTAATTTACTGTCACCAGCGATAAGTGTGCATTGCTGTTCACTGTTGACTATGTCAGGGCTGATGATATCGGGGGTGGTCACCAATAGACCATAATCGGCTTGCCCACTGATACCGATCCGCAGGCGCACACCAAAGGTATGAAATGTGATGTGTAAATCACCCTGTGACGTGGGTAATATTACACCACCATCGCTTGCTAGACTGGCTGCGCCAGTAACATTGGCTTGTTTTATTTGATTCCAATTAGGAGCGGTAACATCAAATGCAGACATGAATTTTTCTCACTGGTGATAATGACATAACATAGGTTAAGCGCGAAGGATGATGCAGTGCAACGCGTTAACCTAATCCAATCTTATATAAGATATAAGTTATAGTAGTGTTAAATTCTTGTCAATCATTGTTGTCTATTAGTTGCGGTAGCGATTTTTAGAAGAGGCGATGTGTTTTTTAAGTACTTGAAAAGACGCTTAAAAGTGCCTTAAATCTAGGGAGGTATTGAGGTTGAGGATCTGCAGTAAATTAATTCAGTGCAAAGTTTAATGTAAACCAATCGATATTATCTTGTATAAGACAGGTAGTTAATATTACTCTTATATAATGTTTTAATAAATTTGCTGTATATGAACGAGAATCGCTTTGACAATAAACTTAGTCGCCCAGGCTTAGCTTTCCAACCCTTGTATAAACAGGTGGAAGAGCAAGTTACTCAGCTTATTGTTGAGCAGCGCTGGAAACCCGGTGAAATGCTACCCAACGAGTTTCAGCTCGCCAGTGAGTTTGGCGTCAGTCAGGGGACGGTGCGTAAAGCACTGAATAGCTTAACCAGTGCAAAAATTCTGACGCGCCGCCAAGGCATTGGTACCTTCGTTTCCGAGCACACCGGACATCATGGTCTTTATCGTTTTTACCCTTTAATCGCGGACGGCAAAAGCCCAGAGTTGCCCAAAGCTGAGTTGCTGTCTATTTCAACCCAAACGGCAAATAAGAAAGTGGCTGCGGCGTTATCACTGAATCCTAAAGATAAAGTGATCGTGTTAATCAGAAGGCGCATATTGGACAACGAATTTTGCATTGCCGAAACCATTTATCTGCCACATAAGTGGTTTAAAGCCTTGTTAGACGAAAAAGATGTACCACACACTCTGTACCATTTTTATCAAACGAACTTCAATCTGACGGTACATACTATCCGCGATAGCATAAAAGCGGATCTGGCAACGCAAAGTGATGCGGATACCTTAAATATTAAATTGGGTGAGCCGTTGTTAGAAGTCACGCGCATTGCGCAGTCGTTGAACGACAAGCCGATGGAATATCGCATCAGTCGTTGTCGCAGTGACAAATATCATTATTTGGTGGAATTGAATTAGTCTCAGGGGCTGCGTGTTGCTCGGTTAAACAGCGAAGATAATACGTAAACGCTAAGGCAGGACGGTATCGGTTACCGCGACCTGCCAAAAATAAACTCGTTATGTATTGAGTTACTTCCAGACGATAGGTAAGAATACCGTCATTTCTGCAGTACCTCGGTTGCTCCATGCATAATAGGGCACAAATTCGGTACGAATTGCATCCCACTGGGGCTTTTTGACCTGATTATACATTTCACTGGTACTGTCTTTTCGCACCAATAAATCCGCAGAAATCGTTGTCATGCCACCTAAAAAATCGTCTCGGTAGTGCGCTGTCAATGCCGAGTCTGAGCCGATATACATGTCTAAAATACTGCTACTTTCTGGTATATCAGGAGTCTCGATACAATAAACCAAAGGGCCACGTTTAACCGCGACTTGATTACGAACTTCTTCAATACGTGGGTGGCCTTCAACGAACTGAATGTCCATGGGCATGTTTAACGTAATATTGTCACCAGCTTGCCACTGTCGCTCAATTTTGGTGTATTGCCCCGCTTCTACGACAGGAATGGTTTCACCATTGACACTCAAAGTGGCACCTTTGGCCCAGCTTGGAATACGTATTTGTATGTCAAAAAGCGCGCTCTTACATTCCTCAATTTTTAACGCAACCTTGCCGTCCCATGGAAAGTCAGTTTGTTGGCTAAGGCGAAGCGTTGAGCCATCCAGTAACTTGGTGTTTAACGCATTGCTACCAAATAGGTTTACCGCCAGCCCTGCATCCGTCAGGCTATAAGCCCAGGCTGATACTTGAGCGATGGTGCGTACTAAGTTTGGTGGGCAACAGAAACACTCGATGTACGCTTCACGATCCGGAGATTCAGTGCAATCGCAGTGATCGGAATATTCACGTTGACCAAAATTCATTCTGAGAGGATTAGCGTAGAAATATTTGTCCCCTTCGGGGCTTATCCCTACCATGGCGCTGTTATGTAAAACGAGTTCAATGACATCCGCGTGTTTGGCTTCTCCTGTGATACCCAGTAAACGCCAATTGAACATTGCATTAGAGATATTCGCGCAGGTTTCATTGTAGGCCGTTGAATTGGGCATAAGGTAATCATCGATGAAACCTTCATGGATCATATTCTGATCATCATAGGCTCCGTGGTGACACTGACCTAACGCACCTGTCACGTACATCTTACGTTCAGTGGCACTTGACCAAATACGTTTCAACGCATCAAGCAGTTCGGTTTCACCGGTTTCTGCATATACGTCTGCGGCTCCTGAATACAAATACATACCAGTAACAGCATGGCCTACGGCTTCCGTTTCTTGCCGCAAAGGTGTTTTCATCTGGCACTGATCGCCCGTAAACCAATAAGGAACGCTGTCATGTAATTCCATAGACACCGAGCCGCGCATCGTGACAAAAATATCCGCAAGCTCTAAATATTTTTTGTTATTGGTTTCACGGTAAAGCTCAACTAACGCCATGATCTGTGAAGGATTAAAACCAAAACGTGCAAGCTGTTCTTCCCGTGGTTTAAATACAGCGTAAAGGTAATCGGCGTGTTTAATCGCTAAGTCTAACCAATTGGTTTGCCCAGTAATGCGGTGATGAATAACCCCCCTGTGATTGAGTGGCCGCCGTTGTATAACTCATGATCGCAAACTGTTTCCCAGCGAGGCTTGTCTAGGATTTGGTTGTGGGTGTGCATATAGCCGTCTTCGCACATCGCTTTACGAATAACGTCAATGATCTCGTCCATTTCGAGCAAAATTTTTGCATCTTTATTAATGCCGTATACATAGATAGAGGCTTCCATCCATTTATAAAAATTACCATCGTGCCAGAGCATACCCTTGGCTTCGCCTGATTGAAGACCGACAGCAACCTTAAAGTTATTGTAAGCATGGCCTACATCACCTTTGAGGATCGCCCCCATATTTGGCACCATAATCCCTTCGGCCTGTTTAAATTTATCGGCCCAGAAGCCTTTGGTCCAAACGCAGTCACCGACGTCAATGCTTCTAAATTTTACGTGAGGGCTTTTGCTGTTCGCATTTATTGCCCGTTTGTGGGTATGTAAACTGTTCATTGATTATTTCCTAGGTACGTTATTGACTAAATACGCCATCGAATTAATAAGCATTGAATTAACAGGCAGTGAAGATTGACTTACTCTGCTGACCGATGACGCGTCAGTACCTATGAATTGATGACTTATTTGTTAAACAAATATGCCATTTACATAAATATATGATGTTTATGTTTTCAAACATTCCTGTCTACATTTTCATTTAATTTCTGCTTAATCCTTAAATTTTGATAGGCGGGACATTTCAAGGCATTCATAACTATATGAATAAAAATGATTTTATTTTTAGCGCAAACAAATAATATTTTTTAAAGGCCCATCAATATAAATGAGTCGATTTGCAAGTTATTGTCCCCGCTAGAGAATTTATTGCACAAAAATCGGCTGAGCAGCAGTGACTAAGCAATGAAACCACAACATTGTTGAGGCCTATTATGTTGTCCATTACGCCCCTCTGGTGCCGTGAGTAACCGCTGAACCCTGAACCATTAGTCGCCTTGGGTTTGCATCATCACTCGTTGTGTAAAGCGGGTAAGCCATCAAATAGTGTTTTAGCCCAGGTGAAACATGAGGCTATTAACGGATTATCTTCTTGTTGTTTAGGGCTCACTAACCAATAGGCAGATTGCGTGTCAAAATACTCGTTACTTAGCTGGGTGAGTCGTCCCTCATTAACCCAGTTATTAATGGCTGGAAACAAGCCCAGCACAATTCCCAAGCCCTTTTCCGCTGATTTGATTGCTGAAAAATAGGAATCGCAGACGATGACATCTTTAGGGTGAATATCAGGAAATAACGAATACCAATCCTGTAGATTTTCATCTGTGGTGATCAGAATGTGATTGTTCACTAAGCTAGCTAAATCGCTTTGCGGTTGGCGCATACATTTTGCCTGATAAAGCGGTGATACCACGGGGCTAATGTGCACTTTACAGAGTAAACGACTGACTAAATTAGGCCAGCCTCCATGGCCAAAACGTATGGCCGCATCAGCTTGCCCAGTATCAAAATCAATGTATTCACTGCCAGTGGTGATCCGCAGCTCTGCTTTAGATTGAAGTTCCTTATATGCCATGTAGTGGGGAATAAGTAGTTCTTGAGCGATAAACAGTGGTGTGCTTAAACGCAAAGAACGTTTATTAAATCGTTGATCAAATTCAGTGAAGCCGCTGTGATGCAGACTCATGATGTTAGCGGCAACCTGATAGTAAAACTCGCCGGCTGAGGTGAGAGTCAACCGAGGGCCGTTGCGCCTAAACAACTTGCTGCCTAAATATTCCTCTAAGGCCTTAATCTGCTGACTTACCGCAGGTGGTGAAACATGTAATGTGTCCGCCGCCTTTCTAAAGCTGCTGTATTTGGCAGCGGCTGCAAATACAGCAAGCCACTGAATAGGAGGAGGATTCACTTTACGTCACCTTAAGGTAAGAAAAACTTATTCATAGGTAAGTTTTAACAGCTTTTAGCGCATGAATGAATAGTTTAATTTATGTTTGGTTCATTAAGTCCATGTTTGTCGGCTAGGTAAAGGAGATAACGAGATGCAAAATAACAAAGTCGTGTTAGTCGTTGGCGCTGGGGATGCGATTGGCAGTGCCATTGCCACCGAGTTTGCTAAGAAGGGATTGACTGTATGTCTTGCGCGGCGCAGTGCTGATGCAGTGCAAAGCTATGCTGAAACTCTGCGCAGTGATGGGTTTGATGCGCACGGTTTTCCTTTAGATGCGCGTAATGAAGAGCAAGTCATTGCGTTGTTCGACAAGATAGAACGAGAGATTGGCACAATTGAGGTCGTCGTATTCAATATTGGCGCGAATGTTCCCATGGGCATTGTGGAAACAAGTGCCAAAAAATTCTTTAAAATCTGGGAAATGGCCTGTTTTTCGGGATTTCTGGTGGGCCGTGAGGCCGCGCGCAAAATGCTCGAACGTAAACGCGGAACGATCCTATTTACTGGTGCGACTGCCAGCGTGCGAGGAGGAGCCATGTTTGCGGCGTTTGCCAGTGCTAAACACGGCCTAAGATCCCTCGCCCAGAGTATGGCTAGAGAACTGGGACCAAAGAATATACACGTCGCTCATGTCATTATTGATGGGGCGGTAGACACACAATGGATCCGTGAAAATCATCCAGATTTCGAATCGTTAAATGCTCAAGAGGGCATAGTGAAGCCTAATGAGTTGGCGCAAAACTATGTCATGTTATACGAGCAACCAAGAAGTGCTTGGACCTTTGAATTAGATATTCGCCCATGGGTTGAGAAGTGGTAATTAACACGTCGTTTAACAATTAAATATAAAGGTGAGTAACGTGAGTAAAAAAATAGAATTCTTTTTTGATGTAGGCAGTCCCACTGCATTTTTAGCGGACGGACAGCTTAGAAAGTTGGCTGAAAAATATGCGGCCGAATTAGTATATGAGCCCATGCTGCTGGGCGCTGTGCATCAAGCCAGCAAAAATATGTCCCCTGCATTAATACCGGCCAAAGGTAAATATATGGCAGAGCATGATTTACCTCGTTTTATCCAGCGCTATGGCTGTGAATTTAACATGAACCCCCATTTCCCGATTAATACACTGACCTTAATGCGTGGATGTTACGCAGCCAAAGTAATGGACATTTTTGAACCTTACCTCACTGTGATATTCAACGGCATGTGGGTCAAAGGTTTAAATTTGGCAGACGAAACTGTACTTCTGGCAGAGCTTACAGGGGCGGGCATTGATGGCCACAAATTGCTCAGCTTAACGAGCCAAGAGACAATTAAAGATCTACTAAAAGAAAATACTGGCCGCGCAATAGAAAAAGGCGTTTTCGGCGCACCCACCATGTTTATTGGTAAGCAGATGTATTTTGGTCAAGATCGTCTCGATTTTATCGAACAGGAGTTAATGCGGTAAGATCTTCTGTAGGTTCCCCCGTTAGCATTTTGTGGCTAGGGATTAGCCATCTGGGGTGAAGTTGATTTGTTCATCTGCAAGTAATTGGCTGATAAGTACTGGTTTACCAACCTCGTCTAATTCGACTAACCCTATGCCTGAACCGTTGACCAAGCGCTCACCGGCTGATGCATGGGAGGGCTTAAGCGGTGTTACGCGCATGTTGCGTCGCTTGGTAAACGCATTCAGTGGTGAGTAAGGGGCGTATAACCAGCGATTTAATCTGTCTAGCCAATTGAGCAAACCGTCAGGAAAGGTATTACGCAGACCACTGCTGGTTATTTGCCATATGTCTGGACTATTGCGCCGGCGTTTCAATTTCACGTGATAGGCGTAGGAGTAATGCACATCACCGGATAAGATGACAAAATTTTGCGGTGTTTTACGATGGGTAAATAGATTTAATAAATAATTGGCACTACCTGGATGAGCCATCCAATTTTCGGCGTCAACCATCAGGGGTTTACCTAATCGGGTAAAAACTCTTTGTATTGCTTCAATTAACTTTACCCCGAATATAGGGGCTGGGGACACCAACACCACGGCAGGTTCGTTGATAAGCAACTGTTGTAACTCCGTTAGGGATTCCCAGTCCATCAATCCAGAAGGCTTATTTGGATTCGATTCTGACCACCAGCGCTGGGTGCGTGTATCGAGTACTAATAGCTTAGGAGACGTGGGCCAATGGTAATGCCATTGCTCAAAATCTAATAAATCATTGATGGTGCTATCGTGTTGCTCACCGCCTAAGTTTTTTAGGCTCAGTTGCACGTTATTGAGCAATGTATCACTGAAATTTTCTGGCGCATTACCCCAGCCTTGACAAAGTAAATAGGCCATGAGTGCATTGCCTATAATGCGCCGGGAAAAGTCATTTGAGTGGGCTGTTTGCTCCCAATCTGCGGTGAGGTTCCAGTCGTCGGTTATGTCATGATCATCAAACATCATCGGGCAGGGAAGGTGCGCCATTACTCGTCGTACTTGGGGCAGACCCGTCACAAATTGTTCGATCAAGGCCAATTCATCTTGATAACCCGTAACGCTATTCTTGTCGATCGACTTGGGCATGTTGGTATTGGCCATGTTCCAGCATTCTGGCGACCAACAGAGTAAATACATGGTTATGACTTCTGCGAACGAAACCAAATGATTATTGGCATGCACTGTGGTAAATACCGGTTTTTCGGCCGATTTAAATAACGGAATACGTAGCGCTTGGCTGTTGGTATCGCTGGGTAAAATGTGCACCCGCTGATTATACAAGGCTTGATCGCTGTGCAATGCATGGCTATCAACCACGGTTGATTGGGCAAACGTCTCATTGGTTATACCCAACTTAGGAGTGACACTATGGATGGCCGCTAACATGGGAGCGGCGACATCGTCGGCGTATATTTGATCCCCCGACATCATTAATAGACTAGGCCATTGCTGGGGCGTGTCTTGCAGTTCACTCAGCAGTTTGTCGGCAATCACTAACCCATCAGCACTTTTATGGTGGGGCTTTCGACATGAGCCATGTAAAATTTTATGCAAGCGAGAGTGAATAACAAAGCCAGGCGTAGGGCGCAGTGGATAGCAAATGTCGCTGATTAAATCGGTTAGCAGAGCTGGGCTAATATCAGTGTCAACGGGCGAAAAATCTAATTGATAGCCAATCCAACAGTCTGCAGGTAAGGGTTCCGCTAGTGTCAGTTCAATCAAATGAATGTATAGATGTTCTCCTGCGTTGATGCTCCTATGCTGACGTGTTTTGTCAATTGCGGCAGTCTGACTAAGGGCAAACGTTTGCTCAGTCTGGCCGTCAGGCATCAGTCTGAGGGTGATATCAACGGGGTGAGATGTCACTAACCATAAGGTGACTTGATTGACGCTCAACTTTTTTAATATAGGGCCCGCGAGAATCGCTAAATCTGTTTGCTGCAAACCGTCTTCCTGCCTCAGGTGTGATTGTTTTTTCAAAGAGCTACTTTAACAATGTTATTAATGGGTTATCCAGCATGTATGGGCTTTTAATGGAGAAGTGTTAACTGGGCATGTTCATTTAATGTTCTGTTTGTGTTTTTTGTGGCCTTTTTGTTTGCGCGAGTCTTTTTTCTTTAGACATTAGTCTAGTTTGCAACGCTAGGATGATGATTTTAAAAGGCTTAGCGTGTATTGTTTGGCCGTCTGTTTGATAAAGGTGTCATGGTTAGGGTTGTTATTTTTAAATAATACCAGATTTGGTTTTGCCTGAAGGGATGTAAATGATTTTTTTACGAGATTTATCAATTAGATATAAATTGCTTTTTTTAGCGTTAGGACCCCTCGTTTTAGCCTTAACTTTTATTTTGAATAGTGTGTTCAAGAATTACCAAGTGCTTACGTCTATGAGTCAGGCACAAAGGTTAGGGGGATTGGCAACCACCGCCAGTCAATTGGTCCATGAACTACAGAAAGAACGAGGGTTTTCAGCAGGCTACCTTGGCTCAAACGGCCTGAAGTTTTCAAATGAACTAAATACACAACTTGCTGCTACGAATAATCGATTAGCGAATTACCAGCAATTTGTGGCTCAACTTGAACACGATCATTACGATCCACGCCTCGCATCTGTGCTGTCATCTATTGGGCAACGCATGGATAAAATTAGTAATATGCGCCGCGACATTCGCCAGCAAACTCTTCCTGTGGGCGACGCCATTGGTTACTACACTGAAACAAATGCCGTTTTATTAGGTATTAGCAGCATTATTTCAACGACCATTGAAGATCCTCGGATCAGCAATCAAGTTTCTGCATATCTGAACTTTTTGCAGAGTAAAGAACGAGCGGGTATTGAACGGGCGGTGTTAAGTAATACCTTCTCCGCAGGAAAATTTGCAAATGGGGACTACCAGAAATTCATTACCTTATTATCTGAACAAGTCACCTATATGAACGTATTCGTAGACTTTGCATCACCCACACAAGCTGCAGCGCTAGATAAGGTGGTTACCGGGCAAGATGTCACTGACGTTAAGCGTATGCGACAAATTGCATTACAACAGCAAGATAATTTCGGGATTGCAGCCACACAGTGGTTCAAGGTGGCCACGGGGCGAATTAACCAACTCAAAGCATTTGAAAATTTATTAGCCGAACAGCTTGTTCAGTCTATTGACGATGCTAAAGCGGCTGCGGTTAGCAATTTACAATGGCTTATCGCTCTGTCTGCGCTGATGCTAATGATTAGTTTGAGTCTGAGTTTTATTTTGCTGCGTCAAATTGGCCAACAAATCAATTCACTCTCACAAGCCATGATGGAAGTGCAGCAACAGTCAAATCTTACCGCTCGAGCAAAGCAACTGAGCAAGGATGAGTTAGGTGTACTGGCGGCTGATTTCAACGAAATGGTAACGCATGTGGCATCACTGACCAGCAATGTGAGCAATGCCAGTCGTGATCTTATTCAGATCGTGTCCGAAATTTCACACATCACCCATACTGTTGATGAAGAAGTGCGCTCAGGTCTAAATCAAACGGATCAAGTCGCCGTTGCGATTAATGAAATGGATGCTGCGGTGCAAGAAGTCGCTGCCAACTGCGCTGGCACTGCGGATAAATCTAGATCTGCCCATGAAGCGGCTAATAACGGTCAGCAACTCGTTAATCAAGCAAGTGATACAGTAAGTAAACTTGCCAATGAAATTGATCATTCAAAGCACATCATCCAATTAGTCGCTGATGATAGTAATGAAATAGGTGGTATTTTGGATGTGATCAATGGCGTCACAGATCAAACCAATTTACTTGCCTTAAACGCGGCAATAGAGGCGGCCCGCGCGGGTGAGCAAGGACGCGGATTTGCTGTTGTGGCTGACGAGGTGCGCTCGTTAGCTAAGAAAACCGCTGATTCTACCGCGCGTATTAAAACCATGATCGAGCAATTACAAAGTCGCAGTCAACAAGCGGTGCAAGCCATGCTAAGCAGTCAAGAAACAACAAATCGTACCGTGGTTGATTTTAAAAGCGTGCTTGTGCAACTGGAGAATATTACCAGCCAATCATCACAACTCAGTGATATGAATTTACAAAATGCTGCGGCGACCGAAGAGCAATCGGCAACCGTCGACGAGGTCAATCGAAATATCACTAACATTCAACAAATCTATCACAGCACCAATGAAAATGCCGTTTTGCTGAAAAAGACCGCCAACGCCTTAGACTCAGTCGCCAAATTATTAGAAGGGGAGGTCAGCCGTTTTATTGTCTGATTTGGCAAGGATACACAGTGTGATGACTTAACATCCTAGCAGAGCAAAATATTCAAATAGCTAAAATGCTTTTGGGTCGGTGGGGTTAGTCAAGGATCTTGCACCGGTTATGTTCTTTGTTCTCAATATATTGTGCAGTACAGACCTAAAAAAGCCGGCAAGCCGGCTTTTTTATATTTACATTTTTTAGGTAAAGTGAGACTTACCTTTTAAATCTTCTGCTTAGGCCCAGACCTAATAGACCCAAACCTAAAAACGCCAAACTTGCTGGTGCAGAAACGGGGCGTTGGTCTAAACCGACAACGATATTGTCAAACTCTCCAGCGATACCAGAGGTAATCACGCGGAACCGGTTAAATGCTTCATCAAAACTAAAGTCGATGTTGACATAGACGTTAGAAGAATCAGCTACTTGATCACCTGCCTTACCATTTAATTGGGCCAAAAGTTCTGGGCCAGTAATCTTGGCTACTAATTGGTCATCAGAGTAAAACTCAAATGAGTTGTAAGCATCAACTGAGCCCCAATAAAATCCCAAGTAGTTGATACTAGAACCGGCTAAGTTCGCTGATAAGTTGCCGATATTCGCTAAAAAGTCTGTGTAGTCGATGTCTACGTAGCTTGGCTGACCGACTGTTGTTGGTGTGGTATAAGCGTAACATGTGCTATCGCCTGCAGGGGCAGCAGCGATACTGCCGTCAGAGCCTTTTCGAACGTTTAACACATTCGCACCACTTGGTGTAATTTCTAACGGAGAGTTAAGGGCGCAACCCTCAGATTTACCTGCCACGTTATATTGTGTATCGCCACCACCAGGGATGCCTGGTATTGCGGTTGCGGTATCAAAAGTAGAAATGAAAAAGCCATCACTTATGGACGTAATAGTATTATCAGCATTGACATTCTTGCTGGTTTTATTCGAACCATCAGTAGCCGCTTGGCCACCAAAGGTAATGGTTGCCGCACTTACTTGTTGAGCTGCCGCGAGCGTTAAAAGTGCTGCGATTGAAACGGATTTCGATTTATTCATTAACGCGTACATATGGTTTATTTGCCTTCTAAGACAGTTAGGTTGTTGATACTGTGGAAAGCGCATTAGCATGGATTGATCCATCATTTTAAACATTATAAAAATCATATGCTTATCGTTTTTTACCGTGAAGATTTGCAGCCATGTGTAAAGGTTTTCGCGAACCTGTGCTTAGGAAATGGCAACAAGGAAAAGACCAAATTCAAGCATAATCAATCGGTTGTAATTTTTACCGCTTAAAAAACAAGCAGTTGATCTGTAAGCGCTTTTAACTGGAATTTATTAAGGTTGACGTTGGTAAAATTTGAAACCTGAATATAATCAAGTAGTTGCCATTTATAGCTAGGCACTAGCGTAAAATAAATGTGTAAAAATTATCGTGATAACAGGCTGTAAATGAAGTTTTCAGTCAACTGCCACTGGGCCAAATAAATTCAACGCTGTGTATAATCAATCAGTTCCACCTACGTCAGTGGGCGCGAGGCATAAGTGCGCCCACTGACGTAGACAGGTCTAAAAGATTGCCATATCCGTTGCCAACTCAACGTCTCCAGAATAATGCTGACGAATAAACCCTAGTGTCGCCTCACTATCATTACGTGTGCGATTCATGAAATGGGATAGCACCACGCGTTTGGCATTGGCTTGCTTGGCAATCACACCAATATCTAGTGGGCGCATATGCAAGTTTATTGCTGCTCCCTTTGCACCTTGTGGTACGGCGTTATGCATTACGAGTATGTCGCTTTTTTTACCTAAGGTGGCTAAGGTGTTGTACTGATTACTCATATCACCGGAGAAGGTGATTCTGCATCCATCGATATCGACTCGCCAAGCAATTGCGGCGACTGGTCCGTGATGCACAGGAATAGAAGAAATTGTCAGGTCATCATCAATTTTTTGGCTGCGCAGTTTAATTGGGGTCAGAGGAATATTTTGCGCTTTAATATGATAAGCGGCATTGCTGGTGGGATCAGCGTAATCACTCAAATAGGCGAAAGCGCCTTTATTGCCCAATAAGCTGGTGACGTATTCGCTGGTAGCTGGCATGAGCGCGTTACCCCCAGGGCCAAAAATAGTGAGATTGTCACTTCGCTGAGTAAAATAAGAGCCTTTTACGTAGGCAGGTAAGTCCGCACTGTGATCAACATGCAGGTGCGTGAGCAGTAGGGCTTTGATGTCGGAGAAATTAGCGCCTGAGGCGCCGAAATTGACACTGCTTCCTGGACCTGCATCGATTAGCACTCGCGCTTTATTCTTATGCCAAATAAGATAACTGGCAGACGCTCGGCCGTCGTTTAACTCGGGGCCGCCGGAGCCCAATACTTGCAATGTCACGTTTTGCTGCTGACAGCTTTGCGTTTGGGCAAAAACGGGCTGAACAGTGAGTCCTAGCGCCAGGGTTAATAAGGCTTTGAAGCGGATGTTTTTAAGTGCTGAATAAGGTGACGTTAATTGAGTTGTGGGCATGATGGATCCTTGGGAAATCGGCTGAATGCGCGAAAATTAGTCGCTGTTATGTGCTCGTATTCACAAATATGATGGATTTTCTAACATAAAAATTTCACTACATCCCTATAATCATTCAAGATTTTTAGCACGTTTTCTCATAGATGCTCTCATAATAAGGATACTTCTCATGGCAGATAATAAGCTCAACGACACACAGATAAATAGTACAGAAATTTGGGTAAATAAAGCGGATGTTTCACAAACTAAAATTGTGCACGGACAACTAGACAGCACACAATTGCAAGACGGTCAGGCTATATTGCAGCTGAATAGCTTTGGTTTTTCTGCGAATAATATTACGTACGCTGTGACCGGCGACAAGATGGGGTATTGGGGCTTTTTCCCCGCTGATGAGCAGTGGGGCATAGTACCTGTTTGGGGTTTTGGCACCGTCATCGCGTCTAAGCATCCAAAGGCACAAGTGGGTGAAGTCGTTTATGGCTACTTCCCGATGGGCACGCATTTAGTGATTAATGTTGATAAGGCTAACGAGATCAGCTTTTTTGATAACCATCCGCAACGGGTAAGTAGCTCGCCAGTGTATGATAATTATTTACGCTGCGCACAAGATGCCGCTTACCAGCAAGATTCTGAGGCATGGCTATTAAATTACCGTCCCTTGTTTATGACATCATTCGTATTGGATGATTTTGTAGGCGAGCACATTGGCGAAAAGGTCACCACAGTTCTATTGACCAGTGCATCGAGTAAAACAGCATATGGCTGCGCGCATTTATTAATGAAACACAAAGCGCAACGTGGTGGACATTACCGTGTTGTGGGATTAACCAGTGCCGCCAATAAAACGCTTACTGAGTCATTTTCGTGTTACGACGAGGTACTTGAATACACTGATATTGACCAGATAAGCCAAGAAGGTGAAAGCTGGGTGCTGGATTTTGCTGGTAATAAACAGCTACTGCTGGACTTACAAGATTTACTTGGCGATAAGCTGAGTCGTGAAGTATTCATTGGGGCGACGGATGTTAAATCGCAAACCAATAAACCTAAGGGTAAGCTTCACGGAGAGTTATTCTTTGCACCTCATCAGGTGAAAAAACGTACTGAAGAGTGGACTAGAGAAGGTTTTAATGAACGTTATGCGCAAGCTTGGAACAGTTTTAGTCATAATATGCAGGGTAAAATTAGTGTAGTCGAGTATAAGGGCGCGCAAGCGATTGCTGATCTATATCAAATAGGATTAGCTGGGGCGCTTAATAACGAAGAGATCAATGTATTAACCTTCTAAAAGTGCTTTTTGTTAACAGCCGTTAAATTAATCGGTGAAAGGGTGGCGCGTTAAGCGTGCCACCATTTGTCACTTAGCACCCGAATTGGCACTGCTTTTAAGTACTCAAGTGCGACTTTTCTATCTGCTTGGTTCAAAAATTCTGCAAAAATAATCTGCCGTGATCCATCAATAAAGCGCAGCTGTATGCACTCAAATGCGTTTTTTGCCTCAACAAGAGCAATATAGGTATCTGATTTATTAAACGTCCAGCTCTTTTGCGGACGGTAGGTACCTAGCTGCAATTCTATTGACGTTGCAGTAATCGTAATCACTTGCTGTTGATAGGTATAAAGCGACACTTTGTAAGCAATAAACCACAGCAAAGCCACTTCAATTCCCGCAAAGGGCAATACCAACCATGCGCCAACCAAGGTCCATGCGAGGGCGATAATCAAAACGAAAAACGCCATAGTTGTTATCAATAATTTCGTTTGTACCCAATTTGCAGAGCGATTCGGTGATAAGGTCAATACCCAACGCTCGCCTGTATGGTGGAGTTTAACCATGACATGAGCTCCATGGTACTTGTTTGAACGTGTGCACCATTGCTCTTAGCGGCAATTGGCAATGAGAACAACAACACTGCTAAAGTGGCTGCACAAGGCCGGGCTGCAGTCTTGCTGTATTGAGCGGGGGCATATCATTATAAGTCTGTCGAAATTCATTTTTTACTTACTTATCATTTTGGAACCTATCCATTTATATTAAGCGCACCACCATTGTGGGCAAGCCAGCTATTAAAAGTGAAAAAAGATTAAGGTTGTTCGCTGTGTTAGCTAGCAACAGCGCAATATCCAATGGGAGGCCAGTTAATTGGCTAGCGACAGCAAAGGTTTTCTGGCACAGTTCTGTCGATATCAAAATGTAGTGTAAATTCAATGTTTTCTCAATTTTCTGCTCAGCACATTCGTGGGCTTATGTTAGTCACTTGGTGCGTGGTATTTGCTACGCGACATGACCCTGTGACCTTATTTATTCATTACGCCGGGTTTACTTTGTTAGGTGTGTTGGGCGCTGTATTTGCCAATGCCACAGGAGCCGGAGGCGGTGTGGTATTTGTCCCGTTTTTTAACCAAATGGGCTTTACACCCAGTGCGACAGTCGCGACCAGTTTTGCCATTCAATGCTTCGGTATGACCGCCGGTGCGATAACGTGGTGGCGTTTTCATCAAAAGCAAAGCACTTTAGTTGAGCAAAAACGTGCGCAAAAAATGCATAACGAGCAATGGCAAAGCATCTATAGTGTGTTGATTTTGGTGATCCCCACGTCGGTTGTCGGATTATTGATCGCCCAGTTTAACCCTAGTTGGTTTGGGCCTTTGGCTAACGGCGACATGTTGCATATTGGCTTTGGTGTCTTTTCTATTTTGCTCGCCATCAGCATGTTTTTCATGGTTGCGCTCACAGGGCGTAAGCCACCGATAAGCCAATTGCGCCCGTTAGATAGTATTTTGTTACCGATTATTTGTATTTGTGGCGGCATAATTACGGCATATTTATCCATAGGGGTAGGGGAGTTGCTGGCAGTATATTTAATTATGCGCGGTTTCAATGTGACTTTCTCCATTGCGTGCGCCGTTATTTTAAGTGCGATAACCGTCTGGTCCGGAGTGATTTATCATGCCCTAGTGAGCCAGACAATTTATTGGCCTGTGGTTCTCTTTGCTGGGCCGGGTGCCGCGCTCGGAGGGATTTTAGCTAAGCGTTTGGTACTGCGTTTTTCGGCAAAACATTTGAAACTGTTTTTTGCTAGCTGGATTTTACTGTTAGGTCTAACCGGTCTCGTACTGTAACGGACTGCCTTAGCACCTAAGATGTAAATGAGTAGCAAAGCAACACATTGACCGTTATTTTACACTCGCCATCATGACTAAAAGGGGCACACCGTTAAGACTTTTCCCATTACACGATTTACGGCAAGCACGTCATTGGCGTCAACCCAAAACGGTGACACTGGGCAGATCATTAAGTTAGATGATCAAGTTGTTAGTGAAGAGCCTCTAGAAATTTGGCTAAAACACCCCCTTAGAAATGCGGCTAAAGCGAGCCTATTATTGACCACCATGCGCAGCCCTGGTGACGATATCGCTTTGGTTCGGGGATGGTTGCATACTAGCGGCTTAATAGAAAACGGGGCAGACATTCACAGTATCACCCATACCGGTAGCCAACGACTCAAAAGTAACGACGGCAATCAGGTTTTGATTAGCTTACACCCCCAAGCACATTTCGATTTTGATTCGCCTAAAAACAGCGCTAGCCGTCATATTGATTATGTAAATTCTGGCTGTGGCGTGTGCGGACAACGCTCAATTGATGTGCTGCTTGATAAGCTGCCGCGTGCAGCATACGTCAGTGGAAATACCTTGTCGGTGCCTAGCATTTTAGCTTTGTCAGAGGCTCTTAGGCAGAAACAAACGGCGTTTTTAACCACTGGAGGTAGCCACGGGGCCGGTTTGTTCAGCCTTGAGGCATCGCCCGAGGCATTACCTAAGGCGACTACCGGTAGTGAGCTGGCCAGCCACTTATTAGATGTGCGCGAAGATATTGGCCGCCACAATGCCTTTGATAAACTCATAGGAGCACATTTGCCGGCCTTGCTTGCTGACAGTAAGCGCGAATACGGGGTGGTACTAAGCTCTCGGATCAGCTTTGATCTTGTGCAAAAAGCGGCCATGGCTAACGTGCGATTTGTCTTAGCTATGGGGGCTCCGTCTAGTTTAGCCATTGAACTTGCTCAGGAATACGACATCTGTTTAGTGGGTTTTATTCACCACAAACGCGTTAATGTATATACCTGCGCTAAGCGGATCACTCGGCGCTAATTTATTCGTCGTGAGCCGCAGATATTTTCTTTTTGAGCGATAATTTATTACAGGAGTTACTATGAAAACCACATCATCATCAACCGACACGCAAGCTCGCTCATTTGACCCTACGGACACCCAACGTATTGAAATTAGCCAGCCAAAAGAATGGGCCGCCGGCATCCCGGCCGTGTTGTCCGCCTATAAGAACGTCACCAGTAAAGCAGGACCGGTAAAAGGCACCCGTTTGCTGACGGATCTCAACCAAATTGAAGGCTTTGATTGCCCTGGTTGTGCCTGGCCTGACCCGTTAGCCAAACGTGCCACGTTTGAGTTTTGTGAAAATGGCGCAAAGGCCGTGGCAGATGAAGCCACCACAAAGCGAGCAGATAGCGAATTTTTTGCCCGCCATAGTGTGAGTAAGATGCGCGGACAATCAGACCGTTGGTTAAACGATCAAGGGCGCCTGACTCAACCTATGTGGTTACCTGAAGGTGCAGAATATTATCAGCCCATTGATTGGACTCAGGCGTTTACCCTTATAAGTGCTCAACTCAAGGCGTTGCATCACCCTAACCAAGCGGCATTTTATACCTCTGGGCGCACCGGTAATGAAGCTGCATTCTTATATCAGTTATTTGTGCGGAAATTCGGCACGAATAACCTGCCGGATTGTTCTAACATGTGCCATGAATCGAGTGGCGTAGGTCTAGGGGAAACCATAGGTGTGGGCAAAGGCACTGTGAGTCTAGAAGATTTAGAGCACGCTGAAGCCATTTTCGTTTTTGGCCAAAACCCTGGCTCCAATCACCCTCGGATGTTGTCATCTTTGCAGGCAGCAAAACGTCAAGGGGCGAAGATAGTCGCGATTAATCCTTTGGATGAAACGGGTCTTAAGCGCTTTAAAAACCCTCAGGAAGTGTCAGGTGTGATTGGCAGTGGTACAGCCTTGCGAGATCTCTATTTACCGGTGAAAATTAACGGCGATGTCGCCCTGCTTAAAGGTTTGTGCAAAGCCTTAATTGAGCGGGACAGTCATCACCAGCCAGTGCTTGACCACCATTTTATCGAGCAATACTGCCATGGGTTTGATGCTTTCAAAGCGGATATAGAGCAAACCTCTTGGCAAGCAATTGAGCAAGGCAGTGGCTTAACTCAAAGTCTAATAGAACAAGCCGCCGATATCGCCAGCACGTCGAAGAAAACCATTTGTTGTTGGGCGATGGGGATGACGCAGCATAAAAATGCCGTGGCGAATATCCAATTAATGACCAACTTTTTAATGTTGCAAGGTAACTTGGGTAAACCTTGCGCAGGCGTATGTCCTGTGCGCGGACACAGTAATGTACAAGGGGATCGCACCATGGGCATTTGGGAAAAACCCGAGCCCGAATTCTTAGATGCCTTAGGCAAAGAATTTGATTTCAACCCGCCAAGGGAAGATGGTGTGGACGCTGTTGAGACAGTGCACGGCATGCAACAAGGACGAATAAAGGTTTTGTTTGCCCTCGGAGGTAATTTTTTCAGAGCCATGCCTGATCACCAAGCAAATGATGAGGCGCTCACCCAATGTGAATTGACGGTGCAGGTGTCCACCAAGCTAAACCGTTCTCATCTGCATACCGGCAAACAAGCCCTTATTCTGCCTGCATTGGGGCGCACCGAAATTGATACCCAAGCCAGTGGTATTCAAACCATTACGGTGGAAAACTCCATGGGCGTGGTTCAAACCTCCCATGGCAAAATCCCTCCAGCGTCTGACTTACTTAAAAGTGAAGTGGACATTATCGCTCAACTTGCACACCACACGTTGACCAACGAGGGGCTTGCTAGTAAAGACACAGCTATTGATTGGCTCGCCATGAGCGCTGACTATCGGCTGATTCGTCACCATATTGGCAATGTGATCCCGGGATTTGAAAATTTTAATCAGCGTATCGATGACTTAGGGGAGTTCGTACTACCCAATGCCGTGCGTGATCAACGGAAATTCGATACCTCGAACGGTAAGGCTAATTTTGTGGTGCACGACATTAACAATATCGAGGTGCCTAAGGGCCACTTGTTAATGATGACCATACGCAGTCACGATCAGTTTAATACTACGATTTATACCAATAATGACCGCTATCGCGGTATTCATGGTACGCGTAAGGTATTGTTTATTAGCAAAGGGGATATTGAAGAATTAGGCTTACAATCGGGTCAGCATGTGAGCATTCGTAGCCATTGGCCAAATGATAAGGTGGCGCTTAGGGAAGTCAGTGATTTCGAGCTGGTGGAGTACGCGATCCCTAAAGGCTGCGCAGCGGCTTATTATCCGGAAACAAACGACCTGATCCCCATAGGCAGCGTGGCTGATAAAAGTAATACGCCCGCTTACAAGTCCATTGTGATCAGCTTGCACCCTAAACAAACTAAAGACGCATAATGGTCGACAACCCTATATTGAATGACACAGGTAATGTACAAAGATGAAAATGCGTAACATATCTCAGGGCGTGCTATTGATTAGTACGTTTGGGCTAGCAATGACTGCAGCAACGAGTGCTTATAGTCAGCAAAGTGCTATTGCAAATACTGAGGAAGGAGAACACGCCCGGAGTATGTCACTGCGCGTGGCCCCGTTAGCGGTCTCGCCAAAACTCTACGCATTGCAACAACGATGGGCGAAGGTAAATTACACCTTACAGGGCGAAGAGCAAAAAATGGCCTTTAAAGCCTTAATCGCCCAGGCTCATGTGCTCACCCAAGAAAAGCCCAATAGCGCTGCTAATTGGGCGTGGTTAGGCATTTGTCAATCAACAGCGGCCGCCGCAATCGGTGGTACGGGTGCGTTAGGACTGGCCAAAGAAGCCAAGATATCACTTGAAAAATCAATTACCATCGATAAGCAGGCGTTAGATGGTGCTGCAACTACAACCTTAGGGGCGCTTTATCATAAATTGCCGGGCTGGCCGCTAAGCTTTGGTAGCGACAAAAAAGCCGAGAAACTGTTGTTATCCGCTGTGGTGGCTCACCCCGAGAGCATAGATGCTAACTTTTTCTATGCAGAGTTCTTGTATGACGATGGGGATAACAAAACTGCTCTGGAATATCTGCTTCGCGCGCAGCAAGCACCGGCTCGACCCAATCGTCCTATGGCCGATAAATATCGACGTATTGCAGTCGATGCTTTGCTAAACGAGATCGCCAGTGAGCAATAAACGGCGCTTAACGTTAGGGGGAAATGTTGCGAAAATCGGATCTTTTACGCATAAATTCGCTATTTCGTCGCCAGTGCCACACCTATATATTTGTCATTCTACATTTGGTTATTATGCAACTCATTGAAATTAATAAAACCCGTTATCGCCGCCATCTAAACCGAGTTATCGTCGCCTGTATTACCGTGTTAGCGGTTGGCAGTTTAACGCTATCTCAAGCGCTTATTGCGCTATTCCCTGATGAAAGTGGTAGCCACTTTCACTGGAACTTACTCGGTGTGATTGTATCGAGTGTGACGATTGGATGGATACTGCATAAATACCGGACTCATGACTACATGCGCGAAGTCGTTTACGTCTGGGAATTGAAGCAAGCGTTAAATAAAATTAACCGAAAAATGCCTAAGTTAAAAATAGCGGCAGACGCAGGCAATGGCGATGCATTACTGGCTATTCACTACAGCTACGCAGGTTCTCGTTTATTATGGCACCTCGATGACAACACTATTATCATGGATGAGCTCGCAATCGAACAAAAAAAGCTTGATAACCTTGCCGCCCAGTATCAGTTAACGCTTGATGCAAATGATTACAACGACAAAATGTTAAAGCAATTTTAACCTTGGCTAGAGCGTTTGAAAAGGTAATCGCTAATAGCGACTGAAAAGCGAGCTGCTTATCTGTCGCTGTTAAGCATGCAAAAGGGCGATAAAAGAGCAAAAGACATTTTGCTCGCATAACCACCATTATTGAGACGGTTTGTTGTTGTCCACAGAGCGCACAGGCAAGGGCTCACTGAAAGTCAGCGTGCGATAAGGGAAGGGTATTTCGATACCAGCATCGTCAAGAGCTTGTTTTATTGCACCAACAACTTCACTGCGTGATTTTCGCTCACCTAGTGGCGTAGGATCCGCCCACCAAGTTACTTCTATGTCCATTGAGCTACTACCAAAGCCGTTCAGGAAAACTTCCACGCCTTTTTCTTTGACAATTAATTCGCAGCGTTCAACTGCTTTTTTAATAATGGGCAGTGCCGCTTGGGCGTCTTCGGAATAAGCAACGCCCGTCATAATTTGCATACGGCGGCTGTTTTCATGTGTCAGCACAAACACTGGATTCTTAAATAAAAATGAATTGGGCACGACTACCAATTCACCATCAGGTTGCCGTAATTCAGTCATACGCACTGAAATTTTTTCTACTCGGCCTAATATTGCTTGGCATTTTATGAAGTCACCTTTTTCAAACGGGTACTTCCATAACAGTAAAATACCGGCAAAGAAGTTTTCAAAAATTTCCTTAAAAGCAAAACCGATGGCCACTGAGGCCAATCCTAGTCCTCCCAGAGCTTTTGCTGGGGTGAGGCCGGGAAAAACGATCAACGAGGCTAACAATATACCGAATAGCCAGATGATTATCCTTGCAAAGCGCTGGGTAAGCTCCCTGAGTGATCCTCGCATTTTGCTGCGCCCTGTCATATTTCCGATTAGCTTGCTAATGAGCATGGATGAAATACCCGTTAGCAGTAACACTGAAATAGCGACGACGATATAAGGGGTATGTCCAATAAAGTCATACCAAATTTTAAGCACGGTTTCTTGTAGGGTTTGACTGGCCGCTTCGACAGAAAAAGCAGGAGGTGGGATTTCTTGGTCGCTGCTCTGCTGGGCATAGCCATTAAAAGAAATAAACAACAAAGCCATCAGGACGATTTTCATATTGCTTCTCCGTAGTCAATTTACATGACGTTCGCTGAATTTAGAAAACACCAATAATGAGCATACTAAGTGGTTCATTATTGGATAGCCATAGCCCTTATTTTTCTTAGCGCCCAGAACGATGCCATTCATTAGCTATTTATTGCGCCAGATAATTGTGTTTACGGCAGCTTAGTCTGTTGTGTCAGCATCTATTTGTCATTGTGCTTTTGCACGCTTATGGAGCAGTTAGCGTTTAGACGGGGAATAACGACCTATCCACTAAAACAGTTAATGAATTGAGTATATTTTTACATTACACTTCGCGGCTTTATTTTCGGCAAATGAACGGTGGGTATGGCAGCAATAGGCATAGATTATGGGACTTCAAATTCTGAGGTGTCTTATTTCGACGGGCAACAGCATCACTTTATCAAGCTCGATCCCAATATTGATGGGGCAAATAAGATCCGTTCGTCGGTTTTTATCTACTATGAAAATGAGCTGCCTACACCGCCGACCTCGATGATTGAAGCAAAAGTCGCACAAATAAAGCGTGCGATCACTGAACAGATTGATAAGGCCAAAGAAGGGTATTACGAAGCCCAAGATGGCAAAGAACAGCAACGTTTCAGTGATCAAATCGACGACTTTCGTGCTGAGTTGCATAATCTGCCGGCGTTGCAACGCCGGGCCATTGAGCTTTTGTTGAAAGACATGACGGTGCAAGACCTGCCGTTAAAACAACTGGTGGAAACGGGGAAATTTGCCTTCGGTGAAGAAGGTTTTAAACGTTACCTCAAAACCCCTGATAAAGGTCGGCTTATTTACTCGCCTAAAAACTTTTTAGGGGCTAACTTGGTCGCCGGACAACAGCAGGCATTTGTGGGCTTGATCGCCAAGCAATTAGAGTTCTTCCGTTTAAGTGCTGAGCAACAGCTTAACATGCCAGTAGACACTGCCGTAATTGGCCGACCGGTGAAATTTCATGGCACCCGAGGCCTTGAAGGAAATAAACAAGCCGTTGACATTATGACCCAGGCTGCCACACAGGCAGGTTTTAATCAGATTGAATTTCTTGAAGAGCCTATCGCTGCGGCTTACAAAATTGAGCGCACCCTGGATAATCATACCAACGTGTTGGTGGCAGATATTGGTGGTGGCACCACAGATATCTGTTGCATTAAATTATCACCCGCTAAACAGGCTAACCTTGATCGGCAACAAGATGTGTTGTCTGTTACGGGCGCCCGTCTAGGAGGTATGGAATGTGATAAAAATCTCATTATTCAATCAATTGCGCCCACCATGGGACGCGGTTTACTGATGCGTAATGGATTGCCCGTACCACCAACGTTTTTTTCCGATATGTGTGCGGTAGACGATATTCCCAAACTTAATCGATTTTTCTCCGATGAGTCGTGGCTTGAGATTGTGCAAACCAAGTCCGACGTGAAAGAGTCAAAGATGTTAGGACGTTTACTGGCCGTTCAGGAACAAAAATTGTCAGCTAGGTTAGTTAATTCAGCCCGATTGGCCAAAGAAATGCTCTCTTCTAAAGACATCATTACTCTGCCGCTGCATTATATTGAGCCGGACTACGACGTGGATATTACTATCGAAGAGCTTAGCCGTTCGATGCAATCTTGGTTAAGAAAAGTGAAGGCTTTGGTTAGTGAGTGTTTGCAAAATAGCGCCGAGCAGCCGCAAATGTTATTTATTACGGGCGGCATGAGTTTGTCGCCCATAGTGAAAAAAGAGCTAGAGGAGATCATGTTACCCCATTTGCCGGTTATGCAAGGCGATGCATTTAATTCTGTGTGCGAAGGACTCGCAATTCAGGCCGCCAAGTTGGCATAAGGCTACTTGCACTTTTGACATATCGAAAGCGTTAAGTCTGGTGACATTAAGGGTTAAACATTGAAGCGTAACCCTTAAAACAAGACGATAATAAGTTAACTAAATGCTTTGCTGGGGATCGCTTTTACATGAAAGGCTGCACATGAATACGTTACCGATTGCTATCACCTTGCGCTGCCCGTTTTGTCAGTATGATAATAAGTGCATGAGTGTCAGTGCCAACCGTTCCGTTTCTTCCCCAGAATCGGTTCAAAATGTAATGCCGCTAAAAGCGGATAATGACTTGTCGCAAGACGCGCTTTATCCCGACAACTTGAGTGACATGGACAAGCAAACTGGCTGTTGGTGTTTTGTACAAAAAATACCACATGAATTAATTGATTTAGTGCCGCTGAGCAGCAAAGGGCAGCGCTGCATTTGCGCCGCCTGCGTTGAATACTTTACGCGTGATCCTGTCGGATTTAGCAGTCGTTATTGTCCCGAGTAAGACGTTAGGTTAATACCCCGCAAGCGGACTGACGAGGTCAAATAAGTGGCTATTGTCGAATAAGCTGGCATTGCTGCTGGTGAGTGTCGCGGTTTGTGCATCCACACTGGTGACGGTTAACTCATGCTCTTTTTCGCTGGTTAACATGTTGAACATATCCCCATTTTGCGCAGGTACCGATTCACTTTTTATTAACTGAAACCTGTCTCCTTCAGCCACGCCCATTTCACTGCCGATATTAATAGTGATGTGTTGGTTATTTTTATGGATAATTTGCCCCAAGGTCTTCTGGCAAGTGAGAGTATTACTGATATCAATTACCGCGCTGTTAACTGTGTTCAATATGACTCGTCCATAGCTACTGCGCCAAAATAGACTGTTGTAGGTATCTACCGGATAGGTAGTCTTGAAGTCCCAATCGGCTTCACCATGATAGCTGTTGCTTAGGAGCATTTTGTTGTTAAACGCATCAAACAGATGCAACTGTAAGGTGAAATTGCGTCTAAGCGCAACATCGTCGTCTATCAACCCTTTGGTGGTTTGCTCGAACAAACTGATGTCTCGGATATAACCAAAGAGTACAAATTGGCTGTGGTATTGATTCGCAAGGTAGCGGGCGGTATCCGAGATATAATTAAAAGTGGGTTCTTGCAGCACACTTTTAGGCGTGAAAATCTGATTGATAAGCTGTACTTTAGCCACCAGTTCATCTGACAATAATTGTTGTTCAACACGCCTACTAACCTGAGAACCTAAGTCAAATATTGCACCATGGCTGGCTTGTGTTGGTTTCAGTACGGGTAATTGCGTAACCAGTAAGGCACGCATGTAGTTGTCATGACTGCAATCGAATAAGGGTTCAATATCTACTTTCACAAACACGTGTAAAACATCCTCGATGACTTCTTCACTGAGGATCTCGACTCTGCGTATTTTGCCTTCGCTGCGTAATTCCGTTTTACTACTTTGCAGTAACCCGTCCAAGGAAATATCCTTGGCGGTGATCATGATGCCGTGTTGAAATGAGGCGTCGGCAATGGCATTTTTAATCGCTGCCACGCGAATGGCATTTAAATCGGCACCGTTAACGGCCAGCTGCGCGTTACCTTGATACCAAACCGCCGAGGTATAGGGGCTGAACATGGCACATGCTATTAAGCCAAATAGATAAATGAATGGGGAGAAACGTAAGGTCATCATTTACTCGAGAATGCCAAATAGTTTTCCTAATATGGACGATTCTTGATTGTCCTGTAATTCACCTTTTCCGCTGAATTCGATCCGTGAGTTACCGACTTTTACAGAGCTAACCGTATTGTCGTTGTCGATATCAGTAGGCCGTATTTCCCCTGAAAACCGAATGTATTCTTCACCTTTGTTCAGAGTCATCCATTTTTCTCCTGCTACCAACAAGTTTCCGTTTGGCATAATTTCAAGGACGTAAACGGTTACGTCTCCTTCTAATGAATTGTTTTGCTTGGTTTCAGCTGAGCTGTCGAATTCGTTTTCTTGTTCGAAATCGGCATTCAAATTATCGCCGTTAATTTTGAGCGAACCCGCATTGACCGTGACAGGGTCGAGCGTGAAGTTTCCACTTTTATCACGTTTAAAGTTGAGCGACTTCTTTGATGACGTCTTTTCAGCCAGTTGGACCAAAATCATGTCGCCCACTCGGTAGCGATTGTTACGTTGATATAAGCCCACAAGGTTGTCGGGATCGAACAATGAGCCTGTAGGCACCTTTACTGAGGGGAATGGATCAACGCGCACAGGACGAAATTCGGGTTCGCCGCGCTCAGGCCCTGTAGTGCTTACTTCAATCGCCCGTTGCTGTACATTTGGATTAGTGGGGCTACTGGCAATGACCTGCTCGTCATTGGGTACCGAGGTGCTGCATGCGGCGATGAAAACGACCAACCAAACAGTTAAGATTCTGATTAACATGACTTTATATTCAAATGAGTAAGCAAAGAATGATGGTCGCATATTCCCCCAAACCTTGTCTGTATGAGTAGTGTCAAGGTTGTGTAATGAAAGGTCAGTTTTGCAAAGTTAAGTAAGTTTTATGCTGTGTTCCCTTTAGTTCTGATATGACATTGATATTAATACTAAATTTTTTATAGACGTAAATTCAGGGGACGCAGTGAGTATCATTGAGCAATTCTCAGCAAGTAATATTCTAGGGGCTGACGCTTCGTTAATATCAGGCACTAATAGTGAGACAGTTAGTTCCACCACAGCGGACACTGGAAGTTCATCCTCATTGGAAAGTGTTACTGGTGTTGGTGCCTACTTCGCAGATTTATTGGCGAGCCTACAGGGGGCAACAAGCAATAACTCCCCATCGAAAACCGCTGTATCTGATGGGGCTGCTGCGTTGATTTCATCAAATATGACTTCTGGTGCTATATCAGGTGAATCATTAATCAGTGGTGCTATCAGTGCCGATGAAAGCATTGCCCAAATTCAACAACAATTAATGGCGTCATTAAACGCCAACTTATTTGGTGGGCTTCTTGGGGAGGGAGCTGAAGGCACAAGTGCACTGATGTCAGATCTAGGCGCTTCATTTTCTGAGCAATCTATTTCCAGTATGCAGTCAAACTTACTGAGCAATTTACAAACGAGTTTATTCAGTTCGTTAACAAATATTACTGACTCAAGTGTTGGTCAAAGCGGCGCAATCACCAACAGCAGCGCATTGCTTAAAAGTAATAGCATTACTGAGCCTGCAAGTACATTTTTACAGGACGTGGGGCAGTATTCATTTGGTGAGGATGGTCTCGGATTAAATGAGGTGTTTGACACGATAAACATCGCCCAGCATGTGCCAATAGTTTCGAGTTTGTATCAAGACATGACCGGCGAGCATATGAGCGCCGCTGCAAGTTTGGCGGGTGGATTTTTGTATGGTGGCCCAACAGGATTGGCACTTTCGGCGGTTGACTTACTTGTTGAGAGTTATACCGGCAGCACCATGAGTGATGCCATTGTTGATTTTGATTATGCTGGTCTTTTATTTGCTGATAACCCAGCGGCGGCTGTTGCCCAGCAGGCTATTCAAACCAGCGATGAGCCCATCGAGCAATCCAGCAATGCCTATCAGTTTGTGTCACGTATGTTTTAATGACGTAATGATAATAAGGGTGTTAATCACCGCCCTTATTTTGTCAAAGCGCGACTGCTATCGTATTTTAATTGAATTGGTTAAGCGGTATCAGCACCATCGTATTGCTCACTTTTCATCGTGTTTAAAAGGGCTTTGTAAAAACAAGGATAATTTATCGGCTTAAGGATGATTAATCTCTGAAAATCGGCCCATAGTTTGGCATAATCCCTCTCTTTTTATTTCAAGGCACTTGCACCGCGCGTTATGTCAAAGTCTTCTAAGCTGTTTGCCGCCGATGGCATTTTATCTCAAGCGATCTCCGGATTCACAGTGCGTCAGGCGCAAACTGACATGGCCAATGCCGTAGAAGAAGCCATAGAGCACAAGTCTGCATTGATTGTTGAAGCAGGAACCGGCACAGGTAAAACCTTTGCATATCTCGCTCCTGCGCTGCAAGCAAAAAAGAAAACCATTGTTTCTACCGGCACAAAAAACCTGCAAGAGCAGCTCTTCCACAGAGATTTACCGTTAATCAAAAAAGCCATTGGGGTAAACGGTAAAATTGCTTTGCTCAAGGGCCGTTCAAACTACCTATGTTTGCATCGTCTACGCCAACATGGTGGCAGTAGCACCTTACTTGATCGCACGACTATGGTAGAACTGTCGGATGTAAGACGCTGGGCAACATCGACTAAAAGCGGTGATATGGGCGAAATGAAAAGCCTTGCCGAAGATGCCAAAGTTTTACCCTTTGTCACATCAACCATGGACAATTGCTTAGGTAAAGACTGCCCTGATTATGAAGACTGCTACATGATCAAAGCACGGCGAAAAGCGTTAGATGCGGATTTAGTGGTGGTGAATCACCATCTGTTCTTTGCTGACATGGCACTCAAAGACACAGGATTCGGTGAACTTATTCCTGAGGCTGACGTGGTAATTTTTGATGAAGCCCATCAAATCCCTGATATCGCCAGTGAGTATTTTGGTGAGTCGTTATCCAGCAGACAATTACATGATTTAAGTCGCGATCTTGAATTGGTGTATCGCACCTCGCTCAAAGATGCCAAGCAGCTGCATACGGCAGGTGAAAAATGCAAGATGATCTCTGCGGATCTGCGTTTGTTATTTCCTGAGCAAGCGCAAAAAGGCAACTGGCGGGAAATGTTGACTCGTGATGAGGTGCAAACCCAAATCAGTAAACTGAACGACGCATTAAATATCCTGTACGAAGTAATTAAGCTGCATTTAAGTCGAGACAAAGATTTAGACAGTATATTTGAGCGGGTCAGTGATGCCCGAGCAAAGCTCGCGCGGCTAACGGACGCAGGCCAAAAAGGGGTCAGTCTTTGGTATGAAACCACTTTGCGTCACATCGTCTTGCATTTAACCCCTTTAAGTATTGCGGCGAAATTTTCGAAAATGGTATCGTCTCCTGAGCGCACGTGGATTTTCACATCGGCGACCTTGATGGTCGGAGATGGTTTTGAGCATTTCCAACGTCAAATGGGCTTGCAGCAAGCTAAGACATTGGCATTAGATAGCCCCTTTGACTATCAAAAGCAGGCAATGCTCTGCGTGCCGCGTTTTTTACCTGAGCCCAATGCCAGAGAAATGCGCCAGACCTTACTGGATATCTCGCTAAAGTTGATCGCTGCCAGCGGCGGACGCTGCTTTTTGTTATTTACCAGTCATGCCACGTTGCGGGCGATTGCAGCCATGCTCGAAGACAAAGTAGAAAACCCCATATTAGTCCAAGGTACAACCACTAAGCGGGCGTTGTTGGAGTCTTACGTGAATAGCGACAACGCGGTCTTATTGGGAACCGGTGCTTTTTGGGAAGGCGTTGACGTACGGGGTAATGATTTAACCTGTGTGCTTATTGATAAGTTACCGTTTGCGTCACCGGATGACCCCTTGTTACAAGCTAGAATAGAGGATTGTCGTAAAGCTGGCGGTAATCCGTTTGGTCAACTGCAAATTCCCCAAGCGGCTATTGCTCTTAAGCAAGGGGCCGGGCGATTAATCCGTGACGAAACCGACCGAGGGGTGCTGGTGATCTGTGATAATCGACTGGTCACCAAAGATTATGCAAAAACATTTTTGCGCAGTCTGCCGAACATGCGTCGTACCCGACATTTGCCCAATGCACTGGCTTTTCTTGAAGAAATCCATCACGACGCCCAGCTAAGCAAAAAGTCCCAGCAAGCCGCTAAGATTGCTGCTAAAGAAGTAACGAATAAAGCAGCCCAAGCATTAGCGCAACAAGATGTAAATCAAGATAGTCTGATTGCTTCGGACCAAGGGACACCAGAACAACACTCAAATGGGCAAAATGCCCTGGATACCCGTGACATGTTAAAGAAGGAAATACAGTGAATCTTTTGATCATTGATACCGCAACAGAAGCATGTTCTGTTGCATTACAGGTAAATGGCCAGCGTTATCAACAATTTGAAATTTGCCCTCAGCAGCATAGTCAACGCATATTACCTATGATTGATGGCGTGCTTAAAGACGCTGGCGTTACTTTGGCCCAACTTGATTATCTTGGGTTTGGTCGCGGGCCAGGCAGTTTTACTGGCGTGCGCATCGCCACTGGGATATTGCAAGGCCTTGCCTTAGGCACAGGGTTACACGTAGTCGGTGTCTCAACCATGGCGGCAATGGCCCAACAAGCGCTAGATAAGCACCAAGCTAGCGAGGTGTATTGTGCGATTGATGCGCGTATGGGCGAGGTGTATTTCGCTCGTTATCAAGCAACCGACGGTCTGGCCACTTTAGTTGATGAGGAGCGGGTTTTACCGCCAGAAGTCGCCGCTGAAATACTCCTTAAAAACCAAAGCGACCACTTGATTCACGGAGTGGGTACCGGTTGGGCTGCATATGAGGCATTACTTACTCCACTTAATGCCAAGAGCAAACCTGTCATCTTGACCGATATACTTTATCCCGCTGCACAGTATATGTTGGCATTGGTTGAAGCTGGCGTACAACAAGGCCATGCAAAAGAGGTGGAACAGATAGAGCCCGTGTATCTGCGTGACAAAGTCACCTGGAAAAAACTCCCAGGGAGAGAATAACGGCTAATAGCAAATTGGCGTAAACCTGTGCTATAAGTAACAAGATAAGTATTTAACTATTGGTTGCTGGGAGTACCTGTGAGAGTCGAGTCGTCCGTAAGCGCTTTACAAAGTCCGTTAAACGACAAAGCGATTAAGCGTAATAAACAACAAGAGAATGCCAATTCAGATGTGGCATCGGCTCTTGGTGGCGCCAAGGATGTGCAGGATATTATTCGCCAAGGCTCAGTGGAAGCATTTGGTCAGGCAGACTCCTTTCGGCAAACCACACGCTCGGATGACACGTCTACGTTTAGTTCACAAAGCGCCATTGATACATATCAAAGCGTCTCTCGAGAAGAGCGGCGCAGTGAGATCCAGCAACTGCTCGGTGTTGATACCTTCGCGTGATCCAAACACGGCGGTTACGTTTTGATACAAGCCATTCATAAAATGTTAAGTTAATATCTAGCATGATCTGTAGTATCGTGATTTCAATGTTGTATTTTTTTCGAGGTAGTTATGTATTCTAAATTGAGCTTCCTACTGGTTACGCTTTGGTTAGCAGGGTGTTCAACCCTTCCAGAGCCGATTCAATTACCAGATAACAGTAACTTGATAACCTATCAAGACGCCGCTGCAAAATCCGATCAGGTATTAGGACAAAAAGCCCGCTGGGGTGGCATCATAGCCCGAATAGAAAATAAACCTGATGATACGCTTATCGAAATGGTCTATTACCCATTGCGTAGTTATGGTCGTCCGTTACAAGGTGACGAAAGCATGGGGCGTTTTCGTGTTTATGTGAAAGGCTTTTTAGATCCTATGGTCTACAAACAAGGCCGTACTATGACCTTTACCGGTGACTTCGTGCGCTTAGAAAAAGGCATGGTCGGCGAACATGAATATGTGTTTCCTACTCTTGAGTCCACTGGCTATTACTTATGGAAAGAGATTCAGCAAGTTGATGTGAATATGATCAACGTTTGGCCGTATGATTACTGGCGATACGGTTGGTATAATCGCCCGTTTCATAATCGGGTCATATTACGTAGCACGCATCACACTAGAAGTAGCCCAGCAAGATCGAAACCGGCTGCCAGCAAAAGCAATTAGTTTAGCACTACCTGCTTTCGCGTAAGGCAGGTTGTTTAAACGGCTACTCACGTCATACCTAACAGGGTATTTCTGATAGCCGTTTTTTTATGGATGAATTATGCAAGAAGTTGAATTTCCGTTACGTCATATCACCATTAGGGGCCTTGCATTTGGCGATCCAAATAAACCGCTAATGGTCGCGTTACATGGTTGGCTAGACAATGCTGCGACCTTTATCCCGCTTGCGCAATATTTGAACGATTATTACATTGTTGCCCTCGATCTTGCAGGTCATGGTAAGTCTGATCACAGGAGTAAAGATGCCCATTACCATTTGGTTGACTTCGTGTATGACCTACATGAACTAATCGAGTCTCAAAGCTGGCCCAGCTTTATTTTATTAGGTCACTCTATGGGCGGCATTATCGGCTCTATGTATGTCAGTTGTTTTCCTGAAAAAGTCAGTAAATATATAACAATTGAATCATTAGGCCCGGTCACCAAGGACAGTGAAAGCAGCCCAGAGCAATTGCGGGAGTCTATTCAAAGTCGTCTACAAAGTGCTGCTGGGCAGGGTAAGCATCCGAGTAATAGACAGAGCGTTATTCGTGCCAGAGCAATTGCAGGAGGCTTTTCTGAGGCGTGTGCAAGCTTGCTGGTGGAGCGTAATTTACAGGAGGTTGACGGTGAACTGCAATTTACCACTGATCGACGATTGCGCACATTTTCATCTTTGCGCATGACGGAGTCCCAGGCAAAAGGATTTTTGAATGCTATAACTTGTCCGACCTTTATCATTATTGCAGACAACGGTTACGAAATGATGAAGAAAAACGGTGAAATACGACAAAGTTGGCTCAGTGACGGGGAATTGGTCAAATCCCCAGGCTCCCATCACCCGCATTTAGATAATCCCCAAGCAGTTTCCGCTCACGTTTTGCGTTTTTTACACGAAAATTAACTATTTATAGGCAAAATGTTAATTTCATGTAGGGATCTTCGTTTATCTTTCCACCAGCTTTGGGTATTATGCGCGGCGTTAAGTAGTATAATTACCGTCGGCCATTACGCACTCTGCGTTTTCCTGTGGTCGAGGTTGCGCCGAGGAGGCAAAGTGGAAAAATCTTGGTTAAAAAGTTACGATTCTCGAGTACCACAGACGATTAACCCTGACAATTATTCTTCTGTTGTCGATATTTTTGAACAGTCTGTTAAGACCTACGCAGACAGCATCAGTTATATCAATTTAGGTAAGTCGATTACCTTTTCTGAGCTTGAAAAACACGTCACTCATTTCGCTGCCTACTTGCAAAACTCAGGCCTTAAAAAAGGCGATGCCGTCGCCATCATGATGCCTAACTTACTGCAATATCCGGTGGCCTTGTTTGGTATTTTACGTGCAGGCATGGTTGTGGTGAACGTGAACCCGCAATACACAGCGCGTGAATTGAAGCATCAAATTAATGACTCGAATGCGAAAGCGATCATTATCGTTGAGAACTTTGCCTGCACCTTGAGCGAAGTGATTGAAGATACATCGATTGAAACCGTGTTACTCACGCGAATTGGCGATATGTTGGGCGTGCCGAAAAAATGGCTGACTAATTTTGTGGTCAAGTACGTTAAAAAAATGGTACCAAGCTATTCATTACCCAAGGCGATTCCATTCATGGATGCCTTGAAACAAGGTGCCAATCAAACCTACTCGCGTCCAGAAATAAATGGCGATGATATCGCTTTTTTGCAATACACAGGCGGTACTACCGGCGTATCTAAAGGTGCAATGCTAACCCATAGAAATATGGTCGCTAATTTAGAGCAAGCCTCGGCTATTTTAAATACAGTGACAGAGGCAAACAAAGAGTTAGTTGTGACGGCATTGCCGCTTTACCACATCTTTGCATTGCAGGCGAACTGCCTGTTGTTCTTAAAATTAGGTTGTGCCAATTTATTGATCACCAACCCTAGAGATATGGCTGGGTTTGTATCTGAATTGGGTAAGTATCCGTTTACCGTGTTAACGGGGGTGAATACGCTGTTCAACGGTCTGCTAAACACCCCTAGTTTTACTGAACTTGATTTCTCTAACGTCAAGTTCTCACTTGGCGGTGGCATGGCCGTGCAGCGTGCAGTTGCAGAGCGTTGGTACAAATTAACTGGGCATGTACTGCTTGAAGGTTATGGTCTGACCGAGTGTAGCCCAATTGTGAGTGTTAACCCGCCACAGCTAGAGCAATACAATGGTTCAATTGGTTTGCCATTGCCCTCTACTGATATACGTTTGGTCGATGACGATGGTGTCGATGTGAAAGAAGGTGAACCAGGGGAAATGTTGGTCAAAGGGCCACAAGTCATGCTGGGTTACTTGAATCGTCCTGAAGCAACAGAAGAAATTATGAAAGACGGTTGGCTTGCCACCGGAGATATCGCTCGCTGCGACGAAAACGGCTATTTTTATATTGTTGACCGTAAAAAGGATATGATTTTAGTGTCCGGTTTCAATGTGTTTCCTAACGAAATCGAAGAAGTGGCAGTCATGCACGAGGACATAGTTGAAGTAGCGGCTGTAGGCATTCCCCATGAAGCATCTGGAGAGGTCGTTAAGTTATTTGCTGTGCGTCGCAATGACAATCTTTCTGAACAAGATGTCATCGATCACTGCCGTAAACATTTGACCGGTTATAAAGTTCCGAAAAAAGTTGAGTTTAGAGACGAGCTTCCAAAATCGAATGTTGGTAAGATACTGCGTAGAGAACTTCGCGACGAGAAATAATAGCTGCCTAACAGGCTTTCGTTATTGTTTTAAAGATAAACGCCGGCTTTTTGCTGGCTTTTTTATGTGTATGGAAAGACGTGCAATATATTTCAATTACCACTGATGAAGCATTGAACGCCTACTGCGCTCAATTGGCAAAAGCCCAAGCGATTGCCGTGGATACTGAGTTTGTGCGCACGCGCACCTTATACCCGCAACTTGGCTTAATTCAAATTTACGATGGCCTGCAAATTGCCCTCATAGATCCGCTTGAAATTAACGACTTTAGTGCGCTTAAAGATATTTTGACTGATGGCAATATTGTTAAAGTGTTGCATTCATGCTCTGAGGATATCGAAACCTTTATCTGTGCCTTAAATATCGTGCCGAGTCCGATTTTTGATAGCCAATTTGCTGCTGCTATTACAGGTATGGGACCGTCATTGGGTTATGCCAAATTAGTAGAGACTATGCTGGGTGTGCAAGTAGATAAAGGTGAGTCTCGCACCGATTGGTTGGCCAGACCTTTGTCGCCTGAGCAATGTCAGTACGCCGCCTACGATGTGTTGTATTTGTTTCAGTTATATCCAGCCCTGCGTGACAGAACTATCGCCCAGGACCGTCAAGCGTGGGTATTTGCTGAAATGGACAATCTAGTGCGTAAAAAACAAAGTCAAATTTCCTACGACTTATTGTATTTGAATATCAAAAATAACTGGCATGTAACGGGTAAATCTTTGTACGTGTTGCAGCAATTAACTGCATGGCGGGCAAAAGAAGCCCAGCAACGGGATCTCGCGCTAAATTTCGTGGTACGCGAAGCTAATTTGCTGGAGGTGGCGAAAAACCTACCGACCAGTAGAAATGCCCTTCACCAAATAGCTGGCTTGACACCTCAAGAAATTCGTATCAATGGCCAAGCTATGCTCGATATCGTTGAAGCTGCGCAGCGCGTTGATGAAAGTGAGTATCCTCAAGCCGTTGAGCGCCTAGTCGATTTCCCTCGGTTTAAAAAGGTCGCAGCTGGTGTACGTCAGGTCTGTGTGCAAAGTGCTGAAAAAATTGCTGTACCAGTTGAATTGATTGGATCTAAGAAGCAAATCAACCAATTGATTAAGTGGTGTTGGTTGCGTGACGATGATACCAGAGCCCAAGGTTTACAACCTGATCTACTGGAAGGTTGGCGTGGACAATACCTGAGGGCACAATTATCTCAGGTCGACGGCTTAAATATTCCAGAGCCTACTCATGCTTAATTTATTGTGTGCCGTGTACAAAAGTAGCAAAAAAGCGGATACCTACTTGTATGTACCCGGACGTGACGATTTCTCGCGTGTGCCTGAACCATTAATGAAAATGTTTGGAGCGCCGCGTTTTATTATGATTATGCCGATTAAAAAGGATCGTGCCCTGGGACAAGTGGATATTCAAACGCTTCGCGACGAGCTAACAAAAAATGGTTTCTACTTGCAACTTCCGCCACCTGAAGAGAACTTACTTAAACAACATTTAGCCGCGCAACCCCCGAAGTCTTAATATTTTTGGGTGGGACGCGGTTAGTGATGTGCTGTTATTGGCTCAGACTCGTCAGTTATTGATTGTATTTAAGGAGTATATGATGTCTCGCTTTGCTGTTCGTTTCGTCTTTATAAGTTATGCATTGCTCTTTAGTCACGCCGTATTAGCCGAACAAGAGAAAAGCCAAATTGGCTTCGAAGCCTACGTAACCGATTTTAAGGTACAGGCCCTAGAAAAGGGTTACCCAACGCCGTTTCTTGACCGGGTATTTAGTGGCGCAACCTTTCGTCAGCGTGTGGTCACGGCAGATAAAAACCAACCTGAACGCAAAATAACGCTGGATACTTATTTGGCCACCCGAGTGCCAGATTGGAAAGTGCGACAAGCGGTCGCGCTTTACCAAGAACACAAAGAAGTACTGGCTCAAATTGAAAATAAATTCGCGGTGCAGGCACGTTATATTGTCGCCCTTTGGGGAAATGAAAGTAATTTTGGCAAGATCACCGGCAATTATCCGGTTATATCATCATTGACCACTATGGCTTACGAAGGACGCAGAGAAACCTTTTTTCGCAAGCAATTGTATGCCGCCTTGGATATTTTGCAGCAAGAACATATTAGCCAAGATGAGTTTTTAGGATCATGGGCTGGGGCGATGGGGCAAAGTCAGTTTATGCCCACTTCTTTTTTGCATTATGCCTACGATTTTGACGGCGACGGTAAAAAAGACATTTGGGGCAACCCCAGCGATGTATTTGCCTCAATTGCTAATTTCCTTAAGAGTGAAGGTTGGGATAACAAGGCAACCTGGGGACGGCAAGTGAAACTCAAAAAAGGGTTCGACTTTTCCCTTGCTGGATTAGCGCGAAATAAAATGCGCTCCTTGTCTGACTGGCAGGCTCAGGGCGTCAGGCGTTACGATGGTAGTCCGTTACCCTTGGTTGATATAAAAGCCTCGTTAATTATGCCTGATGGCGAGAAAGGTCGAATTTATTTGGTCTATGATAACTTTCACACTTTGTTAGGTTGGAATCGCTCAAGCTACTTTGCTGTGGCGGTGAGTTATTTGGCTGATCGTATTAAGAAGGGCAGTTAAATGTATCAACACAAGTTTTTAGGCGGTGAAATCATTGACTTACCCTTGGGTAAGGTTGTTTGCGTGGGTCGTAATTACCTTGAGCATATTCAAGAGTTAAATAATGAGGTACCACAAGAGCCACTGTTGTTTATCAAACCCAACACGGCCTTGTGTGATTTAGCCCAACCTATCAATCTGCCTAAAGGGCAGGGAAGTTGTCACCACGAATTGGAAATTGCTATTTTAATTGGTCAACGTTTAACCAATAGTGACGAGCAAAGTACAAGGAAAAGTATATTGGGCGTAGGCTTAAGTCTGGATCTTACGCTGCGAGAAGTTCAAGACAGATTAAAAGGCCAGGGTCAACCTTGGGAACGGGCAAAGAGCTTTGATTTGAGCTGCCCCACATCAACATTTGTACCCATTAGTGACATCCCAATAGAGCAAAATATCGAGTTTAGTATGGCGGTCAATGGTAAACTCACCCAGCAAGGTAATAGTGCGCATATGATGCACGACATTTTATCTTTACTGGTGGAAATTTCTCGAATCTTCACCTTGCTGCCGGGTGATATCGTGTTAACTGGCACCCCTAAAGGGGTTGGGCCATTGACTGAAAATGACGATTTAGCCATATGCTTGTCGGATCACTTTTCCGTTAAGACTAAAGTCATTTGAATAAAAAAACTGCGTTAGCTAGCATTGATAGTAGCTGACTAACCAGTGAATGAGAGTAATACCTAATGATTTTCACCCAACATCATCGTTTAGATTTAGCCAATAAGTTGGTGATTTTCGAAGCCTCAGGTCACGTAGATCATGTGGATAAAATGGAAGTCGTCATCAAAAAAGCGATCAACTTAGCCCATATACATAATCTAAAAGGGATCTTGTTGGAGCTGACAGACCTAAGTGTTACCTATGATAACGTCATGATGATGAACGTATTAGTACGTATGCACGACGAAGATTGGTTGGGCACCTTACGCATGGCTCGCCTGGTTCCTACTTTAGGCAATGTCCATGGGTTGATAGACGACATCTGCCAAAAATTTGATTTACCAATTAAGAATTTTGAAACTAAAAGTAAGGCAATCGCCTGGTTACTGTATAATTATGAACGATAAATTTTGGCTAGATACGCCACTAGAAAAAATGAACGAAACTCAATGGGAGTCTATTTGTGACGGTTGTGCAAAATGTTGTTTGCATAAATTTATTGACGATGACGCTGCTGAAACTGCAGCACCAACGGCACATATCAATAGCGGCGAACAAATTCACTATACCAATATTGCCTGTGGTCTATTAAACACAAAAACGTGCAATTGTACGCGCTATGAAGAGCGCACAATATTAGTGCCCGACTGTGTAAAGCTGACTAAAAGCAATATCGACGATATATTCTTCATGCCGACCAGTTGCAGCTATCGGCGCTTGCATGAAGGCCGCGGTTTACCATCATGGCATCCGCTGTTGAATAAAGGCAAAAAAGCAAAAATGCACAAAGTGGGTATGTCAGTGCGAGGTAAAACGGTCTTTGATCATGATGTTGAACTCGATGATTTTGAAGATTATATTGCTGTTTGGCCCCAAGACGACGTGGAGTAAACAGCGTTTTTTTGATTATCTAGTTGCTGTAAAAAATGTTCAGCTAACTGAATATAAGTTTGTTTTTTAGCGTCATTCATTTTGCTCACTTGCTGGCACATCATGGCCCAGCGGTGATTTTTAGATAGCTCGTTTTGGTGCTTTATTATCCAGCGCCAATAGAGAGCATCCCAAATATCTGACCAGTAGCCTTTTTTGTAATTACCCATTTTGATGATGTAGTTTGAGCCACTAAAATACGGTTTAGTGGTAATTTGACCGCCATCGGCGTTTTGACTCATCGCATACACATTCGGAACCATTACCCAATCGTAACTATCGACAAACATGTTCATAAACCATCGGTATATTTCGTTCGGCTCAAACTCACATAGAAAGAAAAATCCACCCAAGATCATCAAGCGCTCAATGTGATGACAGTATCCAGTGCTTAATACTTGTTTTATGACATTGTCGACTGGCACTATTCCACAATTACCTTGGCAAATTGAGTCTGGGATCATTCTGTGGTGCTGCCAATGATTTTGCTTACGCATCGACACGCCCATGTCACTATATGTTGCACGCATGAACTCTCGCCAACCGATGATCTGACGAACGAAGCCCTCAACACTAGCAATACAGAGCTGATGAGTATGGGCATATTGCAACGCCTGACTAATCACTTGCTTTGGTGTTAATAGACCGATATTGAGCATAGGTGTTAATACACTGTGGTAAAGCCAATGTTGGCTTGCAACTATAGCGTCTTCGTAGGGGCCGAATAAGGCGAAACGTTGCTCAAAAAATGTAGATAACCAACGCTGTGCATCTTTGTGGGTGGCTGGATAAATCACCGTTCTCCCGTCGCCAAGATGGTGGGAGAAGTCGCTTTGAATGCGCGCTATGGCTGCCCTATGATAAGGCGTTTCTGCAGCATAGCTAAGAACTGGTATGTTCAGCAGTTCTTTTTTCGGTATTTTTTTACGGTTATCGTTATCAAAGCTCCAACGTCCTGCTATGGGCTTATCACCATCGAGCAAAATCTTCATTCGGCTGCGCTGAAAGCGATAAAAGTCTGCCATAAACCAACGGTTTTTACTGCCGTGGTAGAGACTGTTTTGACGTTGTGTGTTCAGAAAACCAGGGGTTTTATACCACTTGATTTGCACGTTATTTTTTGCAGCGTGGGATTCTAAACGCCGTTTGAGAATATAATCCACAGGATCCAAAGTGTGAATTACATTAATTTTTTGCACAACAAGCGCTTCAAACAAACGTGGTAAGCTGCTCTCGTTAGGCCGATAAGGTAAATAGTGACAATCAATATTACGTTTCGATAAAAGCTCACCGTAGTAAGCCATTGATGCTAGGTGTAATTGCAGCTTCTGTTGATGAAAACACTGAGCGTATTGGGCATCACCAAAAAACAGATCATCTTCTGTTAACCAGACGCCTTGATTTTGTAGTGTTAAACAAGGGTGATCCGCAAATAACTGGTGGGGAAAGACAATACTAACGGAACGCAATAGCTTTACTCTTACGAATAATTTAAGTCTTACCGTTTTTACGCCTTAGTCTTTTTTTAGATCGTTTTAATGTGCCAACCTATGATGTTAGATATTCAGCATATTAAATTGACGTGAGTATGATGCGGGTTCCGCTGTTGACTGCATCTGGTGTCATTTGAACCATAGGTAATACTCAGTCAAATTCGTTGGGTGTGATGGGCACCTGTGTAATCAATTCCACTACCAACTTATGCTATTGGATATGCAGGATGAAAATGGCGTGACAGTGTATCAAGCCAATGCAGTTATGTGCATCGGTACAGATTTGTCATGTTAGGCAATGATATTCGTCGCTTTGGTAACCTCTCTCGTTTCGTGGGAGCAGGCGTGAAGTAATTCAATTATCATAGCGACAAATTACTGAGTTTTGGGCAACACATTAGAGCGGCAAAGTAATAACTAGCGCTTTTGGCATTATCATTATAAGCGTATTTAACCGGTAAAAAAGGGAGCTGTATGCTCCCTTTTTCATTCGATAATCTGATTTCTACGGCGCTTAAACTGTTCGCTTAATAGCCAAACGGCTGACTAACGCTAATGCCCAAATCCCGGTGTATATTGCGAAAACGACCATCATCCATTGAGGCATGCTCATGTCCATGAAAACCCAATCTATATCACCGCAATCACCCGTGGCAGCGAAGATGTTAGGTAACCACTCATGTAAAGGTAACCAAGATGGAAAGTTAGGCACAATTTCACAGGTGGCAAAAAATGGATTAGCCGCATGTTGAAGGTCGTAGTGTTCCCAAGCAATTAAGCCGCCCCAAATCGCAGATATTCCCCAAATCGTGAAGCCGAATAAGCGCGTTAAGATGTTGTTGCGGATAAGCACTGGGATGCACGCAAATAATATCCCAAAAACAGCGGTACGCTGATAAATACACATGATACAAGGGCGCAGTTCCATGGCATGCTGGCTAAATAACGCATAGGCTTCTAACACCGCGCAGGACAAAAACAATAAAGCCCAGGCGGAGCGGCTTTGGGCTAAATTTGAAAAATAATTCATGTTAATACTCTTTAAAAATCGTCACGTATAAACAAAAAAAACACCGCGCTAAGGCGGTGCTTCGTAATATAAAACAGCTTCAGTGAGCGGCTGCGTCTGTACCTATGATAGCGCTGTGGTGTTGAATCAAGCCCATATCATACAACCAAGCCGTCAAATCAACCAAACCAAAGTAGGTAGCGGCTAGGCCTACACATGTGAGCACAATTGTATAAGGCAGCGCCATATACACCATAGTGCCGTATGATAAACGTAATAGCGGAGCAATAGCAGAAGTTAATAAAAACAGAAATGCAGCCTGCCCGTTAGGAGTGGCGACACTGGGTAAGTTTGTACCCGTGTTGATGGCCACAGCTAACATATCAAACTCGTCTCGGGTAATTTGACCATTTTTTAATGCGGCGCTTACCTCAGTAATATACACCGAACCGACGAACACGTTATCGCTGACCATGGACAATGCCCCGTTAGCTAAGTAGAACATCACTAATTGTGATTTCCCCTCAAAGGTCAGTACCCAGTCAATGACCGGTGTAAATAAACCTTGGTCGATAATCACCGCGACGATACCAAAAAACACACAAAGTAGTGCCGTGAAGGGCAACGCTTCTTCGAAAGCTTTACCAATGGAGTGCTCGTCAATAATGCCATTTAAAGAGGTCGCCAATACGATAATGGACAAACCAATTAAGCCAACAGCGGCAAAGTGACCCGCAAGGCCAACCACTAACCAAACGCCAATCAGGCTCTGGATCCACAATTTCACACTGTCTTGCTTAGTACGGTTTTTCTCTTGTTCTTCACTGTGAGCGGTCAAAATTTCACGCACGACTATCGGTAATTTGGCACCGTAGCTAAAGACTTTGAATTTCTCCAGCATGAAGGTAGTGGCAATACCGGCAAAAAATACGGGAATAGTAATAGGCGACATACGCACAAAAAACTCAGTAAAGTTCCAGCCCGCTTTATCTGCAATGATCAAGTTCTGTGGCTCACCTACCATGGTCATGACTCCGCCTAACGCGGTACCTACGGCAGCATGCATCATCAGGTTACGCAAGAACGCCCTAAAGTCTTCTAAATCCTGACGTTTTGGTTGGTCAACGTGATCGTCACTGGTGTGGTCGTGATCTGAGTTAAAGTCTTTGCCCGACGCTACTTTGTGATAGATGGAATAAAAGCCCATACCTACCGCAATAATCACTGCGACTACCGTTAGCGCATCAAGGAAAGCGGATAAAAATGCTGATGCGGTTACAAACGAGATAGATAAGGCGGTTTTGTTTTTTAACTTAAGCAGCAGCTTAGTGAACATAAACAGCAGCATGTCTTTCATGAAGTAGATACCTGCCACCATAAAGACCAGTAGTAATACCACTTCAATGTTGACCACTATTTCATGCTTCATGTGTTCCGGGGACGTCATGCCGATGAACAATGCCTCTATCAGTAACAGGCCTCCTGGCTGCAATGGGTAGCATTTTAACGCCATTGCTAGGGTAAATATAAACTCTAATACCAAAGCCCAACCGGCTAAATACGGATCAGCCATGAATAAAAAGGGATTGATAATTAGAAATGCAAGGATGAATTTTTTATACCAATCAGGGGCTTGCCCCAGAAAATTACTATAAACTGCGCCTACGGTTGATTGTTGCATAGATGGAAACCTTTGAAATTTTCTAGCTTTTATAACTTCTTTGTAAATTTTGTAACTGAAAAATGCAAGGTAAATCGCATGCTTAGCTACATTTAACTTAAATTAAGTGATTAAAAGTTTACTTATTGAATGTGACAGTCAGTATATAACTTAACATCTTGTTAAAGATTCATTGTTCCCGATAAAAATCATCTGGTACAATCAGTTAATAGCAAATTAATATTGATAACCTTGCGAGCAATGAAATGATTTATAAGGCACAGAGTCCAGCAGGATTTGCCGAAGAGTATATAGTTGAGTCTATTTGGAGCGGACGTTTTCCGCCTGGCACTATTCTTCCCGCTGAACGCGAACTATCAGAATTAATTGGAGTAACCCGAACCACATTACGCGAAGTATTGCAGCGTCTCGCCCGTGACGGCTGGTTAACGATTCAGCATGGTAAACCTACTAAAGTAAACAATTTCTGGGAAACCTCAGGATTGAATATATTAGAAACCCTTGCGCGTTTAGATGAAGACGGGATCTCTGAATTGGTCGATCATTTACTGGCTGCACGGACCAATTTAAGTGCGGTATTTATTCGCGGCGCGATCCGTAATAACGCCGAGAAAACCATCGAAATCCTGAAAAAATATGAAGATGATGGGGATGATGGGACGACATTTGCCGTTAAAGACTATCAGCTAAACCACGATTTGGCGTTTGCTTCTGGTAACCCAGTATATGTGTTGATGATGAATGGTTTTAAAGGCTTATATTCACGTATCGGCGGTTATTATTTCTCAAGCGAAAAATCTCGGGCTTTGACCCGTGGCTATTACAAACAACTACTCGCCTTAGCTGAGCAGGGGGATTACGAAAGTGTGCCTTTGATCATTCGTAAATACGGCATAGAAAGTGGCAAGTTGTGGCATGAAATGCGTGACGAAATGCCCAAAGGTATAGCAGACTAGCCCATGAACTGACTTAGTTAAGCCAGTGATAACATTTTGATTAAGTCGCATATTACTGCGGCTTTTTTGTTTCTGTAGGCTAAAGGGCTGCTTTTATGGTATTTGCTGCTTTATTGCAGGTAGTCACATTATCCTTGCAAGCCGTGCCATAAAAAACCAACCGAGATCTTACTTCATTATGCAGCGGGTAAAATTTACACACACAGCGTAAATATACCTGACTGGGTATGGGGGATATACTGGCTAAATCTTTGCTGCTCGCGTGTGTTGTTCCCCATAACAGACAATTATCAATAACTATGACTCGCTTGTAAGTACATGAATAATAATGATAATAATTATTCCTCCTGAGTGCTGTCTTTAAAAAGGAACAGTTTAAGTCGATTTTCATGTCCCACAGGCGTAATTTTATAGAGGGGTGGAACCTTTTTGCGACGGCCCAAATTATTTTCCCGCTATTTAGTTTTGTTTACAGGCTATCAAGCAAACCCAACAGTTGAAGCAACATCACAAGATGTGTAGGTTCTTTTTATCCTAGGAATGCCTAGCTGAGCATCGTCGCCATGGGTTGTAACGCTTACGCACGCTCGGGTGCAGACATTTATCCATTAAGTGAAAGCATCCTGTCAATTAAGGGCGCACATTTTATCTAAAGTGTGATTATGGACATTTTTTAACAATAACTTTATTCGGCATGTTCTCATTCTTTCGTCTAATAGGGATTCATTTTGCACGTTTTTGATTTTTGGATCAAAAGTTGCAATTTCATTGAGTAGTAACAGTACCCAGTGTATTAAAACGCCAAACCAGTAAAGGAACCCCAAACCAAAATGAGAACCCAGAATTCTTTCAATCAAGCGCATCCTAAGACAAAGTCACGTCAACGGAATACGTTGTCGCGTCTCGCAGGTTTAGTGTGTCTAGTGGTCAGTGTCGGTGCGTCAACTCAGGTACAAACGCCAGTTCAAGAGCCCGTTAATAAAAAAGAACAACAGCGCCAGCAAAATGCTGCAGAGCAGCCAGCGGTGGTAAAAGAGCCCGTTCCTGCTGTGGTGAAAACCAGTGAAGAGCGGGTGTTTGATTTAGTCACAGAGCAAGCCAAAAGCTTAGCTGAAAAACCTTATGCACAGCCAAAACAAAACTTACCGGCTGAATTAGCTGAGATGAATTATCAGCAATACCGCGCCATTCGATTTAATCCACAACAGGCCCAGTGGAAAGACAAAGCGAAGTTTGAGATGCAACTATTTCATCCTGGCTTCTTATACCGTACGCCAGTTGAAATTAAAGTGGTTGATGAAAACAGCGGTACTAAGAACATGTTATTTGAAACGGACCGTTTCATTTATGAAAAAGATGCTGCTCCCCTTAAGGGGTTAGTACCCAAAGATGCCGGCTTTGCTGGTTTTAGAGTGCATTATCCGTTAAAAACCACTGACTACAAAGATGAAGTCGCTGTGTTCCTTGGTGCGTCCTACTTTCGCTTAATTGGCCCTGGGCAAATATTTGGTATTTCAGCTCGAGGTTTAGCCATAGATACCGCTGAAGCCAGTGGTGAAGAGTTTCCTGCGTTCAGTAAATTTTGGATGATTGAGCCAGGCGCTGAAGACAGCAAGTTAGTGTTCTACGCATTATTAGACAGTAAATCCGTCACAGGGGCGTATCGTTTTGAACTCGTCCCAGGTTTAAATACTGTGATGCATGTGCAAAGTACTGTTTTTGCTCGTGAAGACGTGAAAAAACTGGGTGTTGCCCCGCTAACCAGTATGTATTTAAGCGGTGAAAATGCCACGCGAAAATTTGATGATTTTCGTCCAGAAGTGCATGACTCAGATGGGTTATCAATGCACACCTCAAGTGGTGAGTGGATTTGGCGTTCGCTCAATAATCCTAAGGGATTACGCGTGACATCGCTACAGGACGAACAACCGAAAGGCTTTGGTTTGCTGCAAAGAGACCAAAATTTTACCAGTTATCAAGATACTGAAGCGAACTACCATGCACGTCCAGGTATGTGGATAACGCCAGATAATCAATGGGGCAAAGGCCGTGTTGAGTTAGTCGAAATTCCAACTAATTCAGAAACTAACGACAACATTGTTAGCTACTGGGTGCCCGAAGAACCGTTTAAAAAAGGCGAAATGCGGAAATTTGATTACACCGTGAAAACGGTGAACGGTGCACTTAATGAAGATGTGACGGCACGGGTAACACGAGTATTTAATAGTTGGGCGGCGCTACCAGGGCAGGACAATGCGCCAGATAAAAGTGAGCGTCAAATGATTGTGGATTTCAGCGCACAAGCATTTGCTCATTTAGGCCAGTCCATCCGTTTAACGCCCCATTTAAGTTTGTCTTCGGGCAAATTCAAAGACCTAGAGGTTGTGCAATTACCCGACAAGAAGACCTGGCGAGCGAAGTTCAAATTAATGCCTGAAAATGACGAAGCCATTGATATGCGTCTATTTTTGACCCTCGGCGATGAGCCGATAAGTGAAGTGTGGAATTACGTGTGGAGCAGCAATGAGGTCGAGTAATTCTGTTTTCCAAGATAATCAACACAACTCTGAGAGTAACGCTATGTTTATTGATATAAAGGGCAAAGCTGTTCGTAAGTGGGCATACGCTGTGATGGTATTTATCACGTCCATCGCTGGTAGTTGGATGATGTACGAAATATTTTCTGAAAGCGGGATCACCATTTTAGAGATTGTGCTGCTCGTGTTGTTCAGTATTACGTTCTTGTGGATATCGGCTGCATTTTGGAGTGCCTTCATTGGTTTTATCTTACAGCTATTCGATATCGATCCTCTCAAACTGAGTCGCAATAAGCATTTTGCAGCACAGGTGAGTAAAGTCGTTATTCAAGACCGTCATGCGGTGGTTATGCCGGTATATAACGAAGATACGGATCGCATTATGGCGGGCTTTGAAGCTTGTCTGGTGGATTTAGAGCGTACCGGTCAGCTTGAACATTTCGACTTTTACATGCTTAGCGATACCCAGGACCCAGATATGGCGCAAGCTGAATTAACCGCATGGCACGAACTGTGTCAACGTGTGGGCACATTATCTGAGAATATTTATTACCGTCGCCGTGAGAAAAATATCCATCGTAAAGTGGGTAACTTAGCTGATTTTTGTCAGCGCTGGGGATATCAATACCAGTCGATGATCGTGCTCGATGCAGACAGTGTGATGACCGGGGAGTGTATGTTGACGCTGGTTAAAGCGATGCAGCAAAATCCCATGTCAGGTTTGATACAAACGGTCCCTATTCCTGTGCGTTCACAAACCTTATTCGGTCGTTTTTTACAATTTGCATCCTGTCTATATTGCCCAATGTTAGCCACCGGCCAAGCTTTTTGGCAAACCGACAGTGCAAATTACTGGGGACACAACGCCATTATCCGCGTCGATGCGTTTATTCAACATTGTGGATTGCCCACACTTAAGGGAAAAGCCCCTTTTGGCGGTGATATTTTAAGTCACGATTTTGTCGAAGCTGCTTTACTAAGAAGGGCAGGCTGGGACGTCGTACTCTTGGCCGATCTTGAAGGTAGTTATGAGGAAATTCCAAGTAATATTATTGATTATGCCACGCGAGATAGACGCTGGGTACAGGGTAACATTCAGCATCTAGGTATTATTAATGGTAAAGGTCTACACACAGTCAACCGTTTACATTTTCTATTTGGTGCATTGGCCTATATGTCTTCGTTAGTTTGGTTGGTTATGCTGGTGTTGAGTACCATAGATGCCGTCGTGCGCGCGACCACAGATAAGGTCTTCTTTGCCTCTAATTACTCACTGTTTCCGGCTTGGCCAGTGGTCAAAACCGACTACATTATTATGTTACTCAGTGCCACTGCCATTATGTTGCTTGGCCCAAAATTATTGGGGGCAATTGTCGCGTTAGTCAGGCGCCGTGAGCAATTTGGCGGTGGGTTTGCCTTGATGTCGGGTGCCTTGATAGAAGCCATCGTGGCGATTGTTATTGCCCCATTAATGATGTTCTACCACGCCTATTTTGTTCTCAATGTATTGGTGGGTAAGAATGTTAGCTGGGATGCCCAAGGACGTGAAGGGCGTATGGTTCCATGGAAAGAAGCTTTTAAACGAACATGGGTAGCCAGTGCCATTGCCATCGTTTGGGGAGCGGTAACACTAGCATTAACACCGATTCTATTTTGGTGGCTCGCCCCTGTGTTATTCGGCTTATTACTAGCAGCGCCGATCATACGTTTCTCCAGTAGTCTCTATTTAGGCAAATTAAGCCGTAACTGGGGCATGTTTGTCAGTCCTAGCGAAGTAGAAGAAGTACCAGCGCTTAGAAAACTTAGGATCCGTTTGGCGAATATGCAACGCCAAGACGAGGTCGTGTTGTCTAATCCAGCAATGCCACCTGAAGACTGGCAAGACATGCCTGAGCAAAGTTTTGCCTATTTGTCATCCAGCGTCGATATGCCGGTACAGCGCTTCGCCAGCGACAATAAGCCAAGCTAATTCGCTTACCTGTGCTGATCCGCTTTAGGGCGCACCTAACTTTTTCGGCAGCTCCTAACATGGGAGCTGTACCAACATGAGTACTGCTTTGTACCGACCCTAGGGTCGGTATTTTTTTATTTATAAAAAAATAATGACAAGTAATTGAATCTAAATTGCAGCGTTAAGCGTTTAACCGTATTAACCCTGCTTCAACCAATGATAGAGGACGATATGACACAAGATCCGATGTTGAACTTACTCAGTGCGACCGCCCAAGGAGATAAAGCGGCTTTTGCCGAACTTTATCAGGCATCGAGCAAACAACTTTATGCTGTTAGCCTCAAAATGCTGAAACGTAAAGAGTTAGCAGAAGAAGCGTTGCAAGAAGCCTATGTTCGTATTTGGCATAACGCAGCTCAGTATCGTGCAGGCAAGGGAACAGTCTTGACGTGGATGATCAGCATCGCTCGTTATCGTGCCTTAGACATACTGCGCTACCATGCCGTGCGTAAAGAGGAAGATCTCAGTGAGAATGACGGTGGAACTCAGCTCACTAGTGAGCCGATGACAGAAACACAACAAGGTCTGCTGGAAAAATGTATGGCGGCACTGGAAGTGCAGCAAAGACAAGCCATTCATCTGGCCTATTTTAATGGCATGTCTCATCACGAAGTGACCGCCCATTTAGATTTACCCCTTGGAACGGTTAAAAGCTGGATCCGACGAGGATTGCAATCATTACAAAGGTGTTTAAAGTTATGAATTATTTACGCCCTGAGTTATATAATCCCCTTGCTGCGCAGTATGTGCTGGGTACCTTACGTGGGCCCGCCCGCCGGCGTTTTGGTCGTCTGGTCATGGAGTTTAGTGTGATCAGTGACGCGGTCAATCATTGGGAGCTGTACCTAAACTCTCTTGGTGAACAGCTGCCAGACGTGGCTCCTGATGACGGTGTTTGGCAAAAAATAGAACAGCGTTTAGGGTTTAGTTCGCTTCAAGCCAAGTCAAATATATCTGCTGGCCCCCCAAATGATGAGCAAGCAGAGACAAATATTGTTGCACTTAAGTCGCATAAATCACGTATTTGGCCGAGCTTAGCGGGACTTGCGTCGGCTGCAGCCGTGGTCCTTGCGGTTTTATTGCTCCAATTACAGCCTATGCCGAGTCCTGAAGTGAAACAGCTAGCCATGATCAATAATCAACAAACTGAGCTGTTGTGGAGCATTGAGATCACGGAACAGCAAATTGCAGTGCGTGCCACTAAGGCACTACAAGCACAGTCAAATGCGGATTATGAACTGTGGATAGTGCCACAAGATGGCAGTGCTCCTATCTCATTGGGATTACTGCCTAAAGTTGGGGAGCGTACTTTGCTTAAACCTCAGTTGTTTGAGCAAATCACTATCGCAGCCTTGGCGGTCAGTTTAGAACCATTAGGCGGCTCACCCAATGGCGCACCAACTGAAGTCTTGTATACAGGGAAATTAGTGCTGCTATAAAATAACAAACTAAAGTCATATAATTCATAGTGTTATAAAAAGCGAAACGAAAGTTTCGCTTTTTTTTAATCTTTTTTTAATCTTTTTTTAACTTTTTTGCATCCAGTAACCTGATTCGCCCGTTTAACTTAATTCAACAGGTACATAAAAAGGAAACGTCATGCAAAAAACAAAATTAACATTGATTGCCTCGGCCATACTAAGTTTAACCTTAGCCCAGGCAGCACAAGCTTCTAGCCATAGAGAAGCACCTAATGTCACACGCTCTCCAACGGTTGATTCAACTGATTTCTACGCCTTTAACAGTTATGAAGAAGGTCGTGGTGAATACGTCACCCTGATTGCGAATTATATTCCATTACAAGATGCCTACGGCGGACCTAATTACTTCGCCATGGATCCTGCTGCTATGTATGCGATCCATATTGATAACGATGGTGATGCGGTCGAAGACATGAGCTTCACGTTTAATTTTAGCCAGTCGTTGCCTAATGACAATGCGGGTGTTGCTCTTATGGTCGGCCCTGAAGGTGCACAAAAGTCAGTAGGCGTACCACTAAAAAATGTGGGAGGCGTCAGTGCTGGTGATCAAACGAATGCCAATTTCATGGAGAACTACACCGTTAATTTGGTGACTGGCCCCATGCGCACAGGTACGAGTGCTTCGGTAATGAACGATACGTCAGGTGGTGCAAGCTTTGGTAAGCCACTTGATTACATCGGTAATAAAACCTTTGCTAGCGCTGAACAATACAAGGCCTACGCAGATAGCTTTGTATACAGCGCGACCATACCCGGATGCGATAGCCCAGCGAAAATATTCGTTGGTCAGCGCAAAGATGCGTTCACGGTGAACCTAGGTAAAGTGTTCGATTTAGTTAACTTTGTGCCCGTTGAAGGAGACAGCGCACCGGGTGCTGGAGACGCGGGGGGATTCCCAGGTGGTATTACGCAATCTGCGGACAACGACGATTTAGCGGATAAAAATGTCACCAGTATCGCCATTGAAGTACCTAAATCGTGTTTAACCGGTTCTGGTAATGGCAGTATAGGTGCATGGACGACTGCGAGCTTGCCACAAGCCCGTATTTTAAATCCAAATGCCAGCTTTGATAACACCGAAGTCAATGGCGGCGCTATGACACAAGTATCTCGTTTGGGTTCTCCTTTGGTTAATGAGTTGGTGATTGGTCTAGCGGATAAAGATACATTTTCTAGTGCGGCACCAAAAGACGATGGACAATTTGCCGATTATGTTACCCATCCTACGCTACCTGAGTTACTCAACATCTTATTTAAAGATGCGGTTAACACTACCTTAGGCGCTGAAATTGAGACTCTAGCCCCGACTAACTTCCCACGTACCGATTTGGTAACGGCGTTTTTGACCGGTTTTGAAGGTGTGAATCAGCTTTCAATCGTGACGCCATCTGAAATGTTGCGTTTGAATACGGGTATTGAAGCTAAAGCAGCGGCCATGCAGTCTCCATTTGGGGTTGCTGGTGATGATTTAGCCGGTTTCCCAAATGGTCGTCGCCCAGGAGATGATGTGGTCGATATTGCGCTTCGCGTGGTAATGGGACGTTTGTGTTATCCCATTCCGGTTAATGGCACAGATACAGACCTAGGTTTGTGTGCGCCTGAAGATGCCAGTGTTGGTAATGTGCCCTTTACGGATGGCGCACCTAGTAATGCATCTATGATGGAAACAAGCTTTCCCTATTTAGCGATGCCATTGCCTGGTTCTGGCGCAGAATAAGGAGCGTAAAATGAGAAACAAAAAAACGAGAAAACTACCTCATCAAACAGGCATGAGCCAACTAAGAGTTCTAAGCCTCGGATTGGTGGTGACGGTTATCCTAGCCGGTTGTAATTTTGGCAGTGACGATGATGACAAAAATGTCGCACCCAATGCTGTGTCTGTGGATTTAACCACTCAGACTGAGACCGCGATTATGGACATGCTCACTGCTACTGACGACGATGGCGACAGTTTGATATTCAGTGTGGGCGATGAGCCCACACTGGGCAGCGTAACTGTCAGTGATAACGGTGACTTTACTTATCAGCCAAACCCAGAGGTAACGGGCAGTGATAGTTTTACGTTCTCGGTCAGTGATGGGATTAATGATCCTGCCAGTGGCACGGTGAATATCACCATTGAAGCGCTAACGGTCTCGTTTAGCACACAAAGCAGAGCCGCTTTTGCTCAGCAACCGCAAGACGAGCCATTGGTAACAAATGGCCGTTCGTTTACTCAGGATGTGGAAGAGCCTGACGCTTACAATGATTTATTGCCAACTAACTGATAAATAGTTCAAGCATAAATCAATCGATTGACAGCGCCAAGGAAGGCGCCCCTTCAAGGAGATATTAAAGGTGGATAAGCAGGTTTTTGCTATACGTACAGCGACGCTCTTAGGGGCGTTTTTGCTGTTCATGAGCACGTCTTTAAGTGCTAAAAGTTATGTACCAACGTCTTCGGATACCGTGGTGTCTAAGTGGACGGTGGTGACCTCGAGTGATTCTCCCAGGGAGAAAGTGGCCAGTTTATTAGCGCAAGCCAATATGCCCGGCTTAGCCAGTCGTTTCTATGGACAAGCCAGTGCCTTGACCGAACAATTGCTCAATGCATCTCCCAAGGATCGCCAATTATTATTTTATAAAGCGCGAATAGCCCAGCACTATCATCGATTCGATGAAGCCCTCGTGCTTTTAAACGACATACTAAGTTATCAGCCTAACCACGCTTCAGCGTTGTTATTAAAGGCTAATATTTTGTTAGTTCAGGGTAATTTAACCCAAGCCAAGCGCACGTGTCTGCAACTGCTCGGTGTAACTGAGTTATGGATAAGCGGCGCCTGTGCTTTGGAGGTAAATGCACAGCAGGGCAAGGCAAGCAATAGTGCCGAGGTGAGTTATACCCAGCTGCAAAACCTGACGCAACACAAATCAGCAAACAGTAATGTTAAAATTGAGCAGCAACTTTGGCTGTCGCAAATTTTAGCTGAATTAGCAGCCAAACAAGGGTTGTATGACATTGCACTGGAGCATTTGGCGGCATTTGATTTAACCCAGGTACCCGTGAGTTATTTGGTGTTATGGGCCGATATTCAACTGGCAAACGATTCTGCCCAGCAGGTGATGAGCACCCTAGGGCCGATTGTTGAGCAGGCCGATAGTTTTGATGATGCATTATTACTGCGCTTGGCGTTGGCTGAGCAGCAGATAAGTCAACAGACACGCTTGTGGGCTCAGCGCTTAACCCAGCGTATTAATGTGCGCCTGCAACGTCAAGACACGGCCCATGCCGCTGATATAGCGCGCTATTACTTGGACATTTCACCGGATCGCAAAAAAGCGCTTTTTTGGGCCAAAATTAACTGGCAACATGCGCGACTCGATGCAGATCAACGCTTGCTAGAGCGTGCTATGAACGTACAATATAACACTCAAGATGACCCTCAGCAGCCAGCAGGAATGTAATAGTAGTGAAGAATAACCACAATAAGATCAGATCCTTATTTATTTTTTTAGGATTCATGATCAGCCTAATTAGTCTGCCCATTACCGCCCACCAACTAAGTACTGGTTACATTATTGCCAACCTAGACCAGAGTGGACGTATCACAGGTGAGTGGCAGTTGGGCTTAACGGATTTAGAGCTGGTTTTGGGTTTAGATGCCGACCAAAATGGTGAGCTCACCTGGGGCGAAGTGACAAACCGGCGGGCTGACATTGCCAGTTACTTAGCTGAGCACATGCATATCAATCGTGGGCAGTTGGCCTGTACCACGCAATTCCAAGGGTTAGAGCGTTTAGAAGATCATGCTGATGCGGTTTATGCGGTGACTGATTTTAGTGCGCAATGCCCATTAATTGGCACACTTAGTATCGATTACAGCGCAATATTCGATAAAGACGACAGTCATGAAGTGGTGGTAAACATCAGTGACAAAGACAACACACAAAGTTTTGTACTGGATGAGTCACAGCGACACATTAAGATCGATTTGGCTGAAGGAAGCGGTTGGGTAACGTTTAAGGAGTTTGTGCATCAGGGGATCATTCATATTTTGATTGGTACCGATCATATTCTGTTTTTATTAGCGTTGTTGCTGCCGTGTGTACTGATCCGCAAAGACGGACATTGGCAGCGTAATCCGCAATTGAAAAAAGTCTTGAGTACCACCGTCTGGATTGTCAGTGCGTTTACCTTAGCGCATTCAGTGACATTAACTGCGACCGCCATTGGCTGGATAGTGCCAAGTAGCCGCTGGGTTGAGTTTGGGATCGCAGTGTCGGTATTATTTGCCGCTTTGAACAATGTTAAACCAATTATTCTGCGTTTAGGCTGGCTGACGTTCGGCTTTGGTTTATTGCATGGAATGGGATTTGCTGGCGTGTTGGGGGAGCTTGGTTTGCCAGGCGACCAAAAGCTGCTATCTATTCTCGCATTTAATGTAGGCGTTGAAATCGGTCAATTGGCGATCGTGTTAGTGGCGTTGCCAATTCTTATTTTGCTGGGAAAAACGCTGATTTATCGCCGCTGGTTAATGCCTGGTGCATCATTGGTGATTGGGGTTATCGCATTAAATTGGGCAATTGAACGTTTTTAACTACAGGCTGATTTTTTGCAATTAACTAGCACAACGACCAGCACAACGACTGATATCAAAAGCCCAGTGGTTAATTAAACCACTGGGCTAATATAGGTCAATGGACTAAAAGCGTTTTAGTCCATTTGCCACTGTGTCTCGCTAAACGGTAACTCGGCTGTTTGCACTGCCCCACAAAGCGCTATTTAGTGGCTGCATTATCCCTTCAATTATGTCAAAGCCATTCTTAACATCGGTTTTGATCAATAACGGCCCATCTAAATCAACAAATTTGGCGCAGTCTGTTAGCAATGATATCGGTGCCATAGCAAGCGAACTGCCGACCATACAACCCAACATGATCTCAAAGCCCATAGATTGTGCTTCTTGAGCGAGTAAAAAGGCTTCCGTTAAACCACCTGTCTTATCAAGTTTAATGTTGACTACATCGTAGCGATTTTTTAAGTATTCAAGCTCTTCTCGCGTATGGCAACTTTCATCGGCGCACAATGGGATCGGGCTTGAGTAATTCAGCAGCTCGGCGTCATCACCGGCAGGCAAGGGTTGTTCAATCAATACAACGTTGAGCTCTTTTAAGCTATCACAGCAGGCCTTTAGGTCGTGAATTGACCAACCCTCATTGGCATCCACAATGAATTTACTGTCAGGGGAAGCTTGATGAATGGCCAACATTTTGGTGACAATATCTTGGTTATCCAATTTCACTTTGATCATAGGAGGATGACCAAGGGCTTTTGCTGCTTCAGCCATTGCTTTTGGCGAGTCAATGCTCAGGGTTTGCGCTGTGATACAAGGTACAGGTTCTTTTAGCGATAACATATCAGCGACCGACTTTCTTTGTTGTTTGGCTTGCAAATCCCACAGGGCACAGTCTAGTGCATTGCGCGCTGCGCCAGCGGGGAGGGTGTCTATAAGCCCGTTTGCCGCCGATACCGTTCCGTCAAAATGCGTTAGTTTCTCAGCGACTTGTTCAATTTGTGTCAAAACGCTCTGCACCGACTCTTGATAACGAGCATAGGGCACCGCTTCAGCCCAGCCAGTGTGCTCGCCGTCACTCAGGGTGACAACGACTACGTCGGCTTGGGTTTTCGCACCTCTGGCAATACGAAATACGCTTTTTAGTGGTAGCGCCTGATGCTGTGCTTTGACCTGATAACCCATGTGTTTTTCCTTTATTGTGAATTAATTTGCGATAAAACTCGTGTTCATGGACATCGATTACAGCTGGACGAGGGCGTCGATAATGGCTTTTGTGCCGTCACGTAACGGGTCAACACAGGGCAGTGAAAATTGCTCACTTAATTGCTCACAGATAGCTCGACCTTCAGCCACACTGACGGCAGAGGTATTCACGCTAATACCCGTTACCAGCACATTCGGGTTGGTTAAGCGAGCTGCTTGCAAGTTAAGAGCGATGGTGCTTTCGATACTCGGGAATGCCGTGTTGGGTAAACCACGCATATGCGTGCGATTGAGCGCGTGGCAAATGACGAGAGCATCAGGTTGTGAACCATGCAGTAACCCCAAGCTAACCCCAGCAAAAGCAGGATGAGATAACGAGCCTTGACCTTCGATAACATCCCAGTGGTCGTCATCCGCGTCAGGCGATAACGACTCAGCGGCACCAGAAATGAAATCGGCTACGACACAATCGATTGCTACACCTGAGCCGGCAACTAAGATACCGCACTGACCGGTGGCACGAAAATCAACGGGCAAATTTTGCTCTAGCATCGCGTTTTCAATACTAAGAGAAGTATACATTTTACCAACAGAGCAATCGGTACCCACGGTTAATAGACGTTTACCTGTGCGTTTACGACCCGTACCCGTGATAAATTGTGTGGTCGGGTGGCGAATGTCGAGTAATTCAACATTGTATTGTTGCGCGCAGTGCACTAACTCTGGGTAGCTAGTCAGTTTTTGATGTAAGCCACTGACGATATGCATCCCTTTTTTAATAGCCAGTTCAATTAATGGCAGCCATTTTTTATCTAAAATTCCACCGCTATTGGCAAAACCCAAGACTAAGCTTTTGGCGCCTTGCTTAGCGGCTTCTTCAATGCTCAATTTACTTAAGCCCGTGCTAACAGTGCAGCCTTCAACACTTAATTCACCCACGCATAAGTCTGGTCGCCAATGAGCCACACTTTGCGCCATTTTGATTGATAGGGCGTCGGTGGCATCACCAATAAAAAGTAGATAAGGCGCGTGAATGACCATGAATATTATCCTTGAAAAATAGTGCACAGTGATTGGATATACCGTGCAAAAGTAAATGTATGCTCTGATTGAGTATACTTGATAGGGTACATGCTAGCGTGATGCTGGGGAAAATAAAGTGACTAAATATAGCCAAGGTATAACCCAAGGTTATGGGTGTTATTGCGCTGATATTTTATGGTCACCCTAGGCCGTAAATTAACGCTTTAATATTGACTGATCTCAGCTTGTAAAAACGGTAAAAAACCCTGTAAGGCTTTTGATAACGGTCTATTTTGCAAGTGCACAGCGTTGATTGAAAACCCCAACGGTGGGGCAAAAGAGGCTATCGCCGTGTCGTCAGTTAAATTACCTTTTGCGGTGTGCCGGTCGACCACACAAATGCCTAAACCTTGGGCGACTAATCTGGCGGCAATAAAATAGGTTTGCACTTGAATAGGGCTGCGTAGCTGCATATTTTCACTTTGCAGGCGACTGTAGAGCATATCACCTAACGGCCCTGAATCACTGATGTCGATGAAGGGGACATCTTTAAATGTCTGCATATTTAGCTGTTCTGGCAGATGAGGAAAGAGCGCCTTGGGATACACCACCACCAATTCTGATTGGCCACAGTCAATACTGTTAACGCCCATTTGGGAACTGGGTTGAAACAACACGGCTACGTCTGACTTGTGCTCTATTAGACTTTGCAGCACCGCATCGTTGTGCACGGTATTAATGTTAAAACTGACGTTTGGATGTTGCTGATGGTAACGGGCAATCGCTTTGGGTAGCACATCAAATCCCAGCGCTGGGGTAATACCTATGTTAATTTTACCAAAATGAGCATGTTTAATGTTGTGCGCTGTATTGTCGATACTGCGCATTTGCTGATGGATTTTGTCCACCTCATTAAACAGCATGTCGGCTTCGGGCGTGGGCACTAATCGGCCTTTGTTACGGGTAAATAAGGCAAATCCTAACTGCAATTCTGCATGATGTAAGACCTTGCTGACCGCAGGTTGAGACACATGCAAAATTTTGGCTGCGTTGGTAATCGAACCCGTGGTGTATATCGCGTGAAATATTTCGATGTGGCGTAGGCGCAAAGGAGGGTCTCGTGAGCAGCAAAAATTAATTATAGGCTGTCTATCCTAAACAAACCTAAGGTTTAAATCTCGCTTTTAGTTGAACATTTTTACGGAATTTTTCGTGGCTGGCTCAGAGCAATGAATTTGTGCTAACGTGTTATCAAGACTGAGTTTTTCATCTGAAATAGTCTTTTAGTTTTTTCACGTATCGCTGATATGCATAATCAAAACGTTCCTAGGAGACAACATGAAGCTACGCCGAGTATACACCGCTATTGCCGCCATTCCATTTGCCCTAAGCATGACCGCCAGTGCTGACAGCATTAGTGATAAAGTGAATGCCGATATGCCCAAACTCATGGTGCTGTACAAAGATTTACATGCTCATCCTGAGTTAAGTGGCTTCGAAGTGAATACCGCAGCCAAATTGGCTAAACGCGTCAAGGCGTTAGGTTTTGACGTGACTGAGAACGTGGGTGGCGCAGGTGTGGTCGCTGTGCTGAAAAACGGTCCTGGGCCTGTGCTGATGATCCGTGCTGACATGGACGGTTTACCCGTTATTGAGCAAACAGGGTTAGATTTTGCGTCTAAGGTACGCGCTACCACTGAGGATGGCATCGAGTCAGGCGTGATGCATGCCTGTGGGCATGACACTCACATGACTAGCTGGGTTGGTACTGCACAGGCGCTGACGGCCATGAAAGATAAATGGTCTGGTACCTTAGTGATGATATTACAACCTGCAGAAGAGCGGGGCAAAGGCGCACGAGATATGCTTGCGGATGGTCTCTACGAGCGCTTTCCTAAACCAGATTTTGCCCTAGCGTTTCACGACGCCGCAAGCTTGCCAGCAGGTACCATCGGCTATACTCCAGGCTTTGCGTTAGCCAATGTGGACAGCGTTGATGTGATTGTAAAAGGTCAGGGCGGTCATGGCGCTTATCCTCATACCACCAAAGATCCTATCGTATTGGCCAGTCGCATAGTTGGAGCATTACAAACGTTAGTGAGCCGGGAAACGGATCCACAAGATTCAGCTGTGGTCACAGTCGGCAGTTTTCACGGAGGCGCCAAGCACAATATCATTTCAGATCAAGCGACTTTGCTACTGACTGTGCGCAGTTATTCAGACGAAACAAGACAAAAGTTACTTGACGGTATTGCACGCATTGCAAAAGGCGAAGCAATTGCCGCCGGTATACCAGAAGATTTAATGCCGGAGGTAAACATAAAAGACGAATATACTCCTGCAACGTTTAATACCCCTGAGTTTACGCAAAAAATGGCCGGTTTGTTTACCCAGCGCTTTGGCGAAAAGCGTGTGCTTGAAACCCCAGCCGTTATGGGAGGAGAAGATTTTGGGCGTTTTTACCGTGCGGACAAAAATATCGAAAGTTTGATTTTTTGGGTCGGTGGTGTAAGAGATGATGACTGGCAAAATGCTAAGGAAAATGGCACTTCGCTACCGTCATTGCATAGTCCGTATTGGGCTCCAAAAGCGGATTCGGTTATCAGCACGGCCACCGAAGCGCTCACCGCTGCTGCATTAGATATTATGGCAAAAAAGTAGACCGTTAACCTAATAACAACTCAATCAGTGGTGAGTTTGCAGACATAAGTAAAAAAGCCCCGGTGAATAAGCTAATTCACTGGGGCTTTTTAGTGCTCTATTCTACTTTCCTTGTTAGTGCGTGGACGAGTCTACTAAGCCGCGGCGTTTCAATAGTGCATCCACAGTGGGCTTAGCGCCGCGAAAATCAATGTAGTCTTGCATCAAGTCTTGGCTGTTACCCATAGACAACACGCGGCTACGGAATTTATCGCCGTTGTCTCGGTTTAGTCCGTCGTGCTCTGCCATATAAGCGAAGGCGTCTGCGGCGAATACTTCGGTCCACAAATACGCATAGTAACCCGCAGAATAACCACCAGAAAATGCATGACTAAAGTAGGCCGATTTATAGCGTGGTGGAGCAGGCGCATAGTCAATACCGTGTTTGGCTAAGGCTTGCTGCTCAAACGCCGCGACGTCTTCAATTTTAGTGCCGGCGGAAATAGAGTGCCATTCCATATCGAGCAAAGCCGCCGCTAAGTATTCAGTGGTATCAAACCCTTGATTGAAGTGATGCGCAGCAAGTAATTTATCCAACAGCGCCTTGGGGATAGCTTCCCCAGTTTGATAGTGCTTGGCGTAGTGGGCAATCACTTGTGGGTCGATATCCCAATCTTCGTTGAACTGAGATGGAAACTCCACAAAATCACGGGCGGTAGCTGTGCCCGCTAGGCTTGGGTACTTCACCTGTGAGAATAAGCCATGGGCAGCATGGCCAAACTCATGGAACAAAGTGGTGACTTCATCAAACGTGAGCAGGGTAGGTTGCCCATCGGCTGGTTTAGGAATATTCAGTACGTTATAGACCACTGGTTTGTGCTTGAGTAGTTCGCTTTGGGTGACGAATTCGTCCATCCATGCCCCGCCACCTTTACCTTCGCGGGCATATGGGTCAAAGTAGAATAAACCAATGCTGCTGCCGTCTTGGTTAAAGACTTCGAAGGCTTGCACATCATCGTGATAAACTGGCAGGTCTTTACGTGCCTTAAAGGTAATACCATAAAGCTTTTGCATGGCGAAGAACAAGCCGTCATGTAACACCCGATCCAGTTCGAAATACGGTTTGATAACACTTTCGTCTAGATCGTATTTCGCTTTACGCACTTTCTCGGCATAAAAGGCCCAGTCCCAAGGTTGCACGCTAAAGTTGCCACCGGACGCCTTAATTTGCGCCTGAATGGCTTGAGCTTCAACTTCGGCCTTTGCCACCGCTTTGGGGGCGAGATCATCAAGAATTTCATAAACTGCAGCGGGGGTTTTGGCCATTTGATCCGCGGTTACATAGGCAGCCCATGTTGGGTAACCAAGTAATTGCGCTTTTTGTGCTCTCAATTCAGCGAGTTTAATCAACACTGGACCGTTTGTACCCATAGCGCGCTGTGAAGACGCCTGCCAGATTTTTTTGCGTAAGCTACGATTTTCAAGGCTACCCAATATGGGCTGGCGCGTCGTATTGACCAACGTAATCAAGTAGCCATCTTTGCCTGCTTCTTGCGCTGCACTGGCCAGGGTAGCGATTTCGCTGTCTGACAATCCAGCAAGCTGGGTTTTATCACTGACTAAAATCGTATCCTCTTTAAATGACTTTAAAATATTTTGTGAAAACTCGGTGGCTAACGTCGAAAGTTGGCCATTGATGTTACGCACTATCGCTTTGTCAGCATCACTTAGCTTGGCCCCAGCGCGAACAAAGTTAGTGTAATAGTGCTCAACCAAACGCTGATCTAAAGAGTTTAGCGAGTCTTTATTAGCGTGAATCGTTTGAATGCGGGTAAATAAAGAAGGGTTAAGATAAATATTATCTTCATGTGCGGTCAACTTAGGCCCCATGTCCGCTTCGATGCGCTGATAATCGTCGTTTGAAATGACGCTGGCTAGGTTGTAAAACGTTTTACTTACGCGAGTCAGTAACGTGCCGGATTTCTCCATGGCGACGATTGTGTTATCAAACGTCGGTGCTGTTGGATTATTGGCGATGGCTGCTATTTCAGCATTATGTTGCGTTATGCCCGCGGCAAACGCAGGCTCATAGTCGGCAATGTTCAGCTTATCGAATTGCGGTGCTTGGTAGGTTAAGGGGCTTTTACTCATTAATACATTGCTAGTGGGTGAGACCATGTTTTTTGTCTGCTTCACGGTGGTTTGAGCTTGATTCACCACATTACTCGAACAGGCACCTAAAACAAGGGTAGCACCGACAGCGGCGGCAATAATTGAAATACGCATTAGAACTCCATAAATTAGTGATATGCCATGCCCAAGAAGGGGCAAAATAGGAAATTTACTAGGCATATATGACCCGGCTACTTTAGCAAGCCTCTGGTAGCGCCCACAATCCCATCAGGCCTAGTAATCATGGGCTTTGTCGCAAATTATCTGAGTATTTTGCGAGTATTTGTAACAAGTGTGTCTGGCTGTACATACTTTTTGTTAAAGTGCTGTTTTTAAGGGGGTTGTGTTGGGATGCCGTTGCAACAGTGAAAAATAGACTTTACCCTGTGATAGCATATTTTAAACACGTTGCGTTCTAGCGCTTAGGTTCATTCAGGAAGCCATTAATTTCACCATGCCTATTCAATCATTGCTGTTCGCAATAGAAGTCACCTTGCCCATCAGTCTATTGATCGTGCTGGGGATCGTATTTAAGCGTATCCGCTGGATAAACGAAGAGTTTGCTATTGTCGGCTCTCGATTAGTCTTTAACGTCACCTTGCCATGTTTGTTGTTCGTAAATATCGCTAAAACTGACTTAAGTGTTACTACACCTAGCTACTTATTGGGTTTTGCAGCGGTTGCCACTACGCTCACATTTTTAGTGTTTAACCTATTAGCGTTAAAGATTAAGCAGCAAGACGCCCGGGGGGCGTTTGCACAAGGGGCGTGCCGCGGCAATATGGCCATAATCGGTTTGGCGTTGTCAGTCAGTGCATTTGGGGAGCCGGCTCAAGCGCTGGCGTCCATGTACTTAGCGGCTATTGTTATCTTGTATAACGTGTACTCAATTTTGACTCTGTATTACCACCAATCAACTTCCGTTTCGATGAAGTTGGTAGCGTTAAGTGTGTTGAAAAACCCGTTAGCTATTGCGATTGTATTAGCCATCATTGTGGCACTTGTGCCGATTCAGCTGCCAGATTTATTGTATGAATCGGGTAGTTATTTGGCACAGATGACTCTACCGTTAGCGTTACTTTGTGTGGGGGCGTCTATTCGATTACAAGAGTTTAAGGCGTCAAAACTGCTTTATATTGCCATTGCCAGCAAGATAGTGTTTATCCCACTGGTGACAACGGTCATCGGCTATTTATGTGGTTTGAGAAATGAAGAATTAGGTGTGTTGTATATCATGATGGCGACACCCACAGCCGCCGCTGCCTATCCAATGATACGAGCTATTGGCGGCGATCATCATCTAACCGCCGCAATTATTGCCGGTACTACTTTGTTGTCTATGTTTAGCACGACTCTCGGGCTGTTTTTACTGCACTACCTAGGGTGGGTTTGAACACGCTTATGCCTGTACGGCTTTTAAAATTACCGGGGTTAATGACTCGGGCAAGGCTATTTTTCCTGCTAATACAAAAACATGGGCATCATCAGACATTTTTGCCCAAGTCTTACGGATAATATCAATCCATTTTTGCTCAGTATATTCAGGGTGTTTTGCAGCAAAAGCCAACATATAATGTTCGATAAAGACCAAGCCCACAACGTCCTCAAGTAATTGAGTATCCGGGTTTGATTTAATGGCAACTTTGGCAACGGCTTTTTTAGCCCGCTCAATATCGTGCTCGTTAAACCCGGCTTGGGTCATAAGGTTTGCCACCTTGTCAGCGTGAAAGAGGTAAAGATCACTACGCCATTTGTGATAGCCCTGACGATTCATCGGGTAAGCACTACGAGGTGACTGCCAGCGCTGGATATGTTGGCCTCGAATGGCAAGTTTGACCACATGATCAGCATCACTTCTGTAACGCTCCAACATATTTGACATACGCAGGCTGTACAACAGCTCTTTTGGCCATTCTTTCCCCTCGGCTTGCTCGATATTTGGGTCTTCGCTATTTGCGCTATCGATCAAATTAACAGCTTGCTCATAAGCGGCTTGGGTCATGTTGCTCTCCGTGAAAATAGGTTGGCGTGATAAATCTGACTATCGTTAGGCGATGATGAGTCGCCGCAAAAGACAAGACAAGAGTGTATATTCGCTCTTGTCTTGGTTACGTGCACTGAGTGAACACACTGGATGCACGGTGACTCATTGCACTTTTCTAGCGTATTTTATTTTACCTTGATACCCATATTGAACAAAGTGAAACCGAAAATATCGGCATATTGATCAATGGTTTTACTGATAGGGGTGCCTGCGCCATGGCCTGCATTGGTTTCAATGCGGATCAGCATAGGGTTAGGGCCAGTATTTTTGGCCTGTAACTCAGCAGCAAACTTAAACGAGTGAGCGGGTACCACGCGGTCGTCATGATCACCTGTGGTGATAAGCGTGGCCGGGTAGTTAACCCCTTCACGCACGTTTTGTACCGGTGAATATGTCATCAGGTAATCGAACATTTTTTTGCTATCTTGCGCTGTGCCATAGTCATAAGCCCAGCCCGCACCGGCGGTAAAGGTGTGATAACGCAACATGTCCAACACGCCTACCGCAGGTAACGCGACTTTGAACAAATCTGGGCGCTGGAGCATAGTTGCGCCGACGAGTAGACCACCGTTAGAGCCACCACGAATAGCAAGGTAGTCTGGGCTAGTGTAATTTTTTGCAATTAAGTATTCAGCTGCTGCGATAAAGTCATCAAAAACGTTTTGCTTTTGCAACTTAGTGCCTGCGTCATGCCATGCTTTGCCGTATTCGCCACCACCGCGTAAATTTGGCACTGCGTACACCCCGCCTTGCTCTAACCAAGCTGCATTAGTACTGCTAAATGCAGGCTGTAAGCTGATATTAAAACCGCCATATCCGTAAAGCATGGTGGGATTGCTGCCATCAAGTTTAAGGCCTTTTTTATGGGTAATGATCATAGGCACTTTGGTGCCGTCTTTTGAGGTATAAAAGACTTGTTTTGACTCATAGGCGTCGCTGTCGAACTTAGCTTTTGATTCCAAGTACACAGATGATTTACCGCTTTGCACATCTAGACTAAAGATGGTGCTGGGGGTTTTGTAGTTAGTAAAGCTGTAATACAAGGTTTGCTGATCTTTTTTACCATCAAAACCGCTGGCTGTGCCGACGCCGGGTAAGCTGACTTCACGGATCAGTTTGCCATTTTTATCTAACTGCTTAACGTTGGAAATCGCATCGACCATGTAGCTGGCAAAAATAACGCCTCCGCCGGTTGATACATCTAACACGTTGTCAGTTTGTGCAATAAAGTCTTGCCAATTTTTAGGCTGGGGGTGACGCGCATCAACAGATATGACACGTTTATTAGGCGCATCTAGGTTTGTGACCAATAGTAATTTACTGCCTTCGTTATCCAGCAGGTGCGTATCAGAATCTGTGTTATCTAGTATGGTGACAAGTGGGCTATCAGGCTTGCTTAAGTCTTGCAAATAAAGCTTGTTGCCTGACGTCGACACGGCTGCGCTGATAAGTAAATACTGATTGTCTTCGGTGACCTCACCAGACACATAACGGTTCTTTTGTTCGTCAGTGCCGCCAAATACTAGCGTGTCTTCAGTTTGCTTGTGATCTAAACGATGGAAATACAGCTTGTGTTGATCTGTTTTCGCAGACAATTCGCTGCCTTGTGGCTTGTCATAGCTGGAATAATAAAAACCCTGGTTACCAAGCCATGAAATGCCGCTGAATTTGATGTCTTTTAATGTTTCACTGACGCTTTGTTTCGTTTCAACATTGATGGTGATGGCTTTACGCCAATCACTGCCGCCTTCTGAAATCATATAGGTGACTAGGCTGCCATCTTTCGAAAAGTCTAAGCCTGCTAACGAGGTGGTGCCGTCATCGCTGAACGTATTAGGGTCGAGAAATACCTGGGCTTCCTCATCGCCTATTTGGCGGTACAGTACAGCTTGGTTTTGTAGACCGTCATTTTTAAAGAAGTAGGTATACTTGCCTTCTTTGAATGGCGCACTGACTTTTTCATAATCAAGTAATACTTTAAGACGTTCTTTGAGCTTATCCCGAGACGGAACTTGAGCCAAATAGGCTTGCGTAACGGCGTTTTCTGCTTTTACCCACTGGCCGGTTTCGCTGCTCATATCGTCCTCTAACCATCGGTAAGGATCCGCCACTTGGGTACCAAAATAATTGTCCTTAACGTCGCCTTTGAAGGTTTGTGGATAGGAGATATTCATACGTTGTAATTGAGTACTCGCGGTAGCGGCTTCACTTATCGGTGATAGCGGATTAGAAGAATTACTGGCATTGGTACAGCCCATTAATATGGCACTGATGCCAACGGCTATTAACGTTATTTTCATTTTTTACCCTGATAATTGTCGTTTTTCGTTATTGTGGATACGTCTTTGGCGCGTATTAGCGCTAGATAATACCCTATTCATTAGACCGATGAAAAACCCCATACTGTGAGAAATGATGTATTAGTTTTGTTTATGAGTATCTAATTGGGTTGTGAATAGTCAAATAAAACAATCATTTATGTAAAAAAATGCTGACAATAATTAACAATTGGTTTACATTGCGTTGGCTTGGCGAGCGTAATGAGCCAAGTAGCGGCGGAATAGTCGAGGTAATAAAAGCACAACAAGAAGGCGAATTTGCCTCGACGCCTTTTCAAACGCCATTCTGCTTAAGATATAAATATATTCTGGTTCCCATTTTACCAGATGGGAACTGCATCACTACATCTGGAAGCCTACATTATGTCATCAGCTCAGCCTGACTCTTTCGATTTTATTATTGTTGGGGCTGGCTCCGCTGGTTGTGTATTAGCGGCACGCTTAACGGAAAATAGCCAATTTCGCGTATGTCTTATTGAAGCGGGTGGTCAAGACAGCAATCCGCTTATTCATATTCCTTTTGGCTTATCACTGCTTTCCCGTTTTAAAAATATCAATTGGAATTACACTACGGCTGCTCAGCCCCAATTAAATAATCGTCAATTGTACTGGCCTAGAGGAAAAACCTTAGGCGGCTCAAGTGCAGTCAATGCCATGTGCTACGTGCGCGGAGTGCCCGAAGACTATGATAATTGGGCCCAGCAAGGTGCACAAGGTTGGGACTGGGATGCGGTATTACCCTATTTTAAAAAATCACAAGATCAGCAACGTGGCAGTGATGCACATCATGGTGTTGATGGACCGCTATGTGTTGATGATTTACGTTATGTTAACCCCATGTCACAGACCTTTGTGGATGCAGCTACGGATGTGGGATTGCCCATAAGTGAAGATTTTAATGGTGCTCAGCACGAAGGGCTTGGTTTATACCAAGTGACGCAAAAGGATGGTCAACGCTGCTCTACCGCCAAGGGCTATCTGGTTTTGGCACAACGCCGGGCAAATTTCACTTTGATCACAGACGCCTTAGTGGAAAAAGTTATCATTGAAGATGAGCGCGCCACAGGCGTAGCACTGAAGATAAATGGCCAATCACAGATTATTCATGGGTCCAAAGAAGTGTTGGTATGTACCGGTACGGTGAATTCGCCTCAATTACTCATGTTGTCAGGTATTGGCCCCAAACAGCATTTGACTGAGAATGATATTCGCCTCGCCATTGATTTGCCGGGCGTAGGGCAGAATCTGCAAGATCACCTAGATGCCATCATACAATATCGCTGTGTTACCAAGCAGAGCTACGCCATTTCTTTGGGTAAATTACCACGTTATATTCAAGCCGCCTTTCGTTATTGGCGTAAGCGCAATGATATTTTTTCCTCTAATATTGCTGAGGCGGGGGGCTTTGTAAAAAGCCAGTTTGCAGCAGCATTGCCTGATATTCAGTATCACTTTTTACCGGCTACTCTGCTCGACCATGGACGACAAACTGCTTTCGGATATGGTTTTGGCGTTCATGTGTGTTATTTGTATCCTAAAAGTCGCGGTACAATAACTTTGGGCTCAGCAGACCCCGCGCAACCTGCGGTGATTGATCCCCAGTACTTAACTCATCCGGATGATCAAAAAGTGATGATTGACGGCATTCGTCAAGGCCGGGCAATTTTACAGTCCCAAGGTTTTAAGCAGTACCAAGGGACCGAGCAGCTACCAGGGGGGGATAAACAATCAGACGAGCAATTGTTGGCTTTCTTGCGAGAAAATGCGCAAACCATTTATCACCCCATAGGCACGTGTAAAATGGGCAGTGAGACAGATGAAATGGCGGTGGTAGATAGTGAGCTTAAGGTTATAGGCATTTCAGGTTTACGGGTGGTTGATGCTTCCGTTATGCCAAGTTTGGTTGGTGGCAATACTAATGCGCCGACGATTATGATTGCCGAGCGAGCGGCAGATTTTATTAAGCAGCAATATAACTAGAGCGGCGTTAAAATATTCAGTGAGCAAATTTACGGTCTAGGGCGGCCCGCTTAATACGTAATTTCAGCACTTGCATGTCATCTGGAATAATTTCTCTTTCATCAAACATATAAGTGGCATAGCTGACCTGCTTCGTTCTAAGCATGTTCACCGTGTCTTTGATGACTTCTTTTTTCAAAAGTGTTGCGTGAATATCCACATCCTGTAAATACATCAATGCTCGCTCATTAGTGAGTATGGTATTTTGGCTATTGATGAGTGCAGCTTGATCACAACTTACCTCGGGACGGCAAAGTAACACCAGCATGGCACGAATAAGCTCAGGCTTTAGCAGAATAACATTGTCGAATTTCGTTGCCACCCGGCCCAATCTAAATGCATCTGCGTCGACTTGCTCCTCGCTTAAAAACGCTAATCCCCGTAATGCAGGCGCTGGAAGGGTATGAACGTTAAATCCAAGCTTGGTGTAAATTTCCTTAATCACCTCTAGGTAAGGCTCTGCACCTGGGTAATCCACATAAGTAATTAAAAATTGCGGTTTAAATGTGTCAGGTACAACAGGCGTTATGGCTTTTGACCCGACCGGTTGTTGCGCGTTCGTCCCTATGCTTGTGACAAGGATAAAGATTAGGGCGCCGAACAAAGGGCTTATGAATAGTCGCGGTGTTTTCATCTAGGTAAATGTTGACTGGTTTACTTGCTCATTAGTGTTGCAAAATAACACATTGCACTTAGATTGAAGCAAGCAATCCCTAACTAAATAACCGAATTTGCGGGTAAAGTACGATTTTACATAATTAGTTTTACATTCGGTGACTTTTAGCGGTATTACTACGTCTATTAAATTCATTCACTCATAGAAGAAAAAATGATGAAAATCGCCATTTTATCTCGCAACAAAAAGCTTTATTCCACCCGTCGTTTAGAAGAGGCGGCAATCGCCCGTGGCCATGAAGTTGACATCATAGATACGCTTCATTGTTACATGGACATATCAAGCAACAAGCCGTCTGTTCGTTTCCACGGTGAACCGTTACCACAATATGATGCGATTATTCCGCGCATCGGTGCATCGGTTACGTTTTACGGTACGGCTGTGGTGCGTCAATTTGAAATGATGGGAAGCTTTAGTGTCAACGAATCGGTTGCCATCAGTCGTTCACGAGATAAGTTGCGTTCTATGCAGTTGTTGTCACGCAAAGGTATTGGTTTACCTCGTACTGGCTTTGCTCACAGTCCTGATAACATTAAGGATTTGATCAGCAATGTGGGCGGCGCCCCAGTTGTGATCAAGCTACTTGAAGGCACCCAGGGTATTGGTGTGGTGTTAGCAGATACCAACAAAGCCGCAGAAAGTATAATCGAAGCGTTTATGGGCATAAAAGCCAACATATTAGTTCAAGAATACATCAAAGAAGCGGGCGGCGCGGATATTCGCTGTTTCGTGGTTGGTGGTAAAGTTGTTGCAGCAATGAAGCGCCAAGGAGCACCTGGTGAGTTCCGTTCAAACCTACATCGTGGCGGCAGCGCCACATTAGTTAAGCTTACTTCGGTAGAGCGCGCAACGGCTGTTGCAGCAGCAGGGGCGATGGGACTGAATGTGTGCGGCGTAGATTTATTGCGCTCGAGTCATGGCCCTGTGGTAATGGAAGTTAACTCATCACCCGGTTTAGAAGGCATAGAGGCGGCGACCTCAAAAGATGTGGCGAACATGATTATCGAGTTTATCGAGAATAAAAAATCTAAGCCTCACAGCACCAAAACACGAGGCAATGGTTAGTTATGGTAACGGGGACACCGTTGGAAATAGGTAAGCACATAATTAAACCTGGCACGCGGGTCAAGCTGCAACTCTCTGCAGCCCGCTTGTATACAGATACCGATATGTCTATCCCCGTTGAGGTGATCCGCGCCAAAAAAGACGGTCCTACCGTGTTTATCAGTGCAGCGATTCACGGCGATGAGCTTAACGGCATTGAAATTGTGCGCAGACTGCTTGATTCGCCTTCGTTTAAATTGATCAGTGGCACGGTTATCGCCGTGCCCATAGTCAATGTTTACGGTATGTTGATGCAAAGTCGTTATATGCCTGACAGACGTGATTTAAATCGCAGTTTCCCAGGCTCAACAAATGGCTCGTTAACGTCTCGCTTAGCGCACATGTTCTTAACGGAAATCGTGTCTAAGTGCGATTACGGCATTGATTTGCACACAGGAGCCATTCATCGCAGTAACTTACCGCAAATTCGGGCTAATTTGAAAGATCCGGAAACAGCTAAACTGGCCCACGCATTTGGGGTACCGGTTCTGCTTAATTCGGATCTGCGTGATGGCTCATTGCGCCAAGCTGCAGATGAGTCTGGCACTAAGGTGCTACTTTATGAAGCCGGTGAAGCGCTGCGCTTTGATGAACTTTCAATTCGAGCAGGCATAAAAGGGATTTTCAATGTGTTGGTGTCTTTGGGTATGGTCTCTAAACGTCGGCGTACTGAGCCAAAAATAGAGCCGTTAGTTGCCTATAAAAGTTCATGGTTACGTGCCCCTGAAAGCGGCATAGTACGTGATCGAAAAAGCTTGGGAGATTATGTCAAACGCGGTGATTTGCTGGCCGATGTTTGTAGTCCTACGGGTGCTTACAGTAAACCTCTATTAGCAAATCGTTCAGGTATCATTATTGGTAAGCAGAACATTCCTTTGGTTCAAGAAGGTGATGCCATGTTCCATATTGCTTTATTTGATGATCCTAAAGATGTGGTAGACAACATGGGTCAGTTGCACGAAAACTTGATGCCAGAAATCGATCCGCAATCAATGTTGGTTTAAGCCTGAGCCACTTTACGTTATAAAAAATACGTCACTTAGGTGACGTTTTTTATGCCCGTCAATAGCGGGTTAATACAGATGGGGACGTTATCATGGCTTGAAACATCAACTTTAGATAACTTTACATTTCATTGACAGTATTTGTATCTGATAAGTGCTTTAATTCTCCCATTATTCAAACGTTTAAATACATCTAGCAGATATCACACTATGAAGAATACCTCGTTAATAAAGGGACTGGTTATCGTAGCTGCAATTGCAGTGGCATTCTGGTGGTTGACCCAGCCTAAGCAAACGGGTGAGCGAATTGTGTACCACACGCAACCGTTGTCGATGGGTAAAATTGAGAGCACGGTTAACTCATCAGGCTCGATATCACCTGTGGTAACCGTTGAGGTTGGCTCGGAGCTGTCCGGGCTGGTATCCCAATTGAATGTGGATTTTAATGATGAGGTCACAAGCGGGCAGGTAATTGCACGTATCGATGATCGCACTGTGTTATCGAAATTGCGTCAAAGCGAAGCCGATTTAGCCTCGTCAAACGCCAGCTTGGTGCAGTTAAAAGCGGCGTTGCAAAAAGCCAAAACCGAAGAGAAACTTGCCCAGCGCGAATACAAACGTACACGGGAATTGCGTGATAAAAACCTAGTCAGTGCGTCTGAATTAGATATCAGTGAAACTTCCTATGAGCTGGCCAAGGTAGCCATCGATACCGCCGATGCGGCTATTTTGGTAGGCGAAGCTAAAATACAGCAATCTCAATCTATGTTAGAGCAAGCTAAGTTAGACCTAGACCGTACCTACATTCGTTCTCCGGTAGATGGTGTGGTGATAGATCGTCAAGTTGATAAGGGCCAAACGGTTTCGGCAAGCCTATCTGCTCCCACCTTATTTTCGATAGCCCAAGATTTGGCTTCTATGCAGATAGAGGCTGATGTGGACGAGGCAGATATTGGACGCATTGCAAAAGAGCAAAACGTAAACTTTACCGTTGATGCTTTCCCTGAAAGGCAATTTCGCGGCATCGTTACCCAAGTTCGAAAATCCGCTACTGTGACCAATAACGTGGTGACCTACAAGGTGATCATAGGCGTTAAGAATGAGCGTTTGTTATTGCTACCTGGCATGACTGCGAATGTAGATATTGTGTTGGGTCAGCGTGATAATGTATTGCGCGTACCTAATTCCGCGCTGCGTTTCTCACCTGACAGCAACACTGACTCTGCCGCCAATAGTGGTACAGGAGCTGATGAGCGCTTAGCTGAATTAACCGAACAACTTACGTTGAATGAGTTACAACAAGAGCAAGTAGCAGATGTGATGCAAAAAATGCGCGAGTCAATGCGCGCGGCTCGTGAAGCTGGGCCGGGTGGCCCAGGTGGCCGGCCATCATCTGGTAACGATACAATGAAAAAAGTACGTAGCCAGATGAATATTGCACTGCAAAGTATATTAACCCCTGAGCAAATGGATAAATATAAGACCCTAGGCCAATCCCGCACCGGTCAGCGCAAAGCCTCCGCTGGGGACCAAGATTATCAGCGTGGCACGGTTTGGGTGTTGCGTGATGGTCAGCCGGTAAAAGTAGAGGTCAGAATTGGTATTGCGGATCTTGAATACAGTGAAATGCAAGCAAAGCAATTGCGCGACGGTGACAAAGTCATAGTGCGTGCTCAGAAGGTGACGGACTAATGTCACAGCCTTTACTGCGTGTTCGTCAGGCGAAAAAAGTCTACGCCATGGGAAATGAATTGGTATGGGCTCTCAAAGGAGTGGACTTAGACATTTACCAAGGCGAGTTTGTGGCCATTATGGGCTCATCTGGTTCCGGGAAATCCACCATGATGAACCTATTAGGTTGCCTAGATATCGCCAGTGAAGGCAGCATAGCATTTGCAGGTCAAGAGCTATCAAGTTTAAGTAAGAATGAATTGGCCAGCGTGCGTAATCAACGCATTGGATTCGTTTTTCAGCAATTTAATTTGTTGCCGCGCACCAGCGCGCTGAATAACGTCACGTTACCCTTGTTGTACAGCAAAATTCCCGAGTCTGATTGGCTCTCTCGTGCCAAGCAATGCCTAGAAAGCGTAGGGTTAGCGTCGCGTATGGACCATCACCCAAGTCAATTATCCGGGGGGCAACAGCAGCGCGTTGCCATTGCTAGGGCGTTAATTAATGATCCTTTGATGATTTTAGCCGATGAGCCCACAGGTGCACTGGACACCCAAACGGGGTTAGAAGTGATGGCGCTTTTTCAACAGCTTAATCAACAAGGCAAAACCATCGTCCTGGTTACCCATGAGCCGGAAATTGCGCAATTTGCTAAGCGCAAACTGACGTTTCGTGATGGAGAGCTTATTAGCGACGTGCGCAATGAATACATAAAACAGGCAGCAAAGGAAAGTGCAGCATGAAAATAGTGATTCTACTTAAAACGGCGATCACCGCTTTACGAGTCAATGTATTACGTAGTTGCTTAACCATGTTGGGTATCATTATTGGTGTGGCAGCGGTGATTATCATGGTGGCCATGGGCGCAGGCGCGCAACAGAAGGTTGACGAGCAAATCAAATCACTGGGCGGCAATGTGTTTTTTGTTACTGGGGCTTTTCGCCAAAGTGGTGGCGCACGTTCGGCTTCTGTGGTGAAAATAAATGAAGACGATGCTAATTTAATTGAAAAACAAGTGCCGGGAGTTGAGGCTGCCGCACCTTATTTGTCGGCATCAGGGCAAGTGATTTATGGCAACTTAAATTGGTCTACTGAAATCGACGGCATAGATAATCGTTATTTTGTGGTACGGGACTGGGAGATCGCCAGTGGCAGAGAGTTTACTGCCGCAGAAGTCAGTAGAGGCAGTAAGGTGGTGATTATTGGTGAGCGAGTGCGCAGTGAGTTGTTTGGCGCAAGCGACCCTATTGGGCAGACCCTGAGAGTTACAAACTTTAATGCTACTGTGATTGGGGTGTTGAATGAAAAGGGTCAAGATGCCAGAGGTGAAGACCAAGACGACGTGATCTTTTTACCTATTAAAACCGTGCGTAACAAAATTACTGGGGTAACGGCAACCAATCCGAAATCCGTGCGCTTTATTCAAGTCAGCGCCTATGACGGTGAAGATATGGATTACATAGAAGAGGAAATGACTCGTTTATTGCGTCAACGTATGCGCATTCCGGTTGGCGGGGATGATTTATTTCGTATTCGCAACGTGTCAGAAATGATTGCCACCCGAGCCGAAACCATCCAAGTATTCAACACATTATTGGCCTGGGTTGCCTCGGTAAGTTTAGTAGTGGGCGGCATAGGTATTATGAACATTATGTTGGTCTCGGTGACCGAACGCACCCGTGAGATTGGCCTACGCATGGCGGTGGGAGCAAAACCCTCTGATATTTTGTATCAGTTTTTGATTGAGTCCATCGTGTTGTGTGGCTTAGGCGGCTTTATTGGAGTCATGATTGCTTACGGCTTTGTTTTTATCGGCAACCAATACGGCATTGGGGCAGGGGGGATCATTGAAACCCAAGTCGTATTATTGAGTTTAGGGTTCTCTGGCCTGATTGGGGTTTTCTTTGGTTATTACCCCGCACTCAAAGCGTCGCGCTTAGCCCCAATCGATGCCCTTAGGTACGAATAAAGTGTGCCTAAGTCAAAGGATTGAAACCCGTCAAGTATATTCCTCGTTTGCACTGTTTCGGCCTGAAGCGCAGGGCGGCGTCGCGACTCACCAGTAAATGCAGCAGACACACAACAGTAGTGCTGCTGATTAGGGTGTTCGTTATATCTAATCAGCCGTATCCGGTCATTTTTCGCGCTTGTCTCGGCCTATTAGGCTAACTCGCTAGTGGCTAGCACTCGCCTGTGACGTGTGGTGTTAAGGGGTCATACCCGCTCCCCATTCTTTGGCGAATGAATGAGGTCCAACAGTTATTATGCTCACTGGGAATAAATCTTTCGATTACTCTGTCTATATTAATATGAGCAGATTATTGGGGATAGATAGTTATGTGTAGTTCACCTAAAAGCAGTGGTTCAAGGCGTCCGCGCAGTGCACCGAGTAAAAGCTTCGCTGAAGGTTTTACTGCAGAGCAAAGAGCGCGCTTCACCGATGTGGCAAACCGTGCTGAGCAGCGCCGTGAAAAACGTTTAGCCACCGATAAACGCTGGAAACAAGCCCAAGATAATAGTGCAAATAAAGCGCCAATCGTTAAGGCAAAGCAACAGGTAAAAGCAGGCTTGTTTAGCCGGTTGGCGCGAATGCTTTCAGGCCAATAAACAAACATTGCCATTGGACTGAGGCGCCTCTCAAGGTCCCCCTTTTAATCTCATTTCCTCGGCATGCCATCAGAACAGTTAGCCACTTACACACCCGCGTTTGACCGCCGATTAATGAGTAATCGCCAGCACTCATTTGCCCTTTTTTATGTCATCAACCTTTACCTGTTGGTCTTCACTCCTTTGTGCCAACGCGTTAGGTTTTGGGTCGCTAACGTGATTTCAAAGTGCGTAAAAGTGTAAAGATATTCTTTACACTTTTACGCAGGTAATTAGTGTTGATTTACGCTAGGATGCCGCGCAGAAATAGTCAACTAAGTGCTTCGTTTGTATCTACATTATTAACGGGTAACACGTCCAAGTGCTTGGTCAGTTTTTTACTTATTTATGGCTATTAAATCTGCCAGAATACCCATAATCAAAGGAGTCTTAAATGAAAAATATACCTGCTTTACTGATCGCCACGCTGACACTAACCCTTTCAACCCACGCATCTGCTGTTAGTTCACTGGATAAACTGAAGGGCTTAGTGGATAGCACTAGTTCTACTGAATCGGTGGCAGTTGCGTCATCAACATCTGAATCATTCGATGTATCAAGCTTAGTGAGCATGGTTTCGGATAATTTAGGCGTAAGCGAAACTCAGTCACAAGGCGGTTTAGCATCAATTTTCGATTATGCAAAAAGTAATCTGTCTGGGACTGATTACACGCAGCTTGCTGGTAGCTTGCCGGGTTTGGATTCTTTGTTAGCCTATGCGCCCGACATTGCTACCGACTCGTCATCAAAGAGTTCTGGCATGTCTGGATTATTAAGCAAAGCATCGGAATACAGCAGTTCATTAAGCGCTATTAATGAGCTAAAACAGCAGTTTGAAGCGCTCGGTTTAGATACAGACATGATAAGTAGTTTTGTTTCTCAAATTAGTACGTATATTAGTGATGATGAAGACACCCAAGCATTGCTACAGTCCGGACTTGGCAAACTGACGGCTATTCTTTAAGACATTCCCAGTGGGCCTGTTAACTCGTTAGCAGGCCCACACTTTCATGACTACTTTGGCGTCTAATTAAATAGAACAGACTATGTACTTCAAAAATCTGGCTGACACATTCAATAAACAAAAAAAATGGTTGCGCATTTCCAGCTATATCATGGCTGGATCTTTAATTTATGCGTTAATGTTGGGTGTGCTCACCCCATTAGTATTGCATTCACAACTACCAAGTGTATTGAGTGACAAGCTTGGGCGCACGGTCACAATTGAAAAAATAAGCATAAACCCGTTTTTACTGCGTATGCGGGTATCTAATTTCTTAATAGAAGAAGGGCAGATTAGTGAGCCGTTTGCGCATTTTGACCTGTTAGAGGTAGATGCTGGATTCTGGCAAACACTGATGCATTTCACCCTCAGTATTGAGCATATATATATCGATGCCCCTTATGCGCATTTAGCCAGAACGTCAGGCGGTGAAACAAACCAATTTAACGTGACTGATATCATTAATACCCTTAGTCAGACATCATCAGAACAGACAGTAGCTGACAACGTCGAGCAGGCGCAGATCCCTCATATTCGATTAGGCAAATTTCGTCTTAAGGATGGTCATGTTCTTCTATCTGATGGGGTCACTGGGACTGATATTGACTACCCAGAGTTAGCATTCGAGTTGACTGAACTGGATACGTTAGCCGCCATTTATATTGAACCGGCGGATCACAGCTCCCAAGGAGCGCAAAATAACTACCACTTTAAACTGGTAACTAGCGAAGGTGGTACGCTGGGTGTCGAAGGCCAATTTCAGTTGGCACCACTTGAAGTCAAAGGTCACCTTGAGCTCGTCGGTGTTGCGCTGTCGCCGTTATGGCCATTATCGGACGACGTGGTTGAAGGTAAAATCACAAGCGGATTACTGAATTTCCAACTTGATTATCTTTTGTCTGAAGAATCGGAGCGCATTCGTTTTCAAGCAGATAACGGCCACTTAACTTTATCTGAGCTAGCTATCGCAGATAGCAATAAACCCAGAATAACCATTGCAGGCCTAAACATTCGTGGCCTCAAACTCGATACCAATACCCAGCAAGTAGACATCAGTGAGATGAGCATTGATGAACCTTGGCTCGATGCCAACTTTGACCAGAATGGTGTCGATCTCATTACTATGTTGACGCCAAAAATCACATCGAAAACATCCGCAACTACATCGCCACCAGAACTTAGTAACACAGCACCTAAAGTGACAGATACCACTCCGTCGTGGCGTATTGTTCTGCAATCATTTGCCCTTAACAATGGTGGTATCGATTTGAACGAAAGCGCCATATCACAGGGAGTAAAGTGGCGAGTGTTTTCAATCAATGGGACAACAGGCGTTGTCGACACGCGCTTCGAAACCCCTATTAATTATACGCTAGCATTAGGCCTTGCGGGCGACGAAACGCAACGTCCTGTGAGTGCGGCTGGGTCGATACTCAGTGAAGGTGCGGTTAACGTCCACAGGCAACAAGTATCGGGCACAGTAGACTTTACACAATTCGCCTTAAAACAGCTGCAGCCCTATGTTAGATCATACGCAAACCTTATCTTGCAAGAGGGCGAAGCAGCCCTTTCAGGTGGATTTGAAGCCGGTGCGCCAAGCTCGCTTGTCTTCGATGGGCAGGCAAGTATTCATGGTTTGATGGTAAATGATGGCCTGAAACAAGAGCCTTTAGTTAAGTGGCAGAACCTACAGATAACAGGCATACAGTTTAACTCGAATGAGAACGCACTGGCAGTGCAAAAAGTCGAATTAGAGAAGCCTTATGCGAAGCTTGTTATTGATGAAAATAAGCAAACTAATATCGACAGTATTTTGCTCAAACCAGCGGCCGACAGTGCTGTTGCTGCAAATGATCCGTCGTCTGGCAAAAATATCCAGCCAGCTCAGTCAACCCCTGAGCCTATGGCTATCCGAATTGAAGAGGTGAGCGTCGTAGATGGCAGTGCGTATTTTGCCGACAACTCGTTGCGACCGCGTTTTGCCTCAGGCATAGAAGCATTAAACGGCAGCATTACGGCACTATCTTCTCGCGCCGATAGTGCAGCAAATGTCGATTTAAACGGTAAAATAGACGGCTATGCGCCTGTGGCGCTGCAAGGTTCGTTAAATCCACTTATTGACGATATGTTCCTGGATCTTAACTTTTCGGTTAGTGGTGCAGAGCTCACCTCTGTTAACCCTTATTCAGGCACCTATATGGGGCATTTTATAGACAAAGGTTTGCTTTCATTAGATGTTAAATACACCTTGGAAAACAATCAATTGACGGGTGATAATCACGTTATTATTGATCAACTTACACTGGGCAAAAAAACAGACTCAGACCAAGCCTTAAGCTTGCCTTTAGGATTAGCTATCGCGCTATTACAAGATTCAAATGGGGTGATTGACCTCGGTTTGCAAGTATCAGGGGATTTGGATAATCCCAGTTTTGGTTTTGCTTCAATCGTACTGCAAACACTTAAGAATTTAATTATCAAAGCGGTTAGCGCTCCCTTTTCGTTGCTGGCGAATTTGGTAGGAAGCGATGATGAACTCAATGAAATAACCTTTGCTGCAGGTTCGTTTCAGTTAAGCGACGACATGTCGCAGAAATTAGCAACATTAGCTGGTGCCTTAGCACAGCGCCCAGGCCTACGGGTTAATATTGAAGGAACCGTAAACGAGGTAGCGGATGCCTATGAACTTGCTGAGCAAAAACTACAAAGTCAATTACGGGAACTGACGGGACAAGATTCACTCCCTGAGAAATTATCGGCCAGTACGGTCCCTTTAGCCGGGCCAATAAGCGAAGCGTTAGGCCTGCTGTTTACTAACACGACTAATAAAACGGTTGATGAAGAGCGGCAGTTAGTCAAAGCCAAACTTCAGCATGGGGATGTTGAGACGATCATTGCTCCCGATCACCTTCATCAAGCACTGCTTATCGCCATGTACAACCAAACCCGAAATGCTATTAAGATATCTCCTAGCGCGTTGGCAAAACTTGCTGATAACCGAGCTAAAGTCGTTAAAACCTATTTGGCCAATGTGCAAGACGTTGAGGTTAATCGCTTGTTTTTACTCAACAGCCGCCATCACTTACAAACGGATAGTAGCGGCGTTGCGTTAACACTTGAAGCAAATTAACGTGGAATTTGTATTGATTGCAACAGCCTAATTGGCTCTACCTTGGGCATATTTAAGCGTAAAATACATAGGGGGATCGATACGCCTGATATGCGCACAGTGAAAGTGGATAAGGTGTGTCAGTTTTTTTTGCACTCATCGTCTTTATTTCAACCAAAAGATAGCTAAATTATTGATTTTATTGGTGAGGATCGAATTATGCATAGAGCCTCTTTAGCATGGAAACCGTCTATTCGCTGTTGGGGGATTCTTGGCTGAAGCGTGTCCTTAACCGGATACTGACAATAATACATTCTATATGGCGTCGTTGAGTTTACGATCGTCCAAAGGTGATTTAATGAAAACACTAACCCTTCCGGTGTCTAGCGTAACCAATCTTTTTTGCAAGAAAGTCAAACAGACATTTTCTGTAACCTTGGCGTTCCTGCTGCTTGTCAGCGCGACAGCCTCAGCTTCACCCATCAGCAACCTATACATATTTGGTGATTCACTCTCAGACCCTGGGGCACTCAGCTATATTTCCCCGACAAATTGCCCTCCTGCACCTTATTTCGATTGCCGATTTTCTAATGGCCCAGTGTGGGTTGAGTTGTTGGCTGATGATTTAGGGTTGTCAGCAACGTCTGCTTTCGCAGGCGGCACGAACTATGCCATTGGTGGGCAAAGAAGCGATCAGGTTCTCGATGGACAAATACCTCTCTTCATGAACAATACCGGAGGTATGGCTGACGCCGATGGACTTTACGTGATTTGGGCTGGAGGTAACGATTTTCTGCAGAACAATCCCCTTGGCACATACAGTCCAATGAACGCGGTGAATAACATCATTGATAGTATTTTAAACCTATCAGCCTTAGGGGCCGTGGACTTTTTAATTCCTAACCTTCCTCTTGCCGATCCTTGGGCATTGGCTTTTAACTCGGCCTTGGCAAGTGGTTTAAACGGACTGGGCAACGGACTCAATATTACCCAACTTGACATGTTCAGTACGTTTCTCGACATAACGCTTAACCCAAGTGATTACGCACTCAGTAATGTATCGCAGCCGTGTATTAGTGGCGGCGTCGTCTGTACTAATCCTGATGATTACTTATTGTGGGACGCCGTTCACCCAACAGCAGTCGGCCATGAAATTATAGCCGCGACAGCACTTGCAGCTCTAAATGTATCAGAGCCCGCTGTTCTCGCCATATTTGCTATTGGATTAGCTGGATTGGTGCGAGTCAGACGTAAGACCCTAGCCTGAAGGCGTATGACTTAGCGTTTAGCCCTCCACGGAGGGCTTTTTATGGTCTGTTATTTTCTTTATTCATCAAGCTATATGGTTGAGCTGGGCTTTAAACCAAGCAATAGAATGAAGAATAATGACATGGTCAGTGCCATACACAGACGGGTGAGTGGTCTTTATTTTGAGATTTTTGTTATCGCTTATTAATGGCTGTGACGTCGCTCGCTTGACTGCACCATGTATAATGTATACGCAGTTTTCCAGTGGTATATCTTCAGGATAGTCTGCAACCTTAAATCCTAGCTTTTGGTAGGCATTTAATGCCCAAGTATTGTACGTAAAGACAAACAAAGAGCAGGTATCTACCGCGAATTCAGCTTTACCTAATTCGCAGAGCCGGCATATTAATTCTGTGATAAGGCCTTGCCTGCGAAATGCTGGATTAACGACTAAACGGCCTAAGTGGCATTTCCCCTCGCGCAAGTAATATTGAGCAAATGCTAATACTGTATTTGCTCCGGCTATCAATGAGTAAGAGTGAAGGGGGCAATTTAAGATCATATTTAAACGACGCGAAATCAAACGGGTATCTAAAATTAGGCCCAGACCAGATAGTCACTTGGGCCTCATCTTTGAACCACGTCATGAGCTGGTCGATATGGGCATAGGTCGGATAAACTAATTCCATACTTCCCCCGGAGGATTATGTTGCGCAATAAAACGCAGTTTAAACACGGTTTTAGTTTATTGTGCAGGATAAGGTTAACTATAGTTATCCATAACGTTATTGACCTTAAAGCCAAAAGGGTAAGGCTTTTGTCATTTGATAAACCCTATGCACCTTATTAAATCAAATATAAGGCACAGGTTTTTGCTATTTACAAAATAGGAGAGCGATCACCAATCTGTGATTGGTATTGCACGTCACCCACACGCCCACGCCCACGCCATTCCGTTTTTGCTTGTTGGATTAAATCTGGTTGTTCAAACAAACGAATGGCGCTCAATGCTAACGTTTTACTGGCCAAATGCATGCCTTTATAACCAATACTCATACCGCCAGCAGCCACAGCTTGCCAACTGTGAGGAGCTGTACCGGGCACCCAAGTTGCTGTAACAAAACCTGCGGTAGGCACGTTCCAACTAATATCACCTACATCGGTTGACGCCGTGGAGTGATAAATATCGTCAGTGTAGGGCATAATGTTTTGTTCATTACCGATTTGCTTTACCGCTCTCTTACTGAGTGTTGTGCGCAAGACATCTGCAAACGCTTGCTCTTGGGGCGAATATTTAATACCTCCAAATGTGTCCATTGCGTCGTGGGCGACTTTCGCTAAGGTGGCGTTGGGTAGGGTGCTCCATACGCCTGACATTATCTCCCAGTCTACTTGGGTTTCTGTACCCATAGCGGCGGCCTGTGCCGTTTTTTCTAGTCTCGACCATAATGCCGGTAGATCGGCCGCTGAAGGAGTACGTAGATAATAATAGACCTCGGCAAATTCAGGCACTATGTTTGGCGCATCGCCTCCATGGGTAATAATATAATGAATACGTGTATCAGCCGGTACGTGTTCGCGCATCATATTTACCATGTAATTCATTGCTTCAACCGCATCTAACGCTGACCGACCTTGCTCTGGGGCTGCGGCTGCATGAGAAGCAATGCCATGAAAACGAAATTTAGCGGTTTTATTGGCTAGGGTTGACATGGGTTGGGTGGTGTTTTGTCCACCAGGGTGCCAATGTAATACCGTGTCTACGTCACTAAAGAGTCCTTCGCGAACCATGTATACCTTGCCTGAACCGCCTTCTTCTGCAGGCGTCCCATAGAGTCGAATTTGACCTTGTATGTTGTTTTGTTGTAACCAGTTTTTGACGGTTAATGCCGCTGCTAACGAGCCCGCGCCAAACAAATGATGACCACAAGCGTGCCCTGCTTCTTTGCCATCAATGGATTGTTTATAAGGCTGTGCTTGTTGCGATAAACCGGGTAGGGCATCCATTTCTGCCAGTATGGCGATGACGGGGCCGTCCTTTGAGCCGTAACTAGCGACAAATGCAGTGGGCATGTCTGCAACGCCCACGTCAACCTTGAAGCCTTGCTCTGCCAGTATCACCTGCATAGCATGGCTGCTTTTCTTTTCATGAAAACGTGTTTCTGCCCAGTCCCACAAGTTTTGCGCCAGTTCATTACTCAAGGCTTGATGGCGTGTTACGTCTTGTGCAACATAACTCCCACTGGTCTGCTTCGCAGCGATAGCAACCCCTGAATGCAGGAAAAGCGTCGCCAGTAACGCCAACAAAGTGTATGAAAGTGTTGTTTTCATTGCTGCTATGCGGTTATTTTTGCGTAACATAAAATGCCGCGGGTTCTACCTTTAATAGATTATCCACTAGCGCCTTCGCGGCTTGTTTGGCCACATAAGGAATAAGCTGGCGATTGGTGTTATCACCGACTTCATAGGTCACGCCGTGTACTTTGTAATGATCTGCAATGTATTGCTTGAAAATACCTCTGTCTGGCGATGAGGCGGACTTATTAACGGTTTTGAACACCCATTTTGTTTCAGCTTCTAGATCAGCTAACCAATCTGTCATCAGGGGAGTTGGCGCTAAATCATGCTCCTGCGGCATGGTGTAAAATACATCATGAAAAGTAGAATGAAAATCAATGGCAAATACAATCTTGCCGCCGTTTTCCACTATGCTGGCCATTTTGTCTCTTACTAAACGCGTTTCCACTTGAGCGAAGTTTTTCCAGTCACGATTTAAATCCACGCCATTGGCGTTGTGTCGCCAGTTGCCCGTTTCGACACCGTCAGGGTTGACATCAGGCACTAACAATAAATTGAAACGGTTAAAAAATCGGTCGCCTAGTGTGTCATCTAGCAGTAACGATTCACTAAAAGCGAAAAGTGCCATGGCTCCGGTTACTTCCGGTGGATGTTGGCGGCCTATGATCACTAACCATTCTTTATTTTGTGCCGATTGTTTAACCAGCGCTTTAATCGGCCGGCCTTTTTCTGACTGACCCAATGTTTCCACAGATATTCCAGGACGTTGGGCTTGTAACGCATTTAACCAAGTATCGTATTCTTGATTATCGATAATTTCCTGGGCGGATATCCACACGGGTTTAGTGTTGGTATTAACACTGAGCCACATTGCTTGGCCTTTGGTATCGAAGGCAATGTTTTGCCAATGTATCCCGTCCGTGCTGAGCTTGGGTAAATAACGCGGGTTGTTACCGTTGAATGTTAATTTGATTTGTACCTTGGCTGCATCTTCAGAGTGCAGCTTAAAACTAAACCAAGGACTGGGGTTTACCGGCTCGTTTTCCGGCAATATACCGATATGGTATTGATGTTTGGCTAGTTTTTCACAGCTATCCAACCGTGCGCCACTGAAATCACTGTCGAAGGTGACATCGTCAAATTTACAGGCTTGTGCATGGCTAAGGGGCGAAACGGTTAATAAAAATAGTATGGGAATAAAATATCGAAGCATAGGTTAGGCGATCCGTTTATTTTTGTCTGCGAGAAAAAAAGCCAATCAGCGTGTTGATCTGATTGGCTGGGTGACTAGAATTTTTTGTTTAACGTCATGTATAAATAACGTCCTGATGAAGAATGAACGCTGCTTTCATAACCAAAAGTACCAGAGGTGAAAGGTGGTTCTTTGTCACCAATATTTCGCGCTCCTAGTGTTACTTTAGTCTTATTCAACCAGCTGTTTTGTTGGGTAAATGAATAATTTACGTAGGCATCAACGGTCGACCAGTTATCAATTTTTTGATAAACCAAATCGTCACTCTCATCAAAGTAAGACAAAAAGATGTTTTCCAGTTCACTGATATATTTGTATTTTACACCTGCTCCCCAATTGTCTTTTTGCCATTTTAGGCCAATATTACTGCGCCATTCTGGGCGACCATTTTTAGTCAATAAATCACCGGCAGCACCTGGAATACCCACTGCTTCACCGTTAAATAGTACCGCTTCATTGCCCGCTGCCTGGGCATCAACCACGCGTTGAGTGACTGTGTCTAATCCTTGATCAAATTGCTTCAGATTGGCTGCATTAGCGGTAAAGGTAAATTTACCCAGTTCAGTATCTAGTTTATAAAAAATGCTGTAATCGATACCTTTGATTTCACGGGGCAATAAGTTTGTATAGTCGTTAGTAACATACAATATTTCGTTGTTGTCATCGCGTATCACGTTGGCGTTGCTACTGCCATCGACGCGAAGTAGGGCATCGTACAATATCTGGGTCTGGCTACTTAAAATACCTACCACATCTTTTTGCTTAATGTGCCACCAGTCCGCGGTTAACGTTAAGTTAGCCGTAGGTGTGAATACAATACCGGTGAAAGTATTGGTACTGGTTTCTGGTTTTAAATCGTCACTGCCATTGCGTATTTCTAGGGTGCCTTGGCGAATCCCTGAAATTGGATCTGAACGTGTGTTGGAGCGTGAGACATCGACCGCGGTAGTTTGCGGTAACCCCGGCGCTTTAAAGCCTTCAGCATAGGCTGCCCGTAGCTGAACCATATCGTTTACTTGCCAAGCCAATGAGATTTTTGGTTTGGTTATATCTCCGACATCAGAGAAGCGCTCATAACGTGCAGCAAGTTGCATATTCAGACTTTGCACACCGGGTAAATCGGCTAGCAGTGGCACAGCAAATTCTAGGTAAGTAGAAAATACATTGCGACTACCTGATGAGTCAGGTGTTGGGCTACTGCCTAGTACGGTACTGGCAAGCGTTGACTCCTGTCCGGTTACAACATCAATAAAATTGTCGGTGCCGTTTAGTGCATCGCTGCGGGCATCGGAAAAACTTTCGTAGCGGTATTCTATTCCCACCGCCATGCCTACATCGCCCGCTGGTAGAGCGAAAAGATCAGGACGGGATATTTTGAAGTCATATAACGCAAGTTCGGTTTCAGATTCACGCTCAATATTGAACATGAAGCTATCAATCACATCTTGAGGATTGCCAGTGGCATCACCTATGTTTGGATTGTCTAAGCTACCGCCGTTAAAAATATCATAAGCGCTACTTTGATCTGTGCTATTGACCGCTTGCTGGAATAACGTGCTGTTAACGCGATTGGCGGAATCTAGGGTGTGGGCTTTTGAGTACAACAGGGCGGTATCCCAATCCCAGTCTTGAAAGTAACCCCGTAGGCCGGTTAAGAATCGGTAGGAATAATCTTCAACGTTAATTTTGCGTGGCCCAGTATCGATGGGGCGGTACCGGCGCAATGTGACGTCTTCACCAAAAGGATTATAAAATGCATCACTGGATATGGTAAAACGTTGCGCGGTCAGATTTCCACTTTGTTCGCGTAAACGGTCAGCTTCCGCTTGGTAATAAAGCGCTTCACCGTATAACTCGACTTCATCGGTTAGGTTGTGAGTGAGCAGTGCGTATAGATTAACTCGGCTCACCTCGGAGCTTAGGGAGCGCTCTGAGTTGGAATCAAATCTTAACTCGCGATCTAAGCTGCCACCATCGGCACAAATGTTATTACCCAGTGCCACCTCGCAGCCGGCAAACGTGTCAGGCTGAATATGAAACGTGCCTAAGCTGTCAGAGCTAAGCTCAGCCCAAGGGCTAGATGTGGTGCGTCCATCGAGTGACGTATTGCCAACAAATTCTGGTTCCAGGCCCGGAAAATTACGGGTATCAGAGCTTGCGGCATAATCGCGTTCAGATGCCATCAGCATATCTTGCTCGTAAAGGCTGGCACTTAAAGTTAAATGGGTTTGCTCGTTGTTAAAAAACCAGCCGCCAGAGCCTGATAAGCTAATGGTGTCTTTATCAGTGCCATCATTTTTGCCGTATTGTAACTGTAAATCGCCACCGGTATTTTTATCTTTTAAGACATAATTAATAACACCGGCAATGGCGTCCGTACCGTAAATCGCCGCAGCACCGTCGCGCAATACTTCAACCCGCTTCAGGCCGCGAACGGGCAAAGCGTTAGAGTTAACTGTGGTAACGGGCACAAGATCTTCAGCTTGGGTCCCCGGATGAAGTACTAAGCGACGACCGTTTAATAGGGTTAAACTATAGCCCGTGCCGATACCGCGTAAATTGATTGAGGAAACGTCTCCTCGTGCGTCATTTACACCGCCGACAACACGTTCGCTGTTAAAGCTTACTTCGCCTTGCTGGGGCAATTCAGCCAATAAATCAGCACCGCTGGATATTCCCAAATCTTCAAAATCTTCGGCGCTGAAAGTGGTAATGGGTAATGCGCCAGAATCTTGGTTGACGCGGATATTTGAGCCAACCACGCGGATGCGCTCAACACTGGCTTCGCCGTCAGCCTTTTTTGTTTGTGTGCCCGATGTCGCAGTTATCGTAGCATCAGCACCATTGCTGGTATTTGTTGCTTTTGCCTGTGGTACCTCCTGAGATACGCTGTTCTTTTCACGTATGACAAAGGTGCTTGCGGAGCGCTTGATATATTCTAACGAGGTATTTTCTAGCAGAATGTTCAAGGCTTCTTCCACTGTCAACGTGGCAGATATTTCACGCGTGGTTATGGCAGGCGTAATAGCTGAAGAAAACAAAATCTGTGTTTGGCTTTCTTCAGCCAGTTCCAGTAATGCGGAATCAATGTTCTGCGCTGGAATATCAATGTTTTGCGGTCGGTCTTGGGCGGCAAAACTGTGGCCTGTGTGCATCATTAACATGACGCTGCACGCAAGCGTGCTGAGTGTAAATGACTGACGTGATTTCATATGTGTGCCTCTATTATTATTAGAAATGACTGTTCCTATTAGAGGTATACGCAAGGCACAAAATGATCCTCCATAAAAATTGAAATTAGTTTTTAGCAGTCAATTCTATGTAGTTAGGATAGCGCTCGACCTCTACTGGCAGTGCGGCTTCAAGTGCAGATAAAATGCTATCACCGTCTTTTAATTTAAATACGCCGCTTATTTTTAGTTTGCCTAAATCTGTGTTGCGAAGGGTGATTTTTTTCAGGCGATAGCGATTAAACTCAGTTATTACTTTGGATAAGGGTTCATTGTCGAAACGAAAAACGCCCTGACGCCACTGTTGATGAGCGAGCACTTCTTTGGAAGTGACTTTTGCTATCACTTCACTGGTGCCGTTAAATGCACCAATTGAGCCTGCTGCCAATAAGGTTTCAGCTTTATCAAATTCAATTTGATCATCTGAGGGACGTGCTGAGGGCTGCACCGCAACCAAGCCTTCTGTTACCGATACTTTTAGAGTCTGCTCCGATTTACGTACATTAAACTTTGTGCCTATGACGCGAATGGTTTTTTCGCCAGTATTAATACTGAACACACGAGTTGGATCTTTTGCCACATCAAAAAAAGCTTCGCCTCTGATTAACCAAATACGACGTTGTACACCAGAAAAGTCAATGTTGATCGCGCTGTCTGTATTGAGGGTGACGGCACTGCCATCTGGCAAACCAACTGTGCTGATTTCACCGATGGCCGTTTCATATTGAGTCTGTCGTTCATTTGCTAGCTGATATAGTGCATTTGGCTGAGGGACGGCTAAAAACCATACTGCTAACAGGGCACAAACAAAACTTGCTGCCATTCCCATAAACCAATAACCGCGAGGGGATTTGTGCGGCGATTTTGGTGTTTGATACAATTGACCGCTAGTGTCCCAAAGAGCGAGCATGGTATCAAATTCGTGTTGATGTTCAGGGCGTCGCTCACACCAGGCATAAATTTGCTTTTCTTCTTCTGGGCTTAATTCACCTGAATATAAACGAGCTACGAATTTCGCAGCTTGCTGGCTAATCAATTCTTGGTTCACTTCATTATTCATTCTGGCGATACCTTACTTCTGATCACAACCAGAGCAGCAGATATGTATTTTTCTACTGTACTGACTGATACACCTAATGAGTCACTGATTTCTCGGTAACTCATGCCTTCAATTCTGTTTAACATAAATGCCTGTTTGTGGCTGGTTTTAATCTCTGCTAGTGCCATCTCGATTTGTCTTAACTGTTTGCGGTTTTGCAACGCGCGTTCTGGCGAGAAGATGGAAGAAAAAATCGCTGTGTCATGGTCACTGATATGGTTGTCTTTGCAGCGCACTTTTGCTCTGCGATCCCGGTCAATTAAAATATGGCTGGCAATCTGAAAGAGATAGTTGCGGACGGTATCCATTCGACCCGCTAGTTTTTGCTGTAAACCTTCTAACTTTAGTAAGCGTTCGTACACTTCCTGCATAACATCATCGCAATCCCCTTCATTTAATCGCGAGCGCACGCGAATAAAACGGCGCAGAGCACTGCCGTATTCAGCATATAACTGTTCGACTAATTGACATTTTTTATTACCTGCCAAGGTCTGTTTTTTTGCCCGATTGAGGTGAATTACTTTCACGCCTTATCCGTTAAATTACCTTATATTACTACGTATACGCAGTGAATATGAGATCCCTCAATAAATCCTCAACAAATTTTAGCCATCAACACAAAAACGCAGGCGTTTACGATAAGATAAAAACTATGGGTGCGCATATAGCTCGCACGTTATGAGTGAACATGAGAATGAGCAAATGCTAAGGTGAGTAGATGCGTGACGAAATACAAACATTAACCAGTACCGTCATTTATGAAAATAAGTGGATGCGCCTAAAGGAAGACAAAATCCGTCGCAGCAGTGGTAGTGAAGGTATCTATGGGGTAGTGGAAAAACCCGATTTTGTGGTGATTCTACCCGTGCAAGATGGCTATATACATTTGGTTGAGCAGTATCGTTATCCCATCAAAAAACGTTGTTGGGAGTTACCCCAAGGCGCATGGGAACAAAATCCAGATGCAGACCATGCTTTATTAGCGGCAGGTGAATTAAAAGAAGAAACGGGTTTAGTGGCGAATAAAATGCACTATTTGGGACAGCAGTATTTGGCATACGGGTTTTGCAATCAGAAATACCATATCTATTTTGCGACACAACTGACGTTTACCGAAATGAGTCTCGATCCTGAGGAAGAGGGATTAATTACCCAAAAAATCTCTCTGGCTAGTTTTGAAAACATGATTATATCGGGTGAAATTCAAGATGCGTCCACTGTGAACGCTTATGGTATCGCCAAGTTAAAAGGTATGCTGTAAATCTTGTTATTATGTACCAGTACGGTCTTTTGTTCGGCCGTGGGTGTTTAGTCACATTGCGTAGACGTAACAAGGGTAAAGGGCAGAATAAAAATTTATTATCGGCATATGGTGTAATGACCAGCATTTATGATGGAGTGGATATGCAAGCAAGTTATTGGCATGAGAAATGGAAACAAGGGGATATTGCGTTTCACCAATTTAAGGGCAGTCCATTGTTAAAAGCGCATTTTTCAGCGCTGCAATTACCCGTGCAAAGCCGAGTTTTGGTTCCCCTTTGTGGGAAAACCCGTGATATAGCTTGGTTGGTGGCAAATGGTCATCATGTGGTGGCGGCAGAGTTGCACGAGGCCGCTGTGGTGCAGTTATTTGCAGATATGGAAATCGAACCTAAGGTAATGCACCTTGTTGAGCCAGATTTAATCCATTATCAGGCCAATCCCAATGGGCTGAGGATTGATATTTATGTGGGTGATATTTTTCGTTTAACTGAAACATTAATCGGAAAAATTGATGCCGTATACGACAGGGCTGCCCTCGTTGCTTTGCCGTTGATGATGCGCGAAAAGTACACCGGACATATACGCAACTTGACTGATAACGCGCCTCAATTGCTGATCAGTTTTGACTATCAGCAAGATCTTTTACCTGGGCCACCTTATTGCGTTAACAGGGATGAAATTGTTCAGCATTATGGTGATAACTACCGCATTTCATTACTGGCTAGCGAAGACGTCAAAGGTGGGCTGAAAGGTAAGATAGCGGCAAATGAGGAAGTGTGGCTGCTGCAAAAAAATACATAAGAGCGGGCTGTCCAGCAAAATGCCTCGTCTATGATGAGGCATTTTGACTTTCCTCTAAACAAGCATCGTTAATTGCTTAGGGGTTCAAGCACAATCGTTTTGATGGGTTGATTGCGCACGCAGATCTTATTGTGAGATATTTTTTGACAATAGCCGCTGTACACTTTAGCTATGTTCTGGTCAGTTTCTTTCATGTATTGACACGATGCTCGTAGCACCTTTTTTTCACATGCTAGTTGCGCATCTTTATCTACATGGCCCTCATGGGCTATTGCGTTCACACTTAAAAACGCGCTGGCGATCGTGCCCAGTAATATTGGAATTAGGTACTTTTTGTCGTTAATCAATGGCGTGCTATTCATCTTTTATTTTCCTTATTCAGTGCCCAACCATTCACCTTGCTCCCCGTGGAAGCAACCGATAAACATGTTTTCGCCTGGGCTGGCAACATGGTAGTGATAGCCTCTGGTGTCATCGCTGTGTCCTCTACATTCATCAAGATCTGTTTCTTCATATCCCGATGTATCTAACATAGCGTAGATATCGTATCCGTCTAGGGCGTAGCCAATTAAACTTGCGTGACCATCTTCTTCGTCAGGGCCCGTTGAGCAACCCGTGGCGGCATGATAGTGATAGCCGTCAAATGGGTTTATATGCCCACCACAATCGTCAAATGCGGCAATGGTGTAATTACTCAATATGGCGTCAACTGGCGCTTGTGCAGCTAAAATCACCCCGTTGAGGGAAATACCCATATTGTCGTTTACGTAATTGGGGTTGCTCAGCGGTACGGGCGTGACAGGGATCAGCACTGTTTCGCTTATTCCACCGCCGTAATAGTCTAAGTCACATTGTACGCAATAGTTTTGATAGGCCACATCAACGTTTGGTCGTGCCGCTGCTTCACATGACTCTTGGCTGTCAGTGATGTTAACTTTACCTGTGCTCGGATCGTACAGCAACCAGCCATCACCATATAACGAGTCTAGGTTAGCGATGAATGCACCGTCTATGTCATATACCTCACCTGAACCATCGAACCAAATTCCGCCCTGTGACGCATCGGAATCAATCGTAGAAGGGCAAAATGGACCTATTTCATCAACTACTGGTTCGCCTGCTACTGTAATGCGATAACAATTGGTTTGTGTGCCGCCTGATAAGGTGCAACTTTCGGTGGTGATGGTTTCGATCACCGCATCATCAAAAAAATACGGGGACTGTAGGCTTTCTACCAGGGTGTCTGTCTCAGGCTCTGTTACTGTGTCGTCAGTGGTTTGCTCTGCAGATGTATCTGTGCTGGTGGTATCGGTTGTACTGCCACCACAAGCAAACAGTGATAATACGAGGCAATAAATGGTTAAAGTTTGGGCATAGAGAGAAATAGGTTTCATGAGTTTATCTTTGTTTATGAGCTTGTTAACACTTTAGGTCAATAAAACGCAGAAACTGTGCAGTCAATGAGGAGTTACAGCGTATAACCAAACTCCTCAAGAGGTATTACATTAATTTATAGCCGATCCCGTATACAGATTGCAGGATAGATTGAGGGTCATTTGCTAAGGTCACTTTATTTCTGAGATTTTTCATATGACTGTCTATCGTTCGGTTACTCACGATACGTGAATCGTCATAACAGCTATGCATTAAACTCTCTCTAGAAAATACCGCGCCGGGGCGGACAAGTAGGGTTTTAAGTAAACGAAACTCTACCGGTGTGAGCTCAACACCGGTGCCATTTACGGTGCACTCAAATCTTTCCGTATTTATGCTGATATGTTTAAAACTCAATGTATTTGATTCTGGTGTTGGGGCTATAACCGAGGACCTACGCAGCACAGCTTGTACTCTGGCAACGACTTCTCGAGGCGAAAAGGGTTTACACACATAGTCATCTGCGCCAAAACCTAAACCCATCAACCTGTCTATTTCATCAACTCGGGCTGTTAACATAATGATGGGGACTTGAGAAAATTTGCGCACGTCTTTACAGATGGTTAAACCATCTTTACCGGGTAACATTAAATCTAATATTACACAGTTGGGCTGGTCAGATTTTATCACCGCTTCGGCTTCATCTCCCTGATGGACTACACGTGTTGAATAACCTTCTAATGTAAGGAAGTCGACTAGAATTTGTGCAATTTTAGGCTCGTCTTCAACAATTAAGATTTGTTGTTTGCTGTTCGTATTCATTTTTTAGCTGTCTCCAACTCGACTCTGATACATAGTCCTCCCAACGACGAAGGAGATGCGTTGATTTTACCCTGATGTGCGGTGACGATGTTTTTACAGATTGTTAAACCTAGCCCAGCACCTGGAGCCGCCCGGTTTCGTGACGGGTTCTGACGATATAAAGGGTCGAATAATTTGTCACAGTCACCCAGTGGGACACCGGGTAAAGTATCGTTGATTTCAAATATCACTTTATCGGCACGGTAAGTTAGGGATAAAACGATTTCGCCTCCTGCATCGGTATACAAGATGGCGTTGTTGAGTAAGTTGATAAAAAGCTGCTCAAGGCGTTGAGGATCCGCCAAACAATATATTGGTTTTGTTGGGATGTTTGTCGATATTCGTAAGTCTTTCTGCTGTGCCTTTGCGTTCATTGCCGCGCATATATTATCAACACTCTCGCTAATATCCACTTGGTTAAAGTGGTATTTCAACCCACCGACGTCAGACATAGAGAGTTGATAAAGATCGTCCACTAAACGATGTAACAACATAGCTTCATGTTTTAATGAGGCAACTTGTTCGGCGCCAAAGGGGCGTATGCCAGCTTCTAATGCATCAAGTTCGCCAATTAAAATAGTCAGTGGCGTGCGCAGCTCGTGAGAGATATCGGCAAACCAGCGGTTTTTTGCACTGCGGTTTGCATTCAATATATGACTTAAACCATTAAGGTTGCGCATTAATGTGCCCAGCTCGTCGTTACTTAGGGTATCGAGCTTGACATCATAGTTACCTCGGCTTAATCGCTCCACGCCTTGAAGTACGTCATTTACCGGGGCAGTTAAACGCCTAGCGAGTAGAAATGATGCCACACTAGCAAGCAGTAGACACAACAAGCCAATGGCAAGACTGGCATAGCGTTGCTGCATAGAAAACGACGAAGCCAAAGAACGCTCAGGTATGGCGTCTAACCAGCTGCGCAATTCACCGACTTTCTCACCTCTTAGATAAATAGCGTGATTAAGTACCTCTTTTGCATCCGGTTTTGGCTTGACGCCAGATATCCAATTGTCGTGGGCATCAAATAGCGCAGTTGGAGGAGCGTCACTTTGACGGTCTCTAAGGTGAGGCGGGCGACCACCTTGTCTAGGTCCTGGGGGCATCAGTGGGGAGGGTTGAGACAAGTTGGGTGGTCGCCCCCCTTGCCTAAGTGGATCCGCCGTAAGATAGCGCTCTAAACCTGAATCCACTACTCGTTGCCAATTGTGGTCACGTGCATATATCCCAGATAGTTTTTCGCCGAGTAAACTGAGTCGTTGCTGCTCAAGGCCAGCCACGAAATTAAGAAAACCTTGGTCAAAACTCCAGCGCGCTAAGCCTAATGTGATCAGTAACGTCAGAGCGGTTAGCCCAAGAAAGGATAAAAAGACTTTGCGGAATATATTCATGTGCCCAGTATACCTGCGCAAAAGCTGCTGATGCCAGTGTCAGAATGCAGAATAGCCGAGTTCTCCATGCAATCTCCATCGTTTCTGCACATTTGCTTGTTAGTATTTGCAGTAGAATCAATCCGGAGTAAAAAATTATGCAGTTATCAAAAATATTTTTCGTGGTCAGTATGTTAGTAATAAGCAGTGTTGGTGTTCAAGCCCAAGAAGGTCGTGGGCAAGGGAGCGGCGAGCGTCGTCCACCACCGGAAGCGTTTGAGGCGTGCGCTGATAAAGCTGAAGGGGATAGCGTGACGTTCGAAACCAGACGCGGTGATTCACTCAGTGGAACGTGCCAGATGAAGGACGATGCGTTAGTTGCTGTTCCTGACAATGCCAAGCGAGACTAATTTGTGATTTTTACTCATTCTCTAGCCTAATTTTATCAACTAATAAGGATAAGTAGTATGCAGATAAATTCCTCAAGCGGTTCGATTAATGCGCTTTCGTCAGATGTGAGTAAGCCTAAAGGTCCACCACCGCCTCCCCGTGAAGGTGGTGTGCCTACAGGGTTAGAGACGGCTGTTTCTACTCTGTCTAGCGAAGAGCAAAGCGCGGTAACTGACATGTTAGCCAGCCTAAGCAAAGATCAGCAATCTTCGCTGAAGTCTCAGTTAGATAGTTTACGAGATGGTGCGGCTAATTTGTCTCAAGAAGAAATGGGAACGGCATTTAAAGACATCTTGTCAACATTGAGTGCCGGTCAGTCTGAGCCGGCGTCTTTGAATCAAGTGGATACGTTTGCGTAATTGGGACTCACTTTGTTCATGCAATGAAAAATCCTAAAGCCTAAGAAACAGAATTATACTGATTACTTAGGCTTTATTTTTTGCCTACCAACTTATCCGTCTAATACTTGTCTTGAAGCCACTGAATAATTGTTCCGTTAGCTGACAACTCTGCTTGTCTAAAAATTGAATCGTTAATTGCGTCGGCTGGTAAAAGCGTTTAATGGTTCGCTCATTATCTTTACCACTTTGTACCGACGCCACACCGAATGCTTGTGATGCTTTTTTCCCACTCTGTGTTTCTAATATTGGCAGCAATACGTTTTTCAACAGATCAGCGTTTATGTGTTGATAAAATACAATATTGTGAAAATGCTCTTTGTATCGCAAACTCAATCCAATCTGTTCACACAAGGCTTTAAGTTTTTCAACGCTGGCGTCAGAGTCATCATTTGTGTCATCGTTTACACAAATTAGCGAAAAGTCCGTACGTTTTAATGCATTAAATGCATCATCAGTCGCAACGAGATTATGGAATGAACTAATTTGTGAAAGTAACTCAGGCAACCCTTCTTCTTCAGAAAATGTGCGGCCTTGGTTGAGGGCATTGATTCTGCGTTGGTCTAAGTCAACGCCGATCACTTTGTGTCCAAGAGCGGCCATGCATATGGCTGACAGTGCCCCATTATGGCCTAATCCAAACACACTAATTTGCTTGCTATTTCGACACTTCGGGAGCTGATAGTGCTGTTCGCTGCCATCACTGAATGCCACTATACGACTGAATCCTCGGGTGTTATCGACCGCGAGCTGTGGCTGCGTTTGATGAGAGTAGCCGCTGTAGGCTTGGGTAGAATCTAGCTGCTGAGAATCAAACATTTAATTTTCCTTGTAAATTTTAATGTTGATCCTAAGCGAGGTGTCAGGGTCAACATTCTTGTTACTTTGTATTTAGCAGATCCTGTTCCATAATTAATTTAATTATTAAAAACATATGGTTAAGCTATATTTGATGCCTTTTCACATATTGAAATGTTGCAAAATTAAGACAAGTTTACACGCCTAGGTAGACTAATTTACGCTGAGTTGTGGCTAATAAATCGTCGAATATGAGATGTTTTTTTACCCGTATTCCGCTTTAACTGTTATAGCAGGGGAGCATCAGTAAGGAGATCTTTTGTTGAAAGGTATGCTTTTTGTAACGCTAAATGAATTTGTTGATGAGTTATGGGGAAAGGTCAAGGTTATTCAGCATTTGCATACCTAGCTAAGTTACCCATAGATGTATTGAATCGCGACAAAAGTGCTAGTGGATGGTATTGAGGACCATAAAGAAATTCAAAGTACGATTGCGAGATTGATCACCATGTGCCGCGAGTTTGGCATTTCAGTGGTGGCAGAAGGCGTAGAACTAGCAGGGCAGGTTGACCTGTTAAAGCCTTATCAGTGCGATTATATTCAAGGTTATTATTTTAATCATGCGCTACCTAAATGAGTTTAAAAAGCGACTTTTACAACAACCTTTTATTAACTAGTACTTACTGTTTATCTGGGGTAGATCAATTAAAACTAAGACTGCTCCCTGACCGCCCCATTCGAGAGGGGCTTGATGAAAACCTTTGACTGCGGGGTGCTGAATTAGCCAATTCGGCACGTTTTTTTTCAGCACGTAGCTGCCTATCCCATGTACTATGCACACACAATGATAATGCCGTTTTTGAGCAGCATAAATTAGGGCGGCAATTTCTAATTTAGCCTGCTCTTTATTTAATCCGTGTAAATCAAGGATCAAATCTGGTGGGTATTCCCCTCGTCGTAAACGTTTTACCTCAAAGGTATCTGCCCCAGGTTGTACATACTTTAGTGGTTGATCGCTATCGAAATGCCCCTCGAAGCCGTCAGAAAACTGAAAAGTGGCATTCTGTTGCTTGAGGTCGCTTTGCGATACAGGCTTTTTACCCAGATGGGCTGATTTATGCTTGCTGGAAAAGCGTTGAGGCGGTATTTTGTCCTGCTTTATGGGCTTTACATCGGTAAACTCACTACGAAATAGTGCTGTATCGAATGATTCAGGTGCAGAATTTTTTTTCATAGTGGTAAACAAGGTATCGAATATAAGGCAGTCAAGACGGCAAGTTTAACAAAGTCTGGCGGTTGAAACTATGTAAGGCGCTTGTTTAGACTAAACAAATTTAGGTAGAGAATGAATAATAGTGTGGATATTGAACAAGCCGTAAGTGACATGCATTCAATGTTGGATATGGTGCGTTGGGCGGTCAGTCAATTTAATCAAGCAGGTTTGTTTTATGGTCACGGTACTGACAATCCTTGGGATGAGGCGGTTTGCTTGACGCTACACACACTTAATTTACCCCAAGATATGCTGCAGCAAACCGGTGAACAACTTTTTCAAGCTCGCTTAACCGAAACTGAAAAGCGCGCAGTAGCGGTTTTAGTTAAGCGCCGAGTCGAGGAACGTATTCCATTAGCATACTTGATGAATCAAGCTTGGTTCTGTGGTTTACCATTTTATGTTGACGAACGTGTGCTAATACCACGCTCGCCATTTGCAGAGCTAATTGACGATAAATTTGCTCAATGGTTGTCTAGAACCCCTACGCAAATTCTTGATTTGTGCACGGGCGGAGGCTGCATTGCAATCGCACTCGCTTATGCGTTTGAAGATGCAATAGTGGATGCTGTCGATATCAGCCCAGAAGCGCTTGAAGTCGCAGAGTTAAATATTATTGAACATCAGCTAAGCGAACGGGTATACCCGATTAAATCCGATTTAATGGACGCTTTAACAGGTCAAAAATACGACTTGATTATCAGTAACCCGCCTTATGTTGATGCTGAAGACATGGCAGATTTACCAGATGAATTTCATCATGAACCCGAGCTGGCATTGGCGGCTGGAGATGATGGTTTGGACTTGGTTCATAAAATGCTGCGCCAAGCGCCTGAGCATCTAACTGATGATGGTTGGTTGTTTGTTGAAGTAGGCAATAGCCAAATTCATATGGAGCATATTTATCCTGATTTAGCGCTACAATGGGTTGAGTTTACACGTGGTGGTCACGGCGTTTTTGCCATCAGTAGAGCCGATTTAGTGGCGTACTTCGACCAGTAAATGTTTGTAGCAGCGCCTTGATAACATTAACTAAGCATTAGACATAATTCGAATACGAGGAAATCATTACTATGGCTGGCAATACCTTCGGCAAGCTTTTTACTTTAAGTACTTTTGGCGAGAGTCATGGCATTGCAATTGGCGGCGTGATCGACGGTTGCCCCCCTGGATTGGAAATCAGTGAAGCTGATTTGCAAGTCGACTTGGATCGACGTAAGCCGGGCACATCACGCTACACCACTGCGCGCCGAGAAGAAGATGAAGTGCAGATTTTATCTGGTGTGTTTGAAGGCAAAACCACAGGTACCAGTATTGGTTTACTGATTAAAAACACTGATCAGCGTAGTAATGATTACTCCAAAATAAAAGATACGTTTCGTCCAGGGCATGCTGATTATACCTATCAGCAAAAATACGGCCTACGAGATTACCGAGGTGGCGGGCGTTCTTCAGCTAGAGAAACTGCGATCCGAGTAGCGGCCGGCGGGGTAGCCAAAAAGTTTTTAAAAACCCATTTAGGTATCGAGGTCCGAGGATATTTGTCCCAGCTTGGACCCATTAAAATGGACAAGATTGATCATAGTGTGACCAATACTAATGCTTTTTTCTGTCCCGACGAAAGTAAATTGGAAGCGCTAGACGACTACATGCGCGAGCTGAAAAAACAAGGTGACTCCATTGGCGCTAAAGTTTCAGTGGTGGCGACGAATATGCCGGTTGGCTTAGGCGAGCCCATTTTTGACCGTTTAGATGCGGATTTAGCCCATGCAATGATGGGCATTAATGCCGTTAAGGGTGTTGAAGTCGGAGACGGCTTTGCCACTGTGGAGCAAAAAGGAAGCGAGCACCGAGATTTGATGTCCAGCGATGGATTCAAATCAAACCGCTCTGGCGGTGTATTGGGAGGGATCTCAAGCGGCCAAGATTTAGTGGTACACATGGCGCTTAAGCCCACATCCAGTATTAGTGTACCCGGTGAGAGTATCGATATTCACGGGCAAGCAGCTGAAGTGGTGACCAAAGGGAGACACGACCCTTGTGTGGGTATACGGGCTGTGCCTATTGCTGAAGCCATGATGGCATTGGTATTGATGGATCATTATCTGCGTCATCGCGGTCAAAACGCTGATGTGAAGTCCATTACCCCAGTTATTCCTGCGCAAACTAAATAAGCGGCCAGGTGGTATCTTCCCAGGCAGCATATTCCAAAGGTAATTTGGTTATGCTGTCGCTGACTTTCTTTTTATATTTCGGCCAATTCGGTGTGCTGGTCCCTTATTTAGGGGTCTTTCTTGATGGTCGAGGTTTTAGCTCACAAGATATTGGTGAATTGTTCGCACTGATAACGCTTATGCGTATTATCGGGCCAAATTTGTTTGCATCTGTTGCCGATAAGTCCGGTAAGTCCCTACGCATACTGCAGTTTGGCGCTTTTCTCACCTTTGTCACATTTTGCTCAATCTTTTGGTTGGATAGCTTTTGGGGGTTAACTCTAGCATTTGGTTTGATGATGCTGTTTTTTACCGCCATTGCACCTCAAACGGAAGTCATCACCCTCGGCTGTGTGCATGGAGATGCAACCAACTACAGCCGCATACGTGTGTGGGGAAGCATAGGTTTTATTGTGTTGACTGTTGTGGCGGGTAAGTTGATAGATGTGTTCTCCAGTGACGCCCCCATTTACATCAGCGGTGTCGTTCTACTGAGTTTATTTTTAATCACACTGAAATTAAAAGAAGCTCCAGCAACAGATAATACCCAAGTGGCGGGTCAGTCTATCTGGCGAAAAGTACGCAGTAAGGTGTTTATTGCTTTTATTTTGTCTTCAACATTGATTCAAATTAGCTTTGGACCCTATTACGGTTTTTTTGCGCTATATGCCCGGGATTTAGATTATAGCGGACAAGAAACGGGTGGCTTAATTGCGTTAGGTGTCGCGGCGGAAGTGATTATCTTCTTAATGGCTGGAAAGCTCATTAGTCGGTTCGGAGTTAAGCGCACGCTATTGGTTAGTATGTTGTTTACCGCTGTGCGCTGGTACTTATTGGCCATTGCTGCCCAGTATTGGCCGGCATTAGTGGTCAGTCAGTTGTTACATGCTCTTAGTTTCGGTTTAATACACGCTGCCTCTATTAATTTTATACATCATTATTTTGGTGGGCAATTTCGAAGTCAGGGGCAAGCTCTGTATATCAGTATCGGGTTTGGGATTGGTGGGGCCGCTGGCAATTACGGTGCCGGTTTAATTTGGCATCAAGGGCAGGGGGCTGAGTTAGCGTTTACCTTGGCCACAGGATTCGCACTATTGGGAGCGGCACTGGTTGCCTGTATCCCTAGTCGGCATATGGCCAAATAATTACCTTCGTTAGGTTGACGGAAAAAATGGTTTTTTGCGTTTTTTAACTTAGTTTTTACCTGGATTTTTCTCTGTATGTGGTTGATTTAATATTGATAAAGAAGGGCTCGTTAGACCAGTGGAATGGATAATAAAGGTTGACGTCACTGTGCAGGGTGGTATCCTAACCGCGCTTGAAAGTACGTTTGATATTTATGCACACTGTTTCGATGTTCCATTGTAGTACCTCGTCTTGTATATCATAAGTAATAGCAACACGCTTCAGCACATCTCGCCTTGAAAAAGGTTTTTTTATTACTCTTGAAAATATAGGAAAGACTATGTCTACTACTACTGGTACAGTTAAATGGTTCAACGAATCTAAAGGTTTTGGTTTCATTCAGCAAGAAAATGGTCCTGACGTATTTGCTCACTTCCGTGCAATTACTGGTACTGGCTTCAAAACACTAGCTGAAGGCCAAAAAGTTGAGTTCACTGTAACTCAAGGCCAAAAAGGTCCTCAAGCAGAGAATATCGTAGTACTTTAATTCAAGCTTGCTTGTTTAAATACGAATTCCAAAAAAAGGTAAACTTTAGTTTGCCTTTTTTTATACCTGAAATTCAACAATTTACCTCTAATACAATGTCTGCTGCTCTTTGCTACAAAACTAGGCAGAGCGCATCCCCTTATTGGAATGCCTCCCATCGCTTAGCTAAATGGTTAGCTCTCCCTTAAGGTTACTGGTCAACCTTTTTTTCATTTCATCAACACTGAGTTCTTTACTTAACAGATAATGTAGCTTTGCTAATGCGGCTTCAGGTGTCATATCACCACCGGATAAAACGCCTACATCTTGCAGTACATTACCGTTGGCATAGCCTGACATATTGACTTTTCCTCGCAGGCATTGAGTGCAGTTTACGATTAATATACCGTCTTCGTTGGCGCGCCTTAGTTCATTTAACAAGGCGGGATTCTGTGGTGCATTACCAACCCCGTAACTGAGTAAAATTAGGGCTTTTACAGGCTGCTGTAAAATGTTTCTTATCACCTCAGCACTGATCCCAGGATACAAGCTCACCACACCCACAGGTTGAGGGGTTACCTTACTTACAACAAGTGGTTGCTGACTGATGGGGGTAACTTTACCTGCTTTTACTTCTATGTTGATGCCTGCTTTAAGCAGCATAGGGAAGTTTGGCGAGCCGAACGCGTCAAAACCATCGGCGTCTAATTTACGGCTACGATTACCGCGAAATAGTTTGTTATTGAAGTACAAACTGACTTCAGCTATAGGGTAGTTAGCGGCTAGATATAGCGCGTTTAATAGGTTCTCTTGGCCATCTGAGCGCAGTTGAGCCAAGGGGATTTGCGAGCCTGTGACTATGACCGGTTTTCCGAGGTTTTCTAACATAAAGGATAATACGGATGCGGTATATGCCATAGTGTCGGTACCGTGAAGAATAATAAAGCCATCATATTTTTGGTAATTCTGCTGGATATCGTTGGCGATTTGTTGCCAGTCTCTGGGACTCATATCGGCAGAGTCAATCAAGCTTTCATATTCGTTGATGGTAAAGTCAGGCATTTCTTGGCGATGAAATTCAGGCATTTTAGCTATGGTATCTGATAGGAAACCGGCAGCCGGTACATATCCTTTCGACGATGGACGCATACCTATGGTACCGCCTGTGTAGGCGACGTAAATTTGCTTTTTCAAGGCGGGAACTCTCATTAAATAAATTATTAGAATTGTAACGTAAGTCGCCGGCTAAGATCCCCTATGAATATATTCGTTCATGCCTATTCAAATTCGATGGGGTAAATCTCACGGGCGGGTTGATGTTCAAATTCACTTAGTAGCTTTGTCATCACTGACCCACCTAACAATGTATCTAAATCATTCATTAGCTGGTTTACATCACCGTGGCGTGCATGACAGCAAAGCTGGTACTGACTGATCAGCCTAGCGAGTGACGTGTTATGTTGGCTGGACAATGCGTTATCGGCCAGAATAAAAAAATAAGCGCTACCCCAATATGCAGCAGGATATTGCTTTTGATTCATTAGACGACGAGCGATAGCAGCTGGGGGTAAGTCACTTTTAAACCATTTTAAATGAGGTGCTATTTTTTTACGGTAATGCTGCTCAGGAGTACCGTCTAATATGCCTGCTTTGTCCATGACTTGATATTGCATGAAGCTGGCAAATCCCTCGGCAAGCCACGCATATTTTTCACCTAAATATGGGATCGCAAGGTGACTAATTTCATGATATATAGTCCAATCGTCGATGAATTTTTGTAACGGGAATCGACTATCTACATGTAAATAAATACGTTGCGGATTATCTCGCCGAGTATATGCCCAAGGTACAGGTTGATTCGATTTTTTAGGCACTAAGTGAAATATTAAACGTGAAGGGTATACGCCTAAAGCATTTCTTGTGGCGTTAACTCCTGTTTTAACCCATTGTTTTAGAACTTCTTTTTTTTCATCGTCAAATCGAGATAAACCATGAATTTCAAATTTGTCGAACTTTCCTTGATTAATCTGTTCGATGGTATTGGCAACATGCAGGCTTCTGCTCTCAACACTGTCGTGAAAACCTTGCTGGGCGTATACCTTCCCTAAGAACGCAAGCCAAACGAGGGATATAATCCCACATGAAAGATATGCCGACTTGCTAGTTGAACGACTCATAGGGCTTAACTCAGTCGCCTGTTGAATAGCTGGATTGCCATTTGATAGCAGCTAAGTGCAATAGCTGGGTCGTATCTGTCCCCTTCGTCGCGCATAAAAGCATGTTGAGCATTTAACTCGTGCCAGGAATATAGCAGGTTGTGATTTTGCATTGTGGTGTTGATAAGCTCTCGCCCTTCCCGGGAAACATGGGGATCTTGTTTGCCAAATATCATGCATAATTCAGCATTAATAATGTGGCATTGGCTCAACGAGTCGTTACCTAGCTCGCAGGGCAATGTATTTGAGTGAATATCTGTGGGGTAAAGACAAAATGCACCCTCAATTCGCGAATTTAATGCGGCACGAAATGCTAAATGGCCACCAATACATACCCCCATGGTACCCACCCGCCCGCTGCAATAGATTTGCTCGTCTATAAAACGAATCATACTTTGCGTGTCACCGTCATGCTGCTCTAATGGTTTAGAAAATTTGTCGGCATTGCCTTTATCTTTGCCCGCATCGTCATAGGCCAGAACCGTACCGACCGGATTTAGTTCATGAAATACTTCAGGTACTAACACGACAAAACCGTGACCAGCCATTAGTTTAGCGCTGCGCGTGATAGGGGCAGTCTCTTGAAATATCTCCGAGTAGAAGATAATAGTGGGATAGGTACCATTTTCCAGCGGACGATAAACGGAGGTTTGCATATTGCCAGTGGGGGTCGAGATAAGTGTTTGGTGAGATTGAATGATCATGAAGGATAATTACTGAGTTTAGGGTGAATGCAGGTAGAATAATGCATGCGGTAAATGGTTTGAAGGAAAACATCATATACCGTTATTTCTAGCGCCGCCGTCGATGGCGATGTTGGCTTTTGATTAAAGTCACTATCTGCCGATGAACTTAGTGGCCAAAGCTGCTACATTAGCGCCGCACAAATTCATCAATAGGAGTAATTATATGTTTAACGTAAATGAATATTTTGAAGGTAACGTAAAGTCTATCGCATTTGATACTGCAGTGGGTAATTCGACGTTAGGCGTGATGGCTCCAGGCGAGTATGAGTTCGGTACCTCTCAGCACGAGACCATGAGTGTTGTTAGCGGTGCAATGACCGTTAAGTTACCAGGCGCAAGCGAATGGGAAACCTTTGTTGCGGGTCAAGTTTTCAAAGTTGAGGCGAACGTAAAATTTCAAGCTCAAGTGTCAGTTAACACTGCTTATCTTTGTGACTATGTTTAAGCATACATTTTTGAGTTGATTTAAGGCATGCAAAAAACCGTTAAGAAGCTTGATCAAAATGTGATTAAAGCACTGACAAACGTCTGCGAACTAGCTAAACAGCAAGTCTTGGGGTTTGAGTGGATAACGCATACTGCAAGTTATGCGCGTTTTCCTAGCAGCTTAGCGGTGATTTGCGTGTTTGATACTGACGCGTCGCTAGCGCGCGCTAAATTGGAAGAGCAAGATGTCTTTTTACGTCGCCAGATTCAAGCTCAATTATTGAAAGTAGGGGTTAAGTTAAAGGATGCTCGGCATCATGTGCGCTTTGATAGTGAGCAGGCATGTGCAGCGCAAAATAACGGCAACTGGCAATTACGCTTAAAAACGCACTGATGCGCCTAAGCTAAAACGTAGAATTTATGCTGAAATTTTGGTTTAAAGAATTCCCGCAATATCCAGCGGATCATATCGACTATTGGCGCACTCGTTTGATTGCCCATGCTTTACTTATCACCACATGTTATTTTTTGATCCTCACCGTTATCAATATTGTGACTTTCAATGATCATCACTTAGCTTTACTTGATGGTGTTGGGTTACTCGTTTCACTGGGCATTTTCGTTTGGTTTCGTGGAACAGGTAAGGTTGATAGTGCATCCTGGGCGCTAACGATATTAGTCACAGCTTTAATACTTTTGTTTGTCGTTACCGCAGGTGGTTATTCCCATTCGTTATTCTGGGCAAGCCTTATTCCGCCTTTGCATTCTTCCTTATCGGACGCACATGGGGAACGGTGATAAGTGTTCGTGCTTTTGTTGTCTGTGCGGTGTTAGTTTTTTTACAAGTAGAAGCCCAGCAATCAGTCACTTTTAATACTGGGTCGCTGCTAAACGTCATCGAAGTGTGTATTGCACACATATTATTGTTTCGATTTTACGAGCGCACTCGTTCGTCGGCATATCAGCAGTTGGCCATTCGAAATGCTGAGATTATTAAAATGGCTGAAATTGATAAGTTAACCGGCCTGTTTAACAGAGATAAATTAGATACAGTGCTAGCCGAATGCATGCAATCATTGACAGATGACAGTGCCCTAAGTGTGATGATTATAGACATTGATCACTTTAAAAGTATTAATGATCAGTATGGTCACTTAGAGGGGGGATCGAGTGTTAAGCGCCCTCGCTGTGCAATTGAAGCAGGTGATACGTGATAGCGACATTATCGCACGTTGGGGAGGAGAAGAGTTTGTTGTTGTATGTGCGAATACGCCATTAGGTGAAGCAATGGAACTTGCGCAACGTCTTAGCAAGGGTATTGCGAAACACGCGACTGCCAAAAAGTCGTTGACTATCAGTATAGGGGTGGCTGAGAACTGTGTTGGTGATAGTGCCGAATCATTGTTAGATCGTGCTGACAATGCGCTATATCGAGCGAAGCGAGAAGGGCGTAATCAAGTTTTTATGGCCTGATGTCCATTGGCCAAATTCACCAGTTCAGAACCCAAGACAATTCAACCAATTTACGCCACGTTAATATAGATTCAGGAACCCGTGTGACTCAACATAATACAATACCAAGTGTGACATTTCGCTTTCTAAGCTTAGATAAAATGCAAGCATATACGTTAACCAAGGAAGTCGAAGGTGCAAGCTATCGGGAGCTGGAAAAAGCAGGGCGATACGAGGGCCGGGTGAGTTTGCAAGAGGATCGGTTAGACGAGCTAAATATCTTTTTTGTGCGTCAGCAGATCAGTTTAAGTGATTGTGATATTCATATTGAGGCGGCAGATGTTTTTTGCGTTGAGGTGTCAACGCCTTCCATCGTCAACAAGCTACTCAAACACATAGATTGCCAACTAACGTTCTCATTCAAACGTAGATAAAAGTTGGCAGAATGAAAGGTGTCTTAATCGCTAATCCTTTTTATTTGCTAAGCGTTCAATAATAGCTTTATGTTGTGGGTATTTTTCAAGTAATTCAGCTTGACTAACATCTATCATATCTTCTTTCTCCCACCCAGGGGCGACGGCCTCACTGACTAATCCATACGCTCCCTCAGTGAGTTCAGCGGCTTTATATGTACCACCAGGCACAGCTAATTGAAGTTGCTGACCATTTGCTATATCTGGGCCAACCACCACTTTTTCATAATGTCCATCTGGGTAAATCATGTGATACGTGATGGGGTAGCCCATATGATAAAACTCGATCCCATCAGAGTACTTGGTGTGAAAGTGATCGATCTTGTTATCTTCGCTCAACATGTAATAAATGGCGGTCATGGTGTTGCGATCGCCTCTAGGTGTGGCAATTTTGTCTCTGTGATTTGCTTTAAATGACTGGCGAAAATATCCCCCTTCGAAGTGATGTTCTAACTGTAATAGCTTGATAACTTGTTCTTTAGTCAATTCTTGAGTTTGCATGTTAGTTTGAGCAGCAAGGCTGCCTACATAGAGAGAGGCAGCGAGTAGGCTTGCATTGAGTAAGCTAGGACGAAAGGCCTTAATAACCAGATGATGAATGTAGGAGGAAGCGGCAGGTTGCATCGTTGTTATTATCCTAGTTTGAGTTTCTGGAAAAATTTCGGTGGTACTACATAAACATAAGAGGGTAAATTTGTAATTGTTCTTATTTTAGCTGTAAGGTGATTTTCTCATCTAAGGTCACTGTTTTAGCATCGACTCTGTCGATAATTTTTATGATGGTGGTTTGTACTGTTTCGTCTTTACGAATATCGCCAGTGCTACTGAAGTTCTCAACCATAGGCTCAGCGGCTTCTTGTTCTATAAATGCCACTTCTACCTTGGTCGCCAGCTCTGTAGTGGGTCCAAAATAGCGAATGCTAATCATAGGGTAACCATGGAATCCGCGTTTTACACGTTTTTCGATACGTTTTTGTGCTTTATCTACATTCATTTATTTTTTACTCATTGTACTTTTTGAAGGGCTAGGGGTTAAGTAACCCATACTACATTAAATATAAGGTTTTCAGTCATTAGACGAACTAATTTACGACCCGTGTCTTCAAATTGTAGTAACACACGTCTAGGTTACCATTACCTTTAAAGTGGAAAAACGGGTTGCTGAGTGCTCTTCCATTCGCCAGTCTATTGATGACCGCCTCGGAGCGTTCGTTTTGAACTTGTACCTGAATGCGTGCTTCGTCTGGGATGTCGTTTGCTAATTTGGCCCAGAGAATGCCAGTGCGTTTACTCGGTTCGTCAATAACTCCGCTCGCATTATTCACCGAAGCACGTTTAACTTGCTGAACGTTATCCATACCGTAAATCACTTTACCTAACACACTCATATTTTTATCCAGATGGCGGGGCGCCTGACCAATTGTTATATAAAATTCGGAGCTGGCGCTATTGAGCTCATTGTTACGGCCCATAGCCACGACACCAGGACAGTGCAGCAACCATTCCTGTTTAGTGTTGGGGTCACGACCAGCGGCAAAACCATGGAGAAAACCGGTTTGCGAGGCAATAAAATCAGGGGACTGCACCAACATAAATTCGTCTGGGGAACTGGACTCGTTTATTGAACGGCTTAATTCTGCGGGTAGCTGCTTAGTATATTTATGCTGCTTGTTTCCGCTGACATCACCGCCTTGGGCTACAAAACCATCAATAACGCGATAAAAATCGAGTCCATCGTAGAAGCCAGCTTTGACTAAGGCTTTAAATTGGGCCACGTTAACAGGAGACATAAATGGCGCGAGTTCAATAATCACTAGGCCTGTTTCGAGCTGCAGGTAAATCAGAGCATCCGGCTTGGGAGTGCGCCATTCCTCTATTCCCCCTAGGAGACCTTGGGCGTCTTGGATTTTCTTTGTTTGAGCGTTGGATGCGGATATACCCAAGAGCAGACTGAGTATGAATAGGGATTGAAAGATGATACGTGATAAAAGCATAGTGAATATTTTTCGGTTAGCAATATGACTTTCCTATAGAAACAAAAAACTCGCCGATTGGCGAGTTTTGTTTATCCGTATATACAGGCTTTATAATCGGTTATTTAACCTCGACACCAGCCGCTTGTTTGTCTGCATGGTAGCTTGAACGTACCATAGGACCGCAGGCTGCATGGGTAAAACCTATGTCTTTAGCAATCTCGCCTAATTCATCAAATTCTGTTGGGTGTACATAACGTTTTAACGGGAAGTGGTGTTTACTTGGTTGCAAATATTGCCCTAAAGTAAGCATTTCCACATTATGCGCCCGTAAATCTTTAAGCACTTCGGCGATTTCTTCTTTGTTCTCACCCATACCCATCATTAAACCTGACTTGGTTGGAATGTCTGGATGCTGTTCTTTGAACTTTTTCAGTAAATCGAGAGACCATTGGTAGTTTGCACCGGGACGACATTCACGATACAAACGAGGAATGGTTTCTAAATTATGGTTGAATACATCAGGCACACCATTTTTTAAAATCTCTAGTGCAGTATCCATGCGCCCACGAAAATCAGGCACTAATACTTCAATTTTAGTACTAGGGCTGTGCTCGCGGATTGCATTGATGCAATCAACAAAATGTTGTGCGCCACCATCGCGTAAATCATCACGATCTACCGAAGTAATAACCACATACTTTAATCCCATTTCAGCGATGGTTTTCGCCAATTTGATGGGCTCTTCAGCACTCGGCGGTAAAGGTTTACCGTGGGCCACATCACAAAATGGGCAGCGACGAGTACATATGTCACCTAGGATCATGAAGGTTGCGGTGCCATGATTGAAACATTCCGCAAGGTTAGGGCAGCTCGCTTCTTCACATACTGAGTGCAAGTTATTTTTGCGCAATGTTTTTTTAATATGATCGATGCGGTCAGTGGTGCGTGGCAGCCTGATTTTAATCCACTCAGGTTTACGTAACATCTCCGCTTTTTCGGTCGGCATGATGGTGATAGGGATATGTTTAACTTTTTCATCATCCCGGAGTTTCACTCCGGCTTGTGGACGTGCGTTACTCATCAAAACCTTCTTTGTTTTCGACGCTTGCAATACCAAGCAATGAACATAATTTTTCGGCGATAGCAGGGCCGGCAACCGCAAGGGTGTCGGGCCCACCTAATTGGGTGCAATCTATCATTTCTAAGCCAGCATAACCACAAGGATTGATGCGCTGGAACGGACTCAGATCCATATTGACGTTAAGGGCCAAGCCATGAAACGAACATCCTCTGCGAATACGTAAGCCAATGGAGCAGACTTTTTTGCTGTCTACGTAAACACCAGGGGCATCTGCACGAGGATAGGCTTCAATAGAATAGCCGTTAAGCGTATCAACAATGCAGCTCTCAAGAGCGGTCACTAGCGTGCGAACCCCTAAATTGTGGTGCTTTAAATTAAGCAACACATACATCATTTGTTGGCCAGGACCGTGATAAGTAACTTGGCCACCACGGTCAACTTTAACCACAGGAATATCACCTGGAGCAAGTAGGTGTTCTTCTTTGCCTGCTTGACCCTGGGTAAATACCGGGTCGTGTTCAACTAACCAAATTTCATCTTGGCTATGCACATCACGTGTATCGGTGAAATCTTGCATTTTTTGCCAAATGGGCAAATATGCCTGACGTCCGAGTTGGCGAATAATGACCGGGGCGATGTTGTTCAAACCTTCAAGGTGTCCTTTTTTCGAAAAAGAATGGTGCTTAAAGCACCATACGCACTAATTCAAGTTTGGATAACTCAGTATAGATGGTTTCCATATGTTCTTTACTCGTCACGCGTACACTAATAGACAATGAATGGTATTTGCCTTTAGAGCTTGGCTTAACGCTAGGCGAATAATCGCCAGGAGCGTGGTTTTGCAAGCAGTTAATCACATGATCAGGTAAAGCCTCATCTGCCACGCCCAATACTTTAAATGTTTGGTGGCAGGGGAAATCGAGTAATTTATCAAATTGAGTTTGCATAATAATCTGTTCAATATGCCTTAGCTATCAAAGCCAAGTTGCAGTTTTACGAAGTCAATAAGGCGGTCAATCATACCGCCTTCTTTCACTTCTTGTAATGTAACTAAAGGGTATTCAGCTACGTCTTCACCGTCTAGTTGCAAGAATAACTTACCTACTACTTCGCCTTTGGCTAAGGGCGCTTCAAGCTTTTTGTCGAGCTCGAAATTAGCTTCTAAGTTTTTGCTTTGACCACGGGGAATGGTAATGGGGGTGTCTTGTGAAATACCAAGGTCAACCGTCTCTTTGTCACCCATGAATATACGGTGCGATACAAAACTTTCGCCTGCTTTATAAGGGGTAATCGTTTCATAAAATCTAAAACCATATTTAAGTAGCTTTTTATTTTCTACTTTTCGCGCACGTTCGCTATCAGCACCCATGACAACAGCAATCAGGCGCATATCACCCTGAGTTGCAGATGATACTAAGCTGTAACCTGCGTCTGATGTATGGCCGGTTTTGATCCCATCTACGTTTAGACTTTTATCCCATAACAAACCGTTACGATTGTATTGCTTGATGTTGTTGTAAGTGAATTCTTTCTGACTGTAAACCTTGTACTCATTTGGTACGTCATTTATCAATGCTCGGGCTAAAGTGGCCATGTCCCGCGGTGAGGTGTAATGGTCTGCGTCTTGCAAACCATGGCTGTTAACAAAGTGAGTCGATGTCATGCCTAATTTTTCAGCATGCAAGTTCATCATGCTTGCGAAGGCATCCTCACTACCGGCAATATGTTCGGCCATCGCCACACAGGCATCGTTACCCGATTGCACGATAATGCCTCGGTTCAAATCACTCACTGAGATCTGAGTGCCAACTTCAATAAACATCTTAGAAGAATCTGGGAAATTTTTGGCCCAAGCATTTTCAGAAATCGTGACCATATCGGTGCCTTTGATATTGCCATTCTCAATTTCTTTGCCAATGACATAACTGGTCATCATTTTGGTTAAACTGGCAGGCGGAATTTGAATATCCGCGTTTTGCTCTGCAATGACTTTGCCCGTTTGATAATCAATTAAGATAAAGCCTTTAGCTGAGACTGACGGGGCGTCTGGTATAACAACCGCCGCGTTAGCCGCATGAGTAAAAAAGGAAAGGGATAAGCAGCTAAATATCGCTAAAATTAATGTCTTGGTGTTTCGCATGGACCTACCGTAATGTGATTTTTGTTAAGAATGTAGAAATGACGTGTCGTGCTTAAAACGACGGCTAATATATCAGTTTTCCAAGTGCTTTACTGCGCTAGCAACAAAAATTGTTACATAAAAGCAATTCCGAAAGTCTCCTTTAGGACAGGTTTTATCAGAAAAAGTTTGACCACTTGGTTATTTTGTCGGATAAAACTTATATGCGTCCCTGTATCCTGTGTTGCGTAATTGATCCAATATATCACGGGCTTGTGTTTCCGTGGTAAAGGGCCCTAAACGTAAGCGATATAGACCCGCTTCAAATGGAGCGACATAAGGTACTTGATAAAGATTGGCCAGTGCGGAACCGATTTTTTCAATACGTTGATTGTTAGACAGGGCCGCGATCTGAATAAAAACATTATCTTGGATTGTATTCTTGGCTGCTGGAGAGGGTGTTGAATGCACAGCGGGTAATGGGCCGGGAGTGACTGCAGTACTTGCCGGCGCCATAGCCGGTATTCTAGGTACCTGAGCTATTTGCACCTGAGTATTTGCTGTCGTTTGACTTTTTAATGGTGCAGGAGGAAGAGAAAGCCCATTTCCCACGGTTTGCATACCCTGCTCATCAACATGAATAACATCTAATTTAACTTGTGTCGTACCTGTGCTTAGCATGCCAAGTTTCATCGCTGCCGCATATGACAAGTCGATGATCCTATTATCATGAAATGGCCCGCGATCATTCACTCTAACAATGGCTTCTCGACCATTTTTTAAGTTGGTTACCCGCACGTAAGAGGGCAGTGGCAAAGTCTTATGAGCTGCAGACATGGCGTACATGTCATAGATTTCACCATTTGATGTCAAATGGCCATGAAACTTCTGGCCATACCAGGATGCACCGCCTGTTGCAGAATAACCTTTCCCCGTTTTTAGAGGAGTGTAATGTCTGCCAAGCACTGAATAACTGCGTAAGTTAGCTAAAGCGTAAGGTTCATATTCTGGCTCAGCATCGTCGAATGTCATACCGTCTTTAATGGCACTTGGGGCAGAGTCTTTATATTGCGTGTAGCGACTGCTGCCGGATTCTGGTGTCTGGGAACAGCCTGATATTAGGCATAAAGTGCAGGCATAAACGGCTAACTTATGCATCATCTAGGCTTGCCTCTGCAGCTTTTTTGTCTATTTTTTGCATCTCTTGGGCTAACTGACGACTAAATTGAAATGCAACCATAGCGTACAATTTGCTGTGATTGTAACGGGTGATAACATAAAAGTTTCTCAACCCAAGCCAATAAATTTTGCCTTCGCTTTGAACAAAATCGAGTAATTTTGCGCTACTGTCATCGGCGATATTATCCCATTGTTCCTGCGCATCGTCGAGAGCATATGTCTGGGCTAATTCGACATTCATGCTAACGCCACTGTCTTTCAATTGACGCAGAGTTTCTCGATATTTAAGTGATTTCCTCAACCAAGGTTTGGCGTGTTCTGTTGAAACATTCACGGGATAAGCTACTGGCTCACCATTACGCCAACCATTTTTGTTAAAATAGTTAGCAATACTGCCTATTGCGTCCACGGGATTATTAAGTAAATCACGCACGCCGTCGTTGTCGAAATCTACTGCGTAATGGCGATAGCTTGACGGGATAAATTGTCCCCAGCCTAGGGCTCCAGCATAGGAACTTTGTAGTTCGGAGGGATTGAACTGCTCTTCTTTAGCAAGCAGTAACAGTTGTGCAAATTCTTTTTTAAAGAACGAAGCGCGAGGCGGATAATGAAAACCAAGAGTGTACAATGCATTAAAAGCGGAATAGTTACCTTTGTAGGTGCCGTAAAAAGATTCTATGCCTAAAATCGCAACAATGATTTCGCTAGGTACACCATAGACTTTCTCAGCCCGCGCGAGGGTCTCACGGTGTGTTTGGTAAAAGCTGAGGCCTTTTTGTAAACGTTTTTCGGTTAAAAATATCGGGTAATACTGATACCAGGGTTTCGCCTCCCAAGGTCGCTTAATGGCATCGATTACCGTTTGCTCTTTGGCGGCACTATTCATTAGCTGTGCAAGTTGTTCTGCATTAAACTTGTGCTCATTTACCATCATGCTGATAAAGGCCGATTCTTGGTCGTTTTCTGATTTTGACCAACTTAGTGTAGAAAATATGGCACATTGAAGAGTAAAAACTATCCATAAAAAACGACTTAATATCATACTGGGTGAGGTTACGATCTGCACTTTCTCTCCATCTAAAACAAACTAAAAAACAATAACCGGAAGAATAACCAGCTTAGGCTAACGGGACAATAAACGTTTTTGCGTCGCAATCGCCATTAACATGCCAAAACCCGCCAATAAGGTCACCATTGATGTACCGCCATAACTGACCAATGGAAGCGGAACGCCAACCACGGGCAATATGCCAGATACCATGCCCATGTTGACAAAAACATAAACAAAAAATGTCAGGGTAATACTGCCAGCTAAAATTTTACTAAAGGCGTCTTGGGCTCGATTGGCGATGATCATGCCGCGAATGACGATAAAGGTATAAATGGCTAATAAACCGACTACGCCCCAAAAGCCGAACTCTTCACTGAATACAGCGAAGATAAAATCTGTATGGCGTTCCGGCAGAAATTCCAATTGAGATTGGGTGCCTTGTAACCAGCCTTTTCCTTCCGCTCCGCCGGAACCGATGGCAATTTGCGATTGGATTATATGGTAACCTGAACCGAGAGGATCACTTTCGGGATTAAGGAATGTCAGTACCCGTTGTTTCTGGTAGTCCTTCATCAAAAAGTGCCACATAATAGGGCTGAAAACAGAGACTGATAGCGCAATTGCGCCAATAAAGCGCCAACTCATACCCGCGAGGAAAAGCGCGAAAACCCCGGAACTGGCAATCAACAACGAGGTACCTAGATCAGGTTGTTGGGCAATCAACAAAGTCGGGATCCCTACCAATATAAAACCTATCAATATATGACGTAATTTAGGCGGCAAATTGAATTGACTTATGTACCAAGCAACTACCATAGGGACGGCAAGCTTCATTATTTCGGACGGTTGAAAGCGCAGTACGCCTAAGTCTAGCCAACGTTGTGCGCCTTTACCTATATCACCAAAAATGATCACGGCTACTAACATAGCCACCCCAACAACATAAAAATAAATAGATAGTTTTTGATAGGCCAAGGTTGGGATCTGTGCCACAACCAACATAACACCCATAGCTAAACCTAAACGCACCAATTGGCGGTCAATCAACTGCCAGTCTTGGCCTCCGGCAGAATATATTGTCACCAACCCTACGGCCATTAGCACCAATAGCCCAAGCAATAACGGCCCGTCACAATGTATGCGATTGAGCAACGAACGTTTATTGGGGTCAAGTTTTGTACGTAACATCATATTCATAGCGATAGCCGAGGATTAATGGTTGTGAGCAGATGAGTGAAGGGCGACATCTTGGGACTTGCTGGGTTCTTGTATTTCGGGCCGAGGGGTAAATTCACGCCCCGCAAAATATTTATCCATCATTTTTCTTGCCAAAGGTGCTGCTTGTGAACTGCCGCCTCCGGCGTTTTCAAGGACTACGGTCACCGCAACTTCAGGTTTTTCGTAAGGGGCAAAACCCACATACATAGCATTGTCACGTAAGTTTTCCGCGAGGCTATCAGCATCATATTTTGCATCCTGAGCGATGGCGACCAATTGCGCAGTACCTGATTTACCTGCAGATACATAGGGGGTATCAATAAATGCTTTGCGTGCCGTTCCTGTCTTGCGGTTTACTACACCATACATAGCATCGAGAACAATATCCCAATTTTTAATATTTTTTACATCCAAGGGTCTACGCTCTTTGCTGCCTTCTAATACCACTTCTTTGTCCTGATATTTGCCGCGCATGATTTGTGGGATGAATCGCCGCCCGTGATTCATTAACGTGGTAACGGATTGTACTAATTGAATTGGGGTAACTGTCCAATAGCTCTGGCCAATTCCCACCGGAATGGTGTCGCCAATGTACCAAGGCTGATTAAATCGTGCCCGCTTCCATCCGCGACTGGGCATATTGGCATCTGATTCTTCGTGTAAATCGATGCCGGTGTAATCACCAAAACCAAACTCAAACATGTTGTCGCTGATTTTATCTATGCCTAATCGGTAAGCAAGGTCATAAAAATAAATATCGCAGGATTGCTCAATAGCGGAGGTTAAATCGACCCATCCGTGTCCCCAGGTTTTCCAATCTCGCCATACGTGCTCGACATTCTTTAAGCGGTATTTACCATTATCAAAAATGCGTGTTTCGGGGGTAACAATTTTTTGCTCTAATCCGACTAAGGCTAAATGGGGTTTAATCGTGGACGCCGGAGGGTACTGGCCTTGGGTCGCACGGTTAATAAGTGGGCGTCCTTTTGAATTCAATAACCGATTGTAGTTTTTGCTGCTGATACCGTGCACAAATAAATTAGGATCATAACTTGGGCTGCTAAACATGGCGAGAACACCGCCATTGTTGGAATCGAGCATAACCACAGTACCCTTATCGCCGTCCATAATTTTCTCAGCTTCTTGCTGTAATGCAAGATCGATATTGAGCACTATATCTTGCCCAGGCACCGGGGGATTGAAATTCAAGGTGCGGATAATTCGCCCTTGGTTATTGACTTCGACCTCTTGATAACCCACCTGACCGTGGAGAATATCTTCATGATACTTCTCGACCCCGAGTTTGCCGATATCATGGGTGGCAGCATAGTTCGCTTCCAGCCCAGCTTCGCTGAGTTTCTGTAAATCTCTTTTGTTAATTTTTGACACGTAACCCAACACATGCGTAAGGGTTTTACCATAGGGGTAGTGACGTGTTAGACGTGCTTCAACACTGACGCCGGGGAATTTATGTTGATTGGCTGAAAACAGTGCGACTTCTTCTGGGGTTAAACGTTTTCGCAATGAAACAGGCTTAAAGCGTCGATTGCGTTTTATTTCACGATAAAAATCAGTTACTTCGTCTTCATCAATATCCAATAAAACACTTAGCAAACCGAGTGTTTTTTCCAAGTTTTCGACTTTCTCAGGAATGACTTCAAGATTGAAAACGGGACGGTTTTCGGCCAATAAAATACCATTTCGGTCGTAAATTAAGCCTCGATTAGGTGCGACGGGGAGTATTTTTATACGGTTGCCATTTGAGCGAGTCTGATAATCCTCAAAACGGGTTATTTGTAGATAGTATAGATTACTCAATACCATGGCGATCATGGTAAAAATAACTAACATCGCTATCACAGTGCGCCGAGCAAACAGGTTTGCTTCAGCAGTATGATCCTTTATCGTCACACGTGGGCGGGCCATTGTTACTCTCTGTGATAAGGGTGATTGGTGTTAACGGACCAAGCGCGATATAAGCTTTCTGCCACGATAATTCGCACCAAAGGGTGGGGGAGAGTTAACGGTGATAAAGACCACTTTTGTTCAGATGCAGCAATACATTCGGGGGCCAATCCTTCTGGTCCACCGATCAGCAGGCTGACGTCCCGGCCATCCATTTGCCATTTTTGCATATTACTAGCAAGTAAAGGGGTATCCCAAGGCTTACCTGTGACTTCAAGGGTCACAATACGATTGCCTTTCGGGATAGCCGCCATGGTTAACTCACCTTCCTTGTGCAAAATGCGTTTTATATCGGCATTTTTACCACGTTTACCGGCAGGGATTTCTGTCAAGCTAAGTGGCATATCAGCAGGGAAGCGTTTAACGTACTGTTGGTAACCTTGTTCGACCCAACCTGGCATTTTACTGCCAACGGCTATTAGTTGAATTCGCATGGCGTTATCTACTTGGTAATGTAAAGCTAGGGGTTTGAGGGCTTATTAGCCCCAAAGTTTCTCTAATTGATAAAAATCTCTGGCATCATCTTGCATCACATGTAAAACCACGTCACCCAGGTCAACTAATACCCAATCACCAAGTTCACGTCCTTCAATACTTAATGGAGGGTTGCCCGCTTGTTTTGCTTCAACCACAACATTTTCGGCAATCGATACCACGTGACGTTTTGAGTTACCTGAACATATCAACATGGTTTCAGTGATGCTTGATTTCTCTGATACATCTAAATCTATGATATCTCGACCTTTTAGGTCTTCAATTTTTTCTACCACAAAGGCTTTTAATTGTTCGTGATCCAAAGGGATTCCTTTTATAAAATGTGTATTAAATGAATTATCGTTAGTTTATCAGAAAGTGGTACTTGGCTGATATAACTTATGTGTCTGTATGTATGCCCGTACCTTGGGGTCAACCATATTATTGGTAGATAACCCCTGTTGAATATGTTGACGAATATCCGTAGATGAAATTGCCAGTAGGGGTGTGTCCGCCAAAAATATTTTACCGTACAAGGCATTGTGTAAAGCATTATTTGTCATGACTTGACGCTCGTTTAACAGCTGCTGGAGCTCTTTGGATAGCGTTGTTTGTGAGCCTGGGCGACAACACACGACAAAATGACAGTAATCGAATAACGCTTGCCACTCATGCCAAGTAGCGAGTGAATGCAGCGAGTCCATGCCGATGAAAAAACACAAGGGGTGTCTTGGGTATTCAGCGCGCAGCGCTTGCAATGTATGTATGGTATACGACGGGGCAGAGGTGTGTATTTCACGGTCATCGATATACAATTGAGGATAACACTCAATGGCTAATTTAAGCATGGCTAAACGATGTTTTGCTGCACTGGGGGCGAGGTCTTTATGCACTGGAATATGGCAGGGTAACATGGCGACTGATTGCACCCCTGCTTGTTGTGCCGCGTCAATAACCGGTTTGATGTGACCATAGTGGACCGGATCAAACGTACCGCCGAATATGCCTAATGCTGGTCGTAACTTATTCAATTTAAAGCATAATTTTCAAGAGAGACAGGTACAAACAGCAAACACAGATGACACAGTTCAACATAAGGACGCTGAACTTGAGACTGCTTTAGTGCATTGTCCATGATATTGAGTTTGTGCTGCAGTTGTTGCAGATGCGAAGAGGTTAAACGCTGTAACGCAGACAGGTACAGACCTTGACGGTTTTTCCATATACGGTGTTGATTCCAGTTAATTGCTTGGCCCGCTTGCTTACTTGCTTGCAATGCCCGTAAAGTTTGCCATTCTCGGGTCAATGCCCACATGATGATATTGGGTTCGATCCCTTCACTTTCTAAGCGATAAAGCATCTTAACCGCCTTTTGACTGTCACCAGTGAGCAAAACATCAATTAGCTGGAATACGTTATATCGGGACTGATCCACCACCGCTTGCTCAACCTGCTCTAAGGTGGGGTTGCCTTTAGGATAAAGTAAACATAGTTTCTCAATCTCTTGACTGGCAGCCAGTAAATTACCTTCACAGTACTCTGCTAATAACTGTGTAACGTCCCCTGCGGCCTGCAAACCTTGAGTGCGCATTTGCTCCATTAACCATTGTTGCAGTGCATTACCTTCTAACGGATAACAAGGCACATACACACCTAGTTTATCTAGGCTTTTAAACCATTTACTATTTTGCACGTCTTTGGCTATTTTGGCCCCGTGGATAACCAGTAATATATCTGGATTATTTTGCGCGCATAGCTCAATCAATATTTTACTACCTTGGGTGCCTGGTTTGCCGGTAGGTAGTTCAAGTTCAATATACTGCTTAGACGAAAATAACGATAAGGTTTGTGTTGCCTCAAGTAATTTCTGCCAGTCAAATTGGGCGTCAGCAACCAAGGTTTGACGTTCGTCGAAACCGTTTGCTAATGCTACTTTTCTAACTTGATGAATAGCCGTTAACTTTTGTTGTGGCTCATCGCCAAATATTAGATAGAAGGGCTGTAGCCCCTTGTTTAACGAGGCGTTAAAACGGTTAGGATAAACTTGCATTAAATCTTAGGGATCGCAGTATTTGCTGAAGATCGTTGGGCGATAGAAATCTGACGAATGATCTGATTAGCAGCTTGTTTGCGCATCTCAGATAACACCAGTTCAAGTTCTCGAGATTTCGCTAATACAGCGTCAGGATCGTCTTGATACTCGCGTTTTATGTCAAATTCCACAAGTTGTGCGTCGCGTTGCGAAAACTGTAGTTCATAACGTACCGTATAGATTAATTCATATTCTGCAACTTGCCCTGTGGTAAACAATGACAGTAGACGTCGATCTAATGTATCGCTGAGAAGATACACATTGAGTAGATTTGAGTCGCCTGTAACGCCAGACTCAATAATATCCACATTATAAGGCTTCAGCTCATTACGCAGGGCTCGTTCAAGGGCTGAATGAGTTTCAGCAGAGGCTAAGCGTAATTGAGAGATACTGTCCGGTAATTCATAATTACCACGCAATGAAAAACCACATCCACTGATGATAAAACTGCATAATAAACAGGTGATTAGGTTTCGCATTGCGTTTTCTACTCGTTAGTTGGCGACGATATTTAGCAGTTTTCCTGCAATATAAATAACTTTTCGTACAGTTTTATTCTCCACAAATTGCTGCACGTTTTCTTGTGCTAGGCCAAGGGCTTGTACTTGCTCTTGGCTTGCATCTGCGGCGACGGTGATTTTAGCGCGAACTTTACCGTTAACCTGGACAATGATCAGCTTTTCGTCTTCCACAAGTGCTGATTCATCGACCTTAGGCCAAGGCGCTGTTTCAATATCATTTTTATGGCCCAAGTCATGCCACAACACGTGACACATATGCGGCGCAATGGGATTAAGAAGCAACACCATGGCCTCAACACCTTCGCGCAAAACAGCGTTATCTTGCGGTGTACCTTGTGGTGCTTTTTGTAAGTTATTTAAAAGCTCCATAATCGCAGCAACCGCTGTGTTAAAGGTTTGACGACGGCCTACATCATCGGTCACTTTTGCTATGGTACGATGAATTGCTCGGCGCAGATTTTTCTGCTCGCCATTTAATGACTTTATATCAACCACTGGCACATCACCTAGATCAATTACGTCCTGGGAAAGTTTCCATAAGCGCTTAATGAAACGGTTTGCGCCTTCAACACCTGAATCCACCCACTCTAATGTTTGCTCTGGTGGCGCGGCGAACATGGTGAATACACGAATGGTATCTGCGCCGTATAAATCAATTACATGTTGTGGGTCTATACCGTTGTTCTTCGACTTTGACATTTTGGTCATGCCACCGTGCTCAACAGGTTTGCCGTCGGCTTTTAGTTGGGCCTGGGTGATACGGCCTTTTTCATCTTTCACCGTGTCCACATCCGCTGGCGAAAACCATTCTTTTTTGCCACTTTCGTCTTCTCTATAAAACGAGTCAGCGAGTACCATGCCTTGGCACAATAGGCGTTTGTATGGCTCATCGGAGTTAACAAGCCCTTCGTCACGCAGTAATTTGTGGAAGAAACGGGAATACAAAAGGTGCAGTATGGCATGCTCGATGCCTCCTACGTATTGATCCACAGGTAACCAGTAATTGGCTTGTTTTGGATCAAGCATTGCGTCCTGGTTTTGCGCGCTACAGTAGCGAGCGTAATACCACGACGATTCCATAAAGGTATCAAACGTATCGGTTTCACGTAGGGCAGGTTGGCCATTATATTCGGTTTTTGCCCATTCAGGATCGGCTTTGATCGGTGAAATAACACCGTTCATTTGCACGTCTTCAGGCAACACTACGGGCAATTGGTCAACGGGGACCGGCACTGACTCACCGTTTTCGAGATTTAGCATAGGGATAGGTGAGCCCCAGTAACGCTGGCGTGAAACGCCCCAATCACGAAGACGATAGTTAACTTTTTTGTTGCCCGCACCAAGCGCTTCAAGTTTGGCCGCAATCCCATCGAATGCTTCTGTAAAAGCTAAACCATTGAACTGCTCGGAGTTAACCAGTAGGCCTTTTTCGGTGTAAGCAGCAACAGACAAGTCACACTCTTGGTTGTCATCTGGTGCTGGCTGTACAACTTGCTTAATGGGCAAACTGTATTTCTGGGCAAATTCCCAATCCCGTTGGTCGTGCCCTGGTACCGACATGACGGCACCCGAGCCATAACCCATAAGTACGAAGTTGGCGACCCATACTGCAACTTTCTCACCCGTTAACGGGTGAACGGCGAACAAACCTGTGTCACAGCCTTTTTTCTCCATGGTGGCAAGTTCAGCCTCGGCAACCTTGGTATTTTTACACGATTCGATGAATTCAGCTAAAACTGGGCGGCTTAGCGCTGCGTGTAATGCTAGTGGGTGCTGTGCCGCGACGGCCACATATGTCACACCGTAAAGGGTATCAGGGCGAGTGGTATAGACATCGAAACTACTGATGTCAGCTGCATTTTCGCTCAGGTTAAAAGTGATATCGACGCCTTCAGAACGGCCGATCCAATTCTTTTGCATGGCGCGGACTTGCTCAGGCCAATCTTCTAGTTGTTCTAAATCGGACAGTAATTCTTCTGCGTAATCAGTGATTTTGATAAACCACTGAGGAATTTCTTTTTGCTCAACTAAAGCGCCCGAGCGCCAGCCACGCCCATCAATAACTTGCTCATTTGCGAGTACGGTGTGGTCAACAGGATCCCAGTTGACGGTTGAGTTTTTCTTATAAACCAAGCCTTTTTCATATAAACGGGTAAAGAACCATTGTTCCCAGCGGTAGTAGTCCTTTTTACAGGTAGCGACTTCACGATCCCAGTCATAACCAAAGCCTAACAATTTCAGCTGGTTTTTCATGTAATCAATATTTTGATAAGTCCATTTGGCTGGAGCTGTGTTGTTATTTAACGCAGCGTTTTCGGCGGGTAAACCAAATGCATCCCAACCCATAGGTTGCAATACGTTTTTACCGTTCATACGCTGAAAACGGCTGACTACATCGCCAATGGTGTAATTACGCACATGACCCATGTGCAAGCGGCCACTTGGATAAGGAAACATAGACAAGCAGTAAAATTTTTCTTTATCTTCTTGTTCTGTTGCTTTAAACGTTTGATTGGTTTCCCAAAGCGCTTGTACCTCTTGTTCTATTTTCTGAGGTTCGTAATTTTTTTCGGCCATTAAAAAGAGTTTCCGCGAAGATAAAGTATTAAATAAGATAGCCGGTAAGAATACCCTAACGGTTTGCTGAGTCACAAGAGCAGAACACCGTTTTCCAAGCATTTATCGTAAAAACTCTATTAACAGCACTAAAGTTATCGTCAAATTGTGAGTTATATACAAATTGAATGTTAGGAAGTTGTCATTAGTAAAGGAGTGTTACTGGTGGACACGTAACATAAATGCGTAAATGGCGATAAAGTGCGGCATGTTATTCCAGAATATTTGTTATTATACATTTGATTAGCAACAGTTTATAAATTGAAGCGGCTTATTAACGCTCTATATCTAGCTTTCGCGCTAAGCATTTTTTGCCAATACGATGATCGATAGTGTGCAGTATAAAACCGTCATATTTCATTTGTCCGAAAAGGAAAACTCACTTCTATTATGCATCTTAAATACGCCCTGAGTTTGAAAGATATTACCGCGAAACCGAGTCGGCGCTTGATTAATCACGCTTTGAAAGATGAGCAAGCCACTCAGGCAACGTTTATCGGTCAAGCACGTGCTAGAGAAGCCCTCGATTTCGGTTTAGGCATAGATGCCAAGGGGTATAATTTATATGTGATGGGTGAGCAAGCAACGGGTCGCTTTACCTTAGTGCACGAATACATTGCCAAGTATGTACGCAAAGTGCTGACGCCAGATGATTGGTGCTACATTAACAATTTTGATGATGAGCGCGAACCTTTTGCCCTACGTTTGCCTCCTGGGGAAAGTAAGCGCTTAGTTAAAAATATGGAGCAATTAGTCGACGAGCTGCTTGACACCTTTCCCGCAGCATTTGATAACCCTGGTTATCAACGTAAAAAGGTGGCGATTACTCGGGAATTTGATCAACGTTATGAGCAGGCCATTGATACTGTTGAGCAGCTCGCTCAAGCGCAAAATGTGGCTTTGTACGAAGAAAATGGCAACATTAGTTTTTCACCGATAGTGGATGGGAAACCGATCACAGACGCTGACTTTGCTAAATTAAGTGATGATGATCGCCAGCAGTACTATCACTTAATCGATGAACTTGAGAATCGATTAAGTGAAGCCTTGATTGAGTTACCCAAATGGAAGCGAGCCTCCTCAGAGCAACTTCGCCATCTCAAAAAAGATACGGCAGAGCAAGGTATTAAACCCTTGCTGAAAGAGCTTGAACATCAATATGCTGCTGATTTAGGTATATTGAAATTCTTACGCCAACTTAAACCCCATTTAGTCGAAACCATAGTAGAAATACTGGCGGATGATAAAAAAGACGAAAAACATGATGAGTACGACAGGCGTTCTGTATTGGAAGAGCAATACCTACCTAATATTCTGGTTAGTCACGAATTAAACAGTGGCGCACCGGTTATTTATGAACCGAACCCTACTCATCAGAACCTGTTTGGTCGTGTTGAATATACCAACGTTTCTGGTTCGGTATTTACCAATTATCGTATGATCCGCCCTGGTGCATTACATAGAGCCAATGGTGGGTATTTGTTGCTTGATGTAGATAAGTTGATTACCCAACCTTTCGCTTGGGAGACGCTAAAACTGGTTCTGAAATCGGGCCATTTAAAAATGGACTTACCTCAGGCCGATGTAGGCATGGTCAACTCGATTACGCTGAATCCGCAACAAATTCCTATTAACGTCAAGGTCGTATTACTTGGTTCCCGTGAACTGTATTACAACTTGCAAGATTACGATGATGAATTCTACGAGTTATTTCGGGTGTTGGTCGATTTTGATCATGAAATTCAGCTCGATAAGCAAACCTTATATGATTTTGTTGGTCGTGTGCGTCACCAAGTGACGCAATTAGGTTTAAACAGTATTTCGCCCAAAGCTATGTACCGGTTAGTGGAATACAGTTTACGCATGGCCGAACATCAGCAACGATTGTCAGCACGTTTTTCTGATGTGATAGAGCTGCTCAATGAGAGTTTGTATTTTTGTCGGAAAAGCCAGGATCTGGACTTAGACGTTACACATATAGAGGCCGCGTTAAGTGCAAAAACTCGCCGAACTGGGCGCGTAAGTGAAGCTGTGTTAGATGACATCAAACAGGGACAAATATTGATTGCCACCGAAGGCGTTGATGTTGGTAAGGTCAACGGACTTACTGTGCTCGAGGTAGGTGATTGTTTATTTGGCACTCCTGCGCGTATCACATCAACTGTGTATGCCGGTGCTAACGGTGTGGTGGACATCGAGCGAGAAGTAGAGTTGGGGCAACCAATACATTCAAAAGGCGTGATGTTGTTAACGGGTTACCTTGGGCATAAATACGCACAGTTGTTTCCGCTGACGTTGTCAGCGAATATTGCAATCGAGCAGTCCTATGGTCACATAGACGGTGACAGTGCTTCATTGGCTGAGTTAGTTGCGCTGATTTCGGCCTTGACGAATATCCCCACTCGCCAAGATTTGGCCATTACGGGTTCGATCAATCAGTATGGTCAGGTGCAGTCTGTAGGCGGGGTTAATGAGAAAATAGAGGGTTTTTTCAAACTCTGTCAACATCGTGGTTTAACGGGTCATCAAGGGGCGATTATCCCTAAATCTAATCAAATTAATTTGATGCTAGATAAGGATGTCATCGCAGCCGTTAAATTAGGAAAATTTCACATTTGTGTTGTAGAAACGGTCGATCAAGCTCTTGAACTTTTGATGGATAAAGACGTAGGCACAATGAACACTAAAGGTCGCTACCCCAAAGGGACAATCAATTACATGGCCGTAAGCAGTTTACTGAATATTGCAAATGTGGTGAACGGTAGCGACGACGAATAGACATTACCGATAATAGATCCCAGTCAAATATGATTTCACAATTCTGTGTTTTTGCTAGACTGCGGCGCACTTTATTTATGACGAGAAAATATCCATGCAAATCGTAAAAGACACAGTAGTACAGTTTAAGTATATCATCACCGAATTAGACGGTACTGAACTTGAAAACAATCGTGATGCTGAGGCGGTTGCCTATCTTCATGGGCATGACAACATGATGCCGGGGGTAGAATCAGCACTTGAAGGTAAGGCTGTCGGGGATCGTTTTACCGTTGAACTTGAGCCTGCTCAAACTTATGGTGAAATTCAAACCGACGCAGAACAGCGTATACCTATGAAACATTTGCAAGATGCCCAAGGTACCAAAAAGTGGAAGGCGGGTATGACGGCAGTCGTAAATACCGAAAAAGGTCAGCGAGAAGTTACTGTGATAAAAGTCGGTAAATTTATGGTGACTGTGGATTTGAATCATCCAATGGCCGGTAAAACACTGAATTTTGATTTAGAGGTGGTAGACGTGCGTCAAGCTACGTCAGAAGAAATTCAGCATGGGCATGCTCACGGCGTGGGTGGCCACCACCACTAATCGTAAAATTGCGCATGATACAGCAAGTATAAGCGGGTTAGCGATTAGAAAGTTGAACCTCATTGGACAAAATATCCCTTATTAAGGTGGCTAAATTAACTTCTTAATAAGGGGTATTTTGCAATGTAACTATTATTTTCTCGGTAGTTCGATTTTTTTCTCGTCACTTTGACGAAATAATACCAAGGTATGTCCGATAGATTGTAGTTTTTCTGCTTTTGTTTCACGAATGATGGCATCCATGATCAAGCTTTTCTCTTCTCTGTCTTCAGTGGGTACTTTAACTTTAATGAGTTCATGATGGCTAAGTGCGCCTTCAATTTCAGCCAATACGCCTTCGGTCAATCCATTTGCCCCTAGTTGTACCACAGGTTTAAGTGAATGGGCGAGGCCCTTAAGGTGTTGTTTTTGCTTGTTTGATAGAGTCATTGAGTAATATTTCTTACAATTATATTGAATGTGAACAGTTGAAAACCAGTATTCTAGCGCCATCTTGCAAGTATTCCTAATGACAAACGAAGCCAATGGGTAAAAATAAGCAATCTGAAAGCAGTAAACGCTGGTTAAAAGAGCACTTTGACGATAAATATGTCATTCAGGCACAAAAACAAGGTCTGCGTTCTAGGGCTGTTTTTAAGCTAGAAGAAATTCAGGTGAAAGACGGCCTGATTAAAGAAGGAATGACGGTAGTCGATTTGGGTGCTGCTCCTGGCGGTTGGTCGCAATATGCGGTTAAACAAGTCGGGGATAAAGGACAGGTAATCGCCTGTGATATTTTATCGATGGATCCCTTACCTGGCGTTGATTTCTTAATGGGTGATTTTCGCGAGGAAGCCGTACTCGATACATTATTGAACAAAATCGGCGGAAAGAACGTAGATGTTGTTATGTCCGATATGGCGCCGAACATGACGGGCAACGATACAGCAGATCAAGCGAAATCGATGTACTTAGTCGAACTTTCACTGGATATGTGTAGACAGGTACTAAAGAAAAACGGCAGTTACACCGTTAAAGTTTTTATGGGTGAAGGTTTTGACCAATTCTTTAATGAGGTAAAAAGTGCCTTTAAAGTGGTTAAAACCCGTAAACCTGATTCATCCCGAGCGCGCTCCAGAGAGGTTTATCTGGTAGCGACGGGCTTTAAATTATAGTACTCTCAGGCGTGAGATACGCAACAGAATTGAAATAACAGAGGTCAACAACTTGAGCGACATGGCAAAAAATTTAATCTTATGGTTGGTCATAGCTGTCGTTTTGATGTCAGTCTTCCAGAGTTTTTCTCCGGGGGAGTCATCAAAGGTACAAACGGATTATACAACGTTTCTTAAAGAAGCAAATCAAGGACAAATCCGTGAAGTGCGTATTGATAGTGAATCACGAGAAATTAAAGGCACTAAACGGTCAGGGGAGAGCTTTTCTACCTATATCCCTTACTTTGATGATCAGCTTATTTCAGATTTGGTAAAACAAGATGTAAAAATTCTTGGCGAACCACCTGAAGAGCCTTCATTGCTTACCTCTATTTTTATCTCATGGTTCCCAATGTTATTGCTGATTGGGGTATGGATATTTTTCATGCGTCAAATGCAAGGCGGCGGCGGTGGTCGAGGAGCCATGTCATTCGGTAAAAGTAAAGCTAAGCTGATGGGTGAAGACCAAATCAAAACAACGTTTGCAGATGTTGCCGGTTGTGATGAAGCCAAAGAAGACGTTTCCGAATTAGTTGACTTCTTACGTGACCCTAGCAAATTCCAGAAGTTAGGCGGACGCATTCCTACCGGCGTGTTGTTAGTTGGTCCTCCTGGGACGGGCAAAACACTATTGGCAAAAGCCATTGCTGGTGAAGCGAAAGTGCCGTTCTTCTCAATATCAGGTTCTGACTTTGTAGAAATGTTTGTAGGTGTCGGCGCTTCTCGTGTGCGTGATATGTTCGAACAAGCTAAAAAGGCCGCACCGTGTATCATCTTCATCGATGAAATCGACGCAGTGGGTCGCCAACGTGGCGCCGGTATGGGAGGCGGTCATGATGAACGTGAGCAAACCTTAAACCAAATGTTAGTTGAAATGGATGGTTTCGGCGGTAACGAAGGCATTATTGTTATTGCGGCGACTAACCGTCCAGACGTACTTGACCCCGCATTATTGCGCCCAGGTCGTTTTGACCGTCAAGTACACGTAGGTTTACCGGATATTCGCGGACGTGAGCAAATATTGAAAGTACATATGCGTAAAGTGCCATTAGGCGACAACGTAGAGCCTTCTTACATTGCGCGTGGTACGCCTGGTTTCTCAGGTGCAGACTTAGCTAACCTAGTTAACGAAGCGGCATTGTTTGCAGCCAGAAGCGGTAAACGTACTGTTTCAATGGAAGAGTTTGATAAAGCCAAAGACAAAATCATGATGGGCTCTGAGCGCAAAAACATGGTGATGTCAGAAGAAGAAAAAACCAATACTGCTTATCACGAAGCTGGTCACGCTATTGTGGGCCGATTGGTGCCTGAGCATGATCCCGTTTATAAAGTATCGATTATTCCTCGTGGTCGCGCGTTGGGTGTAACGATGTACTTACCTGAACAGGATCGTTACAGTCATAGCAAGCAACATCTTGAAAGCATGATTTCGAGCTTGTTTGGCGGTCGAATTGCCGAAGCGTTAACTTTAGGTGAAGATCGCGTTACCACAGGGGCATCGAATGATATCGAACGTGCCACTGACATCGCGCGTAAAATGGTTACCCAGTGGGGGTTATCAACCAAAATGGGACCTATGCTTTACGCTGAAGAAGAAGGGGAAGTATTCCTTGGGCGCAGTATGGCTAAATCGAAGCATATGTCGGATGATACCGCTCGAGCTATTGATGCAGAGGTGAAAGCATTGATCGATAGAAACTATGCTCGTGCACAGCAGATACTGACTGATAACATCGATATTTTGCATTCCATGAAAGACTGTTTAATGAAATACGAAACCATTGATGCAAAACAGATTGATGATTTAATGGCACGTACTGATGTGCGCTTACCTGCTGATTGGGTTGAAGATTCGAAAAATGACAGTACGCCTCCGACTGGTGGCGCATCTGTAAGTGATGAACCTAAGGGTAAAGATGATTCTGGCGAAACGAAAGAGCCGAAAAAGTCTGAGTCGACGGTTGGTAAGCCGGGCGATGCGACTAACTAATTAAACTTGTATGAGAGACAGACGCTTTGTTGAGTGATCAACAAAGCGTTTTTTTTAGCGCGAATTAGGTGTGTACGCATTATAACCATGAATTTTAATGACAAAAGCTTGAGCCTCAATGGCCCAAAAGTGATGGGAATACTGAATGTAACGCCTGATTCTTTCTCTGATGGTGGTGCTTTTACTCATATCAATAAGGCGATTGCTCATACGTGTGAAATGATCGAAGCGGGCGCCGAATTTATCGATGTCGGCGGAGAGTCTACTCGTCCTGGTGCGGCAGATGTTACCCTACAAGCTGAGCTTGATAGAGTGATTCCAGTGATTGAAGCGTTGAATGCTCGGTTTGATACCCTTATCTCCATCGATACCAGTAAAGCCGAGGTAATGAAGGCGGGGGTGGCAGCTGGAGCTGGACTCATTAACGATGTGCGAGCACTACAGGAGTCGGGCGCTTTACAAGCGGCTGCTCAAGCGAATGTACCAGTGTGTTTAATGCATATGCGTGGCCAGCCCAGAAGTATGCAGTACGCCCCTCACTATGACGATTTGATGGGCGATATAGAACAATTTTTACTCACCAGAGCGGATGTATGTGTGCAAGCGGGAATACAACGCGAAAACATAATATTTGATCCGGGTTTTGGCTTTGGTAAAAGCTTGCAGCATAATTATCAGCTATTAGCGCAATTAGATGATATGCACCGCCATGGTTATCCATTGTTAGTCGGTATGTCGCGTAAATCTATGATCGGACAACTTCTTAATCGATCAGTGGAAGAGCGTTTAGCAGGGAGTGTGGCATTGGCGACGATAGCCGCGCTGAAAGGCGCGCAGATTATTCGTGTACACGATGTAAAAGAAACCGTTGATGCAGTAAAAATAGTGTCGATGTTACAAAAGGAAAAATAATAATGAGAGACAGAAAATATTTTGGTACCGATGGCATTCGCGGCAAAGTAGGGGAAAACATGATCAACCCCGAGTTCGTGATGAAGCTTGGCTGGGCTGCAGGGAAAGTGCTTGCGGGCAGTGGTACCAATAAAGTCTTAATCGGTAAGGACACCCGAATATCAGGATACATGTTGGAATCGGCACTCGAGGCGGGCTTATCTGCGGCGGGGATCAATATTGGTTTACTTGGCCCTATGCCTACGCCTGCAATTGCCTATCTTACCAAGACTTTCCGTTCTGAGGCTGGCATCGTCATTAGTGCATCGCATAATCCTTATTATGATAACGGTATTAAATTCTTTTCTGCAGACGGCACTAAGTTAGATGATGACATTGAGCTCGCCATTGAAGCCCAGATGGACAAACCTATGGAATGTGTTGCCTCTGATAAATTAGGTAAAGCAGTGCGTATTTCCGATGCAGCAGGGCGTTATATTGAGTTTTGTAAAGGCAACTTCCCGTCCAATCTGTCCCTCAAAGGTTTAAAGATCGTGGTGGATTGTGCCCATGGTGCCACTTATCACATCGCACCGAATGTATTAAGTGAGCTGGGCGCGGATGTCATTGAAATAGGCACGCAGCCTGATGGTTTGAACATCAATCGTAAAGTAGGCGCAACTTCAATGAAAGCGATTGTTGATAGTGTCATCAAGAACAAAGCAGATCTTGGTTTTGCCTTAGACGGTGATGGTGATCGCATCATGTTGGTTGATCATAACGGTAATGTAATCGACGGTGACCAGATCGTGTATATCATTGCCCGTGATACGCTTAAGGCAGGTAAACTTAATGGTGGCGTCGTGGGCACTGTGATGAGCAACCTTGGCTTAGAAGTGGCGCTGAGTACCTTAGGTGTGCCGTTTGAACGCAGTAAAGTTGGCGATCGTTACGTTCTTGAATTACTACGTCGTAAAGGCTGGTCGATTGGCGGAGAAGGTTCAGGGCACGTGTTGAATTTAGAGGCTGCGTCAACCGGTGACGGTATAATTGCAGGCTTACAAGTTCTAGCGGCTATGTTAAACGCCAATATGACGTTAAGCGAGCTCAGTCGTGGAATGACCAAGTTCCCACAAACGCTTATTAATGTTCGTTTCAATGAAGGGGATACACCTTTACAGTCTGAAGACGTCAAAAGTAGCGTTGTCGAAGCGGAGGATGCATTGGGCGATCGAGGTCGAGTATTACTGCGAAAAAGCGGTACTGAACCCTTGATCCGCGTTATGGTTGAGGCTAATGACGCTATGGATTCTAGGAAGTGGGCAGAGCATATTGCAGATGCTGTACGTACGGCAACTGGACAATAAGTCAGCAATATTAAATGCGCTCCGTTATTTAGCAAATAAAAGTCGTTAAAATTCAATTCTGCTACTTGTATAATGGTAACAGGTCAGTTAATATCTCGCGCGCTTTTCACTGGCACTACAGGAGTTAGGATGCATATGAGTAACCGTCGGCCGATAGTGGCAGGTAACTGGAAGATGAACGGAAATCTGGCTTTAATTAAACAGATGGAAGCGTTATTTTCTAACGCAGAGCTTTCCCATGTAGATGTTATTGTGTGCCCACCTTTTCCTTATCTAGGTGGTTTCAGTGGTAGTGCGTTCGCCTTAGGTGGACAAACAATTAGCCATTTTGAATCTGGTGCACATACGGGTGAAACCGCTGCAAGTATGTTGCTAGAAATGAATTGCCAATATGTTATTTTAGGCCATTCAGAGCGACGTGCTGATAACAACGAGTCGAATGAACTTGTTGCCGAAAAGGTTGATGTAGCGTTAAAACACGGACTTATACCATTGTTTTGCGTTGGTGAACCAGAAGACATTCGCGAGAGTGGGCAATTATTTGATTATATTGCTGCGCAATTAGACGCGGTAATAAGTAAAGTTGGCATTGCTGCATTTAACGATATTGTGATTGCTTATGAGCCGGTTTGGGCCATAGGTACAGGCAAAACAGCAAGTCCAGCGCAAGCACAAGAAGTGCATGCATTTATACGTCAACATTTGGCAAAGCAAGAGAGTGATATCGCTAAGCAATGTGTGATTTTGTACGGTGGTAGTGTAAAAGGCAGCAATGCTGTTGAGCTGTTCTCTCAACCTGATGTAGATGGCGGTTTGATTGGCGGTGCCAGTTTAAACCCAGAAGATTTTTTAAGCATTTGCCTAGCGGCAAAGCGATAGAGGCGACACATGTTTTACGAAGTATTAATTGTAGTTTATTTGATTGTAGCGATTATGTTGATCGGCTTTGTACTTGTTCAACAAGGCAAAGGCGCAGATATGGGCGCATCATTTGGTAGTGGCGGTTCAAACACCGTTTTTGGTTCATCGGGTTCAGGTAATTTCCTAACGCGTACTACTGCGATATTAGCTACATTATTCTTCGTTATTAGTTTAATTTTAGGCAATCAAACAGCTGATAAAGAAAAAGCGGTTGACGATTGGCAGAACATTGAAGTGCCTGTTTTAGATGAGCCAGCTCAATCTACAACGGCACCGGTAGAGTCTGATGTGCCCGTTACTACATCAGAAGTACCTGCAAGCGATATACCTCAAAGTTAAAAGTATTACCACGCGGATGTGGTGGAATTGGTAGACACGCAGCCTTGAGGGGGCTGTGGCTTAGGCCGTGGGAGTTCGAGTCTCCCCATCCGCACCATATTAAAAAAAGGGCCGTAACGTGAGTTACGGCCCTTTTTTATTGTTGTGCCTTTGGCACTACCAGCTAGATTAGGCCATTTAATTTGAGTAATCATGAGTCAAGTTAGTCTTAAGCAAGTTACTAAAACCCTCGGCAGTGGCACAAATCGTTATTGTTTACCGGCGATTACTGTTGAATTTGCAAGAGGTGAATTTGTCGCAATCGTTGGGCCATCTGGTGTTGGCAAGTCAACCTTGCTCAGACTCATTGCGGGACTGGAGACCCATGACGAAGGGGAAATATACTTCGACGATGTCAAAGTTGATGATTTACCAAGCCATAAGCGTAACGTAGGCATGGTATTTCAAAACTATGCTTTGTTTCCGCATTTAACTGTCGCACAAAATCTCGGCTACGCGCTGAGCATCAAACACGCGCCTGCATCCCAGATTAGTAAACAGGTCATAGACGTCGCTCAACGTTTAGCTATTGGCGAATTATTAAATCGCTATCCCCGGCAGTTGTCAGGCGGGCAACGACAAAGAGTGGCAATCGGGCGAGCGATGTTGTCCAAACCACAGCTGTTTTTATTTGATGAGCCATTCTCTAATCTCGATCCTGAGCTTAGAAAACAGATGCGCCAACAACTAAAAAACTTGCATGAACATTTATCAGCGACCACTTTATTTGTGACCCACGACCAACATGAAGCGATGGCGTTAGCCCAGCGTATTTTATTGTTGAGCGAAAACGGTATTGAGCAATTCGACACTCCGCAAAATATTTACCAGCAACCTAATAATCTTTATGTCGCTCGTTTTTTTGGTGATCCTAAAATAAATCTATTTGAGGGTAGAGCAGATAGTGAGGGCTTGCATCTGCTGGGCAACGTTAATTACTGCCTAGAATGTCATGTGCTTGAATCATTGTTTAATACAAAATTGACTATCGCTGTGCGCCCTAGAGCATTCAAATTATCGACCAGTACCGTTAACAATAGCTTTATCATGCTAGTAGCAAGAATTGAGTACTTAGGTGATACGCAATATCTGTATCTACACCCCCATAGTGGAGTAGACGAGGCAACAATAGATGATGCCCAAATGATTGCTGTGGTAAATGAAATGTCGGTAGCGTTAAACCAACGGGTTTATTTAACATTTGAACTAGCTGATATCTTGCTGTTTGACGAGAATAAACAGCGTATTTCAATCTAGAAATTGACAATAGCGATTACCCAAACGTCGTTGCTTGATAAACGAAATAGCTTAATACGTATGCTGTGCCTGAGTATCGCTAAATGAGGGCTACCCAGAAGAACTTTAATCCCTTCGCATACTGTACATGCTAATGGGTCTGAGGGAATGCCAATCTTGTAATAAATCAATAAGCTATTCATTACTATCTAGGCTTGCAATCAAGCGCAAAATCCGTACAATACGGCGTCCTTTTATCGAGTAGTAAATCTGCTCGATAGTTAAAAAGGTACATAAGTTAACGTTAACGCTACAACGAGTTTGAGGCATTTATGGTTACTATTCGTTTACAGCGTGGTGGCGCGAAAAAGCGTCCATTTTATCAAGTAGTGGTTGCTGACAGCCGTCGTTCACGCGATGGTCGTTTTATTGAAAACATTGGTTTCTTTAATCCTACAGCACAAGGTCAAGAAGAGCGTTTGCGTCTTGATCTAGACCGCGTAGAGCATTGGGTAGGAAATGGCGCAGGCTTATCCGACCGTGTTGCTCGCTTGGTTAAAGATGCACAAAAAGCAGCTGCTTAATTGCAATTGTTAAGAAAAATTGAGGTATAAATGAGTCACGCGTCTGACACATTAGTGATGGGCAAAATCGGTGCACCTTACGGTGTTAAAGGTTGGGTCAAAATCACATCATATACCGATGAATTAGACGGTATTTTTGGTTATTCTCCTTGGCTCGTGGGTCAAGACGGTAATACTAAAGAAATTGTCGTTGACCAATGGCGAACCCACAATAAGGGATTGGTCGCCAAACTGGTTGGGGTTGAAACAAGAGATGATGCTGAAAGTGTCAAAAATCTCGACATTTCAATTAAAGCACAGCAGCTACCTCAATTAGATGGTGATGAATTTTATTGGAGAGAGTTAGTCGGCATGCAAGTGGTAACCGAACAGGGTTACAACTTAGGTGTCGTGAAAGAGTTGTTTGAAACGGGTGCGAATGACGTCATGTTAATCAAAGCCAATTTAAAGGACGCTTTCGGTCAAAAAGAACGCATGGTGCCTTATTTAATCGATCAAGTCGTTAAACAAGTGGACCGTGAGGCGAAGACCATTCAGGTTGATTGGGATCCGAGCTTTTAATGAGTTTGGATACGCAGCGTTGGTTTGGGGTAGTGAGTCTGTTTCCCGAAATGTTTCAGACTTTTACCGAACAGGGCGTGACAGGACGAGCCGTTAAGAGCGGTATGTTAAAGGTAGATTTCTTTAATCCAAGGGATTTTACCCACGACAAACATCGTACTGTTGACGACCGACCATATGGTGGCGGCCCAGGGATGCTGATGATGGTTCAGCCATTATTAGACGCAATTCGTGCAGCCAAACAGGCGGCCGAGAAAAAAACTAAGGTGATTTATCTCTCACCTCAGGGGAAAACGTTAACTCAACGTGGTGTTAAACAGCTTTCCGAAAATGAAAGTGTAATTCTGGTCGCTGGTCGCTACGAAGGTATTGACGAAAGAGTGATAGAAGCCGAAATAGACGAAGAATGGTCTATCGGTGACTACATTCTCAGCGGTGGTGAGTTACCCGCGATGGTGTTAATGGATGCTGTAGCAAGACTGGTACCCGGCGTTTTAGGGCATGCACAATCTGCCGAGCAAGACTCGTTTAGCGACGGTTTGCTAGATTGTCCGCACTATACACGGCCAGAAAATTTGCACGGTCAATCAGTTCCTTCTGTATTGTTGAGTGGTGATCATCAAAAAATCAAACAGTGGCGCGAAAAGCAGTCGCTAGGTAGAACCTGGCAACGACGCCCTGAATTATTAAACGACCTAGCTCTGACTGAGGAGCAGCAACGTTTGTTAGATGAATATCAACAAGAGTTGTTGCAGCAAAATGGCAGTTATTCTGGGATGAGAGGATATGATGAGTAAAGTCAATCAAGATATCATCAAGCGCATTGAAGAAGCTCAGTTAAAAACTGATGTTCCTGCATTTGGCCCTGGTGATACAGTTGTTGTTCAAGTACGCGTTAAAGAAGGCGAGAAAGAGCGTCTTCAGGCATACGAAGGCGTTGTAATCGCTAAACGTAACCGTGGCCTACACTCTGCTTTTACAGTTCGTAAGATTTCTAACGGCGAAGGTGTTGAGCGTACGTTCCAGACCCACAGCCCTGCAATTGGTTCAATTGCTGTGAAACGTCGTGGCGATGTTCGTCGTGCTAAGCTTTATTACTTGCGTGACCGTTCAGGTCGTTCTGCACGTATCAAAGAAAAGCTTAACTAATATTAATTTTGCGTTACCGTTAACTTATAAAAAAGCCCGCATTTTGCGGGCTTTTTACTGACTTGATTTTAGGACGTGTAACTGACTACTTCTGCTTCAATACTATCACTGAGCATAAAATAGAAACGTCTACCTGGGGTTTTGTGCCCATCCCCTCGAAAATAACCTTAGCTAATTTTCTGTCGATTTAGTGTACTTACTAATATCAATGTGCCGGTACCGCAAATATTTATAAAGTGTACTTTTCGATATTCTCAAGTGTTCGGATATTTCTTTAACACTAAGCTCACCTTCTGTATATAAAGTAGAAGCGACAATTGCTTTTGAGATCGCCGATTTACTCAATCCAGGTTTGCGACCACCTAAACGACCTCTTGCCCTTGCAGCAGCAAGACCAGCTTTAGTTCTTTCTTGAATAAGCTCTCTTTCAAACTCGGCAATCGAAGCAAATATGTTGGTAATGAGTCGACCTTGAGCCGATGTGGTATCCACTGGGTCATTCAGGCTTTTTAAGCCAATTCCGCTTTCACTTAATGTATTTATTAACTCTACGAGGTGTCTTAATGATCTACCAAGCCGGTCAATCTTGTAAACGACCACAATATCCCCGCTACGAAGGTGAGATAACATTTCGTCCAAGCCTTTGCGTTTTGCTTTGGCACCCGAGACCACATCATAGTAAATTTTCTCACATCCTTCTTTTTGAAGTGCGTCTTCCTGCAAGTTGAAGTTCTGCTCTTTTGTACTTATGCGGCAATATCCAATTTTCATCATCATTTGTTCACTTAATTCACGATAGTTGAGAATAGTGTACTTTGATTTAATAAACCAGTATGTCGTACTACCTTAGGTCAATAACTATGAATTTGTAGCGTGCACTATCAAAGTTCAATTAAACGCTGGTATTTTCATACTTTTGTCATGACTGATAACTTGCCATATTCGGTATTACGTTAGATGGTTTTTCGAATTTAAATGAACTAAATTTGATAATTAAATCAAATTTGCCGCTAATGACAGCAGTTGCGACATAGCTGACCACTGCATAATACTAAAATGACAAATGATAATATTTTTATGGTGTGCTCTCCTGCATTTGTAAATCATGGGTTTACTTTGCATTGTTTTTTGAATCTCTACATATTTCGTCTACAAACTCAAATTCCAAAGTTGTATGTTCAAGAAGAAACGGGCTTAGTCGTGTTGATATTTCATGCTTTATTTCAATATATTCTTGTTTATCAAAATAATGGTTCACTACTAAATGAGCAGTAAGTACATGCCTTTCGCCATCAAGGGACCACAAATGAAAATGATGAATGTCTTCAATAAACTGCAATGTTGATAATTCATTTCTTATTTTTTCTTGCATGGCTTGCTCTGGTGTTGCCTGCAAAAATAGACGTATTGCAGTGCGGAGGTTTTTTAAGACATTAAAAAGAATAAATAACGTAAATCCGATTGAAAGTATGGGATCAAGTATTGGCAGTTCGATAAACATTAAGACGATAGCGACAATTAGCACAGCTACCCAACCTAAAACGTCTTCCAGTAAATGCCAATTAAGTACACGTTCGTTTAATGTTTTCCCGTCACTTAATTTGAAGGCAGCATAACCATTAACAGTCACCCCTAATATCGCTAACCACAGCATGCCTTGAGCATCAGGCATCTCTGGCGATAACAATCGAGGGAATGATATGGTTAACACCCAAATTGACCCCGCTATTAAGACAACGCCGTTAATAAGCGCACCAAGTAAAGAAAAACGGTGGTAGCCGTAACTAAACGTTTCATCATGGTTTTTCTTGCTGAGTTTATTTAATCCCCATGCGAGACCGATGGATAAACTATCTCCTAAATCGTGAACCGCATCCGCCATGATTGCGGTACTGTTGGTTAACCAGCCGCCAATAAATTCTATAATAGTAAAACAAACATTTAGTATAAATGCCCAGCCAATACGACTTGAAGACATATCTTTAGGAATATGACTGTGTCCTTTGCTAGTTGGGTGTTGATGTAATTTGTCGGACATTACTTTCTCCTATAAATTGATATCCCGCAGCGAATACCTGCGGGATATCGAGTTAAAGCAAACAGTTATATTTACTTTAACCAAGCAGAACTACCTTCTCATTTCTTCAATCCGACCTTTAGAAAACCAACCATAAAGTACGGGGAGAACAAATAAAGTAAGGAAGGTCGCGGTGACCAAGCCACCCACAATTACCGTGGCTAATGGTCGTTGTATCTCAGAGCCTACACCACTTGACATGATAATAGGTATCAAACCAAGTGCGGAAGTAATCGCGGTCATCAGTACTGGACGAAGTCTTGATACAGCGCCTTCGTAAACGGCTTTGGCAATATTTTCCGTACCTGTTTGAATGCGTAAATTAATCGCTTCAACCATAACCACACCATTTAGAACAGCAACACCAAATAAGGTAATAAAACCAATCGAGCTAGGCACAGATAGGTATTGACCAGAAATATATAAGGCGACAATCCCACCAATCATAGCTAAAGGTAAATTAACGAGGATGAGCATGGCTTGACCAACACTGGTAAAAGCAAAATATAATAGCAACGCAATAATGCCAATAGAAAGTGGAACAACAATATTGAGGCGTTGCTGTGCTCGTTGTTGGTTTTCAAATTGACCACCTATATCGACAGAATAACCGGGAGGTAAATCAACCTTACTTGCAATTGCTTCTCGAATATCCTTTACGACACTCCCCATATCTCGGCCTTGCACATTGGCTTGAATAACGACGCGTCGCTGGACATCATCTCGGCGTACCTGAGGTGGCCCTGATTCAATAGCAATATCAGCAACATCACCCAATCTCACCCATGCACCTGTTGGGGCTTGTAATCGTAAATCAGCAATACTTTGTTGCTGATTTCTAAACTCTTTGGCTATTCGCAGGTAAATGTCATAACGCTCATTTCCATTAATGACTTGTCCTACTTCGTGGCCACCAATACCATTACGCACTAATCTCATCACATCACCAACCGATAAACCGTATCGAGACAATTGGCGACGGTTTGGTCTAACGACTAACTGTGATTCACCTGCTATTGGCTCCATAGCGACATCCCTTGCACCATCAACACCTTGAATAGCATTAACTATAGCCTGGCCCTGCTCAGCAAGGATATCGAGATCAGCCCCAAATAGTTTTATGGCTAACTGCGCTTTAACACCAGAAAGTAATTCATCTACTCTTGTTGCTATAGGTTGAGAAAAATTCAGAAGTAAGCCTGGGAATTGCTCAAGCTTTACTTCCATCAAACCTTGAAGTTCATGGCGTGTTTTAGCGCTGGTCCACTCTGGAGTTGGTTTGAGACCAATATAGATCTCAATATTACTCACTGGCTCTGGATCGCCACCAATTTCTGCTCGACCAATACGACTGGTAGCATAAGTTACTTCCGGAAATTCTAGTAATATTTTTTCCAATTTAGGTGAAACGGAGAGGGCAGTCGCTAAGCTGGTTGAAGGGGCCATTGTTACACGTAAATTAATAGTGCCTTCTTCAAGCTCTGGCACAAATTCAGTACCTAAATTTGGCACTAAAAATAACGTACCAACAAGCAAGGCTCCAGCCCCGATAAGAACTACTTTTTTGGCGTTCATTGCTTTTGTTAAACTGATGCGGTAAAGCTTTTCTAGCACACTAACGAAAGGACTGGTTCGAGCTTTAAAACCTCGTTGAAACAGGTAACTGGCTAACGCGGGTACAACAATGAGTGATACGGCCAAAGACGCCACCATAGCAATCATAATACTAATCGCCATCGGTTGAAATAGTTTACCTTCTACGCCTTCTAAGCTAAACAAAGGTGCAAAAACCACCATGATAATAGTTACGGCAAAAAATACAGGCTTAGCTACTTCTCTAGCGGCAATTTGTATACGCAAACTAACATCGGTATCTTTTTCGACATCAAAAGGGTTGTCACTGTCATGCATTCCTTCATGACGACGGTCTGGCTGACTGAGATGTTTGAAAATATTTTCCATCATCACCACCGCACCATCTACCATCATCCCTATAGCTACCGCTAACCCACCCAGTGACATTAAATTCGCAGACAAGCCATTGTAAGCCATGATCATTAATGCCATACCAACAGAAAGCGGGATAGAAATAAGTACCAGTAAAACTGCGCGTACATTCAGTAAGAAAAGCACCAGTACAATAACAATAAAGGCAAAAGCCAAAATCAATGCCTGAGAAACTGTACTGACGGCCTTTTCAATGAGGTCTGCTTGGTCATAAATGGGTTCAAACGTCACACCTTTTGGTAGGGCTTGTTGGATGAGCGGTATCCTGTCTTTTATGCCATCAATGGCAACTTTGGTATTTGCCCCCATACGTTTCAAAACAATACCTGATACAACTTCACCTAGAAACTTGCTTCCGTTAGCACCGACACGTTTTGTCATCGTGACCGCGCCTTGTCTAATTTCGCTTCCAAACTCAACAGTTGCCACATCAGCAAGATAAACAACAGTACCTTCAATTGTTTTAACAGGAATTTGTTTTAGTTCTTCAATACCTTTTTCATCACTACTTAACCAACCAACGCCTCTAATAATAAGTTGCTCTTGGCCTCTATCCATATACCAGCCACCCGCATTTTCATTATTGTCATCCAATGCATTAGCAATATCTTGTTGAGTTAATTGGTAAGCAAGCAAGCGAGAAGGATTAATATTGACTTGATATTGTTTAACATTTCCACCAAAGGCTAATACATCAGTTACCCCGTCTACTGGCATTAATAATAATTTAACCACCCAATCATTTAGACTTCGAAGTGACGTACTGTCATAACCAGAGTCTTCATCAGCGAGTAATAAATATTGATATACCTGCCCCAAACCAGAGGTGTTTGGACCAATTTCAGGTGTACCAACACCTTCAGGTATTAATTCTTTTGCTGATTGCAATCGCTCAAAAACCAATTGACGAGCAAAATAAATATCAGTGCCTTCCTTGAAGACAACCGTAATACCAGACAAACCTGTTTTAGAAATAGAGCGGACTTCTTCAACATCAGGTAAGGCATACATTACCGCTTCAATAGGAAAGGTAATGAGTTGCTCTACTTCTTCCGAAGCCAAACCTGGGGCTTCAGTATTAATGGCCACCTGCACGTTGGTTACATCTGGAAATGCATCCAAATTCAAACGCGGAATAGTAAAAAAGGCCGAAGCCGTTAACGCAACCAAGGCAAGTATCACCAATAATCGGTTAGCGACAGACCAGTCAATCAAACGATTTAACATGTGTTAGTTCTCCAATTATCAATAAATTAATGGTTATGCGCGTCAAAACTGCCTTTGGCAATTTCCGCTGCAACATAAAAAGCACCCGTTGTGACGACTTTAGTACCTGCGGGTAAACCCTTAATTTCACGCGATTTTCCGAGTTGTCGTCCCAATTCAATTTCAACACCTTTAAATTCGCCATTTTCTTCAACAAAGACCATCCAATCACCATCACTCCCACGCATTAATGCTTCTTCAGGTACAGCCAGAACCTTTGTGTCAGTTTCAAGGGCAAAATATATATCAGCAAATAAACCAGGATGAAGCTTATGACCGTCATTTTGAACCTGTAAACGTATAATGCGTGTGCGAGTTACGGGGTCTATGGTATGAGCTTTTTGAGTAACAGTAGCTATGTATGTATTGTTACCTACATTTACTTGCGCCTTTGAATTTTCGGGTAAGTTCAATTCCATTGATGGAGCTAAACGTGCTTCAACCCATAACGTGTTCTCATCAGCTAAATCAAATAAAGTGCCGCCTGACTCGATGCGTTGGCCTTGACGAAAATTATCAGTTAAGACAGCGCCAGAAGTCTCTGCGTTTAGGGTGTATTGCCCCAGTTTTTTAGTGTTGGTAGCCAAAGAGGTAATAGCGTCAGCTGATAAACCAAACGCTAATAATCTTCCAATGTTTACCTCATAATCGGTTTGAGCTTCTATAAAACGTTTATCACCTACCGCTTTTCGACCCAGTTTTTGCACTCGTTTCCATTCTGAATCAGCGATTCTATAGCTGGCTTGCGCCTCAGCCATTGACTCACTGAATAAGGTAACTAAGGGCTGATTAATCTCAACATGGTCACCTAAAGCAACATGGCGTTTTAGGATGACGGAATCCACTCTTGGTGAAACTAAATAACTGGTATAGTCATTCGCTTTTATCTCTCCTTGAGCATAAATACTGAAAGCCATCGCCTGAGGCTCTAGAACGGTTATGTTAATTTCTGCTAAGTTCAATTGTTTCTTTGAAAGTTTAACTCCTGCACCTTCTTCTTCGTGTTCATTTTTACCTTCATGTCCATGCCCATCGTCTTTTTCTTCTTCGTGCTCATTTTTACCTTCATGCCCATGCCCGTCGTTTTTTTCTTCTTTGTGTTCATTTTTAGCTTCATGTCCATGTCCATCATCTTTTTCTTCGACATGCTTTTCGGTTTTTTCAGATGATTGAACATTTGCAAATGTCGCAGTAGTTATGGTTGTTATCCCACAAAAAAGTGCGGCCAGCGTTATTAATTTAGTTTGCTTATTCATATGTTTATTCCAAAATTTGTTCATTGACTATTAATTATTGAGAGTGCCTTTAATAATCAAGGCTGAGATAATTGTTGGATCGCGGACTTAATTTGCCCCACTTGTAATAGCCAATCTATTTGGCTTAATTGAAATTGACTTTGTAAGTCAATGCCCGCTTTAAGACCTTCAGCACGCTGTTGTAATGCAAGTAAATACTCTGTAGTACTCACATCACCGCTTTGCCATTGCTTTTGCAGTAAGTCGCCACTACGTTTACCTCTTCCATCCATCAATTGTTGCCAACGTTGATAGTTTATTTGATAAGTGAGCAAGGTGTCGGCACTTGATTGGATAGCAAACCGCTGTTTGCGCATAATGGAGCGAAAATTGGCTTCGGCAGCTAATGCTTGTTGATTTGCAGCCCGAGCTTGTGCTGAAAAATTGTTGCGAATATTCAGAGGCATTGAAAACGTTACGCCAAGCACATTTTCTCGTTGATTTTTACCTGCATTAATGCCGATAGTAGGGTCCGCTTTAGTCTCCAATAATGCCAGTTGCGCTTCACTTTTAGTAATTTGCCATTGTGCTTTTGCCGCTAAGACTAAGGGATGTTGTTCAAGCCATTGAGGTGAAATTTGAATATTGGTGATAGTTAAACCTTGCGCAGGTAAAACCTCTTTATTCGGCGTCCAATCTCGCAGTAACTCTTTGGTTTGGGCTTCCGCTTGTTTTAATTGAACTTGTGCTTTTGCGGTTACATTCAACATTTGAGATAAACTTAAAAAAGTAAGTTCGGCATCTACTTGTCCAAGATCACCTGCTTTTTGACGATCCTTAACTAAATCAAGTAAGGTTTCCAACTGCTTTTCTTGTTCTTGGGCTATAACAGCTTGTTTTTTAGCTGCTTGCCAAGTAACTAACGCTTGTAAAGCTTGCGCTGTCTTTTCTTGAACAAGAAAGTCAAAGTGTTTGCTTGCTTGAGTTAAGCTAAAGTTAGCTTGTTGCTCTTTCGTTTCTCGCTTATCCCACCAATCAATAGTTTGACTAACACCAATTGAATAATTATTACCGTCACCTTCTCGTTCATAACCAGTCTCTAGTTCAGGATTATAAAGCGGTTGCTTGTTTCCTTCCGCATTTGAAAAAGCAGCATTCATTTCTTCTTTGGCAGCAATAATATCGGGATGTTTGTTTACTTGCATTGACAGCCAAGACGTCGATGTTGGTTGTGCATTGACTATTTGTATATTGATTAACATAGCTAAAGACATACCGACGCATAGCACAGCGCCAATATTTTTTTGAAAAAATATTTTCATAAATTAAACTCATATTTATTTAGATAGTGTTAACTGACGACAGTAAAATCGTAAGTAGACACGAATATAAAGGTGCTCAGATAAACTGAGCGATTCAAATAGAGTTAACTTATAGGGGGGATTATTGGGTTATCAGAGTATGCATTAGTATATTGAAATGAATATAGGTATTGATGAGCTACTAGTTTATCGTGATCGACACTAGCTTTAGTTTGAGTCAACCATTGAGTATGAAACCCATGGCAGTGTCCACAGTGATGACAGTTCTCAAAATTATGTTCACCTTCAATTGGTAATTCGTTATCAACTATTTGGCGATCAGATTCATGAGAATGTTCAGTTTGGATATGTTGTACATCTAATACATGCGTTTCTTGTGAATTGGCAATAGCTACAAACGATTGTATTACAATCGCAAACGCTAATATTAAATTCAGAAACTTATTTTTCAAAGAGATAACCTTTAAATGCATAAAAAATTATTAGAACATTTCTTACAAAATTCGTCAATTTTTTTCGAATAAGAGTATTAAAAATTAACTTTAGATTAATGGGTCGTTAAAGTCAGGTATTACATTATGAAAAGAAGTCTCTTCTACAGGCACATTTCCCATTTTGGGGGTATCCTTACTCATGACAAGCTCCTAAATTGATATGGTAAAGAACACACCATTTGGCGATAACAGATGCAGTAACGTAAAGTAAACGCTACGTTATTCACGATGCTGCAAATGCAATTATTTTTTGACCTGCACAGCAGGATAGGTCTTTAACATCCTTATTAAACGTTTGTGCACACAGTTTCAAACCCTCTACGATCGTTAAATAAGGGAATAGTTGACCTGCAAGTTCCTCTACTGTCATGTTGTTATGTATGGCTAACGCCGCACTTTGAATTATTTCGCCACCTTCATGTGCAAGTATTTGAGCACCACCTCAGATAAGTCTGTTTGAATAAAAGCAGTTCATCATCATAAACAAAAGCAATATTCAAAACTGGTTTGCAAAACAGTGGGAGACGCTTGTTTTGAATTCTGAATTATGTGAAAACAGCTAAGTAATAGATGACAGTTTGCCGACAGGCGGGACATTATTGATATAAAAGAGATGTCGCTAGGCAAAATATGAGGCAAGATATATTTTCATTTTATGAAAAATGACGTTTTATTTTACCTATACACTTGTTAAAAATAATTCAGACCACATCATTGGCTCGATATATGTGAAATGGCTTCACGTGCATCCAGTTCGCGAGTGCCGTTGCCGGTACGTAAGAAGTATTTAGATACCTTTTCCTCGTGTAGGTAAACAGGTTCGGCCGATGATTCAATCACGACTCTGCAGACATCTTTACCCTCAATCTTATAAAATAAACAGTGAATATTTGAACAATAATTTGCACCTAGTCGAGTCGTCACAAGGTTCATAACAAAAAGCTCGAAGCCATCACGATTTTTATTTTTAAGCGTTGCGTAATCAAACTCCAGACCTGATATCTCGCCATCGTCAGTCACGCCAATAAGCAGGCTACCGCCGCGATGGTTCATAAAGCCGGTGATAGCCTTGGCGATTACGCTTTCGAGCGCCCGATTGAGTTTGTTCTGGCGAAAATCCCAACGCAGCGATGCCTTGAATTCCTGATGCTCTCCTTCTCCACTTGCAATAAGCGCGGGCAGGTTTTCGGATAGCTCATGTTCGAGAAACCGCAATGTCCGCTCCTGGCGGTTAAGCGCCAGGTGGTAAAAAGCAAAAACTAGACCGACACTCCCCCCCAATGATGGCAAATGCCAGGCTCATCGGCACCATTTCCACTACAAATGCCGACTCCATGCGACCCATAAGGAAGTGCCACAAATTCTCATCCTTTGCCCCCATGTCATGTTTGAACTCAAACCAGTAGACTATTTTGGTTAAGGGATGCAGCAAGACAATACCTATGATAGCGCCAACCAGGGTATGAATTGTGATCACTCGATGTTTTTTCGACAAAGACTTCATTTTAATTTTCACTTTTAATTTTGGCGATTTAATGTCCAAATCTGTAATTCCAGAACAGTTAAGCATTTTATTGAGAAAATCAAAAAAACCAAATGAAAAAGCGATTTGAAATTATGAGAAAGGGTCCAGCCTAAATTACTCTTCTAAACATTGCTAATGTTTAGTGCCACTGGCGACGATAACAGATACGTCAAAGATTTTGAAAGGCCTAAACTCCTCAAAAGTGAACGAGTGGCATCTTTCTTCCAACAATGTCCAAACTGGTCTTCGACAGTCTGCCGATCCAATCCAGTTTATAAAACGTGCACCCAGCGTTAGATGTCGGGCGTACACATCCAAAATTACGAAGCGTGTGCCAGGCATACAGGTATCAAATATCTGTTCACACACTTTACGCCAATTTGCTAAACACGTCAGTCCAAGCGAAAAGAAAACATGGGTTGGCTGTTTCGCTGAAATTGCTTCTACTGCTTTTTTGATTCCTAAGGGGAGTGCGAGATCGGACTGAAGAAACACAACGCTTGTATCGACACTAAGCTTGTTCGCACGGTGTCTTGCTTTGTTTAGCATTCCATCCGAGCCATCGACACCCAAAATAATACCGTCATCTCGGACAATCTCAGCAAACAGAGGAAAATCAACACCGGTACCGCAAAAAACATCCAGTACAGTCGCACCGTTTACTAAATTTAGCTTCTCGATAGCGACTTTGCGAGCACGTTTATAAAAAAAGTCGCCTATTGTCGCAGCATCATAAAAGTGGGAAAATGTGTCATACCAGCTTTGTTCGGGCATAATTATTCCTATCGGCCACATTTGCGTTGAAACTGACAAATTTTCTACTAATTTCCATTATCATACTACTTTCTTAACACTTTGAATTTAATAATTATATAGAGCGTATTGGTAGTAATTTGTACAAAACAACCACCACCGTTGATTACTTGATTCTGTATTCACCAACAGGAGCTGATTGTCCGGAATGCTGCAATTTCCGCTAGTTCAATCAAGGTCGAATGACGATCCGCAAATAGCACTTTTCACTCGAACATCGGCACTGAAAATCCTCAAGAGCTTACGTCAGCTATCAGGCATTTTTTGTCCATTAAATTTATTAGAAGTATGCATGGTTGTTATGTGTCGTATACAGATAGTTTGTTAAAAGTCACTTTTCAAAGGCTCAATACCACTCAACAGCTCGGCTAAATCAATCTCTGCTGTATTTTTGTTAAATGCATATTCACCATTTAAGTTAATATGCTGCCAAGCAACCGGAGAAAGCCTCGAAATAGCCTCAACAATATCCTTCCTACCGGTTTTTTCATGTCGTTTTATGAAAGCAGACAGCAATGCTGAATTGTAGTAAATAATGCAGTTTGAAATCAAACGAGCGCAGTCGTTCCACTGAGAAACGTCGTAGTCATTGCCACCACGAAATTTGTTGCCGTTCACAGATGTTATTGCGCGTTTTAGCTGGTGATAGGCCTCACCTCTATTAAGTGCGTGCTGAACATAGTGGCGAAGTGTTGAATTATCAATATATTCCAACACGTAAATAGACTTTATTAAACGGTCATACTCATGTAACGCCAATAATGTGCGGCTTTTGCCATTACTAAGTTTTCTCACGATAGTGCTTTGCGTGCCGGTCTTGCGGCTCAATGAGCACATTATGTGCTGTATATTTTCCCATTCGTCGATGATGAGTGACTGATTGATATCTTTTTTGAGTCGAATATGACCGCCATCATCTTCTGTCACTTCAAATAATTCGAAGAAAATGTGTTTCATTTTGGCGTACCGAGGTGCGAACGAATACCCAAATAAATCTAAAATGGCAAAGTTCACCTTATTGGTACCGTGCGTATCAGTAGATAAAACATTTGGTTGTATGTCAGATGAATTGTTGTAAAGCAAATCAAATGCGAAGTGTCCTTCATACTCGTTAGCACCGATAACGCGAGCGTTAACTGGTACATGGTTGGAGACTAAGGTGATGGCCGAAACCCCTTTACTTTTTGAAAAGTACTTTGATGAATAACGGGCTTTAAAGGTATTGATGCGGCATTCGAATTTCTGGCCGTCAATACTGGAAAACAATTGATTATCGGCAACCTGATAATAAGAAAATATCGGTAGTGTCGCGATTGCATTTGATACAGCATCATTGGCATTAGTGAGAGTTTCATAGCGGATATAGCTATCATCCACGCTGCGTAATTTCCCCATTGAACGGTCAGAAATATTGGCCATTTTATATAAACCATAATTGGTGCCGTTTGCCAAAATACACGCAATTAAGTCTTCGTTGTCCACTGCCGATTTCTCTTTATTAAGTGAAATATGACTGAAAGACTTTAAAAACCCTGTCTTTTGGTGCACGAACAACATCAACTCAACAATACCCATGTGCTTAATTTGATTGTAAATGGGATTTTCAACCGTCTCTTGCCATCGTTTATTGGGTATAGACCATTTGAGCTCAGTTTTCCCTGGCACAAGCTCAACATATTGATTGTCACCTTTAAATATATGATGACTTGCTTGCTCTAAAGTGTGCGTTAGTAGCCCCATTTTATCGTCAAGCGTGTGATTAATCGCTGCTTTCAGTTTCTCAAGGCCAGTGCTCTGAATTATCTCATCTTTTCTTTTCCAGTCCTTTGCTTGTATTAGATCAGCATGTAAACTTCGATTGTTGACACTTTCCTTAACCGTAAGTTGATTGTTTTGAAACAACTGCTCTGCTTTTTTGTAGAGGAAAAATTCAAAGCGATTGTGTGCATTTTTATGATTGTCGGGGTGTAGAAACGGCTTATCATTTTTGGGGCTAATTTCGACATCAATCGTTTTTAACGCTTTACATTGTCCAAGCTCAGCACGCCCTGTTTGGAACTGCGCGAGCACGTTACCAGTTAACGCTGCAAATTCAACGTCAATTGCTAAGAATAACAGCCGCAGTAGATTTCTTATCTTATTGGTTTGCGTGTCAATGTATTGCCATTCATATTTCCGACCGTCAAAGTCATTTGTATCTAAGTGCTCACTCAATAACTGAATATTTTTTGCAGATATCAGTTTAAATGCCTTTTTACGCACCTCACCAAAGCTTAGGTCGTCTTCTATAGCGCCATCAACAAAATATTTGAGTAAGTTACCGGCAGACTTCAATTGAGTCTTAACAATGTCAAAATCATCAGAAATTCGCTGCTTTGCAAATGTTTTTGCAGAATCATTCAGCTTTCTAACAGAATAAATGAACGCGGCAACTAAATTATCATTTGTTTCTCGGTACCGAAAAAATAGATAACAAATAAGATATAGGAGAGTTTGGCTATCCTCATGCCTGCGTAGTTTGTAAACCGATTTATGCCTTACTAGTGTTGCATAATACTCAAGGTTTTTAGGCGACAATGCTAACTCTGAGATTACTGTTTTTACGATAGGGTATAAATTCCTTATTATTGAGTGAGTTTTCAGCTCTTGTGTTATCTGACTTTGCGAAAAATCTTTAGCCACCTTTTTAATCTTTGAGAGTTCGGTAAACGTATTATTTGACCTAAGCAGGTTAAGCAAAGTTTCTTTAGTATATGAGCTAAGATGCTTATTAAGGATATCGTCGATTCGCCTTCGTTCAATTGAAAGAACGGAGGAAATAACATCCTGAAGTGTCGTATAGCCAGCAAGTGCAAGCGTGTTTTGCCCAAAATATGACAAACACTCGTCAAAAATGTACCTTGGCTCAACGCTGATTTTTGCAACATCTTTTAGTCTTTCCAATAAACCACTTTTGTCCGCGCTGTTTCGATATGCAGAATATCCTGTATATTTGAACAATCTGTTTATTAATTTGGTTTTCGTTGTCGCAGATAAGTCGTCGTTGCTCATCTTCTTGTTGCTGAAATATTTTTCTTTAACATAGTTTACGTCGTCAACGACATCATGAAATGAAAAAGTAAAAACGACAGGGCGTGCACGGAAATAACCAAGCAATAAAATGAAATATACCCTGGTTTCAATTCGCCTTAATTCATTAACAAGTTTGTGCGTTTCATTATCGAGGGAAAAATAATCGTCTCTTTCTTTATTATTGAAGGCTGGAAGGGAGTACAGCTCATCTATTTCGGACTGTCTAAGAATTTGAATGCGTTTTGTGCTTGACTGCTTAATGTTGTTTGCCTCAGTTTGGCTGGTTGCTGAGAAATCACATTAACGTATCTGTGTGAAAATTACTCTAAGGTTATTTTCGAGGGGATGGGCACAGAACCCCTACCTGGTTCATAGTTACCATGGTTAAAGGTTTCAAAACCTAGAGACATGACGTTTTTTTCAACAACATCTAAGTCATTCACCAATATTCCTAAGTGGTTTACTTTACCAACATGACGGTGATCGATTTCTGCATCGATAAATTGCTTTGGCTGATAAAGTGCTAAGTACGCAGTCTCTGAGCCCACATGTACAGTATAGCCATCGTCCTTGGCTGGACCTGACCAGCGAATATGCCAATTAAATAACAGACAGATTATATTGGCTATTTTGTCCGGATCGGTGACGGTGAGATTAACATGCTCAAACATGGCTGGGCGCATAATGATTCCTCTTTCATTGCTGGATTATTGTATGTAGGGAGTTTAATATCTAAAGCTAACTTTAGATCAAGAAAAATGTTGAGATAATTCTTATGCCCCCGGAGCCTTTGGTCAGTATTGGATTTATTGCTAAGCGCACTGGCAATGCGGTGTCTCTTATTCGCTATTATGCTAATCAGCAACTCATTCCTTTTGTTCGTACTGAAGGGGGAAATCGCGTATTTCCTCGCTCAGTGATAAGGCGTGTTTCTTTTATTTTGATCGCCCAAAATATGGGTTACAGCTTAGAGGAAATTCAACTCTTGCTAAGAGCATTGCCGGATAATCGTACCCCCAACAAAAAAGATTGGGCTCGCTTGAGTGAGATTTTTAATGCGCATATTGAGCAACGCATTGCGGAGCTAAATCAACTTAAATCTTCGCTAGCGGGATGCATTGGTTGTGGTTGTTTGTCGCTAGAAAAGTGTCGCCTGTACAACAAAGAAGATAAAATGGCATCAGAAGGGTCCGGGGCGCGATTTTTACTTGGCGATAGTCCTGTTCTTTGAATTACTATGCTAGAACGAAAGGTCGATAGTTTTGTAGATACGCAAACTTAAATCGCTACAGCGATAAACAAAAGATTAATCCACTTAATGTTTAAAAAGGAATGGCTAATTGGCTGTCACACATTTATCTACCAGCATGCATCCCCGTAACCTCCACAAAGAGGGTTACCCCATGACTGAGTTGTGCCAAGCGTATCCCGCGTTAAAGCGCCACCTAGTTAATGCAAATAGCGGCAAGTTAAGCATTAACTTTGCACAGCCGGATGCCGTTAAGGCACTAAATGCAGCCTTGCTCATTTATTATTACGGTATGACAGTGTGGGATATACCTGAAGGATACCTCTGCCCACCTGTACCAGGTCGAGCAGACTATATTCATGGTATAGCTGATTTACTCGCAAGCGATTACGCAGGGAATATTCCGACCGGTAAAGAAGTTAGGGGGTTAGACGTCGGCATTGGCGCTAATGTTATTTATCCCATCATAGGGAGCCACAGCTATGGCTGGTCTTTTGTTGGCAGTGACATTGATGCCGCATCGGTGAAGTCAGCAAATACGTTAGCACGTCTGAATCCTAGATTAACCCCGTTGCTTTCGGTACGTAAGCAAAATAATTCTGCGTATATTTTTAAAGGTATCATCAAAGAAAATGAACATTTCGCCTTTAGCATGTGTAATCCGCCTTTTCATAAATCACCAGAAGATGCTGCACTTGGCAGCCAACGCAAAACCATAGGTTTAAAAAACAATCGTTTAAAACGTACCTCGAAAAATCAGTCACATTCTGCGTTAGCCCCACTTAATTTCTCGGGCACTGGTAATGAACTATGGTGTGAAGGAGGGGAATTGGCATTTATTCAACGTATGATCAGCCAGAGTGTTGAATATAAAAGGCAGGTTAAATGGTTTACGTGCTTGGTGTCTAAAAGTGCCCACTTGAAGGCCATTAAAACAAGTATTAAATACTATGGTGCCGCTAAGTTCGTAAAAGTTGATATGGGACAAGGGCAGAAGCAAAGTCGCTTTGTCGCATGGACCTTTAATGACTCGTTCGCCACATAAAAATGTACCAATCCCCCTAAGGAGCAAACATGCAAACATTAACCGAAAAAGAAAAAATGCTCAGCGGGGAGTATTATTTCCCAAGTAATAAGGTCCTACAGCAAGATCGAGCTAAAGCGAAAGCAGTATGCCAGCAATTTAATTTGGCCCCGGAATCTGCCAAGAAATCTGCGCTTAAGGCTCTACAGGGTTTATTCGCAGCCTCTCCTAATTCTTGGATAGAGCCAACATTTTATTGCGACTATGGTTACAACATTCACATGGGTAGAAATTTCTATGCAAATCATAATGTGGTTATCCTTGACGCTGCGCCAGTGACTTTTGGTGATGATGTCATGCTTGCCCCAGGGGTTTTAATCTCGACTGCATCTCATCCACTGGATGCCAAAAGGCGTAACAAGGGTCTAGAAACAGCGAAGCCTATTACCATCGGCAACAGTGTATGGATCGGCATGGGAGCAAAAATCCTTGATGGCGTTACGATTGGTGACAATGCAGTGATTGCTGCCGGTGCGTTGGTCAATAAAGACGTGCCTGCTAATACTGTGGTGGCGGGGGTACCTGCTGTCGTGATCCGCCAAATCGAAAACGAAGATACGATATCTGTATAATCAGAGTTCTAAAGGGGAAGCTAAGATAAATGAATTCCCATAGTAAAAAATGGCCGTTACTCGCTGAGCGTTTGTTGGCGACTCTTGAATCCCTGTTGTTAACATACCCCGAAGGAATAAGTGAATATGACTTACTTAGGAAATTACAAGATGATCAGGGTAGCGACAGGATTTTTAGCCAATTATCCCTAAAGGATCCCCTGCGTCTGTTTCAAAGTCATTTTGTGCTATTTCACGTTCTGTATAAGTTACAACAAGATTGGCGCGCCTGTGGCCTAGGAGATCTTACTATTCACACCCTTAAGATCCAAGCCGTTGCATATACGCCTGCCGCTTATGAAAATACGCTACTAGCGGCCGACTTATTAGCCGAGTATTACTTAGATTGGCAAAATTTGCTACAGACCACAGCAGAGGATGTAGACAATCTGTTTGATGACTTTTGGCAATGTTTATCGAAAGATAAAAATGGCGTGAGCCATCAGCGTTCAAACGAAACAGCTGAGCAACTGTTATTAAGTTACGCCGCGTTAAACCTTCCAGTTAATGCCAGTCTTGCTGACGTTAAGCAGCAATATCATAAATTGCTCCATCAATATCATCCTGATAAAGGTGGCCACACCTGTGATGCGCAAAAGGTGCAAGTGGCGTATGCCTATATACGCCGTTTTGGATAACGCATTTCTGAGTCGAAAAATTTTCTCGAGAGCATTTTTGGGCTTTGCGACATGTATAAAAAAGCCCTGCATAGCAGGGCTTGAACGTTAAAATCGGAGCAGTCAATACCATTTTTACTGGTTTTTTGCTGCTTTTAATTCCTCTTTAGTCAATAAACCGCGGCGCTCGAGTAATGGCCACACTTGAGGATCCTGGCCTCTAAAACGGCGGTACATGATCATTGGATCTTCAGTGCCACCGGTTTCCAGCACATGTTTACGATAACCGTTAGCGGTATCTTGGTCGAAAATACCGTTTTGACTAAATACTTGCCACGTATCGGCATCATAAATGTTTGACCAGATGTATCCATAATAGCCAGAGGCATATCCACCAGAGAATATATGTGAGAAGTAACCTGTACGGTATCTAGGAGTGATTTGCGGAATTAATCCAATCTCATCCATTGCCGCTTTCTCAAATGCGTCTGCATCTTGCTCAGTGGCTGTTTCAAGGGTATGCCATTTCATATCCAGTAAGGCAGCCGCCATGTATTCTGTGGTGGCAAAACCTTGGTTGAATTTACCAGCCGCTTGAATTTTTTCGATTAACGCTTGGGGGATCACTTCTCCTGTTTTGTAATGCTTGGCAAACTGCGCTAGCACTTCAGGCTCCATCATCCAGTTTTCCATTACCTGGGATGGATACTCTACGTAGTCTCGTGGCAAAGAAGTACCAGTCTGTGATTGATAATAACCGTCTGATAGTAAACCTTGAATGGCATGACCAAATTCATGGAACAAAGTAGATGCTTGATTAAATGTAAGCAAAACGGGTGCATCACCAACGGGGCGAGGGTAGTTGAGTACATTGAAAATAATCGGTTTAACGTTCTCGCCAAACATTTTTTGCTGTTTACGGTAGGAGTTCATCCAAGCGCCGCCACGTTTGCTCTCACGCACGTAGTAGTCAGCCATGTATATGCCTATACTTGATCCGCCTTTATCAAAAACCTCAAAAGTGCGTACATCAGGGTGATATTTTGGAATATCTTGACGCTCTTGAAACGTTACACCCCATAGCTTTTCTGCGGTGTAAAATACCCCCTCACGAGTAGCATCAAGTGAAAAATAAGGCTTGGTTTGCGCTGCATCTAGATCGTAGCGAGCTTTACGAATTTTCTCGGCGTAGTACCACCAATCGTAACCTGCGAGTGTGAAATCACCCCCTTCGGCTTTGATAATTTTTTGCATATCGGCGGCTTCGTTTTTGGCTTGGGCTAGTGCCGCAGGCCAGACTTGGTTAAGCAAGCCATAAACATTCTCAGGGGTTTTTGCCATAGCCTTTTCAAGCACGAAATCCGCGTAGGTTTTGTAGCCAAGTAGTTTAGCTTTTTGATAACGAAGGGAGGCAATTTCGGATGCTAATTTCTTATTATCGTTAGCGTTGTCATTATCGCCCCGTTGAATGTAGCCTTCATATAAGGCTTTACGCAGTTCACGGTTATGTGCATAAGTTAAAAATGGATTTTTGCTCGGGCGATGGGTAGTAAAGACCCATTTCCCATCGTGATCTCGCTCTGTGGCAGTAACCGCTGCTGCTGCAATAATATCTTCTGGTAGACCAGCGAGATCTTCTTTATTGTCGATAACCAATTCGAATGCGTTGGTTTCAGCGAGTAAATTTTCACCGAATTGAACAGATAATTTGGATAACTGACCGTTTAAGTCGCGCAGTTTAACTTTATCAGGGTCATTTAAATTAGCACCGCCACGCACAAACGACTGGTAGCTATCTGCCAGCAGCGTTTTCTGGTCAGCACGAAGCGTTAACTGCTCTTGCTGTTCATATACGGCTTTAACCCGAGCAAAAAGAGCAGCGTTAAGGTAAATATCATCGTTCAATGCTGATAAACGAGGTGACATTTTCTTAGCTATTTTTTGCATCTCAGGCGTTGTATCGGTGCCATTTAGCGCATAGAAAATAGTGGTTACATGACTCAGTGTTTGACCTGATTTTTCCATTGCCTCAATAGTGTTCTCGAAGCTGGCGATTTCGCTATTAGCGGCGATGTCTGAAATTTGTTGTTTATTTTGCGCAATCGCGAAATCAAATGCCGGTTCGTAATGCTCGATCTTAATCTTTTCAAATTGCGGTACGCCAAATGGCGCGTTTGATTCGGTTAACAATGGATTGTTTTGCTGTACTGATTTTGTTTTTTCTTGATTACGTTTTTGTTGTTGAGTTAGCGCTTCATTTACTTGGCTGTTGGTGTCTGGTTGACACGCAGCAAGCATGACAGCCAGTGCGATTGGGCTGAGTATTGCTTTGTTCATATGGATCCCTGATATCAGTGTAATGACGACTATGTTGTCGTTCGTTTTATGGCCATTGTGTCGTTGCAACGGTTACGACTAAAGACTATCGCGATCAGTTGTATAACCGCAAATTTGTTGTTCTATACTGTGTCAACAAAGTGTAAGAGTTGATGTGCAGTTATAAGCGTGGTTTATTTTTACCGCTAACGTGTGGGTATTTTGCGCAAAATAGCGATTAAACAAATTAAGCCTTGCGAAAAAAATAATGAACTGTTAAAAAGTCAATTAAATTACATAAAAAGTTAATTTGCAGTTGTAATTATATGTTTACATTTAATTGGCCGCTTACTTTGAATTTGTCATTTCCAGTGCGACTGCTTTAGCAGATCGTGTATTACCCATCACTACTGTGAGTCAAGATTATGTTACGCGACAACATTAACAATATTAACGTTACCTCTGAACAGGTACTGATTACCCCTGAAGCATTGAAGCAAGAGCTTCCTGTGACTGACCATGCTTTGTCAGTTATTCAGTCATCACGAAAAATTATTTCCGATATTATTCATCGCAAAGATCACCGATTCTTGCTCATCAGTGGACCTTGTTCGATTCATGATATCGACGCTGCAAAAGAATATGCCCTTAAACTTAAAGAGATGCATGAATCCTGTAAGGATACTTTGTATATAGTCATGCGAGTGTATTTTGAAAAACCTCGCACCACTGTGGGTTGGAAGGGCCTCATTAACGATCCACATATTGATGATACTTTCGACATTGAAACCGGCTTGCGCAAGGCGCGTGAATTGCTGATTTGGTTAGCTGAATTGGAAATTCCTGTTGCAACTGAAGCACTTGATCCGATTAGTCCGCAATACCTTGCAGAGTTATTTAGTTGGTCAGCTATTGGTGCTCGTACCTCTGAGTCACAAACTCACCGTGAAATGGCCAGTGGTCTTTCAATGCCTGTTGGCTTTAAAAACGGCACTGACGGTAGCCTTGATATTGCCATAAATGCACTGCAATCGGCTGCATCAGGTCACAGCTTCATGGGTATTAATGGTCAAGGGCAAGTCAGCGTAATCAAAACTCAGGGTAATCCTGATGGTCATATTATTCTGCGCGGCGGCAAGCAGCCCAACTATGACTCAGTTTGTGTTGCTGATTGTGAAGAAGAAATGCGCGCTGCAAAACTCAGTGCAGGTTTGGTGGTTGATTGTAGTCACGCAAATTCAAGTAAAGATTATCGTCGTCAGCCGTTAGTGGCTAAAAACGTGGTTAATCAGATACTTGAAGGTAATCAGTCGGTGATTGGGATCATGCTTGAAAGTCACTTGAAATCGGGCAATCAGAGTAATAAAGGTAAAACGGCTAGTGAGTTAGAATATGGAGTTTCGATCACCGATGGTTGTATTGACTGGGAATCAACAGACGAGTTAATTAACCACATGCGTGATAAACTCATTACGGTATTGCCATTGCGGTTAAATAAACTCCACAGCCCGGACTAAAAGGAACTTAGATGTCAACCGAACTTGAAAAATTACGCAATCAAATCGACACAGTCGATTCTGAATTAGTGGCGTTATTGGCAAAACGTGCTGCGCTAACTGAGCAGGTTGGCATGTATAAAAGTAAGGTTGGCTTACCTATTTATGTTCCCGCTAGGGAAGCTGAGTTAATCGAACAGCGCTGCGCGCAAGCAAAGGCGCTGGGCGTGCCACCTGCTTTGGTTGAGGATTTATTAAGGCGGATAATGCGTGAGTCTTATCACACGCAAAATAAACGCTACATGTGTTGTGCGCCAGAAGTGCATAAAATTGTCGTTATTGGTGGCGCAGGTGCTCTAGGGCGAATCTTCGTTGATATGTTCACTCGTAGCGGTTACACGGTCGACATTTTGGAACAAAAGGATTGGGCAAGAGCGGATGAGATATTTGCGCAAGCAAATTTAGTCTTGGTTGCCGTGCCCATTCAGTTGACGGAACAAATTGTTGCCAAGCTGGATAATCTGCCAACTGATTGTATTTTAGCGGATATTACCAGTACCAAAGCCGTTCCACTCAAGGCAATGTTGGCTGTCCATTTGGGGCCTGTGGTTGGTCTACACCCAATGTTTGGACCAGACGTTTCCAGTATGGTCAAACAAGTTGTGGTGGTCTGCCACGGACGTGGTGAAGAGAAATACCAGTGGTTGCTGCAACAAATGCGAGTTTGGGGCGCTGCGTTGCAAGAAACCGATGCTCAAGAACATGATGATGCCATGGTCTTTATTCAAGTCATGCGGCACTTCTCCAGTTACGTGTTCGGTGCGCACCTGCTCACTGAAAACCCGCCACTTGATCAGTTAATTTCATTGAGTTCACCTATATATCGATTAGAGCTTGCAATGGTCGGGCGATTATTTGCTCAAGACCCTGCTTTATATACAGATATTATTTTTAACAATAAAGACAGTGTTGCTGTGCTTACTAGCTTTAGAGATACATTTGATAATGCACTTGATATGCTGAAAAAGGGCGACAAAGCCGCATTCATTAAATTGTTTTTTAAAATAGGAGCCTGGTTTGGGGATTACTCGAAACAGTCTTTAGTCGATAGCAAAAAGTTACTCCTTAAAGCCAATGATGACCGTACAATAAGTGAGTAGTGATGGTTTGCTGGTTGATTTTCTTTGCTGAGACACTGTTAGGCTAATGGTCTCAAAGTTACCTAAATGGGTTGAATACGGCGCTTTTGTGCTCGCTCTCATTGCTGGTAGCGTAAACGCCGTTGGTTTATTAGGCTTTACCCATCAAGCCATTTCACATCTATCAGGTAGTGCCACGCTTATCGGTGCAAGCATAATAACGGCTCCGCTGACGGACATGCTACATCTCGTTGCCATTTTATTTAGCTTCATGTTTGGGGCGGCATTTTCCGGTTTTTTCTTACGTAGCCGCACACTAAAGTTATCCCGTCATTATGATTCTCTGCTGCTTGTTGAAGGCGGTTTACTCCTGATTTCTATCTGGTTACTTAATGGCAATTCAACTGCTGGACATTACACTGCGTCTGCAGCCTGCGGATTACAAAATGCTTTGGCTACTACCTATAGTGGTGCGATTATTCGCACCACACATATGACAGGGATATTCACCGATCTGGGTATCATGTTAGGTGCGCGTTTACGTAATGAAGTATTTGATAAGCGAAAGGCTATTTTGTTTTTACTACTGATCAGTGGTTTTATTAGTGGGGGCCTTGTGGGGGCAAGCTTATTTGCAAGAATAGGGTTTAATGCTTTGTTGGCCCCTGCATCTTTGTGTTTTCTTTTAGCCTTGGGTTATCGATTTTATCGAACCGATATGCAAAAAGGCGCTAACTAAGCACCTTTTCTACTTGAGATGAGCCTATCCTAATTCTGCTTTCACATAGTAGACAAGACCCTTGCTACAACTACCCCTCCTGCTTGTCTTGAGCCAACGCCGTTACAGCTGCAATCTTAGTGGGATTGATTTCATCATTCGGGTAACAACCCAAAACCTTGAAGTATCGGGTGGTGTTTTTAAGTTCTTCCAGTGCAACCTGCATGGGACCGTCTTGGATATTCCCTTCTACATCTATGTAGAACATCTCTTCCCAAGGGTTACCCGTAATCGGTCTGGATTCTAACTTTGTCATGTTAATGCTGTTGTTTTTAAGGATCAACAAGGCTTCTACTAGTGCCCCGGATTTCTGCACGGTTGACATGACTAAGGTTGTTTTAGCTGGGACCTGTAATGGCACATTGACCGGTTGACGAGCGACGACAAAGAAACGGCTGTGGTTTTCTTTCTGATTAGCTAAATTTGACTTTATGGCATGCAAACCATACAACGCGCCACCTGCTTCGCTACCAATTGCGGCAACCGTATCACTTTGCAGCTCGTTAACTGTCATCATCGCCGCAGAAGTACTGTCACAGGTTATCACCTCGACATTACCAAGTTCGGCTAGGAAATGACTACATTGAGCAAACACCTGCGGATGTGCGTATAAGGTTTTAATGCGATTTACGTCAGTGGTTTGAGTCACCAACAAAGCATGCTTGATAGGGTGGGTCAATTCACCAATAATAGATAAATGCGTATGTTGCAGTTGGTCGTACACTTCATTGATACTGCCAGAGGAGGTATTTTCTATGGGTAAAACGGCATAGTCTGCTTCATTGGTTTCAACCTTTTTAATGATTTCGCCAAAGCTCTGGCAACCTATTTCTAACAGTTCACCTGGACGTCGAGAAAAGTACTTTTGTGTTGCTAGGTAGCTATAGGAGCCTTTATCGCCTAAAAATGCCACGCGATTAAGCGGTAAACTGCTACCAGGATTCGCACGTGCAGCGAGTAATGCTTGTTGATTAAGCACTGAGTCTTCGATGATGACATGAAATAGCTGAGTGACGTAATGGGCATCTAAGCCATGGCCTTGGCCGCGCTTAATAAGGCTAACAAGTAGTTGCTCTTCTCGTTTGTGATCTCTTACCGGAATATGATGGGTAATTTTGGTTTCAGCAACCTGATTTGTGCATTGCTGACGCTCAGCTAACAGTTTTAATAACTGTTGATCAATTGAGGTAATTTGTTCTCTTAGTTTATCTAGCTCCACGACCGACATTTTATTCACTTCCATAAATGGGTTAAAAAGCCTTTAAAGTAAGGCATAAGTTCTTTGTACATAAATGATTTAACACAGGCTTGGTGCGCTGAAACTATTATCAGTTGAATACACTGGGTTATCGAATCTATTAAGTCGAGCGTTCAATGTCAATCTTTACCTTATGCCAAAAAGTCCTTTAGAGTAGATATTTCCTATAAACCAGCTAAAAGAAGATGTTTTCCTTTCGATTTTACTCTTCAAGAAGGGACATAAGTAACATTTTGACTTGCTCGACTTCGAATGGTTTGTCACACAAGGCATTCACACCAGTCTGCTGTATATTGGCCATATGCAAGCTATTTACCGATTCTGACGTCACCATAATAATGGGTATATGGGAAGTTTCGGTGTTAAATCGAATGAACTCTGATAATTCGCGCCCATCCATTTCAGGCATATTGTAGTCAGTCACCACCAAATCAAAGGTGTTTTCTTTTAGTTTTGTCAGGGCCATCGCCCCGTTTTCAGCTTCAATGATCTGGGCTATTCCTAGCCCTTGCAATACACGCTTTATATGATTTCTCGCTAGTTTGCTGTCGTCCACTAACAGCACACGAACTTGGCGTACATCAAATAAATTTAAGTCTAATTCTTCGGTGTTTATTAAGTCCAAAGAAGCCTTTAACGCGCGAGATAAGTTTTCGGTGCTAAAGGGCTTAGGCAACATTGCCGCAACGCCAGCCTGTTTAAACTCCTCGAGCTTTTCAGCCCGACTTTCACTCGACACCAACATAAAAGGGATAGCACAATGTTCAGGCGAATTTTTTATTGAAGTCAGAATATCAAGGCCCGTTCCGTCTTCCAGATACATGGAACTGACCACTAAATCAGCCCCCTGTTTGTTGATGGCTTCAATGGCTTCTTTTACATTACTTACTGCATTGACGTTCTTTACATCTTCTTTGTGTAGTAAAGCACTGATAATTTTGCGTTGAGTGTCGGATGGCTCGACTAAAATAATGCTTAAGTCAGCTAATAATACTTTTTGCATGGTAAACCTTATGGTAGAGATATTTAACGGATTACCCGCCAGCGAGTTTGACAGTATGCCCACGTTTTTCTAAGGCTAATTTTATTTTGTCCCTATTATCACCCTGAATTTCTATCACCGAATCTTTTACGGCACCGCCTGTGCCACACATTTTCTTTAACTCGGAACATAACGCTTTAATCTGCGTAGCGTCCATGTCCATACCTGAAAGGGTGGTGACTCCCTTACCTTTACGACCTTTAGTTTCCCGGCGGATGCGGATAATACCGTCAGTTTTGACACTAGATGGTTGAGATTTTTTCGGGGCAATTCGGCCGCCGTCAGTGCTATAAACAAGATTGTTTTGGCTCATTTTCACTATCGCTTTAGCTTAAGGGAGTAGATTTAAAATGTGATTCTATTAAAAAAAACGCAATATTTATAGGCAAATTGAGCAAACTGCTATTTAGTACATGAGCAATGAAGTGCCGCACTAGGGAGAGGAATTAGCACGAGCGATCCGGTGGGGGGCTTGATCAACATGGTATCCAGCTAAACAGGCATGGTTGCTTTGCACACAAGATTATTTACTGTGGTAAGCGAACTGTATAATAATGCACTGGCTCATGGCGTGTTACCGTTAGATTCCGAGTTGAAACACTCACCGGATGGTTTGGAGGAATATTTTGTACTGCGGACACAGCGTTTAGTGCAATTGAAAAATGCCAATATTAAGCTCAGTCTTATGATGAGCCGACCGAACGTTTACTCAAAATAGTGGTGAGGGATTCGGGCGGGGTTTAACTACCAACATCACTTAATTCCGGCCGATTTGCAGGATTGCTTCGGGCGAGGAATGCAGCTAGTGGCTGAATTAACAGGTTCGGTACGCTATTTAGAACGCGACAATGTAGTGGAAGTAATATTCAATTTATAAAGGTGAGAATATGCAAACAACAATTAGAAAAGCACAGGTTAGTGACATCGAGGCTTTGGTTAATTTTAATCAATTAATGGCCAAAGAAACCGAAGGTAAGCAACTCGACGGTGACATTTTAACGTTGGGCGTAAGTAATCTTATCAACGATGCCAATAAAGGTTTTTATCTGGTCGCCGAAGTTGATAAGCAGGTTGTAGGTAGTTTGATGGTGACTACGGAGTGGAGTGATTGGCGTAACAGTGAATTTTGGTGGGTGCAGAGTGTGTATATAGTGCCTAAGTTTCGTCGCAAGGGTCTATATAGCGCACTGTATAATGAGGTTAAAGCTTTAGGGGATAAGGCTCAAAATGTATGTGGCTACCGCTTGTATGTTGAGCGGGAAAACCGTGTTGCCCAACGTACTTACCAAGCACTGGATATGGAAGAAAGTCACTACCTTATGTTTGAAGGCAAATAAGCTGAATCTAATTGATAATAGTTCTCAATTGGGGTAGGCTGGTTAGTATTCGTTACATATTAATTTGATACAGGATATGGGTTTGAAACGTTTTTTTAAATTAGTTGCGCTAGTAAGTTGTGTTTCTGTTGCGTCTTTTGCTAATGCACAAGAGCTAAATGTTTACTCGGCACGCAAAGAGGCTTTGATTAAGCCTCTACTGGATAAATTTAGTGCCAGTACAGGAATTTCGGTCAATCTGGTAACGGGCAATGCTGATGCACTGATCACACGTTTAAAAAGCGAAGGAAAATATAGCCCAGCAGATATTCTCATCACGACGGATGTAGGTAGGCTATACCGAGCGAAAGAACAGGGCCTGACCCAAACCATTGATACCACCTCTTTTAATAATCTGATTTCACAGAATTATATTGATCCCCAAGGCCATTGGATTGGATTTACCCTTCGAGCTCGTCCGTTAATGGTGGCACCTGGGCGTGTTGATAAAACCCAATTGACTCGCATGGAAGATTTAACTGACCCACAATGGCGCGGCCGGATCTGCGTTCGTTCTTCAAGCAATATCTATAATCAATCCATGGTGGCGGCCATGATCGAGCAACTGGGGGAAGACAAAACCCAAACTTGGTTAAATGATTTTGTTAAAAACTTTGCTCGTACACCAAAAGGCGGTGATAGAGATCAAATTAAAGCTGTGGTCGCAGGACAGTGCGATATTGCGATTGCCAATACCTATTATTTAGCCGGTATGGCAAGCGATGACGATGAGGCGATTCGAGAGACGGCTAGCAAGGTTGAGGTTATTTGGCCAAATCAGCAAGACCGTGGAGCCCACGTCAATATCTCTGGTGCCGCGATTGCCAAATATGCACCAAATGCCGCTTCTGCTCAGAAGTTAGTCAATTTCATGCTGCAGGAAGATTCACAAGTGTGGTATGCAAAAACCAATCACGAATACCCTTTGCGTCAAGGTGTAGCGCAAAGTGCGGTATTAACCTCCTTTGGTGACTTTAAATCTGAGAATATTGACTTGTCTCGGGTTGGTGAGTTGAATCGCCAAGCGGTAATCCTAATGGATAAAGCGGGCTGGAAATAACACATTAACTAATTTTTATACTTTAATTTGCTTCTACTGCTTTGAAAAAACGTAATTGGCGTGAGCCGTGGTTATGGGCCGTTACTGTCTTTAGTTTACTCTTGGCAGTGCCGGTTTTATTGATCTTCACCAGTGTATTAGTGCCGCAATATGAATTGTGGCATCACCTTTTTGAAACCGTGTTAAGCGATTACGTTTATCACTCCTTATTGATTGCATTCAGCGTAGGTGCGCTTACCTTAATTTTAGGTACCGGCTTAGCGTGGTTAGTTGCCCGTTATGAGTTTTCTGGCAGGCGTACACTGCAATGGCTTATTTTACTTCCCATGGCGATGCCTGCTTATATCCTAGCTTACACCTATACTGGCATGTTAGATGTGGCAGGGCCGCTGCAAACTCAACTGCGAGACACGTTCAACTGGACGTATCATGATTATTGGTTTCCTGATGTACGTTCGCTTGGCGGTGCCATTGTGATGCTTTCTTTGGTGTTATATCCCTATGTGTATATGCTGGCGCGAACGGCTTTTAGTGAACAGTCCGCCAGCTTTTATGAAGCAAGTCGTAGCATGGGAGTGAGTGGTTTTGCATATTTTCGCAAAGTAGCGTTTCCCCTGGCTCGACCTGCTATTTTAACGGGCACTGCGCTTGCTATGATGGAAGCATTTGCCGATTATGGAACGGTGCAGTATTTTGGGATCAGCACTTTCACCACGGGTATATTTCGTACTTGGAATGGCCTCGGAAATGCAATTGGCGCGGCACAATTGGCCGCTGTCCTTACCAGCTTTGTATTGGTCTTATTGTTGATAGAAAAGCATTCCCGTCGCAGGTTACGTTACTTTCATCAAGGACAAAATCAGCACAGTGCTAAACGGCTAACATTGTCCCCAGTACAACAGCTTTGGACCGTATTATTCTGCCTGTTACCGGTTGCCTTAGGCTTTATTATCCCTAGTGTGCAGTTGACTTTTTGGGCTATTGAGCGTGCCACTAGTCAAGTAGATGAGCAGTTTGTTAATCTCATTTGGAACAGTTTTTATTTGGCCGCCAGTGCCGCCTTCATTGCTGTGGGCTTGGCGATACTCTTTGCTTACGCAAAGCGTTTGCGCAGCCATTGGTTGCTCAATAGTCAGGTTCAACTTGCTAGCTTGGGCTACGCGATCCCCGGCACTGTCATAGCCATCGGAGCAATGTTGATGCTTAGTGCTGCAGACGATGCCCTTAACCAGTTAACCGAAGCCTTATTCGATACCAGTGTAGGTTTAGTCTTTTCAGGTACCCTAGTGGCTTTGTTATTGGCTTATTCGGTACGCTTTTTAGCTGTGGCTTTACATAACGTAGAAGCGGGATTACAGCGTATTAAACCCAGTATGGACGATGCGGCGCGCGCTATGGGGTTATCTCCCTTTGCTGTGCTGCAAAAAGTGCATATTCCACTATTGCGCGCCAGTGTGCTAAGTGCTTTATTGCTGGTGTTTGTAGATGTGCTTAAAGAGTTGCCCGCTACCTTAATTCTCAGGCCATTTAATTTTAATACCTTGGCGGTGCGCACTTTTGAACTCGCTTCTGAGGAGCGCCTTCAAGATGCTGCCGTGCCCGCTGTCGCGATCGTGTTGGTAGGCTTATTACCCGTCGTGTTGTTAACGCGAGCATTGGAACTAAGCAAAAATGAAGCGAATTAATCTTATGCAAAGAGTCGAATGTATATGCTCAGTTTAAGCAATATTTGCGTAGCTTATGATAATAAACCTGTGGTCAACAAGGTTTCTTTTTCGATTGAAAGTGGCGAAATTGGTTGCCTATTAGGACCATCTGGCTGTGGTAAAACCTCTATTTTACGGGCCATTGCGGGTTTCGAACCAGTTAGTGAAGGTGACATACACCTGAGAGGGACTTTAGTCGCAGGAGCGGATATCCATGCTGAACCTGAAAGACGTAAGGTCGGGGTGGTATTTCAGGACTTTGCCTTATTTCCGCATTTAAATGTGGGGCAAAATATCGCCTTTGGATTACACGGCCATAGTGCATTACAAAAATCTCAGCGGGTAATTGAATTATTAGCGCTCGTGGGATTACCGGATATCAGTGAGCGATTTGCGCATTCATTATCAGGCGGACAACAGCAGCGCGTTGCACTCGCTAGAGCATTAGCGCCTAGGCCTGACTTGTTATTACTTGATGAGCCCTTTTCAAGTCTTGATGCAGAATTACGGGAAGAGTTGGCTCAGGACATTCGGCGTATTCTTAAACATGAGGGCACCAGTGCATTATTGGTGACACACGACCAGCATGAAGCATTTGCCATGGCAGATGCTATAGGTGTGCTAAAAGACGGGCAGTTACTACAATGGGCCAGCGCCTATCAATTGTATCACCGACCAGCCGATAAGTTTGTGGCTGGCTTTATCGGTCAAGGTACCTTGTTGCCCGGAACACTGATTGACAATAGTATGCTGCAAACTGAGCTGGGTTTGTTTCAATTAACCGCACCGCAAGTGACCCAATTTGCTGGGGCAAAAATTCTAGATGTGCTGGTACGGCCTGATGATATTGTGCACGACGATAGCAGCACGAATGTGGCGATGGTTTTATCTCGCGCATTTAAAGGCGCACACATATTATACGAGCTTGCGTTAAATGATGATCCCGCGTTCAGAGTACTCTGCCTTGCTCCGAGCCATCACGACCATGAACTCGGTGAACGAATTGGTATTCGTTTAGATCTTAAACATTTAGTGATGTTTAACGCATAAACACAGGGTTTTATCGATACTTGCTAGGTATAACCTTGATTTCCCTTAAATGATCGTTAGATATAGAGCTATTGAGAAACTCGACTAGGAAGGGTAATGATCACTAAATTGGTTAATTGGTTTGAAGAGATAACGCGTCAAGAAATACAATCAGGACAGGGGAACAGCCAAGAAGTGGCGACCGCTGTAATATTGTATGAATTGATGCGTGCCGACGGCGAGTTTACTGATCAAGAGCAAGAAGCATACGAACAAGTATTGCGTTGTCACTTTTCCTTAGGTGAGAGCCAGTTAAGCGAGCTACTTAATCTAACCAAAGACAAAGCGGCTGAAGCCACAGACTTTGCGCAATTCACTCGAGTGATCAATGATGTGAGCTCTGGCGAGCAGAAGCGCGGCATCATCGATGGTTTATGGAAAATAGCCTATGCTGATAGCGTTCTGGACCCCGAAGAAGAGTACTTGATCAGGAAAATTGCCGACCTGTTATACATTCCCCACAGCCAATTTATTAAAAGTAAACTCGACGCAGCAGGACAGCTTTAACCGCTACTTGCATGGTGTTGCAAATATAAGACATGAAACCGCAGCGTAAATTGATAAGGATAGCTCCTTTCTAAAGCGATTGAGGATGAATGTTAATCACATTGTGCTAGATGTATTATATTCGCGACACAACCCCAGTGTTTGTAGCAAAAATACCCCACCGAATTTTCATATCCATATGATACTTAATGGTTTTTTATTGTTGGCTTGAAACTTGTTATACGAAGGTCGTAATCGTGCTTATCTCGACTGGTTCCTCGGGAATAATCCATGGATAGCGAGTACGGTGAAAATGATAATGGTCAAGACTAATACTGTTATTGGCTGCGATGGCGTTTGCAACTAATGACTCTTATCTTTTTTAGCTGAGCTTACGGGCCGCGCTGACTGCAAGGCATGGATGCCACTCATCATTTTTACAATGAACCCCTTTTTTGCCACATTGCATTGGATGTTAACCCCATGAGAGCTGTTTACCCCTTACTTATTACCTTATCCTTTAGCTTGCTGAGCATTCCCGCTTATGCCATTCCCCATCAATCTCAAGACGACATTCTGCAACGCCTGGACAAAAATGCCGATGGTCAAATATCCATAAAAGAGGCTGTTGCTGACCCTTTCATTCTTGAATCATTTAGCCGCATAGACATTAACGGTGACGGTATTATTAGCCGTCATGAATTAACCTCGGTGCATTTACGGCGCTCTCACGGTCACGGCTTGAACTGAGTCGACATTCAGCACTCATCTGGAGGCAGCCAGTGATATTTTCTGCCTAGTGGCTCAACCTTTTGTTATTATGCTGGCGAATTAGGAAGGATTAGATTGATAGGATTGCCAATGCAGCTCGGATCGTTACGCCAGCTTACGTTAGTCAGCTTTGCTCTTGTGTTGGTACCGCTTGTGGTACTGTTGTGGCACAGCCAAATAACCCTAGGCAGAATGGGCGAAATCGCCACTAACGAAGCCGAGTTTTCTGTTGCTATGGTGCGGCAAGTCAATAGTCTTGAGAGTTTTTCAGTGGACATTGAGCGCCTTATCCGTCAGTACCACGTTTTAGACAAGGCCGAACTGAAAGAACTGTCCGATAAATACATTCAGCGTTTTAGCGAGTCACTTGATAGCTTATGTCTGCAACTCGACGGTTCTGAAGAATGCAATGTGTTGACTGAACGCCTGAGATGGTTTCGTAGTTATGACCGATTGAGCGATCAATTGCTGCTCGACGCGCAGCTGGCAGAGTTTCGCCGAGCATTGACTGAATTAGGACAAAGTGTTGATTCACTGCTGGATGATAGGATCAAAAAGCGTCAAGCGTATGTTAGCTCGGTGCAGCAAACCCAAGCGTGGTTGACGGCGCTACTGGTGAGCATTAGCTTGTTGTTGATTATCTTTGGCAGTCAGCTGATTTTAAGACCGGTGCGTAAATTGGAACATGTGATCCAAGCTATTTCTCAACAAGAAGACGAGTTACCGGAGATTTCTAATTCAGGACCAAAAGAACTTATTTTGGTTGAACGCAAGTTACACCGTCTGGCTGACCGTCTGACTCAGCTAGAGCATTTGCGGCATGCTTTATTGCGCCACGCCTCCCACGAACTAAAGACTCCGCTGGCAAGTATCAAGGAAGGCTGCTCATTATTAACCGAGCAGGTGGTGGGAGAATTAAACGATCGGCAAATGGAAGTCATGTCATTGCTCAATAGCAGTACGGACAGGCTGAATACCTTGATCATGCAATTGCTCGATTACAATTTATTATTACAACAAGCCAAACCTGATTTTCAATGGTTTAAAACACCGACTTTCATGGATGAGTTTATCACTGATAATCGCTTAGCACTGCAACAGAATAAACATGAGTTAGCGACTAAAATTGAATTATCACAAGTGTATGCGGATGCTAATTTGTTCCGCCGTATACTCGATAATTTACTGTCTAATGCGATTGCACACGGCAGCAAAGGACGCCCTATTAACATTAAATTGTATCAACAGGAACATGTGCAAATATTAGATGTGGCGAACCGTGGACAAAAAATTTCGCCGGAACAAAGAGCTATTTTATTTGAACCTTTCAATCGCGGTGACGGCAAACGAAATGATCGTATTATTGGTTCAGGGTTAGGGTTGTCGATCGTTGCCGATTGTGCGCGTATGATGCGTGGTAAAGTTGAAATTGTCGACGTGGATTACGCGGATGTGTGCTTCCGCGTTTCGATCCCCTTAAGCGAGAAAAAATAATGAGTGCCAATATAATAAAAGCAGGGATAAGCTTATTCGTTCTAAGTTTATCTGGTTGTAAATTACTACCTGAGAACGATACCCAGTATGTTCAGAGCGACATCAGCAATGAAAGGACTTTCTGCTTATATCAATCTCCAGACGCCTCGGTTGAACATAATTGTGATGTTAATTATTGGTTGAGTTACTGGTTAGACATAGATGAAATGACCTGGGCACAACGTAAAGCCGAAATAGCGCTGTTATCCACTAGTCCTCAGGACCAGCTACGTAAAATTTTACTTTGCCAAGGCAAAGATACTCCCTATCAAGATAAGTTACGTTCACAGTCATGGGCGTTAAACCTGATTAAAGATCTTGATGGTGGTATGCAAGAGATCCTCAGTGTCATGGTCTATCACCCTAGCCAAGAATTACTTGAGTCAGAATCGGCAGTGGTGACGTTAAGTAAAATTAATGGCGGCCAGTCAATACGAATTGAAGAGCAACAAGAGTTAGTTGATCAACAACAAGAACAAATCGAACAACAGCGCAGCCAAATTGAGCAGCTTTTAAAGATTGAAGCATCGATTATGGATAACGCTAAAGGAGATCCTAAGTGAGTAAAGTTGAAGCGTCGTTAAAGCCACAGATATTGCTCGTCGATGATGACGAGAGTTTACTACGTTTGATGGCCATACGCTTAGAAGGTGAAGGCTACAGTGTACAAAGTGCAGAAGGTGGTAAAGACGCCCTGCGTTTGATGAATACCCAAAATTTTGATGTGGTATTGAGCGACCTAAGAATGCCAGGTTTAGACGGATTAAGCTTATTCGAAGAGATTATGTCCCTCGGCAAAGACCTTCCGGTTATTTTAATGACGGCCCATGGCACGATCCAAGATGCAGTAGAAGCGACGCAAAGAGGCGTATTTGGATTTTTAACTAAGCCAATTGATCATACTGAGCTACGAGATCTATTAGCTAAAGCGGTCAGTCAAAGTCAGGGGTCACAGACCGGCGATTGGCGGGAGCAAATTATCACGCGCTCCATGCAAATGGAACAACTGCTCGACCAAGCCCATCGTGTGGCGCAGCGTGATGTCAGCGTATTGGTCAGTGGGGCAAGTGGCACAGGTAAAGAGTTATTGGCTAATGCGATCCACAAAGCCAGTAAACGGGCCAACAAACCCTTTGTAGCCATTAACTGTGGCGCGTTGCCAGAAAACTTATTGGAATCTGAGTTGTTTGGCCATGCCAAAGGTGCGTTTACCGGTGCGGTGAATGAGCATCAAGGTTTATTTCGTGAAGCCGATGGTGGAACGCTGTTTTTAGACGAAATAGGCGATATGCCTACACCGTTACAAGTTAAGCTGTTACGCGCGCTACAAGAGCAAGTGATACGTCCTGTGGGCAGCAGTAAACAGATCCCTGTGGATGTACGTATTATTTCGGCGACGCACAAAAATCTGACCACTGAGATGAGCGAAGGTAACTTCCGTGAAGATCTTTACTATCGCTTAAATGTGGTGAATTTGACCTTGCCGACTTTGCGTGAGCGCTCTGAAGATATTCCTTTATTGGCACGCTACTTATTGAAAAAAAGCGCTGAACGCCATGAAGTACGTGTTAGTCGTTTCTCTGATGATGCGATGCAACTGTTAACGACCGAATTATGGCCTGGTAATGTACGCCAGTTAGTCAACGTTGTTGAGCAATGTGTAGCGTTAACACAAACCTCTGTCATTGCTGTTCACTTGGTTGAGCAAGCGTTATCTACGTCAGAGCAAAAGTGGCCCACACTAACCGAGGCTCGGGATGCATTTGAGCAGAGTTACTTATTAAAATTGCTTAAAATGACCGATGGTAATGTTACCCGGGCGGCTGAAATTGCTGGGCGTAACCGAACTGATCTGCATAAATTGATGAAAAAGCATGACTTGCATTCAACGGACTTTAAGCACGAGTAGTGTCTAACGTAAATGCTTAAAAAATAAAAACGCGAATGAGACTATTCGCGTTTTTTGCTTCTAGCGCCCAGTTTGACCATCTCCTATTAGGCGCTCGATTAAAGTGAAGTCGGATTAGTGCTACACATTTTTATTTCCTGCCTTACAATACGCAGCAATTTATTAAAGGGGTTGATAGCTAGATGCGAATAGCGTTAGGGGTTGAATACGATGGTGCCCGTTTCCATGGCTGGCAAAGGCAGAACGAAGTCATAAGTGTGCAACAACACTTAGAGGAAGCCTTAACGCGTATTGCTAACGAACCTATACGTGTTATTTGTGCTGGGCGCACAGATGCAGGTGTACATGCGACAGGTCAAGTTATACATTTTGAAACGAGCAGTCAACGCCCTGATCGTGCTTGGACATTAGGTGTCAATACCTACCTTCCAGACACAGTCTCGGTGCGTTGGGTGAAATCTGTGCCTGATGACTTTCACGCACGTTTCTCTGCTACCGCCAGACGTTATCGTTATATTATTTATAACAGTACATTGCGCAGCGCTATTTTAGCCAACGGCGTTACTCATATTTACGGCGACCTTGATCACGAATTGATGCATCAAGCAGCCCAAAAACTGGTGGGTAAACATGATTTTAGTTCATTCAGAGCCGTCAACTGCCAAGCAAAAACGGCCACTCGAACTATGTCCCATATACGGGTTAAACGTATGGGTGACTATATAGTTATAGACGTAAAAGCCAATGCATTTTTGCATCATATGGTACGTAACATTACCGGCACTCTAGTCGCCATAGGCCACAAGGAAAAGCCTATTGAGTGGGTTGATGAATTACTTGAGGTGAAAGACCGTACACAAGCAGGCATTACTGCATTGCCCAACGGCCTGTATTTAGTCCATGTCACTTACCCAGAAACGTTTGCGTTACCGAGTTTGAAAATGGGCCCATTGTTTTTAGCCGATGACTTCTAAGACCAGTTTTATTTTCGTAACTTTCGATAACTGTGTTTTAATACGGTTTAAATGTGCCTAGAAAATTAATCGTTGCGTCTGTCGTTGCATATCCTTAATAAAAACAACGATATGATTGCCCAAGAAGGTTTAATGTAATGAGTTGGATTGAAAAGATATTACCGCGTACTAAATCACCCACTAAAAGTAATGTGCCTGAAGGTATTTGGACTAAGTGCGCCCAGTGTGATGCGGTTCTATATAAAACTGAGCTAGAAAAACAGTTGGGCGTTTGTCCTAAGTGTAATCATCACATGCGCGTCTCTGCGCGAGTTCGGTTGAACCAATTTTTAGATCAAGGTGAGCGTGTTGAATTAGGTGCAGAGCTTGAGCCAAAAGATTTACTCAAATTTAAAGACTCAAAAAAATACAAAGATCGCCTTGTCGCTGCACAAAAGTCCACCAACGAAAAAGATGCGATGGTGGTCATGAAAGGGAAACTAAAGGGTATGCCCGTTGCGGTTGCAGCTTTTGAATTTGCCTTTATGGGTGGCTCTATGGCATCCGTTGTGGGTGCACGCTTTGTTAAAGCAGTCGATGCCTGTTTAGAGCACAATATGCCGTTGATTTGCTTTTCAACCAGCGGTGGGGCACGTATGCAAGAGGCCTTGTTGTCTTTGATGCAAATGGCTAAAACCAGTGCCGCGTTAGCGAAAATGAGTGAAAAAGGCTTACCTTATATCTCTGTGCTGACCGATCCTACCATGGGCGGTGTTTCAGCGAGTTTAGCTATGTTAGGTGATGTGAATGTTGCTGAGCCTAAAGCTTTGATTGGCTTTGCTGGACCTAGAGTTATTGAACAAACCGTACGTGAAACCTTACCTGAAGGCTTTCAGCGCAGTGAGTTTCTATTAGAGAAAGGGGCGATTGACGCTATCATCGACCGCCGTGAAATGCGCGATCGTCTACATGCAATGTTATCGAAATTGCACCATCAACACACTTAATACTCCAGTACGTTAATGACAATATTATCTTCTAAACAGGCCTCAAATATTGAGGCCTGGTCTTTAAATGAATGGCTTAACCATCTCAGCACTTTACATCCAAAAAATATCGAAATGGGCCTAGAGCGCGTTGCCGAGGTATTCAAACGACTTGATATTTCATTTTCAGACCAAATGGTCGTAACCGTTGCCGGTACCAATGGCAAAGGCACCACATGCGCTTTTCTTGAACAAGCGTGCCTAACGGCAGGTAGACGGGTAGGGGTATATAGCTCGCCGCACCTTATTCACTACACTGAACGGGTTCGTATTCAAGGACAAGACGCAGAAGAGCAAGCGCATTGTTTGGCTTTTCAAGCAGTTGAGCGAGCACGAGGTGAAATACCCCTTACCTATTTTGAATTTGGTACGTTAGCCGGTCTTAAACTGGTTCACGATGCAAATGTAGACGTGGCGTTACTCGAAGTAGGGTTAGGCGGCCGCTTAGATGCGGTGAATGTAGTGTCACCAGATATTGCAGTTATTACTAGCATTGATTTGGATCATCAAGATTGGCTTGGAGACACCAAAGAGCAAGTGGCGGTGGAAAAGGCAGGTATAATGCGAGCAGGGATCCCTGTTGTGTTGGGTGAGCCGATAAAGTACAACGGATTAATTAACGCTATTTCTCGGCTAAATGCCAATGCATATTGGCAGCATCAGGATTTTGATTATCATCTGGGGCAAAACCAATTCGATTGGCAAAATGATCAGGTAAGTTATACTGGGTTGCCATCACCGCATATTCCGGCGCAAAACGTATCCACTGGCTTACAGGTTATTCAACTGCTTGAATTGCACTTAAATCATTCTCAACTGACTCACATTATAGAAAACACACGTTTGCCAGGCCGATGTCAGTATATTGCTCAGTCACCGACTGTGATGGTCGATGTGGCGCATAATCCCCATGCAACCGCGTACTTGCTAAAACAGATCCGCATGCTTAGCTATAATAAGCTTTATCTGGTGGTCGGTATGCTCAAAGACAAAGATATTCGCGCCAGCTTAAAGGATTTTTCTGTACTGGATGGGCATTGGATGTTGGGCTCGTTAGATGTGCCTAGAGGGGCTAGTGCTTCAGACATTAAATCGGTATTAGGTAATGCACAAAAGGTGTTAGAGTTTGACTCTGTTATTCAGGCGTTTGAACAGGCTAAATTATCAGCGCAAGAGCAAGATTTGATCGTCGTTTTCGGTTCGTTTTTTACCGTTTCGGACATTCTGAAGTTAACAAATAAAGGATTAAGCAAGTGACATCTGCGTTGAAAAACCGATTAATAGGTACTGTTATTATTGTGGCTGTTGCGGTAATTTTTTTACCGGATTTATTGAGCGGTAAAACGCAAAGCGAAAAAGAGCTTTTTGTCGAGCTTCCAAAAAGGCCCGCCGTTAAAACGGTGCAAAGACCCGGTGGTTTTTCCAGTGAAGAAGTGGTTGGTCTCGCGACCCGAGATATCGAAATTGTTGACGATAAAGCCATTGACGACCAAGACCAGAATACGTCAACCAATGAAGTCTCCGAGGTGTCCGCCGCTGTCCCTGATACCACTGAGCAAAGTGTAGCTCAAGCGCCATCAACGATTGAGTCTGATACACAAGTAGAAGACAGTCAGGCGTTACTTGAAGGTGCTGGCTGGGTCGTGCAATTGGGTACATTTAGGCATAAAAAAAATGTGCAAGAGTTACTGACTAAGTTGGAAAAAGGCGGCTATCGTGCTTTTTCACGACCCGTACAAACCAGTAGCGGCACACTAACCAAGGTATTTGTGGGACCTGACTTGCAAAAAGACCGCTTAGAAAAATCGCTGAATAACTTGACTGAACTGACCCGTTTAAAAGGTCGGGTGACCCCTTTTACCATTCAGTGATGTGATTCCCTATAAAAGCAAAAATTAGCAAGATTTCAGCCATGATTTTTGGTAGTATGCGCGCGAATTTAGAGTCATGAAGTTGGGTTTAGGCAAGTAACCCACGTTATGCATCACCAGCGGATTTATCAATTTATATGAACTGGATAGACTACGCCATCATCGGTGTGATTCTGCTCTCTACGGTTATCAGTTTAATACGTGGATTTGTCAAAGAAGCCATTTCGTTGGCTGTTTGGTTTTGTGCATTCTTTATTGCCAGCCGATTTTACGCTGACTTAGCGACGTTTCTTACCAGCATAGATGATCAAACCATACGTAATGGTGTGGCAATCGCTATCTTATTTGTCGTGACCTTAATCCTTGGTGGATTACTCAATTACTTAATTTCCCAGTTGGTTCATTATACCGGCTTGTCAGGCACCGACCGCGCATTAGGTGCCATTTTTGGTGTGCTTCGAGGTGTGCTTATTGTTAGCGCTTTGCTATTTTTCCTCGATACATTTACCCCTCTAGCAGATGCTAGCGCGTGGCAAACATCATTGCTCATTCCAGAATTCAGTTTAGTTATAGAGTGGTTCTTTCAATATTTGCAAGGCAACTCAAGCTTTATCAAACCCGTATAAAAAGGTAACTCTCATGTGTGGTATTGTCGGAATCGTAGGTAAAAGCCCAGTTAATCAATCTTTGTATGACGCACTAACTGTGTTGCAACATCGGGGGCAAGATGCCGCTGGGATCGTCACCATAGATGAAGGCATATTTCATCTTCGTAAAGACAATGGTCTGGTTCGCGATGTATTCCATACTCGCCACATGAAACGACTCACAGGGCAATTGGGTATCGGTCATGTGCGTTACCCTACTGCTGGAAGCTCAAGTTCAGCGGAAGCACAGCCATTTTATGTTAACTCACCCTTTGGTATAGCCTTTGCCCATAATGGTAATCTGACTAATGCCCACGAGTTAAAAGACGATGTTTTCCGAGTCGCAAAGCGTCATATCAACACCACCTCTGACTCCGAACTACTGCTTAATATCATTGCCCATGAGTTACATAATTGTGAAGGGTTAACCCTTACGCCTGAAGAGGTGTTTAAAGCGGTGACGACTGTCCACAAGAAAATACGTGGCGCGTATGCTGTGGTGGCAGCCATCATTGGTAATGGTATGTTGGCCTTTAGAGACCCTTTTGGTATTCGTCCTTTGGCATTGGGTAAACGCAAAACTGAGTTTGGTGATGAGTACATGGTCGCCTCAGAAAGTGTTGCACTTGATGCGGTGGGTTTCACTTTTATACGTGACGTTGCGCCAGGCGAAGCCATTTATGTCACTGAAAACGGTGAGTTACATACTCAGCAGTGTGCCCATGGTGCATTCAACGCACCGTGTATTTTTGAATTTGTGTATTTTGCTCGTCCTGACTCGTTTATAGATGGCATTTCTGTGTACGCGTCCCGGGTTAATATGGGACGTAAGTTAGGGCAGAAAATAGCCCGCGAATGGGCTGATTTAGACATAGACGTGGTTATCCCTATCCCAGAAACATCCACTGATGTGGCGTTACAAATATCCCTAGAACTGAATTTGCCATATCGTCAGGGTTTTGTGAAAAATCGCTACATTGGTCGCACGTTTATCATGCCGGGCCAAACCATGCGTCGTAAGTCAGTTCGCCGTAAGTTAAACGCCATCCCGTCAGAGTTTGCAGGTAAGAACGTCTTGTTGGTTGATGACTCTATTGTGCGCGGGACCACATCAGAGCAAATCATTGACATGGCGCGTGAGTCAGGTGCCAAGAAGGTGTATTTTGCCTCTGCCGCACCAGAGATACGCTTCCCTAACGTGTATGGTATTGATATGCCGTCAGTGAACGAGCTTATTGCCTACGGCCGGGAGATTGAAGAAATCAGTGACTTGATCCGCGCAGACGGTCTTATTTTCCAAGATATCAGTGATTTAGTTGAGGCGGTTAATGAGCTTAACCCAGCCATTGGACGATTTGAAACGTCGGTATTTGATGGCAATTATATTACTGGCGATGTTGATCAAAGTTATTTAGAGCGTATCGATACGCTTCGCAATGAAGGGGCAAAAAACGCCGGCATTCAAACCGAATTAAGCAACCTTGAAATGCATAACATGCAACAAGATTAGACACTTTATAGTAAAAATGGCCGCTCATTAGATCTGTCTTGTCGACGTGTTTCATGATGGGAAGAACGAATAAAAAAGCGCTGATAAATTCAGCGCTTTTTTGTATCTGTTGGTGTGGCATCTGCTTTGGTTTGCAGACCAAACATAGCGACTAGCCGGTAAATACCGGTCCCATACCCATGCTCCATAAAATCACGGAAGCAGCCATTAGAATCGTGAGTAAAACCAAGCCACAGGTGACAACAGAACTAGCGTAAATAAAGCCTTTTTCTTCTGGGATATGCATCAGGATAGGTGTGCCTGTGTAGAGCAAATACACAGAGTAAGTTAGACCAATCAAACCAATCAGCATCACGAACCAAAGCACAGGATAAAATGCGGCAAATCCCACCATAAATAAAGGCGTCGCCGTATATGCCGCTAATTCTAATGATTGCGTATAGGTAGGTGTGGCATCAAACGCCTTGGCCAGTTCGTGTATCAACACAGACAGAGCTAGAACGCCAACGACTAGACCCAGATAAGTGCCAATACTCATTATCCCGGCACTTTCCTTGGTTAATTTAATGATATCGCCAACACCAATACTCCAACCTAAATATGCAGTTGAGTAGTAGGTCATAAGGGCGGGAATTAGAGAGATAAGGGCGATGTGGCTCAAGCTGTAAAAATAGGTTTCGTGTCGGTCGTCAATGCTGTGCCATTCTTCTTTTGGGTGGGCATACAAACCCCACAGATGGTTCAATATCATATAGCTACTCGCTCTTGCGTTATTAACAATGAATTTACAACTGGTTAACACTTATTCTGTTGTAGGTTGGTTAATTCGTCAACACTTTTATATGTTTTACCCATTTTCGAAATTCGCCATAATGATAAATAGGACTAAGGCAATCCAATTAAACTTTAATTAAAACGCTAGCAAAACGTTATGGTGCTTCACGTCTCTTCAATGTAATTATGCGTAAAGCCCGCCATATTACTTGTGGTTTTACGCCGAATCGTTAAACCGTGTTTTGTACTCTTGCTCAGATATGATGGATATTTTCTGCAGTGCCGCTAGCCCACATGTGCTGGGACTCGTGGTATGATTACACCTTTATAGAATAAACGTTTATATCACCATGCCGTACTCAGATTTACTTAAGCCTATACATCATTTTCTGCACGCCCCTACATCCGACAGCTGGGTCGAAAAAGCCAAGCAACCTGAACAGCAAAGTGTTCTGCTTATCGATCACTGTAATTGTGAGCTCAAGGCTGCTCAAACTGCCATGTTGCTGATCCGTAAATATGCCGTGGACAAAGAAAACGCCGCTGAACTTTTAGCTTGGCTTAAACCGTATGAAGATTTTGTTTATCGTCGTGATTTTGAAGGCAGTTTCAATGGTAAACATGGGGGGTTGAGTAAAGCGATAGTAGCGAAAGGTGACGTCAGGTTTGGAGCTGAATTGGTTGATAAGATGGTGCTGTTGATTAAGGAAGAATTACATCACTTTCAACAAGTGTTAGACATTATGACCGCGCGAGGCATTGAATACTCTAATGTCAGGGCAGGGCGCTACGCAAAAGAGTTAATGCGCCAAGTTAGGACCCATGAACCCGCTACACTTATCGACAAGCTGATATGTGGCGCATACATCGAAGCGCGCTCCTGTGAACGCTTTGCTAAATTGGCGCCCCACTTGGACAATGAGTTGAGCAAATTTTATGTTTCACTGCTGCGTAGCGAAGCAAGGCATTATCAAGACTATTTAGCGCTGGCGGAAACCGTTGCAGGTGGTGATATTAGTGAAAGGGTTAACTACTTTGGTCAGCTAGAAGCAAAAATTATTCAGTCTACAGACGATGATTTTCGTTTTCATAGCGGCGTTCCGTCCTCTGAATAGCGATGATTTCAATTGAAATTACTATTCACACAACTGGTATAAAGTATGTATCAGACTAAACGATTGCCCTTTCGATAGGGCTAGTTCTAGTTCAGGCTGAGGCAGGTTAGACGGGTTATACCATATGGCATTTATACCCGATGTTAATGCGGGGCAGATATCTTTGTTAAACGTATCACCCACCATAAATATCTGACTTTTTGGTATTTGTAAGCGCTGAGAAATTGCGTCGTAAAAAGCGGCTGAGGTTTTATGCAAACCAATATTTGCATGGCAAAAATAACCAGAAATATATTCAGATAAGCCAACACGATCAAATGCGCTTTTGATTTCATGCTCACGGGAGTCCACCGCGCCAGTGGCGATATAAATCGTATTGCTTTGGGATAGCGTGCTTAATGTCGACTTAGCACCTTCTACACATTCCAAGGTTTCCCATAGAAACATTTTGCCGTGAGATCCAGGGAAATCGACCATTAATGTATCCCCCCAATCGAACAAATAGGTTTTTTTCATCGTCTTGCTCAAAGTAAAAAATAATGAGGTGCGGCGTGGTTTCTTATATCCCGCGTTACGAGCATTCTATATTCGAAGTCTATTTTTGTTCACTGTTCGTTGAAAGTTTTTCCGCACATTGGCTATCTAATGAGTAACAATTTTTATTGGAATGATTATGAGTTTAGTAAGTTTAGCAACCCGCGCGCAACGCGCTTTAGAAAAAACGTCTGTCTTTGAAGGCATCGCCCCGTTATTACTTCGTTTGTATTTAGCACCCATTATGATCCAAGCTGGCTGGACAAAACTGGGCAGTTTTGAAAATACAGTCGATTGGTTTGCCAGCACTGAATATGGCTTAGGTTTGCCGGCTCCGGCTTTATTAGCATCGCTTGCGATAGCAGCTGAGCTACTCGGTGGAGTATTCATTCTGATTGGCTTAGCGACGCGATGGGCTTCCATTCCGTTGATGTTTACAATGTTGGTCGCAGCGTTTTTCGTGCATTGGCCAAACGGTTGGTCAGCAATTGCAGATGCATCAAGCTGGTTGTCTGATGGCACCATAATGCTAAATGAAAACGTAATGAGTGCGCCGGATAAGTTGGCTGCTGCTAAAAGCTTGTTACAAGAGCATGGCAACTATAATTGGTTAACCTCAAGTGGTAAGTTTGTTGTACTGAACAATGGTATTGAGTTTGCGATGACATATTTCTTTATGTTGCTGTCATTATTTTTCACTGGCGGTGGTAAGTTCACGAGTGTCGATCACTTTCTCCGCAAAAAATTCATGTTTGATTAGAACCCAACTCTTTAAAAAACAAGGCGCATTTAGCGCCTTTTTTATTGCTCCTGCATAGGATAGTCGCCATACTAACGATCAAAATTTTCCTTATCCTTAGAGGTCTTACTATTCTATGGACGCCTTAAATCTATTATTGAATCGTAGTTCTCATCCCAGATTACAAGCACCCGCACCAGCAGGTGATGAATTAGAAAATATTATGCAAGCGGCGCTTCGTGCACCTGATCATGCTTGTTTATCCCCCTGGCGTTTTATCGTCTGTGAAAAAAAAGGGCTTGCTAAATTGGGTGATATTTTTGAACAGGCTGCAATTGATGCAGATATGACCGAAAAAGAAATCGAACGTGCGCCTGAGCTGCCTAAACGTGCACCTATGGTGATAGTGGCTATCGCTAAATATGTTGAACATGGCAAAGTTCCATGGGTTGAGCAGGTCGCATCAGCGTCATGCGCGGTTCATGCTATGCAAATGGCTGCCGTCGCTCAAGGTTTCAGTGGTATTTGGCGCACCGGCAGTTATGCTCAAAATGAGAATGTAAAGACCGCATTAGGCTGTGCTGAGCAGGATGAAATCGTTGGTTTTTTATATTTAGGCACACCAGCATCTGAGCTTTCGCCGAAGCCAGCAAGAGATGTAAGTGAGTTTTTTGAATATTGGAAATAGCAGGGTATAAGGGTATAAAGCGCTCTACTCTGGTGGGTATACTTTTATTCCAGAGTAGAGCGAAGCTTAAGCCAATTCAATATGCATTAACCCATATTCGCACGTGCTAAATAACAGTTGAGTTAGATGTTCGAGCGGCGATCTATTCGTCGTTGTCGTCCACGGTTTGACGTGGTTTGCGTTTCATTGGGCGATCGCCTACTTCGGTACCTTGCATAGGTTTAATTCGTTCAGGGCCCGGGTTATTTGCGCCAGTTCCAGACTTCCCTTGGGTATTTGCCCCTTTGTTCGTGGTTTTTTTAACCGCGGTTTTCGCTTTTTTCGGTGGGCGTAAGCCCTTGAATTTAGCCGTTAAGCCTTCGATCATACTGAAGCTTATTTCTTGTTGTAAAAAGTCTTTAATCGACAAATAACTTGCCCAGTCTTTCGGACCGACAAACGACACGGCTTCACCTTTGTTACCAGCGCGGCCAGTTCGACCTACGCGGTGTACGTACTCATCAGCTAATTTAGGTAAGTCAAAGTTCACCACCAAGGATACATTTAATAAATCCAAGCCACGAGACGCAATATCAGTGGTTACCAGCACGTGTTGTTGGCCACGCCCAAACTCACTCATGATGTTGTTACGCTGACCTTGTGTTAAATCACCGCTTAAGGCGATGCTATACAAGCCTTGCTCTTTTAGTAGATTCGACAAACGCTCGGTATCGGCTCGTGTGGCAGTAAATACTATGACTTGGCGATGATCCTTTTCGTTGATCATATGCGCCAACAATCGCTCTTTGTGAGTCACATTATCAGCTAAGAAAAACCGTTGCTGAATATCTTTATGTTCAGCACCGGACACACCGATACTGATGCGCTGGGGTGCTTTAAGCATAGATTGGGTGAGATAATGCAAAGCGGCGTTATCTAAAGTCGCCGAGAACATCATCGATTGACGTTTCCTGTGATCCGCTGCTGCATTAATTTGCTTCAGCTGGGCGGAAAAACCTAAATCAAGCATGCGATCCGCTTCATCTAATATGAGCATTTCCAAGCCATTTAAGTATAAAGACTTGCCAGTCAAATGATCAGCGACCCGGCCTGCTGTGCCGACTACGAACTGAGGATAATGACGCAGTGCCTTAACCTGATCGTTAAAGTTTTCACCGCCAAGGATCAAGGCGGCTTTTAATTGGTGTTTAGCGATCAACCATTTAAGCTGTAAAAATACCTGTTTAGCCAGTTCTCTAGTGGGGGCCAGAATGAGCACTCGGGGATCTTTACGGCTAAGGGGTTGCTTGGTTAGCACCCTTTGCACCGCAGGAAGCAGGAAAGCCAAGGTTTTGCCCGAGCCTGTTTTAGACGAGGCAATTAAGTCTTTCCCCATGAGAGCATAAGGAATGGCTTGCGCTTGAATTTCGGTCGCTTCGGTAAAGCCTTTAATTTCTAAGGCTTTACCTAAGCGGTGGTCTAATGGTAAATCGCTAAATTGCAAAAAATAAGTACTCTAATATGTAATTAAGCGCATTATACAATTGCCGCGCTATTTATGGAGCTTTATTTTAGTTTTTGCGCACAAGTGATGAACTCACACCTGCATTTCAGGAATGTCGTTGCCGACAATCAATTTACCAGCCGTTTTACGTTTGATTTCCTCGACACTCACACCCGGTGCGCGCTCTACTAAATGAAAGGCAGCATCTTTGACTTCGATCACGGCTAAGTCAGTAATAATGCGATTGATACAATTCACACCGGTTAAAGGTAAAGTACAAGCATCGAGCAACTTAGAATTACCGTGTTTATCTGCATGGGTCATAGTCACGATAATATTCTTGGCACCCGCGACTAAGTCCATAGCGCCCCCCATGCCCTTAATGAGCTTACCCGGGATCATCCAAGAGGCAATGCTGCCAGTCACGTCCACCTCAAATGCACCAAGCACAGTCACGTCAACATGACCGCCACGGATCATTGCAAAACTCTCTGCTGAGCTAAAAATTGAAGAACCTATACCTGCCGTAACGGTTTCTTTGCCCGCGTTGATCATATCTGCATCAACGTTTTCTTCTGTGGGGTAGGGACCCATGCCTAGTAGTCCGTTTTCTGACTGCAACATGACTTGCATATCATTAGGCACAAAACTGGCGGCAAGAGTGGGTATACCAATACCCAAGTTGATATAATCCCCGTCGTGAAATTCTTGTGCCACACGCATGGCGATTTGGTCTCGTGATAATGCCATGATGATCTCCTATTGCTCTTGCTGATTAGATGTTTTTGCTAATACTTTACGCTCGATGCGCTTTTCAAATTGGCCCACTATTACCCGGTTAATGTAAATTCCTGGGGTATGAATTTGGCTTGGCTCCAATTCACCCGGCTCCACTAACTCTTCAACTTCAAGTACGGTAATTTTGCCCGCTGTGGCGGCCATTGGGTTGAAATTTTGCGCAGTATGACGATAAATACAATTGCCATAGCGGTCGGCTTTCCAGGCTTTTACAATGGCAAAATCCCCGGTAATCGACTCTTCCATGATGTAAGGTCGGCCATTAAATTCTTTGACTTCTTTGCCTTCGCCTACAGGGGTGCCATAACCTGTGGCTGTATAAAATGCTGGGATACCTGCGCCTCCTGCGCGCATTTTTTCTGCGAGTGTACCTTGGGGAGTTAATTCCACTTCAAGTTCACCGTCTAATAATTGACGTTCAAATAACGCATTTTCACCTACATAGGATGAAATCATTTTTTTGATTTGCTTGTCTTCTAATAGCAGTCCTAAACCAAAGCCATCTACACCACAGTTATTGGATACGACTGTTAGGCCTTTGGTGGCCATTTTTTTTATTTGACCAATAAGGCCTTCGGGGATCCCGCATAAACCAAATCCGCCTGCAATGACGGTCATGTTGTCCTCTAAGCCAGCCATTGCTTCAGCGTAACTGGTTACAACTTTATCAAACCCTGCCATGTCCATTCCTCATTTACGTTTATTTAACATTAATATAGAGACTATCTTTTGATAGTACAGTTGAATTAATATGCCTATTAATAAATTTTTTTTATTAATAGGTTTGTTCAGGGGTTCCATTGGCCGTTTCTTATCGTCAGTTGCAAGTATTTGTACAAGTTGCTCAGTCGAGCACCTTTGCGGAGGCAGCACAAAAGATGTGTTTATCTCAGCCCGCATTATCCAGTGCCATCAAAAAGATGGAAGAACAGGTGGGCGGTGCGCTGTTTTCTCGAACGACCCGTAAAGTGACCTTAAGTCCGGAAGGAGAAGATTTTTTTCCAACGGCAATACGCTTGTTAAACGATTGGCAAGATGCATTTAGCGATCTTCAGCAAGTGTTTTCGATGGGGCGAGGTAAGCTGTCTATCGCCGCTATGCCGTCCTTTGCGGTCGGATATTTACCGGCAATTTTGCTGAAGTTTCAATCCCGGTTTCCTAATGTAAAGGTCAGTGTTGCTGACATTGTGATGGAGCAAGTGATCAAAGCGGTGTCCGAAGAACGGGTCGCTCTTGGCTTTACTTTTGAAACTGAGCAGCTGAACGGTCTTGAGTTTTACCCAATGTTCAGCGATGAATTTATCGCCGTGCTACCTAGATTGCATCCGCTAAACCATGCCAGCGAAGTTAGCTGGACTGAGCTTGCTCAGTACCCGTTCATCGCGATGAATAGAGGTTCGGCTATTCGTCGTTGGGTTGACAGTTATTATGACACCCTGAACATAAAACTAAATATGGTGGCAGAGGCGTCGCAGTTGGCCACTTTAGGACAATTTGTCGAGCATGGGTTAGGTGTGTCCATTGTGCCTGGCTTATGTCGCCAGCAAATGCAACGCTTGGGCTTGCTATGTTTACCTATTCAAGGTGAGGGGTTGAGTAAACGCGTGGGTATGGTCAAAAAAAAGCAGGGGAACATGTCGGTGTCAGCACAAGCATTGTGGGATTGGGTCAGTCAGAGCACGCACCTTGAATAATAAGCCAAGGTGTTCGGCAAAATTGCTTGGGCGCAATGAGGCTGATTACCACTTTTTCTTTTCAGAAAACAGTTCGTCTAATTCGTTACGCTCTGATTCTTTACGTTTACGCACATCTTCAGTGTTTGCGGTACGCAAGCTGTCTTGAATTTGCTTGAGCTGCTGTTCGAGTTCTTGTTTTCTTTGCAATATATATTCATCGGGTTGCGACTGGCTATCAAGCGCGGCGATGGCTTTTTCAATACATTGACGGGCAGAGCCTAGTTGTTGAGCTTTCAGAGAGGCATCACCCCGTCGCATCAGTGTTTCCACATTGGCGCGCAATTGTAGACGCTCAAGGTATTTGTCCTCGACCGTAAATACACCGCTATCCACACGACCTTTTGTGTATTCAGAGCGCAGTAAGCTACGCATTTTTTTGACGCACTTGATGTATTGCACCACTTGTTTGTCATTGCTGGGTAAGGTGAAGGCACCAGGCGAAGACGCCTCTTGGCCACCCGCAAGGGACTTTAGCTTATTGGCCGCACTTTCGATGCGACTACGAATATCCATGACCCCAGGATTAACCTGAGCAATGATTTTTAAGGCGTTCAATATACGTTGTTGTAAAATGAACTTCAGTTGTTGGCCTATTGGGATATGCTCAGCCGCCAGTAAGATTTCTTCTGTTTCGTCTATTACGTTTTTCTGCTTTGCAACTTCAACACGTTTTTCGGCCTCAACCTTATTACGGTGTTGTTGCACTGCATTCACAATGATCGCCATCACGATCAAAGACACTATAAGGACAATTATTATTGGGAAAACCATCTATTACTCTATTCTCATCACTGACCTGAATATAAAAGTGTCAAACAGGAATTTTTAAGGTAAATACACTGCCACCCAATATGCCGCCATTAGCCAGCGATATTGAGCCTACACTATCGTGCGCTTTATGGGCCTCAGCTATTAATCTAGCAAAAAATAAGCCAAGCCCTGTGCGCCCTTGGCTAATATCGTAATTTTGCATTGTTACCGTATTTGCTTCTAGCATACTTTGCGGGTAACCAGGGCCGTCATCCTGAACTTCGAATATCAGGTGATGCTCGTCACTGAACACGTTAAGCAAAATGTGTTTGTTACTATAACGCATTGAATTTATAAGCATGTCATTCAGTAATAAACTGATTAAATCGGCATCGAAGTATCCCATTAAGTCAGGCTCTTGCTCAATGTTTAAGGTGATTTTTTTGTGATTTATATAACTTTCATTGGCGGCAAGAATTTCATCCACCACATCTTCTATATAATGCTCATCTATGTTTAAAGGCATGTTGTCCATGCCGGCGCGATACAAGGATAATAACTGCACTAATCCTGTGTTTAAGCGAGAGGCTTCATAGTGGGCAGAGGCAAAGTGTTCGCCCACCTCATTATCTTGATCCTTTAAGGTATGCCCGAGATTTTCAATCGATTGAATAAGCAGACACAAAGAATTTTTCATGTCGTGCACCGCTGAGGCTAATACTGTGGCAAAATCAATTTGTCCGTTGTCGTTGTTCATACTTAACCGTGAGCTGATAAATGACTTGAATACACTAGCATAAAAATCGAGTATCCTTTAATTTACAATGCGTTAGTGACTATCTATATAGAATTATTTTAGCTTTTGCTAAAATGTTATGGAATTAATTGCCCGCTAGGTATATAAGAAATTAATATATATAGAACTCTGAATATAACAATCAAGGCATAGCCATGAAACTACAACAGCTGCGTTACATCGTTGAGGTGCTCAACAATAATTTAAATGTGTCGGCTACGGCAGAAAGTTTATACACCTCTCAACCTGGTATAAGCAAACAAGTTCGTATGCTAGAAGACGAGCTGGGGGTACAAATTTTTGGCCGTAGCGGTAAGCACTTAACGCATGTAACCGATGCAGGGCAGGACGTGATTAATATTTCGCGGCAGATCCTAGCCAAAGTTGAAAGCATCAAAGCCGTATCCAGAGAGCATACCTTACCGGATCAGGGTAAATTGAATATTGCCACAACCCATACTCAGGCACGCTATGCATTGCCTGATGTGATTAAAGGCTTTATGAATAAATACCCGCGAGTGTCATTACACATGCACCAGGGAACGCCGTCACAAATCAGTGATCTCGCTGCCAAGGGCGAAGCGGATTTTGCTATTGCGACTGAAGCGCTGCATTTGTATAACGATTTAGTGATGTTGCCGTGTTATCACTGGAATCGCAGTATTATTGTTAACCGTGATCATCCGCTAGCGAAAAGTACCTCAATTACGATTGAGGACATTGCCCAGTACTCTTTGGTGACTTATGTCTTCGGTTTTACCGGTCGTTCAGAGTTAGATCAGGCCTTCAGCCGTGCGGGATTAGAGCCGAAAATTGTTTTTACGGCAACTGATGCTGATGTGATTAAAACGTATGTGCGACTTGGAGTCGGCATAGGGGTCATTGCTTCAATGGCGGTGGATGAAAAACTGGATGGCGATTTAGTCAAAATAGACGCTAGTCATTTATTTGAATATAGCACCACCAAGATAGGCTTCCGCAAAGGGTCGTTCTTACGCAGTTATATGTACGATTTCATTGAACGTTTTGCACCGCATTTGACCAAGAGCGTGGTGGAAAAAGCCATGATGCAGAAAAACAACGACGAAGTTGAGCGTATGTTTAAAGGTTTAACCTTACCGGTTAAATAATCAGTGTTGCTAAGTTAGGCAGCGGTTTCCACATCGGGGATTTATCGCCGATGCACAAAAAAAGAGGCAATGTATTGCCTCTTTTTTTGTGCATCAAATTCAATGTTAATTTGATTTAGCACGAGCAGGTTAAATTGTCTCTAACACTCGATAATATTGACTGCCAAACCGCCCCTAGCGGTCTCTTTGTATTTTGACTTCATATCATTTCCCGTATCCCACATGGTTTTAATCACCTTATCAAGGGATACCTTATGTTGACCACTTCCACGCAGTGCCAAGCGAGAAGCATTGATGGCTTTGATGGCGCCCATGGCATTGCGTTCAATACAAGGAACTTGAACTAATCCCCCTACGGGATCGCAGGTTAAGCCAAGGTTATGCTCCATGCCTATTTCAGCGGCATTTTCCACTGCGTCTACTGAGCCACCGATAATTTCAGTTAATGCCCCCGCAGCCATTGAACAAGCTACCCCAACTTCTCCTTGGCAACCGACTTCGGCACCGGATATAGATGCATTCTTTTTATACAAAATACCAATTGCCGCAGCGGTAAGTAAATAACGACTGACAATATCTTCATCAACAGGCCGTACAAATTTATCAAAATAACTGAGTACCGCAGGTAAAATACCTGCCGCGCCATTGGTGGGAGCGGTCACAACGCGACCGCCTGCGGCATTTTCTTCATTGACCGCCAAAGCAAATAAATTAACCCAATCCATGGCCACCATAGGATCGGCATTTTTCTCGCTTTGCAGACGTCTATGTAAACCAGGGGCACGGCGTGTCACTTTTAAGCCGCCGGGTAAGATGCCCTCGGTTTTAATACCTGTTTGTATGCACTCGTGCATGACCTGCCATATATGCCAAAGCTTGGCGGTGATGTCATGCTTCGATTGAAATACCTGTTCGTTTTTGTACATTAAAGAGCTGATAGAAAACCCGTTCTCTTTACACAGGCGCACCAGCTCTTCTGCACTGGAAAATGCGAAAGGGACAGGTTTTTCAACTAAGGTCAGCGCCGCGGTTTTTTGCTCCAAAAAGTCCTCGGCGCGGATTATAAATCCACCACCAATAGAATAATATGATTGGGATGCAATGATATCGCCTTTATGTAATGCGTGAATTGTCATGCCATTAGCATGATGGGGAAGTGTCTTACGGCGATGAAACACTATGGCATCTTTAGCCGGGAAGCGAACGAGATGCACTTGGTCTAATAGTATCTTTTTGCTGTGCTCGACTTCTGCAAGCATGTCATCCACAGCACTGGCGTCGATACTTTCGGGGGCGTGACCTAATAAACCTAAAATCACGGCTTTGCCTGTGCCATGACCTTTACCTGTCTGACCTAAACTACCGAAGAGTTCAGCCCGTACTTCATCGGTTTTTTCGAATAAGTTCAGGGTTTTTAATTGCTGACTAAATTCTTTCGCCGCGCGCATCGGTCCAACCGTATGTGAGCTCGAAGGGCCGATGCCAACACTGAACATATCAAAAACACTGATCATAAAAACGCAAAACCTATTTAATAAATAAGGCGTCAATTGTGCAGGTTTGTAAGTGAATGAACAACGTGTACTTTGCATATATTGCCATTGGGCAATGTAAACATATTGTTGCAATAACGTAGGGTTGAATCTGTGAGTACTAAGTGCTGTCGACGTTGGGTTTTTAGTTGAAATAGGCGCTGGGGCTAATGTGATTTGATAAATTACGTACGAAAGCCGCAGTGGCTCCCCAAATGACCTGATCGTGCCACTTAATGAAATACACTGGATGTTGCTGAGCATTTTTACGCTTAACCCAATGTATAAAATGATTGTTTTGGTCCAATAGGAAATTAAGAGGTACCTCAAATACCGATTCTACCTCGTTTGTGTCCAAGGTCAGCTCAAGTGGCATTTGCACAAAACCAATATAAGGCACGACTTCAAAACGACTGACGGTGCGATAAAGAGGAAGGTTGCCAATGACGTCAATACACTGGGGATGAATACCAATCTCTTCGTGCGTTTCTCGCAAAGCGGTACTGAGTAAATTTTTGTCGCTCGGCTCTTGTTTGCCACCGGGAAAGCTCACTTGGCCTGCATGGTGTTTGAGATGCCTAGAGCGCAGGGTAAATAACATGCTAAGTTGGCCTTGCTTTTCTAACATAGGCATTAAGACTGCAGCTGGTTTACCTGCACTGTGTAATGGGTAGTCTTGCTCTGACGGGATCGTACGGGCATGATGAAAACGGGCGAGAAATTCATTTTTTGTCATGCGCTTAACTATTCTCTTCTAGTAATACGGGCAGTATTTTACACACTTTATCGAGACTTTCTTGATATTCGTCTAACGCCACTGAATCTAGCACAATCCCCCCACCTGCCCAGCAATAAATATGCGAATTCTCTAATAAAAGTGTACGAATACAAATGTTGCTATCCATGTCACCCTCAACGCCTATATAACCAATGCTGCCGCAATATATATTACGTCTGTCTGGTTCAAGCTCTTCTATGATCTCCATGGCGCGAATTTTTGGTGCACCAGTAATAGATCCTCCGGGAAACGCGCCTTGCAATAACGATAATGCTGTCATATTTGGCGCAAGTTGGCCGGTCACTGTGCTGACTAAGTGATGGACTGCTGCGAAGCTCTCGATTTTAAATAAAGCGGGCACATCCACCGAATCAGGCTCACAGGTTTTACTTAAGTCATTGCGCAGCAAATCGACTATCATCAGATTCTCTGCTTGATCCTTCGCTGAGTGTTGCAAGGCTTGAATATTCAGCTGGTCAGTTTCCCTATTGGCAGAGCGCGGGCGGGTGCCTTTTATCGGCTTGCTTTGTACTTTTCCATTACGATCAACAGATAAAAAACGCTCCGGTGAAATGCTGATAATCACGGAATTTGGGATGCGAATAAATGCCGAGAAAGGCGCTTGGTTGGCGTCTCTTAAGCGTTGATAAGCTTGATATTCGTCCCCGTTATACGAGGCACTAAAGCGCTGGGCTAAATTGACTTGATAACAGTCCCCAGCGTGTAAGTAGGCATGAATTTTATCTATCTTTGCCACATATTGGTTTTTGTCCATATTGGATTGCCACGGACTTTCAAGGGTAAACGGTTTGTTCCTCGCCGTCTTATTACTCAATGGCTTGTTGGGCAGCGCCTGCAATGCGTTGATATTTGGCACTGTGTCGCCCTGTGTCACAGGTACATGGCATAAATAAAACTGATCGATTTTATTGTCTTTAATGACGGCCCAATTATAAATACCTACTGCCATGTCTGGTGTCGAATATTGATTGTTTGATTGTTGTGGCAATACTTCGAAAAGGCGACCTAAATCGTAAGCAAAATAACCCAATGCCCCAGCTTTAAAAGGCAGTGACGTTTCATGTTCGATTGCGTGCTGAAGGCCTAAATAGGTATCGAGTGTCGTTTGCAACAGCGCCATGGGATTAGCGTCACTAATATGATCATTTTGCGGGGTAGAGGGGTAAGAAATATGGGTTTTCTTGCCTAGTGTAACCAAAGTGGCTAGCGGGCTTGCGACCATAATATCGTAACGTCCATCGACGTGAGTGCTATTCGCGGAATCTAGTAACATGGCCCAATCTTGAGTTGAATAATGCGAAAATAAACTGCTCATTGCAAAGTGCTTAGGCATATTTAAAGACGTGATGGTCAAGGTTGGCAAATCTGAATTTTCCATGGTGAAACGCTTTGTCTTAGTGTTTAATTTTAGCCTACACATCTTATTGCAAGGAGTATTAGGCGATTTATCGTGGAGCAATGTTGTTTCACAGGTTATCATAAGCACCACTTACGAACGACAATTGTCGATCTCTTTGGCAATACTTTGTCGAATTATGTGGCACATCAAACAAGAGGCATATATGGCTGTTATCCGTCAACAGGACTTTATCGATAGCATTGAAGATTCTTTGCAATTTATCTCCTATTACCATCCATTAGATTATATCAAGGCCGTTGAAAAGGCCTATAACATGGAAGAAAGTCAGGCAGCGAAAGATGCTATGGCGCAAATTCTAATTAACTCTCGTATGTCAGCCGAGGGCAAGCGTCCTTTGTGTCAAGATACCGGCATTGTGACTTGTTTCGTGAAAATAGGGATGGCAGTGCAGTGGGATAAAACTGATTTGACCGTACAGCAAATGGTGGATGAAGGAACGCGCCGAGCTTATAACAATAAAGAGAATCCGTTACGTGCGTCAATTGTTGCTGATCCTGCGGGAACGCGAAAAAATACCAAAGACAACACGCCTGCTGTGGTGCATATCGATACTGTTGCTGGGGACGGGATTGAAATCATGATCGCTGCTAAAGGCGGCGGCTCAGAAAATAAATCTAAAATGGTGATGCTAAACCCCAACGACAGCATTGCTGATTGGGTAGTGAAAACGTTACCAACTATGGGCGCCGGTTGGTGTCCGCCAGGAATGTTAGGCATAGGGATTGGAGGCACGGCTGAGAAGTCAGCGGTGTTAGCTAAAGAAAGTTTGATGGATCCGGTGGATATTCAAGAATTGATGGACCGAGGAGCTCAAACCACAGAAGAGAAACTGCGCGTAGAGATATTTAAGAAAGTAAATGACTTAGGTATAGGTGCACAAGGGTTAGGTGGTTTAACCACAGTGGTTGATATCAAAATTAAATCGTTGCCAACGCACGCGGCATCTTTGCCTGTCACTATGATCCCTAACTGTGCGGCAACACGTCACGCCCATTTTCACCTAGACGGCTCAGGTCCAGCGGAATTTACACCGCCAGACTTAAATGATTGGCCAGAAGTCACATGGGAAGTTAGCAAAGATACCCGCCGGGTGAATTTAGATGATGTCACGAAAGAAGATATTCAAGAATGGAAAGTAGGGGAAACGGTTTTATTATCAGGCAAGATGTTGACCGGCCGCGATGCCGCTCATAAACGTATTCAAACCATGCTCGATAATGGTGAAGGCTTGCCAGATGGGGTCGATTTAACCAATCGATTTATTTACTACGTGGGTCCTGTGGATGCTGTTGGCGACGAGGTAGTTGGCCCTGCCGGCCCAACGACGGCAACCCGCATGGATAAATTCACCGATTTGATGTTAGAGCAAACAGGCCTAATCGGTATGATAGGCAAAGCGGAGCGTGGCCCTGCTACGGTTGCCAGTATTGCTAAACACAAAGCTGTTTATCTAATGGCAGTAGGCGGCGCCGCGTATTTGGTATCCAAAGCAATCAAGAAGTCACGGGTAGTCGCATTTGAAGACTTGGGAATGGAAGCCATTTATGAGTTTGACGTGCAAGATATGCCCGTTACTGTGGCGGTCGATAGTACGGGAGCTAACGCTCACGAGACAGGCCCTGCGATTTGGAAAGTTAAGATCCAAGAAGCCAATGCCAAAGCGTAATGTTTAGCATAGAGCAATAGAAATAGGCGCCGTATTGATGGCGCCTTTTTTTATGTCGCTTTACACTGGGTTCCAGCCAGGTGCTTTTCATTTAGGCTGAGTTATCCGTTTTTTCTCGCTATTATTTTCAGTAAATCAATATTTTTTCCAAGGATCAGTATTACCTTATGAATTTTCTTGAGCATCCCATTTTTGAAGATCCAAATTTACTGCTTCTGATTGGCTCAGCTACCTGTGCTGGGCTAGTGTTTGGTTGGTTGGTGAATGCGATTTTTTCCACTCGTAAACGTAAAGAATTAACCGCGCAACTTGAGCATAATTTCCAACAATCACAGGCGTACAGTCAACAACAGGTATTAGATTTAAAAGGTGCATTGCACGAATCCATTAGCGAGAACAAAAGCGCTCGAGAGCAACGGGCAAGCCAGCAAAATGAGCTTGGACAACTAACGCAGCAAGTCGCACGCATCCCTTTAATCGAACAAGAAAGTAAACGCTGGCAAGGGCACTATCAACAAATTCAACAGCATGCAGCTGATTTACGTGAGGAACTGGCGGAGAAAACGGCGCGTTTTGAACAAGAAAAAATTGCCCACGAAGATAAACTCGCGTTACTCGAATCCTCAGAGCAACGTCTACAGCAACAATTTGAGAATTTAGCCAATAAAATTTTTGAACAAAAGAACACCTCATTTCAGCAGTCAAGTAAAGCAGGGCTTGATGCTTTGCTTAATCCGTTGAAAGACCAAATAGAAGGATTTAAGAAGCAAGTCAGTGACCAATACGTGCGAGAAGGACAGGAGCGTGCCTCATTAAAAACAGAAATATTAGGCTTAAAAGAGCTCAATCAACAGATCACTCAGGACGCCGCTGCGTTAACCAAAGCCCTTAAAGGTGATAACAAGCAGCAAGGTAACTGGGGGGAGGTGGTGCTCGAGCGAGTATTGAAAGAATCCGGTTTACGTGAAGGCCATGAATTTGATACCCAAGTGGCCCTTAAAAATGACAGTGGTAAGCGTTATCAACCTGATGTCGTGGTGCATTTACCTAATGATAAAGATGTGGTCATTGACTCTAAAGTATCCTTGGCGGCGTACGAACGCTATTTTAACGAAGAGCATGAAGAGTCACGAAAAGTATACTTAAATCAGCATGTTGCATCTCTTAGAAATCATATCAAGGAATTGGGCTGTAAGGATTACCAAGACTTAAAAGGTTTACGCACGCTTGATTATGTACTGATGTTCATTCCAATTGAGCCTGCATTTTTGTTAGCCGCTGAACATGCGCCAGAGCTAGTGAAACTAGCTTTTGATAACAATATTATGTTAGTTAGTCCAACGAATTTGCTGGTGGCACTGCGTACCATTAATAATATTTGGCAGTATGAATACCAAAATCAAAATGCCCAAAAAATCGCGGCCAATGCAGCTAAGCTTTATGACAAATTCCATGGCTTTGTGAGTGACATGGAAAAAGTGGGTAAATCTATGGAATCTACTCAGCGTCATTATGATGCAGCCATGAATAAGCTGACCACAGGTAAGGGGAATCTTATTCGCCAGGCTGAACAGTTTCGAAGCTTAGGTGTGCAGTCCAATAAAAAATTAGCTGACGTATTACTGGATACTGCCGGATTAGAAGACCTTTCTGAGCATGATGAATAATGCGTCAGGCAGACAGCCATTTTTACGGTTGCCATAAGAAGAAGCATAGACCTCTGTTCTAGCTGCCTTTACGATGCTAAGTGGCGATGTATCAATCACCTCATAGGTGAAACAATAATGTCTCGATAACATTTTATTCTGTCATCGCCCTTTAGCGTACACAATTTATACTGTGGAATTCCCTCGACATGTAATTCCGAGGTATTTATTCACTCGGTAAATATTACCGAGTGAATTCCCAAGTTGCGCAAAACCTCATCTATACATTCATAAAAATACGAGCTTAAGACGGTCTGTCGAGTTGAGTCAGCGAATTTTGTCATTGTTATGTTCTAGTCACCGGGCTGTATGTTTGTGCTCTATCTCATTGACTCTATTTGTGTAAACTGCTCTGCATGCATTGGCCTCCGTAGGTTCGGTGGGTTAGGTGCAGACTCAATTTAAAGCAGTATCTTATGTACAATTAAACTAACGCGAGTTTGCCTTCATGTTTCCTTGGGAGAAAATTATGCGTGGCGTAAATCTTGCTTTTTTCTGCCTAACCCGATTTTTCTATTAGCGTTATAGGTTTGAAAAATCACTATCCGGTAACAAGGAGAGCATTATGAATAAGCGTTACAGTTATCTGCCCATAGTTGTAGTTGTATCTATTATCTTGGCTGCCTGTTCGAGTCGCCAAAATCCGCCCAACTTATTGATGATCGAAACCCAAAAAACTATCGAACAAGCACAGAGCCAGGGAGCTGCGCAAAATGCTCCAGTGGCTTTTAATGCTGCACAGGAACATATGCAGCGTGCAGAAGCGGCAAATTCGCGAGGGGATTTTCAAGCGGCTTCTTCTCTTTTAGAGGTAGCGATGGCGGAAGCGGAATATGCTATCGCTAAATCCGAAGCTGATCAGGCCCAGAAAGCCGCTGAGCAAATATCTCAAGGGTTGCAGCAGCTTGAACAAGAAGTAAATAATTAAATCTAACTAAGGGACATAAAAAATCATGAAAACCTTACCGCTTACTATTTTACTTTCAGGTGCCACGCTAATTACAGCCTGTGCTACTGCCCCCAACAATTTGGCTTTGGTGGATGAATTGCAGTTGCACTACGAGAGACTGGCGCGCGCTGGCGATGCTGCTCAATATGCACCTGTGGCATTGAATGAAGCACAACGTGCCTTGAACCAAACTCAAGCATTGGCAGATAAACGAAAGCCCCTTGAAGATATTACGCTTTCTGCCCAGACCACTAAATATAAGTTAGGTATAGTCGAGGAAAAAATCCGCAAAGGTAGGGCGGATGATATGGTTAGCGGCGCGGAACTTAAGCGCAAAGACATTATGCTCGCAGCCCGCACCGAGGAAGCAGAGCAAGCTAAGACCAGTGCCCAGCAAGCGCTGTTAACGGCAGAGCTGGCAAAAGACGAAACTCAATCTATGCAAGTTCGGGCGCAACAAGCCGAACAACGCGCCCGAGAAATGGAGGTGAAAGCAGCACAGCTACAACAAGATGTGACGGCGATATCTGCCAAAACAACCGATAGGGGCTTAGTGTTAACCTTGGACGATATTTTATTTGAATTCGGGAAAGCACAATTACTGTCGGGTTCTGAGCGTAGCCTTAAGCAAATTAGTGCATTTCTAACCAATTACCCCGAACGTGCCATTGTCGTTGAAGGACATACAGATGCCGTAGGGGATACTCGTTATAATCAGAGCTTGTCTGAGCAGCGGGCACTTTCGGTTAAAAATGCCTTGATAGCCAATGGTGTTGAGCCCAGTCAAGTGCAGAGTAAAGGCTTAGGGGAGGAATTTGCGGTTGCCAGTAACGACACAGATGCTGGACGTCAGCAAAACCGCCGGGTCGAAATTATCATTGAAAAACCTGAGTGAATATGTATCGACTTTCGCGTCAAACTGTTACACCTCCTAACTCTGATTGGATATAGACCCTAGGAGGTAGTGCCTGACCAAGCTATGATTCGTTATAAAGAATGCGCGATTGACTGATTTGACGAGGACAAAAACAAGATTCTTACCGGCTTTGTACGGCGGACTATGTGGAAGCAACCACCACTTCTGCAAGTAGTGAATGAACTAAATATTGGTTTTCCCCAATGGAATTGCTTATTAAAAATACTGTTTAAATACCTGACTCATGGAGTGAATATAATGAAAATAAAATATCTGTTTTGTACTGTATTGCTAATTGGTTCATTGCCGCTGATGGCTAAACCAAAAGACGATAAAGATGGGGGTTGGCAAACTATTCCCGTGGCCTCGCAAATTGATATTATAGATGATGAGGGCACGCCTAAAACCATCAATCCTGCTTGTGCCTTTGATACTGTTCCCAGCCCAGTGGATGGCACGCCATTGGATAATGCCTTTCGTTTTTACTTTAAAGAAGGTAAAAGCAAAAATGTGCTGGTTTTCTTTAACGGTGGCGGCTCATGCTGGAACGATGCAACTTGTGTTGCGTCCTTAGCGCTAGCAAATGTGCCCGGTAATCGTCCAACTTATAACCCATCGGTTTTAATAGAAAACTCCCCTGTTGGGGCGGGTGGTGTGTTTGATGATGACAATAAAGAAAATCCATTTAAAGACTGGAGCAAAGTATTTATTCCTTATTGCACTGGCGATATCCATGTGGGTTCAAACGAGGCGCTTTATCATGATGTGGATGGTTTGATTACTGGTGTGCCAGGCGCCCCGATCACGGTTAAACACCGTGGGTTTGATAACTTTATGGCCGTTAGAGAGTGGATGAAAAGTCAATTCGTTGGTAAGAAAGACAAGGTGAAAAAGGTATTGGTCACAGGTTCAAGCGCGGGCGGATATGGTGCCACTCTTAATTTTCCGTATGTGCAAACGGCATTTCCTAATGCCAACGTGTCAGTCTTAGCTGATGCGTCTGCAGGCGTAGTCACCGAAGGGTTTGTTAATGACGTATTTGCCTTGGACAACAATTGGAAACTGGAAGAATCATTGCCACCTATCTTTAACGGAGCACTGGGAACATTTACCGGCCAAGGATTAAATGTCGAATTATTTCAGCGATTAACAGATGCTTATCCTAATAACCACTTTGCCCAATACAGTACGGCTCAAGATTTTGTACAGGTATTGTTTCTTAAAGTGATGGATCAAGTTGATCAAGGCAATATGAACCCGTTTTCTTGGGCCATTGGTCCAGAGGATTATTTGTACTTTGCTGAGTGGAACGCAAGAATGACAGCGTCATTTGATTATCTGTCAAGCACTACGGATAACTACCAGTATTATATAGGTGCGGGCAGTGTGCATACCATACTGACTGATGCGTTTGCTACGCCTGAAATACCGCATCCTTTTTACGATGAGGTCAGCGCACAAGGCGTCAAATTCAGCGATTGGTTGGCTCGTTTTGCTAATGCGAAAAAATTCCAAGATAAGAGTGTGGCTTACGAGGAATAATGATTCAGGTTGCTTGCTTCGGTAAGCAACCTGCCTGTCAAAATGAACCGATTTAAAGATTGAGTGCGCCGTTGTGCTATTCGGTTGTTGGGCATTATTTAGCGAAGGACATGAAAGACATAAGTAATGAAAATGACGAACGATACCCATGACTCAAGTGATTGACACCTTCATCGCTCCTCATTGTAAGGAGGCTGTGACCATTTTGTATCAGGACGAATATCTATTGGTGGTTAACAAACCCAGCGGTCTGTTAAGTTTATCCGGTAAAAACCCGTTGAACAAAGATTCGGTGCATTATCGTCTTGTACAAGATTTTCCGTCGGCCCTGATGGCACACCGATTAGATTTTGGTACGTCTGGGGTGTTGCTCTTAGCCCTTGATAAAACCACTAATGCTAATCTGACCAAACAGTTTCAACTGCGCAGTGTACAGAAACGTTACATCAGTTTATTAATGGGCCACATTGCAGATGCAGAGGGTATGATATCTGTTCCGATAGCCCGAGATCCGCCTAATTTTCCTCGTCAAAAGATATGCTGGGAAGCGGGTAAAGAGGCAATCAGCCGTTATCGCGTGATCCGCTACCTAGACAATCCAAGTTGCAGTCGGGTGGAATTCTCCCCAGAAACCGGCCGTACCCATCAATTACGGATACATAGTTTGGCGGTGGGCCATCCCATTTTAGGTTGTGATCTTTACGGTAACAGTCAAAGTGAAGGATTAGCTAAGCGCTTGATGTTACATGCTCACTGGATTAAGTTTTCCCATCCTCACACTGGGACGTCGATGCAAATCGAAGCTCCTTGCCCATTTTAACTATGGTCAATGATCCGTTTTTTGGATCCTATTCTATCGGCAAAGGCTGGTTTTACGCACAAAGTGTTCTTAAAAATGTGATGCTGAGAGTTGGGACACATTCAAGCTTAATTAAAAGTACGTTTTTCCAGGTTATTTGCTCCAGTCGCTGTTTTTAACCGCCTCATACCGCTATACTATGCGCCGCATTTAAAAGCGATAAAGAAAGCATTAGTTAAAATTTAAAGGAAAAAAATGACTCCTATTACTAAATCATTTCAGTATGGTCAGCATACTGTAACGCTAGAAACGGGCGTAATCGCTCGTCAAGCAACCGCTGCTGTTATGGCAAGCATGGACGATACATCAGTATTGGTTTCTGTTGTTGGTAAAAAAGACGCCAAGCCAGGTCAAGACTTCTTCCCGCTAACGGTTAACTATCAAGAAAGAACCTACGCTGCTGGTAAAATCCCCGGTGGATTTTTTAAGCGTGAAGGTCGTCCTTCTGAATACGAAACCTTAACGTCTCGTTTGATCGATCGTCCTATTCGTCCATTGTTCCCTGATGGGTTCATGAATGAAGTACAAATTATTGTCACTGTTGTTTCAGCTAACCCTGAAATTCCAACAGATATTATTTCGCTTATCGGTACATCTGCTGCTCTTGCTATTTCAGGCATGCCATTCAATGGTCCTGTTGGCGCGGCACGTGTAGGTTACACCGATGGCCAATACGTATTAAACACACGTACGTCAGAACTTGAAAACAGCCAATTAGATCTTGTCGTTGCCGGTACTAAAGGTGCGGTATTGATGGTTGAATCTGAAGCTCAGATATTGTCCGAAGACGTGATGCTAGGTGCCGTTATGTACGGTCACGAGCAAATGCAAACCGTCGTTGACGCAGTAAGCGAATTTGCAGCGGAAGTGAACACACCTAAGTGGAATTGGGTTGCCGAGCCAGCTAACGTTACTTTGAAAGATAAAATCAAAGCATTAGCTGAAGCACAAATGACAGAGGCTTATCAAATCTCTGACAAGATGGCTCGTAAAGACGCTATCGTTGCACTAACTGATAAAACAGTTGCGGCAATCGTGGAAGCTGACGCAGAGCAAGATGCTAAAGAAGTATCTGAGCTTTTACATGAACTAGAAAGCGACGTAGTGCGTTCACGCATCCTAGCCGGTCAGCCTCGTATCGATGGTCGTGATCCTGCGATGATCCGTGCACTTGACGTTGCCACTGGCATCTTGCCGCGTACTCACGGTTCTGCTTTGTTCACACGTGGTGAAACTCAAGCTATCGTTGCTGCAACACTCGGCACTGAGCGTGATGCACAGATGATTGATGGCTTGAATGGCAAAGTTGATAGCCGTTTCATGTTGCATTATAACTTCCCTCCATACTGCGTAGGTGAGACAGGTTTTGTTGGTTCACCTAAGCGTCGTGAAATCGGTCATGGTCGTCTAGCGAAACGTGGTATTCAAGCGGTAATGCCGTCTGAAAAAGAATTTCCGTACGTAGTACGTGTTGTTTCTGAAATCACTGAATCAAATGGTTCGTCTTCAATGGCGTCTGTTTGTGGTACGTCTTTGGCGTTGATGGATGCGGGTGTTCCGATTAAAGCATCGGTTGCTGGTATCGCCATGGGCCTTGTGAAAAATGACGAGAACTTTGTTGTTCTTTCTGACATCTTGGGTGACGAAGATCACCTTGGTGACATGGACTTTAAAGTCGCGGGTACCACAGAAGGTATTACTGCTCTGCAAATGGATATCAAAATCGAAGGTATCACCCAAGAAATCATGCAAGTTGCTTTGAAACAAGCAAAAGAAGCACGTTTGCATATTCTAGGTGTGATGGACCAAGCGATTTCTGGTCACCGTGATGAGATGTCTGAATTCGCACCGCGTATTTACACATTGAAAATCGACCAAGATAAAATTCGTGAGGTTATCGGTAAAGGCGGCGCAATGATCCGTTCTATTACTGAAGCATCTGACACAAACATCGAAATCGAAGATGATGGTACTATCAAAATCTTCGCTACCGAGCGTGCTAAAGCCGATATCGCTATCAGCAGAATTGAGCAAGTGACAGCGGATGTTGAAGCAGGTAAAACCTACGAAGGTAAAGTGACACGTATCGTTGATTTTGGCGCATTCGTTGAGATTTTACCGGGTAAAGAAGGTCTAGTACACATTTCACAAATCGCTCATGAGCGTGTGAATAAAGTGGCTGACCATTTATCTGAAGGTCAAATCATTAACGTAAAAGTAATGGAAATTGATCGTCAAAACCGTGTTCGTTTAAGTATTAAAGAATTGCTAGAAAAGCCAGAAGCAGCTGCTGAAGGTAACGAGTAAGGATAGCGTTAACTTGGAGCAGATTATTTTTATCGTCTAGCCAAGTTGATTGTTTAAAAAGGGAGCTTCGGCTCCCTTTTTTGTGCCCGTTTATATCCGTCTGTAATTGGGACAAACCATGCTGAATACACTGCTTATCTTATTACTTGCTCAAGCACATGTTGTTGACCAGGTAAAACTGTTTGTCCTTGGGTAACCGACGTTTCAACGCAGAGCATTTTGCGATATCCATTATCTTCCATATCATGCATCGTTCGTGACTTCTCTGCCCAAGGGTTCCACACCACTATGCTGTCATGACCTACAGAATGAATGTGGGTCACATGTCCATTACTCTTAATTGCTAGTTCCTTGGGCGTGACTAAGTGCACTCTGTCGGTTTCACTGTTAAACGCATACGGCATAGGTGTGGGTAAACGCTTATAGGCTTGCAGTTTATCTTCATATTGTCCTGATAAACCTGTGACCGTACAGTCACTTATATCTTCAATATGAAAGTAACTGTGCAGCGCACCGGTATACGTGAAAGGTTGCTCACCGGTATTCTCTGTGACCAGTTTCACGCCTAATTCACGGCCAATGCTTATGATCAGAGTTAATTGTGTCTTTCCGTCAAAACCCTCGCCTTTGGTGACGCTCGGCTTGAGGCATATAGTGGTATGGTCGTCATTATCTACGCAGTTGACGACGTGCCATGCTTGAGTGCGCACATAACCATGGGCACTTAAGTTAGTTTGAGTGTTATGTGGGCCAAACCAAGGCCAACAAATTGGGATCCCGCCACGTATAGGGTGCTTAGCATCAAGTTGTGCCTTTTTACTTAACCATAACCGCTGTATCCCGTCGTGTTTGGGTGTAAAACTGAGTATGTGGCCACCAAATAACGATATAGTCGCATGGGCATAGTCATTATCAACGACCAGCATTTCAATTTCGCCTTGGGGTAACGAAGATGTCGTCTGTGAAAGATGCATTGGATTCCTTAAGATCAAAAAAAGGCAGTCACCTAGTGTAGATGACTGCCTTTTTGGAATAAAGCTCTGTGGATTTATTTGCTGATATGCGCAACCAAGTCCAATACTTTGTTTGAGTAACCGATTTCGTTATCGTACCAAGATACCAATTTAACGAAGGTATCGGTCAGTGCTATACCAGCGGTCGCGTCAAAGATTGATGTGCGCGTGTCACCAATAAAGTCCTGTGATACAACTGCATCTTCGGTGTAACCAACAATACCTTTAAGCTCGCCTTCAGAAGCTGCCTTCATTACGGCACAAATTTGCGCATAGGTCGCAGGCTTAGCAAGGTTAACCGTCAAATCAACAACCGATACGTCGGCGGTTGGAACGCGAAAAGCCATACCAGTCAATTTACCGTTTAACTCAGGAATAACCTTACCCACGGCTTTTGCTGCGCCTGTAGATGAAGGAATGATATTTTGTGAAGCGCCGCGTCCACCACGCCAATCTTTAGCGGAAGGACCATCGACGGTTTTTTGCGTTGCAGTAGTCGCGTGTACCGTTGTCATTAAACCATCAACAATACCGAAGTTATCGTTTAATACTTTAGCCAGCGGTGCTAAACAGTTAGTGGTACATGAGGCGTTTGAAACCACTTCTTGACCAGCGTAAGTGTTGTGGTTAACACCCATAACGAACATAGGCGTGTCATCTTTTGATGGAGCAGACAGAACCACTTTTTTGGCACCAGCCGTAATGTGTTTGCGCGCGGTTTCGTCTGTTAAGAATAAACCTGTTGCTTCAACTACTACTTCAGCCTTAATGTCATTCCATGCTAATGCAGCAGGATCACGCTCAGCGGTGACACGAATGGTTTTTCCGTTTACCACTAGTTGTCCGTTTTGCACTTCAACAGTGCCTTTAAACTGACCATGCGTTGAGTCATATTTCAACATGTAAGCCATGTATTCTGCATCTAACAAATCGTTAATACCGACTACTTCGATATCACTGCGCTCACATGCTGCGCGAAAAACAAATCTACCTATACGGCCAAAGCCGTTGATACCAATTTTAATAGTCATATATATACATCCTCTAGACGGGTCGTAATTTCGAATTGTGAAATATAATTACGAAATTATGGACTAAATCGCCAAATAAGGCAAAATAATCACTGAAAAATGTTATTTTGTTACAGTTTTATTTAATGCAAACGTATTCAGCTTCGTCTTAAGACGTGTTTGCATAATAATAGCTAGCTAAAATAGTATCCATTTATAGGAATTTAACGTTAATGACTGCTTCATTGATTGACCAGCTCGTAGAGCATCGCGGCATTGAGTCACATTACACCGACGCTTGGGGTAAGCCCGCGACCATAGAATCTTCCGTCAAGAAAAAATTATTGAGTGTGATGGGCTATGAAGTGGACGAGCAAGCCGCCTTAGAGCAACAAGTAAAGCAGGGCATGATCAAAGATTGGTTAACGCCGCTGAATCCTGTTCATGTGCAACGCGATAAAACACCACTCCCAGTTTGCGTTAGACTGCCTATCGAATTGGTAACCGATGAATATATTGCGACACTAACGTTGGAATCGGGTGAGTTGATTGAGCATCGATTTGAGCCTATCGATGGTGAGCTGGTCAATGTAACGCATATTGATGAAATAGAATTTCACGAATACTTCATTACGATTGAATGTGAGTTGCCGCTGGGTTATCACAACCTCGCCTTGATGGTAGATGGCGAATCGCTTGCCGAAATGCGGGTGATCGTTGCGCCTCAGGCATGTTATCAACCGAAAACCTTGACCGACGGTAATAAAGTTTGGGGCTTGAGTGTTCAGTTGTATTGTCTACGTAGCGATAATAACTGGGGGGTGGGGGATTTTAGCGATCTGGCATATTTAACTGCCAATGCGGCACAAAAAGGCGCCGATTTTATCGGGTTAAATCCTATTCATTCTCTTTACCCTGCTAACCCAAGCGCATGCAGTCCTTACGGACCTTCGTCGCGTCGGTGGCTGAATTTTATCTATATCGATGTCACCGCAACCGATGGGTATGAGCAAGACAGCGTGCAGGTCATCGTGAATGAAGCTGCTTTTCAAGCGACATTGAATCAGGCTCGTGAAACGGATTTAGTGGATTATCCCAGTGTGAGCAAATTAAAACTCAGTGCGTTAAGCGCAGTGTTTGATTGGCAACGTACCCAGTATTTTTCTAAAAATACTTCAAAGAATCGTGCGTTTAAAGCGTTTATCACTCAAGGTGGCGAAAGCTTACAAACCATAGCTGTTTATGATGCCCTGCAAGAAGATCTTGCCGGTAAAGGCAAAGCGTCTTGGGGATGGCCGGTATTTCCGGATGAATATGCTGACTTTAACTCACCGGCTGTGGCTAAATTTGCTAAAGCAAACGCTAAGCGAGTGCAATTTTTCTTGTGGCTGCAATGGCAAGCCGCATTGCAATTTGAAAAAGCCAATAATGTCGCTCAAGAACACAATATGCAGATTGGTTTATATCGTGATTTAGCGGTCGGTGTGAGTGAAGGCAGTGCAGAGATTTGGGGTAATAAAGCCTTATACTGTACCCAAGCGAGCGTTGGTGCTCCGCCAGATATTTTAGGCCCTCTTGGTCAAACTTGGGGCTTACCCCCAATGGATCCACATAAGCTTTATGAGCAAGCCTACCAGCCGATTATCGACTTATTTAGCGCTAACATGCACGCCACAGGCGCGCTGCGTATAGATCATGTTATGGCCTTATTGCGTTTATGGTGGGTGCCTAAAGGTGATAGTGCCAAGCAGGGGGGGTATGTTTATTATCCAGTGGATGATTTACTGGCCATTCTGGCTTTGGAAAGTCACCGTAATCAGTCAATGGTTATCGGTGAGGATTTAGGCACGGTGCCAGAAGAAATCCGCGAAAAACTAGCCGAAAACGGTGTCTATTCGTATAGGGTATTCTTCTTTGAACAGGCGAAAGACGGCGGATTCTATTCACCCAGTCATTACCCCGTGCAGTCTATGTCGACACTGACAACACATGATATGCCCACCTTGAAAGGTTTTTGGCACTGTGACGACTTGCAATTAGGCAAGGAGTTGGGTCTGTATCCAACAGAAGAGATCCTTGCAAGCTTGTATCTGAGCAGACATGATAACAAACAAGCCATATTAGATACCCTGCATGGTCATCAATCCATTTCCGCTGATATTGGCAGGGAAGTGAATCATGTGGGTATGAGTAAAAATTTGAACTTTGGTATGCAAACTCATATGGCGGGTGGCTCAAGTTCACTGTTAAGTTTACAGTTAGAAGATTGGTTAGAAATGGATAAACCCGTTAATATTCCAGGAACGTTTAACGAATATCCGAACTGGCAGCGTAAGTTATCTAAGAGTTTGCAGCAGATTTTTGATAACCCTGAATTAACAACATTAGCCCAACGCTTGACTGAGGTACGACGTCAAGCCAAGCAATAAATAATCCTGGCGGTCTTTGATGTAGGCCGCCAATACAGCAAGGCGATGCAATGCAAATAGAAACACAGCTAAAAAACGCACAATGTACCTTTCCGTTTACTCATCTTGGTTTAACGCATACAAAAAATGCTTTTTCAATTACCGCTTGGATACCTAACGCAACAGCGGTTAAGGTCATCGACTTAGCCACAGAGAAAGCAATCGGGACGCTTAAAAAGCAAGCTGCAAGTGATTTGTTCAGTGCTGAGTTTACGAAAGGCAAGCCGCCGGCTGTGTATGCTTTTGAAGTGAAAAACCCCCAAGGTGCGTATCGCATAATCGACCCATATCAATTTCAAGACCAAGCGTTTCACGCGGTGCATTTTGTTGATCATTTACCGAAGAACGTTTATCAACAACTGGGTGCGCAGCTAATGGATTTAGACGTAGGTTTAGCCAAGTCTATCAGCGCGACGCGTTTTGCCGTATTTGCTCCAAATGCCAGTGCCGTGTCTATCATTGGTGATTTTAATTATTGGGACGGCTCATGCTTACCCATGCAAAAAACCGATTTTGGTTATTGGGTCTTAGTTGTGCCAGGTGTCAACGCTGGCGATAAATATAAATACCAAATAAAAGATGCCGCTGGCAACGAGTTACCCCACAAGGCTGATCCAGTTGGCTTTTACGCGGATCAATATCCTTCGCATGCTTCTGTGGTGTTTGATCATGAACAATACCAATGGCAAGACAGCAAATGGCAAGAGCAAGTTAAAGGTGATAAATACACCCAAGCCATGAGTATTTACGAGGTACATTTAGGCTCATGGAAGCGTCCGAGCGCGGAATCGGACGCCAGATATCTAAGTTACCGAGAGTTAGTCGATGAGTTGATCCCCTATGTCACTGATATGGGTTATACCCACATCGAACTATTGCCCATATCTGAATTCCCATTTGATGGCTCTTGGGGCTATCAACCGGTTGGTTTATTTGCCCCTACAAGCCGCTTTGGTAGCCCTGATGATTTCAAATATTTTGTTGATCAGTGCCATCAAAATGGCATTGGAGTGATCATTGATTGGGTGCCTGCACATTTCCCTGAAGATGGCCATGGCTTAGCTCGATTTGACGGAACGCACGTGTATGAATATGAAGACCCACGCAAAGGCTGGCATCCTGATTGGAACTCGTGTATTTACGATTTTGGCAAAGACACAGTGCGTCAATTTTTAGTTGCTAATGCTCTATTTTGGTTAGATAAATACCATATTGATGGCCTGCGTGTGGACGCAGTTGCATCCATGTTGTATTTAGATTACTCCAGAGAAGATGGCGACTGGATACCGAATGTTGATGGTGGTAACCACAATTATGAAGCTATCAGCTTGCTGCAGTGGATGAACAAAGAGGTTTATTCCCATTATCCAAATGCGATGACGATAGCTGAAGAGTCCACCTCTTTTGCCAAAGTGTCACGTCCGGTATTTGAGGGTGGACTTGGCTTTGGGTTTAAATGGAATATGGGCTGGATGCATGATTCATTACACTATATTTCTAAAGATCCTTCTTATCGTCGTTATCATCATGGTGAAATTACCTTTAGCATGGTGTACGCCTTTGATGAAAGCTTTGTGCTGCCGATTTCCCACGATGAAGTCGTGCATGGAAAAGGGTCCCTATTGCATAAAATGCCGGGCGATGAGTGGCAGCAGGCCGCGAACCTTCGATGTTACGCTGCCTTTATGTATGCTCACCCGGGCAAAAAACTAAACTTTATGGGTAATGAAATTGGTCAGGCTGCTGAATGGAACCACGACAGTTCCATCAATTGGCACTTGCTTGAGTTTGAAAAGCACAGTGGGATCCAAGCCCTATATCGAGATTTGAATAAATTATACGCTGACTATCCTGCATTACATGAACTCGACCATGATCACACAGGTTTTGAATGGATTGACCACGAAAATGCTGAGCAAAGTACAGTGGCAATGTTACGCCAGTCAAAAGCCGGCAAGCAACAAATTTATGCTGTAAGCAACTTCACGCCAGTACCACGCAGCACGTTTCGACTCGGTGTTAAAGCGCTCGGCGAATATACCGTGTTGCTTAACACCGATGACAAGCAATATTGGGGAAGCGGCAATAGCCTCAATGCTAAAATGCTAGCGGATAAGACACCATGGCAGAATCAAACGTATTCTATTGAGCTTTCGTTACCTCCATTAGCGACGGTATTTATTTTGTATAAGGGTAAATAAACGATGACAGCGGTAACGTATCGGGTTCAATCAGGAAGCGCCACGTATTTAGGGGCGGTACTCGATGAGAGCGGGTGTAATTTTGCAGTTCATTGCCCGAATGCTGATTTGGTGCAGTTATGCTTATTTAGCGCTATCGACGAAACACAGATAGCGGTGATCAACATGCCAGCTAAAACAGGCAAAGTGTGGCACTGCTACGTAGACGGGATCCAAGCCGGTCAGTTGTATGGCTATCGCACATCTGGTGAAAGCCAAGGTTTAATGGGTTATCGCTTCATGCCAGAAAAACTGTTGATTGACCCATATGCGAAAGCGCTGAGCCGACCCATGCATTGGGACGCTAAGTTATACGCCGACGATAGTCAAAAGATGATAGCCAAAAGTGTGGTAGTGGCGAATACGGTAAGCAACGAGCGCCCCGCTAAACCTAACACGCCTCTTGATCACACTGTCTTGTATGAAGCTCATGTTAAGGGTATGACTGCCCAACACCCGCAAGTACCTGCTGAATTACAGGGTACCTTTTTGGGTATGTGTCAGCCTGTCGTCATTGAGCATTTACAAAAACTGGGCATTAGTGCTGTGCAGTTGATGCCAGTGGCCGCATTCATGCCAGAGCCATATATTACTAATAAGGGGTTGACCAATTATTGGGGATACAATCCTATCAACTATTTTAGTCCTGAGCCAAGATATGCGATTAACGACGCCATCGGTGAATTTAAAACCATGGTCGATGGCTTCCACAAAGCAGGTATCGAAGTCATATTGGATGTGGTGTTTAACCATACTGCAGAAGGGGGCTTAGAGGGTCCAATTTTGTCGTTTAAAGGCTTAGATAATTCATCATTTTACCTGTTTGAACGTAATGAATACGGCGCCATTGATTATCAGAAATTTGTTAATAATTCTGGTTGCGGTAACAGTGTTAACACCGCATTTCCCTATGTACTTAAGATGGTAATGGACGCCTTGCGCTATTGGGTTCAAGAAATGGGTGTGGATGGATTCCGCTTCGATTTAGCCGCGAGTCTTGGTCGTGATCCCTATGAATTTTCGGCCTTGTCGGGCTTTTTTAGAACCATACGTCAAGATCCGGTGCTCATCGGGTGCAAGCTTATTGCTGAACCTTGGGATATTGGCCATGGCGGTTATCGATTAGGGCAATTTCCATCCAATTGGCTGGAATGTAATGACAAGTATCGCGATACCGTTCGCGCATTTTGGCGTGGCGATAAAGGCACTACCAGTGATTTTGCCACGCGTTTGTTGGGATCCCGGGATGTGTTCCCTAAAGAAAGCCGTTCGATTCTAACCTCAGTGAATAACATCAGTTATCACGATGGCTTTACCTTACATGATTTGGTTAGCTATCAAGAACGCCATAATGAGGCTAACGGTGAACAAAACCGTGATGGGCATGGGCATAATTTGTCGGCTAATTACGGTGTTGAAGGGCCTACCGACGATGCTTCAATCACTGAAATTCGTGAACAACAAAAACGCAACTTGTTTACCACCTTGTTATTATCGCAAGGCATACCCCACGTTTTAGGCGGCGATGAGTTAAGTCGCACTCAGCAAGGGAACAACAATGCGTACTGCCAAGACAATCCCATTAGTTGGCTTGACTGGGAATTGGATAAAACTCAGCAGCAGTTTTTAGATTTCTGTCAATATGTGATTAGCATTCGTAAACAAAGTGTTTTGCTGCACCATTTGCAATTGCAAGATGATAAATTCGATATGGCGCATAATGTGGCCAAGATCTATTGGTATCGTCCTGATGGTGCACGTAAATTAGAGGATGATTGGAACGATCCGAATAATCAGTGTTTCGCCTTTGAATTGCGCGGTGAGGAGTTCTCGACCGGTGAGACAACTGAGCATTGGTTAATGGTGTTCAATGCTAGCGATCATGACGTACAGTTTAACTGCCCGACCTATATCAAAGATCAGCGTTGGAAGTTAGTTCTTGATACCCGCTATAGCGAGCTGAGTGAACAACCCGATGTGGTGGTGCAAAATAGCTATAAACAAGCCAGAAACAGTATTTGCTTGTTTAACGCTATTTAAATTTCCATATCATATACGGTATTTTGGGTAAGATGTCGGCGCTGGGTACATAGCAAACAGCGCCGATTCAATTACAGACACTGCATTGATCAATCCTCGCTTTTGTATGCCCTTTGCTTGGTCAGGTTAGCTCCATTTAAGGTATTTGCACAAACGCGCACCTAGGATCTAACGGTACTTGCCTACGTTACGGCCGATTCGTCATGAGGTGATGGTGGTTAGGCATTTTTTTAACCGCGCTGTACAACCGAAAGCAACTGTTATTATAGCCATTTGCTGTGCTGACAAATCATAGAAAACTGCAAATCGTAACGATTTAACTGGGTAATGACAAAATAATGTGCCTGCAATAAGAAATAAATGAAAATATTTCAATTATTTTCTGAAAGTTACTTTCAGTTAGTGCGTGTTTTTTGACCTAATTTTGACCTTTTTTTTCTTATAGGGTAAAAACTCGGTCTTCTATATCGTCAATTAAACGTTGTGCTTTGTTCTCCAATTGCTCTATATCAGTTGAAGTGGGTAGGGCGAGTTTGATATCCCCGAGACTGATATTAGCAACCTTAAACTCCCTGGCGGCATAAGCCCATACATAGGCGTCAGGGTAATTTTCTTGCTTTAAGTTGATGGTACTGAGGCTGATGAAAATTTCTGTGTCGATATCATCGTCCTTGGTATAGAGGGATAGCGCCTGATAGAGCGCTCGTTTTGCTTTTTCTAAATCAAACTTAACGTAATACGATGCCAAACCTAATTGCAAGCTCGGAGTGTTGAGTTTGCCTTGTTTTTCCAGAACTAGAAAGTCATCCAACGCATCTTTTCTGCCAAAACGTGACCAATGGTAGAGTAATAAATGAGGCTCTTTGGAGTGACGTGTTTTGCGCACTAAGCGATTTAGCTCACGCTCGGCGTTAACCGCAGCCTGCCTGCGTTTTGTTTGTTTTTCAATCTGTACAATATGCTCGATTTGAGACGCTTTGTTGATGCACACTTTGTACTTTTCGAAATCTTCTAATAGGTAATAATCCAGCAGTTCACTGGGGGATTGTTGGTAGGCGTACCTATGCTTGATGATACGGCTCTTCTCGGCTAAACACCATCCGTCAGGGTTTAAGTCAGCACAAAACTCGGCATGCTCTTCACAAATTTTTGCGGCGGTCATGGGAAACAACACGTCACATCCAGTTATGGCAAAAATAGACAGTACAATGCCCACTATACGCATAAATTCCCTTGTAGTTAAATTACCAATATATCGCCATTTTAGATGACTAATTGCTGAATTTAGTAAATTTTCAACAATTTGGCGCAATTAGTTCCTTTGATTAGAATAACTGCGAATTTTGCTTTAACCAAGCGATCTCGTCTCTTTTTATGAGCCAACCCACATTTTTTGAGAGTTTTTAAAGATCATGAATCAACAATCTGAACAAGCATTAATGAGCAGTTGGCAAGAACGTCAAGAATACGCTGAACGTATGTTGCCGCTATTGGGAAATTTGTATCGCAATAAAGCAGTTGAAATATCGATATACGGTCGCCCTATGTTGGGCGCCTCTACTATCGATATTATTAAGGCCCATCGTACGGTTCGTTTAAAAGAAGGCACGAAGCTGCGCTTACGTGAGAGTTGGCCAATACTTGAAGAGCTAAGTAAATTGCCGTTAGCACCGGCTCAGATTGATTTAGGTAAGCTAGCCTACGCGTTTCATTTTAAAGATGAGCACAAGGGCAAGGGGATCGAAGAATATCTACGCGAAGAATTGGCCGACATATTAGATGTTGATGATAATCACCCCGCCCAAGACGTTGTACTTTATGGCTTTGGCCGTATTGGCCGTTTGTTAGCGCGCTTGCTGATTGAACGTCAGGGGAAAACCAATAAATTACGCTTGCGCGCCATTGTCGTGCGTGGTGGTAAAGAAGGTGATTTAGAAAAACGCGCCAGTTTGTTGCGTCGTGACTCAGTACATGGACCATTTAACGGCAGTATTACGGTAGACACTGAACGTAACGCAATTAAAGCCAACGGCTCATACATACAGGTTATTTATGCGAATTCACCGAATGAAGTGGATTACAGCCAATATGGTATCGAAAACGCTATCGTGGTGGACAACACTGGCATGTGGCGTGATGAAGCCGGTCTAGGACAGCATTTGAACGCTAAGGGCGTGAAAAAAGTACTATTAACGGCACCGGGCAAAGGGGCGATTAAAAATATTGTTTATGGCGTCAATCAAAATGACATCAAACCCCAGGACACTATCTTATCAGCGGCGAGTTGTACCACTAATGCCATCACGCCAGTACTGAAAGCGTTAGATGAGCAATATGGTATCAATGGTGGTCATGTTGAAACCGTTCACTCGTTTACCAATGATCAGAATCTCATTGATAACTTCCACAAGGCTGATCGCCGAGGACGCAGTGCCGCCTTAAACATGGTGATCACCGAAACGGGTGCTGCCAGTGCTGTGGCCAAGGCGTATCCGCAACTCGAAGGCAAATTAACCGGAAGCTCTATACGCGTACCGACACCAAACGTGTCCTTAGCGATATTGAATCTGCATTTAGCGCAAACAACCGATAAAGCACAAATTAACGCCTTCTTACGGGATATATCGTTATTTTCTACATTGCAACATCAAGTGGATTACACCAGTTCAAAAGAAATCGTGTCAACCGATTTGGTGGGCTCAAGAGCGGCTTCGGTTGTTGATTCTCAAGCGACGATTGTGGCGGGTGACCGAGCGACTTTGTATGTGTGGTATGACAATGAATTTGGATACAGTTGTCAGGTTCTGCGCGTTGTGCAAGATATGGCTGGTTTGCATTATCCTAGCTTACCGGCAGTGAAATAATTTAATAGAACCGAGTTTCTGAGTGGGCGTGTTACTTTCTTGTTTTAGTAGCGCGCCTTTTTCGTTTCTGGTCGCCGCAAAGTATTAAGGGCGGCAGTAGGTAAGGCGAAATGCAAAATTCAATAAGGTTCAAGCGCTAATTTATACGTTGCAGAATGTTGCAAATTTCCATTACAAAAAGCTGTGCATCTTTGGCTTTTTACTCCGACAATATGCTAAATTGTCGGCGGTTAAATTTGATGGACAGTAAATGTGAGAATTAGTAGCAATTTTGATAGTGGAAATATTCACGTTATTCATGCAAACAGTGAAAGCGACATTCAGTTAGCTATCAATAAAGATAATAAATCAGACTTTTATCAGTGGTTTCACTTTAAATTAGATACCCGTCCGTGGATATCACATCGTCTTACCATCACTGATCTTGAAAAATCAGCTTACCCAGATGGTTGGAAAAATTACCAAGTGGTAGCTTCATACGACAGAGAAGAATGGTTCAGAGTTGAGACCCAATTTGATGGCGACAACCTTGTTATTGAGCACACGCCAGAGCAAGGACACATTTATTTTGCTTATTTTGCGCCGTATTCTTATGAGCGCCATTTAGATTTACTGGCGTGGGCGCAGACCAGCGACTTATGTGAACAAAGGTTCCTCGGCAATACCTTGGACGGTCGTGATATGACAATGCTGACCATTGGCGAGCCGGGTGACGACAAAAAGTCCGTTTGGATCACCGCACGTCAGCATCCTGGCGAAACGATGGCTGAATGGCTTGTTGAAGGGCTTTTAGAGCGATTACTGGATAAAGATGACGGACTTGCACGTTTATTATTAGATAAAGCTGTGTTTTATGTGGTACCAAACATGAATCCTGATGGATCTGCCCGGGGGCATTTACGTACTAATGCAAGCGGAGTTAACCTCAATCGTGAATGGGCCACGCCGAGCATGGAAAATAGCCCGGAAGTTTTTTTGGTCACCCAGCAAATGCAACAGACAGGGGTAGACCTGTTTTTAGACATGCATGGAGATGAAGCCCTGCCGTACAATTTTGTGGCCGGTAGTGAAGGCAACCCGAACTATGATGGACGTATCGCGAGCTTAGAGACGGCGTTCAAAAACGCATTGTTAACCGCCACTCCGGAATTTCAAGATACCTTCGGATATGAAAAAGATGCGCCTGGGGAAGCTAATATGACCGTAGCCACCAATGCTGTGGGCCATGAGTTTTCATGTTTAGCGTATACCTTAGAAATGCCTTTTAAAGATAATATAGAAATACCTGACACAGCTTATGGCTGGTCACCTATCCGTTGTAAGCAATTGGGTCAAGACGTACTTGTTGCCATACGCGCTGTGGTTGATGAGCTGCGTTAATAAGCTTATTTGGGACATTAACGCACCAACTTAGAATAATAAAATTATTAAAATTATTAAAATAAATAAAATAAAGTAAGGGGAACAGTGTGGAAGGCTTTCATGATTTACTGAAGTTATTAGATAGTATGCTCGGGGGCGCGTGGTGGTTTCCATACGTGTTATTAGGAACAGGTTTATTTTTTACCATCTATCTTAAGTTTCCACAGGTACGCTTTTTTAAACATGCATGGCAAGTGGTCACTGGGAAGTTTGATAAAAAAGGCTCGCCAGGGGATACCACCCATTTTCGTGCGTTAACAACTGCGCTATCAGGCACAGTTGGTACAGGGAACATAGGTGGTGTGGCATTTGCCATCTTTTTAGGTGGACCCGCCGCGTTATTTTGGATGTGGGCCACAGCTTTTTTTGGCATGACGACCAAATTTGTTGAAGTAACGCTATCACATAAATATCGCGTAAAAACAGCCGATGGCACTATGGCTGGCGGCCCTATGTATTACATGGACCGACGTTTAAACATGAAATGGTTGGCCGTGGCATTTGCCATCGCTACTGTTATCAGTTCATTTGGCACCGGAAACTTGCCCCAGAGTAACAACATAGCGGCCAGTATTGAGTCTACTTTCGGCTTCGATCCGTTAATGGTCGGCAGTGTGTTGGGTGTATTACTGGGCTTGGTTATTTTAGGTGGCATCACGCGTATCGCTGCTGTCACGTCGAAAATTGTTCCTTTGATGGCGTTGATTTACCTTATTGGTGCGTTAGCCGTTATTTTTGCAAACCTAGAAAATATTGGGCCTGCATTTGCCTCTGTGATTGGTGATGTTTTCACAGGTTCAGCAGCCACAGGTGGTTTTTTGGGCGCGACAATAGCCTATGCCTTTAACCGCGGCGTAAACCGAGGTTTATTCTCCAATGAGGCGGGTCAGGGTTCTGCTCCGATTGCCCACGCCGCCGCTAAAACGGATGAACCTGTGTCCGAAGGCATGGTGTCTATACTCGAGCCATTTATCGATACTATTATTATTTGTACCCTTACTGGCCTCGTTATTCTGTCGTCAGGTGTGTGGAAAGAGAAACATCAAAATGTGTTTGATCGTAGCGACATGATGATAGTTGCGGGTAGTTACACAGATACAGTCGACAGCGATCGTCAGCAGTTATACGCGTACATCAATGATCTCGATACCTCTGAAGTCATGCCTTTTAATGGTGAAATTCAAATTGTAAATGGTAAATCGATTAGCACAGGTTACACCTTGCTCAATGCCCGCTCGGTGGCTGAAGACGTCAAATTCTCCTTTGGTGACGATGACGATTTGTTTACCGGTAAATTAAAGGTGGTTGATGGGGGCTTGATAAAAGAGAATATAGTGGTGTCAGGTAAGTCACTCATTCATTCTGCGAGCTTGACTGCGTTGGCATTTACCAAGGGGTTCTTCGGTGAGTCGGGTAAATACATAGTGTCGGTTGGCTTATTGCTGTTTGCATTTTCTACCGCTATTGCGTGGTCGTATTATGGGGACCGGGCCATGACCTATTTACTTGGGCCGCGCTCGGTGATGCCTTATCGCGTGGTATATGTATTTGCCTTTGTCTGGGCAGCAGTATCAGACACCACTCTCGTGTGGACACTTTCGGCGGTCGCCATCGTTGTGATGACTTTGCCTAACTTACTAGGCATATTTTTGCTTCGCAAAGAAATGAAAGAATCTGTCAATAAATATTGGGAAGATTTCAATAAAGAACATAAATCGTAATGATCATCTAAGAAGATAAGCGCGGCACCGTCCGCGCTTTCGTGATCTAGTATCACGATAATTTGTTTAACCAAAATGTAGTGGAGTGAATAATGGCGTTAATTGATTGCCCATCGTGCAATAAAAAAATCTCTGATAAAACTGAGCAATGTAACCACTGTGGTTTCGCAATGGGCAATGCTAGCGAAGACGATATTGCCCGTAAACGCAATTTACAGAAATACCTGAAATCCCAAAGTATTCAAACTCAGTCCCTGATCGCGATGTTAATGTTTGTGGCGGGTTTCGGGTTTATGTATTGGGGAGGGGCAGTGCCTGGAGAGCTTCAGTACAATATTGCCGTTGGTGTCGCGATAATTGGTTTTGTTTGGTACATAGTCAATCGAGTGCGTTTAGTTTTTGTCAAGAAGTCTAATTAATGAACCCAGAAATGTTACTGAAGTCGATGACCCCAGAGGTCTATCAAAGATTATTGCAAACGGTAGAAACAGGTAAATGGTTAGATGGAAAACCATTAACGGACGGTCAAAGGGAATCTACAATGCAAGCCGTGATGCTATATCAAGCCAAAGTGCTTAAATCTGATCAACATATGACAGTAGGTGCTGATGGCGAGATAGTGCAAAAGAGTCGTCAGCAATTCAAGCAAGAGCTTAATGAAACAAACACCATAGCGCGGTTCACTCAAAATGATATTTAAAAACCTGTTTCGTCCTAAGCATCAAGATCCCAAACCCGCGGTCAGAATAACAGCGATAGGCAGTCTTTCTGCGGAAGTACCTGAGCAAAAATCGATTCTACACGAATTGGCATTTAACGATGAAGACGTTAACGTGAGTTTAGCTGCACTGGCTAAATTAAATAGTTTTGTGCTGTGGTATAAAATGGCCGAAATCGCCAAAAATGATCGGATCGCTAAACGTGCTCAACAAGTAGTTGAAAGCACATTGTTCAGTGACGACGAAAGCACTATGGCAAGAGATGAAAAATTCGCCTTCGCTTATGAGTGCAAAAATAATAAGTTGCTTGAACGCTTACTGAAACAATCATGGGTGCAACATGAGCCAAAACTGGTGCTGAATATTCTAGCTACGCTCAATAAGCCACAGCTGGCTATGCCCATTTTACTGGCAAGTGATGATGAAGCACTGCAAAGCGCGTTATTGGTGTATGCCGATACTGAAAGCAGCTTACAAAGGGTAATCAAAAGAACGCGCTCAGAACAAATCAAAGCACAAGCGCAAGAAAAGCTTACTCGTATTCAGTTCAGTAAAGTCCAGCCCGTTGAAGTCGAAAAAGGCACCCGCTTGGTATTATCTCGGTTATTGGCACTGAAAGACCAACGAGATTATGCGAAGCTCGTCGCTATTCGCGGTGAACTAGGCAAGGAATACGCGGCATTTGAAATACAGTTTGATTGCCTTAGCAGTGACAAGCGTGAGGCGTTCAACAGTAAATACGCCGAACTCGATAATAAGCTGACGATCTTAGATGCTGAACTTGCACCTATGTACCATGCACAGCAAAGAAAACAAGACGTGCTCAATAACGTGCAACATGCAATGGCAGATACCCAAGCAGTGTTAGTATGGTTATCTGACATGGTCTCTGGTGATATTTCAGCTGTGACGTTAGCGCAAACAGAACAAGCACAGACCGAAATTCAAAATCGTACTTCGCGCCTTGAAAGCTTGATGAGGGATGCTGAAAAAGCTGGGATGAAGCAAGCGGTTAAACAACTGCAAGACATGCACCATGCGCTGCTCACGCGTCAACATACCTATAACCATCTTCCTGCGTTTCAAGATGCCCTTAAGCAAGCGCGAGCGTTGTTAGCTGACTTTGCTGAACGAACGGTGCCGAATCAGGGGACAGAGGTTGAGAATGCTAAATCAGTGTTACAGCAAATAAAAGGCCAATGGCGCGAGCTAAGAGTATCCTATCAAGATAGCTGGCCTAAAGAGCTCGATAGCCAGTTTGCAAGTGCGCAGGGGGCATGGCAAAGCGCGATTAAATCACTCTCGGTAGGCGTGACACAAGATGTCAATCGCATACGCAGTAAAACCAAAGCCATCGAGTCACTGATCGAGCAGGGTAAATACAAAGCAGCAATGGGCTTATTTAGTAAAGTCACTAAGTGGTTTGCGCTATTGCCCGAGCAAGAACAAGCTCGCAACGCTCGGATTTTTGAGCAAACGAGTTTGAAGGTTGAAGAACTTAAATCGCTACAGGCATATATTGCTTTACCACGTAAACCTGCATTGATCGAAGAGGCACAAGACTTAGTGGCCGCAAACGTATCTGTTTCATTGCGCGCAGAGCAGGTTAAAGAGTTACGCCGGCGTTGGAATAGTCTTGGAGTGCTAAGTACACCAGAAGACGATGGGCTCAACACGCAGTTTGACGTGTTGATTGAACAGGCATTTGCTCCATGCCGTGAGCACTTTGAAAAGCAGCAGCAGCAACGCGCGGATAATCTAGTGCACAAACAGGCCGTACTCCAGCATATAGCGCAGTTGAGCGAGCAAGCATTAGCCCTGGATGTATTGGCAAAAACTGTCCAGCAAATTCAGCAAAAATGGCAGGCGATAGGGGATGTAGACTTTACCCTTAAAGCTGATTTGAATAACGAATATCGCCAGGCACTCATGCCTCTTAAAGTGCAAGTCGAAGCATACTTTAGCGACAATGCACTGCAAAAACAGGCGTTAATCAAGCAGGCACTCGCATTGTCTGCCGCTGAAGATATCTCTGGTGCAATTGAGCAAGCCAAAGTATTACAAGAAAGATGGAAGCAAGTAGGACCGGCCCAGCGCAAACTTGAAAATCCATTATGGAATCAATTTCGTGAAGCCAATGACAGTGTGTTTGCACAGCGTAAAGCGTTTAATTTACAGCAAAAACAAGCGGATGCAGAGCAGGGTGAAATTGCTAACGGGTTATTGAAACAGATACAGCAGTCGCTAAAAAACGCTAATACAATCGGTGAACTTGATGACGCTTTTGGCGTACAAAGCGAACTTGAGACGCTGTTAGAGGCATTACCAAAATCGCTAAGTATCAATTTACGTCGCCGTTTAAATGCACTTTTTGATGAAAGACAAGCTAAGCTTGAGGTGTTAAAACGCCAAGTTAAGAAGGAAAGTTTCAACGAACTGTTTGCCATTTTAAAACGCTGGGAATCACCTGAAATTCCTCAAAATATTGATGTGTTGCCGGCTCAGTGGCAACAGTCATTTAAGGGCCAATGCGACGTTGATGTGCCTAGGCATAATTTAACTTTAATGCTTGAGTTACTTAGCGATGTATCGTCTCCTGACTCAGATGTGGCGTTACGCAAAGAAATACAGTTACAGTTAATGGCTGATAAACTGCAACAAGGCGTTGAATACGATAAATATGTGTTGCTTAAACGGTGGATCCAGCACGGTCCTGTCGGACAGCAAGAACACGCGTTATTGCTTCGTGCCGAGCGCTGTTTTATATAGTTGTTATAGGGTTAAATTCGCGTGCAATAGCCCTGAGGGGAAGAAAGTCACCTAGGCTTAGCGAATATCTATTTAATGCACAGGACTGCGTACCTGTGCGCTTTTTCTCACATTAAGTAGCGAAATAATTTGAATACATCTAATTCTGTAGCATCCAACATTCGTTTGAATAAATTTATTAGCGACTCAGGATTTTGCTCGCGCCGAGAGGCGGATAAACTGATCGAAAGTAAACGCGTTACCATCAATGGTGTGATACCTGAATTGGGCACAAAAGTGCAGCCCGGCGATGACGTTCGTGTCGATGGAAGCCAAATTCAAGCCAGCGCAGAGAATAAATCTGATCGCGTCTATTTGGCTTATCACAAACCTGTGGGGATTACATGCACCACAGAGCGCCATATTAAAGGCAATATCATTGATGCCATAGGTCACTCAGAGCGTATTTTCCCAATAGGGCGCTTAGACAAACCGTCTGAAGGACTGATATTTCTAACCAGTGACGGAGATATCGTCAATAAAATTTTGCGCGCCGAAAATGCGCACGACAAGAAGTATATTGTCACTGTCGATCGGCCATTGAATGAACGCTTTATACATGCTATGGGCGCAGGAGTGCCCATACTAGATACAGTGACTAAACCCTGCACAGTAACCATGCAGAGCAAGTTTGTATTTCGTATTATTTTGACCCAGGGCCTAAATCGACAAATTCGCAGAATGTGCGAGTATTTAGGCTACGGTGTAACTAAATTAAAACGCAGTCGCATTATGTCCATTCGCTTGGCTGGACTCAAAGTTGGTCAATGGCGCGATTTAACGGCTGATGAAATGAACGAGATTAACAGCGCCGTTGCAGACTCGAACAAGACCGCTTTAACCCCAGATGCGGGTTTGCTAAGTGATGATGCCTCGACTAAGCCATTACGGAGGGCTATCAGGCCAAGTGTGCGAGCAACCAATTCCAACCCTGCAAGAAAGACGCATACACAGCGTAAAAATGTTAACCCTAGGCGTCCGATTAAACCAAGTTGATGAAGCGGGAGTTCTGGATAATCAAGGCCGATTATGGCTTGTTGGCTGACTGGAAATGCTTTACCTAACCTGAAAAAGACGAGTGTGTTATCACACTCGTCTTTTTATTTGTCGTGTTTAAATCCCGTTAGCAGCTGTTTAATAGAATAGGCCAGACATGAGCGGCAATGATTACAGCTGATAGGTATATTTAAGCAACGCTAAAACGATAGTGGAATAGCAAATGGAAATCGGTAAACCGAATTTAATAAAATGTTTGAATTTATAGTTGCTCGCACTGAATACCAACAAGTTGGTTTGATAACCGTAGGGTGAGATAAAGCTAGCACTAGCAGCAAAGGCAACGGCTAAAGCGAATGGCATAAGGGGCACACCTAAACTTTCTACTAATCCATACGCAAACGGAAACATTAATGCTGCAGCGGCATTGTTTGTTACCACCTCAGTTAATAATAAGGTGGTTAAATAAACCACCACTAATGCCATAAATGGGCTTGAGTTGGCCATTAAGGGTTCAGCTAAGTGGGTAAGGGAGTTAATCACCCCCGCGCCTTCTAAAGCGCTGGCTAGGCTTAGCGCGCCGACGATAACAATGATTAATTCAAGGGGGAGGTGACGTTTAATCTCGTTTGTGGATGTGACGCCTGTAGCAACTAATAGTGCCAAAAAGAACACCAAACCAGTGGCCAGTGAAATCATAGACGTGGCCGCTAACGCAATTGTGATGACAAACCCGCCTAATGTAACCCACTCTTGTTTATTGAGTAATTTTGTGGCGACTTTTTTCTCTGACAGGATAAAAAAGTTTTTGGTTAAATTTTGGCGTTTAACAAAATCTGGCCCTGTGGCGAGCAATAAAAAATCACCTGACTGAAGTTTAATCTCGCCTAGTTTACCGGACAGGGTTTCACCGTCTCGGCGTATTGCCACCACAGCGGCATCAAACAATGCGCGAAAACCGACACTCTTAAGTGTCTTGCCGATAATTTGCGCGCGGTTGGAAATGATCACCTCGGTGAGGTTTTCTCTTAACAAACCGTTTGATTCAGCAAACAAGGTAAGGCCTTTGATATGACTGAGATTATCAACTTTATGTATATCCCCGGAAAAAATCAGTTTGTCATTCTCTTGAATGACTAATTCGGGGTTCACCGGGCTGATGAGTTTACCATTTCTGACCACCTCAACTAAGAACAGCTCGGGCAAATTACGCAAATGGTTTTGTTCAACACTTTTGCCGACCAGTTCAGAATCTGCTTCTACTTTTGCTTCGATAAAATAGCTGTTGTACTGACGGTTCTTATTTTCAATCACAGGCAGCAAAGGGGTAAGGATAAACATCAACAAACCACAGCTTAATCCTGCGACTAGTCCATATAACGTGAAGTCCCAGAAATTAAACCCCGGGTGACCATGCTCACGCATAAAACTATCCACGATCAAGTTGGTAGAAGTACCAATAAGGGTAACCGTGCCGCCTAAAATAGCCGCGTAGGAAAGTGGGATAAGTAAACGTGAAGCAGGATGATATTGATTCTGCTTAGTGGGGCCGATTAAGCTGGCGACGACAGCAGTGTTGTTTAAAAAAGCTGATGAGAAGAACGTTAAGCCAAATAAGCGCCAGAAACTGTGTTTAAAACTGGCCACAATAAGTGTCCGGCCTAGGCGTTTTACTAATGAGGTTTTATCCACCGCTGTACTGACGATAAGCAGCAGTATCAGGGTGATTAAACCTTGGTTAGTAAAGTTGTTAACAACGTCGACAACACTTAATTGCTGGCAAAGAATAAGTGCCAGTAACGAGCCTGCAAAAATAGAAGAAGGGCGCTTATTCGTAAGAATAAGCGCCACTAATGTGGTGGCAAATATCGCTATTACCAGTAACTGGTTTATGTCCATATAATATTGACGTCGCGCCTATAGCTTAGTGATATCAGTGGCATTCCAATGTGGAAAATGCTTTCTAACTAAGGTATTGAATTCAAGTTCGAATTCTGAAAACTCAGCTTTCTGTCCAGACTCTTGAACGGCATCGATAACCATACCAGCACCTACGGTACCATTGGTTAATCGGTCAATTATGATGAACGCACCTGTTTCACGATTTTTAGTATAGGGATCACAAGCAACGGATTGCGTGAGCTTGATTTTACCGACCCCAATTTCATTCAAATTAAGGCGCACGGCATCTTTGTGTTCCATCGTGTTGACGTCAATCTGATACTCGATATCTGTCACGCTACCGGGCACAAATTTAGTGGCAAACTTAAAGCCATACTGTTTGTTAGGCATTAACGGGGTCTCGTCCATCCACACCAAATTCACTTGATAGGCGTTGCTTTGCAAAGGCAAATTATCTGACTTAACAATCATGTCACCACGAGAAATATCAATTTCATCTTCTAAGGTGATAGTGGTAGTTAGTGGCGTATGGGCGACGTCTTGTTCCCCCTCAAAACCAACAATAGAGCGAACCCTAGATTGCTTACCAGAAGGAAGGGCGGTAATTTTATCGCCTTTCTTTATTTGGCCTGAGACAACGGTACCGGCAAAACCGCGGAAATTAAGGTTGGGGCGATTGACGTACTGCACTGGGAATCGGAAGTCATCGATATTTGCATCATCGGCAATTTCGATATTTTCCAAGGTTTTCATTAGTGTTGTGCCTTCAAACCAAGGGGTGTTTTCGCTTTTATTGACGACGTTATCGCCGTCCAGCGCCGATATAGGCACAAATTGTATATCAGGAATATCAAGCTGCTCAGAAAATACCAAGTAGTCTTTTTTGATGCTTTCGTATACGTCTTCGCTGAACTCCATCAAATCCATTTTATTGATCGCCACTATGACATGCTTAATGCCAAGTAGAGAGACTAAAAACGAATGACGACGAGTTTGGGTTTTAACCCCCGCGCGCGCATCTACAAGAATGATGGCCAAATCACAGGTTGATGCACCTGTAACCATGTTGCGGGTGTATTGCTCATGGCCAGGAGTATCCGCAATGATGAATTTACGCTTATCTGTAGAGAAGTAACGATAGGCAACATCAATGGTGATACCTTGTTCGCGCTCAGAAGCTAAACCATCTACCAATAAGGCCAAGTCAACTTTATCACCTGTGGTACCAGATTTTTTGCTGTCTTTGGTGATAGCGGCTAATTGGTCTTCATAAATCATTTTTGAGTCGTGTAATAAACGACCAATCAGGGTGCTTTTCCCATCATCTACGCTACCGCAAGTTAAAAAACGCAGCATGTCTTTGTGTTCATGCTGTTCTAGGTAGGCAAGGATGTCGGATTGTAATAAGGCATTTTCGCTATTCATGATCAGCAACTCACAAGAAAATAAGGGTTTAAAACGGATTCTTTTTGATTATAACTAAGGGGCTTGGCGTCCTTGTTAAATACATCTGCAGCACTTTCGATGACAGTCACTTTGCCACCCGCGGCGCGCACCACAGCATCGGCTGCTCCAGTATCCCATTCAGATGTGGGGCCTAAGCGCGGGTACAAATGTGCAGCACCTTCGGCGACTAAGCATAGTTTTAACGAACTGCCCATGGCCACAAGCTCAGGACTTCCGCCAAGTTTAGTGAGCAAGGCTTGAATATCAGGGCTTTGGTGTGAACGACTACCCACTATGCGCCACTCTTCATCATCAGTCTTAACTTTTGGAGTGATTGCAACGCGACTATCGCCTTCAAGCTTGTATGCACCTTGGCCAACAACACCCACGTAGGTTTGTTTAAGTACGGGAGCGTATACAACACCAAATACCGGCTCGCCATTGTCGATAAGGGCGATGTTAACGGTAAATTCCCCGTTCTTTTTGATGAACTCTTTAGTGCCGTCTAGCGGGTCAACCAACCAATACTGGCTCCATGTTTGACGCTCAGACCAAGGAATGTTGGCGGATTCTTCTGATAAAATCGGTAACGAAGAAACCGCTCGCAATCCATCCACAATACAATGATGAGCAGCTAAATCAGCTTCGGTTAGCGGACTCGCATCTGACTTTTCGTAGATGGCAAAATCACGTTGATATATGGTCATTATAGCATCACCCGCTTGATGGGCGATGGCAGTGATACTGGCTATTAATTTGTCATCTAACATCAGTCAATCAATCCTTTTTGTTGCAATTGAGAGAACAGTTGCTCAGCAGATTCTTGGGCACTTTGACCGCTGAAATCTAGGGTGATTTCAGCTGTTTCAGGGGCTTCGTAGGGCGAACTTATCCCAGTGAAATCGCTTATTTCACCTGAACGGGCTTTCTGATAGAGACCTTTGGGATCGCGTTTTTCACACTCCTCTATTGGCGTGTTTACAAACACTTCTACAAACTCGTTGTCCTCTAATAGCGCCCGGCAATAATCACGTTCGCCTTTAAATGGCGAAATGAAAGCGGTAATGACGATTAAGCCTGAATCAACAAAGAGCTTAGCCAATTCGCTGATACGGCGGATGTTTTCAACTCGGTCTTTATCACTAAAGGTCAAATCACCATTTAAGCCGTGACGAACATTATCGCCGTCAAGCAAGTAGGTGTGTTTACCCTTGTCCGCCAGTTTTTTTTCTAATAAATTAGCGATAGTCGACTTGCCAGAGCCACTTAGCCCGGTGAGCCAAATAACGCAAGGTTTTTGCTTTTTCGCTTCGCCGCGCCGCGCCTTGTTCACTTCATGTTGATGCCAAACTATGTTGTCTTCCATTAAAAATAGCCTTCCATCTTCTTCTTCTCCATGGAGCCTGATGAATCGTTATCGATTACTCGGCCTTGGCGTTCGGACGTTTTGGTTAGCAACATTTCTTGGATGACTTCAGGCAAGGTATCGGCAGTAGATTCAACCGCACCAGTTAAAGGGTAACAGCCAAGCGTTCTAAAACGAACGGAACGCATTTCAGCCTTCTCGCCTTCTTTAAGTGGCATGCGTTCATCGTCTACCATGATCAATAGACCGTCGCGCTCGACCACTGGACGGGGCTTAGCCAAATACAAAGATGGGATCTCAATGTTTTCCATATAAATGTATTGCCAGATATCCAGTTCAGTCCAGTTTGACATAGGGAATACTCGTATACTTTCGCCTTTATTGATCTGCGAGTTGTAAATGTTCCATAACTCAGGACGTTGATTTTTTGGGTCCCAGCGATGGTTTTCATCACGGAACGAATAAACACGCTCTTTAGCGCGTGACTTTTCTTCATCGCGACGAGCACCGCCAAAGGCGGCATCAAATTTATATTTATTTAGCGCTTGCTTTAAACCTTCGGTTTTCATGATATCAGTGTGCTTAGCACTGCCATGAATGAAAGGGTTAATGTTCATATCAACACCGTCTTGGTTAATATGAACCAATAAATCTAATTCATGTTTTTTTGCCATCTTGTCACGAAACGCAATCATTTCCTGGAACTTCCAGGTGGTGTCAACATGCAGTAACGGGAAAGGTATTTTACCCGGAGCAAATGCTTTGCGTGCTAAATGCAGTAATACAGAGGAATCTTTACCCACAGAGTAAAGCATGACAGGGTTGTCAAACTCGGCAGCCACCTCACGAAAAATGTGAATACTTTCCGCTTCTAGCTGTTTCAGATGTGTAACGGTTGAAATCGAGGAAGTCATAGAGTTTCTCATGCTAAGTTAATGGATATACTAAAATATTATATGCATAGAACGATATCATGAAAAAGAGCGGTCATGATATATCTTTTAAAAATATATCATGACAAAGTGACACTAATTTGCTTTAGCTTTAATTTAACGCCTGTAAACGTTCCTTTGCCCATAATTGAGATTGCTGGAACATGGCGAAGGCATCATCGAAATTCACTTCAAGACGCTCGCACAAGCGATTGACGTCGCTCCATTGACCGCTTTCAAAAAACTCACTCAACATTAAGTATTGCGCCTGTTGGCCTTGGCGCAGAACAATACTGTCTTTGATCGCTTGTGAAATAGGCAGTTTTCCCATCAGTTCAGCAATGTCTGCATCCAGCATGGCATCGAGTAACGATAACAAGCCGACTAAAAATGCAGACGCAATGCCGTCTCGTTGACTGGAATATTCGGTGAGTAATTCACAGTACCTTGCTCTTGATAACGACATGACCGTGAGTTCTGCTGGTTTGCCTTCACTAAATTGTGCGGTAAACAACAGCGATACGAAACGCCTAAGCTCATTTTGCCCCAACACCACTATCGCTTGTTTGATGGTTTCGATTTGTTTAGTGCGCTTAAAAATAGGCGATTGAGCATAGCGCAGTAATTTAAACGAAAGACTTACGTCTGACTCAAATGCTTGGCTGATAAGTTTAATATTGGGTTCGTCTTTTGCCATTTCCCCCATTAGTTTTGCAATGGACATTTGCGAGGGGGTGAGGGCGGTATTTTTAATCAATTCTGGTTTGCTGAAAAAGTAACCTTGAAAGTAGCAGCAGCCATACTCTAATGCTTGTAAGTATTCCTGATGTGTTTCAATTTTTTCCGCCAGTAGTTTGATTTTTGGGAAAGGCTTAATAGCGTCAATTATTTGTAAAATTTGATGGTCAGTGGTTTCCTGAAAATCAATTTTGATAATATCGATATAAGGATAAAAATGCACCCAAACAGCCTGATGAATGTAATCATCCAACGCTATAATGTAGCCTTTTTTCTTTAATTCGATACAAGAAGTTAACAGCTTTTTACCCGGTTTGACGGTCTCTAAAATTTCTACCACAATCTGTTCTTTGGGCAGCATCAAAGGGTAACCGTCGAGTAAAGAGTTGTGGGTAAAATTGATAAAGGCCAAGGTATTGGGTAGCAAATTTTCTAAACCCAAATTAAACTGTAAGCCAGCCACCATTTTAGCGGTGGCTTCATCTTCATTTATATTTGGAAACGTATTTTCCAAACTATCCCGAAACAACAATTCGTAGGCAAATAGCGATTTATCTGCATGTAAAATTGGCTGTCTAGCGGCATAAAAATTCATTTACATTCCCTATTTAGACATCAAGAATTTTTTTCAACTCTATTAATTGAATCATTCAATGTGGTCTGTACTTTCTCAAACGTTTTTATTACTGAATTGTCTCGTTGTTCGGACAATAAGGTCAGTACTACAATCGTCAAGCTGGATAAAATAAAGCCCGGCACAATTTCATACAACCAAGCACTTAGGGTTTGACCATTGATCGTCACCGGCAAGTAAATCCACAATAACACGGTTGCCGCACCCACTAACATTCCACTTATGGCTGAGATGAGTGTCATGCGTTTCCAAAATAGACTAAATAGAATTAATGGGCCAAATGCCGCACCAAATCCAGCCCAGGCGTTACTGACTAAAGATAAAATGCTGCTGTCCCGATCGTAAGCTAAATAAATCGCCACAAGTGCCACTAATACAACCGATATCCGGCCGACAATAATCAGTTCGTGTTGACTGGCATCACGTCGAAAAAATGCTTGGTAGAAGTCACTGGTTAATGAGCTTGAGGTCACAAGAAGTTGAGAGGATATGGTGCTCATTATGGCCGCTAAAATAGCCGCTAATAAAAAGCCACCAATCAGGGGGTGAAAAAGTAACTGGGATAAGTAAATAAATATGGTCTCCGGATCGCTCATCTGCGAACCGTGTTGGGTAACATAGGCTAAACCCAGCAAACCTGTGGCTAAGGCGCCCGTGATCGCAACAACCATCCAGGAGATACCTATGGTTTGTGCAGTTTTGATGTCGTTCACACTGCGAATTGCCATAAAACGCACGATAATATGTGGCTGACCAAAATATCCACAGCCCCAAGAAAGCATAGAAATAATGGCGATTGTCGATACGGCTTGACCATTTGATGCATCCCTAAACATATTTAGGTATTGGCCATCTAGTGTGCCTAAGGACTGAGTGACGCCTTGCCAACCACCTAGGTCAATAAGCACCACGACAGGCACTAAAACTAAAGCAATGAACATGATGCAGCCCTGAACAAAGTCGGTAATGCTCACGGCCATAAACCCGCCAAAGAGGGTGTAAGCCACAACCACTCCCGCCGTTATATAGAGTCCTAACTCATAATTTAAACCGAAAGAGGTTTCGAATAATTTTCCGCCAGCGACAACGCCGGATGACGTGTAAAGGGTGAAAAATAATACAATTACGATTGAAGATACAATACGTAAGATATGGCTTTTGTCGTTAAAACGGTTCTCGAAGTAATCTGGGATAGTAATCGCATTATTTGCGACTTCCGTGTAAACCCGTAATCGCGGAGCCACTAATATATAGTTAAGATAAGCGCCTATGACTAACCCTATGGCTATCCATGCACTTGAAAGACCGGATAGATACATTGCACCTGGTAACCCCATGAGCATCCAACCGCTCATGTCGGATGCTCCAGCGGAAAGCGCAGTGACTTTTGGACTCAAATTACGGCCACCGAGCATATAACCCTCGACGTCTGTATTGGCCTGTTTAAATGAATATACGCCAATTCCTAACATGGCAAGAAAATACAATCCTAAGGATAAAAAAGTGGCTGCTTCCATCGTGTCCTTCATTTATTATGGGGAGTGAATAAGGTTAAAAAATACGCTGTAGCAAAATCGCGTCTCTTTTCCCCTCATGCTAACAAGCAACATAGGAATACACTAGTGCCGCAACTATATAAAACCCACGCAATGCCCTTTGCACAACTGAAATTGGCTAATTTGTACGCTGTTTTGCGTTTGCGACAACAAATTTTCATGCTTGAACAACAAAGTATTTACGAGGATATAGATAACCATGATCAATTAAGCTGGCATGTGTGTATCTATCAAGGTGACGAATTAGTGGGATATGCTCGTGCTAGAGAAACCGACAACGGCCAAATGGCTAAAATTGAAAGGGTAGTTTGCGCTGCTTCTCATAGAAGAACTGGTTTGGGCAAGGAATTAATCAAGCAGTGTATTTCAATCATTGAGCAACACTATGCCGTGAAAAATATCATGTTATCAGCACAAACCAATGCGATTGCGTTTTACCGTAAATTTGGCTTTGAAAAACACGGCCTAGTTTATGATGATGGGGGAATAGAGCACATAGATATGTATCTTTCTACTTTATAAAGAGAATGCTGAATTTGAGGCAAATAAAAGGAGCTAAAGCTCCTTTTTATCTTATTTGAGTACACTTAGGGCGTGTTCTATGCGGAAAACGTCATTCGCTTAGCGAGTTTGTTTCTAGTTTGCTCAACATCATGCACATTTTCACCGACGATGACTAAGCTAGTGTGCTGCAGTTCAACTGCCTCTGCCGTTAAATATCCATCACTCACTTTTTCTTTCGCTTTGTAACCGTCTTTGTGGGGAACGACAAAAACAGTGACTTTACCATTTTCCCCTTGCATCACTAAATGCAGGCTTTTAACACCTTTAAAGTCACAATGATTGGCGTAGTAAATCTGGCCAACGTCTTCATTTATATGGCCGCCATACTGAGCCAATTTAGCGTTGACCTGTTGCAATGAAAAATCTTCATTGGCATCAAGAGCATGCGGTCCTTCATGGTAAACGTGCGCCAGTGATTGCTGGGACACATCAATGTAATTTTGTTGCTGCCATACGGTAAAACTCACGCCAACCACGAACGCTAGTGATGCTGCTAACGCTAGGTGAACCCGTGCACGTTTCTTGTCGTGCTGATGAGTTTGCATGGTTTGACGTAAAATCAGTTTGTGAGCCAAATCTTCTGGCACCTTCACTTTTGTTGCCGCTTTTAAGCTCGCGTCAATTTTCTTTTGTTCAGACCAAAATTCTTGCTTTGCAGGATCCTGTGCTGCCGCTTCTTTGACTCGTATGTCATCGCAATTGGGATCAGCATAAATGGTTCTGCGAAACTCTAAATCATCCATTTTTCCGTTCTCGATTGTCATCTGATTTCTCTAGTGCCTCTTTAATTTGGCTTCGTGCCCGAAATAAACGGGTCATGACGGTGTTTTTGTTTAAATCCAATTGCGCGGCAATTTCTTCGCCGCTGAATCCAAACATAATCTGTAACATTAATGGCTCGCGATACTCTTCGCTCAACGAAGCCATTATTTTACGTAACTCTCGATGCTCAATTTCGACCTCGTGAGTTAACTGGTCGTCAGAGATAGCTACATCATCGATATCCACTAAATCAAATTGCTTACGTTCAAACCGCCGTGCGTTTTCACGGCGTAAGATGGTAATCAACCAAGACTTAGCAGCCTTTTCATCCTTTAGTGAATCCAGGGACTTCCAAGCGCGCAAGAAGGTCTCTTGAACTATGTCTTCAGCAACCGCTTTATCCTTAACCAGCCAATACGCATAGCGAAATATATCGCCATGTAAGGCATAGACAAGGGTTTCATATCGTTTTTGTTTATCTAGCATGTCACTAGAGACCGAGGCTTTTTTAAAATGCTTTCGCAAATTCATTATTAAATTTCCGCCTGTATTATTTATTCCTATTATTCGTTAATGCAGACCAGAGTGCAAACTAGCGTTATCACCAGCACAACAGGGATGAAGGAATAAAAATACAAGGGGCAAAATAGTGCAAACCTGTGGATCACATCCAGATTTGCACACTAGGCATGGTGATTACGACTGATAGAGCGGGGCAAGCTTCTCGTTACTTTTTTGGCTGGCCTTTTTTTGTTGTCGAATTAGTGTCATCACAGTCATAAAGTTATCATTTTGCCATTGGTTATCGCCTACGCGAAACTTTACTGCGTACAGCTGGTTTATCTCATGATTGAGTTGCTCATTTTGCAATCGTCGTTGCAGCTGAGGCAGGGCTTGCCCTGTTTGGCCTGTAAGAGCGTTTAGCCATACCGTTAATGCAGACATAATCATGTTACAGTCTTGCGTGCCAACCGAAGATTGCAGTGCTTTCCATGCCTTTATTTCCGGCAGAGCAGCGCCTGTCACTGGACTCGATTGCCGTACCGATCGCGAAGACAAGTTGACATGCACTACCCAGCCTATGACCGTTACTATCCATAAAAACAGTAATACCCAACTGCTCCAAGACCACCATTGTGTACCCGAGGCAACCTGTACTGTCGCCGTTGCATTTGGCTCTGTTATCGCTAAAGGCGTTGACGGGTTTGTGGCTTGCTCGGAAGTTTGGGTTGGAGGGGGATTAGGCGTAATCGAATCACCCAAACTGGGCATAATAGTCACTGTGCGTTTAGCAAGTGTGGCGTACTCAACTTGTCCACTGACAATATTAAACCAAGGAACTTTCACTTCTGCAAAGGTGATTTCACCCGCTTGGCTGGGGATAATTGCAATGGTCTCGGTACGCTGGGCAATAAGCGTTTTGTCTTTTTCTATGGTCGTTGTATTGGCCTGATTTGGATATACCTTTACGCTATCAGGATATTGGCTGTTGATGTTAGGAAGTTGAGCCTCGTCAACACCCACTGCGGTCAATGTTAAGGTACGGGTGATCGGCTCACCTACTTTAAATTGCTTAGCGTCTGGTTGCCATTCTTCATGGAGTTCAACATAGTCACTGGGTAACCAGGTACCTGAATAATTCTGTGGGATGGGTTTAACCGTCACTTCTTGTGGTGGGCCAACGCGGCTAATGGCTTTACTGCGATTGAAGAAGCCGAAGCTTTGCTGCCTATCCTGAACAACTTCCCCCTCAAATACAGGGCCTTGAATGGTAAAGGTACCGCTTTTTTGTGGAATAACAGCAAACGTGCGCTCGATAATACGATAGCGTTTTCCGTCTACGATATCGTTGTATTCAGCGTCTTTTCCGATTTGACGAATTTCGCCGTCTGTTAGCGTTGGAGCAGAGAGGCTGCCACGTTGTAAATCTCTGGCTAGGAATAATTTCACGGTATAGCGTATTTGTTGTTGTAAATAGGTTTCCTTGGTATCCACTGACGTGGTCACATATACATCTCGTCCCTCGGTTCCTTGCCGCGCCGATACCGGCAACACCATCATATTAATGGGCACCGAACTTTTACCTTCAACGGTAAAGGCAGGAATAATAAAGCGCCCCGGTTTACGAGGAATAAGCGTTGTGGTCCAAACGGTTGTGCGTGTGGTGTCAAAATTAATCATTTGTGTTTGCGAGCTCACAGACGTTCTGCCCACGATGAAATCAGCATTTAACGCAGTAGGGTCAAATGCGTCTCTGGACGTATCGCCGGAAGCCACCACACTTAAGGTAATTGATTCATCGGCCAATACCGGGTTTTTATCGACAGTGGCGGATAACTCGCTTACTTGTGCGTATGTCAACGATGACAGTGCACAAAAGAGCAGGAATGAACGAAATAAATAGCGGGTAAATAACATCATTGCTGTTACCAATTCCTTTGTCGTTGAGTCGGTGTACGTTGTTGTCTGCGTTGTTGATTTTCGATCTGCATTTTACGTTTAAGTAAAAATGCCGGATCGTCGGGAACGCGATTTAGTAGGGTTTGCATACGCTGCATATTCTCTTTCTGTTCATCAGTCAGTTCTTGGGGAGCTTGGGATCCTTGTGCTTGCTGTTGATCCTCAGATTTTGTCTCCTGGGGATCCCCAGCGGTTTGGGCTGATTGCGCCTGTTGCTCTTTTTCTTGTTGAGCAGATGATTGAGATTGATCTTCGTTGTTTTGTTGTTCATCTGGTGACTGTGGTGGCTGGTTACCTTGTTTATCTTGCTGTTGCTTATCCTGAGCATCAGCAGATGTGTCGTTAGGCCCTGACTGACTATTTTCAGTGCTTTGTTGACTGTCATTTTTTTGTGATTGATTCTGCTCTGGCTCCTGATTTTCTTGCTGCTGAGAGTCACCTTGTTGATCTTGAGACTGATTTTGCTCGTTATCTTGCTCGGACTTATCTTGCTGATCGCCGCTGTTCTGATTTTCTTGCTCTTGCTCTTGCTCTTGCTTTTGTTTTTCAAGTAATGTTTTATTGGTCAGCGCATCTTGATAATTAGGGTCAATGGCAAGTGCTTCCTCATAGGCTTTTATGGCGTCTTCAATTTCACCTAATTGGGCTAAGGCATTACCTTCATTATAACGCGCTTGAGCGCCAGTGGCGTGTTGAAATGCATCCAATGCAGTGGCATAGTCCTTGGCTTTATATGCTGCCGTACCGCGCCACATAGGATCGTTGAAATGCTCAGTTGCGGCGTTGAAATTATTCTGGTTGAACGCTAATTGGCCTTGCTGATCTTTTGTCTGCCACATATCGTCCCACCAATTGGCGCTTGCATCAGGTGCATAGCCTGGAAACAACACGAACAGCAAAAAAATACCAATGAGACCACGGCGAAAGCCATAGGCAGCAAGCGGCACGAGCAGCAATAGTAAGTAGGGGCCCATTTCCTGCCATTTATCACCAAAATTTTCATCTGCTTGGCCTTCTTTTTCTTGCTCAGATTGTAAAACCCGCTGATTTTTTAAGTAGGTTATATCACTATCGTCGGAGCGCATTGTGATATAACGACCGCCTCCTTTTCGAGCTAAGGTTTGTAAGTTACTGGCGCGCAGTCGAGGGACAACAACTGCACCACTGCTATCTTTTAAAAAGTCACCGTTTAACAATTGAATTGGAGCACCATCTTGCGTGCCCACCGCCAATACTGATAAGCGATAGGGCGAATCAGCAAGCAGTTTACTGACTTCGGCGACTTGGCTGTTTTCAATACCATCCGTTATCCAAAAGATTTCACCTTGCTGATACCCAGCGTTACCCAATAACTCGATTGCTGACTGCAAACCAAGAAACGGTTCGCTACCCGCCACCGGCATGATCTCTGGGGATAAACTGGGAATGAGGGTTGTGAGATTTTGCCCATCGGAACTTAAAGGGCTGATAGTAAATGCATCTCCAGCGTAAGCAACTAGTCCCGTTTCTCCTTCGGCAATAGCTTTTACTAAATCAATGGCTTTGTATTTGGCACGGGTTAAACGATTAGGTTTAATGTCTGTGGCACGCATAGAGAGTGACATATCCAATACTACTACTTTTCCGCTATTGAGTTGATATACAGGTTGTGGCAGCCGCTGCCATGTTGGACCGGCTAATGCCAGTGAGGCTAAAACCCAGGCGATGGTCAATAGATACAGAGGAGGTTTTGAGGATTTAATCCCGTTATGCGCCACCAGATGTTGATAAAGGTGATTGGGCAACACTGATTGCCAACCAGAATGTTGGTGATTCATACGGCGCAGAAACACCACCAATAGAAGCAGAGGAATAAGCGCTAAAAGCCATAACGGACGCAAAAAATGAAAGTCGGTGATATTGAAATCAGGCATCAAATTTCTCCTCCTTGAGTGATATTTCTCCGCTTGTTTATTAAACCTGACATCAGGGGGTTAAGCGCAAGCAACAAGGTAATGAATAATGCGAGTGCGAGTGGGTAGAAATACAAAGCCTGTAATGGTCGCATTTGTCTGCTTTCACGGGCGATGGGTTCTAGTTCATCCAGTTTGCTATATATTTCTTGTAAACCTTGCGCGTCTCTGGCGCGAAAATAGCGACCACCTGTAGACTCTGCGAGCTTGGTCAACATACCCTCATCTAGTTCTTGGGAAGGGTTGACTTGGCGGCGTCCAAAAATACTCTGCACCACCATTTGATCCGCACCTACTCCAATGGTGTAAAGTGTTACCCCATTGGCGATCGCTAATTCATTAGCTTGTTCAGGGGTGATATTGCCTGCGGTATTTTGGCCATCGGTTAGAAGCACTAACACCTTGTTTGATTCTTTTTTACTTTGAAAGCGCTTGATGGCTAAACCTATCGCATCACCAATGGCGGTTTGTTCGCCGACTAAGCCTATTAAGGATTCGTCAAGCAGTTGTGCAACGGTATCTCTATCGTAGGTCAATGGGGCTTGTAAATAAGCGGTATCTGCAAAAAATATCAAACCTAAACGATCGCCCACACGGCGCTGTATAAAGTCACTCAACACCGACTTGATCATCTGTAGGCGATCAACTTGCCGACCATTTACTTGCATGTCATCTATTTTCATACTGCCCGATAAATCGACTGCAATCATCAGGTCTCGCCCTTCGGCGGGTATGCTAACTGGATCACCTAACCATTGGGGACGTGCGCTGGCCGCAATGAGCGCGAGCCAGCCGATAGTTGCTATTGTCAAAAATATGCGTTTGCTTGACGGTGGCTTGCTCACACTTTGTAAACCTTGGGGTAAGTGGGGAACCCTTAATGCTGCAGACTGTACAGGCGCTTTTGCAGGGAGGAAATAGACTAATAAAGGTAAGGGAAGGGTAAACCACATCCACCACCAGGCGAACTCAAACATGCTTTTCTCCTAGCTGTTTACCGTTACTTTTGGCGGTAAAACTCGCGTGTTTTAACCACAGGGTAATTTGCTGGTGAATAGTGTCAAAGTTAGCATCATCAGAAACGGTAGAGCGATAAAGTAACGTCTGTAGTTCACTGTACGCCTCAGTAAATCGGTTACGCCGTGCTTTAGGTAATTGATTCACTAAAAATTCACACCAGAGTTGCCCATGTAAATTGGCGATATTCGCTGAAGGGAAATAATGTAGACAAACTCGTTTTAACAGTATGTTGCTATGCATGGGCCAGTCCGGCTGTTGAGCGTGGATTGACACAAGTGAATTAAGCGCTTCTCGGCGAGCGAAGTTATATTTATAGCGCCGATAAAAAAAGAGCGCGAAGATAATAATCGCTAGGGTAGTTAATATGGCAATAAGCCACCAGCCATATGCAGGTGGCCAGGCATCCACTTCTGGAGGTATGTAAATATCTTTCAATTGATCTAGCGGATTCATACGGCTTTTTCACTACTGCGTTTAGCTAATTGTTGCTCTAATGAGATAGCACAGCTAATGGGGACGACATTGGCACGGCAATGTTTTAATTGCTCATTGATCGTATTGAAGCGTTGCTCATGCTCGATTTGATATTGGCTAGCGATACGCTTTTCGCCAATTATAATTTGTTGCTCGTTTTGCCCGTCTGTCAGGCTCAGCATCTGCTGATAATGACTCTGGGGCAGCGCATGCTCAAAGGGATCACTAATGGGATAGGCAGTCACCTCACAATGGCGGCTCAAGTGGGCTAGATGCTGCTGAGCAGCGTCATTTAAATTAGCAAAGTCACTGATAATGAAAACCAAACTTCCCGGGTGTGCAAGGCGTCTAAGGCGAGCACATGCGTCAGAAAAGGGCACTTGATTGGGCCGGACGTCGTGAGGGGTATGCAACTTTGTGAGTCCATTAAGTAACGACAATACGGCTTTTTGCCGGGAAAAGGGCTTAAATTCTTTGTGTTCAGTTTGATTGAATACTAATCCACCGATACGATCCCCTCGCTTATGCGCAGCCCATGCGATAAGTGCCGTTAAATGTGCTACCTGCACGGACTTGAATAAAAGCTGGGTGCCAAAATGCATTGAGCTAGACAAATCAGCCAATACAAAAACCGGACGTTCTTTCTCTTCTCGATAAATTTTCGTATGAGTTTTACCTGTACGTGCAGTCACGCGCCAATCTATTGCACGTATATCATCGCCAGGTTGATAGTGTCGGGCTTCATCAAACTCCATGCCACGACCTTTGGTTTTAGCCAAATATCCCCCGGAGAGGTTGGCTTGGGCAGGACGACGCAGACTTAAATTCAGTAAGCTGGCTTTAGTGCGGTAATACAGCAGTTCTTTGATCTGCAGATTTACCCCATCACTATGGTGGTTGTCTAACCATTGGCTAACATTTTGTGTTACGTGCATGAATAATCGCCCTATGGCACAGGAACGAGTTGTAATATGCTATCGAGCACTTGATTACTCGTTACACCCTCAGCTTCAGCTTCATAACTAAGCAGTAATCGATGACGTAAAACGTTATGAAAAACGGCTTGAATGTTATCTGGGCCAACAAAATCCCTGCCCATCAGCCAAGCGTGTGCACGGGCACACTTATCCAATGCGATGGTTGCGCGAGGGCTCGCACCAAATTCGATCCAACTGGCGAGTTGCTTACTGTATTTTTGTGGCTGACGTGTCGCAATAACCAGCTCGACTAAATATTGTTCAAGATTTTCATCTAAGTGAATTTCCAACAACGCTTTTCGGGCACTAAATATATCGTGCTGAGATAAACTTGGCGCGTTAACCGGCGCAGTGTTTAATGCTTCGTTTCTGGTTAACTTAAGAACCGCCAGTTCGGTTTCAGCGCCAGGGTAATCAATTTCTAAGTGCATGAGAAAACGATCGAGTTGTGCTTCGGGTAAAGGGTATGTTCCTTCCTGCTCGATAGGGTTTTGAGTGGCCATAACTAAAAACAGCTCAGGTAGTGGATAGGTTTTATTGCCCACGGTAATTTGCCGTTCAGCCATCGCTTCGAGTAACGCAGACTGCACTTTAGCCGGAGCGCGATTTATTTCATCGGCTAAGACCAGGTTATGAAAAAGAGGCCCCTTTTGAAAATCAAACTGCCCGGTCTCCGGTCGATAAATGTCAGTGCCTGTGAGATCTGCTGGTAGTAAGTCAGGGGTAAACTGAACGCGATGAAAATCACCTTCTACGCCGTTGGCTAATGAATTAACCGCTCGCGTTTTTGCTAACCCTGGAGGGCCTTCAACAAGTAAGTGGCCGTCAGCAAGTAATGCGACAAGTAGGTTTTGGGTCAAGGTAGGTTGACCAATAATTTGCGAGTCCAAATACGTTTGTAACTGGGAGAATTGAGTTGAAGGCATGTGCTTTTATTATTCCTACGTTGAATTGCGTACAAAGGTGTACGGGAAAATAAACTGTGTAAACAGACAATGCTACCTATATAGGGTTCCATCGATGAAAAACAATGTTACAAATAACCCCCTTTATATTTAAAAAGATGATCCGCTGGATAATTAAACTGATTGCATGTGGAGTAGAACCGGACGTGCGACGGTCAGTTTATATAGGCTTTACTGTCGTGGGGGGGGAACTAATAGTAGTGAAATTGACCTACACCTTTGCTGCATTTGGTGGTTAAGCTGCTATTGTAAACGTATTCAATTGACGCAATGTTATCTGCACTTTCAAATTTATAATTCTCCCTGTACAATCCAACTTAAATACAGGTCAGACCACTTGGTTGTGACTCAACAATAAGGGTAAATCATGACGGCAAAGCAAACAGTTACTACTCGAGGCGGCGAACGTATCGCCATCGTAGCGGGTTTGAGAACACCATTCGCTAAAATGGCGACTAATTTTCACGGCGTCCCGGCTGTAGATTTAGGCAAAATGGTCGTCAATGAAATGCTTGTTAAGCACAATGTCGACCCGTTGTTAATTGAGCAATTGGTTTACGGACAGGTTGTACAAATGCCAGAAGCCCCGAACATTGCCCGTGAAATTGTACTGGGTACGGGCATGAGCGTACACACAGATGCGTATAGTGTTTCGAGAGCTTGTGCTACGAGTTTTCAATCTACGGTCAATATTGCTGAGTCAATGATGCTGGGCAATATTAGTGTTGGTATCGCAGGTGGTGCGGATTCTACTTCTGTGTCGCCGATTGGTGTGTCAAAGAATTTGGCACGAGCCTTAACGGATTTACAGAAAACCAAAACTCTGGGCCAAAAATGGTCAGTATTAAAAAAACTAGGTTTAAAGGATTTATTGCCCGTGCCACCTGCAGTTGCTGAATACTCAACGGGATTGTCCATGGGGCAAACTGCTGAGCAAATGGCTAAGAGTCACAACATCAGCCGTGTAGATCAAGATAAGCTTGCTCATCGTTCTCACTCACTAGCCGCCCAAAGTTGGAATGAAGGGAAATTGGCTAATGAAGTGATGACTGCTTACCCTGCGCCGTACAAAGGCGCCTTCGAAAAAGACAATAACGTCCGTTTTGATTCGACTCTAGAGGGATATGCAAAGTTACGTCCTGTGTTTGATAAGAAGCACGGTACGGTAACCGCGGCGAATGCTACCCCGTTAACTGACGGTGCTTCGGCGGTGTTAATGATGACTGAAAGTCGCGCTAAAGCACTCGGCTACAAACCTTTAGGCTACATTAAAAGTTATGCCTTTGCGGCCATTGACGTGTGGGAAGACATGTTAATGGGACCGTCATATGCGACGCCAATGGCGCTTGATAGAGCAGGTATGACTTTAAATGATTTAACGTTAATTGAAATGCATGAAGCCTTCGCCGCACAAACATTAGCCAATATTAAGATGTTCGCCAGTGACAAGTTTGCTCAAAATAAACTAGGCCGCAGTAAAGCGACAGGTGAAATTGATATGAATAAATTCAATGTGATGGGCAGTTCATTAGCTTATGGTCATCCCTTTGCCGCGACCGGTACGCGTATGATCACTCAAATGCTGAATGAGTTGAATCGCCGTGGTGGTGGCACCGGCTTATTAACTGCGTGCGCTGCTGGTGGATTGGCCGCTGCAATGATCGTTGAAACTGAATAAGGGCAAAGACTATGACTAACGAAAATACCACACAACAACCTGCTCAGAGTGCATTCACATTAACGAAGCGCGAGGACGGCATTGCTATCTTAAGTATGGATGTTCCTGGGGAAACCATGAACACACTAAAAGTTGAGTTTGGCGATCAGGTGAACGACATGCTTGACCAAATTCAAAGCGACAATGACATTAAAGGCGTCGTGATTATCAGTGGTAAAGATAACTCATTTGTGGCCGGTGCTGATATCAGTATGCTGGCAAGTTGCCAAAGTGCGGTTGATGCAGAAGCGATTGGCAAAGGAGGCCAAGCCGTTTTTCAGCGTATCGAAGACATGTCTATTCCGTTTGTCGCCGCTATTCATGGCCCTGCATTAGGTGGCGGGTTAGAGCTCGCATTAGCCTGTCATGCTCGGGTGTGTAGCGATGACAATAAAACGCAGTTGGGCTTACCTGAGGTGCAACTTGGTTTGTTACCGGGTAGTGGTGGCACACAAAGGTTGCCACGTCTAATAAGTGTACAACAGGCGATGAAAATGATGCTGACGGGAGTGTCGGTTCGTGCCAAACAAGCTAAAAAGTATGGAATTGTTGACGATATGGTGCCGCGCTCTATTTTACTGGATGTGGCAATTGAGATGGCGAAAAAACCCAAACCGACACGTAAGCCAGTAAAACTTGATGTTATGGGAACATTTCTTGAACGTACCCCTATGGGACGAAAATTGATGTTTAAGCAAGCGCGTAAGCAAACCCAAGCAAAAACTTTGGGGAACTACCCTTCACCTGAACGCATTATTGATTGTATCGAGACCGGATTAGAAAAAGGTATCCAGCAGGGGATGGCATTAGAGGCTAAACATTTTGGGCACTTAGTCATGACACCCGAGTCAGCTGCGTTACGCAGTCTATTTTTTGCTACGACTGAAATGAAAAAAGAGCATGGAATCGAAGGTGTTGCACCCAAAAAACTCAAAAAAATCGGTGTCCTTGGTGGGGGCTTGATGGGCGGTGGCATCGCTTTCGTGACGGCAACTAAAGCGAATTTACCTGCGCGTATTAAAGACATTCGCAGTGATGGCATAGCCCACGCAATGCAGTATTCATATGATATTTTAAATAAAAAAGTGAAGCGACGCTTCATGTTGCATTCTGATATGCAAAAACAGCTATCACGTTTGACGGGTGCTATTGACTACGTCGGCTTTGACAACACAGATGTAGTGATCGAAGCGGTATTCGAAGATTTAGGCTTAAAGCAAAATATGGTTGCTGACGTCGAAGAGCACTGTGCACAGCACACTATATTCGCCTCGAATACGTCATCTATTCCGATTGCGCAAATTGCCGCAAATGCGCAGCGTCCTGAAAATGTTATTGGTCTTCATTATTTTTCGCCGGTTGATAAAATGCCATTAGCTGAAGTCATTGCCCATGAAGGGACGTCAGATGAGACCATATCGACCACGGTGGAACTGGCTAAAAAGCAAGGTAAAACCCCTATTGTGGTGAAGGATGGGGCCGGTTTTTATGTAAATCGAATACTTGCACCCTACATGAATGAATCTGCGGAAATTTTATTATCGGGCGAACCCATTGATCAAATTGATAAAGCCTTGGTCAAATTTGGCTTTCCAGTTGGTCCGATTAAGTTGTTAGATGAAGTGGGTATAGACGTAGGCACTAAAATAAGTCCTATCTTGGTTGCACAGTTTGGTGAACGTTTTAACTCAGCACCCGGATTCGACAAATTATTGGCGGATGATCGTAAGGGTAAAAAGAACAAACGCGGCTTTTACAACTATGAGGGCAAAAAGCCAGGCAAAGATGTCGATGAAAGTGTCTATGATTTACTAGGAGTCACGCCAAACAGCCGCTTGAGTGATAATACTATCGCTGAACGTTGTGTTTTACTGATGCTTAACGAAGCGGCTATGTGTCTTGATGAGGGCGTAGTACGTTGCGCCAGAGACGGTGATATAGGCGCTATTTTTGGGATTGGCTTTCCGCCGTTTTTAGGCGGTCCTTTCCGTTATATGGATACCTTAGGTATTAAACATATAGTAGAGCGATTGACTTATTATCAACAGCAACTGGGTGACAAGTTTAGCCCGGCGACATGTTTAACTGATATGGCTGAGGACAATAAAACGTTTTATAGCTAAGTGTTCAAAGAACCACATTAAAAAACCGAGCTATGTTGCTCGGTTTTTTTATCCCCCAGTATGGCATCGTTATAGACGTACGACGATCAGCTGATATCCATTTTATAACGGTGAAGCATGGTTGAATTTTAGACATAAAAAAAGAGAGTTCCTCTCTCTTTTTTGACCGAATGAAATTCATTCAGTTAGCATGTAAATCATCTTTAGATTCGAATTGAGCCCGCTTTCAACGCTTTAGTTTGTACTGTGGTTGTTGTGGCTTTACTTGCTTCTGGTGCTTGAGCGCTTTCAACTGATTGAGTAACAACAGGAGCAGCAGTAGTAAGGGCTAGGGCGATGGCATAAGCTTTTAACATTGGATATTCCTCTTTATAATTTATTTTATTATTGACGTTTCGCTGACTATTATTTGTCAGTCATAAGTACTAATGCTTATAGTGTGCCAATATTTTTTAGGTCGGAATAACACCCTAAGTAAGAAGGCTTTTTCTTTAATTTACCGAGTTTTGTGAAATGAAAAAATAAGCCGAGTGCTGACATAAGGTTATAGATTTTTACTCATGCCAACCTTAATGAACTAACGCTTAAAAATGCGGCTATTTAATCGGGACGTTGGCTGCTAGCGCTTGTAGTATGGGGCTGTTAACCCATGGGTGGCATTTTTAATACGAGCAAAAACATCGTGTATGTAAGTGTTGCAAAAAGGGAAAAGTACCGTCTTAACTTCCTTGCAACAGACGATTAAGTTGGTGATTTTCTTTTAGTAATCGTTCAAAACGGGCAGAGCTAAGCGGCTTGCTATAAAGATAACCTTGCAGCATCTCACATTCATAACGACGTAAAATTGACATCTGCTCTTCATGCTCAACACCCTCGGCAACGACTTTGAGGCCAAGATTGTGCGCTATGTCAATAATAGCGGCAGTCATATGCCGATCCACACTGCTGGTGGCAATATCATCGATAAAAGCTTTATCAATTTTGAGGGTATTAAGGGGAAAGCGCTTCAAATAAGCGAGTGAAGAATAGCCCGTACCAAAATCATCCAAAGCTAAATGAATACCACGTTCTCGTAAACGCGTCATCATACGAAGCGCATTGTCAGGATCTTGCATTAAGGTGCCTTCAGTAATTTCGCATTCTAAATGCAAAGGGGAAAGGTCTGCTTTTTGTAAAATACTGCCGATTATTTCATCAAGATCGGGCAACTCAAATTGACGAGCTGAGATATTGACTGCCACTCGGCCGGTGAATATACCAGCACTCACCCAGCGCTTAGTATCCTCACAGGCTTTGCTGAGTACCACTTCGCCTATATCGATTACTTGACCTGTTTGCTCAGCCAAAGGAATAAACTGTGCCGGGCTGACAATCCCTTTTTCCGGGTGTTCAAAACGCACTAGGGCTTCCATACTCACCAGCTTACCTGTGGCAATATCTATCTTAGGCTGGTAATAGACATTGAACAGATCTTCTTTTAAGCCATGGCGTATCAAATTTTCAATTTGCAGTTGGCGAACCGCATTTTGATTCATTTCACCACTGAAAAACTGATACTTATTGCCCCCGGCATTTTTGGCAAAATACATGGCAGTATCGGCATTTTTTAATAGCTCTTGGGGAGAACTTCCATCTTCAGGATAAAAGGCAATACCCACGCTAGCGCCGAGTACAAACTCTTGATGATTGATCAAAAAGGGTCTGGCCATATCATCTAAGATAGATTGAGTGAAATGAGTCACACTGTGCACATCCGTGTCTTTATCAAGCAATATGCTGAATTCATCTCCACCAAGGCGATAACAGGTAGCACTTTTGCCGGCTAATTTTTGCAGACGCTTAGCGATTTGTTTGATTAGCATATCGCCCGTCTGATGACCCAATGAGTCGTTGATTTTTTTGAAGTTATCCATGTCTAAACAGATAAGCGCATGCTGCGTGCCGCGGCGTACAATATTGTTATGGCTAGCTTGAAAAAATGAACGATTAGGCAAGTCAGTCAACGGGTCGGTATTCGCCAGTTTGAGTAGCTCTTTTTCCGTGCTCTTACGAGAAGTAATATCTGAGAAGACCCCAACGTAATGACTGATACGACCATCTTCATCATTGATGGCGTCGATATTTAATTCCATCTCATATTTCTGGCCATTGATGCGACGTGACTCGACTTCGCCGTTCCAGTTACCTTTTTGGCGCAGTGATTTTTTGACTTCTTCGGTAAAGGCTCCCGGATACTGATGGAAGGTGAGATAACTGGCCAGAGCTTGGTCTCGGGTTTCCCCTGTATATTTGCAATAAGCTTTGTTCACTGAGATATATCTAAAACTGGTATCGGCAATGAACACTCCGTCAGAAATTGTTTCTATGGAGCGTTTGAATAACTTTAATTGCTCTTCAGCAATCTTTAAATGACTGATATTTTTAAATGTGCCCGTCATTCGCAAAGGTTGATTGTTACTGTCACGACTAACGACTTTACCGCGGTCAAGCACCCATAACCATTCGCCTTTAAATGTACTGGCACGGTAGGTGACTTCGAAATGTTCGGTTTTATCTTGCAAGTGCTCGTTCATAGCATCTTGGACGCGCTTAAGATCGTTTTGGTGTATGTTTGCTTGATAGGCGCTATTGACCCGAATATCGTCTTGGGGAAAGTCCATAATGCCCCATGTGTTTGAGCGAAATACTTGGCCTTGATATATATCCCAATCCCACAACTCGTCACCGCTGCTCCACAGCGTTAATTTTAGGCGCTCTTCACTTTCAGTAATAGCCAGACGCGCGAGGCGTTTAGATCGGTACTGCTTCACCACAGTCAGCCCAATAAATAAGATTAAAATACAATACAATACCAATGCATTGCGGTGTAACCATAACGGAGGCTCTATATTTAGGGTTAACTTTGCAGAATCTGACCAAGGGTTCATGTTATGACGGCTTTGTACTTCGAATTGATACTGACCGAAATCTAGGTTGGTAAATGTTGCCTCGCGTGTACGTATGTCAGCATCTAGCCACTTGTTGGAGTAACCACCTAATCTATACCTATAAGTGTAGCCTCTTGCGTCAAGAGGATTTAATCGCCCGAACGTTAAACTCACATGATTTGAATTATTAGGTAAAGTTAGTTCATCGGTGAGATAAATAGGTTTTTGAAGTGGGCTGCCAATACTATGTACGGTCACTTCCTGGTTGAAAAGCCGAAGGTGGGTAAGTATAGGCGGATTTTTTTTATAAAAATTATCGACTTGTTGATAGCTATCATCATTCAGTGTTACTTGCTGATGCTCGAATAAATGTATTCCTTTAGTTCCGCCAAACAAAACAAACTTGTTTGCGGTGACCAAACCGGAGCCTTCATTAAAATCGTTAAAATTTAGTCGTTCAGGTGATATTTGTTGTACTACTTCACCGGTTGAAATCGATACCTCCTCAATTCCACCCGCCATGGTTGTCAACCAAATACTGTTATCGACCCGAAGGGCTTTTGTTATCTGGTTATCATATAAGCCGCTGTTAATGTTAATTTTTTTAATGAGTTGATAATTCAGTTTATCCAATTCAATCAAGCCAAATTCAATGGACGCTAGCCAAAATCCATTTTTTGTTTCTATTATGGAGCTGAAATTATTACCGTTTACCAAGGGATTTTTAGAGGGTCTGCTCATTTCTTGGGTATTCAGGTCAAAGTGAATTAAGCCATTGTTGGCCCTTATCCATAATTTATTTTTGCTATCCACAAAAATGGGGTCGAGGGTCTTTAATGTTGTATCCTCTAAACGAATAAAATGTTCGCTGAAGTCCTTTGTGTCTACCCAATGTAGAACGTTATTAGATGACTTAAGCCACATACGTTGGTTGTCATATAGTATGCGACCATAAAAAGTATCTTTGAATAGAGCGATTACCCTTATCAGTTTATTTTCATTTGTTTTTTGATAAACAAATACACCGCCACTTGTTGCGAGCCATAAGCGATCTTGTTCGTCAATGGCCAAATCCCAAATGCTGTGTTCAAAGCCGTTAAGCCAAGAGGTAAAGCTCTCTGTTTGTGGATCAAACTCAGACACGCCGCCGGATTGTGTTGCGAGCCAAACCATGCCTTTACTATCTTGCTTAATTGACCAAACCACATCCCCTGATAACGCGTTAACATTAGACGGATTAGCTATATAGTGGCGGAAAAGAGCTGAATCTTGGTTGTATCTATAGACGCCTGCAGTATGAGAACCAAGCCATAGGGTATCATTACGGTCACGATAAATATTCAGCAAAAATATACCGGCATCACTTTGCTGAGCACTATTACCGATACCACCCTCGAGTGATACGTGTTTAGTCGAATTCAGCCTTTTATTTATGATGGTTAATCCTACGGAAGTTCCTAACCAAATATTGCCTGCAATATCTAATTGAATGCTGCGTACTCCATTTCCAATCAGATTCGGTGAAGTATCCGTATTAAAGTGGCGTAGCTCTTTGGTATTGATGTTCCAAACGTAAGCGCCTAATTCAGTCGCAAACCAATAATTTTCACCATAGCGTTTGATATCAAATAAATATTCTGCTGATATTAAAACGTTAAGAGGATTATTCTTTTTAAGATCATAAAGCGTTTTTGTTTGATTATCTAAAACGTAAATCCCATGCCCATATGTGCCTATCCAAGTTAATTCTTCTTCCGCAAGAATGGATTTGACCTCAGGTGGCAATCGATTTGTTAAAATATCAACTTGTGTGAAGTCATTGGAGTTTGGCGAGTATGTGAATAAACTAATTTCGCTGGCAACAAGTAAAATGCCTTCAGGGGTTGTGTTGAGAGCGTAAATAATATTTCCGTCTAAACCACTATTTTGTTGGTTGTAACGAGTGAAGTTGTCAGCTTGAGCATTGTAACTTGCTAATCCGTTTTGAGTTCCTACCCAAAGCACGCCTTTTTTGTCTACGAGTAAGGTCCTAACAAAGTCATGAGGAAGCGAATTAATATCATTCGGGTTGTTTTGATAATTAACAAACTCATAGCCGTCAAAGCGGCTTAATCCATTAGCGGTTGCAAACCACATAAAACCGCGTGAATCCTCTACAGTATCGATTACTGTATTTTGCGCTAGACCATCGGCTTTGGTTAAATTATCAAATGAGAAAGATTGGCCATGGGCCAAATATGAAAAGCCTAAAGTGGCAGTCACGAGCCACATACGGCAAAAAAAGGATTGAATCTTTAAAATATGCAATTAACACCCGTCAGCAGTTTTTCTGCTTTGTAATTATTAAATTTTTAGGTACCAATCCATAGTGCCCATCGATCTAAATATGCCTAATTAACGGGGGGTTAACAAGTTTTTATCGTTACTTTTTAGTGCTATTTGCCAGATTCATTAACAACTAGCGCTTTCCTCTGTTCATTCAATAAATGTCGCTAGATTATTCTACTAAAGGTGTATGTTTTTTGAACTCCGAAATGTCATCCAATGATACGGCGCCTAAGTCACTTGGAGTGATGTGCTGGTTGGGGTCGCTATAGAGTATTAATTCGCCGATATTTTGGCCTAATGCTAAACCATTAACAAATGACATCAGGTCTGAAAATTCAAGGTTTGATAACTCATTCATAATGTCTTGGCTTTGTGTAAATAGGTAATCTTGATTGCTTAATGCGGACCATAAACGCTGACTTTTCATCCCTAAGTTAGCGTCCTTGCCACAAAGCTGTTTCATTACTCCACGTTTGATATCAGGCCACTTTTTTTGGTAGGGCAATAGATTCACGGTGAGTTTCTGCAAGAAGTCGCGAATAATGGTAATCAGGTATTGAGCCGAATATTGGGGGGATTGTACGTAAAAAGCCATTCCCGGATGTTGGTTGTATGGCACGTAGCCACTGCCGACTAAATAACCCAATTGCGCTTCTTGGCGAGCAAAGTTAAAAAATACTGGCGATACTAGTTGTTCTAATAATATGGTCAATAAGGTATCTCGGCGTTGAGCCTTGGGTGATTGATAATATATAACAACGGCAGCATCTGGATGTTCACAGGGCAGAGCATGTAGCAACAAGTCTTGCTTGCATAAGTTAAATACACTGCGAGAAAGCTTTTTGTGCCCAGTGTAAAAAGCATGTTGTTGCTGCAAATTTTTAGAAAACTGCTCTACTTCCCCCTCACACCAATTCCCATAAACTAAGCTTTCCATATATCGTTCACCGAGCACGCTGTTTTTAGTCTCATGGACCTGCTCAACTGTTGCTTTCTCCATGAAGCTCACCATGCTTAATGGTGTGTGAGTGTTCTGTTGCATAAGCGCCGAAAGGCGGGTAAACAGCCTATTTATCGGTTTATTTAATAAGTTGTTGTGTAAACTTTGTGATTGTTGATGTTTAACTTGTTCAAAATGTTTAGAAAAGTCATCAAATGAATGGATCTGCTCAAGCAGTGCTTGGTTAAAGCTTAACTGCTTCGCACTGAAGCCGCTAGTATGCAGGGAAAACCCACATTGATGTGAATACAGATGATAGTTTAATCCTGCGACATTGGCTTGATAGTATTTTTGTTGAAAATGGCTATTTAATATCGCAATCCATAATCTTTTTATCGTCGCGATTTCAGTCCCATCGATGGCGGCTCTACAGTCGAATGAAACGTAGCAATCCCCTCTGGGCAGCCCAAATTGATGATCTTGGCCAAACCATAGATTAAACCCGTCAGCGGCGGCAACTTTCTGCGGGATTGAAAATGCGTCTTTTTGTTCTACAAGGGTGTGGGATTCACTTATAAACGGATTATCGTCAGGTAAACTCAAAATCTCGTTACTTTCAATTCGTTGTAATTTTTTGAGTAGAGCTGGATTGATGGGCGAAAATGAATAAGCCGTTTTATACCAACGGCTGACTCGCGTCGTCTTGGCACCGGGCGACACCACTTTTACCCGCATATTACTGGGGACAAAGAAGCTTAGGATGTGATCGACAATGGCCGGGTCGGGTTTATCTAATATGTATTCTGATGCAACGAGATGCTCAGGTGGATAGTAAAATATGGCACTCGCCAGACCAATAGCTTCGTCCGTTGCTTTTATCGCATCGGCGAACTGCCAAACTTGCAGTAGTAGCGCTTCTTTTTCATTAAAGAAACGCATTTTAGCGTGCTGCTTAATAAGCTGAATATATTGAAATAATGTTTGCAGCATTGAATCTATCTGCCCTATGCCTAGCTCAGTTAGCTGTAAATTCACGTTAAAATCTCTAAACGTGCTGCCTTCAATGCCCCCTCCCACGCTAATATTTGTGGCCAATCCGCGCGTTTTAAAATACCCAAGTAGCCCATTTGGGCCTTCGTCGGCTAATAATTCACTGATAATACTTAAGGGTTTTGTTCGATAGTATTTTTGCACGCTGGGCAAAGCAAAAGTAACGATAAGACGTTTGGCTGCTTTTAACGGTGCAATATCTATTCTTACGCCTAATTGCTTGGGTAAATATAATGGGGGAAGAGTCTGTGAGTTAGGTGCTTTTGTCGCACTCAAGTGAGCAAAGTGTTGGTGAACGAGTTTAACGCTTGATTCGGTGCTAAGTGGGCTGATGACGCACAGTGTCATATTGTGAGTCACATACTTTTGTTGATGTAATACCTGCAAAAGTCGTTGCACTTCTTGATGGCTAAGCTGATTTAAGGTGTTTGCATTACCGACGGAAAATTTACTAAAGGGATGTTCAGGATTAGCCGTTTCCTTATGTACTTCGTATAAGCGGCGTAAGTCATCATGTATTTTTAAAGAAAACTCAGCATCTATGGCCTTTATTTCTTTTTTAATCGAATCGAGTTCAAAAAGAGGTTGGGTGAGCAAATACGCAAAGTGATCGAGTCCTGTAGATAAATATTCGTCATTTACGGAAAAATAATAATGACTGTATTCTGAGCCTGTTGCCGCGTTAACATAGCCGCCGTGTAAGGATAGAAAGGCACTAAACTCATCAACCTGAGGATGTTTTTTATTTCCTTGAAACAGCATATGTTCTAATAAATGGCTAAGCCCTAAGCAATCTACAGGATCACTAAAATGGCCATTGGCAACCGTTGCAGCAACAGAGCTGACGTCACAGCTAGGATCCTCGATCACTAACACTCTCAAGCCATTTTCGAGTTGAGAGAACTGATAACGTCGATGGTCGAGGTTATGAGTAAGCAAAATAATAGATCCTATTGTCATATAACGCGCTTAAATAGCATAACGTAAAAATCACTCAACTCGCGGATTTTTAAACATTTATTTGCTATATTAAGCGTAACAAAGTTTGTTAACTATTCAGCAGTAATTTATGCATATTATTATCATGCGTCACGGTGATGCAGAGCCGCTTCAATACGACGACAGTTCTCGTGAGTTAACGAAGTTTGGACAACAACAAGCCTTAGCTGCTGGGTTATGGTTAAGTAAGCATTATCTAGGGCAAAACATCGAAATGGGGTTGGCTAGCCCCTACGTTAGAGCTCGGCAAACAATGGAAACAGTTAGTCAAAAAATTGACGTATTGCAACAAGATGTGTCAAATGATGTTACGCCTGAAGGGAATATTTGGCTGACCCATGATTATATTGACTACTTATTAGAAGAGCATAAACTGACGACATCACTGTTGATTGTTAGTCATATGCCTTTTGTTAGCTATTTTTTAGATGAATTAACTGGGGTACAACACTCACTGTTTTTTGATACATCCAGTATGGTAATAGTCGATTATCAACCAGACACACACTCAGGGAAGGTGTTGGAGGTTTATCACCCTTTATAACGGATAAAGGCTAAACTTTCACTTTAGATTTGAGTATAAGAACCGATAACTCGTAAGAGAGGTTATATTCATGTCAGGCAAAAGTTTACCTGCATATTTACAGCAGGTGTTAGAACATCATGTTTCAAATGCACAACTGACTCACGACGCTGAGCTTCAGGGCATTTTTGAGCGCCTGACAAAACTGAATGCTAAAGTCGAATTGGCTAAAGAAAAAATCCGCGAAAATCGCTTAGCAAAAGGCCCATCCTCTTAATACCTGTGTATCACTAGCTGTAAGCTTCAAGGCGCTAACTGATAAGCAGCGCTTAATCCGAATTGTTTGTTATTTGAGCAGAATAGAACTGGGGCATAATACGCACAGTTTTTACTACATTGTCTTTCATCTCAATAATCTCAACAGGATAACCAGCTAAACGTAAACTGATGTTTGCTTCAGGAATATCTTCTAAATACTCAAGAATAATACCGTTGAGGGTTTTGGGCCCCTCAGTGGGGAATTGCCAATCCATTTCTTTATTTAGTTCACGTACGTTTGCACTGCCGTCTACCAGTACACTGCCGTCTTGCTGTGTATCGGCCTCTTTACTGTGATCTGGTACCATGCTGGTGGTAAAGTCACCAATGATTTCTTCTAGAATATCTTCTAACGTAACCAAGCCTTGTATATCACCATATTCATCCACCACTAAACCAATACGTTCTTTTACCGCTTGAAACTTGTACATCAACGTATGCAGGGGGGTCGATTCAGGCGTAAAGTAAATTTCTCGCACGGCGCGCAGTAAACTGGCTTTAGTAAATTCATCTTTTGATAATAAACGTAATGCGTCACGCACGTGCACAAAACCCACGGCATCATCAATGCTGTCACGGTATAATAATACTCGGGTGTGTTGAGAATTAATCAGTTGTTTTTGGATATCTTTCCATTCACGAGTGATATCTATCGCAACAATTTCGCTGCGCGGTACCATAATGTCTTCTGCGGTAACCTTTTCTAAATCTAAAATACCGACCAACATGTCTTGGTGTTTTTTCGGGATCATAGCGCCCGCTTCATGTACCACTGTTCGGAGTTCTTCTCGACTTAGGCTACTGCTACCGCTATCGTCAGTACTAATGCGTAATAGCTTAAGAATGAAGTTAGTGATCCCATTGACCAAAAATACTAGGGGATAGAGCACCTTGAGCATAGGTAAAAGTAAAAATGAGGCTGGAAATGAGACTTTTTCAGGATAAAGAGCCGCGACTGTTTTGGGGGTGACTTCAGAAAAAATTAGTATGACCAAGGTCAGTACGACCGTTGCTATGGCAATACCCATATCACCGTATAAGCGCAAGCCTAAAACAGTAGCAACCGCAGATGCCGCAATATTGACCAGATTATTGCCAATTAAAATGAGTCCAATTAATCGGTCGGGTCGCTCAAGCAGTTTTTGGACTCGCAGTGCACCCTTATTCCCCTCATTTCCTAAATGTTTTAGGCGATATCGATTAATCGACATCATGCTGGTTTCGGAGCTAGAAAAATAAGCGGAAAGTAATACTAAAATACCAAGTAGAACAAATAGACTACTTGTTGATATATCGTCCAACTAGGGATCCCTAAAGGTTGTTAAAGCGAAACTTTAAGGGCAATTTTCCCTTGTTTCAAGCAAAGTTGGCTTATTTTACTATATGTAGAGCATAAATGCAGGATCAGCTTAGAATTATTTCTTTGACAAATCGGCTACCGAAATAGGCTAAACTGAGCAAGACCGAACCTAGAATGGTGGCGAAAATAATGGGTTTTCCGCGCCAGCCGAATTTGAAATGACCGAAAAGCTCAACGCTGAACACCAACCATGCGAGAATAGATAGTATCGTTTTGTGTGCTTGTCCTTGAGCAAACATGTTTTCTAAGAACATAAAGCCACTGATTAAGGACAGGGTTAATAGTATTGTGCCGACCGTTAGCAATTTAAAAAGTATCCCTTCAACCATCATTAACGGTGGTAATGACGAATGAAGCAGCGAGGCCTTTTTTTCTTTCAATCGCATATTGATATACGCCAGTTGTAACGCGTATAGCAAGGCTATGCCTAAACAAGCATAAGCAAATAAGGCTAAACCAATATGGATCATCAATTTAGGTTGCACGCCTATGTGCATAATGTGTGCGTCAGGAATAAACAGGTCAAGGAGTATAATGACACCCGAAAATGAATACACTACGGGTAGCAAAATTGTATTCGGCATGGTAAATGCCGCTAACAACATGGTTAAACTAATTAACCAGGCCACCAGCGATGCCACATTAAGCATACTTAAATTTTCACCCATACTGACAAAAATATCACTGTTCAACAGCCATGCGTGTAACGCTAATGCGATAACCGCGAGCAAATAAGATAATTTAAGATTAGGACCTTTATGGTCAAAAAACTTCAACAAAATTACACTGGCGGCGCCAGCATATAGGCAAAAACAGACTAAGCCTAACAACATTATCTAACCTCGATTTCCAACTATATTGGGCGAATTCACGATCGGAGCCGAAGGGCAAAACACACGGGTGACTCTCGCTCTAAGACGACTGAGTATAACTATAATGACCTACCATACCTAGTGTTTAACAATAATTCTCATTAACTTTATTTGTTGTGTTGCTTTGGTTCTTATCTGCGCAGATTTTAGGTATCATTAGGTTATCTAAAATTAATATCGTATCGATTTGCTATGTTTGAAAATTTAACGGAACGCTTAGGCAAAACTCTCAAAGATATCAGTGGGCGAGGCCGGCTCTCTGAAGACAATATAAAAGACACGTTACGTGAAGTACGGATGGCACTTCTCGAGGCTGACGTTGCGTTGCCTGTAGTAAAAAGTTTTATCACCCAGGTGAAAGACCGTGCCGTCGGAACAGAAGTATCTAAAAGCCTTAATCCGGGCCAGGTATTTATTAAAATAGTCCAGGCTGAATTAGAATCTGTCATGGGACAGGCCAATGAAGGCTTAGACTTAGCTGCTCAGCCGCCAGCTGTTGTACTCATGGCGGGCTTACAAGGTGCGGGTAAAACCACCAGTGTCGGCAAGTTAGCGCTATATTTAACTCAGCGTGAGAAAAAGAAAGTATTGGTCGTTAGTGCTGATGTTTATCGTCCCGCCGCGATAAAACAGCTTGAAACGTTGGCGACAGAAGTGGGTGTTGAATGCTTCCCATCGACGATTGAACAAAAGCCTATTGATATAGTGAATAGTGCGGTCGATTACGCTCGTAAACAATTTTTTGATGTCTTGTTAGTTGATACCGCTGGTCGTTTGCATATTGACGCGGAAATGATGGGCGAAATACAAGCTCTTCACCAAGCGGTCAAGCCGGTTGAAACCTTGTTTGTGGTTGATGCCATGACAGGACAAGATGCTGCGAATACGGCAAAAGCGTTTAACGAAGCGTTGCCATTGACCGGTGTTATTCTAACAAAAACTGACGGTGACGCCCGTGGTGGTGCGGCATTGTCTGTGCGTCATATTACCGGTAAGCCGATTAAATTCTTGGGAATGGGTGAAAAAGTTGATGCCTTAGAGCCGTTTCATCCTGAGCGCGTGGCGTCTCGTATCCTTGGAATGGGTGACGTTTTAAGTCTAATCGAAGAAGTCGAGCGTAAAGTTGATAAAGACAAGGCACAGCGCCTTGCTAAAAAAGTACAAAAAGGTAAAGGGTTTGATCTGCAAGACTTCAAAGAGCAATTGGAGCAGATGCGTAACATGGGCGGCATGATGTCTATGATGGATAAGTTGCCGGGCATGGGTAATATGACCGCTCAGGTTAAAGATAAAGCCAATGATAAATCGTTTAATCAAATGGAAGCCATTATCAATTCGATGACACCACTTGAGCGCAGCAAACCCGATACGATTAAAGGGTCTCGCAAACGTCGAATTGCCATGGGCTCGGGTACCCAAATTCAAGATGTTAACCGCTTATTGAAACAGTTTACTCAGATGCAAAAAATGATGAAGAAAATGTCAGGTGGCGGCATGAAAAAAATGATGCGCAATATGAAAGGTATGATGCCTCCTGGTGGCCCAGGCGGTATGTTTCCCCCTCGTTAATGTGTCGTTTTGTGAAAAGCTAAACACAAAAATATGAATATAGAAATGGCCTACCTAGATAGGCCATTTTTTTGTTATCTAGCTAAATTCACAAAAATATCACATAGCGTTAAATGTTTTTCAACTCGTAATGGAGAATGATATGAAATGTGCTGAGCAAGATTACATCGAAATTGCCTGCCTTTATAAGTTGCGCGTCGAGTTGCTGACAAAAAACGATAGCCGAATTGAAGGGGTAGCGCGTGATACCAAATACAATGCACACAAACAAGAATGTATAGTTATCGAGACCATTAAGGGGCTAGAATCTGTGCCACTGGATACGATTATGGCTATGCGAGCACTCGAGACGAATCCGCATTTTACCTTGCTTACCTTTTTCAGTTGACCATATTGCCAAGAGCAAATATGTTGCTATAAAGGCGCAAAAAAACGCACTCGATAGTGAGATACAACTTGTTACTTGGTTTTTTCGGCTGAAGGTGTAATCTATTGCCCATAATAAAAACTATATTTCTAGGGCTGTATTAGCCATATGAGTGTGCAGATCCATGCGTGTTAAACCTTATCCGCAATCACATTTTCAGCCTAAAATTAAGGCGTTAGATGCGACGAAGTTCGCCCCACAATTAGGTAAGAAACTACTGTTTTTTAGTGGCGGTAGTGCATTACGTAGTTTTTGTCAGCCGCTTGTACAGGCGACACATAATTCCATTCATCTTGTTACACCATTTGATTCAGGCGGAAGCTCGGCCAAAATCCGTGAGCAATTTTCGATGCCCGCAATGGGAGATTTACGCAATCGCTTGCTGGCACTTAGCCATAATAAAACCCATGAACAAGATGTGATTGCACGTTTATTGAGCTATCGGCTTTGTTCAATAGCATCCCCGCAGGCGCTTCGGGAACACCTCCAGTCAATGGCAGATGGGCAGGATCCTCTTGTGGCGGTATTAAGTGATACTCATAGGCGAATTTTCTGTCGAAAAATAGCGTTGGTCCTAGGGTGTTTACCCCGTGAGTTTGATTTAAAGGGGGCAAGCATTGGTAATTTGTTGTTCATTGATACTGAATACTCACGTGAAAATTCATTGCAGCGCGGCATCGATTTTTTTAATCAAATGCTAGATATTCGAGGGGTCGTTAGGCCGATTGTCAATGATAGTCTGCATATCGCGGCGTATTTGCAAAGCGGTGAATCTATTGTTGGTCAACATCGACTAACGGCAAAGGAAACACCGGCGTTGCGCAGTGCTATTACTAAGCTGTATTTATGTGACAATCCTAACGCTCCTAAAGCCGTAGATTGTTTTTTGCAGCCTGAAAATCGCAGATACATTGAGCAAGCGGACTTAATTTGTTACCCACCCGGTAGTTTTTTTACTAGCATTATCGCCAATTTATTGCCGGTAGGGGTTGGAGAAGCGATTAGTCGAAATCCTCAACCCAAGGTGTACATTCCCAACTTAGGAAACGACCCTGAGCAAATTGGTATGAGCCTAGAAGATTGTGTTTTGACCTTGTTAAGTTATATGCGAAAAAATACACCACAGCCGCTCGCGGCGTCACAATATATCAGCACTATCTTACTCGATGTAAACAGCAAATATTATCAAGGTGGGATCCCATTTGATCGTCTTAGGGAGCTAGGAATAAATGTTGTTCAGCGAGACTTAGTGACGATGCGCAGTGCTCCTTTTTATAATGATGATTTATTACTCAAAAGCTTGTTGGAGATTGCCCAGTAGCACATTTATGTCAGTGTTAAGGATGGGCACTTTTTATCCGGGCTACCAAAAAGTCCACTGCGGCTTTGACTTTAGGGACCAGGTAGCGCTGCTTTTGGTACAAAAGATAGATGCCTAAATCGTCGCTCGAGGTAATATTTATAGCAGGGTTGAACACGAGCTCTTTCAATTCACCTGATAATAAGTAGTCTTTTAGCAGCCATCTTGGAGCCATCATCATACCTTGCCCCGCTAAAACTTTACTTAATAACCACTTGCCGTTGTTAGAAATGGCGACTTGTGGGGCAGACACATCTTGCCATTGTCCGTTTATTTCGCTTACCCAACGCAGCGGCCCATTAGGTGTTCGATAATACAACCCGTAATGATTCGCTAATTCTAACGGTGAATTTGGTACTCCATAGCGTGCAAGATATGCTTGGGTCGCAACAGTAACAAATTGATTGTCCATTAGTTTAATCGCTACAACTCTTTCATTTGGGGCATATCCACCGCGTATTGCAATATCTACATCATCCCGTGAAAATGCCGTTAACTCATCACTGAGTCTCACATCAAGAATAATCTGTGGATAGCGTTCGCTAAATTCTTCTAGCAATGGAAATAGCATAGGCTCGCCAAATTCAACCATGGCGCTGATACGCAATTTCCCAGTGGGTACGGTTTGATAGCTGCGTACCGTGTCATTACTTAATTCGAGCTGACGTAATATATCGTTTACTTGTGCGTAATAAGTGCGACCAATTTCCGTTAGCTTTACCGCTCGGGTCGAACGCTTTAATAAGGTTGCGCCAAGGCTTCGCTCTAAGTCCGCGACCCGCCGTGATAACGAAGATGGTGGAACATGGAATGACAGCGCAGCTTGAGTAAAACTGCCTGTCTCCACAACTTTACAAAAATATCGGATAGCGCGTAGTTGGTCCATTTATCTTCAATAAGTGTTTTATTATTGTCTAAAAGACAATAAAGATTGGCTTTGTTGGGGGGTTATCTTAGCAAAAATAGCCTTAATATTATAATTAGCACTGAAAAATCAGTGAAAGTACGCTTAATATTTAACACCAAATGGAGATAGCCAATGACAACCTACACCGCAATTAATTTAAAACAGCGTCCTGAGCCAGGGCCAATACCTGCATCAACTTTCGAAGTCGTACAAAAAGCACTGCCGAGTGCTGGTCCAGGCGAAATTGTTGTTAAGCAAACGTATATGTCCCTCGATCCTGCGATGATTGGTTGGATGAGTTCAGATACCAAGAGCTACATCCCGCCAGTTGCCTTAGGAGATGTAATGCGCTCTTCAGGCACAGGCGAAGTCGTCGACAGCAACCATCCAGATTTTGTGGTAGGTGATCGCGTTATGGGTATGACGGGCTGGACCGAGTATTTTGTTAGCAGTGGTCAGGGGCTAAATAAATTACCTGCCGGTGTGGATGAGGAACAAGCATTGTCTGTTTTTGCGTTACCTGGGTTGACCGCAACACAAGGGTTGTACGGTGTTGCAAAACCTAAATCTGGCGAAACCATAGTCGTCAGTGGTGCGGCAGGCTCAGTGGGTTCTATCGTCGGGCAATTGGCAAAAGCAGATGGTTTAACCGTTATCGGTGTGGCTGGTTCCGATGATAAGTGTCAATGGCTGGTAAACGAACTGGGCTTTGATGGGGCAATTAATTATAAAACTGATGATGTGAATGCCAAACTCACTGAGCTTGCTGTAAACGGTGTAGATATATTCTTTGAAAATACTGGCGGAACAATACAACAGCATATTTTTGAACATATGAATGCACACGGTCGTGTCGCGGTGTGCGGTATGATTTCAGATTACGCGTCGTCAGAGCCTAGCGCTGGGCCGAACTGGATCCCAATTATTAAAAAGCGTTTAATGATCCAAGGCTTCACTATGCCTGATCATTATGCTCAAGTGCCTGAGTTACTTGCAAAGTTAACCCCTTACGTGATGAAAGGCCAAATCAAATACCGGGCCCACGTGCTTGATGGTTTGCCATCAGCGGTTGACGGCTTAAACATGCTGTTGACCGGAGGTAACAAGGGTAAGTTAATGGTTAAGCTTTAAAACGTTACGAGCAGGGAGCATCAGCTCCCTGCTTTAATTCATCTTTGTTATTGAATCTCAGATTTAAATATTTCCCACGATACTACAACCACTGTTGTTGACTGATTTTTTGCCAAAACCACTGGGTAGCCTTACCTGTTTTTGATTTTTCTTTAGCGAAATATAAAGGAATAGGTGGCCTGGGTAACGACGTAGCTTTAGCGATTAATGTGCCATTATCTAAATATGGTTTGGCGATATGTAAAGGGAGAAAACCAACACCTACTCCGGCCACTTGGGCTTTCGCTTTACTGAGCATGCTGCTAACGCGAATTAACTGTTTGTTATCGAATAGTCCGCTTGATCGACCGGGTAAATTACGAGAACTATCTGCAACGACCACGTAGGGGAATTGGCGGATATGGTGACCTTCAATTAAGCCAATAAAATTGGCTAAAGGGTGAGAAGCGCTGACGACAAACACAAATTCTAATTCACCTAACTGGGATACGTGATATTGCCCTTTAGGTAGCTCGCCTGTTACGCCAAGTGCTATATCAGCCCGTTTTGATTGTAAGGCATCCCAACCCCCTCCTAATGCTTCTTCAATAACAGTTATCTCCACGTGTTTGTCCAATTGGCAAAACTGGGCGATAAGTGCAAGCAAAGGCTCATCTGGGATGACGGTGTCTTTAGCAATGATCAGCTTTGCTTCCCAGCCAGATTCTAATTGTTGAACGCGCTCTTCTAACGAATTGGCCGCTTGAAGGAGCTCAACGCCTTCTGCGAGCACTAATTTTCCTGCAGGAGTGAGGGTTGCCCTTTGGCCTTTGCGGTCAAAAAGTGCCACACCCAAATCCGTTTCAAGTTTACTGATGGTGTATGTTAACGCTGATGGGACTTTAAATAGTGCGTCCGCTGCAGCGGCAAAGCTGCCTTTGGCATTTATTGCTTCTAATACTCGAAGTGCATCTAGTGTGACTGCATGACGCATAAAATGATCCCTAGAAAAAAACCGCACTGAAGTACCTTCAGTGCGGTTGTATGCAGAAGCTAGGCAACTAAGGCAAATCAAATACTAACGCACTAGCACTTTGTGCACCTTGGTTACTCAGAAACAAAGTCGTTAATTGATTGATTTTAGCACCATCCCCTTGCTTCAAGCACTGCTGGTTAATGTTTATTTCGCCAACTACCTGGTGAATATAGGTATTGCGCTCGCTGTCTATAGCCAGTGTCAAACTTGTCCCAGGAGCAAGTATCAGTTGGCTCAGTGATGCGTCTTGCTTAACTTTTAGTGTGCCATCTTGGCCTGTTTGCGTCATGATCTTTGTTAGTCCTTGGGCTTGTCCAAAGTCTTTTTGTTGGTAACCGGGTTTACCTCCCTGACTATCCGGCACGATCCAAATCTGCAAAAAGGTTAAATCATCAGTATCAGAGGCATTGTATTCACTGTGTGTTATGCCGCTTCCAGCCGACATGAGTTGAAACTCTCCGACTGGTAAGTGTTTCACGTTTCCCATGCTATCTTTATGGGCAATAACACCTTGCGTAACATAACTTAGAATTTCCATGTCCTTGTGGCCGTGGGTACCAAACCCAGCACCGGGTTCCACTTTATCGTCATTGATGACTCTTAATGCTGAATACCCCATGTGTTTGGCATCATGGTATGAGCCGAACGAAAAAGTATGTTTGCTATCGAGCCAGCCAAAGTTTGCCTGGCCACGTTCATGGGCTAAACGAAGATCAATCATGCGCTTTCTCCTAATCAAATTCCGCCTATTTAGAAAAACGAGTGGCTAAATGTGAGTCAACAGATAGCGCACCTGCACCTGAAAACATCAGTGAAGCACTCACCGCAAGCAATGCTAAGGCGTATTCGTAACCATTATTAGCCATGAACAAACCGTTACTAATGTGTACGCTAAAAATTGCCACTATCATGGTAACGGCTAAAATGGCCGCCGCAGGACGGGTTAACAAGCCTAGTAACACGGCAATTCCACCGAAAAACTCAGCACTACCCGCCATTAATGCAAGTGTGTAACCCGGCTCTAAGCCAATGGAAGCCATCCATTGCCCAGTACCTTCTAATCCGTAGCCGCCAAACGCTCCAAACAATTTTTGGGCCCCGTGAGCGATAAATATAATGCCAACAGGGATACGTAACGCCAGTGCGGCCATTCCAGCACGTGAAGACATTAATTTTGCTATAAAGGTATTGTTCATGATTTTATCCTCAATTTATTTGATTGTAGTAAAGCGAATTTCGCTTTGTTATTTATCAGCGTTTCGCCGTTGAGGTAAATGTAGATCTTTATAGCCGAATAGAAAATTAGAATGTTTTGATATTTAAGTTCAAAAAAATTGAACAATCTAATGTTGGAAAAAAATCCAACACATTTGCAGGCATGAAAACCTGCTTATGTATTGAATCAGTAGCGATATAAACGCTAGGTTGGAATGAGGGAAAAAGACACAGGGTTACCCTGAGTCTTTATTAAGCGAGGGTTATTCGCCAAATGCGCCTGCGGCCCCTGGGAATACAATTGGACTTTCCGCACCGTCATTACTGATGCTGGCTACCCCAAAGAAGTAGTTATCAATCACAACGTTCTCCAAGGTGAACTTATCGACATCGCCGACATAGCGGCTAAATTGCCATTGGGGGGCATCGGTGTAACGCCAATAGATTTTATATCCTTTTAGTTGTGGATTTTGCTTGGTGTTCAAAGTATCCCAACTTAATGTAGTGCTTGGCTGGACCGCACCCTTAATTTGTACATTGACTGGAGGGGAAGGGGCCCACGCCATACCCGCTAAAGATACTGCATTAAGTGCAGTTAGCTTTGCTGCGTACGCAAAATTTACACCCTTTATCGTGTCTCCATATTCAATGCCATTTTCGGTACGTAAATCTTGATGTTGTCGATGGTAATTTTCATTGGTTTCCATGATACGTACGCCTGGATAACCGAGGTCGTTAAATGGGCGATGATGACCACCTCGCCCAAATCGGTCTAAACGATAAATGACCATGGTGTCTAGATTAGGAATATAGCGGTCGGCCATCCAATCAATATAGCGCGCCAAGTTACGACTGGGTGAGTCCACTTCTCCGCCGGTAAAGCGTCTGCTGCGTGCTTCTTCTGCGGTTTCAGTTTGACGCGTGCCCTCAGCAAATATGCGAGCCGTCGTGTTGTTGATCACCCCGTTTATACCTTCAATATTACCAATCATGTCGTTATTGAGCACAGCCTTAATTCGCCAGCCGTCTTTTTGTGCTTGTTCGGCTAATATTTTGCCACCAAACAAACCTTGCTCTTCCCCTGAAAGGGCAGCATAAATAATGCTTCCAGAGAATGAATATTTGCTCAGTACACGAGCCGCCTCTAGTGTACCGGCAATGCCTGATGCATTATCGTTCGCGCCGGGGGAAATCGACGTGGCATCCATGACATCTGATACCCGTGAATCAATATCCCCTGACATCATCACATAACGGTTAGGATCATGACTTCCTCGTTGTATTGCGATAACACTGACGACTTCCGTGGTATCTGGTATGCGTTTTTCTGCACTTATATTTTTAGATAAATAATAGACTTCTAAACAATCACCACAAGCCTTTGAAATATCCTCAAACTCGCTTTTTATCCAGCGCCGTGCTGCACCAATACCTTGAGTGTCAGATTGTGTTTCAGACAAGGTGTGACGCGTTCCAAATCCCACGAGTGAACGGATATCCTGTTCAATACGCTGGGGGGAGACAGCCTTGGCGATAGCATGTAGTTGCGCTTGATCTTGATAGGCAGGGGTCACTTGGGCTTGGCTGTGCATACTTAAAAAGCATAACGCCAAAGTCATGCTGGTAAGGGGGAGACGTTTCATTCATACCTCTTCTTATTATGTTAACCGTTGATGATTCAATGCCATGTTATCCATATTTCACGTATCTCGCGTCGATAATGCGTTAAGTGCGCCACTATTAAAGGTGAATGGCTACCTTATTGCTTATTCGAAGCATAAAGCGTGACATTATTTTCTCTATTTTTTGTTAATGCTTTTTTGTATTTATGTAACATCACGTTACAATGGCGATGGTAACAAGCAGGTTGTAAAACGGAGTCGCATGTTAGGTAAGTATTGTTGTTTGGTAAGCTGGATAGGGATGTTATTCCATTCTGCTTTTGCGGTAGCGATTGTTGATTTATCTAAGCCAGAATTGAAAACGCCGGTTTTTTCACAATTAACAACTGAAAATGGGCTGAGCCAAGACACGATTAATGTTTTGCACGTCGATAATCAGGGGTTTTTATGGTTGGGAACCGATACCGGCTTGAATCGTTACGATGGCTATAGAGTTGAGGCCATTGAGCCAGAGGGCACAGCACTTGGTGCAAAAACGATTAATGATTTATGGCAAGACAGCCATGGAAATTTATGGATCGCGACCTTTAGTGCCGGCGTGTTCAAGCTTGATTTAACCACTGGCAAAGCCACACGAGTCGACGCCCGTAAGTCACAGGTTATTCCCGACTGGCAGCAAGGGGCAAATGCTTTCGCTGAGGACGAAACGGGTAACATTTGGATTGCGTTTGATGAGGACGTATTGACATACGACGGGCCAACTAATGCCCTAAACACGGTTTTCTCTATGTCTCAGGCGCGGATCGAAAAAGGGTATTTCATTCGCACGCTAATGTGGTCAGGGGATTTATTGTATATAGGCACCAGTGAAGGGTTATTGGTGTATTCGCGCTCACAACAAAAAACCGTTGATTTGGGCTTTCTGTTTGCAGGTTTTGCTAATGACGACCAAAAAAATGTAAAGACACTGTATGTGGACGTCAGCCGTGACCGCTTGATGATAGGCACAGTCAAGGGATTGTATACCCTTTCGTTGGCACAGATTGAACAGTATGTTACCCAAGGCACTCAGCCTGAACCACTTAGTACACTCATTGAGAGCCGCAATATTTGGCGAATTCGCAGCACCGACAATAGCCTGTTTTATCTGCCAACCGATCAGGGTATCTACACGTACGATGCACAATCACAGCAAATAAGTCATTTATTACGACCTACCGACAGTCGGCTGCTCTTGTCTAAAGATGTGATATATGACGTAGGCTTCGATGGTAAACAAAACCTATGGCTGGGGACTCGCTCGGATGGCGCCCTGCATTGGATGCGTACCTCGCAAGTTTTTCACAACGTGTTTAATCGTGCGGGAGGCCGCGTTGACAAGACGCTTAGCGACAACAACGTGTGGAGTTTATGGCAGTCAGATGCAAGTGGATATTGGGTCGGGACCGATAACGGCTTAAATTTCTATAATACCGAAACGGCTACCACTCGCCAATTTATGGTGTCTGATGAAGACATGCCTCAGTATTCCGCTTCTAGTATTCATCAGATCTTAGCCGCTGATACGGGATATTTGTGGCTATTAACAGGGGATGGTTTACGTCGTTTTAATATAAATACCGAAATGGTAGAGATAATTAAGGTTGATAGTGAGCCAGTGCCCAATATTCTTGGTGAATACATTATTGCGGGAAATGCTAATCGAAATGGCGATTTATTTTTCATTTACGAGCAAGGCGTTTACCACTACAGCACAGTGTCTCATAAGGTCACTGCGCTAACGGAATTAAATGCTCAGCCTATCACCAAGTTGCTTTACAGTATTTTACCCTCGTTACCCAGTGCTCCTAACAACCTGGTGCTGAGTGCGCTAGGGGGTCTGTATCAATGGGATCCAGTTAAGCTCAAGCTGATGCCTATTCATCAATTGGATCACACCTTACATGCAAATATAGCGGCCGATAGCTGGGTGTTAGATGCACAAAATATATTGTGGATCAGCTACCCAGGTTACGGACTAGTTGGTTTAGACGGAGCTACTTTTGAACAGCGCTATTTGTTCGATAAAAGTAACCTGCTGCCCTCCAATAATATCTATAGTTTGCAGCAAGATGCTAATGGGAGCATTTGGATTAGTTCCCACAATGGACTGCTTAAATTTAACCCTAGGTCACACACGCTGCAGCGTTATGGGCACAGTCACGGTTTAATAAACGAAGAATTTAATCAAGGTGCAAATTTACAACTCAATAACGGCCAGCTGATATTTGGTTCACCAAAAGGTTTGGTGATGTTTGACCCGGCACAATTGCCAAGTAACCCGTCATCGACTATGACACCTAAAATAACGGATATTAGTGTTTCCTCTGTGCAGTATTCCTCTGCATTATCCGACTTATCTGGCAGCACGGTTCATTTGCAGCATGACGATTTGGGCTTGAGAATTAGCTTTTCAACCTTGGAATTCGATAGTATCCACAGTACGCGATATCAATATCGCTTAACAGGAGCCCGAGACATCGTTTACCCATTGACCGACGAGTCTCATGTTTATTTTCCTAAACTAGAGCCAGGCTCATATGAATTTAGCGTGACGGCTATCGGTATGTCAGGGGGGGAAATAAGCCCAAGCACGTCCATTTTTATCAAGGTGGATTATTCGCCTTGGAAATCGCCCTTGGCATTTTTGAGTTATGCCTTGTTGATTATGCTAGTGCTATACGTAGTCTGGAAGCGACGCCGTTTTCAAGCGCAACGTTTGCGCAGTGCCCACAGAGAAGCATTGCAAAGCAAAGCGCGATTATCACTTGCTTTACGTGCCAGCAATAGCGGTGTATGGGAATGGGATGAATGGACTGACCAAGTGCTCGCATCGCGTATCACTGGTGAGCTAGGCTACCGAGATAAACTAGAATATGTACCGAGAGAGGAACATATTGCGCTTATTCATAACCGCGATCGTGAGCACTATTTAAGCCAGTGGGGCGCGTTTATTCGTAGCCAGGACAAGGTGTTAGATGTCACTTATCGAATGATCACTCAGCAAGGTCATTGTTTGTGGTATCGAGATGTGGGGAATGTCACAGGCGGATCAGCGAATGAGGGCAATCAAAAAGTGGTTGGCACCTATACCAATGTTACCGAAAGCATCATCGAACAGGAAGACTTACGTTTATTCGGTGAAGCATATAAGCATACGCGAGATTGGGTGTTGGTGTGTAACCGACATACTGAGCCTCTGGCGGCAAATCAGGCATTTTGTGATACGTTTGGCATTGACGAGCAAAACGATATCGCCCGTCAACTACGTCATGTTTATCGGGGTAATGAAACCGAGTTGTTACAATTTTGGTCTACGTTAAAAGAGCTCAAGGCAGGGGATGACTGGCGCGGTGAAGACCAGATTATTTTACACAACCACGAAGTTAGAGATGTGCTGGTTTACATTAAAGCGGTGGCTAGCATCAATGATGTAACAGACATAGATTCATACTTGATCATTTTGAGTGACATCAGTGAGCATAAAAAAGCTCAGCAGGCGTTGATGAAGCTCGCCAATTTCGATGCATTGACTGGGTTACCTAACAGAACGCTGTTACTTGATCGGGTAAATCATGCCATCGATCAAGCACAAAGAGGCACCCATACTCTTGGATTGTTTTTTATTGATTTAGATAAGTTTAAACAGGTCAATGATAGCTTGGGGCATAGCGCGGGAGACACTCTGCTGCAAGAGATATCGGCCCGATTACTTAACCTTTTACGTAAAGAAGATACCATTGCCCGCCTTGGAGGCGACGAATTTGTGGTACTTATCGAGCATGTGCAAAGCATCGAAGGCCTTACTCATTTAGCCAGTCAAATTATTAACATTATCGACACCCCTGTGCAGCTTGATAACCACATGGTGAGCGTGTCATCGAGTATTGGTATCGCGTTATATCCAGAGGATGCACTGAATGCAGAAGAATTGCTGCAAAACGCAGATATTGCCATGTATCACGCTAAAGAAAACGGCCGGAGCAATTTCCAATTTTTCACGGCAAAAATGAACGTATTAGCGCAACAGCGATTAGCTTTAGAAAGCGATCTTAAATCTGCCCATAGCCAGCAAAAATTTGAAAATCATTATCAGCCCATAGTTGATATAAGCCGGAATGAAATTGTTGGTTTTGAATTGCTAATGCGCTGGTTTACAGACACCGGTAAAGTTTCCCCTGGGCGCTTTATTCCGGTGGCAGAAGAATTGGGCTTGATCGAAAGCATGACGTTACAAGCGATGGAGCGGGCGCTTCCTATGTTTAAATATTGGCAAGAGGTCAATTTTAAAGGCTATTTATCAATCAATCTTTCTGCTCGTCATTTTGAATCATTACAATCAATTAACGATATTATTGCTTTTTTAGCCACTAACCAATTACCGGTAAATGCTGTGCGCTTTGAGATAACCGAAAGTGCGCTGATGAAGGATTATCAAAAAGCCATTGTATACATGCAACGTTTGAAAGAAGTTGGTTTTTGTATTGCGTTGGACGATTTTGGCACGGGTTATTCGTCTTTAAAATACCTCAAGGAATTCCCCCTTAGCGTGATTAAAGTAGATAAGAGCTTTGTGGATGATATAGGTATAAATAGCAATAATGAGGCGTTAATTGAAACCATATTACGCATGGCACAAAGTTTAGATATGTATTGTGTCGCTGAGGGAATTGAAACACTCGAACAAGTCGAATTTTTCAAGCAACATGAATGTCACTTCTTGCAGGGCTATTACTTTTCTAGGCCAGTCGCAATGGGAGATACGTTTGCGCTTATCGATAAAAAGTGGCTAACGAATGAGTCATAACGATGGCGTTTAGGTTGCCGAGTCTTTAGTTCGCTTAAAAGGAGTTGTGGGCACGAGCGGTGAAATATTAAATATCGGTGGCAATGCTTGCATTGGTGATATGTAATTCAGCGGGTTGAAGCAGAACCAGGCTACCCAATATCTGAACCTCGTCAGAGATCCATATTGTTGGCATAGAATAATCTACTAAGCTGGTATTCGATGGCGCATTAGCAGCGCCAATGATGATATCGCCTTTGATAATGGTTTCTCCGCTAAGTCTAATATCGCCGTGGTAAGTGGTGACATTTCCCGTCACCAACGCATTATTCAGTACAATACTCCCGCTTATACTACTAATCGACCCTTGAACGACACTCCCTTGCGCTAAGCGGATATTACCATTCACTGAGCGTATATTGGCGGTAACCTTAAGCTCAGTATCGCCTTCAATCTGACCATTAACGGAGTTGATTTGCTTAACCTTTACCCCTGACCGCAGGGTAATATTGCCGTTGATGGTATGTAGTGAATCGATTTGACTATAGGCGGGTACTAAAATGTTTTGGTTAATCGTGTCTGTAGTGGTGAGGTTCTTGTCTGAAGCTATTAATTCTGCATTGCATAGCAATGTTGATAGACTCAAAATGGCAAGTAGATATGGCATGATCCCTCGTTAATGATAAATTATTTTTTAACTATACTTACCGCTTACGCAGATGTTGTGCCATGTGTGTAAGTAGTTGTTTTAATTTAATAATTTAATATGGAGGGGATTACTAAACTAGAAATAACGCGATACTAAGTGAAATTAACCAATACTTAGTCGAAATCAAACTTTAGCCTAATATCCGCTTTCAAACGGGCAAATCCTCAAATAACGTATATACATTATCTATGCTGTATTTTTGTGTTGTTTACATGTCGTTATTATTGATGTCTTGTTTGAGGCTAATAAGCTTCGTTTTTTTCTACCCTTATCGCGCTAGGGCTTATTCGCTACTTTTCCCTGTTTTACTCTGTTGGTTATGCTTATTTAGCAGCTCCCTTTTGGCCCAAGAGCATAATCTGTGCAGTGTCTCGATCAATGACTTCGAGCAAGACGTACCGCTAAACGAGAGCATTGAAGTCCCTCTGTTACAATTTGCAAACTCGTTAATATTACGTTGTGATATTAATCAAGCGGGTGTTCTGGTGGTAAATGACCGCTTACTCCACCACGGCAGCATGCGTATTGAGGGATCAGACGTTGGCGCTTTAGCAGCTAACCAACTGACATTTTCTTTACCATCGGGTCGTTTTGTTGCCGAAATTCAACTAAATGTTGAGCAAGACTACCTCTCTAGTGTGACCTTACAGAAATGGCCAGATTATGCTTTGAAGGGGCAACGGCATAATTTATTACTAGGCCTATTTTTTGGTTTATGCATTACATTAGTTTTTTATCTTTATTTTATGGGCCGAAGCCTCAAGGACAAGCGCTTCCGCCACTACTGCTATTATATTCTCTGCGCTGGAATGTTTTTTTATTACAAGAAGGCAACTTACACTTATTTTTTGACGCGACAATACTAAGTACTCGACAGGTGAAGCTATTATTTGCTGGGCTGACGGTATTTTCCGGCACTTTTTTTGTTGTTTCGTTATTAGACTTGCAAGGCCGCTGGCCTTTAATAACGCGCATAACGGTTTTGTACCCTGCAGGACTCGTTTTAGGTATTTCTATCGCCCTCCTATTTATGCCAAGAGGGGAGTGGTTCGCTTGGCTCGCTACCATTATGGCTCGTTTGACCTTTGGGTTAATGGCATTTACGTTTGGTTTAATAAGTTGTGCGGTTTACGTTAGAGTACATACCGCACGCCTTGTTCTACTTGCCTCTTGTATAGTTCTGAGCGCCATGATTTTTCGTATATGGCTGGGGGATGTGAGCCCTTTTTTACAGCGTTACGGACTGATTTTTTCATTTGCCGTTGAAACTTTTTTACTGGCCATCGCAACCTCTGAACGGATAAAGGGCATCAACCAAGATAAAATTTTAGCCCAGGCTCAAGCGATGACCGATCCCTTATGTGAACTACTTAATCGTAGAGGATGGGAAAATTCAGCAAATAAGATGCTTAAAGCGCATCAAGATAACGGTGGCATATTGTGTTTGTTGTATATCGACTTGGATAATTTCAAACAGATAAATGACTGTTATGGCCATCAGGTGGGGGATGATGTGTTACGTATATTGGCTAAAATTATTCGAAAGCAAATGCGTGATCAAGATGCGGTGGGTCGTCTAGGGGGAGACGAATTTGTAGGCTTGGCAAAATTTGACGGAGAGGCGCAATCACGGGCTCTCGAAGAGCGGCTTACGGGTCGTCTGACAAATATTAATATTCATACCGATAGTGGCCAAATTAACGTAACTGCTAGCGTTGGTTGCGTGGTGTTTAGTGAGGTGCAAAGGAGCGTCAGTGATATGCTCAAACAAGCCGACCAAGCCATGTACAAGGTCAAACAAGCGCATCATAAAAACCCTATCTAGAACGGCTCAATTTATGGCAATATCTTGTTTTAAGTAAAATTTATTAACATTTAACCTAGGAAGAAAATCATGCTAACCAGTGAAGAACAGCAACGTTTTAAATCTACTGGCTATCTCGTTTTAAATGAAATTTTTAGCGGATCTGAAATGGTGGCACTTAAAAACGAAGCTCAAAACATTGTGGAGCAGTTTGATCCAAGGTCAACTCGTTCAATTTTCTCTACCCAAGATCACAGCAAGACCCGAGATGACTACTTTTTGCAATCAGGTGATAAAGTTCGCTGTTTCTTTGAAGAGGAAGCGTTTGATGAAAAAGGGCAATTAAAGCAAGCCAAAGCGGTCAGTATCAACAAAGTTGGTCATGCCCTTCATACGTTAAATCCCGTGTTTAAAGCGTTCAGCCATGATCCACGTATCAGTCAGGTAGCACGAGATGTGGGTTTAATTAAACCGCAAATTCACCAATCAATGTATATTTTTAAGCAACCAAAGATAGGCGGTGTTATTCGCTGGCATCAAGACGCAACTTACTTTCTAAGTGCACCACTGTCAGTGATTACCTTTTGGTTTGCGGTGGAAGATGCCACCATCGAAAATGGTTGTTTACAAATTAAAGCTGATGGCAGTGATACTCCATTACGTGAACAGTTTATTCGTTTTGCGGATGATAGCACTGAGCTTAAGGTGCTTGATGGAACACCCTGGCCAAAAGACGAAAATGCCAAGCCGCTGGAAGTAAAAAAAGGTTCGTTGGTGGTATTTGATGGTCTTTTACCGCATTTTAGTGCGCCAAATCGATCGTCTAAATCTCGTCATGCGTATACCTTGCACGTGACGTGTGGGACAACGGCATATGACTCGCTCAATTGGTTGCAAGCGACGCCAAGTCCGCTATAGATTTAATGCGATAGACGGCCTCTATTAATTTCGGTAGAGGGTTTTTATCAAGTGATAACCAAATTGGGTTTTTACTGGACCATGAACGGTTAATATTTCTTTTTTAAATACCACGTTATCAAACGCTTTAACCATGGTGCCTGGGCTAAATTCACCTAAGTCGCCGCCTTTTTTTCCTGACGGACATTGGGAGTGCTTTTTAGCCAGTTGTGAAAAGTTAGCGCCCTTGTCTAACTGTGCTTTCAGTTGTTGGGCTTCTTTTTCAGTTTTTACCAATATGTGGCATGCACCTGCTTTCATAATGTATTGCCTTGAGTCGTTAAGATGAGAGGTATCCGCTAAGCAATAGTGCATAAAGCGTTTACGATTATTGGCCTATTGTGCCACGGCCACAGCGCGCGAGACAAAAGTAATTAATACCTGATTAAGCTGAATAGGCGCATATCAACAGATGCCAGAGACAGGAAATTGTTAATCATTCAGGGTAAACCCAGTGCGATAGATGTAAAACCCATAAGGTAAAGCCCATCGGTATCGGATATTATTTGCAACTCAGTTAGTATTGTCTGCATCATCTAAGTGCTCGGCATTCAACTGAGGGCAAGTACACAACGAATAAGTGTATTACGTTATCGTCAGGTTTAATTGGTTTAGCCCATGCCTGATATTTTGTATTGATTATTTACGTGTCATAAAAGTTAAGGAGCCATGGTGTTTGCGTTAACGGATAGAAGTTTAAAAGGTCAGGTTTCGGCTGTTGAATGGCAGGCTCGCGTCGATTTAGCTGCCTGTTATCGACTGGTGGCTGATAGTCGTTGGGGGGATTTAATTTACACCCATATTTCAGCGCGCATTCCGCATACTGATGAATATCTTATCAATCCATTTGGGCTGACATTTGACGAAGTAACCGCGTCAAATTTAGTCAAAGTTGACCTCGTTGGTAATATACTTGATGGTTCATCGTACTCAATCAACCCAGCTGGTTTTACCATTCACAGTGCCATTCATGAAGTTCGACATGACGCGCAATGTATTATTCATTTGCACACTAAGGCTACAATCAGCGTCGCGAGTTTAAAAGGCGGACTGCAACCTTGGAGTCAGTACGCCATGTTTTCACTTTCATCTATGAGCTACCACGCTTACGAAGGCTTGGCAGTAAACAGAGATGAAAAGAAACGTTTACAAGACGACTTAGCTAGTAACAACCATATGTTATTGCATAACCACGGAGGCCTAACGTTAGGGCCCACAGTCGGCGATGCGTTTATGCGTTTTTATGATTTACAAAGAGCATGTGAAATTCAAATGGATTTATTGCAAGCTAATCAATCGGTTATCGAGATACCTCAGCCAATTGTTGATGGTATATACGCTCAGGCTAATGTGGTGCACAGCGGCGAAACCGGCGGTCAAATAGCGTGGCCAGCTATGTTACGCAAAGCGTACAAACTCGACCCCTCTTTTTGTGAATAGACGTTTTTATCGAACGCCTCACAATTTAAATTTACTCTTTCAGGAATACATTAAATGAAGATTACCCGCGTCGAAATTTTTGATATTGAATGCCCTAAACGCCCAGTCTGGAACCCTGTGTTTGTACGTATTCACACCGATGAGGGCATCAGTGGAGTGGGGGAGGCAGGCCTCGCCTATGATTTAGGACACAGTGCTGCGGCGCACATGATCAAAGAGATTGCTGAGGCGATGTTAATTGGCTTTAACCCCGTCAACACTGAGTTGCTGTGGAGCCGAATGTTGCGTGAGAGTTTCTGGGGTTTAGGTGGCGGGCCCATCATTTATGCGGCGATGAGTGCCATAGATACCGCGTTATGGGACATAAAAGCGAAAGCCTTAAATGTGCCTTTGTATCAGCTGCTTGGGGGCAAAACCAATGAAAAATTACGTACCTATGCCAGTCAATTACAGTTTGACTGGGACAGTGAAGTTACGCGTTTAAACGATCCACTGGATTATGGGCGAGCTGCAGAAAAAGCCGTAGCTCAAGGCTATGATGCAGTGAAGGTTGACCCTATTGTTTATGATAAAACGGGAGCGGGGCATTTTGACCGCACCAAATTGTTTACACAACCTGAGCTGCGTTTATTCAGAGCGCGCTTACAGGCTATCCGAGATGCAGTGGGGGATGATGTGGACATCATTTTCGAATGTCACAGCTTATTGGGTGTCGCCACCGCGATCCAATTGGGTGAAATGGTCGAGGATATAGGCTGTTTGTTTTATGAAGAACCGGTGAATTATCTTAATTCTAAACTGCATGACAAGGTAGCTAAACGGGTTAATGTTCCTATTGCGGGTGGTGAGCGTTTATATAATCGTTGGGGTGTTAGACCCTATCTGGAAGATCAAAGTTTGGATGTATTGCAGCCTGATATTGGTTTGTGTGGTGGTTTTACTGAAGCGAAAAAGGTCTGTGATTATGCTGATGTTTACGATGTTCGTATTCAAGCCCATGTATGTGGCGGACCCGTAGCAACGGCTGCAAGCTTGCACTTAGAAACGGCAATCCCTAATTTCTTGATCCACGAACATCATACTTATGCCATCAAAGATTGGAACCGCGAACTGTGTATTCAAGATCCTCAGCCGGTAAATGGCTTTTTTGAAGTCTCTGAAGTGCCAGGAATTGGCATCGACCTTAACGATAAAATTGTGTATCGCTCACCGCACATGGAAGTGAAGTAGCATACATTCGCTGAGCGTTCGCCGCTAAGGCGTGTGTGACAATATAAAAAAGGGGGAATGATAATATATCATCCCCCTTTTGCTTTCCCTGCCAGCTGTTAAGCTGCGTTGTTTTGCGTCTTTGGTTCAGCTTTGACTAGTTGTTGATTTGCATCAAGCAATTCCATGTCAAAGGTGTACTCATCAACACGCACGGCTAACTGTCGCTTATTGTTATAATCGATCACGCGAGCGAAATCGTCTGCGCTTAGTTCACCATTTTCATGCAGTGTAGTGACCGCATGTTCAAAGGAAACAAAAGGTACCACCGGATTTTTCCGTAGCGCTTTTTGCACCACTTTAAGAATTGGCATAACAGCATGTTTTGCGATAAATGCGTCTTGGTTGATGTGATTAGCATCACCAGGAATAACTTTAACCAAATGCGTTAAATCAGCCATGATACTGCTTTGATCCATAGTCGCATTCGAAAGCTGACGTTTCAACTCGTCAGATATCGCAGGTACCGAACGGGTATAGGTGTTGGTTAACAAACGCATCAGACCACGTGTCGCCGTATTCGGGAAGTTGCTGATAAATTCGTTCAGAGCTTGCTCACCTTGTTGTAAACACCACTGTATGGCGTAATCAAAGTAAGGCCTTGCTTCAATACGATTCGTCACGCGTTGCTCATAAAAGCGTATTACCGCCATTGACGCGTAAAGGTAGCTCATTACATCGCCTAAACGTGCAGAAAGCATTTCTGCCTTTTTCAAATCGCCGCCTAATACCAGTAACGATAAATCGGCAAGGGGCGCAAGTTTCGCTGAAAGCGCGTTGATGCGTTTTTCGTACGGCTTGACTTCAGGCAGACTAGACTGAGCTCCACGAGTCAAGGTCACATAACTTTTGCTAAAACTACGCAATGCATTTTTAACGCTGAAGCGAATAGTTTTACCCAGCACCTTGTTGAATTCTTTATCAGCCGATGAGTCGTCGCTGTGTATCAAGTCGACCATTTCTTTCATATGGGGATGACAGCGCATCGCACCTTGGCCGAAAATCATTAAGCTACGAGTCAGAATATTTGCACCTTCGACGGTAATGGCAATGGGCTGAGCCGCATAACTATTGGCTAAGGTGTTTTGTGGGCCGCGTTGAATTGCTTTGCCTGCTTGGATGTCCATTGCGGTATTGCATACATCACGACCTAATTCTGTCATGTGGTATTTAGCCATAGCTGTTACTACGGATGGTTTAAGACCTAATCCTAACCCTTCAGTAGTGAGTACACGCATTGCTTCTAAGACGAAGGTTTTACCTGCAATATCAGCTAGTTTTTCTTGAATGCCTTCAAAACGCCCAATAGGTACACCAAATTGCTCACGTACAAATGAGTACTCAGCAGTTGATTTCAGCGCTGATTGTGCAGATGCAACCCCCATAGCGGGAAGGGATATACCGCGCCCAGCACCTAGGCAGCTCACAAGCATTTGCCAGCCGCGACCGATGTTTTTCTCGCCACCTATGATGAAATCCATAGGAATGAATACCTTGTTTCCCCGTGTGGTACCGTTGTAAAAACGAATACCCATGGGATCATGACGGTTACCCAATTCAACACCTGGGTGAGATTTAGGAATAAGCGCACAGGTAATACCTAACTCGACGGTGTCGCCGAGCAAGCTTTCTGGGTCAAATACTTTAAAGGCCAAACCAAGCACGGTGGCAATCGGCGCAAGGGTAATGTAACGCTTGTCCCACGTCAGTGATAAACCAAGTACTTCTTCGCCGTTGTGCATACCTTTGGTAACTATGCCGGTATCTGGAATCGCGCCAGCATCAGAGCCTGCTTCAGGACTGGTTAGGGCGAAACAAGGAATGTCTTTACCAACGGCCAAGCTAGGTAGCCAATGGTCTTGTTGAGCAGTCGTACCATAATGCATGAGTAACTCACCTGGGCCCAAAGAATTTGGCACCATAACGGTTACTGCTACGGCACTACTTTTAACAGCAATAGTGGCAACAATAGTGGAGTTGGCATAGGGAGAAAACTCTAATCCGCCAAATTTTTTAGGAATGATGAGAGCAAAAAATTTGTTTACCGATAAAAAGTCCAAAACCTTTTGCGGCAAGTGATTACCGTTTTGCAGTTCGTAGTCGTCAACCATTTTCAGCAACTGCTGAACAGGACCGTCTAGAAAAGCTTGCTCGTCAACGCTTAATGTCGCTTTCGGGATTGCACGCAACGCTTGCATGTCAGGGCTTCCACGATAAATTGACGATTCAATCCATACATCACCTGCATCTAGTGCTTCTTGCTCTGTTAATGAAATTGCCGGTAATACTTTTTTAAGATTTGTTCTAATACTCATAATGATTACTCATCCGCTCATCTGACCAGTTGGGTTTGATACTACGCAATTCTCAAAATAGATCAAACATTTCTTAATTTAGGTGTGGCGAGAATAGGGCTTGTGTGTGTAAAGCTTTAACCACAGCGACGTGCTGAAACTGAATATATATGGGCACTAATCGACTTTCAGTAGCGGTACCAGTCACCATTTTGCGAGTTAGTCTTATTCGCAAAACGTAATATGGCTAATGTTTATAGGTATATGGCCTTATGTCGACAGGTATTTTTTTGTGGCCTATGTTTTCGCAAGCAGGGATGCAGGTCAAGGTTGCGACGATACGAAATTTATTGGGAGCGATTGGTATTTACCATGACTTTTAGCTTGATAGACCGCGAAGTGTAGGTGGGGTAAGGAAGAAAAGCCGGTATTCCCCGAGTAGCCGATCAACTGACCTCGGGTAACATGCTCACCTAACGTTACTTTGACACCGTATTGCTGCAAATGATAATACTCACCCGTGGTGCCGTCGGTGTGTAAAATCGTCACAAAGTTGGCAAATCGAGAATAGCGGCGGCTTGCTCCACCCTTGTTATGTTTCTGCTGAAGATCAATGACCTGACCATTGCGGGCTGCGTGCACGGGCGTACCGACAGGCATCGCATAATCATACGCGTAACGAGAAGCTCCATGATGGCTAAACCCCCCGTTCACCCCCTGAACTAATCGAAATGAATGATTTGCTGAATAAGGTAAGGCGTAGCGGTAGCTGTCATCGTGGGCTGCGTTTTGAATGCCGGGTGTCCAGAAAAAGTTTTCCTTAATACGTGTTGAGCGCAGCGGGTCGAATACACTTAATGACAACACTTTCACCCGTTCGAATGGGCCAAGAACCCGTGTTTCACTATAATGCACGCGCTTCTTATCAGTACTGTGCAGATTTCGGGTCGTCACTTCAAGTGTAGACGTGATGGGGTAAGGCTTGTTATTACGTAACCAATATTCTACTTTTTGCTTATTACTAATCTTGTCAAAACATGCCCAATCATCGATACAGTAGGCGTGAGTCAAAAAAGGCACACTACTTAATAAACCTAGGCTCAACCACATTTTTTGCATTTTCTTCCTCATTAAGCTGTTGTGCGATATTCGCAGACATTAGACACAGACCTACATTCGATAAATTAATTTCTCGTCTCAGATAGAACAAGCAATTATTACGATGAAATTACTTAACCTTTTGGGCTACAAAGAAAATAGTGGTGAGTATTTTGTCGTTCACTTTAAATTTATACATCTGAATAAATTCAGGTGAGTTGTCACCACTAGAGTGACGGTGCTAGCGTAAAGATTAATTACATATTCGAGGAGCCACTGATGGCCAAAGATTTATTACAACTTGATGTAGGTGAGCAATTAGAACCAAGCGATTGGATGAAGATAGATCAAGCACGGATTAACTTGTTTGCCGAGGCGACGGGGGATCATCAGTGGATACACTTAGACGTAGAGCGATGTCAAAAAGAAAGCCCGTTTAAAACGACGATTGCGCACGGTTACCTAAGTGTCACCCTTATGCCGGAAGCGTTCTACGGTATGGTACAACTCGACTCCAGTACGCAAACCGTTTTAAATTACGGTGTAGATAAAATCCGTTTCTTAGAGCCGGTCAGGGTGGAAGACGAAATTCGTTTCATTTCCACATTGGCGAGAAAAGAAAGTAAAGCAATGGGAACGCTTTTTAGCTTCGATACACAAGTTGATATTAAAGGCCGTGATAAGCCTGCCTTGGTGGGTACATTTTTAATGATGCTGCTCGGGTAGACTTTAGTATGAGCAATCTTTTTACCTAAGAGGTTGCTCTAATTCACGCCATCTGGTCTGACCATGACTTGAGTTAATGTTCACATATAAATAACATTGCATTTACATATCCTCTTTCCCCCCCTACTATCACTATGGCGCATTAGTTTAGCGCCTGAGAATCAGTCACTTACTGATAAGAATTATAACTATTAGACAATATTGACGCGCGGTCTGAGTGGTTGGTAAGTCCGTTGTTTACACGCTCGATTTGTATCTAATAATTACCTCGAGAACACACAATGAAGATAAAAACACGAGTCAGTGCTTTAGCTGCGGCCATTTCCGCTCAATTTCTATTTGCTACCCCTTCAGTATTGGCCCAAGAAGCCGACGTAAAGAAAAAAGAAGATATCGAAATGATTATGGTGACAGGGAGTTTCGTTCGTCGCAGCGAAAACTTTGAATCACCGTCACCGCTGTCTGTTGTTGATAGTGTTGCTATTGATGCATTAGGTGCGAAAAACATCGCCGATATCACGCAGACATTGACGATTAATACTGGAGCGGAAAACAATCCGGATGCTTTTACCCAAAATGCCACAGCGGGCACATCAAACATCAACTTACGTGGTTTAGGCGTTGCCTCAACTTTGGTATTGTTGAATAACAAACGTCAGGTTGTCACGTCGCAGCCCACCAATGCCGGTTTGAACTTTGTAGATACCAGCTCGTTGGTACCTATGATTGCCATTGATAGAGTGGAGATCATTAAAGATGGTGCTTCTGCACTTTATGGCTCAGACGCAGTAGCAGGTGTTGTTAACTTCATCACCAAGCGTAATTATGAAGGGGTCAAACTCAGCGCAGATTATCAAGACGGTGCCCACGGCAACAATAAAGAATATGTGTTGCAAGGTTTATGGGGAACCAGTAATGATAAAAGTAGCATCATTGCGGCAGTGAGTTATACCAATCGTTCACCACTATTTATTAAAGATCGTCGTTTAAGTCGACCTCAAGATGACAGCAGTGCTTTGGGTAACCCTGGTTCTTATTTCATCGGGGCAACACCTTTTATTGACCCGTACGGTTGTGAAGAATTCGGCGGGGCCGCTAATTTACTTGCTCCTCCAGGCACAGTACCCGGTTTAGATGTGGGTATGTGTATGTTTGACTTCGGTAAAGATTACTCATATGTACCGGACGAATCACGCCTAAATGCTTATGTTAAAGCGGAATACGAAGTATCTGACACTATGAGCTGGACTACTGAAGTCAGCTTCGCGCGTAACAGAGCTTCACGGGGGGGCGCACCAAGTTTCCCTATATTAACCGGCCCAGTTGTACCTGCTGATCATCCTGAGAATCCGTTTGGTCAAGCCGTAACCTTTTTTGGCCGTGCAGAGGGTAACGGTAAAGCACCTGATTTTGCGCATACTGAATCGGATACCTTTCGTTTTAACACTGCGTTACAAGGCGAGTTAGAACATGGTTTTTGGGAAGTGAGCTATACCAATGCCACCAATGACTTTTTCTTCAGCGTACCTGACGTGTTAGATACAGAATTTAATCTTGCTTTAAATGGTCTAGGCGGTGGGCAATGTAATCCGTTAACCGGAACCGCAGGTGAAGGCGATTGCGAATACTTTAATCCGTTTGCCACTTCATATACCACAGCCCCTAACTCTCAATATGTCATTGATTCGTTTACCGGACTTGAGACCATCGACTCCAAATCCGATTTACAAGTATATGAAGGCTTTATGTCATTCGATGTGTTCGATATGGACGGCGGAGCGGCAGGCTTAGCATTCGGCATGCAGTACCGTGACGAATCGTTAAGTCAAGATTATGATGCATTAGCCAACCAAGATAGTTTTACCTTTGTTATCGGTAACCCAGATTTTGACGGTTCGTTGGATGTTTGGGCTGTTTTCGCTGAAATGGCCTTGCCTGTTTTTAATGATTTGGATATCCAGTTGGCTGTTCGTTATGAAGACTACGGCGGTTCAATTGGCGATACCATAGACCCTAAAGTGGCTTTCTCTTATCGTGCCAGTGAAGAGTTGTCTTTCCGTGGTTCGATCTCTACGTCATTCAGAGCACCTACGGTATTCTTGCGAAATGGTGGGGGAACTTCACTGCAACAACTGGTTGATCCTCTTATCGGTGCGAACGCTTTTGCCGCAGTGCGCACAGTAGGTAATGAAGATTTAAAACCAGAAGAGTCAACTGCGTACAATATTGGTGTGTCGTTTGAGCCTATTAGTGATGTGTCCATTGAGGTTGATTATTGGAACTTCGAGTTTGAAGACTTGATCATTCAAGAAAACCCACAAGCGGTATTGAATTTAGACCCAAGTGATCCAGATCGCGTTGTGCGCGCTGGCGACCCTCTCACAGGACCATTAACACAAGTTAATAATACTTATGTCAATGCCAGCTCTCTTGAAACCTCTGGTTTAGATTTTGTGGCAAGTTACAAGATGGATACGGATGCAGGTTTGTTTGTTCCGTCAATTAATGCGACCTACATTACAAAGTACGAACTAGATGACCCACAAGCAGGGAAGGTAGATGGGGCAGGGCGTAGAAACTTTACGAACATTGGTACGTCATCACCTGAATTGCGTTTGAACCTTGGCTTGAATTGGTCATCTGGTGCGCACTCAGCGAATATCTTTGCTCGATATATTAGCAGTTATGATGATGATCAAAACTGTTCCGATGGAACAGTCAATACGGGGGGTTGTGATACTGCTGGTGGCTTTAAAGAAGTTGATAGTCACGTAACTTATGATGTGCAGTACAATGTTAACTTAGGTGCAATGTTTGATACCCAGAACAACTATGTGTTGTCAGTTGGTGGTATCAATATTACAGATGAAGAGCCTCCTCAGTTATTCACTAACAGTGGCTTCGACAGTAAGGTGCATGACCCTAGAGGTCGTCAGATTTACGCGCGCTTCGCCGTCGAGTTCTAAGCTTAACCTTTTATATAAAAAAACCTGCTTCGGCAGGTTTTTTTGTAAACAAAAGTAGCCGCATTTTTTGTCGATAAATCGTAATTTGACTTTCATTCTTGCTGTTTGACGGCATCATAGAGTTATATGCTTCCCAACGGTGAATATGAGGATTTTATGGTGGATAAATTAACGAATGCTGAAAGCTTGGTAAAATTGAATGAGCTCAATCAGAATTTGCCAACAGAGCAACAATGGCAAATTACTGAAGGAAAGTTAGCGAAAGACTTCAAGTTCAAAAGTTTCATTCGCGCTTTCGGCTGGATGAGCCAAGTCGCTATCTGGGCGGAAAAGCTCAATCACCACCCTGAGTGGTTTAATGTCTACAATAAAGTCGAAGTTAAGCTGACCACACACGACGCGGGTGGGTTAAGTGAATTGGATTTCAAATTAGCCACCAAAATGGATCTGCTGCAGTCTTAATCAAGTCATGTATTTTTTGCAACCGGCTGATTTGTATGAATTATGTACAGCGTTATTTGGTCGACCGATTAATTTGTGATTTATGCTTCACAAGGCTTGCGTCATCCCATCAGCTATGTATAATACGCCCCACTCGAGACGCGGTACGAAGTACACGGAACGCATATCGAAAAAGATTTCAAGCGCGGGATGGAGCAGTCTGGTAGCTCGTCGGGCTCATAACCCGAAGGTCGTAGGTTCAAATCCTGCTCCCGCAACCACTTTTTGAAAATTTGGCATCCAGTCAATTTTCAGCAAGAATAGTGGACTAGGGTCCAGAAACAAAAAGCCCCGCTTGTACGGGGCTTTTTGTTATCCTTTTTAATCTGTTTTTATTTATTCTGGGCTTATGGCCCTTTTTTCGTTTTTGGAGCGTGCATATTGTCTCAACTAGAGCAAAAATTAACTGAAATGTTGACCGCACCTGTTGAAGCCCTCGGCTTTGAAATGGTGGGGATTGAGTTTGTTCGCGCTGGAGTACATTCCACTATGCGCGTTTACATTGATCATCCAGATGGTATTTCGGTTGATCATTGTGCAGAAGTGAGTCATCAAGTCAGTGCTGTACTTGATGTAGAAGACCCTATTAATACAGAATACAACTTAGAAGTGTCCTCACCGGGCATGGAGCGTCCATTATTTAAGTTACAACATTATATCGACTCGATTGGCGAAGTTGTCACGTTACGCTTGAAAATGCCCATGGGAGACAGACGTAACTTCAAAGGAAAGTTATTGAGTGAATCTGATGGCATGTTAACTGTTCAAGTTGACAATCAAGAGTTCGTATTGGCATTTGCCAATATTGAAAAAGGCAATGTTGTTCCAACGTTTGATTGAGTAAATGGCCATTTAGGCTTTTGCTAAAGAATAATCAGTGAGGCAATCATGAATAAAGAAATTTTGTTAGTGGCGGAAGCCGTTTCAAATGAAAAACAAGTTCCAAGAGAAAAAATATTTGAAGCGTTAGAATTTGCCATTGCAAGTGCAACTAAAAAGAAGACTGAAGGCGAAATCGAAGTACGGGTCGCCATTGACCGTGTAACAGGTGATTTTGACACGTTCCGTCGTTGGATGGTTATCGCTGATGATCAAAAGCAAGAGAACCCATTTGCAGAAATGACCATTTCTGCCGCTCAAATTGATGAGCCTGATATTCAACTAGGTGACTATGTTGAAGATCAAGTTGAATCGATTAAATTCGACCGTATAACCACACAAACCGCTAAGCAAGTTATCGTACAAAAAGTACGTGAAGCTGAACGTGCGCAAGTGATGGCAGAATACGAAGAACGTGTCGGCGAACTAGTGACCGGTACGGTCAAAAAAGTTAATCGCGATAATATCATTATTGATTTAGGTAATAACGCTGAAGGCGTTATCTACCGTGATGATATGTTACCTCGCGAAACATTCCGTCCAGGTGATCGCGTACGTGGCCTACTTTACGTTATTCGTCCTGAAGCGCGTGGCGCACAGTTATTTATTAGCCGTACCCATCCTGATATGTTGGTTGAGTTATTCAGATTAGAAGTGCCTGAGATTGCTGAAGAAACCTTAGAAATTAAGGCGGCAGCACGGGATCCTGGTTCACGGGCTAAAATCGCTGTAAAAACCAATGACAAACGTCTTGATCCTGTTGGTGCTTGTGTTGGTATGCGTGGTTCACGTGTTCAAGCTGTTAGCGGCGAATTAAGCGGTGAGCGGGTTGATATCGTGTTGTGGGATGACAATCCTGCTCAGTTCGTCATCAACGCAATGGCACCAGCGGAAGTCGCATCGATTGTGATGGATGAAGATAATCACACCATGGATGTGGCCGTTGAAGCAGACAACTTAGCGCAAGCTATCGGTCGTAGTGGTCAAAACGTGCGTTTAGCCGCTCAGCTTACTGGCTGGGAACTAAATGTAATGACCGTTGAAGACCTGAATAATAAACACGATGAAGAAAATTCTAAGGTGTTAGCGGTTTTCGTTAATGGACTGGATATTGACGAAGAATTTGCCGCGGTATTGGTTGATGAAGGGTTTACTACTCTTGAAGAAATCGCTTACGTACCTATTAATGAGCTACTGGAAATTGACGGACTTGATGAAGATATCGTTGAAGATCTACGTAGCAGAGCCCGCGCAGCGTTAACTACGCAAGCGCTTGCAAACGAAGAGACACTGGAAGCCTCTGAACCAAAAGAAGAGCTATTAAGTTTAGCCGGTATGGAACGCCATCTTGCCTATACATTGGCAAGTCGCGGCATTACCGATCTTGAAGCACTTGCGGAGCAAGGCGTAGATGAGATCAGCGATATTGAAGAACTAGATGAAGAGAAAGCTGGCCAGCTGATTATGGCTGCACGAAACATTGTCTGGTTTAACGAAGAATAGGGTCACCAAGAGGAATTACGAATATGGCAGAAGTATCCATTGAAAAACTCGCCGCCGATATCGGCACTTCGGTTGACCGCTTAGTTAAGCAGTTTAAAGATGCTGATATTGTTAAAGCGGCAAATGAAAACGTGACTGAAGATGAAAAACGTCAGCTGTTGGATTATTTAAGCAAACAACATGGCGGTACGGGCTCTGACGGGCCTAAGCGAATGACATTACAACGTAAAACGACTAGTACTCTTAATATGGGTAAGTCGAAAGCGGTAACGGTTGAAGTACGTAAGAAGCGTACGTACGTTAAACGCACTGACGTGGAAGAAGCGCGTTTAGCGGAAGAAGAAACAGCCCGTGTGTTAGCTGAGCAACAAGCCAAGCTTGAAGCCGAGCAACAACAAGCTGAAGAAGCGAAGAAAGCCGCCGAAGAAAAAGCGAAGAAAGCCGCAGAAGCAAAAGCCAAAGCTGAAGCTGAACGTGTTGCCCGTGCTAAGAAAGAAGCCGAAGCACGTCAAGCAGAAGAGTCAGCTCTGAGCCCTGAAGAAAAGGCAGAGCAAGAACGTGCCCGTGCTGATGCGGAAAATATCCGTAAGAAGCAAGAACAAGAAGCACAACGCAAGCTTGAAGAAGATGCTAAAAAAGCGGCAGAAGAAGCACTGAAACTGACTGAAGAAAACTCACGCCGTTGGAAAGAAGAAGAAGAGCGTCGTAAGAAGCAAGAAGCAGAAGAAGTGCATGTACATAGCAACCGTTATGCACAAGAAGCAGAAGATGCGGATGATATTAAAATTGAACGTGGCGGACGTCGTCGTAAAAAGTCGAAACGTAATGCCGGGTCAGATCTTAAACATGCGTTTAACAAACCTGCTCAGCCCGTTGAACGTATTGTTCGCCTGGGCGAAACCATCACAGTAAGTGACTTAGCCAATAAGTTGGCCATTAAAGCCACCGCAGTAATCAAAGCCATGATGAAAATGGGCGAAATGGTTACGATCAACCAGGTTCTTGACCAAGAAACCGCAGTTGTTGTGGTTGAAGAGTTAGGTCACAAATATGAATTGGTTAACGACAATGCGTTAGAAGACGAATTGTTGGCTGACAATATTTCGTCAGAGCTTGCCTCTCGCGCACCTGTTGTCACCATTATGGGTCACGTAGATCACGGTAAAACGTCATTGCTTGATTACATTCGTCGAGCGAAAGTTGCAGCTGGCGAAGCCGGTGGCATTACGCAGCACATTGGTGCTTACAGCGTTGAAACGGATAACGGACGTATCGCCTTTTTGGATACCCCAGGTCACGCGGCGTTTACTGCTATGCGTGCTCGTGGCGCCACAGCAACGGATATCGTTGTATTAGTGGTAGCAGCAGATGATGGTGTAATGCCACAAACAAAAGAAGCTGTACAACATGCTAAAGCGGCAGGTGTACCTTTGATTGTTGCTGTAAACAAAATTGATAAAGACGGCATAGACTTAGACCGAGTTAAAACTGAACTCTCTCAACTGGAAGTGATTTCAGAAGAGTGGGGCGGTGAACACCAGTTTGTTAATGTCTCGGCAAAAACAGGTGAAGGCATCGACGCTTTACTTGAAGCGATTAGCTTACAAGCTGAATTGTTAGACTTAAAAGCACCACCTACGGGTTCTGCCAAAGGGATTGTTATTGAATCTCGTTTGGATAAAGGACGTGGTCCGGTGGCTTCAGTATTGATCCAAGAAGGTCAACTGAAAGCGGGTGACATCCTGCTGTGTGGTATTGAATACGGCCGCGTTCGCGCTATGCGTGACGAAAACGGTCAAGACGTGACTGTTGCAGGTCCGTCAACGCCAGTTGAAGTGCTCGGTTTGTCCGGTGTACCGGTAGCAGGTGAAGATGCATTAGTGGTTCAGGATGAGCGTAAAGCGCGAGAAGTTGCAGCCAAGCGTCACACTAAGCAACGTGAAATTAAACTAGCTAAGCAGCAAAAAGCCAAGCTTGAAAACATGTTTGCTAACATGGAAGCTGGCGACGTAAGCGAGCTTAACATTGTACTTAAAGCGGATGTTCAAGGTTCAGTAGAAGCCATTTCTGATTCACTAACCAAGCTGTCTACTTCCGAAGTGAAAGTGAACATTGTGGGTAGTGGAGTTGGTGGTATTACCGAAACAGACGCAAGCTTAGCCGCTGCTTCAAGTGCTATCGTTGTTGGTTTCAACGTACGTGCTGATGCAAGTGCAAGACGTGTTATTGAAACGGAAGAGATTGACCTACGTTATTACAGTGTAATCTATAGCTTGATTGATGAAGTTAAGATGGCGATGACCGGTATGCTTGCCCCTGAATTCAAACAAGAAATCATTGGTTTGGCGGAAGTACGTGATGTGTTTAAATCACCGAAACTGGGTGCAATTGCTGGCTGTATGGTTATCGAAGGGCTTATTAAGCGCAGTAACCCAATCCGTGTACTACGTGAAAACGTGGTTATCTATGAAGGCGAGCTTGAGTCATTAAGACGCTTCAAGGATGACGTACAAGAAGTACGTAACGGGGTTGAGTGTGGTATCGGCGTGAAGAACTACAACGATGTTAAAGTGGGCGATCAAATTGAAGTGTTTGAAATCGTTCAAGTTAAGCGTGAGTTATAATTCGCCAACACTTGTTGTTAGCTGATTATTAATATTGAAGTAAAACGGAGGCTTAGGCCTCCGTTTTGTCTTAACAAAAGCATTAAGTAATGCTTTAGGAGATTGAAATGGCAAGAGAATTCTCTCGCACCGACCGAGTAGGTCAGCAAATACATAAAGAGATCGCCAGTATTCTACAGAACGAATTTAAGAATCGGGATCCGCGCTTAGGCATGGTAACTGTCTCTGCTGTAGAGGTGTCTCGTGATTTAGCGTATACCAAAATTTATGTGACCTTCTTCGAGAATGACGAGGAAGTGATGGATAATTACTTGTCTATTCTAGAAGAAAATAAAGGCTATATACGTACCTTGTTGGCCAGTCGCATGCGTATGCGCGCCGTTCCGGCAATTAAATTTGTGCGCGATGGTTCGTTAAGCGAAGGTATTCGCATCACTAACCTCGTTGACGAAACCTTGAATAAAGACAAAGAACGCGCGCGTAATGCGGGTCGTTCGTTAGATGAAGAACAAGAGGACTAGGGATTGGCTAGACGTCGTAAAGGTCGTGCAATAGACGGTATTCTACTGCTAGACAAACCATTAGAAATATCTTCTAACCAAGCGTTACAGAAAGTTAAACGGGCATTTTTAGCGGCTAAAGCCGGACACACAGGTGCGCTTGATCCACTCGCCACCGGTATGCTGCCTGTTTGCTTGGGCGAAGCGACAAAGTTTTCTCAATTCCTGTTAGATGCGGATAAAACCTATATAGTCACCGCTAAATTAGGTGTGCGAACAACTACTTCTGATGCAGACGGAGAGGTGGTGGATACGCGTGAAGTGAATGTAACTGAGCAGCAATTATATGACGCTTGCGAGACATTTAAAGGGCCTATTAAGCAAGTGCCGTCTATGTTTTCTGCCTTAAAGCACCAAGGGAAACCGCTTTATCATTATGCGCGCCAAGGAATTGTTATCGAGCGTGAAGCGCGAGATATCACTATATTTTCCCTTAGCATTACCCGGTTTGAGGGTGACGAAGTGGATATGGAAGTGCATTGTAGTAAAGGCACTTATATTCGCTCATTAGTGGATGACTTGGGACAACTACTGGGTTGCTGTGCTTATGTTAGTAAACTTCATCGCACCAGAGTGGCTGATTATCCTAGCGATAAAATGGTGAGTTTTGAAATGCTTGAAGAATTGCTTGAAAAAGCCCAAGCTGAACAGATCCCATTGACAGATATTCTTGATCCCTTGTTAATCCCCATGGACAGCGCTGTTAAGTCATTGCCTAGCGTTAGTTTGACGCCCGAGGCAAGAGATTCGTTTTTGCATGGTCAGCCGGTAACATACCAAAGTGAATCAAGGATTACTCACGGCACACTTGTACGGACTTATTGTACTCAAGACAATGTGTTTTTGGGCGTTTCTGAGATTGATAACAGCAATTACGCCGCGCCTAAGCGAGTCGTGGTATTTAACTCACCAGCTTAGCTGGATTTGCCCTTGCTAAATAGAAGTTAACCTCTATAATACGCGCTCCTTGGCATGGCTGAATTAGTGATCGGCCTGCTGTATTTTAGCTCTTATTTTGGAGAAAGTTATGTCACTAACTACTCAAGAAACCGCAGCAATCATTGCTGACTATGGCGTAAAAGAAGGTGATACTGGTTCATCTGAAGTTCAAGTTGCATTGTTGACGTCTAACATCAACAAGCTTCAAGGCCATTTTGCTGACCATAAAAAAGATCACCACTCACGTCGTGGTTTATTACGTATGGTTAGCCAGCGTCGTAAACTTCTTGATTACCTTAAAGGTAAAAACGTTGAGCGTTATCAAGATCTAATCAAGCGTTTAGGCCTACGTCGTTAATCGACAGTCTTAAACGATTGAGAAAAAGCACCTTCGGGTGCTTTTTTCGTTTTAGCTAACTAAAACTCTCATGTTATTGGTTAATTTCACACTTCGAGTAACATGAGAATATTGTTTGGTTAGATCTAATCTTAATCAGCACGATGAGTTGGTTTCAATCAGACAAGCTGCGTATTTCAACAGTGGGAATATCCTTTAGCGCAGTATGTGTAATGATGCCTGGGCCATACTTTCATCTTCCTTTCGATTTTGCTTATTTTGCTAAATATCGACTCTGCAATTTATTCGCTTAGGCTCGTATTTAATGTGTGCAAGCGCTCTTGCTCAGTTAATACGTTCACAAAAGGGGTTCTGCGGCGAAGTTTTCGCATTTGCGCTGTGTCAGCCAATACACCTTGTAAAAAAACGTCAGGTTGTTCAGCAATATATTCCATTAAGCAACTCCAGACTAAGTATCCGCCATGGCGCAGTTGACCGTTAGTGTAACGTGACTCTATGGTTTCGATAACTTGTTGGCGCAGATCACAACGGGCGATGAGTTTTAAGGCCATTGCTTTGTGTAGGACTAAAATTTGCCGGTCGATATTATCATGCTGGGCACTGTTATTGCTTTGACGCCGCCGTGAGGCGGGTGAGTAAGAGCGTTTCATCATCTCAATAAGGGTTTGAGCATAGTTTCTAGTCCATTAACCTTAACTTCATGCATCAGTGCCAATTGCTGCCCAAGCTTTCCCTCAGGAAAGCCCTGTTGACTGAACCAAACTAAATAAGGTTCCGGCAGGTCAAGTAGCTTTCTTCCGGCATATTTGCCAAAGGGCATGGTTTGGTTTATTGCCTCAATAAGCAATTGGTTTGCGGGCTCAGTCATCAGGAGTTCACTTTTTGTTGCGTATTCCACAGGTGATAATAAGGGCCTTTTTGGGCCAATAATTTATGGTGTTCACCTTGTTCTACTACGCGACCGTCTTGGAGCACTATGATACTGTCAGCATCTACTATGGTCGAGAGACGATGAGCGATGACGAGGCTGGTATGGCCGATGGCGATTTCCCTGAATGCACTGAGAATAGCCTGCTCAGATTGGCTATCAAGGGATGAAGTGGCTTCGTCAAACAGTAAAATAGGCGCCCCTTTTAATATGGTGCGAGCGATGGCAACACGTTGTTTTTCACCGCCAGATAACTTTAAGCCACGCTCTCCGACTTGCGTGTCTTTCCCTTTGGGCAGGGAATTGATGAATAGTGATAAATGGGCGTGTCGTATCGCATCATTTACTTCATCATCACTGGCGCTAGGTTTACCGTAACGAATATTCTCAAAAATACTATCGTTGAATAAGACAGTGTCTTGGGGAACAATTCCGATCGCCTCCCGTAGTGACGCTTGATTTACTTTCGATATTGGTTGCCCGTCTATGTAGATTTCTCCGCTATTCGCTTCGTAAAAACGAAATAATAGTTTGATGACAGTGGACTTACCCGCGCCACTTGGGCCTACAATCGCCACTTTTTTCCCCGCAGGAACGTCAAAACTGACATTGTGTAATATTTGTCTGTCGGGTTCGTAACCGAAATTGATTTGCTCGAACCGTATTTTACCCTTGTTTACGTTAAGAGGGGCAGCCTCTTTATCATCCAACACTGATGGTGCTTTGCTTAACAATGTAAATAGGTTTTCAATATTGGCTAACGCACCACGAATTTCGCGATAGACAAAACCGAGGAAATTTAGTGGCATAAATATTTGCATGGTAAACGCGTTGATTAAAACAAAGTCACCAATGGTCATGGTTCCTTTCGCAACGTAGTATGCCGCGACAGCCATCATGCTGGTCATCGCAATCGCTATTATGGTGGCTTGACCGCCGTTTAGTGCAAATAACGACAGACGGTTTTTACGCCGAGCAACCTCCCAATCAGCTAACGCTACATCGTAACGGCTTGCTTCATATTGCTCATTATTAAAATATTTAACGGTTTCGTAATTCAGCAGGCTATCAATTGCCCTAGTGTTACTTAATGAATCAGCTTGATTGACCGCCCTGACAAATTCAGTCCGCCAATGGGTAGCTTTCACTGAAAACCCGACGTAGCTAATAACCGATAGTAAAATGATGAATGCAAAGCTCCATCCATAGTTATAAAAAAGCACGCCCACTACGGCAATAATTTCAAGAAGAGTAGGAACGATGTTAAACACAAGAAAGCGCATTAGAAAACTAACGCCACTTGTACCGCGCTCAATATCGCGGGAAAGGCCACCGGTTTGGCGGTTTAAATGATAATCTAAATCGAGTTTGTGCAAATGCTCAAAAACCTGCAAACTGATCCGTCGCATGGCGCGCTCGGTTACCCGCCCAAATAAGGTATCGCGTATTTCCCCGAATAGTACATTGGCTAAACGCAGCAAGCCATAGGCGGCGATAAGCGCAAAAGGGACAAGTACGAGTGTGCTTTCGGTGTCTTTTGCATTGAGCGTATCCACCGCATGTTTGAGAATAAAGGGTAGGCCGATACTGGCAACTTTAGCAGCAATGAGACACAACATGGCAAGAAATACTCGGCTTTTAAATTCCAGTAAATAAGGCCAAAGTTGACGTACTACACGCCAATTAAAGGTGACATCTTCAATCTGAGTCTGTTGTTTTGAACGCATGAGTCTCGTGTTATTTAAAGTATTAACCAAGATTGGCGGGGTTAATAAATGTCGATTTTACGTTAAGTTCGCTTGCAACCGAATGAGTGATAATACCTAAGCCCGGTATCTATTAACGAAACGCTTAGGGTTAGTCCGTTTTCACTGTACAGTTTCGGCCGTGGGTTTTCGCCCGATATAAATTGGTATCGGCACGACTAATAGCATGGTCTAGGCTATCTTGGGGGTGCATTTGATATATACCTATGCTCACAGTGACAGATAATCGGGTTGAACCAAATACGTATTCGCTGTCAGCAACTTTAATACGCAACTTCTCAGCCAAGATAAAGGCCTGCTCTTGGGTGGTCTCGGGCAATAAAAACAAAAACTCTTCACCGCCCCAACGGGCAACGGTATCTTGTTTGCGTAAACCTTTGGCAAAAAGCTGTCCAACTTCCTTAATGACTTGATCACCAGCGTCATGACCAAATTCGTCATTAACACGCTTAAAGTTATCTATGTCACACATCATTATGGTCATGTTTTTTGTGTGCCTAAGCGTGCGTTGATGCTCGTATTCGAGCTTTTCTAACATGCCTCGGCGGTTCTGTAATCCTGAAAGTGGGTCGAGGCGGGCTTGCTTTTCAAAACGTTGACTCAATTCTTGCAGTATTTTAAATGAGCGTTGGCGAGAATATTCGTAAAATACGAATAACATGCCGACTGTTATAAATGAGTAGATTAAACGTGATTTAAATTCGTCGCTATAATGTGCCAACAACATTGTATTGTTTGGATACCACATAACCACAATGACGGCCACAGCGAAAAGGCCTACATGAATTAAGCCTCGTTTCAAACCACCAAAAAATAAAACCACCGGAGGAACGATGTAAATCCACAACGGGCCGGTGCTTTTAACGCCGCCTGTGATGACCAAATAGAGCATCAATACCATTAGGGCATAGGTGACTAAATTTGCAGAAAATGTATAACCGTTTTTACTCTGGAAGTGCTTGAGGATAATCCGCGATAAGAAAAAAAGCACGCTCGCAATGAGCAGTACGATACCCAAATAGAGATCTTCGTTATGGGAAAAATCACTGCGCTGTAACGCACTGATACCGAGAATAAAGGTGATGGTATAGCCAATAAAACCAAACAAATTGGTGACTTGAATTTGCTGTCTTACGGCTGGGGAGTTACTTACCTTAGTGCCAGTATTTAAATACTCAAAAATCAATTTTTTGACGTTAAACATACCAGTGTCATATCCTTATTTTACTTACTCAACGTCTTTAATTATCTGTGTGCTCAGTTGGGCTAGTTGTTGCGCTAGTTGTGAAACACTATGACTATAACCTTTCTGCGTTAGCGCTGATTCATAGCTAAAACTGTTTTGAGACGTAGGGTTATCCATCTTGCTGTTTTCGACCCACCAATATTGACCATTACTAACCACAGTGCCTTGATCAGTAGGCATAAAGTGCTCAATGCTGACAACTAGGTGTTTAAGGTCGAGCCTTGCCTCCGGGGAGTTGTAAGCGACAAAGCGAGTGTGTTTGGCGCGGTCATTTAACCAAGCAGTTAAAGTTTTGTGAATGTCAGTCTGTAGGTTTTCAGCCCACAGGTCAATGTCTGAATAATACAGTTGATTTCCGTCTACCTGCATCACAAGATTTGGCCGCTTTAGGTATTCAGCAAGCAGTATTTTTTCCACCACAACCAGTTGTTTAATATTTTTACCCCCTGGTGAGGAATGTGGGGCGTCAATGTTAAGTAGATAAATCTGCTGACCTGTGGGCGGTGCTGAACTGCATCCGCACAATACTAAGATCAGAAGGAAAACGCTAAACTGTTTCATATTATTTATGCTCTTGCTGGGCATTATCGTTCACGCTATTTGGTTGACGATAGGGCTTAGGTGGTTTGTCAAAAATTAAACTATTAGGTGCTTGGTTTAGCTCGAGCAGCAAAGGTTGTAATTCACGTAAGCGTTGCTGCAAGGTATTCAATGTATCGTTTATTTCGTTATTTGTTCTAGAGCCAGAAGCAAAGCCTTGGGTCAACTCCGCGACACCTGATAGTGCCGCGGCTAATTTAACACTGAACTGTTGTTCGTCCATTTGCCGTAAAGTGCCTGCAAAGTCGTCTGCTGTGCTGTTCATGCTATTGGCGCTAGCACTGATGTCGGCCATCATCTGGTTGGCTGCAACAGAGAACTGGACTAAATCCATATCGTTGATGTTGTCCAGAATGGCACTGACTTTTTCGGTAATCTGCGAAAATTCATTAGAAATACTTGGGATAACCTCGTAATCTTGAAATTGTTCTATTTTAGTGGATGCCACATTAGGGTATTGCTCCAAGTTAACAAATAACGCCCCGGTTAATAAATTACCAGTTTGTAAAGAAGCCCGAAAACCATTTTCAACCCACATGCGCATTTGTTGGCGAATATGTTCAATACCGGCCTGGTCGTCAGTTTGCTCTATACGGCCTGGCTGTATGCCAATAATGACAGGGATAGCGACGCCTGAGTCTAACCATTTTTGTTGATTATTATTTGGGGGGGTAATTTCGAGTACTTTGCCCACTTGGATACCCCGATATTCAACGGGAGCACCTATATGCAGACCACGTACAGTGTCATCGACCAAGATCACGTATTTGGCGACAGCTTTGTAACGTTCTTCTGCAGCGGACTCGTAGGAGTCGTGAATATTAAAGTATGATCGGTCACTGACTCGTTCACCTTGAGGCAACCCCTCAGGGACACCAAAGGCAACACCATTCGTGATTAAAGTTTCGATACTGCTGCTTTTTACTTTCACACCGTTGGTGCCTAATTCCATTTGCACGCCACTGGCATTCCAAAACTTGGTGTTGCTCGTAATTAGCTTATGATAAGGAGCCTGAATAAAGGTGTTGTAATACACCACGCGTTCATCAAAATTAAAGTAAATGCTTTCAAATTCGCCTACTTTTAGGCCTTTATATATCACCGGGTCGCCTTCTTTGAAGGCGAATTCGGCATTACTGTTTAACGTTACATGTAGACCAGGCGTACCGCTAGGTGTAATTGGAGGGGCCGATAGGGCAACAAAATCACGGATTGAAGCACCTTCTAAGTTAGTAGACATATTAATGTACGTACCAGATACCAATGTGTTGAGTCCAGATATGCCGTTGAGTGAGATACGTGGATTTACCGACCAGAATTCAGTGCTTTCTCGAAGCAGCCCTTCAGCGTTGGCAGACATGCGCGCAGTGACCAATACCTTTTGTAAGTCCTCTGTCAGGGCGATAGTTTTCACTTCGCCGATATCAACGTTATGCATCTTTATTTTGGTTTTACCTGCCTCTAATCCAGATGCGTTTTCGAACACTATGCTGATTAATGGGCCTTGGTTACTCCATTGGTGGTAAACCATCCACGCACCCATACAGATCGCTATAATAGGTACCAACCATATTTTTGAAATGCTGTTCACATTTTTTATTTCAGCAGGCTCACCATTGTTAGACATGATTATCGGTCGCTCCAAATTAAAGTTGTGTCAAATGAGATTGCCGCCATCATGGTTAAAATAACCACTGCACAAAATGCAAGAGCTGCGTAGCCAGGGTAGATACTCATTATGTTTCCTAGCTGAATGAGGCTAACTAAGATAGCCACTACGAAGACGTCAATCATTGACCAACGCCCGATAAATTCTGTTAGTCGATAACCGATCATACGAGTTTTTTTACGTCCAGTGTAACGGCTTTGAACAGAGTAATTAAGCCAACATAATATACTGAGTTTGGCGACGGGGACGACCACACTGGCGATAAAGATAATGGCGGCAATGGGATAGGAGCCCATTTTCCAAAGGGTTATCACCCCGCCTATTATGGTGCTAGGTTGATCGTCTCCTAAAATATCGGTATGCATAATAGGCAACGTATTCGCAGGGATATAAAATAGCATCGATGTCACTAATAACGCCCAGGTAGTTTGAATGCTATGGGATGACGAATGTCTTTTAGGGGCATCTGGCATTTCACATGATGTCAGTAAATACAGTTGATGTTTGTCTAAATACATTAAGGTACAGGTCATACAGACAGCGAATAAAGCGTATGCATAAAACGAAATACCGATTCCAATGTCAGCCATAGACATAATTTTCACTAGGCTGACCAATACGGCAACTAAGAATATTTCAACCATGGTCCAAGGGCGTAAAGCAAATATGGTTTTGAGCAGCACAGCGGCATATTTAGGCTTCTTACCAAACAAAACCGGTACTAATAAATACAATAAACAGAATAGAATGGTCACGGGTAGTAATAGAATGACCGCGCTTTGTAACATAGCCAATACCAGATAATTGTTCTCTGCTAGTACCTCAATGCTACTAATAATATTGATTGCGTGATATTGCCCATTCGCACTAAAGGATAAAAATTTAAAACAAAGTGCCGCGACCATAAAAATCAGGGCCGCTACTGAAAAGGCAACCAGCTTTTGAGTCATGTTTTGATAATAGGTTGTGATAACATATTGGCATCGGGGGCAATGTGCACGCTGGCGATGATAAAGGGCCGGAACCTCAACCAGGTAGGCACATTCATGGCACTGAACTTGATGGCAAGCGGTTGTAATCTTTATTGATTCATCCATATGAGACACATTTAACTCAAGATTTGCCTAGATTACCAAAAAGCGACCAACTGTGGAAAGATAATCACATATAGCGTATCAATTGGATACGTTAACAACGAAATCTGGTTTGATAACACAGGAAATAGGCGCTAAATACTACAGAAATATAATCCCTGTGCACATGGTGACAGTGGTGATTCTTCAATTTATTAACCATATCGACGGAAGTTATCCAGGTGTTTGAAAAAAAAGTAGAGAAAAAATTAACCTCCGTGCTTTTTGTTTGTTTAGGCAATATTTGCCGTTCGCCCACGGCAGAGGCGATATTTCGTCACAAAGCGGCACATGCTGGTTTAGCAATACACATAGATTCGGCAGGCACCTTAGGTGCACATATTGGCACATCTCCTGACAAACGCTCTAGAGCCGTGGGAGAAGAGCGAGGTTATGACTTTAAAAAAATAAAGTGTCGCAAGGTTGAGGTCAGAGATTTTGAACGTTTTGATTATGTTGTCGCCATGGATAAAGACAATGTACGGAATTTGTTAGACATTTGTCCCCAAGAGTACCAACAAAAAATCGCCTTGATGATGAGTTTCTGTGATGCACAAGAGATGGAAATACCGGATCCATATTACGGTGGTAAACGTGGCTTTGAATATGTACTGGATCTTATTGAACTGGCATCTGATGGCTTGATAGAGCAAATTAAGGTACGTTTTGCCCGGCCCTAATAATCTCGAGCGCAAACAAAAAATATGGTTATTGATATTGTTAAGCGCCTTGATAGTAAGCAGTATCTGGGTTTTGTTTGGCGGTTTGCATAATCCTTTGTTCCCAAATACGACTTCAGCTGTGGTCGAACAACGTATTCTATGGCAACTACGCGTACCCCTAGTCATAACAGCGTTTATCGTCGGGGCTGGGTTAGCGGTGAGTTCAGCTGTGCTACAAGTATTGTTACGCAATCCACTGGCCGATCCTGGAATTATTGGTATAAGTAGCGGGGCTAGCTTGGCTGCTGCATTGTTCTTGACACTAGGCAGCGCAATACCGTTTTTATATGTGCAATATCTGTTACCCGTATTTTGCTTTTTAGGCGCGTTACTATCAACTGCGGCAATTTATCTCATTTCTAAACGTTTAACCGGGATGCATTCAGGCGTTATTCTCGCTGGTATTGCTATTTCTACATTAAGTGGCGCTGTGATTGCTTGGCTGCATTTTTTATCAGATGCGCAAACTATGCGCAATATGACGTTTTGGCTGATGGGCAGTGTTAATCAAGCTGATTGGAAGGTACTAACGGTTGCAGGGCCAAGTTTGCTTATTTTACTCGGGTTGCTTGTACGTCAGGGTCGCGCGCTGAATTGGCTATATTTCGGTGCCAGTAGTGCACAATTGGCTGGGTTGAATGTTACTCGATTTCACAAAATGATGTTACTGGTCTGTGCCTTAGTAGTAGGGATAGCTGTGTCTATCGCGGGATCAATCGCTTTTGTGGGCTTGTTGGTTCCCCATATGCTGCGTAATTTTTTTGGCTATGATAATCGTTTTATATTGCCTGCCTCTGGATTACTGGGCGGCATTGTTTTAATGGTCGTCGTGTTAGTGGGGCGCGCTGTCGGTGAGGTAAGTGTACCTGTTTCCATGCTGACCGCGACGTTAGGTGGCCCGATATTTTTGTATTCTATACTGCGCTTGAATCGGCAGATGGGTTAAGACTGTCATGTTAAGCATTGAAAACCTCAGCTTTGCTAAGCGGTTAGATAGCATAAATGTTTGTGCTCACCCTGGTCAGTTTATTCAAATTTTGGGCCCAAATGGTGCAGGAAAGTCGAGCTTACTGCGTGTCATCGCAGGTCTTGATAATGCCGACGCTGGACGATTGTGCATAAATCAACGTGATACAGCGCACATATCCATGACTGAAATGGCAACCTTCCGTTGTTTTCAAGAACAACAGCAAAGCCATGTTTTTGCCCTTACAGTCCGTGAGTCATTAACCTTTTTTGCCCGTGATATTACTATGCCTACCATGCTTGAAAATGCGCTTGAAATAGCGCCGTTTATGTCTCGGTCCTTACTTACTTTATCTGGTGGTGAAAGTCGTCGTGTGCAAATTGCCCGGGCGTTATTACAAATTTGGCCAGCGATAGAGCAGGGACAGGGACTGATATTGCTCGACGAGCCCAGTCAAGGATTAGATTTTCGCCATCAACATCTGCTGTTATCTTGTCTGGTAGAACTGGTGAAGATTGGTAATATTGTGCTAATGAGCGAACATGATCTTAATGTGTGCACACAATACGCTGACGGTGTCTGGTTGATGCGCTCTGGGGAAGTGGAATATCACGGCCCGGTTGAGGAGGTTATGACACCTGATATATTAAGTGATATTTTTGATTGCCAAGTCCGTCGTTTTAATGACCTCGCAGGTAATAGCATATTGCAAACATATCTCGTTTAACGCGTTAATATGGCTTTTTATCCCGGATCTTTGCCATGAGCGCATTTCAAAGGCCAAGATATCAGGTATGATAATGCGTCAGAAACGTAGTTGAGAACATTCGTTTCGTGTACTAATTTCCCTTTTCCCATTATATTTTATTTTTTAAGGACACATTGTGAGCCAATGGCAACCTGATAGTTGGCGTCAAAAGCCAATATTGCAACAACCTACTTACCATAATCAGCAGCATTTACGTGATGTTGAACAGAAACTTAAATCCTATCCGCCGCTTGTTTTTGCCGCTGAAACGCGTCAATTGTTTAAAGAGCTAGGCCAAGTTGCTGACGGTAACGGCTTTTTGTTGCAAGGAGGTGATTGCGCTGAGTCCTTTGATGAATTTAATGCCCCTAAAATTCGTGATACCTTCAAAGTTATTTTACAAATGGCGATCGTACTTACCTTCGCTGGTCGCTGTCCAGTCACTAAGGTTGCGCGCATGGCTGGGCAATATGCTAAGCCTCGCTCGGGGGACTTAGAAACCATAGACGGTGTGTCATTACCTAGCTATCGCGGCGACATCATCAACAGTTTTGAATTTACTGAAGCTTCTCGTATGCCTGATCCGCAGCGCATGTTAGATGCATATCATCGCAGTGCGTCAACATTGAATTTACTTCGCGCGTTCGCTCAAGGCGGTTTAGCGGATTTGCATCAAGTGAATCGCTGGAACATGGCATTCGTTGAAAACAATCCACTTAAAGAGCGTTATCAGGATGTGGCTCGCCGTATCCAAGATTCGTTAGAGTTCATGGATGTTATGGGTATCAATACCAATAACACGCCAACTCTGCACGAGACTACCTTATACACGTCTCATGAGGCATTGTTGCTTAACTACGAGCAGGCATTGACCCGTGTGGATACGCTAACGGACAAGTGGTACAACTGCTCTGCGCATATGTTGTGGATTGGTGAACGCACTCGTCAACTTGACCATGCGCATATCGAATTTTTCCGTGGGATCCATAACCCCATTGGTGTGAAAGTTGGGCCGAGTATGCAAGGGGATGAATTGATCCGATTAATTGATGCCTTGAATCCTGATAATACCTCAGGCCGATTGACCTTAATTACACGTATGGGTGCCGACAACCTTGAAGATAAACTACCGGCCTTGTTGCGCCGCGTGAAACAAGAAGGTCGCAATGTCGTATGGAGCTCAGATCCTATGCACGGCAATACCTTTAAAGCATCAAGCGGATATAAAACCCGTAATTTTGACGCGATATTACGTGAGATCCAGCAGTTTTTCGCTGCGCACCGATCTGAAGGTACGCACGCAGGTGGTATTCACCTAGAAATGACTGGCCAACATGTTACCGAATGTACTGGTGGGGCCTATCAAATCAGCGATGACGATTTAGCGCAAGCTTACAAAACCCAATGTGACCCGCGTTTAAACGCAGATCAAGTGCTAGAAATGGCCTTTTTGGTTGCCGACCACCTGAAGGTGAGTTAAGGAAATCACATTGCGCCCAAAGCTGATTTTATGTTATTAATGAAAATAGTTTTCATTTGTATTAAATCGGTGAGGGTGCAATGACACTTTGGGATATCCCCGCAAAAAAATCTGCATTAATTAGTGGTTTAGATCATTCTTTGCTGCCTGCTGTGATGAATCGTTTATTAGAAATGGGACTGACCGATGGTCAATCGGTTCGTTGTTTAAGGCGCAGTCCATTACGTGGGCCGCTGGTTGTTCAAATTGGCGATTGCGTTTACACCTTAGAACAAAGTATTGCCGATAAGGTTGCTATCAGCGGTCTTACTTAATCTCTCTTGTTAAATATCAGCCCTGACAGCAAATTACTTCACCGTTCTGTCAGCCTTTAGGCGTGGATATAAACCTTTTCTTCTTTCTTCAGGTGCCAGATTAGCGCCTATATAATCAAGTAATGTAATGAAAAATATAATTTTAGTCGGTAAGCCGAATTCGGGAAAAAGCCTGCTGTTTAACCAGTTAACCGGAATGCGTCAGAAAGTAGCGAACTTTCCAGGTGTGACAGTTGAACTTAAAAGCGGAAAGTTTTCAGATCATCAATTAATCGATTTTCCAGGTGCCTATTCTCTCAGTACCTTATCCAGAGATGAAGAAATCGCAGTTGAAAAAATACATGAAGCGATGCATGACGATAACACTGGCCTGATTGTGTGTAACTTAGACGCAACGCGATTGGAACGTAGCTTGGTATTTGGTTTACAAGTGCGAGACTTAGCCAAGCAACATGATAAAGCCCTTGTTTTCGCATTGAATATGATTGATGAGGTTGAGCGTTTTAGCCATCAAATTGATTGTGAACAGTTAGCAAAAGATTTAGGTGCGTCAGTTTTTCCGTTATCCGCCAAGACACTTATTGGTCTGCACGAATTTAAACTGGCATTGAATGTGATCATTGCGCAACCCCGAAATTATATCCCTACTATAAGTGTAGCGGCAGACGACAGTGTATTTAATGTCAGTCGACAGATCGCCAAGCGTTATGGTATCCATGCTGATATCGTCCTAAAACAACAGAACCACATTGACCGTTTTTTACTGAACAATGTTTTGGGTGGTATCGCGTTTTTTGGAATTATGTTTTTATTATTCCAAAGTATATTTACTTGGGCCACCCCCCTAATGGACGGCGTTGAAAGTTTGATTGGGTTGTTGGCCCAGGTGGTTACTTCTTCCATTGGCCCTGGAATAGTTAACGATTTTTTACAGGATGCGTTATTTGGTGGATTTGGTTCATTCCTTGTGTTTGTGCCGCAAATAATGGTTCTGACCTTTATCATAGGGTTACTGGAAGACAGCGGTTATTTAGCCAGAGCCGCTTTGATATGCCATAAACCACTAAGCTATTTTGGACTATCAGGGCGCAGCTTTATTCCATACCTATCCGGGCATGCGTGTGCGATCCCTGCAATTATGGCGGCCAGAACGATAGAGTCGCCTCGTAAGCGTTTGATCACCATGATGACGATACCACTAATGTCGTGCTCTGCTCGTTTACCTGTTTATGCGCTGCTTATAGCGGTTCTTATCCCTGATACTACCTATCTCGGTGGCTTGTTTAGCCTTCAAGGCAGCGCATTTTTTGTCCTGTATTTCTTAGGTATATTCACCGCACTTACGGTCAGCGTTTTGCTCAATAAATTTACTGATCGCGACAGCGATAAGGCTGAAATGCCCTTTATCCTAGAGCTACCGAATTATCGTTTACCCCACTGGAAGCCCTTGATGTTAAGAGTGCTCACCAGTGCGAAGCAGTTTATTCGCCGTGCGGGTCCGGTTATTTTTGTGGTTTCTGTGGTCATATGGTTTTTAGGCTACTTTCCCAGCCCAGAGCATGCACTGCAGGATTCTTACTTAGCGATGATAGGGCAGTGGATCGAGCCGATTTTCGCACCGTTAGGATTAGACTGGCGTTATGGGGTCGCAATTTTAGTCTCATTCTTAGCGAGAGAGGTTTTTGTTGGCGCATTAGGTACACTATTTGGTATTGAAGGCGCTGACGAGAATATCGCAGGCCTAGCGGCCAATATCCAAGCTGATGGCCTTACGCTTGGGGCAGGGCTAGGATTGCTGATTTTCTATGTAGTTGCCTTGCAATGTGTGGCCACGGTCGCGACACTTAAGGGCGAAACAGGCAGTAAAAATATTGCATGGGGGTTGTTTGTGGGCTATGGCATGCTGGCATACAGCCTTGCCTTTATTGTTTCACATCTATTTTAACTCATCATATTGCTATGGGGGTAATGTGAAGGGGTCTGTCGTTGGCAATCGGTAGACTCCTATTGGCGTATTTAAAGGTTTACTGAAGCAATGATTTATCGATTTCGACAAACGTATCACAAGCGTTCACCAATGAGTTTGCTGTTAAAGATGGGACGCCATACACATGGGTGTCGACCCCATGCTTGTTTTTTACTGTTTTAAGAAGTAGGTCAAAATCGCCGTCCCCTGACAGCAACACAACGCGATCTACCTGCTCCGCGGCGTCTAGTACATCTATGGTGATCCCCACATCCCAATCACCTTTAGCGGAACCATCGCTGCGCTGAATAAAGGGTTTTAATTTTACGTTAAAACCTATGTGCTTCAGTGCCGCTTGAAATTTTTGCTGCTGGGTATCATGGCGTTCTGTCGCATAGGCATTGGCAATCATAATATCGCCTTGCGCACTTAGGTGTTGCCAAAATGTACGATAATTAAATTGCTTTTTGTATGCGTCTCGAGTGGTGTAATAGATATTCTGCACGTCTACAAAGACAGCAATTTTAGTAGGCATAGATATTTCTAATGGTAAAGAACCGATGTGCGATAATAGCATTAAATATTACTAAATTAGCTATTGCCTTTATTTTTAAAACACTGTAATGTGCTGCCTTGCTTGTAAATCATCCTCCGCATTTATAAGCATTGTGACCATTTCGGTCGCTTGTTAATGTTTTGTCTTACCTTGATCCAGTCAGCCAGCATTTAAAAAAACAAAAATATTAAGCTGAATTATTGAACGGCGAATGAGCGAGTATGTGCTTGCTATTTATCACTCCTAGACTTATATAAAGTCGCAAAGTAATCGTCAAATCTATAGTGAAGCTTCGTTGAATTTCGCGGGATAAATTTATCGCGCTTATTGAAAGAGAGTTTTATTATGTCTTATTTATATAACGGTTCTCAGATCCGTGTAGTGCACCCAGTGCATTCAATTTCTGTAAACAAACAAAGCGTGGCATTTGCCGACAAACAAGGTCGCCAAAGCACTAAATTTGCCAACGCAATTGAAGCAAAGCAATTTGTTAAATGGTTAGTTAACAACTAATCACACTCGGCTTATACAGAGCGTTGTATCAGCCTATTAAGTTTTAAAAAAAAGCCTGAATCACTCAATGTGATTTCAGGCTTTTTTGTATCTAGAGCGCACGCTGAGCGCTCTCAATCATACACTAGGCGCCTAGGCTTTCTAGGTAGCTTTCATAGTTGCCACGGAAGTCCACAACACCATTTGGGGTAATTTCAATAATACGAGTCGCTACTGACGAAACAAATTCTCGGTCGTGACTAACAAAAATAAGCGTACCTGCATAGTTTTCTAGAGCCAAGTTTAATGATTCGATTGACTCCATATCCATGTGGTTTGTTGGCTCATCCATCACCAGAATATTTGGGCGCTGAAGCATCAACTTACCAAACATCATTCGACCTTGTTCGCCGCCCGAAATGACTTTAACAGACTTAGTAATTTCATTCTGCGAGAACAGTAAACGGCCAAGCGTGCCACGCATGACTTGCTCGTCATCGCCTTCTTGCGCCCATTGGTACATCCACTCCATAAGCGTCATATCTTTTTCAAACTCATGGGCGTGGTCTTGAGCGTAATAGCCGATATTTGAATTTTCTGACCATTTTACTTCACCGGCAGTTAAGTCTGTGTCTCCGACTAAACATTTAAGCAGGGTGGTTTTACCTAAACCATTTTCACCGATAACCGCGATGCGCTCACCTACTTCAACCATTAAGTCTAAGCCGTTATACAACTCTTTTTCATAGGACTTCTTTAAGCCTGTTACTTCTAAGGCGTTACGGTGTAGTTTCTTCGTTTGCTCAAAACGGATAAAAGGGGTTTGACGGCTCGATGGTTTGATGTCATCAAGTTTGATTTTGTCTATTTGTTTAGCGCGCGATGTCGCCTGTTTAGACTTAGAGGCATTTGCTGAAAAGCGACTAACAAAGGTGCGTAGTTCAGCAATTTGTGCTTTCTTCTTGGCATTATCAGCGACGAGTCGCTCACGCGCTTGCGTAGAGGCCGTCATGTATTCATCGTAATTGCCTGGAAACAAACGGATCTCACCGTAATCTAAGTCTGCCATGTGGGTGCAAACACTGTTAAGAAAATGGCGATCGTGAGAAATAATGATCATCGAACAATTACGTTCATTTAATACGCCTTCCAGCCAGCGAATGGTGTTAATGTCCAGGTTGTTGGTAGGCTCATCGAGTAACATGATATCTGGGTCTGAAAAGATAACTTGAGCTAACAGCACTCGTAGTTTCCAGCCTGGAGCGATTTCACTCATAGGCCCATAATGTTGCTCAACTGGAATACCGACACCAATCAATAGCTCACCAGCACGCGCTTCGGCTGTGTACCCATCCATTTCTGCAAACTCAGATTCTAGGTCTGCTACGCGAATACCATCTTCTTCCGTCATCTCAGGGTTAGCGTAAATCGCATCACGCTCAGCTTTGACTTTCCAAAGCTCGTTGTGACCCATCACTACCGTATCGATGACACTGTATTGTTCGTAAGCGAACTGGTCTTGTTTCAACTTACCAATGCGCTCGCCTGGGTCAGTTGATACGTTACCTGCTGTTTGCTCTAAATCTCCCCCTAGTATTTTCATAAAGGTAGATTTACCACAGCCATTTGCGCCGATTAAGCCGTAACGATTTCCGTTACCAAATTTAACTGATACATTTTCAAATAATGGCTTTTCGCCAAATTGCATAGTGATGTTTGCGGTCGTTAACAATGTGTTCTTCCGATATTTGAGGTGAAAAGTGTTATTCCTCGGCGCTATTCATTGTGCTAGCGATAAGCGCTAAGCTGAAAGTCATAAAGTGGATATCAAGTTATGCATTCATTAGCGCGACGGTTTGAGGAAAATGCGGCGCATATTATGCCATAAGCGCCCATGACTCGGCTAATATTAGCGGGAATTACCGTCAGTTTTATGACAAATATACCTGCTCTCACTGAGATTAGTGGATTTGCCGGCAAATAAAATAGCGCTAGATAAAGTTATAAAGCATGAAAGCGGATAGAAGGGGAGGGCTCAAAAAGATTACAAGGCCCAAAAATAGGGTGACTATTGGTAAGTGAACTGAAGGTCGATTAATTTATTCCACATGCAAATGACAAAGAATAAATTAACCGACATTCGTTATTTCTTAAGCTGAGGCTTACTCATCTAACGGAGTATAGAAGTCTTCAGAGAGCTCAAAGTCTCCAGAAACCTCGCTAACACGGTTATCTACAAAGCTAAGAGTCAGTTCCTTACGAAAGTCTTTACCGCGTTTAGCCATGCCGCGCTTCATCTGATACAAATAATACCAAGTGTCGTGATCAAAAGAGTCTTCAACAACGGGCTTTCCTAATACGTACACTACTTGCTCTTTTGTCATGTTAATACGCAGTTTACTTACGTCACGCTCATCCAAAAAGTTACCTTGGGGAACGTCAATTCGATAAATCCAATCAGCACATGCAGATAACATCAACGAGGCAGCAATCACCACCAATATATTTCTAAACTTCATTCTTATTTAAATTCTCAGCTAATAGGTAAATAATGACCCTACACATACTTCGCTAAAGGTCCTTAGGCGAAGCATCCTAACTCAGCCAAGATAGCCTAATCAATGCATAATTGTTATGAATTACTGATTTGTAGTAACTCTTTAGCGTTGGCGAGCGCAGAATCTGTTAATTTGTCTCCAGCTAGTAGACGTGCCAACTCTTCAATTCGTTCACTTTCTTGTAAAGAAATCATGTGGGTTTCAGTCGTTTTCTTGTCACTGAACTTAGTGACAAACATTTGGTTATGCGCTCGAGCCGCCACTTGGGGTAAATGGGTGACACATATTACTTGGCAGCTCTCGCCTAACTTTCGCAATAGATGACCCACTACTGACGCCGTTGAACCACTAATACCGGTATCGACTTCGTCAAAAATCATAGTGGCAACTTGGCTATTGTGAGAGCTAATAACCTGTATTGCCAAACCAATACGCGATAACTCACCTCCAGAAACGACCTTCTCAATTTTATCTAAGCTCTGGCCTTTGTTCGTTGACACTTTGAATTGAATATTATCTAAACCGTATTTACTCGGGGCGCTGTTGGCTTGCGGTTCAACTTCAATTTTAAATATCGCATCAACCATATTCATTTTATGAATTTGGCTTTCGACTTGCTTAGCTAATTTACCGGCGGCTTTGGTGCGCGATAAGCTGAGTTGCTCAGCACTATGAAAGTATTGCTTTTCTAATGAAATTAATTCTTCTTGTATACTTTCCAGTAATTCATCGTCTTGTGATAGTTGTGATAATTCTTGGGCCAACGTTTGATGATAATCATATAAGCCTTCAGCTTGCACTTGGTGCTTTCTAGCTAAATCCAACGCTTGCGAATAACGGGCTTCTACCTGCTGCATTTTCATCGGGTCAATTTCTAATTGCTCAGTGTAGTTTCTAAGCTCTTGGGCGGCTTCATCAATTTGAATGCTGGCCTCATTTAATAGCGCTAAAATGGGTGACAGGGAAGGGTCGTGATCTTGTAATTCCGTTAATCTATCTATGCTGTTTTGCACAGCTGACAATGCATTGAAGTCATCTGCTTCATACAGCTGATAAAAGCTTAATTGGGTTTGTTCTAACAGGGCTTGGCTATTGCTGAGTTTTTTATGTTCACTTTCAAGCTCACTAAATTCACCTTCACCGATTGCAAACTCATCTAGCTCTGAGACTTGATAAGACAAAAGCTGGAAACGGTCCGCGCGTTGTTGCTGACCAGCCAAAAGCTCGCGATATTGTTTTTGTTTTTGTTGCAGCGTGCGATAGTGCTGCGCTACTTTATTCAGTAAGGAAGTGTGTTCAGCAAAGTTATCGAGCAGTTCACGCTGTGTCTCTGCTTTTAAAATTTGTTGATGGGCATGTTGGCCGTGAATACTCAATAAGTATTGACCTAAAGATTTCAGTTGGCTTAGCGGCACAGGCGTACCATTAATGAAGGCTTTAGAGCGACCTTCGCTTGAAATAACCCGTCTTATTAAGCAATCATCTCCATCATCCAATTCATGCTCTTGCAACCATTTAGTCGCGAGTGTTAATTTGCTCACGTCAAATGATGCGCAGATCTCAGCTTTGTCAGCGCCACTGCGCACAAAACCTGCTTCAGCTCTATCCCCAAGGCACAAACCTAGGGCATCAACAGAAATGGACTTGCCGGCGCCGGTTTCACCCGTAACGGCAGTCATACCTTGCGCTAAATCGATGTCTAATGATTTAACCACAGCAAAATTTCGAATAGATAAATGAAGTAACATACCAACACCTGTTCAAATATACAGTAACTGTGAATATATACATATTTTCGCGCCTGTCTAGTGAACTTTTGTAGGTTTTAATGACAGTGTTATTTTTGACAATCGAATGTAATTGTTTAAAATCATATAGTTATGTGTTTATTAATGCTCGTTTCTTATCCAACTATAAAAAATTTTTTTTAGTTTATTTTTTAGGTTACTGGTGGGGCCTAATGTTGTCAGTCTAAAGTAAGAGCATTCTAGGTGGAGTGTGTAAGATTCTGAAATGTATTTACTGGCGAAGACTGGTTGTTTGAGCAACGTAATCGGCGCAAAGCTTTATCAAAATTGTTTAGATAGGTATGTCCATCTACTAAATCGATTCATTTGGGTTTTCAAATCGTTTCTTGAACAGCTGTAATTTTAAAATCCTTATAGTTCTGGTTTTATTCGCGTACGGTCTTGCTCTCTCAATGTTGGTGGCAGCAAATTTTGAATGTACATTGTTGATTTTAATGTCTATTTTTTCTTGTTTTGGGTTGTTAGCTGTTCTTAAAGTGACAACTTTTAAACCGTTTTTAGTAATTTTTCGGCCTCTTAGCGCTAGTTCTTTTATAGCAGCAAGTATTTCCATTTCATCAACATCGCAATGCAGGTGATCTTCGCAGCGAAAGATAATCTTCTTTGTGATGCGGTTCGGTTTGTCCGGCGAAGATGCAATGATCTCAGTTCTAATATCAATATGCTTTTTACTACAGGCTGAGCATTCAGCATTGTGGAAATCAATATTGTATGTCTGCATTACTAGCTCCATCGAAGTTTTTCGTGTGGAAATTGAGCCTCTATCTGTGGCACTGGGGATCCCCTCATAGAATTGGCCTCCCTTCTTTGTGAACCCAGGTAATATATTGGCCGATAGCCCAGGTAATTTGGGCTGAGTTCATCTTGTAATCTTTTGCTCTTTTCCTGACTTCTCTGCCTAGTCTAATAATAGATAACACGCGCCGATTACGGATGGTGTTAGCTTGAAATGCTCTTTCCCAGTTTTGTTTTTGAGCAATGAGACCGAGTAGCCGTAATAGCCATTCTGCGAGCATCGCAATCAGCAGTAATATGTCGAATCGTTTGATACAGCGACTGTTGCTGTGGCGTAGTCCCATACCGTACTGCGGGCTTTTAATATCACGGAAGGTTTCTTCTATTTGCATTCGTCTTGCATAAAGAGAAACCAGCTGTTTTGAGTTCAGTTTATCGTTCTCGGGAAGATTAGTGGCGAGTAGCCAAGGCTCTTTGCTACCGGCTCGATAGCTTTGTTGGGCGGTGTGGTTTCGTCCTGCTTTTGAAGAGCGGTTGTCCTTTCGATGTTTGGCCTTTGCTTTGTACAAATGCAGATGTGCATGAAGCGGGCTTTTACGCCCCAATTGCCCACACCCAAGGTATTTAGCGCGCGAATTTGCGCTGGGGTAAAACGACTTATTACTTTGCCATAAAGCTTGCCCATCATGCTTAAAACCTACGTCTCCACGCACTCGACCTAGCCAGAACCAGCCATGCTTTTCGACTTCACGAAACCAAGGGTTGCGATAGCCCGCATCGGTAACAATCAACGGGCAACAACCCGACGGCAGGATACTCGCCAACTCCCGTAAAAACGGATTATGACTGACAGGAGAGTTGTACTCAGCAAAGGAAAATACGCGCTCATAAAGTGTGACAGAGCGCCCTTGAACACTGACCGATGCACGTAAGGTTAAATGCCTGAGCTGCTCACGCACATCAGACCAATCCACGAGTACAACAGGCATGGGGTTAGCACTGCAAAGCAGTTTTGCGTGCCAGCGGTAAATATCGAGCCGTTCATTATGTAGATTGCTATTACCAAGCAGTCTGTCGATGCGCTTTATGTTGTGTTTCGGGGCCACTGAGCCTGAGATATTCCGTCCTAATTCGGTCAACGACAGTTGCTGGCCATCTAGCAAAGATTGGGTGGCAATCATCAGAGAAGAAAGACGTTTGGCATGTAGATTAGGGCATTGTTTTTTAAGCAAATCGTGTAAGATAGAAATATCACGCATGGTGTTGTTTTTTGCCCGTAACAGCTTGGTTGGTTTTTGGCGAAATTCCTACTTTCAATAGAAGACGTCAAATAGCGCCATGCGTGTCTATATTATTGTTTCTGCTCATAATTATGAGGGGATTCGTTAGAACTTAGTGTTATGCCGCCATCATACATTGGGAGTTTCGTGTGAATATAATTACAACTAATAAGAAATTTGAAAGTTTACTGGTTAAACTTATTAATAAATATGATGATATTTGTATTTCTGTCGCTTGGGCATCAGCTAACACAAATGTGTTTAAAGCATTGCTGGAAAATAGAGAAAAATTGTCAACAACTACAATAGGTACTCATTTTTATCAAACAGACCCTAATGTATTAGATGCTTTTATAGAAAGTGAGAGTGTTAAGTTTATTACTCAACCTAATGGTGTTTTTCACCCTAAGGTATATTTTTTCTCTAATACTGAAGGTTGGGAAGCCATCATAGGTAGTGCCAATATGACAGCTGGAGCGTTGAAAAATAATCATGAAATGAGTGTTCATTTTTCCAGCTTTGATCAATCACAACCTAATCTAAAAGTTGATATTTTAAAAAGCATTACGACTTACTTTGATAGTGCATCAGCTATAACGAAAGAGGAAGCTAATGCTTATCGATGTATCTGGGCTAAAAACAAAATTAAGCTTGATAGGCTTTCAGATGTTTATGGGAAGAAAACATCAAATAAACCAGCAATACAAAGCACTATAATACGAATGCCTTGGGATGAATTCTCTTCTTTAGTTAAAAAAGATCCCTATCATGGTATTAGTGAACGCCTCGATTTACTTAATATTATCCATCAAGGATTTCTATCCTATGATAAGTATAAAGATATGCCACTTGCTCTACGTAAGACAGTTGCTGGTTTACCAAATGATCTCCATGAACATTGGGGCTGGTTCGGTAGCATGAAGGGGGCTGGTGTTTTCCATAGTAATATAAACAATAATAATCCATATATTTCCGATGCTCTTCAGCATATTGATCTAAACAAAAATATTACTAAAGGTGACTATATACAATTCATAAACTGCTTTGTAAAAGCGTTTCCTGACGGAAGAGATGGTATAGGAACGGCTAGCAGGTTACTTGCGATGAAACGACCTGATCTTTTTGTTTGCATTGACGATAAAAACAATAAAAGTATGTGTAAAGACTTCGGTATAAAAATTAGTGGGATGACCTACGAAAGATATTGGGATGAGTTAATTTGTCGTATTCATGACTCTGTGTGGTGGCAAACTAATCAGCCGAAAGAAAAAAGAGAAAAAGAAATGTGGAAAGGGCGTGCTGCATTGTTAGATTGTATTTTTTATGAACACAAGGCATAACAAGAGACTATGACGTGAAGAGTTAATTTTACGCTTTAATGTGTCTACTATATGCACATTAAAAGCATGATTACAATGTCAAAGGACCGATTTTCAATAGAGGATGAAAGACGCATTTAATGTATTTTCACTATAACCTTTTAACGGTATCACGCAGCTCTCGGGCAAGCTGCTCTGGGACGATTTGCTCATCACTTTGTCGGTTCTCCACAAACTCTAATAGCTGTGTGATCCGCACGTTATTATGAATATGGCGTTGAGCAAGTGCATGGATTACCATCAAAGGCAAAGAGTTCCCCAGTGGTATAAAATCTAATGGGTCAAGTATTTCAAAAAAGTGATTCGCAACGTATCTTCGCCACGCAGGGTAGTAGCTGTTAAATGGTGCGTAAAGTTCAACAGAAAGTGCTAAGCGTAATACCCATGATGTGGGTCGAAGTCGGCATAAAACCTCTGTAAGCATGAAAAGTTCTAGTGGCCAGTCTACAAAAAACTCACTTTTTTCACTTTCGTGAAGCTCGATGATAGCGAAATTACCACCATCCGGCGTTGATGATGCGATTTCCCATGAATAATAGCCCCTTGCGTGAATCGAAAGTAAGCAACACTCTATCTCATCCAATAACGAACTATCATAACGTTCGTTCAAGTCTGTTATTTTCATCTTGTCAAGAAATTCTGTCACAAGTGGAAATGTATCCTGTAACAGGAGCCAAGAACTATTACTCATCGCTCGACGCACTTTTTGTGCTCGGAGGTGAGTGGCGCATATTGTTATCGCTTCCTCATCTAATGGGTTTTTCTGGGCTGTATAATATAAGGACCATACAACAATGGGATATTTAGCATAGCGAGACAGGAGGTTCTCAACAGAAATCATATCTGTAATTACCAACTCTGCAACTACGTGAGCAGCTTCAACTTCTTCGCCCATAAAATCTGGCACTTCTCGCATATTGGTAAGTATAAACGAGCCGTTTTCCCAACCGGATAGAAAAATTCCCTCAATGCATAATCCGCACATATTGATACTCCTATTAAGTTAAATCATGGAAATGTGTGTATTTGTCTTGCAACACAGGAACGTGATAAGTCGAGGCTTTGATACCGACGTCTGCGGATAAAATTTGAAGTAATAGATATAAGTAGTTAATTGCGCTCCGAATAGGAGCTATAAGCAATAGTAGGTATGTGAGCGCTATCGTCGAGAGACCTGAATTTAAAACTTTTTAGTGATAAGGGAAAGTTATATTTTTGCCGTTTATAATACAGCTATTTTGGAAACCACACTACGAACTCGGGTCTTAAATTGGGATACAAAGTGGGACTAAACGATTTAGCAGAAAAGATTGGAAACGAACTATTGAGCCGCTTAGAAACGGGCGTCTTAAAGGAATGACTCTTAAGTAGTCTAGGTCCTCGAACGTTTAATTGAAAAATCGCGTTGATGGACCACAAATAACTTTCTCGCAGCTTGAGTAAAGCTTATCTTACTTGACGTTATTAGCGCCTATTAAATGAATTCTTTAGAATAGGAAATACGTTTTCCTTTGTTAATGTGTTTCTCACCTCTGTAGTGATGTTTGCCATGGTTAACGATGAATTAACTGTAAGCAAATATTCAAGTTAGATGTTTAACCAAAAGCGACTCTGCCGGTAGCTTTTGCGCTTTAGCCAGATTTTACTTACGCCCTATTGTATATAGCGTTAAACGATACGCGTACACCTACAAAAACTCCTCTAGATATACTGAAAAATTGGCTTAACAAATAATCTACTATCTTAAGACAACGGCTAACGTTGTGGCGATTCGTTTGTAGGTAGTTGTGTTGCAAATAGGGTTAGTAAAGTTTACTACCCCAGCCTAGTTTTGTGCGTAACACGTTGAAATAATTGTAATCTTTAGGATGGATTAGGGATAATTTTGCTGGGTTTTTGCGGATGACTATTTCGTCTCCGGGTAATACGGTGAGCACGATGTGACTGTCGCAACTGACCTGTAGATTATCTTTGTTCTCTTTGGATACTTTCATTCGCACCGTGCTGTTGGCGTCTACTACTATGGGGCGAGCGCTGAGCGTATGGGGGAACATAGGTACTAGGCTAAGGGCGTCTAAATTCGGCGTTAAAATCGGCCCACCGCCAGATAATGAATAGGCCGTTGAACCGGTTGGGGTAGCAACAATAAGCCCATCAGAGCGTTGACTAAATACGAAGTTTTCATCTAAGTAGACTTCAAACTCCATCATATGGGCAACTTTTCCGTGGTGCAACACCACTTCGTTTACCGCTGAATTGGTGCTTTGAAGCTCTCCTCCTCGGTACACTTCAAGCTCGAGCAAAAAACGCTGCTCGATTTGGCACTCGCCAGCAAAAATAGTGTCTAGTTGGTGTTCGAAGTCATCCGGATTGATATCGGTTAAAAAGCCTAAGTTGCCTCGGTTGATACCGACTACAGCAACATTGTGTTTAGCTAATACCCGAGCGGCGCCAAGCATATTGCCGTCACCACCGACCACTATGGCTAAATCGGCTTGGGTACCTATGGTATTCAGGTCGGCTATTTCAAATCCATTGCCTTTTAATTGCGACGCGCAGCTTTGCTCTACAATGACCCGGCAGTCTTTCTGTTTTAGATAAACAATCAAAGCCTGCAAGCTTAAATTCGCTCCAGAATGTCCTTGCTTGCCTATCAATCCAACGGTGTGAAAACCCATAGTAACTCAATAAAATAACTATTTTACCTAGTATAATCATGCCCAGCGCGGAATGTCATACATTTTTATGTCTATGATTTTTCTAAGGGTTCTAACGCTTAATTTGTGTGCAAACTGTGCATGTTTGTTCATTGTTTAGACGCCATCGCTGAATAATTTGCTCTTTATTTAATGAAGGGGCTTGTTGAGGCTTTGTTTATTTAACGGGTTCTCTTATAGTGCATTTAATTCAACGCGTTATAAGATGATTCATGGGACCAATAATGTTAGATGTCACAGGTTGTGAATTAACACCTGATGACAAAGAACTGCTCGACCATCCACTGGTGGGCGGGGTAATTTTATTCAGCCGTAACTATTATGATCAAAAGCAACTTGCCCAGCTCATTGCGCAAATTCGTTTAGCGGCACGAAACCAGGTGTTAATTGGCGTCGATCATGAGGGCGGGCGAGTACAACGTTTTCGTGATGGTTTCAGTGCCATTCCTGCAATGGGAGCAATTTACCAGCAAAGCACTGAAGATTTGACCAAAGCCCAACATTACTGCAAAACCTTTGGTTGGTTGATGGCAGCTGAGTGCTTGGCATTGGATATTGATCTGAGTTTTGCGCCCGTATTGGACTTAAACGGTGTGTCGGACGTGATAGGTGATCGTTCTTTTCATTCCCAGCCAGAGCCGTTGATTCAGATGGCCAGTGCATTTATTAAAGGGATGCACAGTGCTGGCATGAAAGCCACAGGCAAACACTTTCCAGGACATGGTAATGTGAAAGAAGACTCGCACGTAGCCATGCCAGTCGATAAGCGCAGCCTCGAACAAATCACCCAATTGGATATGCAGGTTTTTACCCGCTTAAACGAAATGGGATTACTCGATGGGGTGATGCCTGCACATGTTGTTTACCCAGATGTGGATGACATGCCTGCAGGATTTTCTAAAGTGTGGCTTCAAACCTACCTACGCAAGAAAATGCAATTTGAAGGCGTGATCTTTTCAGATGATTTATCAATGCAAGGGGCGGCATTTATTGGAAACTTTGCCGCCAGAGCAAGCGTAGCATTGAATGCCGGATGTGACATGGTGTTGGTGTGCAATAATCCGGATGCTGCCGTTCAGGTTATCGACAGTTTACCGAGTAATTTACCGGATAATCCGCGCTTAGCGAAATTAGCTAAGGCACCCACTGCTGATTTTAGAGCGCTTGCTAAAACAGACGATTACACAAGTGCGCTGCGTACACTTGAAGCGTATTACAATCAATAAGATGTTACTTTTTACACTGCAAGCTAAAGCGCGAAGCTGGTTAGATCGTAAAGCTGGGTAGATCGCAAAGCTGGGGAGATCACGCAGCTATGTCGAGCGGCAAGCATGTTAATAGACCGGGCGAAGTAGCTCGGCTAAATTGATCGTTCGGCGAGTCAAAATACATGGGTTTCTATCAAGCATTTGACTGAAGCCTAATAATTATTTTTCTTAGTGATTACGCTCTGTTTTGTGCGGTTTCATAAAATAGAGCGAAGATAAATATGTGCTTAGCCTAAGCATTACGTCAGCGCTATACATCAGGACAGAACATGTTATGCAATTAACCCGTCAGCACTTTATTTTGATTGGTCCAATAGTGGCAATCGCGTTTTACGAATTTTTACGCTTTTCACAAGTAGAGTATTTGCCCGCTGTTACGGCAGCCATCACGGCATTAACGGTTATTTGGTGGGTAAGTGAAGCCGTGCCTATTCCTGCTACTTCGCTGGTTCCTTTTGCATTGTTACCGTTATTTGGCGTACTTGACCATGGCACTGCAGCCTCAGCGTTAGGGAGTCACGTTATTTTGCTCTTGATGGGGGCGTTCATGCTCTCCACCGCGTTAGAGCGAAGTGGTGCCCACGAGCGTTTAGCGGTTTACATGGTGCGAATGGTAGGCGTGAGCAGTGGTCGGCGTCTGGTAATGGGGTTTTCCCTTGCGACGGGTTTCTTAAGCATGTGGATCTCAAACACTGCCACCGTGCTTATTATATTACCGATGGCGTTGGCGGTATTATCCCACGTAGATAATCCAAAACTTAAAGTCGCTTTAATTTTAGGGATAGCATATTCAGCGAGTGTCGGTGGGCTGGGGACTTTGATCGGCACGCCACCGAATGTGATATTTGCCGGTATTTATCAACAGCAAACAGGGCAAGAGTTTGGCTTTTTAGCATGGATGAAAGTTGGTGTGCCGGTGGTATTAATTAGCTTACCTATTATCGCATTATGGCTGACGCGTAATGTCACCCTTGAGCATGATATTTCGTTACCTAAGTTAGGCGCTTGGCGTAAAGAAGAATCGCGAACATTATGGGTATTTGGTGTCACTGCCCTGGCATGGATAACCCGCAACGAGCCATTTGGTGGTTGGAGTGGCTGGTTTGATATTCCCTATGCCGGAGACAGCACCATCGCCTTAACCGCGGCCGTGGCGATGTTTGTGGTACCTAATGGAAAAGGCAGCAGATTGCTCGACTGGGAAACCGCGAAAAACATTCCATGGGGCGTACTACTATTGTTTGCGGGTGGAATTGCGTTGGCGAAAGGGTTTAGCGCTTCTGGCCTAAGTCAAATTCTTGGGCAATGGTTACTGAGCTTAACGAGCTTGCCCTTAGTAATGGTTATTTTAGCCATTTGCTTGATTGTGACTTATCTAACAGAAATCACCAGCAATACCGCCACAGCAACATTGCTTATGCCCATCTTAGCGGTGGCTGCTGTATCTTCTGGTAACGACCCCGCGCTATTTATGATCCCCGCAGCCATGGCAGCCAGTTGTGCCTTTATGTTACCTGTTGCCACTGCGCCCAATGCCATTGTATACGGCTCAGGAGAAGTCAGCATAAATGATATGGTTAAAGAAGGAGCGATTTTGAGCTTTTTAATCTCCTGTATTGTTGGTTTGCTGTGTTATGCCCTGTTACGTTAATACCTAAGGTGCGTTAATACCTAAACTTTCTGGACCTACTTGTGCTTTTTTAATCGCAGCGTTTATCAACTGCTGGGCTTATAAAGAGCTGGGCTTATCAACCGCTAGGCCTATAAAGAGCTGCGCTAACTGAAAACCAGTGTTATTGAAAAAGTGGTTAGCGATAGCTCAGATTTCTGCTATTGGTTGCTGTGCGCGCCCGCATCATGGCGACAAATAAGTGCAATTCGAATCGTTAAAATGTCGCTTTTGGTGCAATAATATCAATCACTTAGGCTTTTTACTGCTTATAACTGCGCAGCTTGTTACGCTGCCCATATGGCACCAATACTGCAAAAGCTCGTTTCCACATTGATATTAAGCATGATTAAGGAGTCGGTATATGGTGAAGGTGATTGGGGTTGCAGTCAGCCTTGTGTTTAGCATTGGGGCTCAAGCGTCAGAATTTAACTGGGGAGAGCTAAAACGCGAGCGGATAGAATTACAGTTACCCCTGTTAACCGTGCAGGGTAGCAAAGGGTTACTTGCCTGTGCTTACGTTGATGTGCAAACGTGCGAAAAAACCGGTGAAGCATGCGCTATCGTCTCAGGGGTGAAAACCCATGAAGATATGTTGCAACGGCCGGTATCACAGGTGTCAAAAGCGGCGCGTCAATTAGGTGTTGAAAAGGGGATGAGCGGTGCTCAAGCGCTAAATATTCTGCGCTAGGACCACCTTAAGCCGCTGTGGCAGGCTAGGGTGCAAACACCTAGCCTGCCACAGCGGATTCAATATTAATAACAGACTGCTGCTGATATTTGCTATCTAGTAAATCACCACGCCAGCTGTTGTCTGCATGTAAGTTTGCCGCAGTTTCGCGGATAAGCTCAAAAACAGCCGCTACCGCAGGATTTTTGTGCTGGTGGTCCGCTAGGCGCAAATACACTTCTCGCTTTAATTCTGGTTCAGTTATATTTATTGCCCGAATTTGATGATTGACCTCTAAATGACAGGTCGCAGAAGAGGGGTATATGGCTAAGCCGAAGCCCTGGGAAATGTAATGTAGGGTGGTCATCAACTGCCCAAACGCATTTCGCGTTTTTAACTTTACCCCAAGCTTTTGGGCTTGTTCTTCAAGCAACTTAGGCAGCGCGTCTCTTCGGTCAGGCATAAATAATTCATAGTCTTGCAATGCTTCAAAGGGAATTGAACCAAACAACGAAAGCTCACTGTAACTTGGGTTTTTGGGACGAGGCGAAATATACAAGTACAAATTTTCGTTCATCAGCGCCAGCGAGCTGGCGGCATGCTTGCTCAATTCCACGTTGTAACACAGGGCAATATCAATTTGTTGCTCAGCGAACCAGCTTTCTACCATATAGGATGGTCCCACCCTAAATGCTAATTCGACGTTGGGAAAACGATGTTCTAATTCGGTTTGCAGTTGCACTGACAGCACATTACACAGTGACTGGCTAAGGCCGATAATTACTTTGCCTTTGCATTCGGTTTGTAGGCCAATAAGATCGAATTTTGCGGTGTTAATTTGGTTTAAAATTAGCCGGGCATGTTCTTCAAATTGCGTACCCGCGAGCGTAAGGGATACCCCGCGAAAATTCCGCTCGAATAATTTTATTTTTAATTCATGCTCTAAGTTCGCCAATTGCAAACTGATCGCAGGTTGTGCGACATCCAGCATTTTAGCTGCACTTGAAATACTTCCTTGCTCTACTGTGGCCAAAAAATACTCTAATTGTTTTGTATTCATTCAGTACCCAAAATCACGCTGTTTTATTCAAATAATTGTTTGCTAAAGACAAGGTAGCAAAATAGGTGCCCAAATTAGCATATGCTCTATATTTGGGCTTATGCTCTTAAGTGGAAGCGAGTTCACATCAAGAATTGAGTCACGCTCATACTTAGATGACAAATACGTTACTCACCATCGCTAAGTCACTCTACTTCCAGAAAAGCAATTTTAATGCCGTATAACTTATGCATTTTTGAATAGAAAGTTACTTGGAAGCTTCTTTCTTTTCCCTTTAGTGTCACTGAAACCCTTATAAATTAAGGGGTATAAAAAAAATATGGGGCGGCACAATACTATTGTGCGTTCTGTGATTTGATGTGTGTCGTTAGCATATAAACCTGATTTTGCAACTCATTAGAACGATAAATTAGGAAGTACGTTAGAACGCTTATGCTAAATATTACTCGAAGACAATTTCTCAATTATGTAGGGGCAGCGGGCGGTTCATCAGCATTACTTAAAACAAGTCTCGCTTTAGGGTTAATGCCTGATGATAGTTATTCTGGGCCTGTTCACATCACACCTGCCGCTAAAGGCGAACAGCCTACAGCCCTTATTCTAGGAGCCGGTGTAGCGGGATTAGCCACCGCACTTGAGCTCGAAAAAGCGGGTATTCATTGCACAATATTAGAAGCCTCGTTTAGACCTGGCGGACGTAACTTAACCGTACGCAACGGCGATAAAATTGATGAAATGGGCAATACCCAAATTTGTCAGTTTGATAAACAAGATAATTTGTTTTTTAACTGCGGTCCTGCGCGTATCCCTGGACACCACAAACGTATTTTGCACTATTGCAGAGCATTGAATGTGCCATTACAGATCAAAGCCAACAGCAGCAAGATGGCCTATTTCCATGATGACAATTCATTAGATGGTAAACCTAAACGCATTATTGAATACCACACTGATGTGCGCGGTTTAATGTCTGAATTGCTTTGGAAGTCAGCAGATTTACACAATTTTGATCAAATGATGTCCGAAGAAGACGTCGCAACGCTAATGAAATTCTCTCAGACCTACGGTGATTTAACCGAGAACGGTAAATACATCGGCAGTGAGCGTGCAGGTTCCACTACTGACCGTATGTTGGAGTTTCCGAAGCCCCATGCACCAATCGAATTGAAAGCCATGCTCGACAGTCAATTTTGGTATGGCGGGTTATTGGGCGCTGAGCTGTATGACTGGTGCGAGCCGTTGATGGAGCCAGTAGGTGGCATGGACGGCGTGATTAAAGGCTTCTTACGCAACCTGAAAACCCAACCTGTACTGAATGCTCAAGTGAAAAAAATCTATAACCGTGACAACGGAGTAGAGGTCACCTATGAGCAGGGCGGTAAATTGCACACTGTTCAAGCTGATTACTGCTTTAACAATATCCCCGCTTACTTCATGGCGGGTATCGATAACAATTTCTCTGAAACCTACCAAGCAGGTTTAGACAGCGTTAAGCGTGGGCATTTATTTAAAATTGCCTACCAAATGAGTGAACGCTTTTGGGAACGAGACGGTATTTTCGGTGGCATCAGTTACACCACGGACCCCATTAATCAACTGTGGTACCCGTCTCATGACATTCATGCACAAAAAGGTATTTTACTCGGTGCTTATACGTGGGATGCCAAGGTCAGTGGCGCGTTCGAAAAAATGACGCCAGAGGAGCGTCTTATCGCTGGGGCGTTATCCGCCGAAAAAATTCATCCAGGATGCAGCAAGTACATCGAAAATGGCATCAGTATTCCTTGGGCTCGAATGAACCACCAAATGGGCTGTGGAATGCGCATGAACCCTGAAGATTTCGACCAGTACTATCACATGTTACAAAAACCTGAGGGGCGTCACTTCATGATTGGCGATCAGATAAGTCACCATAGTGGTTGGCAAGAAGGGGCGCTCGCTTCCAGTGAACAAGCGCTGCAACAGTTTAATCAACTTGTTAGTTCACATACCCAAACTACAGGAGCCAGTCATGTCGCTTAAATCTACGCTTTTCATGCTTCTGATTGCAGGTAGTGCAAGTACGTTGCATGCCTCTGAAGCTATCACCCCTGAAGGGCTCGAATACTGCACGGTATGTCATGGCAGTCAATTAAAGGGGAACGAGAATATTAAAGCGCCTAGATTAGGCGGGCTTTCTAGATGGTACATCGAGCGTCAATTGAATAATTTTAAGCAAGGAATACGTGGTGCGCACACTAACGATGTGACGGGCAGTGAAATGCAAGCCATGACGCGTCATTTAACCCCAAGTGACATTACTGCCATCGCCAGCTGGATCGGTAAAACTGAATCGTCTGCACCTCAAGCGACAATTCATGGAGACATAGATGCGGGTAGAAAGCTATACCAAGGATGCGCGGCTTGTCACGGTGCCAGCGGTGCGGGTAATCAAGCTATGGGCGCGCCGCGCTTAAGTGGCATAAATGATTGGTATTTACTGTCGCAAATTAATCACTTTCGCCAAGGCGTTCGAGGTAACGATAAAAAAGACATATACGGACAACAAATGAAAGCCGCCGCTTCTATGGTGCAAACAGATCCTGATGCTGTGAATCTCGCAGCCTATATCAGCCAACTTAAATAAAACTAGGAGTTAACTTTTTATGCAAATAAGTATGAATAAAACGATGAATAAACGCATTTTACTTGCTGCAACTGCCGCGCTATTCAGTGCCAATAGTTTTGCCGATGTGACGCGTCATGCATTGCCAAATAACAATCCATTTCCAATTTCTCGTGCGGTTGAAGTCACCCCTGATACCACATTGATTTTTCACGCAGGTATGACCCCAGGACCTGTCAATGCAGAAGCAGAAAAGGGCAGTCGTGAGTATTACGGTGATACCGAAACCCAAGCGCTAAGTGTGTTCAAGCGCCTCGAAGGCTCGTTTACAGACTTAGGTGTTGATTTTGGCGACGTGGTCAAAATGCAGGTTTTCTTGGTGGGTGACCCAAGCATGGACGGAAAAATGGATTTTGGCGGCTTCATGAAAGCCTATACAAAATATTTCGGTACTGAAGCGCAACCTAATAAACCGTCACGTTCTGCCTTTCAAATTGCAGGGTTGGCTGGTGGTCCAAATATGTTGATCGAAATCGAAGTGGTACTGGCAAAGCCTGAGTAAAAAAGCCACGTAAACAGGAGCCCTGCTCGGGATGAGCAGGTTGTGCAATAACGGATTTAGCCAAGTTAATTAGCTCGCAAAAATTATAAAATAATAAAAGGTGAACACACATGCTCAAGCAAAATAAACTTAGCAAAGCAATTAAAACCGGTTTGGTGACATGCGCATTTAGTTCAGTGGCGCTATCGTCAGCAATGGCACAAGAAACACAAACACCCGCTGAAGCCGAAATTGCAGCAGCGTACGAAAAAGTCGTTATAACGGGTTCTCGCGGCGCGCCTCGCTCATTAGCTGATTCACCGGTACCTGTAGACGTACTCAGTGAAGACGATTTAGCCTCTGTGCCTTTTTCAGATACCAACGACATCCTCAAAACGTTAGTGCCGTCATATTCACTACAACGCCAACCTATTTCAGATGGTGCGTCATTCATTCGCCCAGCGACTTTGCGTGGTATGCCAACGGATAAAACTTTGGTATTGGTTAATTCAAAACGCCGTCACCGCTCAGCCTTAGTGCAAATCGGTGGTTCAGGTACCCAAGGTCCGGATATTGCGACGATCCCAGCGTCTGCCCTTAAAGGTGTGGAAGTGTTAAGAGATGGCGCCGCTGCGCAATACGGTTCAGATGCCATTGCAGGGGTGATTAACTTTGTATTAAAAGATAACGATGAAGGGGGCTCTTTTTCTGTTGAAGGTGGTCAGTATTATGAAGGTGATGGTGATCAAGTAACGATTACCGGTAATATTGGTTTTGCTTTGGGCGATAACGGTTTTTTCAGTTTATCTGGAGAATACGCTGATTCTGAGTCAACCAATCGTGGTGAACAATATTGTGAGGACTGGTTTTGTGCTGATGCCAGTGACCCTCGCGGCGCTGCTAATCCGTACTTGAGCGATCCTGAATTTGTCGCTGGGTTGGCTAATGCAAATTTAGGTGGCGAGAACGTGGTTCAACCTTGGGGTCAGCCAAATACCTCTGCTACTCGGGTGTTTTTTAACTCCGGTTATGAATTTAATGATGATATGAAGTTCTACGCTTTTGGTAACTATTCAGAAAGTGAAGGTGATGCGTCATTCTATTACCGTTATCCAGGTAACGGTACCATTGAAGATTTACGCCAAGAAGATGGCTCAATCTACAACCCGTTAGAAAAATTCCCGGGTGGTTTTACCCCGCGCTTCTTTGGCGATATTACTGATTTCTCATTAGTTGGTGGCTTAGAAGGCGAATTTGCCAATGGCATTACCTATGATTTCAGTGGTCGGTTTGGCTCTAACGAGATTAAATACACGTTAAAAAATACTATCAATCCGTCGTTAGGGGCTGATTCACCTACTTCATTTCGCCCAGGTGATTTAACCAATGAAGAAACTCAGTTCTCAGCAGATTTTACCAAATATCTTGATTTTGGTTTGTATTCAGATGTGCTTCTTGCGTTCGGTGCTACCTACATGGAAGAGAGCTATGAGCTAACCGGTGGGGATGAAACGTCTTACTCCGCTGGCCCTTATGCAACATCAGATCCTTGGGGATTTTGTGCTGATGGTGCGGCAACCGCAGCAGGCTTAGGGGTCATAACGAATGGCTCAACACTAGATTGTGCCAATGGCGATGATCCTGTGTATCAGGTTGTCGGTGTCGGCTCGAACGGTTTTCCTGGTTACTCTCCTGAATACTCAGGTAAATATGAACGTGATATGCACGGTATCTACGGTGATGTGAGCAGTGATGTGAGTGAAGACTTATACTTGCAAGCGGCTATGCGTTATGAAGATTATTCAGATTTCGGCTCTGAGTTAGTTGGCAAATTAGCGTTTAAATACACACTTACCGATGAATTCAATATGCGAGGTTCGGTGGGGACGGGTTTTAGAGCACCTACACCTGGTCAGCAAGGTACCACCAACGTGTCAACGCGTTTGCCGGATGGCTTACCTGTTGCAACGGGCTTGTTCCCAGCGTTAAGTGCAGTAGGTCAAGCCTTGGGTGCAGAAGCACTTAAACCTGAAAAATCACTTAACTATAGCTTGGGCGTAACAGGCAGTATTGATGATTTGAACGTGACGTTAGATTTCTATCGTATCGAACTTGAAGACCGTTTCTATGCGGTATCTACTTTAGATGTTTCGACGGATGAAACAGATGCTGATGCATATGCCAACTATCTTAAATTAGAAGCGGCTGGTGTGGCTGGCGCCAATACGATTGGCGGTGTTAACTACTTCCAAAATGCGTTTGATACGGTGACTAATGGTATGGATTTTGTGGTGACATACACCATGGGTGATACTGTACTCAGTACCTCTATTAACTATAACAAAACAGAAATTGATTCGGATGCATCAGATTTCTTGAACGCTGAAGATCAATATGATTTAGAAAATGCCATTCCAGAATGGCGCGGTGTAGCTTCGGCAAAGCATAGCTTCGATGCACTGACGTTACTGGTACGTGCTAACGTATACGGTTCGTATACTAATGCTATCGACTCAGATGCAACGATTAAGCAAGATTACGATCCAACGGTATTCTTCGACTTAGAAGCGAGCTACCAAATCAGTGAAAATGTAACGATTGCTGCAGGTGCACGTAATATCTTTGATGAATACCCAGATAGCGACAACGGTGACGAATGTTGTGGTGCTGTTTACTGGTCAAGCAACATAGTTGATTGGCAGGGCGGTTACTACTATATGCGATTGAATACAGTGTTCTAGTATTAACCTAGGTTAATACATGCAAAAAAGCGGCTATTTAGCCGCTTTTTAATGTTTGTTTAAAACCAGTACTGAATCAGTACTTTACTCACTCAGGTTTTCATCACTGATCTTGGGTGGCTCATAGCGACGAATCTGCACCACTACACCAAACAATGGGTGATCAAAATAATGCAATTGCTTGGAAATAACCCGACGAAGTTGATCAAATTGAAAACTCTGTAAGAAGTTATTGGGTTTCACGTCGGTTTCACCGGGCAGGCGCAGGGTAATAGGGGCGCGAAACTCTAGGTTACTGTCTATGTGCAAATAAGGAGTACGGCCTAAATTCTCAAGGTAAACATTAAAGTCGCCTTCCAGTTGCCATAATGGACGCTGAGCGGCTTGGGTAAAGTCTTCAGGTTCAATGCTGGTATCCGAGTCATCATGAGTTGATTGACTCCAGTCGACAATTTTGGCTGGCTCCGGTGAATTTAAAGCGGCGTTTATCTGGGCAAATAAAGCGTTATTCGATAAGCCTACCGGCTTGTTAACGAGAGCTTGCTCTTGCGCCAAAAAGCGTGAGTCTTGAGCCACTTCTTTACTCTTCTCTATTTTACGTTGGCCATCTTGCTCAAACTCCAGAGCGTAGTTTTCCCCGGCTATCAACTTCAACGGTTGAGCTTTATCGCGACCAAATACCACTGGCTGGCGCCATGTAACATGTAGTATCGGTGTTAGGTCTTTTTGCCAGCGAATTTTTTCTTCCAGTTTAGCCAATTGTTGTGCTGATTTTGGCAATAAATACGCGCTTTGGCGATTGGGCCATTCCACGCCGTCAATATTCAGCGGCATACCGGTCGGTTGGGATACTGGTATCAAATGATCATAAGGGCCTGCCAGTAAAATACGATCCTCTGCATAGCTACAAGGCAGTTTTTTTGGTAGCTGCCAATTTATCCACTGAGGTGCTGTGATGGTATATTGGGGATCGAAGCTGTCTGCATTTTGCTGGTCATACATTTCACCGTCAATATCTAGTGTGCCACTCGTGGCATCTTTATTACTCACGCTATCAAGTGAGTCTAACTGAGCATGAATAAGAGTCGCGTCAGGTGTTAGCGCGTCAGTTTGATTATCAAAGTGTGAAAAATCCGACTGAGTGAAAACCTCATTGGCTAAGGTTAATGCTTTATCGCCTTGCTGCTCAGAATTCATTTCGGTGCTTGCCTGTGATGTGCTACATACGGGCAAGCCGGCGCTGACGTAAGTTAAATTCGGCGAAATATAGTCACTGAGCAAATCTAAAGCGGAAGGTGAAGCGAACTTTGGTACCTGATGGTCAAAACTCTCAGCAATCGATTGTGTTGCTATATCACGTTTAAATACAATGACTTCCACGTCGAACCACCAGTCATTGGCGTTTGCAGCGGTACTAGCACCTAGAGTGCAACTCAACGCTAAAAATGAGGCGGTGAAGTGGCGTTTCCGCGAATTTTTTGGGCGCATTGACGTAGAACTAAGACTAAAAATATTTGGCATTAAGCGGCTCGTAATTGCTGGCTAAATTCGTTTAACATATCCAGGATAAGTTGCAGTCTATCGCTGGCCGATTCTGTTGGCACATTAAATTTCAATTTGTTTGCCCCTTCCAGGCGATAAATGCGTGGCTGAGACTGGATAAGTTTAATGATAAAGCTTGGATCTATTTGGGTTTTGTCTGAAAACTCGATGACTCCGCCGGCATTATTAGCTTCAATTTTACTGATACCGATTTTCTTAGCAGCAAGCTTCATCAGGCTGATTTGGACGATATTCTTCGCTGCATCTGGTAGTAAACCAAAGCGGTCAATGAGTTCGATTTGTAGCTCGTTTATCTGTCGTTCATTTTTACAGCTCGCGAGCTTTTTATACAAAGACAAACGCGTATTGACATCACTAATGTAATCGTCCGGAAATAATGCCGGTACACGCAGTTCAATTTCAGTTTGATTGGCCAAGGCGGCGTCTAATGATGGCTCTTTGCCGTCTTTTAATGCCTCAACAGCTTGCTCAAGCATGTCCATGTACAAGGTAAAACCTATGGTGGTGATTTGCCCTGTTTGATCATCTCCAAGCAGTTCACCTGCACCACGAATTTCTAAATCGTGTGTGGCCAGCGCAAAGCCCGCGCCCAAATCTTCCATTGATGAAATCGCATCGAGTCGTTTAATGGCATCTTTGGTCATGCGCTTGGGATGTGGGGTTAATAAATATGCGTACGCTTGATGGTGAGAACGACCTACACGCCCACGTAATTGATGCAATTGTGCTAACCCTAAATGATCGGCGCGATCCATAATAATGGTATTGGCCGAGGGCACATCAATACCGGTTTCAATAATCGTGGTACAGACCAACACGTTGTGACGCTGGTGGTAAAAATCACCCATGACTTTTTCGAGTTCTCGCTCGCGCATTTGACCATGGCCTATGGCTACTCTGGCTTCTGGGATAATTTCAGCTATTTCTTCTGCTGTGCGCTCAATGCTTTCCACTTCGTTGTGCAAGAAATACACCTGACCACCGCGCAGGATTTCCCGCATGATAGCTTCACGGATCAGCTCTTTACTGCGCTGCTGAACAAAGGTTTTAATGGCTAAACGCTTGGCGGGTGGGGTTGTAATAATCGATAAGTCACGCATGCCTGATAACGCCATATTCAGCGTTCGTGGTATCGGCGTAGCGGTTAAGGTTAAAATATCCACATCAGAGCGCAGGGCTTTAAACTTCTCTTTTTGGCGCACTCCAAATCTGTGCTCTTCATCAATTACAACCAAGCCTAAATCAGAAAATTTGACATCGTTTTGCAGCAATTTATGGGTGCCAATGACGATGTCGACCTTGCCATCGTCTAAGCCGCCCATCACGCCTTTTTGATCTTTGGCGCTGGCAAAACGTGACATCACTTCAATTTTGAATGGCCAGTCCGCGAAACGGTCTTTAAAGTTTTCGTAGTGTTGTTGCGCAAGTAGGGTGGTGGGGACCAAAATGGCCACCTGTTTGCCTTGGTTGGCAGCAATAAAGGCCGCGCGCATGGCAACTTCTGTTTTACCAAAGCCCACATCACCACAGACTAAGCGGTCCATGGCATTGCTACTGCCCATATCTTGGATAACAGCATTAATTGCCTGCTGCTGATCTAAGGTTTCTTCAAATGGAAAACTATCGCTAAAGGCTTGATATTCGTCCCAGGCTATCTTGTAGGAATAACCAGGTTTGGCTGCACGTCTGGCATACACATCAAGTAACTGGGCTGCCACATCACGCACACGTTCCGCGGCTTTACGCTTGGCTTTAGTCCAAGTTTCTGTGCCTAAATGATGCAGGGGAGCTTGTTCGAGGTCGCCGCCACTGTAGCGGCTAATTAAATACAGTGATGAAACGGGCACATATAATTTGGCTTGCTTGGCGTATTCAATTGACAGGTATTCTGTGGTGATCCCGCCGGCGTCTAACGTTTGCAGGCCAAGGTAGCGGCCCACACCGTGGTCTAAATGCACCACAGGTTGACCGATCGCGAGCTCAGCCAAGTTGCGAATAATAGCGTTTTCGTCGGTAGCTTGGCTTTTATCCCGCAGGCGGCGCTGGCTAATTTTGTGCCCAAGTAACTCGGTTTCTGTGATGAATGCCAGTTCGTTATTATCTTCGAACAGGACAAAACTGTGTTCTGCTAGCCCGATAGTGATACCTATCTGCTCTTTACTTTTATGAAAGGCATCTAAATGATCGAAGGCTTTTGGCTTAATACCCGCTTTGGTCAGTAAGTCGAGCAGACTTTCCCGGCGGCCTTGTGACTCGGCGCTAAACAGTACTTTGCTACCACTTTTTTGCCAATCCGCTAGGCGCTGTTTCAGCGTGGCCCAAGGGACTTTATTCTGCGATTTAATGGCGATATCGCCAATGGTGCGGGTGGCAAAATTGGTGACACCGGCTTTTTGTTCTTTGGCGCTGTGATCTATGGTGATCCGCGGCCATTTTTTTAACGCGGCAAATAACTCTTCGTGGCGTAAAAATAGATCAGCGGGTGCCATTAATGGCCGACTCAGGTTATACCTAAGTTGCTCATAACGCTCATTCACATCGGTCCAGAAAAATTCGCAGGCAGAGCCTAAATCACCTTGCAACATCAATAACGTGTCTGGGTGTAGGTAATCAAATAAGGTGGCGGTTTGGGCAAAAAACAAGGGTAAATAGTACTCGATGCCGCCTGGCATCATGCCTTTGCCTACTTGGTAATACAGGGACTCTTTGGCATTACTGGGGTCGAATCTTTCTAAATACTGTTGACGAAATAAGGCGATACCGTCTTTGTCAGTGGGGAACTCACGAGCGGGTAATAATTTGATTTCATCAATTTTATCCCCCGATCGTTGGCTGTCAGGATCGAAATAACGAATACTGTCTACGTCATTATCAAACAAATCGATACGAAACGGTTGCTGACTGCCCATTGGGAATAAATCAATGATACTGCCACGTATAGAAAATTCGCTATGGCCCATGACCTGATTTACATGTTGATAGCCTGCGCGCTCTAAACTTAATCGAAATGCATCTATGTCTAAGGTCTGATTCACTTTTAAAATCAGCAAATACTTGCTCAAGTAATCGACCGGGGCCATGCGCAGCATCAAGGTATTCACGGGCACGATAAACACGCTATTTTGTGCTTGGGTTAGACGGTAAAGGGTCTCAAGACGCTGTGAAATAATATCCTGATGGGGAGAAAAGTTATCGTAGGGCAGGGTTTCCCAATCAGGGAAAAGCTGCACTTGAACCTTCTTACCTAACAAGAAAAAGCTCAACTCTTTTTCTAATTTCATTGCACTTGGGGTGTCTGCGGTAACCAATAGGATCGGCCCCTTGGTTTTACCCGCAGCATTTGCGATGGCCATCGCCAAACTACTACCGTGCAGGTTTCCCCAGTGGATAGCGTCCCCTTGGCCTTTGGCTAAGGTTGGATTAAAAATACTTGTTGTCATGTAAATCAGTCGTTCTTTTGTTGCTTGGCGCGTTTACGTAACTGCGCGGTTTGAAGATGTAAACTGGCTCGCACGAGAAGATCTTGATCCTCTTCACGTATACAGTTGTAAATAAGTGAAACGTGAAAATTATCATCAATGCTTTCGCAACTAATGACTTCGCCGTAACAGAAGATAGCCGCCGCTTCTTCCTTTAAAAATAACTTAAGCTCGATGGTTTGCTCGACAGCATAAGGCTGGTCGCACTTTACAACTATGCCGCCACCGCCAAATTTATAAGACTCGAATGCTACACTGGGATCGTCTTGCTGTTGCAGTACCAAGGACATCAAGAGATCAATTTTACGGGATTGAGCATTTAGAAAATTGGCTAATTCATCCGCGTGTTCACCCATGTTACGCAGTGCTTTCAATGCCTGAGCATCGATAGACGTTGCCTCAGTTGCCACGCGAAACGCATAGGGCATATGTTCGCCCAAATCTTCAACGTCAGGCAGCACAAAGTCCGGTCCAAGCGCTTTGAAATTAACCCGAATAGCATGTTCTATGGTAAAAAATTCATTGAACTGCTGCTGTTTTTCTTCAAGGCTTAAGCCGTGCATGTCTTCCCCGCTATTTATTCCGTAACCCTTGATGTTGACGCTAAGGGTTAAACCATTCATTGCGCCCAACGCAAGGTCATTTATGCGCCAATGGCGTTGTATTTGCTCTGTGTCTTCATCAGGAGTTATGCCTAGGTAATCATTGTAACCTTGTTTGCACTATGACCAGAGCGTATTATTCAAAAAACGTTTTACTTTACCATGAGTTAAGCGATTATTTATTACCACGTTTATTCTGCACCGTTATTGTTATCGCTGAATTATCCCTAACCCTTGGCTAAGAGTCTATTGCTAGCATGTTTCACTCTGTTTCCGCATTTATCGGTTTGCGTTACGCAAAATCTTCTAAAGGTAACCATTTTATTGCGTTTATCAACGCTTTTTCCGCCATTGGTATTGCCCTTGGCTTGATGTCTCTGATCACCGTTTTATCGGTAATGAACGGTTTTGAAGGCGATTTAAAAGATCGAATTTTAGGCATAGCTCCCCATGTCGTCGTCGATACGCAAGGGGCAAGTGATGAGATCATTTCATCACTTGCCCAGTTGCCCGGTGTGGTGGCGACCAGCGATTTTATTGAATCTGAAGGCGTGATCCAATCCGCGCGCAGTTTAGAGGGGGTTATGATCCAAGGCGTAGAGCCTGAAATTACCGCCCAGCACTCCATTATCGCCAATAATATGTTGGTAGGGGAAATAAGTGACTTAACTTCAGGTAGCTATGGGATTGTTGTCGGGCGTGCTCTGGCCTCGCGTATTGGCCTGCGTGTGGGGCAGCAGACGAGAATCATTTCGGCCCAAGGTAGTGTGTTTGGGCCATTCGGGCAGATGCCTAGTCAACGTTTGTTCACCGTTGTTGGGGTATTTGATGTGGGCTCAGAGCTTGATGCAAAAGTGATTCTGATGAACATCAATGACAGCGCAAAACTCATGCGCAACAAAGTGAGTCGCATTGCTCAAACTCGGCTATTTTTGCACGACCCCTTTGAGTACAAAACGGTGGTTGATAGTGTTTCTCAGCTTGGTCTTGCCAGCGATGATTGGCGCACTCGCCAAGGACCATTATTTGATGCGGTCAAAATGGAAAAAAACATGATGTCCTTGATGTTGCTACTCATTATTGCCGTAGCGGCGTTTAATATAGTGTCTGCTTTGGTCATGGTGGTGACCGAGAAAAAGGGCGATATCGCTATTTTGCTGACCCAAGGCTTATCGCGTCGGCGCATTATGCAGGTATTTCTCTTTAACGGTTTGTATAACGGCATCAAAGGGACTTTATTTGGGGCGTTAGGGGGCTTGTTGTTGGTCAGTCAGCTCAACAATTTACTCCGTTTATTCAATGTGCCCATTATGGCGGCAACAGGGGGCGAGGGCTTACCGATTATTATGCATTGGCAGCAAATTGCTATGCTCATTTTATTCTCTTTGTTGTTGTGTTTTGCTGCCAGTATTTACCCTGCTTATCGAGCGGTAAAAGTTGACCCCGCCAGTGCATTAAAATACGAATGAATTCACAGGCAAGTGCTTGAATTGGTCACAAATATGCAATATTCCTCGTCTCATATTGGATTATTTCAGTGTATAATGGGCGATGATTTCATATTCGCCCGTTGGATTGTTAGGTTACGCAATTCGCGGCAGTTTACGCTTTAAAGGGTTTTTCGATGGAAAAAACATTTATCACCGCTCAGCAGTTATTAGAAGATTCCTTCCGCTTAGCATCAAAAGTATACGAAGACGGCTTTCGCCCTCAGTTCATCATTGGTATTTGGCGCGGTGGTGCTCCCATCGGCATCGCAGTGCAAGAGTACTTTGACTTTAAAAAAGTAGAAACTGATCACATTGCTGTACGTACTTCGTCTTATTACGGTATTGATCAGCAATCAAAAACCATCAAGGTTCACGGTTTACATTATTTAATTGAAAACGCCAATGCTGAAGATGACTTGCTTATCGTTGATGATGTATTCGATTCAGGCCGCAGTGTGGATGCACTGATCACTCAGATCAAAAAGCTTTCTCGTGCGAATATGCCAAAAAATGTGCGAATTGCGTGCCCGTATTACAAACCTAAAAATAATAAAACTGACATAGTGCCGGACTACTACGTACATGAAAGTGAAGAGTGGTTAGTTTTCCCCCATGAAATTTCAGGCCTCACGCCAGACGAAATCATCAATGGCAAAACAGACCTAGCAAACGTGCGGGACATTCTGGTTTAACTCGCCGTATCTGTTACAGCAAAATCTGTATATATTGAGGAGCCTTTTGGCTCCTTTTTTATGCCTGAATACATAACCAAATGGTGACCCGCCTAATAAGCCGTAACCGACCGTCAACCGTGCAACTTACCGGGCTCATTAGGTATTGAAACATGGCGTTATAGTTAACCGTTTAAAAACTAAATAACTTAACCGTATTGTTTGTTTTCCAACGCTTTTTGGCCGCAATTTGCTCATGACGCTTTTCTGATTCAAACATCCAGTGTTTATTTGCAGCAATAAGGTTCTTGCTGGTGTCTTGGGACCACTGAGTACGAGCCTCTTCAGAAACGAACATGTACAATTTACCTTGCTGTAGCGTGTAAATAGCCGGGTTGGCGCTGACCTCTTTTTCCATGACTAAAGAGTGTGCACATAAGCCACCAAACTGAGGTAAATATTGGGTAGGGTTGTTAGCAAATTTTTGTTGATTTTCTTCACTCGTAAACAAGTAACGTTTGCCGTGATAAACCGCCTGAAATGCATCGTTACCCTGTTTGGCACCGCTTAAATTGAAATACGTTGTGGCGTCATATCCGCCCAATGCGAGTGTGGCCTGTTTTTCAAGGGTTGCTCGGTCCATTGATTCGGCTAACGCCACATTCATCGCTAAAACGTATAAGGTTAGAAAAATACCGGCGAGCTTGAGTAATTTATTACTGAACATCTTTTAGAGTCCTTTTTGGAAGAATTGTTATTTTGTATTGGTAGAGACAAGGTAAGCAGCAATAATCTTGCAAAGACTAGGTAAAAAGCTCTATACACAAAAGGTAAAAAGGTGGGGAAATACGAAAGCTTATGGGCTTTGTTATAGGTCAATATCTAAAATAAGGTTTATAGTAAAAGACCGTTATTCTGCCTACATTGTACTTAATTGAATATGAACATTCACCCTAATCATCAAGATCTTAGTCAAGTGTACGCTGACGCTCGCCAGTGGCTTTTAGACTTTCCTGAAACCGCGGAGGACTTTCCGTTCGGGCCCGATGTAGTCGTGTTTAAAGTCAAAGGAAAAATGTATGGGACGCTCGCTTTAGGGAAAAAGGATAAAAGCAATAAGCAGGAAAAAGACGTTAACACACCAGCAAGAGATAGTAATGCCGCGCATGAATACTGGATAAATCTCAAATGTGACCCACAAGAAGCTATTATGCTGCGTGACGTATTCAGTGCCGTCATACCTGGCTATCACATGAACAAGCAACATTGGAACACGGTGAAACTGGATGGCAGCTTACCGCAAGGTGAGATTAAGCGCATGATCCACAACTCATACATGTTAGTGGTCAATAAGTTGCCAAAGAAAGACCAAGTGTCGATTTTGATCCACCTATAGTCATTGCTCCAAAGACCACCACATAACTCACTTCTCAACCTGATACCACGACATTACGACTGTGTTGGCAAACACAAATAATGCGCAGTGAACGGCAGATGGACATACTGACCTACCGTTTTGCTCGGTAAAGCGTGTTTACCTATTTTGACTCCAGTGGCACGTTGCTTGCTTTTTAACCTTTGAAGTACGTCTGCACACAGCGGGTGTTCAGACAATTTTCGCCATGAAGGAGATGCTCATGAATCAAGATCAAGTTGAAGGAAATTGGAAACAGTTAAAAGGTAAAGCTCAGCAGAAATGGGGTGATTTAACTGACGATGATGTGGATAAAATGAAAGGTAGCCGCACTGAACTGGTTGGAAAAATTCAAGAGAGGTACGGCAAGTCCAAGGAAGAGGCGGAGCGAGAGGTCGACGACTTCTACAATAGTAACTAATATTTAGTTTAAATAGCCTTTCTGAAGCGCCTGACGGAGATGATCCCAAAATACGGGGAAGTCTCTTTTCAGGCGCTTTTTTGATCTATCTTTAGCGATATTACTCTCCAGAAAATGCAATCAAACCTTCACTTACACTTCTAAAAATCTAGACAATTTGATTACTCGATATCGTGAAAATATTACAACTGGGTAATAAATTTATTCATAATGCTGGCACCACCAGACATTCAATTAAGGTGAAGACATGAGCGGTTAAGCCGCGTCGGGTATCGTGTTTCTTTAAACATAGGCCATTTGGCACAGTTGAAGCATTACTTAAAGTCCATAAATCATGATAAGGAATGTGTATGTTACGTTGGGCTGTTATTTTTCTCGTTATCGCACTGGTTGCAGCAGTGCTAGGTTTCGGCGGCATTGCAGGCTCTGCAGCCGGTATTGCTAAGATTATTTTCTTTGTATTTCTCGTTTTACTGGTGATTTCACTGGTGATGGGCAGAAGAAAAGTTTAGCGAATTTATTGTTGAACAGGCTGCCGATGGCAGCCTTTTTTGTTCGTTTATTCAACCCAAATAGCCGCGACGCCTTTTACCATCCCATCTTGATATTTCCCTTAACCCATTGAATACCGTATTCACACTTATTCCCTCATGATTAAGACAATAAATTTGCCACTAGAACGGGGCATAGTCGTCAGGTGCTGTTGTGGGTAAGGTCCAGCGTTCACTCGCGTCGATAGGAATAGGCTGGGCTCCTTGAGGCGGCAATCTGCCTTGCTCGCCAAACAACCAGAGTACAAAGTTGGTGCGCTCGCCACTGGTTATTGGCTGGGCCGCGTGTACCACCTTGCCCCGGTGCAATATAGCGCTGCCGGGCGTGAATGTTATCCCTTTCATTTTGCCTGTTTCTGAGTCATAGAAGTCCACAGTTGAGCCGGTAAATAGCGCATCTGGCGGGTTCAAATTAATGTTAAGCGTGACTGCCGAGGCATCTGTGTGCGGACGAATCGAATTGTCTGTGTTTGGTCGATAATGGATAGAAAAGCCAAATGCTTGATTATCGTAGCCTATTATTTCTGGAAACAGCATACGGGCTATGGGACGCATATACATATCAATCATTTGACGATAAAACGTTTGAAAGCTAGGGGCCGCCAGATATCCTTCTGAGCGGCTGTCGAGCATGGCTCCGCGGCGGTTTAGCACTATTCCATAGGGCGGACGCAGGGGGATCTGTGCATCCCATACGCTTTCAAGGTAATCACGCAAGTCGGCAAGACGCTTAGGATCGAAAAATTGGAACCGGAAAACGTCAGATGCGACTTCTTGCAACAAATCTTGCACTGCTAGTTCTTTTGTTGGGTCTTGCCATGCCTGTGTTACGGCGTTGCGTAAATCTTTATCCAGTAACGAGCTGTCGAGGGGAAGTAGGTCGTCTTTCTGGTCCACTTCCCATTCTTGCCACGCATGACTGAGTAAGTCTTGATTTGTGTTCCAAAACTGCTCTACGGACGGCTCGCGGTAAAGCATTGCTTCTCGCGAAGGTAATGTTAAGGCGCGTGCGCCTTGTAAGGGATTAAGTGACATCATTTAAATTAACTCCAAATAGGTTGCTAGGTAATCGCTTTCACCTTGGCTAGGACGCTAATTTATTACACCTTGCAGTCTAAATAAATGGGGGTATTAGGTAAACAGAATTTAGTTTTTGTATATAATCGGTTGGGATTAAGGAGGTGTGCTTTTGTCGAAATCGCTGGGTATGCTGGGGCAGAGCTTGCTTGCTATTATTGAAACGGCGTGCGACGAGCGACGTGCGGCTTACAGTGCATGTGCATAGCGCTTCGAGTAAATAGCCGTGACAGGATTTATTTGGCATCAAGCATAGTTAAAAGACTATGCTTGATGCCATGGCCGTTATCGTTCTGGGCGCTGGGGTAGGGCAGACTTTAATGCAGCTTCACTGACCTTTAGTTTATCGGCAACGACCGCCATATCCGCTTCTGGGCCGCCAGCATCTCGCATGACTTGCATCAATTTCTGTTGTGAAACCCCCAGTTTTTCCGCGGCTTGTTCAAAGCCTGGAGGAACCATATTGCTTGGGCGCTCACCGCGGCCTCCGGGTGGTTCGTTGCGAGTGATTTTAGTCCCCGCTGGTGGGTGGGCACCCACACCTGCTTGGGCAGTGGTCGAAAAGTTATTTTTAGCCACCACGCCTTTAAGGCACTTGGGTAAGTTAGGGAACTCATTGCTTGAATGATAGTGATATGCACTGATACCGCTTTCGCTAATTGTGCCTGTGTGACCATTACATTCATCTAAGTCAGTGGGCATCAAGTTATTTGCATCGACGCTGCCGTATATCGGCACGCCATCAAAGGCATAGCCAAATAGTGCCGCTGGATCTTGGGGCAAGTTAGTACAGCTGGCATCCACGTGTGCATGTGCATACACAGTATCAATATCACTTGAGGTGCCGTGATAATGGTACCAGCCTCCTGGGTCAACGTGACCTGCGCAGGTATCAAGGGCGGGTAAGTGACCGGTTTGTTTTACACTGGGGGCATCAGAAAATATTGGCACACCCGCGAGGGCAATGCCCACTTTTGATACCACGCCTAAACGCGTTGTTTTTTGTGCCATGACCGGCGTGGTGGGTATGAGTAGGGTGATCTTAACGTCTTGATCTTCTGATACTTGAATGCAGGCATGATCGACTCTGGGCTTTGAGGTGGCATTATCAACGATGTGCACTGTGCCGTCGTCATCGTAAAAGGTATAGCCTTGTTCATTTAACATGCTTAAAAATACTTTATCTAATCGGTATAGACCTGCCTTGGTGCCATCCCAGTCCCATATGCCGCCTTTATCGTCTAAGGTTTTGGGGCAAAACGGGCCTATTTGCATGTCATCAGGCAGATACTTCAACACCAGTTTTGCACACTGGGCGTCATCGCCATTTTCTAGTGTGCAGTCAACAATTTCTGGTTGCTTGGCCAAGGCGTTCAAGCTAAATAAGTTTATATCCACTTGTGACGCGTTGGCGACTTGCGCTGAATATGGTGCTTCTGTGGTGGTTGTTTCACTGCCGCAAGCGGATAACAATAATGGGGCGCTCAGTGCGACGAATGCCATTTTACCTGCTCTAGCAAATATGTTTTTGCCAGAGCGTGTGAAGGGTATATTCCTAGAATTTAATAAGTGACGGCTTGTCATACATTACCTTGTGATAAAACGAGTTGGTTTGGTCTCGAAGAGGTGAAATAGTGAACCCAAGGGCACGTTAGCGTAGACATAAGTTCGGTTGTTGGTCTTATTTTACGACAGGGAATGATAACGTAATTTCCATTCGCTGCTTAGTCATCAAGTGTGCAGAATTAGCGCAGATATGTATCTGTGTCTATTGGCCCTGCATCATCGATAGTTTCTTGCTCGCAAACCAATTCACACAATAAACCTAACTGGGTATAAATCGATTGATTGGGAATATTGCCCATGTTTATGCGCAAGCAATCCTGGTACAGCGTTGTGGTTGAAAACATATTTCCTGCTTTGACATAAACATTTTGTTGGGCAAGTGTTACGGCCAATTTTTGGGTGTTCACCTTTGGCAGTTTGAGCCATAAAACCAGTCCTCCGCTAGGCGGGAAAACGTGAGCCTGTGGTGGTAAATGCGTTTGCAAAAAGGAAATGTATTGGGCACTGATAACACGCAGCGCACGGTTCACCTTATGCAGGTGCCTTGTGTAATATCCTTTTGCAATATATTGCGCCAGCGCGAGTTGAATAGGTTGATTTACTCCTAAGGTTCTAACCATTCGTTGTTGAATAAATTTATCCGTAAAGCGCCCAGGCAAGCACCAACCGATACGTAACCCAGGGGCGAGGGTTTTCGAAACGCTAGCACACCACATGACCCATCCATCTTGGTCATAATGCTTTATGGGCAGGGGCACAGTACGCTGGTGGCTTAACTCTCTAAATACATCGTCTTCAATGATAGGCACGTGGTATTTTGCGCCCATCTCAGCAATAGCCTTTTTTTGCTGATGGGAAAGGCTATGCCCAGTGGGATTTTGATGATTAGCGGTAAACAGACACGCTTTAACGCCTGTGTTTTTTAAGGCATTTTCAAGCTGCATGAGATCCATACCATGCTCAGTGCTGGGAATTTCAATCACGGCGCGGCCAAGGGTGGTTAAAATATCCAGTAAGCCGGAATAACATGGGGAGCTAACCGCAATCACATCGCCTGATTGGCTAACCGTTTCCAGGGCAATTAATACGGCATCTAAACAGCCATTCGTAATGACCAGTTCATCTGCGTTGACGGCAAAACCTTGTTGGGTGAAATGACCTGAGAGTTGTTTTCGCAGCGCTAAGCTGCCGTTTATTTCATCATACAATAGATTAAAGTCAGCTTGTTTAGTGGCTGCTTTTAGACATCGAGCCAGTGCGTCTCGGTCAATCAGTTTTGCATCTAATTGGGCGGTGGCCAATGAGTAGTCACTGTCAGCAACGGGACGTTGTTCTGGGCGTTTGTCTATGTTGCAAACGGCACTTTTAAAAACAGGAAAGGTATGCCTTTTTATCCCAGAGCCTTCTTGGGGCAAAGGGCGTTGTACGTAGTAACCTTTTTTATACTCTGGTGTTAGGTAGTCACGTTTTTCCAAATAGCGATAACACGCCAGTGCGGTGGTCATACTGATATTGTGGAGTTGGCAGAAGCTTCGTAACGATGGCATTTTTGCACCACTGTCTATTAGCTGTTGTTCGATTTGCCCCATCAACTGCGTCGCGATTTGAATGTATTTTGCGGTCATATTTTTCTGTTATCTAAAACTTATAATAAATACGTAAAAACTGTATCTGTTATCTAATTATGTAAAGCATAAACTAATCAAATGACGATAAACAGGAGAACACTATGCAATATTGTAAGCGCAGCAACGACATCATACTTACCGCCTTGGGTGAACAGTTTAAGGCGTTTCATCAAAATTTAACTGAGCAACCTGTTGCCAGTGTTTTCACTGGCCCAGTGGTAGCAGAGCTACCAGATGTGGGCGTGTCATTCGAGGCACTAAATACGCTTATTACTGAGCAGGTGCGACCAAACTTATCGGCCAGTAATGGAGGCCGCTATTGGGGATTCGTCACCGGAGGGGCAAATCCAGTTGCGACCTATGCAGATTGGCTCGTCACGACCTTTAATCAAAATGTGTCAAAAGGGGGCGACTCCATTGCTTCTGATATTGAACGTCAAACCCTCGGTTGGTTATGCGAGCTGTTTGCCTTGCCCCATACGTTTAACGGTATTTTTACCACCGGCGCCACTGCGGCAAATGTCTTGGCTGCCTTTACTGCAAGGCAGTACGCAGGACATGCACAGAATATCGATATTACCCAAGCGGGTATGGCCGATTTAGACGTTGGCATATTCAGCGCGACGCCCCATGCAAGCATGGTGAAAAGTTTGGGTTTTGCTGGGTTTGGTCAAAATGGCTGGCAAAAAATAGCGTGCAATCCGAATAATGAGTCGATGGATATTAACGCCTTAGAGGTTGCCCTTGCTGAATGCAAAGCTGCCAGTAAAATTGTTATTGCCAGCGCCGCGACAGTGACTGGCACTGATTTTGATGACATTGAGGCTATCGCCACTTTGTGTCAAAAATATCATGCTTGGCTGCACGTTGATGCTGCTTTTGGCATATTCGAACGTTTAATAAACGGTAAAGACGGCAAAACCCGTGGTATCGAACGGGCTGATAGTATTACGTTAGATTGCCATAAATGGCTTAATGTGCCTTATGATTGTGGCGTGTTTTTAACCCAGCATATGGACTTATTAACCCAGTGTTGTGAGGTGAGTGCTGCGTATTTGGCCAGTCCGGAAAATACTTTGTCGTATATGTCTTTGGGCATTGAAAATTCCCGTCGCTTTCGTGCATTTCCGGTTTGGGCGACCTTATTGGCGTATGGTAAACAAGGGGTGACCGACAACATTAAGGCAAACATGCTCCATGCACGGCAGTTCGCTAACTGGTTAGACAAATCCGATAAGTATGAATTGCTAAAGCCCTGCGAGCTAAACGTGGTGTTGTTCAAACCGAATGCCGCCGTACTTAACCTTACCAGTGCACAGTGTATGACCAAATTGAATGCATCGGGTCAGGTATTTCTGACCCCAGGCGCATGGCAGGGGGAACCTATCATTCGTGCCGCCTTAAGCAACTGGGCTACCAATGTTGACGATGTACAGCGTGTGATTGCTGCCCTCGATGGTATCTAAGCGTTAACGTGGGGATACAAAAAAGCGCGTGATGCTTTGCGCATAACGCGCTTTTGTCACTCAATCAAACCCCTTTAAAATGCATAGCTCACACTAAAGGTGGCAGTTCTAGGTAAAATATAACGGCCATTGGGCGCACTTGGACTGCGTGGGTCGCCTTCGGTTAAAGCGTCTTCATCGGTGAGGTTTTGCACCGCCAACTCGAAGGTTAATCCTGAGTCACCTTGTAATATCAACCCAATGTCGAATTTTTCATACCCATCTAATACCACGGTGTTTTCATTGTTGGCGAATCTGTCATCTACCATAGAAAAAGTGCCGTATAGGGTGGCAAAGAAGTCTTTGAATTCAAAATCGTAGCTGGGCGTTAAGCGCACTTGCCAACCTGGTTGACGCTGGGCTTCATTACCTTTATTGGTGGGGCTGGCGGTTATTTCTGTTTCTTGAATGGTCGAATTTAACGAAAGAGAAAAGCCGTTGTCAGCAAAGTAGTTAGCGTCTATTTCAACACCATAGGCTTCGTTGGTCAGCGTTTGCACCGGTGCGCCCGGGACGGTTTGAAAACGATCGCCTTCTACTTCGTTATAAAAACCCGTGGCGTATAGGGTGTAATTGGATTTGGCTAATTTGTAACCCAATTCTAATTGCGTTACGTCAATGATCAAATCGTCGCCAGCAGAGAAACTATCGAAGCTTTCACGCAAGTCATCGAAGTAGGGCATTTTACTGCCTTCGCTGTAGCGTAAAAATACACCTTGCTCAGGCTGTATTTGCCAGTTAATCCCAGCGGTAAACGCCACATCTGACTCGTCATATTGCACGGCTTTGGTGATAACGCCGTCTAAGCCTTCATCTACAGTATAATCAATGGTGTGGTTCTCATCGCGCACGCCCACGTCTGCGGTGACCGTATCAGTTAACTTATATTCGAATGCCGCGTAAATGGCTTTTGTGGTGCCATCGCCAGTGGCGTTTATGTCGTAGTTCCAGTCACAGCTGTCTTGGCTGTCATTACACGCGATACCTGTTAGGTTTTCTCCGCCAGGGCGAATAACATGATACGACTGGTTACCTATGCTCCACCAATCATTGGATGAGAAGTTCGCTACATATAACCCCAAAGACGCTTTGAATTTATCTGTTTGCTTGGTGATTGCCACATCATTGGTGAATGACTCTATGTCTTTACGCACTACCCAACGGCCAACTTGTTGAACGAGTGTGTCACCGTCATATACGTCACCTGTCACGGCACCGATTGCTGACACACCGTTGTCTGCCACGCTTGATAGCAAAGCCGGATTGCCATTTGGCACTAAGCCCAAGGTATCTGCATCACCTGAAAGATGAGCGAAGCGGTCAACGAATGTCCAACCTTCAGCAAATTCTAAGTTGACGCTACCGCCAGTAACAGTTCCTTTCCAGCCGCGTCCTTCACCAAAATCTACCGACTCAGAAGTACCATCAGGGCCATATTGGATGGTCGCTTGTCGATTTAAGGTGCCTAATTGTGTGTAGTTATTATCAACCCCATCAACCAAAGGCGTGGGTAAGTACCATGCACCGTGATCATCTGTGCTGCGGGTAAAGAAGTTAATTTTACCATTGTCTAAAATTTTGGTTATGTTTAGGGTGAACTGATTGCCTTTTTCAGAGTTAAAACCCGCATCACGGATCCCTGGGCTTTGCTGTACATAGCCACCAAACATAAAGTAAAGATCTTCGGCTAGTTTGCCTGAGACCACTGCATCTATACGTTGTAAGTCGTAATCTGAGGTTGAATATTTGATTGAGCCTTCGGTTTCATCAGACCCTTCTTTGAGTAAGAAGTTAGTGGTTAGTCCAGGTTGTCCGCTGGATACCACCGACGCCGGGCCACCACGTAAGGCATCAACAATTTCGATGGTTTCGTCAATACGAAACAAGGATGAGTTTTCTAAAAATGACAAAGTAGAAGGCGGGAAAATCGGCACACCTTGAACTTGTAAGGTCAAAAATGGCGCATCGCCGCCACCCGGAAATCCACGTACAAATACGTTAGCTCCCGCCACACCACCAGAGCTTTCTGCCCACACACCAGGTATGGCTTTGAATAAATCAGCGGTGCTCTTGGGAGCGAGCTTTTTAATGTCGGCTGCGCTGATAAGTGTTGTGGCGTAACTGGCTTCGACTTTACGCACCGCAGTACCACTGGCGCTACCTGTTACTACGATTTGCTCGATAAAATTATTTTCGTCTTGTTTTTGCTGCTCGGCTTTTTGTTGTGCAAACACTGCACTAGGCACCATCAATGCCAGTGCAACGCCTAACGCAAGAGAGTGTTGTTTATGTGTTGTTAAATTCATGTGCATAGCCATCTGTTTCTTAATGTGTTGTAAACGATATGTAAAAATGCAAACGTTTGCAATTGGTATTTTGCAATCGTTTGCATTTTCGTATGGAATCAATTGATTTAATTAGAAATTTGTTTTTATTTGGCTCAGGGGGAAGGTGTAGTCTTATAGAAAAACGATTACACTAGGGCTAACAGATGTTATTGATAGTGCGTAGTTTTGCCTTTTGGTAAAAGAAGGCTTGCGCGTGTAGCGCACAATTTAGCTTAGGTAATCGATTGAAAAGCAATAAAAAATTAACCTTGAACGATTTAGCGAAACTGGCCGGAGTGTCTACGTCTACTGTGTCACGCGCCCTGAGTGATAATCCGCTGATCAAGAAAGAAACTCGGGTGCGCATACAAGTATTAGCCGAGCAACATAACTTCAGCATTAATACTGCGGCCAGTCGTTTGCGTACACAAAAGACCAAGGTTGTGGCGGTGATCCTTAATTTAATCGATCACACAGAACAAAGCATCGGTGATCCGTTTTTGTTAAAAATTGTCGCCGACTTGAATCAAGCCCTAAACAGTAAAGGCTATGATTTATTGTTGTCTAATTCGTTTATGGCCACGGATAATTGGGCTAACTATTTTATCAATAGTCAGCGAGCCGACGGATTGATCGTCGTAGGGCAGGGCAAGAGCGACGAAAAAGTGCAAGAAGTGGCAGCAACGGCTGTGCCTATGGTGGTGTGGGGCGATCCGCTACGTGAGTCAAGTTACCCTATTGTGGGCAGTAATAACCGACTTGGCGGAGAGCTTGCAACCGAGCACTTGCTGCAAGGCGGATGCAAAAATATCTTATTTTTGGGTGATCCTGAACACATGGAAATGACCGGACGCTATCTCGGTTATCAAGACGCGTTAGAAAAAAATGCCGTGATATTTGACCCTACCTTTACGGTCGCCATCGACATTACGAGCCGCGCCGCCTATGAAAAAGTCAGTGAGTTGATTTTAAGCCGAGGGTTATTTTTTGACGGTATAGTGGCCTGTAGCGACATGGTGGCATTAGGGGCTATGCGGGCATTGAAAGAACGTTATGTCGGTATTCCAAGTGATGTGGGCGTGGTCGGTTTTGATGACATTTTGATGGCTGAGTTGTCTTACCCTTCATTAACAACGATTAAACAAAATACCCAAAGTGCCTCCCAGATCATGGTAGACAAGCTCATTGCGCAATTCGACGGCCAAGAAGTTAACTCATCTGTGGTGGATATAGAACTTGTGACGCGACAATCGACGAAACACAAGGTATAAATTGCGCTACATAGGTACTGCTTTTATCAGTAATGCAATCGTTTGCATTTTTTTAACTTACGCTTTACACTTTAGGATAATCACTCCAGCGTAGACCTAAACTATGAATCGAATGCTCACCATTGTTGCTATCTCACTGTGTTATTTTGTGTTTGCTGTTTTGCTTAACAGTGTGGGCACGGTGATATTGCAATCGATCACCAGTTTTGATGTATCAAAAACCGATGCGAGTACCTTAGAAGGCTTTAAGGATCTTTCCATCGCTTTTGTATCATTTTTTGTGGCCTCGTTTATTCCCCGTATTGGTTATCAAGTGGCGTTATGTCTCGGGCTAGCGATGGTTGCTGTGGTGTGCCTTTTGACCCCTCTTTTTGCCGAATTCTTCTTTATAAAGATCCTTTTTGCCACCATAGGCACGGCGTTCGCTTTGGTTAAAATATCTGTCTATTCCCTTATCGGTCAGTTAAGCGTTGATACTAAAAGTCATTCATCGCTGATGAACACGGTAGAGGGGATTTTTATGGTTGGCGTGCTCTCAGGCTATTGGGTGTTCAGCGGCTTCATTAATGCGGATAATCCAGCCTCGATTGAGTGGTTGAATGTGTATTATTTATTGGGTGGTTTAATCGTATTGGCGGCAGTGTTTGTCTACTTTGCACCGATTGAGCGGGAACCGTTTGTGCCACATGAAGCCGGGGCGTTGAGCGAATTTACCGATATGCTCAAGTTAACCTACCAGCCCTTAGTATTGATTTTTGTTATATCGATTTTTCTCTATGTACTGGTTGAACAAGGCATAGGCTCATGGCTACCGACCTTTAATCGTGAAGTGCTAGGTCTACCGGTGGATATTAGTATTCAAATCACCAGTATTTTTGCCGCAATGATTGCCATTGGCCGTTTGTTAGCAGGCGTCATTTTAAGATTTGTGCCTTGGTATATATTTGTTAATGGCTGTTTAGTCATGATGTTTCTAACCATTATTTTGACTTTACCTATGACTGAAAACCTCCCGCACGGGGTGGTCAGCGGTATATTCGACGCACCACTTGCCGCGTATCTGTTACCTGCTATCGGGTTATTTATGGCGCCCATTTACCCTTTGATTAATTCAGTCATGCTCAGTGCATTACCAAATCAGCAGCATGCGAAAATGACCGGTCTTATCGTTATTTTCTCGGCTTTGGGTGGTACATTTGGCTCCATTTTAACCGGTACTATCTTCGAGACATTCGGTGGCCAGCACGCGTTTTATATGTCGCTTATCCCCATAGTGATGATCATTATCAGTTTGTATTTGTTTAAAAAGTTATCGGCAGGGCCGAATAAAAATTGTCTTCAAGGAGCCTAATCGAATGCGTCACTCCAGTTCATTTCACCACGAGAGCATTGCCTTTTTCGAAACGGAATTATTTAAACGAATTCAACTTGAAGGGTTATTTAACGACAGTAAAACCATATGCGATGCCAAGCCTAACAGCAGTTGGTTAGAGCTGGTAACCCTGTACGAAAAAGACAAAAATCAAGTTGCTTTTTCACTTAGCGAGTTTGTTGGCGCCCATTTTACCTTGCCACAAGAAATCGTGTTAAATGCCAGTGGTAGTCCGGCCTCATTGGCTGAGTATATTCAAAGCCTGTGGCCGAAATTGACCCGCGCACCGGATAACAATCAAAGCAACAGTACATTGATGGCGTTACATCACCCGTATATTATTCCCGGCGGTCGTTTTCGCGAGATATATTACTGGGACAGCTATTTTACCGCGTTGGGGCTTAAACTATCCTCGCACACCCGTCTGATTGAATCCATGGTACTGAATTTTATCGACTTACAAGACACGCTTGGTTGCATACCAAACGGTAATCGCAGCTATTATTATTCCCGCTCTCAACCCCCTGTATTGGCTATGATGGTTGACTTGTGCATGGAAAACAGCGACTCGGTTGACCATGATTTCATGCAGCGCTGCCTCACTGGCATGGAGCAAGAATACCGTTTCTGGATGCGCGGGCAAGACCAGCTAAACGGCCCAGGAGAAGCATGTTATCGAACAGTAAGCATGCCTTGTGGTGCGGTGTTAAACCGTTATTGGGATGACTTGGCTACGCCGCGCAGTGAGTCTTATTTAGAAGATGTCGAATTAGCGGCCGAATTTTCAGCGCCCCAGCGTCCGGAGTTTTATCGTAATATTCGCGCAGCCTGTGAATCCGGTTGGGATTTTAGCTCTCGCTGGTTGGCAGATGAACGCACGTTGTCATCCATTCAAACGACAAAAATTGTCCCTGTGGATTTAAACTGCTTGCTGTATCGCTTAGAAGTGACCTTGGGTAAGTATCACAAACTGTTAGGTCAAGATGTTCAAGGGGCACAGTTCGTTGCCCTTGCTAATCGACGCAAAGAGGCGATAAACCGTTATTTTTGGTCTGCTGAGCAAAACTATTATTTTGATTATCAATTTGAACAACAACAACCTTTACCTGTGCGCTCCCTAGCGGGGGCGTTGCCCTTGTATGTTAATATCGCAAGCGAACAACAAGCCAAATGTGTGAAGCACTCGCTCATGTCTACATTTTTACGAGATGGGGGCTTAGTCACGACGCTTAATACCAGTGGTCAGCAATGGGACTCGCCAAACGGGTGGGCGCCGTTGCAGTGGTTCGCCGTTGTCGGATTACGCAATTATGATTATATACAGGACGGCGATGACATTATGCAGCGCTGGTTAAAAACCGTGCAGGGGCACTTTGCGGCAAGCGGTAATATCATGGAGAAATATAACGTTCAATCTCTGGATAGCCTGGCTGACGGTGGCGAATATGAGGTGCAGCACGGATTTGGTTGGACCAATGGCGTCACGATGGCATTTTATGATTTGTTAGCTAAATCGAATACTTAATAGCATTTTATCCCCAGTGTAGGGTAGAAGGCATGAAAACACAGACATGTTTGACTTAATAAAATAGGGGCATGTCTGAATAAGAATGATAAGCCCCAGGTTGAGTGGACGCTGGGGCTCATCGGGCACAAAGGGTTAGAATTTCGCTTTTATTCCCACTTGAAAGCGACGTCCTGAATACTGCACTAAGGTTACTCGTTCACGCACATCTGCATATTCGACAATTTTTTCATTGGTTAAATTGATTGCCTCAGCGCTTAGGGTGAACATCTCGTTAATGTCATAAGAAGTACTGAAATCAAACTGACCATAATCTTGCACGTGTTGTGGTAAACCATTGCTGCCAATCACCGGACCTGAACGATATTTCAGATAACTGTCACGCCAGTTATACGCCAATCGTGCCTGGAAACCGTCTTTGTCGTAAAAGCCAATAATGTTGTAAGCATTTTCTGAGAATCCTTCTAAGCCGCTGCCTGCTGAAAGAACATTTTCACGGGCTATTTCGTCCTTGGCGGCTTCATCATCTTTGCTGTCGGTGAAGGTATAGTTTGCTTGCACACCAAAACCGCTTAACCAACTGGGTAGGTAATCGAAGTAATGCAATGCGGCAACTTCGATGCCGCTGACTTTACCGCCACTGCGATTGGCTTGCTCTTCTGAATATTCATAGAAGGTGCCCCAATTTTGATTTACCGCGACGTAACCTGTGTCTTTTTGCACGGTTTTTTGCGAAATAAAGGTGCCAATGTCTTTGTAAAATAAACCCGCGGAATAAGCGTTGCCGTTATCAGCGTAATATTCTAATGATAAATCATACTGGGTCGCTTCATAGGGTTCTAAATACGGGTTACCACTTTTGGTATTGTATTGGTCAGCGCGTATTCTAAGTGGATAGGTACTGTTCACTCCGGTATCTTCCAGGGCTGGTCGGGTAATCACCTTTGCTGCTGCTCCTTTTATAAAGAAGCCATTGGCTAAATCAATGTTAACGTTCGCGCTAGGTAATAAGTGGGAATAGTCCTTGTCTACCGTTAAGGCTTCAGGGTCGGTGTACTGAATCTCAACAATTACCCCTTCGTTTTGCTCGTATACATCGTTAATTGAATCGCGGAATTTACGATGGCCGGTCGATGACGTTTTGGTTTTCACGTAGCGCAGCCCTACGTTGCCGGTAACGCTAATATCGTCAAAGTCGGTTTCTAGATTCAATTGAGAATACAGCGCCATGGTTTCTTCGGTGTTTGCCACGGATTCTGCCGGAGCTAGGTACTCTTGTGTCCAGTTTGGCTCCTGACGGATGTCTGCGATGGCTTGTTTATACGCGTTAAAATCGTTGAGTAAGACGAAGTTGCGGGGAAAATCACCGCTTTCATTGGCCAAAAAGTTACCGCTATTAACCCGGAATAAACTGTCGTCTAAATCTATATGTTGACCACAGGTATTATACGGTAGAAGGGTATTGTCAAAGTCGTATTGCTCTTGTGCTGTGGTAATGTCTGGTTGAACCCATAATTCGGTGTTGTAACAACCGTGATTAATTTTATACACAGCTTGGGACTTCTCTCGATCCGAATAGGCCGCGCCCATGTCAATTGACGTCAACATACCTGAGTCGAGGGTATAGCTAGCATCGAGTTTGGCTTCGAATATCTCATCTTCGAGCTCTTTGTGTTGAATATCATTCCAATGGGTGCGGATGGCGGCTGGATCCTCGTATTCAACGGATGTGTCGATCGACATAATATCGCCATAGTTATCAATATTTAAGTAGTCTTGGGCGGTTAACCCTTTGATCTGTCCGTCGATATAGTTGGGATCGTAAATGCCTAATGTGTCGTCGTAATTAGGATTGATTGCATGGGCAACCAGGGTATTGGCTTTCGGCGTTGCAGTTGATTTAGAATATGCGAAGTCAGTGGCAAATTTCCAACTACCGCGATAAAACTGACTGTTTAAGCCTAGGGCTAAGGTGTCTGATTCTTGACCACGTTCTTGCATCAAAATATCGATGGGCTTTTGATTGCGCGCTCCTTCAAGCAAGGTATAGTTTTCCGATACCACTACATCGTTCCAACCAGAACCTTGTAATGGCACTTGAATACCATTGCTGCCCGCTTGACGGCTCAAGTCAGTGTAGAGCACATCGAAGGTATGTATCGTGTCATCATTCGGTTGCCACTGAAATGTTAGGTTGGCACTGGTGCGCTCGCGCTCTTCAGTGTCTAGGGTGAAGGTGCCGCGTCCAGGATACCAAATGGTGCCTTGCGTAACCGCTTGGCCATTGACGTCAGTGGCTGGTCCGGTGATCCAGGTATCGTTGTCTGCTTGGAACGATCCCCAGTGTGTGGTGCCCGCTGCATCAATGCGGTTGGTGCTTGTTTGGCGAGAAAACCCAAATAACACACCAAATTCATCATCAGCAAAGGTGTTACTCACAATCGCCGACACTTTATTGCCATAATCTTCGGCTAAATCGTTGTAGCTGATATTTGCCGATGTAGCCGCATGAAAGCCGGTGCTATTAAGGGGGCGGGCAGTACTGATATTGACATAGGCGCCTAAACTGCCCTCTGCAATATTGGCGCGAGAAGCTTTGATAACATCTGCGCCAGAAATTAATTCAGACGGCAAGGATTGAAAATCAAATTCACGACCTCGATCTGTGGTGGCAATCGTACGATTATTTACTTTTACTGCATTAAATTGTGGCCCCATACCGCGTACTGAAATTTTTGACCCTTCACCGTTGTTACGGGAAATCATCACGCCAGTAATACGCTGCAATGACTCAGCTACGTTTTGGTCGGGAAACTTACCTATATCCTCAGCCACTATGCTGTCTTGAATTGAGGGGGCCGTTTTCTTTAGAGCCATGGCTTCGCTAAGACTGCTTCTTATTCCACGCACTTGAATCACTTCGGTTTGCTCGTCTTGTTGGGCAAAACTGCTGGTACTTAACAGCGCCGCTGCAACGGCAATACTTAACGGCAATAAACGGTAGTGGCTGGCTAAAATCATTATAGGATCCTTATGTATTCAGACCATTTACGCGTTGTGCAAATGGTACTCAGTTGTTAATGGCGTGTAATTTAACAGAATCAAACATTTTAACAAGTCAAACATATGATGTTTATTGCTGATTTAATTGGCTTACGATAAGGCACGGCTGAATGCGATGAAATTAGGAAGAAAGACTTGGCGTCGCTTAAGAGCAGGCGATTTTTATTTGCTTGGTTTTAAGGGCACCGTTAGAAATCTATCTGAGCATTTAGGAAAAGCGCTCGATTTTTGACCCTAGAGTTCAAAGCGACTTACTCATATAAATTCCCTTAAAATCAGTTCGTCAGCGACGTAACTCAGCTTATTTGCAGTAAAAATAGTTTAGTTAGGGATTATTTCGCCGATTGACTTAGGATCATTCGTTAGTTTGGGTATGATACGGCGGAACTATAAAAGTCATAAAAATGACGCGTAGAAGTAGATAAAAAACAGGGAACAAAATGAACGTAAAACACTTTATTATACCACTGTTATTCAGCGCGCTGGCGTGTTTTAGCGCGCTAACGCTTGCGGCAGATAACCGCACGGACAACTCGCCAGCTAAATGGCCTGACGTACAATACGACCACAAGATCCCTGATATACAAACGGTATTGGGTTATAAGACTGGGCAACGTATTACCTCTCACAGTGATATGCTGCGTTTTTTTGCAGCGTTGCAACAAGCTGCGCCCAAGCGGATTAAAATATTCGAGTACGGTGAAACATGGGAAGGGCGAAAGCTGATTTTTGCGGCGATTGGCAGTGAGCAGAATATTGCTAATTTAGCCCAGTTTTCCACTGATATGCAGGCGTTATCTGATCCCAGAGTGACCAATAAAAACCAAGCTAAAAATCTTATGACTGATTTGCCCGCTTCAGTTTGGTTAGAATACAGCGTGCATGGCAATGAAATCAGTAGCACTGATGCCGCCATGATGACGGCATATCATTTACTGGCCGCTACCGATGATGCCATTGTCAAAAATGCGCTGCAAAACAGTATTGTATTTATCGACCCCCTGCAAAACCCAGATGGTCGCAGTCGTTTTATCGCCAACTATTATGCTACCGTTGGCATGGTGCACAGCAGTGACCGTTTAACCGCTGAGCACAACGAGCCTTGGCCCCGTGGCCGTGCAAACCATTATTTGTTTGATATGAACCGCGACTGGTTAGCCATTACTCAGCCTGAAACCAAAGGCCGTATTGCCAGTATGAATAAATACCGCCCGTTAGTGGTCATTGATTTACATGAAATGGGTGGCGACGAAAGTTACTACTTTGCTCCAGCAGCTCAACCATTTAACCCTCATATGAGCCAAGACCAAATTGACAATATCAATTTGGTCGGACGCAACAATGCCAAGCATTTTGATGCCAATGGCTTCGATTATTTTACCCGTGAAATATTTGACGCATTTTACCCTGGTTACGGCGACAGTTGGCCTACATTCTACGGTGCGGCCGCATCTACCTATGAAGTGGCGTCCTCTCGCGGCGAAGTATTTCGTCGCTTAGACGGTAAGAATTTAAGCTACGAAGGTACGGTGTTACGTCACTTTGTTGCGTCTATGTCTACGATTGAAACCACAGCGAATAATCGTAGTAAACTATTAAAAGATTATTATCAGTATCAGCTTGATGCCATTGATGCGGGTGAATCTGACAAAAAAGAGCGTCTGTTTATTTTACCTAATAAACGCGACCGAGCAGGCAACTTTAAGTTAGCCAAACTGATGACTGAGCACGGTGTGGATGTGTATGAAACAACCGACAAGCTCAAATTGTGCGGAGTAAACTACGCCCCAGGCAGTTATTATATCGATAGCGCTCAACCAAGAGGGCGTTTCGTAAAAACGACGTTCACGCAACAAGTGGATATGGACAAAGCCTTTATTACCGAACAAGAGCGTCGCCGGGAACGTAAACTAGGCGATCAGATATACGACGTGACTGGCTGGTCATTGCCTTTAATGTTTAACCTTGACGTAGACACTTGTGGCAAGAGCCCATCCGGTAAACATCGTTTAGTCACCATGAGCGATACACTCAAGGGTAAAGTGACTAATCCTGATGCTGATGTCGCTTTTATTGTACCTTGGGGCGACATGGCAGCAGGGCGTTTTTTAACTGAGGCACTGCAACAAGATGTCGTTTTAAAAACGGCTGATCGTGCTTTCACCTTAGACAGCAAAACACAGTATCCTGCGGGTAGTCTTATTATCGAAATTGCGGCTAATTCAGGTGATATTGCGGCTAAGGTGCAGGAAATAGCCGCTAACAGCGGAGCGTTAGTGGATGGAGTTAACACCAGTTGGGTCACCGATGGTCCGAGTTTTGGTAGCAATGATACCTATGTTATCAGCGCTCCCAAAATAGCCATGGCCTGGGATGAGCCAACGTCATCGTTAAGCGCAGGTAATACTCGTTTTGTTATCGAGCAGCAATTTGGCTACCCAGTGAACGCTATTCGCACGTCAACACTGGTCAGTGCTGATTTACGCCATTATCAGGTGCTTATTCTCCCTTCGGGTCGTTACCAAGACGGATTGGGTAAAGCAGGAGCTGACAATATTAAGCAATGGGTTGAAGCGGGTGGTGTGCTTATCACACTTGGCAGCGCCACACGTTTTGCCGCCGATGCAGACATTGCTTTATTAGATGTGAAACGCGAGCTTGCGGTAAAGGTCGAAGAGGCCAAAGACAAGCCTGACAGTGAATCTTCCACGGTTGCAGGTAAAGTGTACGCCAATCGCCAAGCCTTGGTTAAAGACAGTGAAAATGTGGAAGAAAGTCCTGATTTTGTTGCCGGTATTCTCGCCAACGTCGAAGTCGACCAAGAGCATTGGTTGACCGCAGGTGTGGCTCCTGACGTTGTGGCTATGGTGTACGGCAATGATATTTACACTCCTATCCGTTTAGCATCCGGTAAGAATCTGGCTTGGTTTGCGGATGAGAAGAATGTCTTAGCCAGTGGCTTTTTGTGGCAAGAAAACAAGCAACAGCTGGCGTATAAACCATTTTTGATACATCAGCCTAGGGGTAATGGAATGGTCATTGGCTTCACCCAAGAGCCAACCACTCGGGCGTATTTAGACGGTTTGAATGTCATGTTACTGAACAGTATATTTAGTGCGTCTGCTCATGCGCACGTAGCAAAATAATAGCTAACAGGTATCTCGTTAATGCGCCGTCATGACGCAATAAAAAACGCCAAGTGTCCTAAGCCACTTGGCGTTTTTTCTATGTGTAGAATAGTGAACGATTTAGTTAAACGTACTCGGCTAGGTGTTTGGCATGAAAACGCAAATGGTCTTCAATGAAACTGCTGATGAAAAAGTAACTGTGATCATACCCTTCATGATAACGGAATTCAGCCGGGTAGTTTGTTGCTAGCGCGACGTCCTCCAAAGGTTTGGCCAACTTTTGCGTAGTATAAAAGTCATCTGCTAAACCTTGGTCAATAAGCATGGGGATCTGCAAAAATTTCCCCTGCTCACGCATTAATTCGCAGCTATCGTATTGTTGCCATTCGCTTTTATCGTCGCCTAAATAATGGCTAAAGGCTTTTTGGCCCCATGGGCAATCCATGGGATTAACGATGGGGGAGAATGCCGATACCGAACTAAAACGCTTGACGTTAGACAGGGCAATCATTAACGCGCCATGACCCCCCATTGAGTGTCCAGCAATAGCGGCTTTGTCATGCACGTTAAAATGTTGTTGGATCACATTCGGTAGCTCATCAACTATGTAATCGTACATACGATAATGCTTAGCCCAAGGTGATTGTGTCGCGTTAATGTAAAAGCCTGCGCCTAAGCCAAGATCGTAGGCTTCGTCATCCGCATCTGGTACATCGTCGCCTCGCGGGCTGGTGTCTGGTATAACCAGCATGATGCCCAGTTCACTGGCAATTCGCTGTGCCCCTGCTTTGCTGACAAAGTTTTCGTCAGTGCAGGTTAAACCACTTAGCCAATAAACTACGGGCACGGTTGTTCCGTTTGCGGCATCAGGGGGTACATAGACACTAAACGTCATTTCACAGTTTAAGACACTAGAAGTGTGGCTAAAACGTTTCTGCCAGCCGCCAAAACAGCGGTTAGCCGCCAGCTCGTTCAGGTTAGTGGCAGTATTCATTAATAATGCACCACGGAGCGGATTGATTTGCCTTCATGCATTAAATCGAATGCTGTGTTGATATCTTCAAGTGGCATGGTGTGCGTGATGAAGGTATCTAACTCAAATTCACCGTCCATGTAACGCTGCACATAGTCAGGTAACTGACTACGGCCTTTTACCCCGCCAAATGCTGAACCACGCCATACTCGGCCCGTTACTAACTGAAACGGACGAGTGGATATTTCTTGACCGGACCCAGCAACACCAATGATCACGGATTCGCCCCAGCCTTTATGGCAACACTCTAAGGCAGAACGCATGACATTCACATTGCCGATGCATTCGAACGAGAAGTCTACGCCGCCATCGGTCATATCGACGATGACTTCTTGAATTGACTTGTCATGATCTTTTGGGTTAACCACGTCGGTGGCGCCTAGCTGTTTGGCAATCTTGAATTTATCTTCATTTACGTCTATCGCAATGATACGACCGGCTTTCGCCATCTTGGCGCCGATTAACACAGATAAACCAATGCCGCCTAAACCAAACACGGCAACCGTGTCGCCTTCTTGTACTTTAGCTGTGTTAGTCACTGCCCCCATACCTGTAGTGACGCCGCAGCCCAGTAAGCAGACTTTTTCAAGGGGAGCTTCTTTGGGTATTTTTGCCAGCGCTATTTCCGCGACTACTGTATGTTCGGCGAATGTTGAGGTGCCCATATAATGATAAATAGGTTTGCCATTTTTGGAGAAACGCGTGGTGCCATCTGGCATCAAACCTTTTCCTTGGGTGGCACGGATCGCCTGACATAAATTGGTTTTACCCGATAAGCAGAATTTACATTCACCACACTCAGGGGTGTATAACGGAATAACGTGATCGCCTACTTCAACAGAAGTAACACCTTCGCCGATGGCTTCTACTATGCCTGCGCCTTCGTGACCTAAAATAGCGGGGAATATGCCTTCTGGATCATCTCCCGATAAGGTATAGGCATCGGTATGGCATACACCGGTGGCGATGATTTTAACTAATACCTCGCCTTTTTGCGGCGGCATTAAGTCAACTTCTTCGATGGACAATGGTTCTCCGGCTGCCCACGCAACCGCTGCACGAGTTTTAATGCTTTGCATATGGTGTATTCCTTTTAGATTCTATTGAGCCAATTGATACAGGCTAGATAAATTTACTATTGAGATGCCACTGACTTGCACGCACCCATTAACCGGATACGTCTTGACTCCCAAATAATGTCATCGATGCTATAACCATTGGGGCATAAATCCCGTTTTTCTAGGGTGTTTTTAAGGTTATGCACGGCCTTGTCTTCCAGTGCTAGTTTTGTTTCGTTGTCTGGCTGGGGATTAAAATTGGAGCCAATAGGGCGAGCAGGGCGATTACTCAAGCCATCGTGTCTACCGTCTCGGCCGCCTCGGTTTGTTGATTCTTCTTCGGGTAAGTTAAACCATGATAAAGCAAAAGCGAATTGGGTCTCTCCCTCAGGTCCAATTTGGGTACTAAATTTATCTGTGGTTTCGATGGGCTTAGGTTCATTGCTCGCGCAACCGGATAAGCCGACAACGAGTAGGATTAAGGACAATGTATACACGTTCTTTGTGTGTGTTTTCACTTAAATTTACTCACTTTTTTAGATATCTAGGGTTAGTCTAAACGCTTTGGTGGGGGCAGCGCAATTGACGTGTCCTGCTGAGCGATATAGCCAGGTGTGATTGTTTAAAATTGATACCAAAATGCACTGTTTTTATGCACTAACAATTCACTGGTGGAGTCACTTAGGCCTAACTGTGCGGTATAAGTTCGCCATAATTCGGCGTAAGAGCAGCTAAATGTATTAAGCGGAAAGTTACTCGCCAGCATTACCCGGCTTTGTGCCATGGTTTCCAGGCATGTTACCAGTACCCTTTGAATATCGTTTCGCGAGTAAGTACGGTTTTGCATTTCCCAGCCAGATAGTTTAATCGCCACTTGAGGATATTGTGCCAATAACGTGAGGTTTTGCTGCCAGACTTGCCACGCAGCACTCGTATTCGAAGTGGGGGGCCAGCCGCCATGGTTTATAATGATCCGCAGCTCAGGTGTGTTTTCTAAAACCTTGCACAGAGTCTGAGTGGCGGAGATATCTTGCAGTGAAAATTGTGCATCGAAGCTAAGTCCGTGCTTGGCAAGTAACGCCAGGTGTTGTTGAAACCTTTTCGTGGTTAATAGGCCTTGCGCGTCATCATCGAGTATGTGACGCACTCCCACTAAAGATGAATGGGTTTGTAGTTTACTCAGTACGGCTGGAAAATTTTTAGCGCATAAATCCCCCCCCGCAACACTTTTAAACGGCAACGTACAATGTTGCTCTAACCAGTCAAGTTCGCGCCAAGGTTGTGCGTTATCAAACCCGGCTTCGATGTGCACAAAGCCGGCGAGTGTATGTTCAGGTGAAAGTCTTAAATCGTGTTCAGCAAAATTTTGATTTATCTTGTTTTTGTCGGGCCAGCTTGGAAGGTGCTGGGGCTTTAGCCAGTCGTATTGCCCATTATCAAGATTAAAAAGGTGCAGGTGGGGATCAATTATGTCCATTTTTAGGGGCCATTTATTGCTTATTGGGCTGTGTAGCCGCCATCTATTACCTGCAAACTTCCGGTAATAAACTGGGCATTTTCACTGGCTAAAAAATAACATAGCTGGGCGACTTCATCAGGCTGACCTAAGCGTCCGAGCGGCTGTAAAGCGGCTTCTTCGGCATGAACTTCTTGTGCATCACGTCCAGACTGGGCGAGATATTTGTCGATAGCCGTGTGGTATAGGGGAGTTTCTATGGTGCCTGGACACACTGCGTTAGCGCGAATATTGTACTTGGCGTAATCCAATGCGGTGGTTTTAGCCATGGATGCTAAGGCCGACTTAGTCAGGTTGTAGGCAAAGGAGTTATGTTTGGCGATAAGTGCCTGATCCGATGCCATTAAGATAATCGACCCCCCTTGATGTTTGACCATACTGGGCAGCACACCTTGTATGGCTCCGTATGCACCTTTGACATTGATGGCGAACATACGATCGAGATCTGCTTCGCTGGTTTGCTCAATATTCGCTGACAGGTGTACTCCGGCATTTGATATCAAGCAATCTACTTTAGGGCTCAGGGCGAGGACATTTTGCATGGCGTTTTGTACTTGGCTAATCTGTGATACGTCACATTGTAACCATTGGATATTAGAGGATTGCTCGCCCAGAATAGGCGTCGGGGCATGTAAATCTAAGTTGAATACCCGATAACCTTTATTGGCAAACAGCTGACAAATCGCTGAGCCAATACCAAAACTACCACCGGTGACGATACACACTTTTTGCTGTAATTGTTCAGTCATAACGCCTCATGAATTAGCTGATTGACGAGGGGCTATGAGCCCCTTGGGTTTATTCGTCGTCAAACTCTTTACCCATTTGTAATGTACGGGTAGCAAGTTGTACTTCTTTTAAGAATGATACGAGGGCAACAATAAGCAGCAATAATGCGATAACAAATAAAATAACCACACTTTGGGTAAGGTTAATCAATAAAAACTCACCGATAAACAAGCAGCACACCACGGCGCAAACAAAAAGTGCTGAGGCGGTGCACATGCCGATTGAACGATTAATGATTTTTATACGTCGCCAAAGATATTTCAATTCAACCTGGGATATTTTTAATTTTTCAGGATTTTTCAAAATCGCGACACGTCTTTCGATAATGCGTGCTCTGTCGACGATACGGCCTAAACGGCCAGACATAACATTTAAAAAGCCCGCTATGCCGGTCAACATAAAGACCGGCGCGACGACGATTTGAATGACTTGGGCTAAATCAGAAATCGACGATTCCATTAATTAGGCACTCATGTCGTTAACTGCCACGCGAGCGGCCCACAAATCGTATTCATCAGAATGCTCAATTGTCGCAGTAATGAGATCGCCAGGTTTGAGTTCAACATCACCGTTTAAATACACCAAACCGTCAATTTCAGGAGCATCGGCAAAGCTGCGACCAATGGCGCCTTCTTCGTCGACTTCATCGATTAATACTTGTATGGTTTGACCAATACGGCGTTTAAGTTTAGCTGTGCTGATTTGTTGTTGTTTTTGCATGAAACGGTCATAACGTTGTTGTTTTAGGTTTGCGTTTGACTCATGGTCACTTCTAAGCATATTGGTTGCAGCTCAAGTTAATGTAGTTGGAAGGTTCACTTCGAATTGTATTTTTTTGCAAAACATATACTTTACCCCTTCCACATTAACTTGCCTACCAATATGTCCCAACTTCTCGCGACCTAACCAGCAACGACTACCTTAACCATTAATTGGAAAAGTCATCACATAGTATTTCGGAATCCTTTACGCCTTGATTTTTCAGCATAACAATAGTGTCTAACATCATTTTTCTAGGGCCACATAAATAAAATTCAAGTTGGTTTAAATTTCCAAGCGTAAGAAATGAATGCTCTATTATCTGCTGTACATAACCAGTTTCACCGTGCCAATCTGATTCGGGTTTTGATAACACAGGTGTAAAATAAAAGTTTTGATGTTCAGAGGAAAGTTTTTCAAATAGCTCTCGATGAATTAAATCAATTTTATGACGTGCCCCAAAGTAAAAGTGCATATTTTGTTGGCATTTAAGTTTTTCTAACTGTTCCAGAATTATCGATTTGAGTGGAGCCATTCCCGAGCCTGCCCCTATCATAACCATTGTTTTTGTAACGTCATGCTGCGAGTCTTTAACATGAAATTTTTCGAACGGGCCAATCGCCTCAATGCTTTCGCCAGGCTGCATGTTACAAATGTAATTTGAGCCAAAGCCAGGGGATAAGTCTGCTTTAGGGGCAGGTTGCATTTTTATTAAGAAAACCAATTCATTTGTTTGAGTATCATAATTAGCCAGTGAATAGCAGCGGCTGATTGCTGGGTGTTTATAATTTAACTTTACAATAGGTTCCCAGTGTGGCTGAAACTCACTAGGAAGTGTTGGCGGCACGGCACTTCCCTTTGCAGCTGGAATATTAAACTGTATATAGGCACCCGCTTTGAAGTTTAGAGGTTTTTCGCTATTACGTTTAAAGCGTAACTCCTTTATATAAGGGCTCAAAAATTTTGAATGAGTTAATATTAACTTTTGTTTTTTTGCGTTGTGAGCCAATAATTCAACTTCTTTAACTTCGCTGCTGTTATGTTGACAAGCGAGTCGATGACCCGCATCAATTTCGTCCTGAGTCAATAAAGCACGCTCTGCTGAATTACAGCTTAAAGTGGGATTTAACTTTACCTTACATTGTCCACATGTACCCCCACCGCCACAAGTGGATGGAATAAGAATGTCATGTGCATTTAGGCTCTCCATTAAGTTTTTATGACTAGAAATATTCAATTTAGCTAGTGATTGGTTTAATGGGTTTTTGACTGATACAGGATATTTTTTAGCTAAAAAGCGAATACGGTAATTGCCGCCAAATGCTAATTGGATTGTCCAAATAAAGCCTGAGAGGCACAGCCAAAGAGTAATGAATGCAAATAGAATAATATGCCAACTATTGAACCCGCCAACACCGTTATAATCCATAAAATGCAACATGAAGAAAAAGTCAGCTAAACGTTTGTCGTCATCACTATGGGAGATCAATTCGCCAGTTCGTGCGTCAACGTACACACTTGTATTAACATTATCGCCGAAGTTGATTTGCCAAACTTGGTTTTTCTCTCTTACCATGTCGTCTATGGGCGGCGTCAACTTTGTTGCTGATAATAGTTCTCCTGGGCCATTATATGAGCGATTGGCGATATATGTAGCTAACTCGGCATCAATCATTTTTGGTTGGCCTGTATAAGCATCGACAAGGGTATAATCACTCACGAAATGCCGTCTCAATCCTTTGTGGTGAGTTAACAAGTAGTAAGGCTTTTCTTGTAAAGAAATAAACTTAATTGATTGGGTAGGGAGTGGAACCGAACCGCTGTTTGCTCGAATATTTTCTAAAATAGCCTGTGGATCTTTAAGTTTAGGCTGGTATGCGGCGAGTGATCTTGCCACTGATGGAATTTTGTTCTGATACTGGTCTCCGTGAATTTTATTCACATCCATAATATTGAAATAAAAACCACTTAATAACCAAATTAGTAACTGTATTCCCACTAAAACGGAGGCCCATTTATGTATCAATTTGATAAGCTGCATCTTCACGCCTCCTTAGCTTTACGTAGAACCGTAAAGTAACTTAATCCCAAACCCAGTAAACATGCGCCAATACTGAATAAAGTTAGCCAAAAAAGCAGCCAATTGTCGTGTTCGCGATTATTGTAATCAGCCAAGTGAAAGCGAAACATCCAGTCGAATATTCGCCAAAAATTGTGACGGTAACGAACTAATTTGCCTGATTCTGCAGAGATGTAGATTGAAGGGCTACTAAAGGCATCATAGTCAATTCGATATGCCGGTAAAAATTTTTTGTTTAATCCGTAAGGTGGGTTTTGTGTAATTAAGTTAATTTCTTTTACTGCAGATGTACCGCTGTAATAGTAATTTGAGATTTCCGTTGCCCGCTTTTCGCCAAATGGAGCAAGGCGTTCACCTGTAAGGGCACTGAGTAACAGTTGTTGCTTACCATTGATCACATGATAAACAGTTTGGCCGGCTAGCGTTGCCAATTCAATATCGGTAGCTCCAGGGTATAAAGCTAAAATATCAGTCAGAGTGAATTTAACATCCTCAGAGTCGATATTTGGTTGATGCTCTTTAATTAAGTTGTTGCCATGAATATAGTTAAGGTCAATCACTACCATATATGTACCAGTGACTGACCAAATGACAAATTGAGTACCTAAAAACAGCATCATCCACTTATGATATTGACGGATCTTATTTACTAACTTCATCCACTTTAACCTTCAACTTTAATTTCTAAGATAGGGCCGGCCTGTCACTTTTGGCACCGCTTAATATGGGTCTTTAACAAGCGCGAACGCATTATTGTATTTTTATCTTTGAGTATTCAAACATTGGAACTCTTTTTTGGCTCAATTAAACATCTTTTATATGTCTTTTTCTTTTTTTACTCTATATTACAATGGTTTAGGAGGAGTCTAGTATGGAAGGTGTGGTTGCCTATTTGGGATTATTAAATGGTTTGAAGCCTCCAGATTTATGTTTTAAATACTTGTTGTGCTACGTAGAAATTTTATTCTTGTTCAAATTGGGATATATTATCCAGCGAAAAATTTTGCAACCTTTTAGCTAACCTATTGATTTGAAGTGATGTCTACGCATGGCAGTATATGGTCCGTTTAAACTTGAGTCGTGCATAATCAAACCTCACGATTATTCTATAAAATTTCCCGATGGCCAGGCAAAATTACTGCAACCTAAATTTATCTATGTATTAGCCTACTTAGCCGAACATTTTCCTCGATTAGTTACCCGAGAAGAGTTAATTGAAGAGATATGGGACGGGAATTTCCCGGTGGGAGAAAAAGCCCTTACTAATGCTATCTGGAATTTGCGCAATGAATTTAAGCAATTCGAGAATATTAATCTCGAAACTGTACGTAGAAAGGGTTATCGATTATTAACAAAACCAGAATATATCTATCCGGATAATGAAAGTTGTAGTGAGAGTGTTGCTGCAGATAAAGTCAATAAACAAGCTGGTGTTTTAGGCAAAAAAATTGCTGTTTCTGCCGTTGCAGTGGTGATCATCACTTTACTTTGGCAACTTATATCGCAATCAATTATAACAAAAAACACTGATATCGTAAGCTTGACCTCAGAGCCTGGGCGCGAGGTTTATCCTATGGTATCGCCTGATGAACGTTATTTGATTTTTACTTGGCGTCACATTACTGGCTCACCAAATTTATATATTAAAGACCTTAGCGATACGTTGTCAAAATCAAGGCAAATTACCTTTACTGAAAATTATGAGGGGCGAGCAGTTTGGCATCCCAATAGTGAGGTGGTTTACTTCCAGCGCAAACATTGGGATTTCAAGCGTTGTGATGTTGTCCGGTTAAACATTGTTACTATGGTGGAGAAAAAAATTGCCACATGTGATGCTGAAAAAGATTTTTCGTTGGCAATTTCAGCTGACGGCGTTTTTTTAGCTTATGTGGTTAAAAAACAAAGTAATCAACACCTTAACGTCAAGTTAATCAATCTTAATAGTAATGCGATGGAAGCTACACTTTTACCATGTCATCAAAAATGCAATTTCCAGGATTTGGATTTAGCTTTTTCACCTGATGGTCAGCAATTAGCCTTATCTCGTACTGCAAGTGACGGCATGAACGAAGACATATTTCTATATAATTTAAACAAGCGAAAATTACAACATCTTGTCGCTACTGAAGGGCGTTTACGCGGTTTAACTTGGCATCCAGATGGCGAGCGTATTCTTTATGGTGGGGAAGAGTCAGGACAACGGAACGCTTATCTTGTTGCTTTAAGGGATAGAAAAACAGTTAACCTTAATGTTCCTGGTTTTAGTTATCCAAGTTTCATTCCTAACAGTCATCAGGTTGTTTATCACAGCCGTGAAGACATCAGTAAACTGTCCACATTGGACTTAAGTGAAGCAACTGGTGCGACACTTTTTCCACTGATACATTCAAATTATATCTATAAAGACCCTCATTATAGTGAGGCAAATAACAGCATAGCCTTTATTTCTACGGAATCGGGTTATGAAGAGATTTGGAGTGCTGATCCCGACGGAAGTAATCGAAAACAACTGACTAAATTGAAAAGACACCTGTCGTCTCCAAGGTGGTCACATAATGGTAGATATATTGCGTTTTTAGCGCCAGATAAAGAAACTAAGCGCAGTGCCTTGTTTGTACTTAATCTTAAAGAAAGTAACCTGATCCAGATGGATAGTAAATTTGAACAGTACTTTAGGCCTTCTTGGTTACGAGACGATAGCGGGCTTATTGCGGGCGCTAAGTTTAAGGGCAGTTCAGCGCTTTATGGTTTTCCAATAAATGAAAGTCCACCATACGTCATCATAAATCAATCGATAACTTACGCAGAGCAAGCGGAAAACGGTGATATATGGTTTTCTAAAGGCCGTAATCTTGGCTTGTGGCGGTATTCTTCACTTAATAAAGCAGATAAGCCAATACAGGTACTCAGCGATAAGGTGTTTCAGGTTGAACATCACTGGGAGTTAACCAAGGATGGCGTTTTTTTCCAGCATGATTACGCTAATTACCATCAAATACAGTATTTTAATTTTAATACCCAAGAAATTATAACGCTGGTAAAACTGCCATTTGGCACCATTTCCCGTAAGTCATCCATTACTTATATTCCTAATCTCAAAAAACTTGTGATTGCCGAGCAAGAATTTGTTAATACAGATATAAAACAGTTATCCCATTCAAGTTTATAAAAAGTGTAAATACTCAAAAGTAAAGTCTAATGGCAGCTCAATGTATGGGGAGAGTTTAAAATTTTTACCTCTATCCCAGTCGTTGATTCATTGTATTAATGACCTTTGAGTGAATGCAGCAAAAACATTCGATCGAAAACTGTCATTCCTCATCTCCACTTAAAACCTTTTGAAAACCAATACGGGTGTGCGGAGATGTTAGTCACAGTTAACTATTTTGTGATTGTAAATATCCAGAGCCAATCTTGAGAACAACTTTAACTCATTGTATTAAAAGAAAAAGATAAATAAAAGACATACAATAGAGCTTAAAAAGAGACTCGATATTTGAGTTTTACTTTCGTTCGAATTACTACTGGTGTGGGTTAAATTGACGTGCTCAATAAAAGCAACTCTGGGAAAAGGTAAAGCAGTAAAATAAATGTAATTCTTTGGGGATTAAAATGTACAGAAAAAAAATAAATATAATGGACAAAAAACTATCCTTAATCACTATATCACTATTAACCGCACTTGGTACAGCGACAGCTGACGAAAGTGCAGTAGATGATCGGGTTGCGGTTGAACGAATTCAAATCACTGGTTCTAGTATCAAACGAACAGATATCGAGGGAGCTTTACCCTTAGCAACTATTTCTGCAGAAGACATTGCCAATTCTGGCGTCACTTCAGTATCAGAGTTAATTCAAAAAATACCTGCGATGCAAGGGTATCAAGTCGGAGCTCAGTCTGTTGGTGGCGGGGATAGCAGTGGTAACAATGGTAAACAAACTGTGTCACTGAGAGACCTTGGCGGTTCCTATACGCTAGTGTTACTCAATGGACGTCGTATGGCCTCTGCAGATAGTGGCGGCACAGTCGATATTAGTTCCATTCCGCTCGCGGCGATTAAACGAGTAGACGTGTTGATGGATGGCGCCTCAGCGTTATATGGCTCTGACGCAATTGCGGGTGTGGTTAATTTCATCATGAAAGATGATTTTCAGGGCCTAACGGTCAGTGCGCGAGCTGACAAACCACAAGAAACTGGCGGCGAAAGTTCTGAATTCAGTATTACGGGGGGATTTGGTAACTTAAATTCGGATGGTTTCAATGTTTTGATGACTTATAGTCATTCAGAAAATGAAAATTTACGCTCGCTTGATCGTGAGTTTGGTAAAACCGGTATTGTGCCGTTTAATTACAACGGTGAAGATTTATTTTTATTACGCGCTTCATCGAATGCCATTCCAGCAAATTTATATTTAACCTTTGATCAAGAAATCGATGGCTCAACCAGTAAAGCATATAATCCATATGCAGAAATCAACGGTGAATGTGCGCAATATAACTACGCTTCAGGCTCTACTTGTATCTATGACTATACTGAGAATCTAGAAATCTCGCCTGAAAGTGAAAGCGATAACTTGTATCTACAAGGCAGTGTTTATTTAAATGATAATACCGAATTATATGCCTCAGGTAGTTATTCAACCTACAGTATAACAACCCGCATTGCGGCTAATACACTCAATAATTACAAGTTTGAATTGGACTCGCCTTTTGTCACTAACTTGGTTCAACCTTTGTTAACTGATGCACAATATGATGCACTTGCTGATGTTAAAATCCGCTGGCGTACGCGTCCTGCTGGCAGTCGTTCTAACGAATATGACACTGATACTTTCAATTTTACAACTGGCTTACGAGGTGACTATGGCGATGTTTCTTATGATTTTGCGTTAACCCAAGCAAATAGTACCCGTGACAGAAACATGGTTTCCGGTTATTTAATTACAGATCAACTATCTGCTTTGCTAGATAGCGGGGCGATTGATGTATTTGCCAGACCTGAACAATTATCCGAAAGCATGAATGAAGCATTACGCGCGATTACTTACAGTGGTAACTGGGATACCCTCAAAACTAAAACAAGTGCTATTGAAGGCAGTGCCTCAGCTCCAGCTTTTGAATTGCCAGCTGGTCTTGTTTATGTCGGAGGGGGATTTGACTACCGGGAAAATGAGTTTATTAGTGTTACCAGTCAGGCTAATAAGGACTCGATATTAACAGGCTCACCAGACGCCGAGTATGACTTGTCTAGAGAGACTTATGGTGTTTACCTTGAAGCTGTTGCGCCTATTATTGATGGCTTAGAAGTTACCACTGCGGTTCGTTACGATAATATCGGTGCGGTTAATGATGGTAAACGTGCCGCGAATGCGCAGCAAGTTAACGATGATGCATCAGACACAACTTATAAAATATCTTTATCATATCGCCCAAATGATGATTTATTGCTACGAGGCTCGATTGGAACAGGCTTTAAATCTGCGTCAATGATCGATATTGCAGGGCCAAAAGTAGATGCAGGGGTCACATCTCAAAACTATGATTGTCCTCTCGCCGCGTCACATCCATTAGCGCAATATTGTTTCCCGCAGTTATCGCAGTATGCGATTGCAACCTCAGGTAATGATGAACTGCAGCCAGAGACCTCAAAACAACGTTCAGCCGGTTTTGTTTATGCGCCTTCCAATGAGTTTAGCGTTAGTGTTGATTGGTGGCAGATTAATCTCACCAATCAGGTTAAGAAAGTGACTCAACAGCAAATATTTGCGGATCCAGTTACCTACAATAGCCTTTATGGCACGCTTTTAAATGAGCTAAGTGGGGAGTTGGAAATTCAAGTATTGCAAGCGCCAGTAAACATTGGCAAATCGAATAACCAGGGGATAGATTGGGTTGTTTCCCTAGGGCATGATTTCTCTATGGTATACCTTCGTTCAACTTTGCGAGGTGCTTATATCCTTGAGAGTGAAACCTTACGAGTGGGTACGATAGATATCTATGACACCAGTCTAGGTAAATTTGGTACCGATAGTAAAGTAACTTTTCCACACATTATCCAGTGGACTAATAATTTTAGTCATGGGGATTTTGCACACTCAATTAATCTAAACTATCGCAGTGGTTACGAGGATCAAACTTACTCGGCTAACGCTTCACAAATTCGCTATCAGTCTGATATTGATCAGCGCTTTGAACAGGCAATTGAACGTAATGTAAGTAGTTATCTGACAGTTGATTATCTGACTCAATGGGATGTTAACGACAGTGCAAGTGTAGGTTTCGGTATCAAGAACTTACTTGATCGTCAGCCTCCATTATCTCTGCGTAGTTCAGGTGGTGGTTATCAAGTTGGTTATGACCCAAGATATGTTGACCAACTAGGCCGTACGTATTACTTAAAAGGGACGTATAGCTTTTAATCGTTTGAGATAGTTAATAAAGGTTCAGCCGAGCTATAAGTATCAGGAATAAAATGAGTAGTCAAAATCACAGGTTATACTGGTGTATTTCTGGCTACTAAGGTTTGCAAGCCGCAACTCGAATAAAACAAAAAGCCCGCAATATATTATTGCGGGCGTTTTAATAATTCTACAAAAAAACGATTTTAGTTAACGCTCATTTATATTTATCCGGCATTACTCTTCTACTTTTACTGCCCACAGATCATATTCGTTGCTATGAATAATTTGTGCCCAGATGATATCGCCTGGCTCTACATCAAACCCATCAGTTAAATGCACATTGCCATCAATTTCAGGGGCATCTGCGTAACAACGACCCACAGCACCTTCTGGTGTGACTTCATCAATAATTACTTGGTATTCTAAACCAATTTTTTCTTTTAGCTTAGCTGTGCTGATCTGTGATTGTTTTTGCATGAAACGCTCAAAACGCTCCTGCTTAACGTCTTCGCTTATGGGGTCTGGCAATTCATTTGCTTTGGCGCCTTCCACATCAGAATATTTAAAACAGCCCACTCGGTCTAATTGCGCTTCATCTAAGAAATCCAGCAACATTTGGAAGTCTTCTTCTGTTTCACCAGGGAAGCCAACAATAAAGGTTGAACGAATCACTAACTCGGGACATAGCTCACGCCATTTTTTGATGCGCTCCATGGTGCGCTCAGCAGCAGCAGGGCGCTTCATTAATTTTAGAATACGTGGGCTGGCGTGTTGAAATGGAATATCTAGATAAGGCAACACTTTACCAGACGCCATCAGTGGCATGACTTTGTCTACTGACGGGTAGGGGTAAACGTAATGCAGACGTACCCACATGCCCATTTCGCCGAGCTTTTTGCACAATTCAGTCATGTTGGTTTTAACTGGCATGCCGTCCCAGAAACCCATTTTATTTTTAACATCAACGCCATAGGCACTGGTGTCTTGTGAAATGACTAATAATTCTTTTACACCGGCATTCTTTAAACGTTTGGCTTCATCTAATATTTCACCAATAGGACGGCTGACTAAATCGCCGCGCATGGATGGAATAATGCAGAAGGTGCATCTGTGATTACAGCCTTCAGATATTTTTAAATACGCATAATGGCGAGGCGTTAGTTTCACGCCTATATCTGGCACTAGGTTTAAATAAGGATTATGGCTCGGTTGTGGCAGGTGCTCGTGAACCTGATTAACCACCTCTTCGTATGCGTGAGGTCCGGTTATGGCGAGTACATTTGGGTGTACTTCGCGAATTTCGTCTTCTTTTATACCTAAGCAGCCAGTGACGATCACTTTACCATTTTCCGCTAATGCTTCACCTATGGTATCCAGTGATTCTTGTACTGCCGTATCGATGAAACCACAGGTATTCACGATGACCAAATCTGCGTCATTGTAGGTGTTCACCACGTCGTACCCTTCGGTGCGAAGTTGGGTCAAAATACGCTCAGAATCAACCAGGTTTTTTGGGCAGCCCAGGCTAACAAAACCAATTCGTGAACCTGTCGATAAGGTGTTTGGCTTGTCGGCTTCTAGGATCTTTACCGGTGTTTCTAGGGTGGTAGTTTGCTTGGGATTAAAGGTTTCAACAGTCATCAAATGCTCAAAATAAAGTAGTGTATCGCGGCGTTTGCCAATTGCGGGGATTATAGCGGAATTGCGTTGTGAATGTCATGACAAACAGATGGTCTGTCATATTGGGCAAGATACACTCACCAGTGACAGGTAAATTCGCTGGTGAGTGAGTCTATGGATATTAAGGTCAGTTAGCTGCGTGTATGCTGTCCCCAGGAAGGCCGACTGGTCATGATTGTTTTTGGCCTTTGCCTTTGCTGGCGATTACGCTTGGACTGGGTTTTCATTTTACGGGTTTTATAAAATAAATAGCCGCCGGTGAAGCCAAGCAGCAATGGGCTTAAACCCAAAATAGACCATACGACTTTACTCAACAAGCCTGCAAAATCGCCAAAGTGCAGTTTTCTAAAACTGTCAATGATTACGGCGCTGGTGGTGTTATTGCGAACATCTTGCTGGTGGACCCATTCTCCTGTTTGGCTGTCGAAGGTGACGGTACTGGCGTATTCGCTGTTAAGGGGATTATTTGTCGGGACATCACCAAAGAAGGTGATCTGCATCCCGTCTTCATACGGCAGAACCAAGTAAGTAGGGGTAAAGTCATTTATCCGAGTTTTCGCTTTGTCATGTAAGCGCTGAATGGAAAGCTGCTCATTGTATCTGGGGGCCACTTGGCTAGGAGTGTCGTCGTGGGCATGCTCGGTGAACTCATGTATCAGTTCGGTGATATTCCAGTAACCACCGGTGATGGCTAAAATCAATAAAATGGGGGAGGCAATAATGCCGAGCATTTTGTGCATGTCGCTGAACAAAATGCGTTTCGCGCTTTGCCAGCGTAAGGTAAAGAAGCGGTGCCAGAACTTACGATAAATAATCAGGCCACTAACGGCTAAAAACAGCAATATGCACGACACCACAAAACCTACGGCTACTCCTGCGTCATGCAATAATAGAGTGAAATGTAAGTCCAATAACCAGTCGGTGAAATCACTGTGCAGGCCCACTGGTGTTGATAGCGGATCCCCAGTGTACTGGTTAACGTACACTTTAAACCAGTCATTACTTTTATGTTGAATAATATAGGCGGCATCAGAGCGTTGCTTGTCGTCAAATAATTCCCAAGTGCCGACCTCAAAATTGGGATGCGCGCTTTTCACTGAACGGATAAGCGTGTCCAAGGGTAATCGTTCAGCAGTGTTTGCTGCATTGACTTGCAATTTTTCTGGCATTAGTAGACTGTCGATTTCAGACTTAAAGACTAAAATACTGCCGGTTAAGGAAATAAGCAGCAGGGGAATAAGCGCAATCAGGGCGCTATAAGCATGCCATTTATGGAGTGTTTTTCGCATGATGTTAGATCCTTAACTAAGCAAAAAAACGATATGCATTAGGTGCCATATCGTTTTCAATCGAGCCTGCCTCTTGAGTTAAAAAGCGCTCTTTGTGTAATGTAAATATCGGATATCGCGTTAACTATTTATAATTTCCAGCTCAAGGTGGCATTGTAATTTACCGGTGCGCCGTAAAAGCCTTGTGCCCAATACAAACTATTAATGTATTTTTCATCTGTGGCATTGTTGACATTCACCGTTAAGGTAATGGCGTCGTTAAACTGATATCGGGCCATTAAATCCACTACGCTATAGGCATCTTGTGTGGTGGTTATGGTGTCTCCTGCGTTAGTGAACCCTTCCCCGACAACACCTTGATCGCGTGATGTCTTGTTCTGCCAGCGCATGTTAATGCCCACACTGAATTGATCCCATTGCTGAAACTGATAGGTAGCGCCGAGCTTTAATAGCTGACTGGGGGTATAGGCTTTTACTGTTTCATCGCCGTCAATATCGAAATCGGTATAGCCGAAACTGACCTGTAAGCCATCGGTCAGTTGCCCAGCAATATCCAGTTCAAATCCGTTACTGTTTATGCCGTCTGCGCCAATATAGCGTTGTGCCGCGATTGGAAAATCCGCGGTGGCGGGATCAATAATGGCCACATTGACTTGTTCAATATCGAAGTACGCAAGTGAGGTGATAAGTGAATCATTTAGCCATTGACGTTTAACCCCGATTTCACGGCTTTCACCGGTTATGGGGGCAAGAATGTTGTCATTAATATCCACTTGAGTTTGCGACACAAAGGTTTCGGTGTAACTGGCGTAGGCTACCGTGTTGGGCATGAATTCATATACCGCACCTAAATAAGGAATAAATTCATCGTTATTGACATCTTGCAACACTCCATAAGATGTCCCTTGTGCCTGCCATTCGTTAAAACGACCGCCTGCGATGATATGTAAGCCATCGGCAACATTAAAACGTCCGGTAAAGTAAGCGGCTTTTTGCTTCGTTTGTACGTCACTGCCAGTTAAGGCATCGGCGAAGGTGGGTTTAGGCGTGTTGCCGTTCCAAGTATTCAAATTGGTGATGGGAGGAAATCCATTACCTGTGGTGTAGTCATATAATGATGAGTCTGTGTAGCTCATTTTTGCGTAATTAAGCCCAAATACCACTTGGTGATCCCGGTTAAATAAGCTGAAATCGCCACTCACATAGACATCGAATAAGTTATGTTCATCGTCTAAGTCATATTCACTGCCATAACCGGTTAAGCCAAGCTCGGTTTCTTTATCAGGGGTACCAAACACATAAAATAATTCAGTATCTTCATCTGTGGTCTTATGGGAATACGTACTGCGAAGGGACCAATTGTCGTTGAAATAATGGCTCAGCTCTATCACGGTATTGTTTTTGATAACCGTCCAGTTTGACCAGTCCGCAGACGTGTTGGTCGACGTATCATAGTTGGTTGCGCTGCCGTCTGTGTAAAATAAGGGTAGGGCACCCCAGTTGTTGCCTTTTGCTTTGTTATCAAGATAACTGTGGCTAAACGATAGCTTAGTGCTGTCGGTTAGATTGGCCTCAACAAAACCGTAAACTAACGTTTTATCTTGCTCGTAGCGATCAAGGTACGAGTCTTGTTCTTGTTTAACCGCCACGACTCTAGCGGCTATGTTGTCGGTAATGGGGGTGGATACATCTGCATCAATACGGTGGTTATTCCATGAGCCTACCGTGGCGTTTACCTTGGCTTGTGTCTCAGCCGTGGGCCGTTTGCGAATAAAGTTGATAGTGGCTGATGGATTACCTACACCGGTCATCAGGCCATTCGCCCCGCGTATGACTTCAACCCTTTCATAAATTGCGGTGTCTTCATCTGCGTGGTTATTGCCGCTGGTTAACGGTAATCCAATGCCGTCGATTTGAAAGTTAGTTATATCGAAACCCCTAGCGGTGTAATAGGTACGGTCGGTTTCAATACGCTGTACGTTCACCCCGGTCGCACTGTCTAGGGCGTCATTAATATCGTTTAACTGGAAATCTTGCATCTGCGCGCTGGTGATCACTGAAACCGATTGGGGAATGTCAAATATATCCAAATCTAGGCGTGATGCGCCGCTCGCGGAGTGAGCACCGTAGCCATCAATATATGAACCAGTTACTTCTATCTTCTCAATCGCCTTTGAGTCGTTGTTATCTGTTGTTTGCGCAAGTGCTATGTTGGAAAAAAGTGTGAACAGTGTGAAATAGCTGAATCTGTGGTTGGTCATGATCTTGAGCAGTGCCTTTATATTAAATCAAGTTGAAATATTGCGAGACAAAGATTGTTACATATCAAAAAGGTAATGTAAATAATAGCTATTCGCATTTGAGTTATGGGTGAAGTTAATTTAACTTAACTATCTGCCTGATTTAACTTGCAGTTATCAATTCGGATGACTTATAAAGGTAGTGATATTCGAGACTAATGTGGAGTGATGGGGATTAATCTTTTAATTTGGCTGGAGCGAGCATGTTCCTTTGAAGTAGTATCCGGTTATATTATTTCCGGTTTCAAAAAGACAAATATTACTCGTTTTTGCATTGTGGCCCTGTTTGCATCAATGCTAACCAGCGCGCAAAAAGTCAATGTGGAGTTTGACCTATTCATTTCGCTGTTACATGAGCGTTACGATCCCATGCGTGCAGATGTGGGACGTGAACTTCAGAAGATGCTGGAAGGTTTGCATAATGCGTCTGAAATAGACAAGGTGAATACCGTCAATACGTTTTTCGATAATCAACTTACCTACCAGACCGATATTGCCCTATGGCATGAAAAAGATTACTGGGCGACGCCGTTAGAGACCTTAGGAAAGGGCAGAGGCGATTGCGAAGATTACGCCATTATTAAGTACTTTATGTTGCGGTACTTAGGCGTGGCCGAAAGCCAATTGCGTTTAGTCTACGTCAAAGCAAGAATCGGTGGACCTAGAAGTAAAATTACCCAAGCACATATGGTATTGTCCTACTATTTACCTAAACAAAGTGAGCCCCTTATTTTGGATAGTTTACTGGCCGATGTGGTGCCTGCTTCCCAACGCCCAGACCTACTGCCTGTGTTTAGTTTTAATACCCAAGGATTGTGGGCTAAAGGCTCAACAAACTCAGTAGCGAGTCCCACTGCACGTTTGTCTAGATGGCGAAATGCCCTGGATAAAATAAAACTAGAGGGGATCTCGTGGGGGTAATTTATCTCATCAACACAAAGGTAAATGATACATGTCGTTAGTCAGGCAGTTATGGCTATCAGTCATTTTAATTTTGCTGGCTAGCTCGCTAACCAACTTTTTCATCAGTACTTACTTTGAACGTAAAAATCTGCAAGAGCAGTTGTATTTAAAAAATGTCGATGATGTCAATTCCTTGGCCTTGATGCTCTCCCAAGATGATAAGCAACTCACCGATATTGAATTATTGATTGCTGCAACCTTTGATGCTGGGCATTACCAACGGATTGAGTTAATTGATCCAGCGGGCGATAGCATATTTAAACGCCAGTATAGAGGTGAGCTCACTACTGACGTGCCTGCTTTAGCGCAAAAGGTATTTCACTTTGAGGTCGAGCCTGGTATCGCTCAAGTCAGCAGTGGTTGGAATCGAATTGGTACCTTGTATCTAGAAAGTCATACTCAGTATGTACATGAAGCACTATGGCACCGTACCCAAGCCTTCTTTGTGAGCTTTATCATTATCAGCCTCGTTGCAGGGTTAATAGGCTCATTAGTGCTGCATTTTATTTTGAAGCCACTGGACATGGTAGTAGAGCAAGCCCACCGCTTCTCGGAAAAGCGTTTTATGACATTGCCCCTGCCACGTACCAAAGAATTTGCCAAAGTCGTTTTGGCCATGAACTCATTAGCCAAGCGCTTTAAAAGCATTATTGAAGATGGTAATAAACGCCTGGATGAGCTGCGATATAGAGGTCAGCATGATGAGTTAACGGGATTGGCTAATTGTGAGGCATTTGAGACGTTACTCGACGCCCAGTTAAAATATCGGGATCGAGAAGGGCATAACGTTCTGTTTATGTTGAAAATTTTCGGCATGAGTGAAATTTCATTGCGCCTTGAAAAGCAAAGGGTAGATGAAATTATTGTGGAGTTCACCCAAGTCGTATTTGACTTCACCAAGCAAATTGAAGGGCGTTTTACGGATGTACGCTTTGGGCGTTTAAATGGTTCTGAATTTTGTATTTTGTTAACTGAAGCAGAAGATATTCAACAGCTTAGTGATGTATTAGTTGAGGCCGTTCGTGCCTTTAAAGGCCGTTCTCGCGACATGTATGAACTGTATATTTTGCATGCGGGTGTCTATCTCTCCCCAGACGAAACACGAACTGTATTAATGCGCCGGGTTCAGGCCTTACTTATTGAGGCATCAAAAGAGCGAGCTATGGCGTTAATCGACAACAAACTAACAATCGTGGCGCCGTTTAATGATGATATTCAATGGCGTAAAGCGTTGAATAACGCTTTGTCTGATAACATTCACGCCTTGACGTTCCCGGTGGTGAGAAAAGATGGCAGTGCTATTCATTATCAAGCCTTGATGGGATTGGAACTGGACAACGATATTCGCAAAGGCGGCTATTTTGTACACTGGGCACGACGGCTGAATATGATCCCGCAAATTGATGTACGTATGATTGAACATATACTGGCAAAAATTGAGCGTGAGGAAAACGCTTACGATTACGCCATATTGTTGTCATACGAAACCATGATTGACGAGCCAGCATTAACAAGCATATTAAATTTATTAAACCGCGATAAAAGCTTGGCGCAACATGTCTGCCTTGAAGTTAGAGAAAGTGTTGCATCGGCGCATTTTGATCTGTTCAAACATTTTACCCTGACGCTCAAGGACACAGGCTGCAAAATAGGCTTAAAACGAGTAGGGGATTCATTCTCAACTTTACTTGATTTACAAGAGCTCGGGTTGGATTACATTAAAATTGACAGTGCGTTTGTGTATAACGTGTCGATTAATGTGTCGAATCAGAATTTTCTGCGTGGCTTATGCTCGTTAGCGCATTCACTGGGGATAGTGGTGATAGCGGACGGGGTGACCAGTAAAGAGGATGGCGATACACTCTTTGAGAGTGGGTTTGATGGCATGATATCGTTAATGCAGCAGTTTTAACTGGCACAATTCACGCGTTTTGGTACATGTTATGTTGTGGGCCGCTTATTGCTAATGGTTTGCAATATGTTGCCCATGTGTCTGCTGTGGCATTATTAACGTTCGGTCATGGCGATAGACGTGGCGCGTAATAATGGTTTTAAAATGTAATCTAGTACGGTTTTTTTACCGGTAATGATATCCACTTGGGTTGTCATACCCGGAATGATTTGCATGCCATTTTTAAAACTATTGGAATCGGTTTGCAGGCGCACAACATAATAGGTTTCATCCTTCTCATCGGTGATCGTATCAGCGCTTATGTGGGTTACTTTGGCCTCTAGGCCGCCGTATATAACAAAATCATAAGCGGTAAATTTGACCATAGCAATTTGCCCAGGGCGCAAAAATGCAATGTCTTTAGGTTTTACTTTTGCTTCGACGATCAGCTGGTCATCGAGGGGGATAATTTCGATAACATCGCTTCCTGGTGGTACCACTCCGCCAATAGTGTTGGTAAACAAACGTTTTATCGTCCCTTTCACCGGTGACTTAAGATCCGCTTGGTAGACGATATCCGCTAAGCCAGATTCAGTCTCTTTGATGGAGTTAAGCTCAGTTGCCACGTCACTTAACTCATTGCGCCAGCGGTTAGTGGTTGTGAGTTCTTTCTCTCTTATCTTGGAATTGGCTTCGGTTATTTCGGACTCGTTGCGCCTGATGACTGACGCATTACGTTTTATCTCGCCCTCTATTTCAACCAACTGCCTCTCGAGACGAATGATATCGATATCAGAAATCGCCCCAGATTTTAACAAAGGACGCGTGACCGCGAGTTCTCTATGTATGAGTGCTTTAGTACGGGTGTACTGCTCTTTTGCCGATTGGGCTTCTTGCAGTTCATGTTCCCGCTGGCGTGTTTGCTGCTGATACATGGAGATATGTTGGGCCAACTCTTCCACATTCGCTGCGTATTGATTTCGCTCATGTCGCACGATTTCAGGTGCTTGTTTCACCAGTTTTTCTGAAAACACCGGGTCAATATTTTCAGTAAGCGCTTTTAAGCGCGCTAATTTTGCACTTAATGATAAAAACTGACTGCGATTCTCTCGCAGGGTTGACATGAAACGCGTAGGGTCAAGCCTAAGCAAAATATCACCCGCATTCACCGTTTGTCCTTCCCGGGTTAAAATCTCTTTGACTATGCCACCATCATAGGATTGCACCACTTGTAATTGGTTGGTCGGCACCACTTTACCGTCGCCGCGAGTAACCTCGTTGAGCGTTGCGTTAGCGGCCCAAATTAACAGGGCTGCAAAGGCAAACACGATAAAGTACAGCAACATTCTGGCGCGCAATGGGTTTTGTTGCAGTTGCTCCCAGTCGGCGTCAAGTACCCAGTCATTATTTTTGGGTGGCGATAACCAGCGGTTAAATATGCGTCCAACGTAACTTGTTTTAGGCTCGTTATTGGAGCCAAAAATTGCGCCGAGCTTATCAAATGATTGTTGTTCGGTTGTGGATTGATGTGCTTTTTTATCACTCATAGTGTGGCCTTTACTTTGCCGCTTTTTAGGGCTTCGAGCACCTGGTTTTTTTCGCCCTGGATGACAATTTTACCTGCATCTAAAACGATGATTTTCTTGACCATGGAAAGTAACGACACTCGGTGGGTAACCATTAACATAGTACGGTTTTCGCTGACACTTTCTAATGCGCGTTTGACTTGATCCTCGGCTAGGTGATCCAAGGATGAAGTAGGCTCATCAAGCAGTAAAAATGGTGGGTTGGCAACAATGGCTCGTGCAATAGCAACCGCTTGTTTTTGCCCCCCGGAAAGGTGATGTCCATGTTCGCCCACTTGCAGGTCTAAGCCATCAGGGTGGTTATTTACCACCGACATTAGCCCACTTAACTCCAATGCACGGGTCAATGCACGAGGTTCTGCATGTTTAGCTAAATACATGATGTTGTCTCTGAGCGAGCCAAAGAACAGAGATATTTCCTGGGGCACATAACCCACATTGTTACGAAGTTCGGACAATTCGAGTTGTTGCAGTTCTATGCCATCAATATAGATGTGTCCTGCTGTGGGGGTATATAAACCCAGCAATAATTTCTGAATGGTACTTTTACCCGAGCCGTTTTTACCTAAAATAGCCACATGGTCCCCAGCATTAATTTTAAAGCTGACATCGGATAACACATCTTTGGAATCGTCGTCGTAACGAAACGATACATTTTTAAACTCAATTTCGCCCTTGAACGTGGCGTGGTTAACTTTATGGGTGTTGATAGGGCGTTCTGAGGGTTGCTCCATTAAGGCATTAAGCACTTCCATTGACGTCGCTGCACTGTGGTACTGGGCAATCACACCGGCAACTAAATTAATTGGATTCATCGCTCGGCTACTAAGCATATAGGCCGCAATAAGGGCACCTTGGGTGAGGTTGCCCTCAATAATGAGATAGACACCGACAATCAAAATAACGATGCCGACCACCTGCTGAATAAATTGCGAGACGTTGCTGATGGATGAGGAGATAAAGCGAATTTGTGATTGGGTACGTGCCAGAAATATCGTGCTTTTTTCCCAATCTACCTGGACTTTCGATTCCGCGTGAAAACTCTTTATTTCTTCAATATTATCGATGCTTTCTACCAATATGGCATTTCGTAGTGCACCGGATTGCATAGCCCCATTTGCTAAAGCGTGGAGTTTCTTTTGGGCTGAAAATGCGTATCCCACAATGAGTAACGAGCCGACCACTATGGGTATCACGAGTACCGGAGAAATAATGGCAATGATAATGCTAAATAACAGTACAAAAGGTAGATCAACAAATGAAACCAATGTTAGCGAGCTCAACAACCCGCGAATGGATTCAAAAGATTGTATGCCACTGGCAAATGCCCCTGAAGACGGAGGCCTATCCGCTAGGCGAATATTGAGAATTTTCTCCATTAAGGACGAGGATACTTTTACATCGATGCGGCTCGCCGCAAGCTCGACGTAATAATTACGTACCATTTTGAGTATTAGGTCAGCCAATAATACAATAGCCACGCCTGAGGCTAGCATCCATAAGGTTTCGATAGCGCCATTAGGAACGACTCTGTCATATATATTCATTACGAATAATGGCATGGCAACTGAGAATAGGTTGATCACCACAGCGGATAAAATGACATCTCGGTAGAGACCGCGACATTCACGTATGACACTCCAGAACCAATGTCCAGTGGTCTTACGATTTATAGTGGGAGCACGTTTGTCAAACTGATGTTTAGGGCGTACGAATATCACTTGCTCGGTAAATAGCTGAGCTAATGTCTCGAGAGACTCGTCTACTGAGGCGCCAGGTAAGTCAGGATATATTACTTTAGCTGTTTTTTGAGCTGCGTCGAATTCTAATAACACGCAGGATCTATTCCCCTTAAGAATTAACACTGCGGGTAATAACGAGGTATTAATTTGGGTTAATGAACGAGTGGCAATTTTTGATTTCAGCCCAGCTCGTTTTGCTGCCCGGGAAAATATTGACGGTGTTAAATCACCAGCAATTAACGGTAACCCTGAAAGCAGTACATCCTTAGAGAATGTTAAGTTGTAGTGTTCACATATTACATATAAGCAATTACTTAACTCTTCTCTTTCTAATTTCCCTGAAGGGTTTTCCATAATTCATTCTCGATAAACTTCTGTATGCGTAATTTAAAAAAAATTTTAGTTATTAACTTTCATACCTATGTATAAAAATTGAAACACAAGCTGTTGATGGAATCACTTTATATATTATTTTATTTAGCCCGAGTTATAATGTTAATTAATGCTGTAAAGTAGTATTCCTTTATTTCACTAATGTTGTTTTTTAATTTTTTGGACATGAGTACTGAATATCAGATTGAATATGAGCTTTATCTAAGTCGTTAATGTTTGGGAGGTTATTTAATGTTACATCTAAGCTTTTCACTAATATTCCGATTTCAGCCAATACATTTATTAGTGCTTGCTTTTGGCGATACTGAGCATCGATATAGGCGCGGCTCGATTCAAAATATTCGTTCTCCGCATCAAGTACGTCGAGTAGGGTACGTTGACCAATATCGAATTGATCTTTATACGCTGTTTTCACCCGACTTGAAGACAATTTGTGTTGGTTCAAAACTGGAATAAGTCTATTTGACATTGTGTATTCATTGAACGCGATTTGAATATTTTGACGAACATCACGGCAAGTTTTATCTCGTAGATCCTTGGCCACATTCACTTGCTCTTGGGCTTGTTTGATAGTGGCTTTATCACGCCCGCCTCGAAACAAATTATACCGAAATTGGAGCCCCACAGAACCTTCGGTTATGGTGTTGTTTAAGCCAAATTGGTCTCTACTCTGGCTGCCATATCTGGCCACAAAATCTAGCTGTGGTTTATAGTTTGATTTTTGCGTTTTAACGCCTATTTTTTCAGCTTCTATGTTATGCATAGTCGCGAAAAAAGCGGGACTTGTGCGATAGGTTTGTTCAAGTATTACTGGTAATTCTTTAGCTATTACAATGCCTTGTGTTGATATGGTTTGCAGATTATCTTTTGGTTGACGGCCAACAATACGAAGGAACCGTGCGCTCACATCATACAAGTTATTAGTGTCTGTAATTACGTTAGATTCGGACAAAGCCAAACGGCCGTTTATTTGTTCTAAATCAGCGGCACGGGATACGCCTGCGCTAACACTTTCTTCAATTTGTGAGAATACTTTTTCGTGGGTATTGAGGTTGTCGTTGGCAAGCTTAACCAGTGCCTGATATTGCTGCACGTCTAGGTAGGCAAGGGCGGTTTCTCTGGCAGTATTTTCCACACTATTGATGAACTCAAAGTACCTCACCATCTGTACCTGACGGAAGCGATTAACCTCATGTTTTACTTTAGAGCCATTGTATAAAGACTGGGTTAATACTACCTCAACATCATTGCTAGAAAACTCTGTGTCGCTGCCGTAATTACGATCTTTATACTGCGAATTTGCGACCAAATCTACGGTAGGTTTATTGCCCGCCTTGGCTGCCCTAAGGCTATGTTTAGCGGCATAAAATGTATGCCAGTTTGCTTGTACTTCAGGGTTAGTCTCAATAGCGTCATAAATAGCGCTGGAAATGTCATCCGTTTCTTGAGCGTAAGTCATTGAAGATGTTAATAAAATAACAAATATGGTAAGAAAAATAAATTTCATAAATAATGCTCATGTGAAAAGGTAAATAAAATAAAGTGCGGAGTAATGGAAAAGAAATAAATTAAAATAAGTCCTCCTAAGGGGGGCTGTTTTTTATTGGCATTTCCTAACGGTAGCGGTAAAAAAATATTTATCAAGTTTTAAATATTTGATGTTTTAAAGTGAGTTAATTCTTGAACTTAGGTCTTATAGACTGTGCTGATATAGACACTACAATCTAATTATTGTTGGTGGTGTTAGAGGTGTTTATGGCTGAGTTAGAATATACCGTAGAGCGTATTGAAGGTGATGATTCAATCACAGTAATTAGTGAAAACGGTGATATTCGATTTGTATCAGTGGGCGAGGCAATTAATGCCGGTGACACAATTCTATCTTTTGAAGGTGGTCAAGTTGTTTTAACGGCCGGTGGTCAAAACATTGTTATCGATAATAGCGTAGATGTTTTTATTACTGCAGATTTAGCTTCGCAACAAGGTAATCAAGATGACGAAGCGGAAGAAATCAATGTTGATGATGATTTTCTGGCAGCACTTGATGGCGACGGTGATTTACTCGACTCATTAGAGTCGACTGCTGCTGGTTCAGACTCTAGTGGTCAGGATACCGACGGTTCATCGTTTGTGCGTGTGGAGCGTATTTCAGAAGATGTTGACCCAGTCGCTTTTGAATATGCGCAAACGGGAAACGACTCAGTTCAGCTTGAGACACAAGAAGTGTCAGCAGCTGACTTTGATATTGAGTTTGACTTAGGATCTGTGATTAATGAAGTCACCCCCACCTTTGTTGGAACCACATCTGCACCCGCTGGCAGTGTAGTCGATGTGCTTATTACCGATCAAAACGGCACCACGCAGAATGTGATCAGTGTAGTACAAGACGATGGCACATTTACCGTCAATGTAGGTAACGCCTTGCCTGAGGGGACGTTCACAGTTGAAGCGAGCATTACCGATAATGCGGGTAATACCACAACCGTTTCTGTTAGCTCTTCGGTGGATATTACCGCCCCAATTATTGCTGACTTGACTGTTGAAGCGGGTAACAATACGCCAGCTATATCTGGCAGCACAGATGCCGAGCCTGGCACCGCTGTGGTAGTTACACTGATCGACGGAAATGGCGATAGTCAAGTATTGAACTCAGTTGTACAAGGTGATGGCAGTTTCAGTGCCATACCTGAAAGTCCTTTAGTCGACGGCGATTTTACCCTTGTTGCGCAAGTGACGGATAACGCAGGTAATACCACATCTGCAACGAGCACAGGCAATGTGGATACCACTGCACCTGTGGTGACGGATACCACAACAACCGACAACAATAGTGATACGCCTACATTTACCGGAACCACAAATGCCGAGTCAGGCAGTGCGGTGACGATGACGGTGACGGATGCCAATGGCGACAGCCAAGTGATTAATGCGGTTGTGCAAGAAGACGGGAGTTATTCAGCTAGCCCAGCGAACGCGTTAGCCCAAGGGGAATTTACCCTTGTTACCGAAATCACTGACAATGCGGGTAATACCAGTTCTGATACGAGCACAGGCAATGTGGATACCAGCGCACCTGTAGTGACGGATACCACAACAACCGACAACAATAGTGATACGCCTACATTTACCGGAACCACAAATGCCGAGCCAGGCAGTGCGGTGACGATGACAGTGACGGATGCCAATGGCGACAGCCAAGTTATGAATGCGGTTGTGCAAGAAGACGGGAGTTATTCAGCTAGCCCAGCGAACGCGTTAGCCCAAGGGGAATTTACCCTTGTTACCGAAGTTACTGACAGTGCGGTTAACACCAGCTCAGATACGACAACAGGTAATATAGACTCCCTGCCACCAACTTTAACCGTGGACGCCCCGGATAATAGCAATGACGCGACCCTGACTATTACCGGCACAACCGACGCGCCTGTCAATTCAGTGGTTAATCTTATGATCACTGGCAATAACGGTGCTGTGCAAACACTCAACGCGACAGTGCAAGAAAACGGTACGTACAGCGTAGAGGTACCAGTAGATTTAGCGGAAGGCAATTATAGTGCTGCGGCCACGGTATCGGATACCGCGGGTAACGAGGCCATCGCCAACGATACTGGCAGCGTGGATACCATTTTACCGACGCTAACGGTAGACGCCCCAGATGACAGCAATGACGTGACCCCGACTATTACCGGCACAACCGACGCGCCTGTCAATTCAGTGGTTAATCTTACGATCACTGGCAATAACGGCGCTGTGCAAACACTCAACGCGACAGTGCAAGTAAACGGCACGTACAGCGCAGAGGTACCAACTGACTTAGCCGAAGGGAGTTACACGGTAGCCGCAACAGTTGCAGATGCAGCTGGAAATGAAGCCAATGCAAGTGATACTGGCAGCGTGGATACCATTTTACCGACGCTAACGGTAGACGCCCCAGATGACAGCAATGACCCGACCCCGACTATTACCGGCACAACCGATGCGCCTGTCAATTCAGTGGTTAATCTTACGATCACTGGCAATAACGGCGCTGTGCAAACACTTAACGCGACAGTGCAAGCAAACGGCACGTACAGCGCAGAGGTACCAACTGACTTAGCCGAAGGGCGTTACACGGTAGCCGCAACAGTTGCAGATGCAGCTGGAAATGAAGCCAATGCAAGTGATACCGGGAATATTGATACAATAGCGCCAACTCTTACCCTAGATGCGCTGGGTATTACAAATGACAGTACACCGTTGATAACCGGCGCTTCAGACGCCGATGCCGACACTTCCATAAATATCACGGTAACGGATAATAACGGTATAGTGCAAACGTTTAACACTAGCGTCCAAGCGGATGGCCGTTTTAGTGTTGAGCTTAACGATCCATTACCTGACGGGCCTTACACCGTTAGCGCAACAGTAGAAGATGAAGCTGGAAATCTAACTACTTCCACAGCAAATGGAGAAATTAATACTGCTGTACCTAGTTTATCGCTTAATGAGCCTCAAAGTGGCAATGATGCAACACCTACCGTCAGTGGTAATACAGATGCTGCTGTTGGCACAGTGGTTAATATTACCGTAACTGATCAAAACGGTGCCATTCAAACACTCACGGCACTGGTACAGAATGATGGTAGTTTTAGTATCGATGTGCCAGTGATACTTGCCGATGGTGCTTATTCGGTTGATGCAAGGGTAGGCGATGGTTTAGGTAATGATGCTCAGGTATCTGGTAGCGGCAATATTGATACAAGCGCACCAACTATTACCGTGGATGTACCAGATAATAGCAACGATGGGACACCAACCATTACCGGTACCACTGATGCGCCTGTTAATTCGGTGGTTAATCTTACGATCACTGGAAACAATGGCGCAGTGCAAACACTGAATGCCACTGTGCAAGCAAACGGTACGTACAGCGCAGCAGTACCAGCAGATTTAGCCGAAGGCAGTTATAGCGTCCAGGCGACAATAACTGATACAGCCGGTAATGAGGCGAGTGCAAGCGATACTGGCAGCGTAGATACTATCGCGCCCACGTTAACCGTGGATGCGCCAGATAACAGCGGTGATGCTACCCCTACGATTACCGGTAGTACAGATGCGCCCGTGAATTCAGTGGTTAATCTCACCGTTACCGACAGTAACGATGCAGTGCAAACTGTCAATGCCATTGTACAAACAAATGGTACCTATAGCGCGGCAGTACCAGTAGATTTAGCAGAAGGCAATTATAGTGTATCCGCCACGGTAGCGGATGCTGCGGGTAACGAGACCATCGCCAACGATACTGGCAGCGTGGACACGGTGGCGCCCACGTTAACGGTGGATGCCCCCGACAACAGCAATGATGCCACCCCGACCATTACCGGCACGAGCAATGAGCCAGACAATGCGGTTGTGTCGCTCTTGGTGACAGACGAAGCGGGCGTTGAACAAGTCCTCAGCGCCACGGTATTAAGCGGTGTTTACAGTGTGGATGTGCCAGACGAATTAGCAGAAGGTACCTATACCGTTGATGCCAGTATTACCGACGGTGCAGGCAATGAAACCACGGCGAATGATGCGGGTAATGTGGATACCGTTGCTCCTAGTATTTTGGTCAATGCACCAGATAATACAAATGACACAACCCCTACAATCACAGGTAGTACTGACGCTGCACCGGGATCAACTGTCTCTATTATTGTGACGGGTAGCAATGCTGCAGAGCAAACTTTTAGTGCTGTCGTGCAATTAGACGGTAGTTTTACGGCAGATGTACCTAGTGCACTGGCTGATGGCAATTTTTCAGTTAGTGCAACAGTACAGGACGAAGCTGGAAATTCAACGACGGTTAATGATTCTGGATCGATTGATTCAGCGGTACCCAGTTTAACGTTAACAGCACCGGATAATACGAATGACGACACGCCGACAATAAGCGGTACCACAGATGTATTGTTAAATGGTTCGACGGTAAACATTTCTGTAATGGACAGTGGCGGCGTTGTGCAGAATTTAACTGCTCTTGTACAGCCTGATGGCAGTTTTTCCGTTGATGTGCTTGCTTCTATGGCGGATGGTAACTACTCAGTAACCGCTACGATTGATGATGGCAGTGGTAATATTGCAAGTGCGTCGGACTCTGGAAATATTGACACTCTCGCACCAAGTTTAAATTTAGTGATGCCAACGGGAAGTGATGATGCGACCCCTGAAATCAATGGTTCAACCAATGCATTGCCAGGTACGTCAGTGGCGATTGTTGTCACTGATAGTGCAGGTGTTATTCAGAATTTAACGGCAATCGTACAAGCCAATGGCAGTTACGCCATTGATGTGCCCTTAGCGTTAGCAGAGGGGGGGTACAGTGTATCCGCCACGGTAGCGGATGCCGCGGGTAACGAGACCATCGCCAACGATACTGGCAGCGTGGACACGGTGGCGCCCACGTTAACGGTGGATGCCCCCGACAACAGCAATGATGCCACCCCGACCATTACCGGCACGAGCAATGAGCCAGACAATGCGGTTGTGTCGCTCTTGGTGACAGACGAAGCGGGCGTTGAACAAGTCCTCAGCGCCACGGTATTAAGCGGTGTTTACAGTGTGGATGTACCAGATGAATTAGCAGAAGGTACCTATACCGTTGATGCCAGTATTACCGATGGTGCAGGCAATGAAACCACGGCGAATGATACCGGCAGTGTGGACACGGTAGCGCCCACGTTAACTGTGGATGCGCCAGATAACAGCAGTGATGCCACCCCAACGATTACCGGTAGCACAGGTGCGCCCGTGAATTCGGTGGTCAGCATCACCATCACCGGCAGTAACGACGTGGTGCAAACGGTCAATGCCACAGTGCAAGCGAACGGAACATACAGCGTAGACGTTCCCAGCGATTTGGTGGAAGGGAGCTACACAGTACAAGCGAGCATTACGGATGCCGCAGGCAATGAAACGATAGTGAGTGACACAGGCAATGTGGACACAGTAGCGCCGACGTTAACAGTAGATGCGCCGGATAACAGTAACGATGCCACGCCGCGTATAACGGGAGAAACGAATGCCCCGGTCGCGTCAACGGTGACCATCACGGTGACAGGTAATAGTGTTGAGCAAAACTTAACGGCCATTGTGCAACCAGACGGCAGCTTCCATGTGGATGTGCCCTTAGCCTTAGCAGAGGGTGGTTACAGTGTATCCGCCACGGTAGCGGATGCCGCGGGTAACGAGACCATCGCCAACGATACTGGCAGCGTGGACACGGTGGCGCCCACGTTAACGGTGGATGCCCCCGACAACAGTAATGATGCCACCCCGACCATTACCGGCACGAGCAATGAGCCAGACAATGCGGTTGTGTCGCTCTTGGTGACAGACGAAGCGGGCGTTGAACAAGTCCTCAGCGCCACGGTATTAAGCGGTGTTTACAGTGTGGATGTACCAGACGAATTAGCAGAAGGTACCTATACCGTTGATGCCAGTATTACCGACGGTGCGGGCAATGAAACCACGGCGAACGATACCGGCAGTGTGGATACCCAAGGGCCGACTATTTCGTTAACCGTATTGGGAGACGTTGATGCAGGTGTGCCAATTATTTCTGGTACATGTTCAGAACCGCAAGGTACCTTAATTTCTGTAACCTTAACTGATACGGATGATGTGGAATTTACCTTATCTGCTTTTGTTGGAGAAGGTGGCTTATTTACCGTGGTTATTCCGGCCACGATAGCTGATGGCGATGCAACAGCAGTCATTAGCGTTACAGATGTAGCGGGTAATGAAACGATCGTTAATGCTACCGTCCCGATTGATCTTACTGCGCCTGTGGTGATCCTAGATAAACTCGGTGAAATCGATGTAGAAGCAAATCTTCCTTCAATCACCGGTAGTTGCTCGGAACCCCAAGGTACTGTTATTTCGTTTACCCTTACTGACTCAGACGATAATGATTTTACCTTTAGCACAGTTGTTGGTGTAGATGGATTGTTTACGGTACTTATTCCTATCGGTGTCGCCGAAGGTGACGCAGCTGTAATCATCAGTGTGACGGACATCGCAGGCAATGAAACCCTGGTTAATGCGACTGTGCCCATTGATGTAACGGCGCCGTTAGTGGTGCTGGATAAACTGGGCGAGATTGATGTCAATCTAGGACTGCCGGTGATCACAGGAACCTGCAATGAGCCCCAAGGTACGCTGATCACAGTGACCTTAAACGATGCATTAGGCATTGACCATACGCTGACAACCACTGTGGGGGTCGGTGGTTTATTTACCGTGGCTGTTCCGGTAACGGTAGCCGAGGGAGATGCGGCTGTTATCGTCAGTGTGACGGACATCGCAGGCAATGAAACCTTGGTTAATGCGACTGTGCCCATTGATGTAACGGCGCCGTTAGTGGTGCTGGATAAACTGGGCGAGATTGATGTCAATCTAGGCCTGCCCGTGATCACAGGAACCTGCAATGAGCCCCAAGGTACGCTGATCACAGTGACCTTAAACGATGCATTAGGCATTGACCATACGCTGACAACCACTGTGGGGGTCGGCGGTTTATTTACCGTGGCTGTTCCAGTAACGGTAGCCGAGGGAGATGCGGCTGTTATCGTCAGTGTGACGGACATCGCAGGCAATGAAACCCTGGTTAATGCGACTGTGCCCATTGATGTAACGGCGCCATTAATTGTGCTGGATAAACTGGGTGAAATTGATGTCAATCTAGGCCTGCCGGTGATCACAGGAACCTGCAATGAGCCCCAAGGTACGTTGATCACAGTGACCTTAAACGACGCATTAGGCATTGACCATACACTGACAACCACTGTGGGGGTCGGTGGTTTATTTACCGTGGCTGTTCCGGTAACGGTAGCCGAGGGAGATGCGGCTGTTATCGTCAGTGTGACGGATATCGCAGGCAATGAAACCCTGGTTAATGCGACTGTGCCCATTGATGTAACCGCGCCGTTAGTGGTGCTGGATAAATTGGGCGAGATTGATGTCAATCTAGGCCTGCCGGTGATCACAGGAACCTGCAATGAGCCCCAAGGTACGTTGATCACAGTGACCTTAAACGACGCATTAGGCATTGACCATACACTGACAACCACTGTGGGGGTCGGTGGTTTATTTACCGTGGCTGTTCCGGTAACGGTAGCCGAGGGAGATGCGGCTGTTATCGTCAGTGTGACGGATATCGCAGGCAATGAAACCCTGGTTAATGCGACTGTGCCCATTGATGTAACCGCGCCGTTAGTGGTACTGGATAAACTGGGTGAAATTGATGTCAATCTAGGCCTGCCGGTGATCACAGGAACCTGCAATGAGCCCCAAGGTACGTTGATTACAGTGACCTTAAACGACGCATTAGGCATTGACCATACGCTGACAACCACTGTGGGGGTCGGTGGTTTATTTACCGTAACTGTTCCAGTAACGGTAGCCGAGGGAGATGCGGCTGTTATCGTCAGTGTGACGGATATCGCAGGCAATGAAACCCTGGTTAATGCGACTGTGCCCATTGATGTAACGGCGCCGTTAGTGGTGCTGGATAAACTGGGTGAAATTGATGTCAATCTAGGACTGCCGGTTATCACGGGTACCTGTAATGAGCCTGTTGGAACACTGGTTACACTGACGTTAACTGATAGCGGTGGTACGGATCACATTTTATCGTCGAGTGTGCAAGCCGGCGGTTTAATATTAGTGGAAGTGCCGCTTGTGCTCGCGCAGGTTATTGAAGGAAATATTGGTATTTCGCTTAGCGTGGCAGACGAGGCTGGCAATACTACCACCACAAATGACACTGGTTTAATCGACGTAACCGCCCCCTTACTTACATTAGATAATTTAGACCTCACGAATTTACTCACTTTAGGCCCGTTATTAACCGGAACCAGCTCTGAACCCGCAGGAACGATAGTTTCTGTGAGTATTTCTGCATTGGGTATTGTGACCATAGAGACGCAAGCCATAGTACAAGAAGGAGGCGGATTTGGTATTCAATTAGGTTTAGGTTTACCCAGTGTCATTGATATAGAGGCGAGTGTAACTGACCTTTCTGGTAATACGACGACTGTGCTTAATAATTACAGTCTATTGGGTGGTCTCTTCGATGAATCTCCTGCGCTATCGGCAAAAGCAGCACCAGACACTATAGAAGCAGATGATAACTTGTTAAGTTTCACGTTGGGCAGTGAGGAAAAAATCGATCTTACTTTTACCCCAGAAACTACACAAGCTGAACCCATCACCGAAAGCAGTGAGGTATCCTTAGATATGGCTGAACTCATATCCGACCCTGCCGATGAGTTGTTTACTAGCCCGGAAGATACGCAAATCGTAAGTGTGATTAAGAGTGCGGACACATCTTCCACGCCTGAGTCTGCGACCGAGACACTCAGTGTTTCACTTGCCGATCAGGAACTGATGAAAAGCTTAATTCAAAATAATAGTTTGACGATTGATGCTTAAAACAACTATCTGGGCTTGTTAAATAGCCCCATATCCGCAGGATAAAGGGCTTGTTGACTATTTTATTCGTGACGATAACGCGCTATTAACGCTGCAGTGGCATAGCCATTAGCGCATCATATGCGGTTTTAGGCTGATTATTTCGGTCGAATAATAGCGGGTAGTCGGTGCGTCCGCGCATTGGCCAATTATTACGCCAGCTATTTGCATCATTTACACCCCAAAACGTCACGCGCGAAATAGTCGAGTGATGTTTCAAAAATAAGGCAAAGATTTCTTTATAGCGCTGGCTTAACGCTTCTTGCTGCGCCTTTGGCAACACATCAGGGTAGGGGTTTAGCGCTTGTTGTAAGGCGAAATCTTGGCTGATATCTGCGCCTTGCTGTGCGTCATTAGGAAAGGGTAATACGGACACATCTAATTCTGTGATCATGGATTTTATGTCAAGCGTCGTGAATAGCTGAAGCGCATCATCCAATTCATTTAAAGCTGGGTGGGTCAATGAATAATGACCCTGTAAGCCAATGCCATGAATTTGTATGCCTTTATCCTGTAGTGAAGCGATTAATTTTGCTGCACCTGCACTTTTTTCAGGTTTATATAAGTTGTAATCATTGTAATAAAGCTCAGCATTTGGGTCTGCTTGATGAGCGTAAATAAAGGCCTTTTCAATAAAATCGTCGCCGATGATTTGTCGCCATTTAGAATCTCGCAGACTACCGTCTTCGTTTAACGCTTCGTTCACCACGTCCCAGCCTTGTATTTTACCCTTGTATCTACCCACGACTGTGCTGATGTGTTTTTGCATGCGTGCAAGTAATGCCTCTCGGGTAAGCGTCTGGCCCTGCTCATCTTCAAAGACCCAATCAGGGGTTTGGCTGTGCCAAACCAACGTATGCCCTACGGTGAACATCCGTTGTGTCACGCCAAAATTAACGTACTGGTCGGCTAATGCGAAATCAAAGGTATTGAGCTTGGGATGAATGCGTTCCCACTTGAGTTCGTTCTCTGGGGTGACAGTATTGAACTGCTTTTGAATAACGAGATCTGTGTCTTTTTGGGTTTGTGCAGCTTGTTCGCTATTGATCGCACTGCCGACTAAAAACAGTCCAGCGAAGTGTTCTTTTAAACTATCTGCTAGCGAGTTTGAGCTGCTCATGAGCGAGCAAAGTGCGAAGGCAATCACACTGTTCTTAGGGAATAAAGTGGCGGGTTTGCACATAATCGGTCTCGTTAATAATATGTTAATTATTATCTATGCTGCCTGTCAAACACGCATATAACGATTACGTTTTTTGCTATCAGTCCTCCGTTATTTATTGCTTTGCTGGTATCAAACTTTGCATTTTTGCGCCCACATTAACCACATCCCTGACGTTACATCGAGCAACTGTTGAACAAGTTTGCTCGTAAAACCAGCAAGAAGGGAGGGTGGTAAGGCCACACTACTTTGGGCGGTGAAATACGGTGAAATACCCTGAGTAATCAACATCTTTCAGCAGGGGTAGTAACCTCGTTAACCGATCGCCAATATACGTCTGAGTTCGTCGCCCAGTAAGCCGGGTAATATACCTAGCAGCAATAATCCTGCGGTAATTACGCCAATCCACATTTTACTCAAGTACGCCCCAGATGTTTGCTGGATATCCCTTTGCAAAGGAGCGAATAAGGTGAAAATCACCCGCAAGTAATAATACAAACCTACGGCACTGCCCACTAACATGGCGGTTACTAGCCACCAAGCGGAAAGCTTTACCGCTAGGGTCAGTAAATAGAACTTGCCGATAAAGCCTATGGTGATCGGCATACCGGCAAGTGATAAGAAGGCCAGCGTCATGACACTGGCGAGCCAGGGGTGCTGCCAGAATAAACCTTGTAACTGCGGAAGGTCATCCAGATCCTGTTGCTCATCAAGTTTAGAAAGCAAAGTCAGTACGGCAAATATTAAGATTGAGGCCACCAAATACGCCAGCAGGTAATAACTTGCCCCTTCTAATACCAGACTATGATCTATGCCCATAGCGATCACGCCAGCGACCAACACATATCCCATATGAGCAATAGCAGAGTAGGCCATTAAACGTTTCAGACTGCGTTGTTGTAATGCTAACCAATTCCCCAGCAACATGCTGGCAATTGCCATCCAGCTAAGCATACGCACCATATCAGCTTCAAATTCTGGGGGGATTAAGAGTATTAACTTGATAAACAAGGCGAATACCGCAGCTTTGGATAAACTGGTCAGCAGCAGAGTTGAGTTAACAGGGGCGCCTTGATAAACATCTGGGGTCCAGAAGTGCAGCGGAACCAGTGATAGCTTAAATGCAAGCCCGGCCACGACCAAAACAAAGCCGCTTTTTGCCACCAGTTGCATGGGAGATGACAACATCTGTGTCAACAATAGCTGGCCACTAGTGGCATACAACAAGGCAAAACCCAGCAACAATAGGCTGGTTGCGGCACCAGAGAGCAAGAGGTACTTCATGGCGCCTTCGAGGGCAAGCTTACGCTCACGGTTGTAAGCGAGCATAGCCAACATCGACAAACTCATCAGTTCGATACTTAAAATGACGCTGGCCACGTGTCTAGACATGACCAATAATATGCCGCCTAAGCAAGATAATAGCAGCAATATGTAAAATTCTTCTGCCACCTCTTTACTGTTTTTGCCCATGTATGGGCCCTGTAATAGAGCCACTGAAATGGCCACCATTAACAGTAATAAACTAAAAAATCCGCCTATGGGTTCGTGTTCGAATAATAAGGTGATTGTGCGCATATCTGTTGGGTATTGGCGAATTAATGCTCCCAGTGCCAAGGTTAAGGTCAGCACGGTCAAACCTTGGGCTAACACATTGTTGCGCTGCCAAGCGGCCTGTAACATTAAGGTCAGCACACCGACACAAATTATCAGAACCGGCAGCAGTAACCATAATTCCTGTAAGCTCATGGCCGATGCTCCTTGGCTATCTCTAGCAAGTTATTTAAGGTGTCTGCGCTTAACTCCAGTAATATGTGTGGCTGCAATCCGAAGTAGAATAAGGCCAATATTAATAAGCTGGTGTAAACCACCTCCCGCCCATGCAGATCGCTGATGTCGGTATTCATCGGGCCTTGAAAAGCGCGCTGGAATAAATGCAGACCGTACACGGCGGACCAGATTATGCCTAATGCCGCTACTATAGTGTGAGTAGGGAACGTCTGATAACTTCCCAAGAGGGTAAGGAGTTCGCCATTAAAGTTAGCCAAGCCCGGCATACCAATTCCTGCCATCACAAAAATGAGTGTCACGGTAGCCATCTTAGGTGCATTAGCCCACATGCCGCCCATGTCGCCAAGTTCACGACTGTGAATACGATGCTGAATTATTCCCGCCATACTAAACAGGGCCGCACTGCTGATACCATGGGCAACAATTGTTAATATTGCGCCTTGAAATGCCACTTCACGCCAACTGAATAACGCCAGCAATACAAATCCCATATGGCTGATACTAGAATAGGCAACCAAACGCTTGAAATCAGTTTGGCTGTACGCCATTAACGCGCCATATATGATGCTCAATACCCCGAGTGTGACGGCTATAGGGGCGAATTGCATACTTGCATCGGGGAACAGTGGCAAGACGATACGGATCAGCCCATAGGCTCCTGTTTTCAGTAAAATACCCGCTAACAACACGCTGCCCGCAGTGGGGGCCTGGGTATGCGCATCGGGTAGCCAACTATGCAAGGGCACCATAGGTAACTTCACGGCAAAGGCAATGAAAAAACCGAGCATCAGCCACCACTCCAGAACACTGTCTAAAGACAGGTTAGCTAATGCTGAAAGGCTGAAGCTCAGCTGGCCGGTTTGGGTTTGGTGCTCAAGTGCCAGGGCAATTATGGCTACCAACATCAGCAAACTACTGGCCTGGGTGAAGATAAAAAATTTGATGGCCGCGTAGCGCCGATTTTCATTGCCCCAGATCAAGATCAAGGCTGTCATGGGCAGTAGCATCACTTCCCAAAACAAGAAGAATAAGAAAAGATCGGCGGCTAAAAATACCCCTATTATCCCCGCAATACTAAACATTAGATTGAAGTGGAAAAAGCCTTGATGCAGCGTAATGTCGCGCCAAGATACCGCCAGCGCGAGTATGGCCAAGCCTATGGTCAATATCACCATCAACAGGGCAAGGCCGTCAAACCATAAGGCAAAATGAATATTAAAACGGGCAAACCAATCCCAACTTAGGGTGCTTTCGCCCAAACTACCCAAATATAATACGAGTAATAACATGCCGATTAAACCACTCAAGGTGATCCAGTTCCCCGCTCCCTGAAAGCGCTTTTCGACGGTCCATGCTAAGGCACCACATAATAACGGAAGCCAAATAAGCCAACTTAACGCCACCATATTAGCCCTCCTAACATTAGGACACAGCCCGCCAACGTGCCGTACAAATACCAACGTAATTTGCCGTTTTGACTGGTGACCAATACGGCATTTAGGCGAAAGTTTAACCAGGCGACGAAACGATAGAAGTGATCGATGACATCGGATTTATTTAGCCTCGCAAACAGCCGCAAGGGTTGGGTGAAAAGACGATTGTATAGCCAGTCAAAGCCTAAACCGTCTCGGCAAAAGCGGGTCATTGTGCCGTCAACCTGCCGAGGGGTTGTGCGCGGGAGGTATAATACCCAGGCAACAACGAAGCCGAACGCCGACACGGCAACTGGCATCCATTCAATCCACAGGGTGACATGGGGATGGGCTGCTTGCGCAAATACCCGGCTAAAATCCAACGTGATAAAGCCGCCCACAACTGCCAATACAAATAGTGGCAGCAAAGGCAATACAAAGTGGCTAGCGGGGCTGAAATCTCTTTCTTCTACATGCTGGCTCGCTGGGCCAAAGCAAACGATAAATAATAAACGGAAACTGTATAAACTGGTGAGAAAAGCACCCAGTACGCCCAAGCTCCAGAGTACGGGGCCTGCGGTATGGGCTTGCCAAGTGGCAGCCAAAATGGCTTCTTTGCTGAAAAAGCCGGACGTGCCCGGGAAGGCAACCAGCGCCAACAGACCGATTAATAAAAATGTCGAGGTGAGTGGCAGGCTGCGAAACAAGCCCCCCATTTTATAGATGTTCTGCTGGTGATGTAATTTTACTATTATGCTACCTGCGGTTAAAAACAACAGCGCTTTAAAAAAAGCATGGGTCATCAAATGGAAAATAGCACTGTCGAATGCCAATGCCCCTAAACCGAGAAACATATAGCCAATTTGGCTCATGGTTGAATAGGCCAATACACGCTTGATATCTGATTGAAATAAGGCGGCAATCCCTGCCAATACCAGTGTCAGTGCGCCAATCCAAGCAACTAAGGTTAATATGCCTTCGACTTGTAAAAATAGCGGATGCAGTCTGGCAATGAGATACACGCCAGCGGTCACCATAGTTGCCGCGTGTATAAGTGCGCTAACTGGGGTAGGGCCGGCCATGGCATCTGGTAACCAGGTTTGCAGCGGCAGCTGAGCTGACTTGCCTACCGCGCCACCAACCAGCAATAAACAGGCTAACCAAAGTGTGTGTTGCGCCACGGGAACCGGCGAGCTCAGGATGGTCGCAATATGTAAACTGCCAAATTCAGTAAACAATATGAGCAAACCCAGCATCATAGCGGTATCGCCCACGCGGGTGACGATAAACGCTTTTTTGGCTGCCTTGACGTTATTCGGATCGTGTTGCCAAAAGCCGATTAGCAAAAAGCTGCATAAACCAACACCTTCCCAGCCTAGATACAAGAGTACTAGGCTGTCCCCTAATACCAAAATCAACATGGCGAACACAAACAAGTTCATATACACAAAGAAGCGTTGTATGTCTTTATCGTCATACATGTAAGCGGCAGCGTACCAATGGATCATCCACCCGACACCCGTAATGACCCCTGTCATAACCAACGACAGTTGATCTAGTTGCAACGCAGCATTAATTGGGGCGTTGGCAATAGGCAGCCAGTTAAATAATACTTGGTGAAATACGGGTTCACCTGAGGCGACAAAAGCCAAACCGATAAACAGACTGAGCAATGCAGCTAAACCTATTGAGCCCACTCCCAGTATGGCTACGACAAAGGGCGATAGCCGGCCAGCGGTCAACAATAAAACCAAAGCTGAGGCAAGGGGCAACACAGGGACAAGGAATAACAGATCTTGCATGTCTATTTAACCCCTCAACTCGTCTAGTTTATCAATGTTCAAGTCGCTGACATGAGCCCGCAGACGGATAAGCAATGCCAGACCGAGTCCCACCTCTGCAGCGGCGACAGTGATGATCAATATATAGATAATTTGCCCGTCAGCTTGCTGCCATAGACTGCCAGCCAGAATAAAAGCCAGAGCGGCGGCGTTGAGCATGATTTCCATGGACATCAGCATAAAAAGGGTGTTTTTACGCGCTAATAAGCCAATTAAGCCGATGGCCCAGAGGAAGGCTACCAGCACAAAACCGTGTTCAATCGGAACCGTCATGGTTGGTTCACCTCTTTATTTACTGGCTTGTGGGGCAGGGCTTTGGCAAGATGATAGCCTCCTACTAAGCCAGCCAGCAGCAAAAAAGAAGCAATTTCAACGGCCAGCAAATAAGGGCCAAACAACAAGCTGCCCACCGCTTTCGCGTCGATTAATGTGACCTGGCTCTCCGTAGATGCCCAGGCAGGTTGCGACTGTAAAATGAACAGCACTTCAACTAACAAGACCGTCACCAACAAGCTGGGGCCCAGCCAACTTTGCCAGCTTAGCCATTGGCTTTCCCGCTCGATGTCCTGTTGGTTAATGTTGAACATCATCACAGCAAAGACAAAGAGCACCATGATCGCCCCTGCATAGACAATGATTTGCAGGGCCGCAGCAAAAGGCGCACCCAGCAGATAAAAACAAAGGGCTAGGGCTAATAAACTGACGATTAGATATAGCAGGGCATGCACAGCGTTTTTTTGGGTGATCACGCAAAAACTGGCAAGCAGCGCTATGCTGGCGCTAACATAAAATAACCCTAGGCTATTCATGGCAATAAGCTCCTTATGTCCACCGGTGGTTTTTCGTTATCTGCTTGCCCTTTGCCCTTGTCTTTTATACTGATCCCAGCTTTGTGATAAAAGTTGTACTCAGGGTACTTACCCACACCATCAATCAATAAATGTTCTTTCTCATACACCATGTTCTGCCTGTCATATTCAGCCATTTCCACATCAGGGGTCAGTTGAATGGCATACGTTGGGCAGGCCTCTTCACATAAACCGCACATGATGCAGCGAGAGAAATTAATACGGAAAAAATCTGCACGCCAACGACCATGCTGGTCTTCGGTTTTTTGCAGTGAAATGCAATCTACCGGGCACGCTACCGCGCATAAATTGCAGGCAACGCAGCGCTCTTCACCGTCTGGATCTCGGGTCAACACGATACGCCCTCGATAGCGGGGCGCTAAGTAGGGCTTTTGCTCCGGGTATTGCACGGTATCGGTGCGATCAAATAGGTGTTTAAATACAGTCCACAAGGTTCTTATTTGGCTATACATAACTAAAAATCTCCCCACAGTTTGACAAATGCGGTGGCGACCAGATTAAGCAGAGCGAGAGGTAATATCCACTTCCAGCCCAATTCCAATAACTGATCAAATCGTGGCCGAGGTAGCGCCGCTCTTAGCAATACAAAGAAACAAATTAAGCTCAAGGTTTTTAGCAAAAACCACACAATCGGTGGTAACCAAGGACCCAACCAGCCGCCTAAAAAAACGGTGGTGATCATCATGGATATCAGCATCATGCCCAAATATTCACCGAGGAAAAAAAGCGCAAATTTAATGCCTGAATACTCGGTGTGAAAACCGGCTGTCAGCTCAGTTTCTGCCTCAGGTAAATCAAATGGCAGACGATGACTTTCGGCTATACCAGCAATCATGAAGATCACAAAGCCGAGAAACTGCGGAATGACATACCACATATTCTGTTGGGCTAACACAATGTCACTGAGTTTAAAACTGCCACTTAAGATGACGACCCCAAGCAGGGACACCCCCATAAAAACTTCGTAGCTGATCGTTTGGGCCGCCGCGCGCATCCCCCCTAACAACGCATACTTATTGTTGGATGCCCAACCAGCCAGCACGACTGAATACACCGCCATTGAGGTCATTGCCAGAAAGAACAGCAAGCCTATATTGCTGTCTGACACCATTAAGTTTGGACTCATAGGCACCACAGCGAAACTCATTAACACCGCCAATGCACCAATCAAGGGTGCTAAAACAAAAACAGGGCGATCGGCGAAAGGTGGGATCCAGTCATGCTTGAACAAAATCTTTATCAAATCAGCGAGAGACTGCAAGATACCAAAATAGCCCACCCGATTAGGGCCGTAACGCTGTTGGAAAAAGCCCAGCAAACGCCTTTCAAACCACACTAACATAGCGGCAGTTGGCACCAATATGGCGACCATAGCAGCAATCATTAGCACGAGATCTAAGGTTGGCATTAGTTAGCTCCCTGAATAAAGCGAATGGGGATCGTTTGGTCTTGGGTTAAAAACCTCGTATGCTGCGCCTGCTTTTGGGCTTCTTGGGTTCCCGTCAAGTTTGCTAACTGGGCGCGATATGCCTGAGTCTGTTCCTGGGTCGCCAGAATTAGCGCGTCGCAATGCGTCAACGGGAAGTATTGGTCGGCCGGTGCGTAGATCAATAGGCTGCTTTTTGGAACTTGGCTGCTAATTACCACCTGAAAAAGTAAGGGGTTGTCGTCACAACTGACTAATTGGCCAGCTTGCAATTTCAGGCTCTGTGCTTGGGCGGCACTCATGACGATTTGCGGCTGCACTTTAAGCTGAGCGATGGGTAGGGCGTGTAAGCTCAAACTGTCACTGCCAAACACTTTTTGCATGGGCAATAACTGCCACTTGGCTTTATTGACCTTTGACCAATCCATTTGCCAGTTAACCCATTGCTTGCTTGGGTTTGCAGAGATACACAGCACGCCTTTTTGCGCCGTAAGCGGACCATTAAGATATTCGTCTTTAAACTTGTGGTTTGATTGATTCGAATTCCAGCCAGGCGACCAGCTGTATGCCAAGGGTTGCTCACCGTTATCTCCGGCAATGGTACCTTCCATGCTCTGCTTATACGGCGCAAGGCTCTCTACAAAGGGCTTTGGTTCATGTACAGTTTGATTCGCTAACATTGCTGTGCGGCCACTGGTTCTTGGTGTTTGTAGTGCCATTTGCCCATGGGGATCTGACAGCCAGTGAGCGACTAGCTGGGGATAATGCAGGCAAATATTATCTCTTAGTTGGCCCAAGTTCGTCATATTACCCAGCGCATGCCCAGTGAGTTTGCCGATATTAACAAGCCACTGCCAGCCAGGCATGCATTGTCCAGATGGCTTGGTTGCAGGAATATGCGACTGAATTAACCCTTGATAATTGAGCTGAGAGCCACTGCTTTCACTGAAGGTTGAAAGCGGCAAGGTGAGTTCATTTTTATGCCCAGCCCTGAGCTGTGTTAAACGTACTAGGTGGTTGGCGCTCGCGCCCAGCTTGGTTAATTGCTCATTGAATGCGGCTTGAGTGTGGTCCAGCACCATCAAGTTGCATGTATTATGTGTCAGTATTTGTGCAAGTTGTTGCCCACTGAGTCCACCTTGCTGTGCCAGCAGACCCAAGCCTAGGGTATTTGTATCCGGAGGAACGATGCACAGCATGCTTTCATCCTGTTCTGGCTTGAGCTGGGCCAATGCGTTACGAATATTACTTGCTGCTGCTAACAGTGCCGGATGACCCGCGGACCAGCCCGTGATGATCAACGGTTGCTTGGCATTTTTAAGGATCTGCGCCAGTTGTTGGATTTGGGGATCTACTTTGTGTGCCTTGGGAGAAGGGGCCTGCCCACTAAGCAAATTCGCCAGCATAAATCCCTGCTCTGCTGCGTGTTTGGGGTCGCACAGCACCTTGATAGTGGCTAGTTCACTTAAGGTGCTCGTACCATAACCAAAATAAGCCAGAGGTACCGGGTTATGCGGAGCAAGGGCGCGTACCGCCGCGTCTTGCCAAGCCGGGACGCGCAGTTTTTCAGCTTGTTCCCGGGCATTATTTAGCAAAGCTTGACGAATGGATAAGGCAATGCGCGGGGCGCTATTGTTGACGTCTTCTCCCAATATTACGATAGCATCAGCCTGTTCCATTTGCGCTAAACTGGCTTGGGGCCACTGCTGTAAAATCGTCATATGACGGGACAGTAAGTCTTCTTGCTGCGGATCTAAGGTGGGACAAAAGTTTTCAGGGCCTACTAATTGCTGTAGGCAAAAATTATCTTCTAGACTGGCTTGACTACTACCAATACCCAGCCAAGGATTTTTATCCTTGAGCAAGGTGATTAAGTCAGCGTCTCGCCAATCTGTTTTTTTGCCGTGTAGGTATATGTCCCGTTGGCGTTGTTCACTGTCCACAAAGCCAAAGCCAAAACGTCCTCGGTCACACAAAAAATAACTGTTTAGGTGTGCGTTAAAGCGATTGGTTACGCGTCGAACTGAGCCATAGCGTTCAGATACACTGGTGTTGCAACCCACCGCACAGTGCTGGCAGATTGAAGGGGCCGATTGTAAATCCCATTTACGGCTGTAATGGTCGCCAAAAGGTTTGTCAGTGAAGACTCCGGTAGGGCAAACTTCGACTAAATTTCCGGCGAATTCGCTTTGCAGCGTGCCATCGCTTTGGCGGCCAAAATACACATGGTTTTTCGATGCTTGAGCACTGAGATCAGTACCCCCAGCATAGTCTTTATAGAACCGTTCACAGCGATAACAGGTAATGCAGCGATTCATTTCATGTTTAATCAAGGGACCAAGTTGCTGATTTTCGAAGGTAGTCTTTTTGCCTTTGTAGTGTCTTACACTATGCCCTGTCATCACCGTCATATCTTGTAAATGACACTCGCCACCTTCGGCACATACCGGACAATCATGGGGGTGATGAGTCATAAGCGCGCCAATCACCTGTTCACGAAATTCTTGTTCCGCTGGTTGTTGCATACTAACGCGCATTCCATCAGAAACCGGTGTCATACAGGCGACAATCAGGCGGCCGCGGTTATCATTTTCATCTTGATATTGTGTCATGGCGCACTGCCGACACGCCCCCACAGCCCCCATGGCTGGATGCCAGCAAAAGTAGGGTAGGTCCATTTTTAATGACAGACAGGCCTGTAATAGGTTCTGGCCATCACGAACTGTGTACTGCTGATTGTCGACAAATATTTTAGCCATAAATTACTGTCGGTGAGGACACCCCTTGTGGTCAATATGTTGTTGAAAATCATCGGCGAAGTACTTCATACCACTGCGTAGTGGCTCAACCGCTCCCGGTGCCAGTGCACAGAAGGTTTTACCTATCCACATAAAACCGCACAGTTGTTGTAACGTATCCATGTCGTCTTGATTGCCATGCCCGCTTTCGATACGGGTTAATATTTCCACCGCCCAAGGCAGGCCGTCTCGGCAGGGCGTGCACCAACCACAAGATTCCTGAGCAAAAAACTGTAATAAATTAAGGATCATGCCCACGGGACAATGTTGATCGTCCAAGGCGATAATCAAGCCGGTGCCCATGCGACTGCCTGCTTTGGCAATGGCGTCATATTCCATGGGTAAATCCAAATGTTCTGGCATGAGGAAGTCCGTTGAGGCTCCGCCGGGTAACCATCCTCTTAGTGTCAGACCATCTTGCATGCCACCGGCTAATTGAAATATCTCTCTGGCTGGTGTGCCCATAGGCAATTCCCATAAACCGGCATTTTTGACTTTGCCGCTAATACCATAAATTTTACTGCCGCTATCCGTGCCGGCAGTCAATTGGGTATACCAGTGCGAACCGTGTTTTAAGATGCTCGGCAAATTACATAAGGTTTCGCAATTGTTGACTATGGTTGGTCGCCCAAAAAGGCCCACGACTTGCGGAAAAGGAGGTTTAGCGCGAGGAGTGGCACGCTTGCCTTCAAGTGCATTGATTAAGGCGGTTTCTTCACCGCAAATATAACGTCCTGCGCTCGTGTGAAGATGTAACTTAAGTGTGTAAGGTGTCCCTTTTATGTTTTCACCCAGCCAGCCAGCAGCGTAGGCTTCTTTTATGGCCTGGTGCAAGCGAGTGGCGCATAAGCGGTATTCACCGCGTAGGAAAATATAGGCGACATCTGCACCTATGGCGTAGGCAGCGATCAACATACCTTCGATGAGTAGGTGAGGGGCACCTTCCATCAACCAGCGATCTTTAAAGGTACCCGGCTCCATTTCATCGGCGTTACAGACTAAGTATTTATGCTCAGGCACATTTTCGCCCATGGGCACAAAACTCCATTTCATGCCAGTAGAAAAACCTGCTCCCCCTCGACCTTTTAAATTCGAATCTGTGACTTGTTGCTGCACTTCTTGGGGGGATATTTTGAGTGCATTTGAGAAACCTTGGTAGCCACCTGTACTTTGATAAGCGCTTAGATTTTGCGGATTTTCCACGTCTAGGTGTGTGCTCAGCGGACGGTCTGTAGGGTTATTCATTTTTGCCTCCGCTCAAGCTTTGTAGCAGTTTGTCTATACTGGCTATATCCAAGTTCTCTATCAGTTCGCCGTCTAACATTAAGGCGGGGGCCTTGTTACAGCAACCCAGACAAACATTGGGTAATAGGGTGATATTTCCATCACTGGTGGTTTGGCCAAATTCTACGTTTAAGGTGTTGCGCAGATGGTCGGCAATCGTCTGAAAGTCATTTAACCAACAACTAATACTGTTGCACAAATGGATCACATGTTGGCCGACGGGCTGGCGATAAATCAAGTTATAGAAGGTGGCGATCCCTTCCAGTGCAGTCGCTGACATACCGAGCATATCAGCGATGGCGTATAAGCTTTCATCGCTTATCCAGCGACGTTCGCGCTGGACAATTTGCAGCGCATCAATCGCGGCGGCAGGACGACTTTCATATAAGGCGCACTCGTGCTCAATGGCATCAATTTCCGATTGGCTGAGTACTTGACGGTAATCGACGGTTTGCTCGGCGTACGCTTGGACTTGCTTGATTGGTATTACTTTACTCATCGGTCTACGTCCGCCATCACAAAATCTATGCTGCCAATGGTGGCAATTAAATCCGCGATCATCTGGCCCTTGGCCATCACAGGTATCATCTGTAAATGTGGGAAAGAGGGGGTACGAATACGGGTACGATAACTCATGGTACTGGCATCACTGGTGAGGTAATAAGCATTGCTGCCTTTGGTCGCCTCCACTTCCATCATGGCTTCCCCGGCAGGAATGACCGGCCCCCAGCTAACCCCTAAAAAATGGGGGATCAAGGTGTCTATATCTTGCATCGTGCGTTCTTTTGGTGGGGGAGTGGTCAGCACGTGATCGGCTTTATAAGGTCCTTCTGGCATATGTTGCACACATTGGCGAATGATCCGCATGCTCTGGCGGATTTCAGCCACCCGCACCGCGCAGCGATCATAGCTGTCGCCACGAGTGCCAAGGGGTACGTCAAAATCGAAATTTTCATAACCGCAATAAGGACGTTTTTTACGTAGATCCCAGTCGAAACCGGTTGCTCTAAGTCCGGGACCCGTTACCCCCCATTCGATGGCTGTGGCAGTATCATAAGCCCCTATGCCCACAGCGCGTTTTTTGACCAGACTGTTTTGCATTACCATCTGGTCGTAGTCGGCCATTCGGGCTGGCATATAGTCAAGCCATTCGGTGATCATCTTGTCCCAGCCCTTAGGTAAGTCAGCGGCTAGACCGCCAATTCTGAACCAAGCTGGGTGCATGCGGGCGCCAGTGATAGCCTCGACAATGGCAAACAGTTTTTCTCGGTCGACGAACATATAAAAAATAGGCGACAGTGAACCAATATCTTGAGCGAAGGTGCCATAAAACAAGAGGTGGCTGAGGATCCTAAATATCTCTGCCATCATCACTCTGATGACCTTTACCCGCTCAGGCACCTCGATACCAGCGAGTTTTTCTATGGCCATCACATAGGGCAGGTTATTCATTACCCCGCCCAAGTAATCAATGCGATCTGTGTACGGTATGTAAGAATGCCAGCTTTGGCGCTCCCCCATTTTTTCAGCGCCGCGATGGTGATAACCGATATCCGGTATGGCCTCGACAATCTCTTCACCGTCCAGTTGTAGCATGATGCGGAAAACGCCATGCACACTGGGGTGATTGGGTCCTAAATTGAGCCACATGAATTCGTCGGGAGCGCCCTGGGGGGTTAATCCCCAATCGGCGGGGTTAAATTTCAGTGCTTGCTGTTCTATATCTCGCAAGTCGTCAGACAAACTGTACTCACCCATTTCCGTGGCGCGGGCAGGATGGGTTTTACATAAGGGGTGGCCCAGCCAAGTGGTAGGCATCATGATGCGGCGCAGGCACGGGTGTCCGTTAAATTTAATCCCAAACAAATCCCATACTTCACGTTCGTACCAGTTGGCATTAGGCCAAATCGACGTCACACTGGCCAATGCTTTGTTATTTTGGTCTAGGGCGACCTTAATACGCACATCTTGATTGCGCTCGTAGGAACGTAATAGATAAACCACCGTAAAATCTTGGCGCTGGGGGAGGACCATATGTTGGCGAGTAGTTTCGTCGATAGCAGTCAAATCGAACAGGAAGGTAAAAGGCTTATCCAGTTTGTAGCGAGCGGCATCGCACAAGGTTAATAGGTCTTTTTTAGCTACCCAAAAGGTCGGAATTTGATCCGCAGTGGTCTCTGTCAGTAGCACGGAATTCGCCAACCAGGGCTGTAGTTCGCTGAGTAAATCTGGTGTCGATACTTGCTGCATATCTACACTCTATCCGGCGGAGTGAGATCCCGAGCGCGCATGCGTTCACTTTTATGAATGTCTCGCTGACTCGGTTTTTCAATTTGGCTGACGTGGTTGTCATCGCCAATTACCCAGCTAATAGGACGTTGCTCACGACCGATGGACTCTTGCAACAAGAGTAAGCCTTGCATTAATGCCTCTGGGCGGGGCGGGCAGCCAGGAACATAAACATCAACAGGCAGAATTTTGTCGACCCCTTGTACCACAGAATAAATGTCGTACATGCCGCCGGAATTGGCACAAGAGCCCATAGATATGACCCATTTCGGCTCTAACAGTTGGTCATATAGATGTTTAACGACTGGGGCCATTTTTCGAAACACAGTGCCTGATATAACAATCAGGTCTGCTTCTCTAGGAGTGGCGCGAATCACTTCGGCGCCAAAACGGGCGATGTCATGGCGGGCGGTAAAACTGGTGGCCATTTCCACATAACAACAAGACAAACCGAAGTTGAAAGGCCAGATAGAATTTTTGCGACCCCAATTGATCATGTTGTTAAGACTGGTAAAAATGACATTCTTTTTTACCGCTTGCTGAACTTGCTCATCTAAAACAGGGATCTGTTGCTGAGCGGTGTTTGGATCACTGAGATTCCAATCCATTAATTTTGCTCCGGCAGGTGTCGTTTACGAATATTTAGCGCGCCAATACGCCACAAATAAACTAAAGCAATCAAGAGTATGAGTATAAATACCAAGGCCTCGATAAAACCGGTCACGCCCACCTGTTCAAAGGAAATGGCCCAAGCAAATAGGAACAAGGTTTCTAAATCGAAGATGACAAAGAAAATAGCGTATAGAAAAAAGTGATTGGCAAATTTCACCCGAGCATTACCGAGAGGTAATATTCCGGATTCATAGGGTAGGTGAGTAGAATGACCGCGTGTTCTTGGCCCCAATATTGTCGAGACGAGCATCACTCCCCCCAGCAATACTAACGTAAAGGCAAAATACAGCAGTATTGGCCACAATTCGACCAGTGCTTGCTCCATACCAGTTCCCCCAAATTAAACAGTAGTTACGGTCATAAATGCCGTATTACCTCTTTGGACTGATCCTCTACAACGTCCGTTGAGGTTGTACTAAAAATAACCAAAAATATTCTTGTTCGTCAAATAAATAAACATTGTCATAATAGGAAAATGCTCCCTAGGCGTTACTAGGAAAGACTTTCAACCATTAAATTTTTTACATATCCAGCATTGAATATATGTCGATGGAAAGACGTTTTTTCTCTTCAATCATATGTAGATGCAAATGCTCAAATAACTCCTGCACTTGTTGGCAGTCGACTGCGTCCACCATTTCTTGGTATAGATCACAGAAATAATTATCAAGGTCGGTAGCAATGGCTTCCACTTGTGAACTGGTGATTGAGCGGGTAACAAATTTATTAGCGAATAAATCGTCTACACCATGTTCGTGGTCAAATTGAAAATACGTATTGAGGATTTTGGCAGGGGCTTTTTGAATATAGCCAAGCATAGACGTACACAATTCTGCTTCGTGTTTGGCCAGTGTGGCCAGCAGCATTTTAACCCGTTCGTTGTCGGCTTGAAAGGCTAAGTCTTGATAAAATGTGCTTGCCCGGGCATGTAATTGCTGATTATGTTGCAATAATTCACGCACTTGAGAAAAGTTACTCATTGATAGTTTTCCTGTTCCAGAATCCGCAATGATCATGTTTTCAAATGTTCCAACTTTTGCTGACTAGCTGGTTAACACATTTTTAACATAGCGCAATAATTGTTCAGAAGATACTGAAAGTTAGGATGTTTTCAATATTGAAAAATTTATTTTTATTTTAACGTCTTGGGTTATAGGCACCCCTAGTATGGCTTACTGGCATTTATCTCTGGGGGAGTTTGCCCAATGCTTCATGCTCATATCGCAATGCAAAGACTTACTGCATAGGACGTCATTGGAAAACGTTTGCGGACTAGCAAAATCAATTTACTCGTGAGACTAAGCAACGGCATATTCACTCACAACGACGATAATATATTTGTGATAGGTTAGGTAAATCAGGGATATTTTGTGTGCAAAGTTCGAGGTGTTGCTGGCGTAAATAGCTGTGGTATCTAAACGGCTTGTGGGCGCGTATTTATACCTTTGCTTGCAGCAGCGTCTGTATTTTGTCCGCCACGTAGCGCACACGTTGGCTTTGCGAGACCTGTGTGTGGCGACAAAGATATAAGGTTTCACTAACCGGATGGGCTAAAGTATGAATACGAATTTTGGCTTGCTTGGCAAAGGCTTTTGCCGCATGTAATGGTAAAACACTGAAACCAAAACCTCTGCTAACGGGCTCTAAAATGAGACTAATTTGATTAGAAAACCCTCTCTCTTGAAACTGTTCTGGATGTTCAAATTGAAGAAAATTCGCCCGCAACAAAGCCTGACAATGATGATGTCCATCTGGATGAGAGATAAAACCCAACCTCTGTAAAACCGGCCAATTAATATCTGTAATACGGTTGTCAGTTACCAATACGAGCGCCTCTTGGGCGATAGCTTGAGTGAATACATCTGGGAGCGTACTGGGCTGGGTCGTAATACCTAGGTCAAAATGCCGTTGACTCACGTCACGTTCAATACTCTTATTTGGTGCAAATGAATGCATTACGCTCAATTTAGGGTGTTGCTGTTGTAAATCGAGTAAAAACGGGTACAAGGTTAACCCCACGCTGCCAGGCGTAGCGATGCGCACGCGTCCGCTATGGGGATCATCTTGCTTGATATTCTGCTCAAGTAATTCAGTTGCTTGTAATAATTTTCGACCATCTCGATGAAGCGCTACACCTGCGTCGGTCAAAGTAAAGGATTTACCTACTCGAATGAGCAACGGAGTAGCCAATTGCTGTTCAAGTTTTTTGATCTGCTGACTCACACCTGATTGCGTCATAAACAAAGCGTGGGCGGTTTGGGTGAAGTGTCCCAAATCAGCCAGAGTACAAAAGGTTTTTAACCAGACGGTGTTAATCATTACAAGTCGTACTCATTTTCATTCCAAATCATAATTTTTCATACTTTATCATAGCGGGTACAGTAGCGTCACTTGATTGATGAGGCATCAATCATTCCGGCAATTCAGTCTCCCATTGACCGAATAAAGCCAAAATTTAGCTGACAAATTATTAAGGAGTGACATCATGACTACCCCGTATCCACGTACTTTTTCCCACATAGGCATTTCTGTACCCGATGTAGAAAAAGCGGTTGAGTTTTACACCCAAGTCCTTGGTTGGTACTTGATTATGCAACCAACTGAAATCATTGAGGACAAAAGCCCCATCGGAGAAATGTGCACCGATGTATTTGGCGCCAATTGGAATAAATTTAAGATAGCGCACCTGTCCACGGGCGACCGAGTGGGTGTGGAAATCTTCGAGTTCGCTAATCAGAAAGACCCAGAAGATAATTTTGAGTACTGGAAAACCGGCGTTTTTCACTTTTGTGTGCAAGATCCCAATCTGGAAGAACTCGCAGATGCGATTGTCGCTGCCGGTGGCAAGAAACGCATGGCCAAACCGCGTTATTATTACCCGGGTGAAAAACCATACCGCATGATTTATATGGAAGACCCTTTTGGCAATATTTTAGAAATTTATAGCCACAGTTATGAACTAACGTATGCTGCAGGCGCCTACTAAATCTTGTCGAGTAACCCTTTTAATAATGATAAACGGGTTACTCTTGCCAGTTAGCAAAGTGTTCCAATAAAAAGTTGATCGCCAGACGTGCTTTGGCCGGTAAAAAATTACGGTTAGCGTACACAATCCAAGTGGCAATATCGCGATTCCAATAGGGCGCTAAAATAGGCTGCAAATTGCCATTTTTTAGGGCATCGCCATAACTTGATCGCGGCATATACGCAATCCCAAGGCCGCGTTCACAAGCACTGACCACACTTCGACCACTGTTTGAGCGCCATCTGGCATCCAGCTTAACCTCAAGGCGCTTATCCTCATGGCTGAAAAACCACGTGGTGTTGTTGGTCATTAGGCAGTGATGTTTCGCAAGTTCGCTTGGGTGCTCAGGCGTTCCGTGTTTGCTGAGATACTCTTGACTGGCGGCTGCAACGAGGGAGCGGTTGGTTAACTTACGGGCAATCAAGCTCGAGTCTTTCATCGGCCCATATCGAATGGAAAAATCAAACGCATCATCAATAAAGTTGACCATTTGCGAATTGAAGTCCATCTCAATGGCTAGTTTGGGATGTAGTTGGGCAAACTCCATTAATAAAGGGGCAATATGTTGCTCGGCGAATTCCCCCGCCGCAGACACTTTTAAGGTACCGCTTAGTTCCACTTGTTTGTCGAATACTGTCTCATTTGCTTCTTGTAAGCCGTACACCAATTCTTGGCAGCGGCTGAAATAAGATTGTCCGGCATCGGTTAAACGCACATTTCGCGTGCTACGAGCAAGCAATGACACCCCAAGTGCTTTTTCCAACGCAGCTACCTTGCGGCTTATATGTGACACATTGACATTTAATTTTCGTGCAGCCGCTGAGAACCCTTGGGTTTCAGCCACGGCAACAAACTCTATGATCCCATTGAAGGTAATGCTCATATAAGGTAACTCAACAATTTTTCCACCCAGAAATGATTATTGCATATTTGCAATAATCATTTGCTATTTATCGGGATTATCAAAAATACACCAAGAGACTAGACTCTCTTCATCGTAAAAACACAAACCAATTTCAACGCAAGGAGATACAAATGAAAAATGTACTTATTATTTTGACCAACCATGCCACGCTAGGAACGACCGACGAAGCAAACGGTACTTACTCTCCTGAGCTGACCCATGCCTTACACGCATTTTTAGAAGCGGGATACCGCTATGATCTCGTCTCGATTAAAGGTGGAAATGCCCCAGTTTATGGTGTTGATATGGAAGACGATCAGGTCAACAGCGAGGTGTTTACAGCACAAGATCTGGCCAACAAGTTAGCCAATACCAAAAAAGCCAGTGACGTTAATCCAGATGACTACGACGCTGTATTCTATCCTGGTGGATTTGGCTTGCTATCTGATTTAGCCGACGATGAAAATGTGGCAAAACTAACGGCAACCTTGTTTGAAAAAGGTGCGGTTGTGGGCGCCGTGTGCCATGGTCCTGCTGGCTTACTACCCGTTAAATTGTCTAACGGCAAATACCTGATTGAAGACATCATGGTGACCGGCTTTACTCGAGAAGAAGAAGTGGAATACGGCACTATCAGTAAAATTCCTTTCTTGTTAGAAGAAGCATTAACCAGACGCGCGGGGCAGTACGCAAAAATCGCTCCTTGGGGAGAATATGTTATCAAACAAGATAGGGTGATCACTGGGCAAAATCCAGCTTCGGCAGGGGCAGTAGGCCAAGCAATGGTTGAACGTTTAGCGCAATAATCCCAGTCAGTCGCCAACCTAAGTGCGCTGCGAACAGGGTGTGCGACGAACAGAGTGTGCGACGAACAGAGTGTGCGACGAACAGAGTGCAATGATTGGCTAAAGCTGAATTGTTAACACCATAAAAACCCGCTAATTAGCGGGTTTTTTGGCGGGTTTAACTTCAAAAGGCTACCAAACTACTTTTTATGAATGTAAAACTTCTCGTAGAAGGTGTATACCCAATGCGGTTTATAAATGACCATTAAAGTTATCGTCATGCCGTTTAACATCCCTTCGGGGAACAAGAGCAACCAAATCAGTACCAAATAATTATCTTCAATGGTCAGCCAGTCGTATTGGCCGTCAAGATAAAAGTATCCTCCGAGCAAGCACATTTTGACTGCCATCATTAGCGCGCCGGGTAAAAAAGCGCAAACAAAAATATACACAAATACGTGGCGAGATAATTTATGAAAGGCAAAGCTGTAAATTAAATAACTTAAGCCCAGCGGGGCCATGACGCCCAGTAATCCATTCACGCCAAGCATTCGCCAGCTTTCTTCGCCTACTAGGGTTACGCCAACTAATGCCAAACATGCACTGACCACAGCCCAGCGAAAACCGAGTATGAGCATCAGGGCCGTTAACCATAAAAAGTGTACTTGTAAACCGGGGTAAATGCCGGTTTGGAATATCCATAAAAAGAACACACTCGCGGCGCAGCCAAAGACTAAATGTTGTACTTTTTTGTCTTTGACTAAGCTGGCTATGGATAAACTGCGAACAACCGCAACTAAACAGGCAATGTAACCCGCCCAGGCAAAATACTGGATATTAGTGGTGTAGTCTAACAAACTAACTTCCTCATTTACGGCTTATAAACAGCCCAAATAGGCGCATGATCAGAGGGTTTTTCGATACCGCGCAATTCGTAATCGATACCTGCGTCGGCAAGTGTATTGTGCAGTTTTTTCGTCGCGAGGATCAAATCGATACGTAAACCGCGATTATCTGGGAAACCTTTCGAGCGATAATCAAACCAGCTGAAATGTTCATTCGTTTCTGGGTTAAGGGTGCGAAAGCCATCAGTGAAGCCCCAAGAAATCAAATCATTTAGCCATTCACGCTCCTCAGGTAAGAAACTACATTTACCTGTTTGCAACCAGCGTTTGCGATTTGGCTCGCCGATACCTATGTCTAAATCGGTATGAGAAATATTCACGTCGCCCATGACTACTACATTGTCGTCAGGACTGTGATGTGTGGTTAGATACTTAGCCAGATCTTGATAGTATTTGCGTTTTGCAGGAAATTTCGTTTCGTGAGAACGGTTTTCACCTTGCGGGAAGTAGCCGTTTAATACTCGTACTGTTTCACCATTAGGCATGGGGTAACTCACCATGATCATGCGCCGCTGGGCCTCGGCGTCATCGGTCGGGAAGCCGTACTGCACATCTTTTGGCTCTTCTTTACACAACATCGCGACGCCGTAATGGGCTTTCTGTCCATGAAAGTAAACTTTGTAGCCCATCGCCTCTACATCGGCAATGGGGAACATGTCGTTGTGCACTTTGATTTCTTGCAGACCGATTATATCTGGCTGATGTTTGTCGATTAACGCTTGCAGCTGGTGAAGGCGGGCACGTATGCCATTGATGTTAAAAGAAATTATTTTCATATGAGGCCAATTATAATAAACGCTAAAACGGCCTTTATCTTACCAGAACCCGCAATGCCAATTCCATTAATTAATCCAGACATCCTAGTTCGATAGGGTTGACACATTATAAATGCAAAAAATTACCGCACATTTTTATGCTCAACTAGCGTTATCGGTAGGGGAAAATACAGGATAATTCACGGTATAAACGTATATATTTAGTTAATTAAATTAAAGTTAATTGTTGACAATTTACTTTAATTTGTAGAATGTGTAATAACGAGATAGGTAAGTGACTTTGTGAAGTTTGCAGGCACTTATCATTAACTTTATGTGTAATTTGGATTTTCCATGAGTCAACTAGCCCCTGAAACAAGTCTTGGCATGCGTATTTTATTGCAAGGCGAACAAAGTATTTACAACCGGATCCTGGCGGATATTGCCACAGGGAAATTAGTCAGTGGTGATCGCCTGGTCACAACGCATTTGGCAAGTTGTTATCAAACGAGCATTAATCCGGTACGTGAGGCATTAAAGCAATTAGAAGGCGAAGGATTTGTAACCTTCCAGAAAAATAGCGGCGCGAGGGTTGCCTCTTTTGAGTACGCCACTATGCGCGAAGTATTCGAAATATTGCAGCTTTTAGAACCATATTTTTTATCTTGGTACGCAGGGCATTGCACCCCTGAAAGCCTTGTCTGTTTAGCCGATATTCAAGAACAATTACGCGCCCTTGATATTAGAGATTCTGCTGGATTACGGGATCTTGATACCGCCTTTCACTGGGAAATGTATCGTCATCATTACAATGCCAGCGCCCTACGGTTGTGGAAAAACAAGAAGCTGATTTTACAAGCACTGCATGGTGATTTACCCGTGTGCGAAAAACGCTTTAAAGCCACCTTAGATGAACACGACCATATTTTGTATCTTCTAAATGCGGGTGACGACGAATCCGCTGTACGGGCATTAACTAAGCATGTGGTCAGTGGCGGTGACTATTGGTCAAGTGTCATTACCGATCAGCTACGAGCGTTATCCGCATGAAAATAACCAATATCAAAACCTACGGTTTCTGGCTCGGTTTTCGGAATGTGTGCTTAGTCAAAGTGGAGACAGATCAAGGTATTCACGGATGGGGAGAATCTGGTTTGTCTGGCCGTGAACAAGCTGTGATGGGCGCGATTGAACACTTTAGGCCTTTTTTAATTGGCCAGTCTGCGTTGAATATTAATGCCCTTTGGCAAGAGATGTATCGCGGTCAATATTTTGAGGGGGGGCGAGTATTAGCCGCCGCCATTTCTGCCATCGATATTGCCTTACATGACGTATGCGGAAAATATTTAAATGTGCCTGTCTATCAATTATTAGGTGGCAAACAACGACACAGTATTCCGTTATTTGTTACCTCCACTCTGGACTTTGGCGAGGCGTTTGTCGAGCATGTTTGTCAACTCAGAGATGAAGGTTGGCAGGCTATTCGTGCCACGACTGGTGAACACGGTAACAGTGAGCATGTCAGTATTTTTAACCCACGGAAGTCGATTGCTAAAGCCGCTACATGGTTAACCAAAGCCCGCGAGGCCTTGGGTAGTGAAAGTGTGCTAGGCATCGACTATCACCACAGATTAACCGTGGCGGAAACCGCGTCATTTTGCCAAAGAATGCCGAGTGGCACGCTAGATTTCCTCGAAGAGCCCATTCGCGACCAGTCCCCTGTGAGCTATCAAAACCTTAGGGCCTTGACTGATGTTCCTTTCGCTATTGGTGAAGAGTTCTCCAGCAAATGGGACTTTGCTCCCTATGTAGACACGGCATTAACCAATTTTGCGCGTATCGATATATGCAATGCCGGCGGTTTTACCGAAGCGATGAAAATAGCTGCCATGTGCGAAACACGCTACATCGACATGATGCCACACAATCCATTAAGTCCCATCTGCACTGCGGCCTCTGTGCATTACTGTGCAGCGTTGGCTAATTTAAGTTGGCTCGAAATTGCCCCTTATGAGGGTGATCTTGATATTCATGATGAGATATTTAGCCATCGTCCTAAGGTGACAAACAATACGTTCGAGGTCAGCGATCGTGCAGGGCTGGGCATAGACGTAAATGAGTCAGCCATTCCAAACGATGGTTTCAAATTTTGGGAGCCACCGCGTTTAACCAAGCCTGACGGCTCATACACTAACTGGTAAGCGAGTAGAGTCAAATGACAACAACACAACAGATGAAAACGCCCGTTGCTAAGCGAAAGGGCAAAAGCAAGTTTGCTGTTCTCGCGCTTATCTTTTTGAGCGTGGTGATCAACTACATGGACCGAACCAATATCTCAGTTGCCGCCCAGGCGATTTCGGATGATCTGGAGCTGACTAAAGTGCAGATGGGGATTATCTTTTCAGCCTTCGCTTGGACTTATTCGATAATGCAGATCCCCGGCGGTATGTTGGTGGACTCAGTACGCATTCGTATTTTGTACCCAGTGATTTTGGTTGCTTGGTCGCTGGCGACGATAGTGCAGGGGATGGTCAGTAGTTTGGCTGCCGTGGTGGGTTGTCGCATGGCCATCGGTTTCTTCGAAGCGCCGTCTTATCCGGCCAATAATAAAATTGTGACCCAGTGGTTTGGTGAACATGAGCGTGCCGGAGCGATTGCTGTGTATACGTCAGGCCAGTTTATCGGTCTTGCGTTTTTAATGCCGGTGCTGGCAATTATTCAACAGTGGTTTGGCTGGCGAGGACTCTTTTTTATCTCAGGGGGTATCGGGATCCTATGGGCTGGGGTGTGGTATTTACTTTATCGAGATCCCGTTGTTGATGATGAAATGCACGATACGCCAGATGATGCACTACCGACCAGTAGTGCAAACGCCGCAGAGCAAGCACAGCAGGTACCAGTGACGGCACACACTCAAGCGACCGCAAGTTGGAGTAATATCAAAATAGCCTTTTCGAGTCGCAAATTGTGGGGTATTTATATCGGACAATTCTGCTTAGGTGGCACGTTGATCTTCTTTTTGACTTGGTTTCCAACGTATCTTGCTGAGTATCGTGGGTTAAGTGAATTAACCACCGGTTTTGTGGCATCCATTCCATTTTTGGCCGCTTTTTTTGGGGTGTTGCTGTCGGGGTTTGTGTCCGATTGGTTAGTCCGCAAAGGCGTGTCAAACGAAGTCGCCCGTAAAGCGCCGATCATTCTAGGTTTGTTGCTCTCCAGCTCGGTGATTTTTGCTAATTACGTGGAAAGCACTCAGTGGGTCACATTCTTTTTATCCGTTACTTTTTTTGGTAACGGACTGGCGTCCATAAATTGGGTGTTTGTTTCGCTTATTGCGCCTAAACACATGGTGGGGCTAGTTGGTGGTTGTTTTAATTTCATCGGTGGTTTGTCAGCGGTCACTGTACCCATTGCCATTGGTTATTTAGCCAAAGACGGTGACTTCCGACCGGCCTTGGTATTAGTCGCTGCGCTGGCATTAATCGGCCTATGTTCTTACATTTTCTTGGTTGGCAAAGTAGAGCAGATTCAACTGCCAAACCTTGCAGTTGATAGCGACTCGCCTTCCTCTGATCCCAGCGTGAAAAATCAGTCAGAAGCTGCGGGAGGTGCCCAATGAGCCTAGTGTTTTTCGGTGAACTGATGTTGCGATTGACGCCAGTATTGCCTCAACAACAACTTATTGTTGCCAAGAACTTGAGCGTTGATTTTGCGGGTGCTGAGACAAATGTGGCCAGTTCTTTGGCGCGCTTAGGCAGTAAATGTCAATTTGTTACCAAGCTGCCACAAAACCCATTGGCTGAGCATGCGCTGGCCAGCTTGCAGCAATATGGTATTACCACAGATAACATTGTGCGTGGTGGCGAACGTATTGGCAGCTACTTTATCGAGCTAGGGTGTTCGATTCGACCGTCGCGTGTGGTCTATGACAGAGCCAACTCTTCCATTGCGGGGATTAGTGAGAACGAATTTGACTGGTCGCAGATATTGACCGGTCAAACGCATTTACATCTCAGTGGCATTTTGCCAGCGCTGTCCAAGCAGTGCGCAGCCGAAAGTATTAAGGCGGTTAAAGTAGCCAGTGAAATGGGCTTAACCATCAGTTTTGATTTGAACTATCGCCGCAGTTTATGGCACGACAGCGGTCTCGCGAGGGATTATTTTAGCCAAATACTGTCCTACAGCTCCCTCGCGTTTGGCAATGCCGGAGTGATGCAAGATGTGTTTGCATTCAGCCCTAAAGCGAATGACAGCAAATGCGCAGCACAAGAAATTGGGGTTTATCTATACGAACATTTCGGGGTTGATGCTGCCATCACTGAGCGAGTGCATCACAGCGCCAATCAAAATACCTTGCGTGGATTTTACTTGCGCGCAGGGAAGGTGTTTGCTTCAACGGATATCACGGTGGATATTTTAGACCGCCTCGGTACAGGCGATGCATTTGCCGCCGGAATGTTACATGGGCTGCAACAAAAGTGGACAGCAGACAAAACCGTGCAGTTTGCCAATGCTGCTTTTGCTTTAGCGCATACCTGTTATGGCGACCAAAACTGGTTAAACGAGTCTGAAATCATGGCCGTAGCCGAGGGACAGTTATCCGGCCATATCATTCGTTAACCCGAGAATAATTGAAGCAGAATAAATGAGAGACAACATGCCAAATAAGCAAATAAGCCAACCTGAACTTTCCCGCGAAGACGTAAGGCAACGGCTAATCCGTGACAAATTAATCGTGATCATTCGGGTCAGCGATCCCGACGAGATAGGCCCCATTATCAAATGTATGTTCGATGCCGGAGTGGGAGCAGTTGAGATCACCAGCAATACCCCAGGTTATCAAGAAGCCATCACCCAAGCACGAGCTCGCTACCCAAATATGTTAGTGGGCGCAGGTACTATCACTGAGCCGGGCTTAGTGGAAGAAGCTGTTAAGGCAGGGGCGCAGTTTTTAGTCACCCCCAACACCTGTGCTGAATTAGTACGCTGTGCGCATAACGTTAATGTGCCAATCGTGATGGGCGCGTTGACACCCACAGACGTGACCGTCGCCAATCGTGCTCATGCCGACATCGTTAAGCTTTTCCCTGCAGGCTCTATGGGGTGTGATTATTTAAAGTCGTTGGCGAGTGGTCCCTTTTTAACCACGACCTTTTTCCCAGTAGGAGGGATAGACGAACACAACTTCGAGCAGTGGATGCAAAGTGGCGCTGCAGGTGTTGGCATAGGCGGAGCGCTGGCGGGACCGGTGCACAGTGACGAAGAAGCTAGGGCGTTAACCGCTAAAGTACGCGCCATAGTCACTAGATTAAAAATCGATTAAATCCAGGAGAACCCATGAAATCAACATCATGCAAACTAGCCTTTTTGTTATCTACTTTAACCAGCCTTACCGCTTGTAATGGCAATCAATCAACTGACACAGCTCAGCGGACTATGAGTAACAATGCCCAGCAAAGTGCTTTCCCTTGGGATTTTACCGGCGTCTCGGATTTATCTGAGCTAACGCTTACCGGCTCAGATACACGGATTATAGATGACCATGGTGAGCAAAAATTGGCAATCGACTTACACGGGAAAAGCAATAATACAGCAGGTTTTAGCTTTACGCCGACTTCCCCTTGGGATTGGAGTAAAGAAGGGCAATTTGCGTTTGCTATCGACATTGAAAACCCGGATGCATCTTCGGTTCATCTGTATGTGTCAGTGAAAGACACTTCGGGTCAGTCGCACAATCGCAGCTTTGTGGTGCCTGCACATTCAAGTGATAGTTATTTTATGCCATTGAAGGATCCAGATTTAGCCATCGAAACAGGGATCCGCTCTAATCCCAATAACTGGAAAAGTGAATACACGCCTATGATATGGCGCTATGGCGACAAACAACTTGATCTCAGTCAGGTCGCAAGTATTGCGTTTGACGTGAGAGGCGTGGCACAAGACAAGCACTTGGTTGTGGACAACCCACGGCTGATTAAACCAAAGCAGTTAGACAAAAACTATCTAGTCGGTTTGGTGGATAAATTTGGCCAAAATGCCAAGTTGACGTTTACCAATAAGGTTACTAACACTGAGCAATTGCGGACTTTTAACGCAAACGAGCAGGCCAATTTTACACATAAAGTGCCACAAGGGCGGTCTAAATTTAACGGCTGGATTGCTGGGCCTAAATTAGCCGCCACTGGCTATTTCAGAACGGAAAAATACCAAGGTAAATGGAGCTTAGTTGACCCACAAGGTTATCTGTTTTTCTCAAATGGTATCGCCAATGTGCGTATGTCTAACACCTCAACTATTACCGGTTTCGACTTTGATGAAAAATACATTAACCAACGAAAAGCTGGGGATTTCACCCCAGAAGATTCCATCGGTTTAAATCGGGCCCCTAAAGCGGCATGGCCTTCAAGACATGTCACATCTGAACTACGGGCTAACATGTTCACCTGGTTGCCAAATTACCAAGAACCACTGGCAGAACATTTTGGTTACCGTAGAGAAGTACATTCAGGCGCAGTTAAAAAGGGGGAAACCTACAGTTTCTATCGCGCTAATTTAGCCCGTAAATACGCCAGTGACGACCCCGATATTTTTATGCAAAAGTGGCGTGATACCACGGTTGATCGCATGTTGGACTGGGGTTTTACTTCGTTTGGTAATTGGATAGATCCGAGCTTTTATCAACTTAATCGCATGCCATATTTCGCGAATGGCTGGATCATAGGTGATTATAAAACGGTCAGTAGCGGTAATGATTATTGGAGTCCTTTGCCGGATCCCTTTGACCCCGTATTTCAAGAGCGCGCCCTCGTTACTGCCACTAAGATTGCCAGTGAGGTGCAGAATAACCCTTGGTGTGTAGGCGTGTTTATCGATAATGAAAAAAGCTGGGGGCAAGAAGGCTCATTAGCAGGCCATTACGGTATCGTTATTAATACGCTAAAAGTCGATGCGGCTGATAGTCCAACCAAACAGCAATTTGTCTCCTATTTGCAAAAAAAGTATCGTGAAATTAATGGTTTAAACACAGCATGGCGCAGTGACATTAGCTCTTGGGATGAGGCATCAAACGGTATCACGCTGACGGATTATAACGATGAAGTGATTGCCGACTTGTCAGCCATGCTTAGCCTGTACGCAGAGCAGTATTTCGCTGTTGTGCACGATGCGTTGCAACAAACCATGCCTAACTACCTGTACATGGGGGCTCGTTTCGCCGACTGGGGCATGACGGATGAAATCCGTCATGCGGCCGCAAAATACGCAGATGTCATGAGTTACAACTACTACAAAGAAGCCATAACCGACAAAGTGTGGACCTTCTTGGTGGACTTAGACAAACCAAGCATCATAGGCGAGTTTCACAATGGTGCTATGGACTCAGGCTTGTTAAACCCTGGGCTTATTCATGCTGCATCACAGGCAGACCGAGGCAAAAAATATCAGGAATATGTCAATAGTGTTATCGATAACCCATATTTTGTTGGGGCACATTGGTTTCAATATATTGACTCCCCGCTGACTGGGCGTGCCTATGACGGTGAGAATTATAATGTGGGGTTTGTGAATGTAACTGATACCCCATATCAGCCGTTAGTCGATGCAGCTAAAGAAGTGAACAGCACAATATACAGTCGTCGTTTTAGTGATGTTAGCGCTAAATAAGGTGCTGAGATAATGCCAAAAAAACACAAATTAGCCGCCACACATGCCAAGTTATGGTTACTGGGTTTAAGCATATCGGCTTTACTGGGTGGCTGCGTTTCTTCTGAGGACGCAATGCTTGAACCCGTTAGCACCAGCGCGGAGAAGCCGTTAGTGAGTCCGTCTCGTGAAGCTATTGGGCAGAGTGTAACGCAAGCGTCGTTTCACCAGCCTGCACGTGTGGGGCCTTACGAGATTTTTGATCCTAAGGCTTTGAGTGTGCTGGATGTTAGCGCCCCCATTGACGTTCTTGCCACTGGGTTCGAATGGCTAGAGGGGCCAGTATGGTCATCAGTCGATAATGTATTGCTGTTTTCGGATATCCCCACTCATAAAGTCTATCGTTATCAAGAAGGGTCGGGGGTTAGCGAATTCTTGAGCCACAGTGGGTTTTCCAATGGCTTGCTTATTGATAATCAACAGGAACTGATTTTACTTCAATCCCGTTCGCGTCAAATCGCAAGGTTACGTTTGGCTTTGTCAGCTGCACAAAGGCAAGCATTTACGCCTGATGATTATCATGTGTTAGTGGATAATTATCATGGGCATAAGCTTAATAGCCCTAATGACGGAGTGTTAAGTCGCGGCGGTACATTATATTTCACCGATCCCCCTTATGGTTTACCTAAGCAACTGGACGATCCAGCAAAAGAGCTCGATTTCCAAGGCGTGTATGCGTTAAGCCCATCTGGCGTTCTAACCTTGCTGGATAAAAGTTTGAAGTATCCCAACGGTATCGCTCTGTCAAAGGATGAAAAAAGCCTTTACGTGGCGGCGTCAAATCCAGATAAGCCAGCTTGGTATCGCTATAGCTTAAGTGACGACGGTAAAGTTAAACACCGGGAGCTGTTTTATCAGGCCAGCGTCATTGGCGGTGAAAGTCATGGTTTACCCGATGGTTTAAAAGTACACGCCAGTGGTTTTATTTTTGCCACCGGGCCGAATGGTATTTGGTTATTTGATCCGTCAGGCCGTTTGCTGGCAAAAATTCATATGCCAAGTACTTCGGCAAATGTGACCTTTAACGCCGATCAGAGCAAAGTATTCGTCACTGCCCACCATCAATTACTTAGTTTCAATTTAAAACCTTAGGCTCTGTTCATCCTTAGCAACCGCACGTGCTAAGGCGTGAATACCCTATTTAATAATGGAAAATACGATGACACAGACCAATTTATCGAGACAATTAGCATTTAATTTAAGTGCTATTACCCTGGCTTTGTTACTCAATGGTTGTAGTCAAGGTCAGCATACTGTCGCTGAACCCAATATCCAGCAAGGTGAAGTGAAAGATGCCTTCGCGAACGAGACTAAAATCGTTACCTTAATTGATTTTGAGCGCAAGGAGCAAAATCAGTGGTTGCAGAAAACCGATACAACAATTATGGACGTCATCAGTGCTGATAACCTGAATACCCAGCTGGCGGTGGAATTTTCTAAAGCGGGGAATATCTCAACCCTCAGGATTGAACCGCCCAAACCTTGGGATCTGAGTGAATATAAAGATTACAACATAGCCTTCGATGTACAAAACACCGGGGCAGACTCGGTTCATTTGTATCTGTCTTTGGAAAACCCAAAAGGGGACGTTCAAAGCCACTCAATTAGTTTAGCCGCAGGTTACAAGGGGACAGTCTATTTTCCTGTGGATGGTGTTGAAGCCCAAACCGACAGTGGTATGTGGGGGGATGTACCGCCTTGGCAGAGCAGAGACGATTTGATGGTTTGGCGTTCATGGCGCAACGCAGATCAAGATTACTCGCGCATTTCAGCACTGAATTTTTTCACCATTGGCATATTGGAAAACAAATCAGTGATTTTGGATGACGTGCGTTTGCGGACAAACCCGCCCCATGATCCAGAGGTCATGGTCGGCTTAATTGATAAATATGGTCAAAACGCCAAGCAAACGACGCCTCTGGATGTGCATTCTGACGCCCAGTTGAAGCAAAAAGCCGATGAAGAACTGGCTCAGTTAGCAAAATCCACTGGCATGCCAAACCGTTCGCGTTTTGGCGGTTACACCCAAGGTCCAAAATTAGACGCCACTGGCTTTTTTAGAACCGAAAAAGTTGACGGAAAATGGTGGATGGTTGACCCTGAAGGCTATGTGTTTTTCTCTCACGGGCCAGCAAATGTGCGCATGGCCAATATGAGCACGTTAACAGGGGTAGACTACGACCAACCAAGTATTCGCCAGCGCAGCAGTGATGAAATTACCCCAGAAGATTCCATGGGCATAGTCACCGTACCCGATAGCGCAAAAGACAAACGTTACGTTATTTCAAAGGCCCGCCACGATATGTTTCAGTGGTTACCGTCCTACGATGATGAACTGGCCGATCACTATAGTTATCGGCGCACCACCCATAAAGGCCCCATTCCCCATGGTGAAACCTTCAGTTTCTATCGGGCTAATTTAGAGCGTCGTTATGGCGATGACTCTCAGGTGTCAAAACAAAACTCAACGGATAAATCCTATAAGAAGACCTGGTTAGATGTTACCGCCAAGCGTATGCATGATTGGGGATTCACCTCGTTTGGTAATTGGGTCGACCCAGGCTTTTATCAATCGGAACAAGTGCCGTATTTTGCCAATGGCTGGATCATCGGCAATTACCAAACTCTGTCAGGTCACACCAACCATTGGGGCTTAATGCCGGATCCATTTGATCCCGTTTTTGCAGCGCGAGCAAAAGTGACCATAGATGCCATCGCCGATAATATTCAAGGGTCGCCTTGGTGCGCAGGGATCTTTATTGATAATGAAAAAAGTTGGGGAGAACGAGAAGGCAGTGTTGCACAGCGTTACGGGGTGATCCTGGATGCATTGTCCAAAGACGTCAAAGCAAGCCCAGCGAAACAGGCATTTGCGTCTTATCTACGTGATAAATACCACACAGTGAGCGCATTAAATGCGGCATGGAAGAGCGATTTAGCCAATTGGAGCACATTGGAGCAAGGCGTAACGTTTGACGCTTATAGCGATGCACAAACTGCCGATCTATCCAAAATGCTGGAAATGCTCGGTGAGCAATACTTTAAGGTGGTACACAATACGTTAGCGCAGGTGTTGCCGGACCATTTGTACATGGGCGCACGCATGGCAAATTGGGGCATGCCAGATGAAATTATCACTGCCTCTTTGAAATATTCAGACGTACTTAGCTTTAATATTTATGAAGAAGGTGTGCAGGAAGACTACTGGAAGTTTCTTGAAAAAGTCGACTTGCCTGTGGTCATAGGTGAATTTCATATTGGTAGCACCACTGAGTCAGGTATGTACAATCCGGGCATTGTGCACGGGGCTAATCAGCAAGATAGGGCGACTATGTATAAGGATTATATGCAAAGTGTGTTAAACAAGCCTTATATGGTGGGTGCTCATTGGTTTCAATACATAGATGAGCCAATATCTGGGCGGGCGTTCGATGGTGAAAATGCCAACATCGGTTTTGTGACCGTAACGGATATTCCTTATCCAGAAATGATTAAAGCAGTAAAAGACGTGACTTCGACCATGTACCAAACTCGATTAGCGCAAAAATAACGGGTTACTATTGCTTAAATGAAACACGCAATAACCCGTTAGCGTAAAACGCCCAAGCCGTTGGGCGTTCTACTTTTAACACAGGAATTCGTCAGCTGTTAAGCCTTCATGCAGCACCTAATCGGCTTGCACATCTACCACTACTCGGCCACGCACTTTACCCGCTAACAGTTGATTAGCGGTTTCAACCACCTCAGCTAGTTTAATTTCTTTAGCAATATCGTCAAACACACTGGGTTCAAGGATGTCAGCAAGGCGTTGCCACGCTTCTTTTCTATCTGCAATAGGGCGCATCACGCTATCGATGCCGGCCAAGGTAATACCGCGCAGAATAAAGGGGGCAACAGATGCCGGAAAGTCCATACCTTGGGCTAAACCGCAGGCGGCGATGGTGCCACCGTATTTTGTGCTGGCACAGGCATTGACCAAAGTGTGGCTGCCAACAGAATCAATCACCCCAGCCCAACGTTCTTTAGCTAACGGTTTGCCTGGGTTTGATAGGGTGTCTCGGTGAATAACATCACTGGCACCGAGTGACTTAAGGTAACTTGCTTCTTCCATGCGGCCTGTTGAGGCCACCACGGTAAAACCGAGTTTTGCTAGTATCGCAATGGCAAAACTGCCCACACCGCCATTGGCGCCGGTAACCAATATTTCGCCCTTGTCCGCTGTTACGCCGTTTTTCTCCAGCGCAATGACAGATAACATAGCGGTGTAACCCGCAGTACCAATAATCATCGATTGTTTTGCTGTAAATGCATTGGGCAAAGGAATAAGCCATTCACTTTTTAAGCGTGCTTTTTGGGCTAATCCGCCGCAGTGGTTTTCACCTACACCAAATCCGTTTTGGATAACGATATCGCCAATGTTGAATTGGCTACTGTTGCTGTGCTCGACTACGCCGACCAAATCTATTCCTGGGATCATCGGAAATGCGCGTACAACCGGGGCGTTACCTGTGATGGCAAGGCCATCTTTGTAATTCAAGGTACTGTACAAAACGTTTACGCTGACATCACCCTCAGGCAATGTATTGTCGTCAATGTTTTGCAAAGCAGCGTGATACCCTTGCTCGTCTTTGTTGATTAAGATGCCTTTGAACATATGTCCTCCAATTTAGACTGATCGTCTATAAATGATTAAAAAAAACGTTACATTTTTATTTTGGTAATGCTTGTAAAAAATAATGCAAAAATAGCGTAAGCGGCTGAGGCGCTTGCATCAGTTTTGCACGACTCACTGCGCCTTCCCAGCCGATCCAAAAAAACTCAGCTAATTGCGCGCAATCCGCTGTGCTAGCAATATCACCTGTGTTTTTAGCTTCCTGTAAACAGGTTTCAAGACGGTGTTGCCAACCAGCAAATATCGCGCTGAGCTGACTACGGAAACCCAATGGTAAGGCATCCACTTCTTGGCTTAGATTACCGACTAAGCAACCGCGCTTAAAATCGTGACGAGCCATACCTTGTGCGGCATGGTCCACAAAATTTTCAAGACGTTGAATAGGTGTAAATTGCGTATCCAAAAGATGCATATCTAACTTGCCAGCGAAATACCCATCGTAGTGGGCCAATACCGTTTCGCCAAAGACTTCTTTACTGGCAAAGTAATGATAAAAAGATCCTTTAGGTACACCGACCTTTTTTAGAATAGGCTCAATACCCGATGACGAAAAACCAAACTCGGTCAGGTGTTCAAGACCACTGCGGATCAGTTCAGCTCTGGTGTCGCGGTTTTCACCAGCTATTTTGGGCGGGCGGCCACGCCTAGGTTTTACGGATAATGTTGTCATGCTTTTATATTAGACCGATCGTCTATTTAATTGCAATGATTAATTCCGAATAAGGTAATGACGGAAGTTGACCCGCTTTATGCGGGTCGCTCAATTCAGGGCCTATCAGGCCAATGTAATGGCCATTTTACCGATAGACTTGCCACTCTCTATACTGCGGTGGGCTTCTTTAAATGTTTCAGCGTTGAATCCATTAAACGTTTGGGTCAGCGTGCTTTTAATACTGCCTAATATCGCAAAGAAGCAAGAGCTTATTGATGAGGCAAATCGAATTCGAGCCGATATCGAAAGTTCTATACTCGTCGAAGGTGAAACGATTACGGTGAGTATTGGTGCAGGTTTATATAAATCAGGCGACTGTCGAACTGACTTGTTAAAACGCGTTGATATTGCACTTTACAAAAGTAAGGCTGATGGTAGAAATCGCGTTACTTTTTCTGAATAGTGTATTAAGAATTGCACTTCTATTGCTAGTTGGCTTAAGTTTGTCGTAAGCCAAATCCGCAATCTGTTACTAGGCTACTTTTTTATTCTGACCACACTTTAGGCACTACTTCTACATCTTGAACAATTTGCTTCGCGTTTTTATCCAACACAGTTGTTAATCGCGTTTGTTATCCCCATTCTGAGTACATCAACAAATAATTGTTTAAGGAGCTATTTTTATGAGTCGCCATTTTGATAAGGCCGAAGGGCTGTGTGAAGACAGGGATCCCGCCACCCTTGGTTTTGTGTTTAACCAGACCATGTTGCGCATTGCAGATCCAAAGCGTACGTTAGATTTTTACACTCGCGTGCTGGGCATGACGTTGTTGAAGCGCCTTGATTTCGCTGAAATGAAGTTCAGTTTGTACTTTTTGAGCGCTGGCGAAGATTTTTCTGACGTGAGCAAGGACGATAGTACCCGAACGACGCAAACTTTTGGTCGTCCAGCCATGCTGGAGCTTACTCATAACTGGGATGATACAGCCAACAAGGTGCAATACCACAATGGTAATAGCGAGCCAAAAGGCTTTGGACACATTGGCTTTCACGTGCCTGACCTTGATACTTCTTGCCAACGTTTTGAAGACTTAGGTGTGCCGTTTCAGAAGCGCCCCAATGATGGTTCAATGAAAGGGATCGCATTTATAAAAGACCCTGATGGTTATTGGATAGAAATATTCGATGCCAACAAAGTCAGCGGATCTGTCGCAGAACATTTGCAAAAATAAAAAGCTTAACCGTTTAGGGCGTGAAAGCTCGCGCCCGCGTTCATTTACGCCCTTTCTTTGTTCACAGTGTTAACGCCGGAATTCACGTAGCGTGATGCAAATGAATCGGTTCGCTATTGGGCCAAATGATCAGTCATTACTACGGACTTCAATCGCCTCGATATTGATAATGTTTGAACGATTGAGGGTAATTTTGAAACGCTGGATCTGCTGTTGTTTTTGCTTATTGGTATGCATTAACACCACATTGATTTGATAACGCCTTTCCACCGCTTGCTTGGTGATTTTGTTGTTTTCTAAAGCGTAAAGTCGGCCTTCGCCTTTTCTGAGAAAACGAATAAAGGGGGTTAAATTAAAATAAATTCGCTGTTGTATTTCATCATAACCAGGCAAAAAACTTTTGGCATTCACCTTAGTATCACTGCGAAAATGCAGCAATTGCGCCGCCTGTTTGTTCTGCTGTCGGCGAGTTTGGAATAATTTATCTACTTGTGGCGGCAAATCTTTATTACTAATGTACTCAAGCCAAATCGTCTGATTGGCCACTTTGCTTTTGTTCACACTATGGCTGTAAATGATCTTCCATTTCGGTAGACCTTTTTGAATTGCCCGCCAAATGATGCGCGTAATGTCCTCTTTGAATATTTCCCGTAAACCGTAAATCACCCCGAGCATGCCCACCAAAGCAATGGTGACTTCGGTAAAGTTGGTGCGCGCGTTTAACACTAATACCATCACAAACGCCATAATAATCGCCGTCACGGTACCTTTAACGATACGGTTTAAATAGCTGTTGAGGTTCTTGGTGTTCTTTTGAAAAACCACTCCATATTCAATCAAACGTTGTAGCAAACGCATTTTATTAGTAATACGATTTGGGTCGGCGAGGGTGGTTTGCGAGTTATATTGGTTTTCTTCTCGGTATTCGTTTTCTCGGCGACACAAGGCAAATAAGAAATTTCGCTCACTGGTATATTCAGTGCTCTTTGGCGCTCTTGATAATAACTTTAAAAATGACTGCTCTACTTGCCAGCTAAGATAGTTGTCGGCATTTTCAAAATACGCCCTAAGTTTTTGATCAGACGGGGTATAGCGTCTTAATTTTTTCAGCAAGCCAGAAATTTGCTCTGCTAATTCAATCGCTTGAGGATAGAAGTCTTTGCCCTCTTTGAGCTTAATGGTTTGCTTGATGTCAGTGTCTAGTGCGGTACGAATTTGATATGAATATAAATTCAGGTTTAAGCGGTAATCGCTTTGCTCACCCTTTTTTTGGCTGATGAAACGACTACGAACCAAGGGCACATGCAGTTGATCGGAATAATATGCACTGTGGTTTTGAATGCTATGGTGAAAGTACTGCTCTTCAGTCAAAGTTTTAGCGCTAATGCCCATCTCGTCAGGCAATGAAAAATACAGGTCGAGCCTTTGATGATCGCTAGGTAGCAGTTGGTAACCTACTCTAATGGAGAGGTTTTCATCTTGTGTGAGTTTAATTTTATTCACGTATAGGGTTCTCTCCTTTAGGCGTCGGCTCTAGATCACGTAGTTTAGAACACTGACTTTAGAGCATGCACTTTAGTCAACTGAACTGTGATTCTCCGCGTTCAAACTGGCTGGGCTTTTAGTGGTCCAACACATATTTGGTTAAGCACTTGGTTCTTGAGCAAGGTGAACACAAAATCATTATGCCTTACTTTCAGAATACAGCCCAATTACCCTTGGCGCTTTAATGGCACCTAAATCATCACCGCTCGCGCGTAATACCTGTTAGACGGCCGGGTCGAGAACGACGGCCTTTTTAGGCGTCATACTACTGCCGATTGACGCAACAATTACCAGCCCAATGGCCCCCCATTGCAACGCACTCAAATATTCACTTAAAATGACAAAACCCGCCAAAGCCGCAATTGCTGGCTCCAAGCTCATTAATACGCTAAAAGCTTGTGTTGGCATATTTCTAAGGGCGACCATTTCCAAAGAGTAAGGCAGTGCACTGGATAACACACCTACCAGTAAACCAAGGGGCAACACTTCCCAGCTAATTAATGCTAAACCTTGGCTGAGTGCGCCAACGGGAACAAGGACTAACGCTGCTACCGTCATGCCTAACGCCACCGTAATGCCGCCGGATGATTGTTTACCAGTACGGGTACCAAACAGTATATAACCTGCCCAGCAAGCGCCAGCCCCTAGCGCCATTAATGTGCCAATAAGGTCGAGCCCTTGCGCGCTTGATAAATCTGGCATGAGAAGAACAATCCCCGCTATCGCGCAGCCCACCCACAACAGATCACTTTTACGTTTAGAGGAAAATAACGCCACGGCCAACGGGCCGGTAAATTCAAGGGCAACAGCTATACCCAGTGGAATGCGCTCAATGGCCATGTAGAACAGAATATTCATCCCGCCTAAACATAAGCCGTACACAATAATGCTGCGCCAATCTCGACCTTGAGGCAGTGCGCGCCATGGGCGAAACACTAACCAAAGTACCGCCGCGGCGAACCCTAAACGCAGGGCAGTAGTGCCTTCTGGGCCAACAATAGGAAAGAGTTGCTTTGCCAAGGATGCACCAGATTGAATAGTCACCATAGCCAGCAGCACACTGGCGATGGCAGTTAGCAGTACGCGATTGATTTGCATCGAAAAATTGTCCAGAAAAATGAATCATCTAAGGGGCGGTATTCTACCTGAGGAAATCGGATTTCACACTGCGTTTGGTTATACGCTGCGCACACGTTATGATCTTCGTGCACCAGCATCCTTGCTGGATTTGACAGATCATCCATGGTCAGCCAGTCACTTCTTTTATAAAGTGCGTCCATGCACTTTACCTAAAGGCCAGCTAAAGCTGTTCCATATTTATCCCGTAAATATTGGTCAACAGCTGAAAGAAGTAACCAAGACAAAATGGTCGGGAACCATTTTGAATTTACGTAGTAAGGCCTGAAAGGCAAAATACAGGATGTATTTTGTAAAGCCCGCCCTCCAGCAAGTTTCTATTCCTGCGCGTCTTGCCACACTCTGCTCCTGAAAACGCGAATTGAGGTTGATTGGGTTTTGGGTTTCAACACGTCCTTGATGATCGGCTCCCCATAACGGAGTTACAGTCTCGCCTTCCTTGGCGAGCCGTTCAGCTGGGCGCTACTGCGTAGCTAAAGATACCAACTTCGCCCCTGCAATCGAATCCGAGTGAGCGTGCGATGCTCGGGAAACTTGAGTCGGAGGTAAATAAAAAGCAGCGACTTTGTCGCCAAGGCACGAGTTTCTGTCACTTTATCTATGGAACAAGTGAGTGTTTTTTCACATAATTTGCTTGCAGGTACTCGTCAATCGGCGGGGGTCACACAATCAGCGGTATCAGAGACGCTGAAAGGATAGTTATGGAATGTAAATCATCTGGGCAGACGTGATAATGAGAGCGAAAACTGAACTGATATTAAGCTGTTTTTAAACGCGCTCTATATCAGGTTAGGTGGCCTGTTGATGTCGCTTGGTTAATTTTTTTGTGTTGTCCCTGTCAATTTTAATCCTGCCAATTTTAAGCTTTATATTTTATCTATTACGGGTTTGCCGTTGCGAAAGTAGATAAAAGGGCCTTCCACATCAGGTGATTGGCCAACGGCTAAGCGTTGTTCAACTTCTTTGAGTATCATTCGGGTGATAATGGGTAAATCGAGCTTTTCGGCATCGATAAGTGATACCCAGTGCATGGCGAGTAATTCACCCGACCCTAGTGGTGTTGCGTGTACATCCCCTTGGATAATATCGGCTTCAACCATAAAGAAGCGGGTGTCGAAACGGCGGTTTCGATAAGGTGGCGTAATGGCTCTGGCGATTAAATTCAGGGTATCCAGGCGCGGATTAATGCCGTGCTGTAAAAACGCCTGCCACTGGGGCGAACGGGTCTTGATTGTTAAGCTGTCGGTTTCGCCGAGGACAAATCCCGTTTCTTCGTAGGTTTCACGAATAGCCGCCAGTGCAAGTCCTCTAGCTCGAGACTCAGAGCATCCCTTCATCAAACGTTGCAGCACACTGGGATGGAGATCTTTAGGTGGACGAATACGACTATCTCCCACATCAACCTTTCCCCCAGGAAAGACAAATTTGTTCGGCATGAATTTATGTTCAGCTGAACGCTTTCCCATCAGAATTTGGGGGTGGGTGCTGTCCCGTCGCACAATAATCAGCGTCGCGGCATCTTTGGGTTTTACCGCACGTCCTTGAGAGCGCAACTCCGCGGACGGTGTATTGGTGGGGCTGTAGGGGGCGTTATTAGGCATGTTAGCCCTCGTCAGTTGTTTAAACGGTGCTGCTTACAATATCAATCTGCTAGGATTACTTGATAGTAAGTGAGGTTTCCAATTAATCACTTACGTCTGGTCTTTTGCTTTACTCACTCGCTCAAATTCTTTTGCAAGGTGGGTATGCAAGCGCACAATAGCGCTTTCGAATAAGCCAAACTCCAAAAATGCATTTGCCTTGCTCGCCAGCCCTTGCTGAGCTGATAAGACTATCTCTAGATCTTCAATAGCGCCTTTAGCAGCGAAATTTTGACCTTCAGTAACAGCATCGAGCAAGGCTGTTTCACTCTCGCAAATTCCACTGACAAGGTACGTATGTTGCCGAGTCGTTGACTCATCAATAGGCTCAAGCACATTGACTTGCATACATCCGGGGAAGGTTGAAATCACAACATTCGGGAATAGGTGATATACGTAGGTCAATCGCCCATCAACTGAAATGTCAGCTTGATCATTACCTCTTAATCCTTCGATTGATTGATAAGGAAACGCTACGCGACTATTTTCCCCAAAAGCCTCAACCACCGTGAGGTTGTCGTATTGCACCGGGAAAAAGGTACTTTTGTGGGTTTGCCGAATATGATACCCCTCAAGGGAGCTTTCGAGATATAGCTTCCAGTTCGCGTTGACTATCTGACTGGCTGAATTTAACAACCGGTAGTGGTCAGGGATAATTTGGGGGTTAGGCGCAATATCTTGCTCTATATTTGCCTGGGGATTTTGGTTGATAAATATTAAACCATTACTCTCAAAACAAGCTACTGCGACGAGTCCTCGTGTTGCCTTATCAGCATCAGGAAATCCTTGTTCATGAGGAATGTTACGTAGGCTTCCGTCAAGACTGTATGCCCAACCATGGTAGGGGCAGACCAATGCTCGGGCACAACCGTGGCCATCGGCAAGTTGAACCCCTCTATGTCGGCAGGCATTCCTAAAAGCGCGAGCGACGCCATCTAATCCACGCACAACTATCAAAGGCACGCTGGCTACATCACGGGCTATGTAATCGCCTATATTGGCAATTGCACTAGAAGGACAGAAAACGATACTTCTGCTTTGTAGTATTTTAAGTTCTGCCTCTAGCCGCGCTTTTGAACGATAATTATCTGTAGGTTCCTTCCAGCTTTGCTTGCCTAAGTCTGTTGTGGAATTGTCGATATGAGCAAAGATTCTCTGCACTACCTGCATGTCGCTCAATAGTTGTTTTTGGTCATTGGTATTCACTGACATATTATCTCGCAAGCTGGATAAATAAGACTGTTCGAAATTAGAACAAAAAATAGACTTTGCGAAGTCAACTATCCTTATACTTGGTAATCAAGGATCGTTATATAGATAGGCTAGGTCATTGAACAGATGCTTCCCACGTTAGGCCATACACTCAGCTTATTCCAACGAACATGCAATCCATCAAAGCGATAGAGGCGCGACAAGGCAAGCAAATATAAATGCGTTGAAAGCGTTTTCAGGGATGGACTAGAGGCGAGTGGTCAAAATAGAAATGTATCAGAGCACTATAGAGATATAAAACTAGCGTCTGCAATGGTTTACGATGTGGGTTCTGGGGCAGTAAACAGCCTAGTCAAAGGGCTTTACCGGCTATTTTCATCAGATTATGAATAGCAGCAATCAATAAACCTTGTGAGGTTGGTTTAACCCAAGCAACCAAACAAACAATGGGCTGGCGCATTCCAGATAAATTTAATCTAGGCATCTAAGCAAGGTCACACAGCCACAAAATGAAGAATAACGTGAATATAAAAGGTTAAATCACCATATCCACGCATCTCACCCCATTTGCCGCGTTATTCTTGCAGCGCCAATGCTGCCATTTTCATCGTGCTTGCAAATGATGCTGCGCCCGCAATAAATAAACCATTGTGGCAAAACATCGCGTCATCAATACCCGTCTCATCTTGTAGGGCTACATCAGACAACCCCGCCCATTCTTTAGGCAGTGGTCTTCTGTCTTCGAATGAACCTGGTTCAACCGGTACAGTTTGAATCATCCATTGTCCAGACTGAGATGGGTAAATCATATATAAAGCCTTGTCAGATAAGGCGTGAACCGTTTTTTTCCATGGAGTATATTTTTCCAATACAATCACCCTTGGATCTTGCGCGTTTTTTATGGCGTCGGCGACGATTGCTTTTGCATTTAGACCACCGCTGGCTGCCGCTATGAAGCGTGTTAATACCCGGGCAGCAAATTCAACCGCTTCATCAAAGCCGCTATCAAAGTCACTCTTTTCTTGCCAAGTTGGGTTGAACATGGAAATCGTTTGGCTAAGACTAATGCCTTCAGCCACACCTTTAACATGCCCACAATCCACAGCATCGATGGTTGATACCAGCCCGGCATCAAGGGCATTGGCTAGGTTTTGGTTATTTTCGCAAATGGCCAAGCCATACTTCTGCCAAATCAAACCAAATGACGAGTAGGGGATACCATTCTCACGCTCACCAGCACCACCGCGTTGATGATGATCAAAGCGGTCTGTTTCTGGGTCGTATTGCCCCCCCACATCAATCACAATATCGGCCTTAGCGATAATCTCTAAATCACGTGTGCGAATGAGGGTAAAAGAAGGAAAAATGCGCTTAAGGGCAGCAACACTGAAAACATCATCAGCATGAAAATTACCGCTGTGGGTGACTACTATTTTATCATTCATTATTTTTTGTCATTTTAGAAAGGAGTGGGAAGGTGTCGTCAGATATATGTTAACGATAGAAAATACTTAACAAGTAAAAAATCAAGACGTGGATCCTATACGAAAACAGCCAATAAAATAAGATTAAGTTTGTGTATCAATGGATATTACGCGTAATGACGGTATTGCTAGGAGTTCGTTGTCACTGACCTAAGTTGCAAATAGCATGGGTGCCCTGATTAATTCGAGCGAGTTGAATCAAACGCGCTGAACCTGCAGATCCTAGCGTTTGGTTTTGATGCTTAATACCCTATACTCGCACGTCTTAGGCTGCAAAGCCTCAAAGCTCGTTTAACCTAAAAAGAGATGTGCATGGCAAAGCGTAAACGAGGTATTTTCGGTTGGATATGGTTTGTTACATGGCGGTTTTTGCTATTTCTGACCCTATTCTTACTGTTGCTACGATTTGTGCCGCTATCTACCACGTCATTTATGCTGCAAAGCTCTTATCCCGTCACTCAGCACTGGATAAGCATCGATAAGCTGCCGGCGCACATGGCCATGGCAGTGGTTGCCTCGGAAGATCAACGCTTTCCAGAGCACTTTGGTCTCGATTTTACCGCTATCAGTAAAGCCCTTAACCAGTACCAATATGACGACGGCCTTCGTGGTGCCAGCACCATCACGCAACAAACTGCGAAAAACCTATTTCTATGGCCGGGGCGAAGTTTTGTGCGCAAAGGTCTCGAAGCAGGTTTAGCGGTAAGCCTTGAAGTAATTTGGGGGAAAAAACGTATCTTAGAGGTCTATTTAAACGTGGCTGAATTCGGTAAAGGGATTTACGGCGTCGAAGCAGCTTGCCAGCATTATTTTCAAAAATCGGCTCGCCATCTAACCCCTGAGGAAGGCGCGCGGCTTGCTGTGTTACTGCCAAGCCCTCGTACACGAGATCCTCATAATTTAACCCCTTACCTTCGCCAAAGAGTGCTCTGGGTTGAACAGCAAATGCAACAGCTTGGTACAGGCTATCTAAATCCTATCCTTGATAATTAAATTAGCTCCGGGGCAAGAGCGCTTGAAATTTCATCGACTCTGCCCCATCGGTTCGTGACTATACTTAGACAAAATCGGCCTTGTTTTTAAAGTACAAAATAGCGGACGGTAACAGGTTGAGATGTTAAAAGGCTGCATTCAAAGTTCATTTTTGTATCTACTATTACTCCTATAAGGAAATGGTCAATGTCATCACAAGTTCACTTAGAGATGTTAAAAAAAATAAACACTGAAAAAGGATTTATTGCCGCATTGGATCAAAGCAGTGGCAGCATACAACACGCGTTGCGATTATATGGCATTTCAGAACGCCAATATTCTGGTGAAGAAGAAATGTATACAAAAGTGCATAAAATGAATACTCGCATTATGACTAGCGAGGCCTTTTCTGGCGATAGAATTTTAGGCGCAATTTTGTTTGAAAATACCCTAGACAGGGAAATAGAAGGCCTTGCTTCACCAGATTATCTATGGCAAACGAAAAAAATTGTGCCATTTTTGAAGGTTGATATAGGCCTAGAAGCCGAGCATAACGGTGTGCAATTGATGAGACCAATTGGTGGCTTAAATGATTTACTAGACAAAGCGGTCGGCAAAAATATATTTGGCAGTAAAATGCGTTCATTCATAAGATTGGCAAATTGTAGTGGTATTCATATTATTGTTGCACAACAGTTTGCCATTGGTGCACGAATATTAGCCAAAGGCCTGGTGCCCATTATTGAGCCCGAGATTGATATTCATAGTCCTGAAAAAGGTGCGGCAGAATTAATACTACGTGAAGAGCTGTTGTTACAATTAGATGCGATACCCGATTCACAACAGGTGATCTTGAAATTGTCGCTGCCCAATATTACAGGTTTTTACAATAAGTTAATTGCTCACCCTAGAGTCTTGAAGGTGGTTGCTTTGTCTGGTGGCTATAGCCGTGAAAAAGCGAACCGTTTATTATCCGAAAATACGGATATGGTGGCGAGTTTCTCTAGGGCTTTTTCTGAAGAACTTTTCGATCTCATGTCTCATGATGAATTTGAGTCAACCATCAATGAATCGATAGATAGTATTTATCAAGCGTCTAATCAATAAAATCGATGGGGAGCCTATACGAAAACAACCAATAAAATAGGTTTGAGTTTGAACAAATCACTCATTATCAGTTTACCCCGTCATTTGCTCATGGGATGACCGTAACCTTATGAGATCTTATGTTGCCCGCCATTCGCCAGCGGTTTGCCCCACATAACGTTTAAAGGCTTTTTGAAAAGCTGACTCAGAGCTGTAACCAATATGTTCAGCAACACGCACAATGCTCATACCATCAGATAATAACTTTGAGGCTAATTGCATCTTCCAGCAATTAATATATTTCATGGGGGGGTGTCCAACATAATGGCTAAATCGCTCAGTGAACGAGGAGCGTGACATGCCACATTCATTTGCCAACAATGCTAGGCTCCATTTTTTAAAAGGCTCTTGATGAATCAAGGTCAAAGCTTTGCCTATGTGATCATCTCGTATTGCGGTAAGCCAACTGTGATCATTAAGGCTTGTGTGGTTTTCCATATGCTGTCTTAAGGCTTGGGTGAAAATTAACTCGGTTAATTTTGTGACAATATTTCGAGCGCCTTCATTGGATTTGCCCATTTCATTTAAAGTGGAAAGTAGCAATTGCTTCATTAACCCTTCATTACTGACATGCTCTTTAACGACTAATATTTTTGGCAACGTCTTTAACATTGGATTCAAAGGCTTGGCATTAAAGCCAATATAGCCACAAATAAGTTTGGCTTGCAGACCATCTTGACCTAGCTTTACTGCGGTGAATGGCTTTTTTTTGGCGGCTGTTTGTTGATAGAAGCTGGTATCGGCTGCAATACCTTGCCAATTGTTAATGTCTGATGTTAACGAGTGACTGGATCCCATAGGGAACATCACCACATCACCAGATTCAAGCTTTAATGGCGGTATCAGGTTGTCATCAGATTTAGCCCAGCCTTGACCTTCTAACATGATATGAAACGGAATAACGTGTTCAAGTTCGGGTAACATAAATGAACCAATTAAGTTCATGGCGGGATTCACCAATACCCATGGGTGAGCTGCCTGCACCTCAAAATACAGCGCACCTTTTATATGTATGGTATCGAGTACTTCTGACAATATATCCATATCAGGTTTCCTCCTTTTCATTGATACAAAAGACAAGTTCCGCTGGTTCAAACCCGAGTGAGCTTATTTTTCAGGCCTGCGTGGAATACAAAAGCACGATAACTTCATTAGCATAGCCTAAAAAATGGACGATCGAACATCAAATAAGGACGTTTGGCGCTAAACTAAACGGTCTTCATAACCCACAATAATTCATACATTTTATTGATTGGTCTGAGGCTTAACCGAGTACCAATCATCAACATGTTGCTTAACTAGAGTCATAAAGTAAATCGCTGCAACATTGGTGTATTTCTGATAGCACAAAAATGATCCGTTTTAACGGATGTTACCGAGGGAAAGCGATGACGTGTCTTTATCATTTGTCTGGCTGGTTTAGTTCTCTCATTAAGTCAAAACAATGACGTTAAGTACTTATCGATAGGAGCAAGAAGTTATGAATACACTGGGTTTTCAAAAAATGGATGGAAGCGCTGTAGAAATAAAGAAAAGCGATATTATCAACTCAATTTCAGGGGAGATTATTGCGCCTGACACAGACAATTACAATGAAGCGCGTAGCCTATGGAATGGCATGATAAATAGTTATCCGGGTTTGATAGTTCGCGTTAAAGACGAGCAAGACGTCATTAAGTCGGTAAACTTTGCGCGCAATCATGGGCTCTTATTGGCTGTAAAATCCGGCGGGCATAATATTGCCGGCAAGGCTTTAGTTGATGGGGGATTGGTTATCGATTTTCATTTCATGAAAGCAGTCAAAGTTAATGAGCGACAAAAAACCGTTAAAGTCGGACCAGGAGCCACCTTAGCTGATGTCGATAAAGCCACTCAAGAACATGGTCTGGTCGTGCCAACCGGGATTAATTCAACTACCGGTATAGCGGGCCTAACGTTGGGCGGCGGTTTTGGTTGGACAACCCGAAAATTTGGTTTAACGATTGATTGTTTGCGTTCAGCTAAGCTGATTATTGCAACCGGCGAATTACTTGAAGTGAACGCCAATCAACATGCAGATTTATTCTGGGCAATATGTGGAGGGGGCGGTAACTTTGGCATAGTGACCGAATTTGAATTTAATTTACACCAAGCAGGCCCCGAAGTATTCGCCGGTATGGTGGTGCATCCCTTTAGTGATATGAAAAACGTTTTGCAAAAATATCAAGTTGCAATCGATAACGCACCCCAAGAGCTAAGTTGTTGGGTGGTCATGCGTAAAGCCCCACCGCTACCATTTTTACCTGAACAGTGGCACGGTAAAGAAGTACTGGTACTTGCTATGTGTTATATCGGTAACACTGACGAAGGTCATAAGGTAACACAAGAGCTTAGACAGATAGGGCAACCGATAGCCGATGTAGTGGGGCCAATGCCTTTTGTTGATTGGCAATCTGCATTTGATCCCTTATTAACAGAAGGGGCTAGGAATTATTGGAAAAGTCTTGATTTGGCGCAGATTAATGCAAAAACTGCCACAGAAATCGAAAACGCGATACACACTTTACCCAGCGACGAGTGTGAAATTTTTATTGCCCACGTGGGCGGTGCAATGACAAAAATAGCGCCTCATGAAACGCCTTGGTTAAATCGTGATGCACACTTTACGATGAACGTGCATACCCGCTGGCAATCACCAGAAGACGACGAAACCTGTTTAAATTGGGCTCGAAAATTACATACAAAGTTAACCCCGCAGTCAATGGGCAGTATTTACGTGAATTTTATCCCACAAGGCGATGAAAATAGTGTCGGTGAGGCTTATGGATCTAACTATGCTCGACTTAAAAGCATCAAACAACAATTTGACCCTAGTAACCTCTTTAGAATCAACCAAAATATAGCGCCTTAGGATTTACCTTAAATTATCAGGGCATCCATCAATTATCAGGACAACCATGTGAATTCAGTTGTTGTCATGGATGTCCTGATAATTGGGGTAGTGTTTATCAGAGATAATGGTATCTGCGAACAACTCCCTGTGTTTATGCGGAGGTATTGATCGGTGGGGCGACTTTATTCATCAATTCAACTGAACGTTGAGCACCGTCTTTTGAATAACCGTCGTTTTTCAATTCCGCTAACAGAGCATTTAATTGAGTAGCTGTTTCGTGATCATTAGTATCATTAGCGATAGAAGATAACATGGTTTTAAATGAATCAAACTGAGACTCTTTGCTGGCATCTGACTCCCCATATAAACCGGATCCCCCGTCCATACGAGCCATTATTTGCTCCATTTTATGCTCGCGTTGCTGAATCGCTTTATTGTGCTCTTCTTGGGATACGTTGCCATCACCATTGCCGTCCATTTTACTGAACATATCTGCAGACTTAGTGCTTTGTACACCTTGGGTGGTTAGTGCTTCCATAAATTCAGTCGCACTAACCGTTCCATCTTGATTGGTATCGGCAATATCAAATTGCTGTTGTGATTGTTCCTGTTTACGGGCAGACGGATCAACGCCTCCACCGATAGACATTATACTCATTGCTTGCTCCTATTGGTTGAAATCACTTATACCGAAGCATGAATAAGTCCAATTAATGTAAAGATTTCGTAAAAGTGTCGTAAAGGTAAATAAGTCTTTGATATTTATATAATAAATTTTTTTACCCACAAGGCGGCTAATTAATGACGCTTTTTGCAACCGATTTTGGGTGGATTGTGGCAACGTTTTGCCAGTTTCAGGAAGTCCATGAGGCAATATTTGGCATGTTACCCATAGTAAAAAGTAGCACAAAGGCAGTTTTGTTCTGAGCTTTAGGGTATGCAAACCATCATGGATGGTCTGTTATGCCTCAGCTTCAAAAAAAATGAGTATAATGGTTTCGCCTAATTACTCTGGCAAGCCATGCTGTGTTCGCCGCTCTAATTTTGTAAGGCAAGAGCAAACATTCAGGACGATTTTAATAAGCAGGTTTATATAATCTTCAAACGAATACGATCAACGGCTTAAACCACAGATAAGGCACATAGTGGCTAGTGAGTTATCAACTAATAATTCTATATCCTTTAAAATTGAACTCACTACTTATGCTGGATAAACCTAATAATCAGACGAGTCCAGCGATTAAATATAAATTAGCCCAGGTTAAGCTGATAAACGCTGGTCAGTTGCTGATTGTTGTGCCGCAATCTGCTTAGCGCCTAGGTGATACTCGGCTTCTCTATATTCGCTTTCGGCATATCTATACTCGCTCTTGGCAGAAGTGGTGACGTCTGCTTGGTCTATTTCATTTAGCTCGTTATTCTCAAGTGCGCTTTGTTGTTGCAGATACATTTTGCCAGCAGCAACACCGGCTTTGTGGTCGTGTCTAAGGTCGCTGTCTGTGCTGCCCAGTAACTTACTTTGCAGTTTTTCATCGGCAAAAATTTGCACTATTTCGACATCTGCCGGTGGATTGGCAATAAACGCTAACTCGTCTTGGTACGCTTGCTCGTGCTGCACTAAATAATCAATGGTTTTGGGGCAATAGCCAGATACACAAACTAATGATCTGAGTTTGTGTACCCAAGCGGATTGTGCTTGAAAGTGAGCATCCACCGTACGGATGACCACAATTTTACGTGCCCCGCGATTGTAGGCTTCACGCACGGGCAAAGGCGCGGCTAAGCCGCCATCAAGATAGAAGTCTGCTTGTGGCTGTACATTCAATTCTTGGCTTTTTTCGTCTGGAGCATCGGGTTCATTGGCCGCTTGTGCATTTAACCAAGGTGTTAATTTCACCCCTTGTTTGTACAAAAAAGGCAGTGCGCTGGACGCTTTTAACAACTCGCGCCATTGGTGACTGTCACCTGTTGGGCTTAAAAAATACGGGGCGCGGTCTCGTGAATTGGTCGCAGTGATCAGCAGTTCGCGCTCGCCCAGTGATTGCTTGGCAGTTGCAAAATCTATGGCGCGATTCGCTTCGGTGGTTTTGTCGAAGTACCAATCTAAGTCCACTATGTGTTTGCCCATCAAACCGCGACCTAATCGAAAAAAGCGTTTTTGACGAGACAAACCGCGAATAAGTCGTTTGGCGTAGCCTTTTTGCCGCGCTAAATAGCTGGTTAGGTTTTGCGAACCAGCCGACGTGCCAATAAACATATCGAAGGGGTCGTAACCTTCCTCTAACCATGCGTCGAGTACGCCTGCAGTGAATATCCCTCGCTGACCGCCGCCTTCTGCAATCAGAGCAAGCTTGGGCTGAGCTGCATTGTTTGAAGTAATGGCTGGAAACGTGGCTAGGGATTTCATAGTGAACCTTCTTGTTCAATTTACGGATTATTGTGTCATTGAAGGTAGTGTAAGGATGAAGCATGCTCGGGGATAATTGATAGATTGAATCGCCTTGATTGATAAAAACGTTTAACTTCCCAAATGTTAATTTATTAAATAGATTTTAACAAGCTGTTCACCCAAAGCGCCAAGCCGAGCGTGCAGGTGATTTTTATAAACTAATCAAACACACTGGGCGGTAAAATTTTCTTTTTGACCATCATGGTTAGAATATCGTGGCATTTTTGCTTGAGCGTATCACGCAGCAAACGTGCAGCTGGGGTAATCGATTGTCTGCTAGGGAATATTAGCCACAGCTCGGTTGGGGTAGGAGTATAGTTGCCCATTACCGGTACCACTTGATCCGTGAGCAACTCGGTCGACATATCTAAACAGGATTTCACCGCGAGTCCTTTACTGTCGATGCACCAACGGCGAACCAAATCACCGTCGTTAGAGGCATGCCTGCCATTCATTTTAATTTTATATTCGCCCTTGGTATCTGAAAACACCCATACATCTTTGATAATGTCTTTGAGCTGATAAAACAGCCCGTTATGTGAGGCTAAATCGTGGGGGTGCTCAGGCACACCGTACTCATCTAAATACGCTTGGGTAGCACACAATATTCGCGGTACATTACAAATTTTGAAGCCGTACATACTGGCGTCACTGGGAGAGCCGTAACGCAGGGCTAAATCGACTGAGTCACGATAAAAGTCGATGTTACTGTCGCTTATATTGGCGCGTAAGCTGATCTCAGGGTAGTTTTCCATTAATTCACTTAACCAAGGCAGCACTAAATTGCGCCCAAGATCAGACGATAAACCGATGCGTAGCTCCCCATCGATAATATCCAAGTCGCCTTTAACATTTTGTTTGGCCAACGCTAGCGTTTGTAGGGCTTGTTGACAGTGGGGAAGGTAACGCTCCCCAGCACTGGATAAGCGTAAGTGCCGAGTCGTACGAATAAACAAATCAACCCCAAGACTTGCTTCAACCCGTTTGAGTGCTGCGCTGGCTGTGGCGGTTCGCATATCTAAACTCTCGGCAGCGGCCGTTATACTGCGAAACTCAGCGACTTTTAATACCAAGTAGAGATCTTCTAATAACATATTGTCTATTATTTTTTGATAATGTTTCAATCATTATGCTGTTTATGGGGAGTAAATCAAAGTCTATTATCTATCCATCAACTTTGCAGACCCAAATTTACTTAAACAAGGACATTATTATGAAAGCCATCGGTTATACCCAGTCACTACCCATCAGCAACCCAGAATCATTGATTGATTTAACACTTACTCAACCTATTGCCACGGGCCATGATTTACTGATCAAAGTAAAAGCCATCGCAGTCAACCCTGCAGACTATAAAGTACGCTTAAATATGCCGCCAGCAGCGGGGGAAAGTAAAGTCATCGGTTGGGACGCAGTCGGTGAAGTTGTCGCTACGGGCGAATTAACCAGTCAATTTGTGCCAGGTGATATCGTTTATTACGCTGGGGATATTACACGCCAAGGCGCTAACGCTGAATATCAGTTAGTTGATGAGCGCATCGTCGGGTTTAAACCTAAAAGTTTATCTGATGCAGAAGCCGCTGCATTGCCATTAACAGCGATTACCGCATGGGAAATTTTGTTTGAACATTTAGCCATCAAGCAAACATCACCTGAAGCAAAAGAAAAGTCAGATGAAATCATCTTGGTAGTTGGCGCTGCTGGTGGCGTTGGCTCGATTCTAGTGCAAATAGCCAAAGCTGTGACAGGCGCTACCGTAATAGGTACCGCTTCACGTGAAAGCTCAAATGCTTGGGTTAAAAAGCTAGGTGCTGATTATGTCATCGACCATAGCAAGCCACTTAAAGCGCAAATTGACGCATTGAATATTGGTGAGGTAACACACGTTGCTAGCTTGAACAGCACAGATGCGTACTTTGAAGCCTATACCGATTTGCTCGCACCGTTTGGCAAAATCGCCATGATCGATGACCCAGAAGCACTTGATATCACTAAATTGAAAATGAAAAGCTTGTCCTTGCACTGGGAGTTTATGTTTGCCCGTTCAATGTTTAAAGCCGCTGATATGCAAGAGCAAAGCGTATTACTTAACCGTGTCGCTGAGCTTATCGACCTAGGTTACATTCAAACCACAGTAGGTCAGCATATGGGAGCGATAAATGCGCAAAACTTACGCGCTGCCCATGAAGCGTTAGAAACTGGTCGCGCCATTGGCAAGATCGTTTTAGAAGGCTTCTAAGCTGTCTAATGTGACCATCATACTTTAAATGACTTGAGTGCAAAGCGGCAAAAATTCGACGTTAGCACTCACTCTTAACGACTTAGGATGCCCCATGAAAACATCTAATATCTTGAATAAAGTTAACACTATGGTTGCGGTTTCAACCGCAATAGCATGCACCTTCATTTTTAGCCAAGCACATGCCGCAACAGACAACATTGAGGTGGTTGCTGAAATGACTAACACCCGGCCGGGTAATTTAACCATTACCCCAAATGGGCGAATGATTTTATCTCAACAACCACTTGATGCGCCTGAGTTACGTGTGGTTGAAGTGATGGCCAATGGTGAGTTACAACCTTTCCCAACCCTTGACTGGGCAGATGGCCCCGATAAAGGTGACGTGGGTTTCGCTGCCGTGATTGGTGTGCACACCAGCACAGACGGTATCGTGTGGATTTTAGATATGGGCAGTGCGACAAGCCAAGCAAAACTTGTCGGTTGGGATAGCGTAAATAATAGGCTGCATAAAATCATTCCCATTGATAAAAGCGCCACGGTTGATAACTCTTTCTTACAAGACTTTGCTATCGATGAAAAACGTGAGCAAATTTATATTGCGGACACGACACTGGGTAATTTGTTTGGCGAGATTAAATCAGCATTTGTGGTGGTCGACTTACAGAGCGGTGCGTCGCGTCGGGTGCTACAGGCACATCCTAAATTGATGCCGCCTAAGCATACCGTGGTAATAAACGGTTCAGTATTGGGCGCAAAACGTGAAGACGGTAGTAAAGAACCTATTTATCTTGGATTAAACCCCATCGCAATCGATTATCAGTATGAATGGGTGTACTTCGGCACAGTGAATGGCAGTGAGCTATTTCGTATGCCTGCTGCGCAATTAGCTAATGAAAGCAACGATGATAACGCCCTTGCTGCACAGATTGAGCGGTATGGTGAAAAGCGTCCGTCAGATGGCATCACCATTGATAAAGATGGTACCGTTTACGCTGGAGATGTTGAAAACTCCGCAGTAGGAATTGTCACAAAAAATGGTTTTAAGACCATTGCCAAAGACAAAGCTTTATTATCTTGGCCTGACGGTTTTGCAATCGACCACGGTTGGCTGTATGTCACGCAAAACCAATTGCACCTGACTGCTCCGCTTAATGAAGGGGAAGCACAAGGGACGAAGCCATACCGTATATTACGCATGAAACTGACTAACTAAGTCTGTTGATTGGTTAGCTGCACTATGCATGTTAATGGTGGTTCAAACAGATTGTTGAACCAGCAGATTTATTATTAATCGTTATTAAAAATTAAGGCATATACCATGAGTAAACTCACTATATTAGCCAACATAGTTGCCAAAGCAGACAAAGTTGATTTGGTGAAAACCGAGTTGTTAAAGTTGATTGATTTAACTCGCGTCGAAGAAGGTTGTCTTGAATATAACTTGCATCAAGACAACGAAAACCCAGCGCATTTCATGTTTTTTGAAAACTGGCAAAGCCGCGAGTTATGGCAGCATCACATGAATGCTGATTACATGGCGGCGTATGGCACTGCAGTTGATGGTGCAATTGAATCCTGGACCTTAAATGAAATGTCTCATATTGCTTAGCTTGCTCATCAATCGGACCTAAAAAGTCACCCAGGGATCAAATTATAAGGTAGAGGATCGTATGTTACTCGATACCCCAATATGTGACTTTGGCTATCAAGCGCCAGATTTTAGCTTGAAAACACCAGAGGGTGAGACGTTCACCCTGAGTGAACAGTTAGGTGGTAAAGGCTTGTTGATTGCCTTTATATGTAATCATTGTCCCTATGTGCAGCGTATCGCTGAACGACTCGCGGCTGACACCAAAACGTTAATGGATGAGGGGATTAATGTTTTGGCTATTATGTCCAACGATTACCGTTACCTAGACGCGGATTCGCCGGTTAATATGCAGCGTTTCGCACTAAAACATGGCTTCGAATTTCCTTATTTGGTGGACGAAGACCAATTTGTGGGCAAGCTTTATGGCGCGGTCTGTACTCCGGATTTCTTTGGGTTTAATACTAAGGGAGAATTGCACTACAGAGGTCGATTAGACGATGCTCGCATGGGTGATGCGCATAATCGTGTACCTGAGCTGGTCAATGCTATGCGCTTAATCGCTGAAACAGGCCAAGGGCCAAAAGAACAAACACCGAGTATGGGCTGTTCGATTAAGTGGCGGGATTAATAACAGCGCTTATCCGTTAATATACGTGCCTACTGGTACCTAAGCATAAATGGCAACCAGCAAATAAGGGGTTTATCTATGTCGTCTCGAGCAACAAAAAACATCACGCTGGGGGTAACGGATTTATCCTTTCACCGTGTTACCGCTTCACTGGTTACACATGTTTTGCAAGACATGGACTTCAATGTACAACGGGTATATGCCCCCCATGAAGAGAATTTTTCTCACTTGCGTCAGGGTAAGGCTGATTTACTTAGCTCAGCTTGGTTACCATCTAGCCATGGTATATACAAAGCACAAGTCGAGAAGCAAATTGCAGTGACTGAACTCGGCCTTCATTATGCGCCGTATGCATTGTGGGGAGTACCGAGTTATATACCAAAAGAAGCAGTGAACGAGATCAGCGACTTACGCAAGCCTGACGTTATCGCCAAGATGAGACGCGATATACAAGGCATTAACGCGGGCGCCGGTATTACACGCTTTTCTATTCAGATGATGAAAGAATATAAATTGTCAGAAGCGGGTTACCACTTTTTTCCAGGTACTGAACAAGAGTGCTTTGAAACGTTTGAGCGAGCCGTCGCCAATAAACAATGGGTGGTTGTACCTTTATGGAAGCCCCAATTTTTACACCATAAATATACCGTGCGGGAACTTGTAGAACCAAAAGGCTTGTTAGGTTCGGTTGACCGTGCCGTATTGCTGGTACGCAACGATAAAAAGGCGTTATTTACCTCCGAGCAACTAGCACGTTTAGATGCGTTGCACTTCTCAAATAGCATAGTCGCTGAGCTTGATTATCAGGTGTGTCGCGAAGGTAAAGCGCTGGACCTCGTCACCAAATTATGGCTACGGGAGCACAATTTTCTGTAGCAACTTTATATGAGTACTTAATGCGCATTTAAGTACTCATATTGTGATTTTTGTTTTGCGGCTTCGGAACTATTGCGCTGGACTTTGTTTTATTTCTTTGTGTGCAAAACGCGTTAACCATTGTTGTCGAGCGGCTTTGCGATCTTCGTCTTTAAGTGTCTCGCCGTCAGCTAATTCAGTGGCGATTTGCTCGATGATGTTATCTCGTTGGGCGATCAGTTTATCCGCACTGGCAAATAAATCTTCGGCTTCAGGGTAATCTGCTTTTATTTCGTCTATGCCCAGTAAGTCATAATAGGCCTGTTCCACTGCATCATTAAATAAGCTGCGGTTGGCTTGAAATATCACATAATCTTTGGCCATATCTGATTGTATATAATTAATGTCTTGTTGCGACATTTCGGCTTCTTTAGCTAAGTCGATAGCTTTGTCTAGCCATTCATCTATGGCTTTTTCATCATGTTGTTGCAGTGCTAGTTTTACCCCTTCGACCAAGTCGCTGGCGGTGAGAATGTCTTGACGAGTGATAACGGGTAACTCAGTTTGCTCGGTGGTGACGTTGTCATCGCTCGGTTGATTGGTAAACCAGGCAAGGGCCCCAATGCTGAGCAAAATAATAATCGCTAATATAACTTTCATGTACTTACCTTTTTACTCTGTTTTTTACCGGATAAAATCAGCATTCCCTCGGATATTTGAGGATGCAAAATATTGCATTGGTAAGGTTATCATAACCACTTTATTTCGCAGCCCTTCATCGCGCTAATTTATGATACTCATCAACAGGCTAGGGCGTAAACCTAGTTTCGATTACTTTCATCGAATGGCGAGTCGTTTAGAGGGCCATGCGATGATTTACCCAGAAACGTGGTCTTATTTGAGGCAATAAAAAGCCATAACGAGCAAAATAAGCGGGTATGGCAAAAAGTGCCCACTAAAGGGCGTTCATTAAACGGTGCTCGTCTTGGTCTATTTCATGGTCGGCATAGAAAATTCAGCGCCTTCTCTGACACCTGCCGAAGGCCAGCGTTGGGTGATCGTTTTACGCTTAGTGTAAAAACGTACTGCGTCTGGCCCATAGGCGTGTAAATCACCGAACAATGAACGTTTCCAGCCACCAAAGCTGTGATAAGCCACCGGCACAGGCAAGGGCACGTTTATGCCGACCATCCCGACCTGAATATTATCTGAAAAATAACGTGCTGCTTCGCCATCACGGGTGAAAATACAGGTACCGTTACCGTATTCATGGGCATCGATAAGATCCATTGCTTGTTGCATCGTTTGTACGCGCACAACTTGCAACACGGGACCGAATATCTCCTCTTTATAACTGACCATATCAGGGCTGACGTCATCGATTAATGTTGCGCCCACAAAGAATCCATTTTCGAAACCAAGCACTTTAGCATGACGACCATCAACGACTATCTTAGCGCCTTGTTGCTCTGCGCTGTCGATATAAGCAATCACTTTTTGCTGATGTGACTGGGTGATAACCGGGCCAAAATCATTATTGGCATCAAAGTGAGGGCCCACGTTTAGGCTTTGCATGGCGGCTTGCATCTTACCAATCAAAGCATCACCGGCCACATCGCCCACTGCGACTGCGACCGAAAGCGCCATGCAGCGCTCGCCCGATGAACCAAATGCGGCTCCCAATAACTGGTTAACCGCGTTGTCCATGTCGGCGTCAGGCATCACGATGGCGTGGTTTTTCGCGCCACCTAGAGCTTGGCAGCGCTTGCCGTTACCATTGGCCGTCGCGTAAATATATTCGGCAATGGGGGTGGAGCCAACAAAACTAATGGCTTTAATACGTTCATCATTTAATAAGGTATCGACCGCTTCTTTATCACCGTTTATCACGCTCATGACTCCATCGGGTAAACCCGCTTCTTTGAGTAATTGGGCAATGAACAAGGTTGCACTTGGGTCGCGTTCCGATGGCTTTAGAATAAAGCAATTACCACAGACCAGTGCCATTGGGTACATCCACAACGGCACCATAGCGGGGAAGTTAAACGGGGTAATACCGGCCACCACTCCTAAGGGTTGAAACTCACTCCATGAATCAATGTTCGGGCCGACATTTTTGCTGTGCTCACCCTTCAATAGTTCTGGTGCGCCGCATGCATACTCGACGTTCTCGATACCCCGTTGAAGTTCGCCAGCGGCATCATGGGATATTTTGCCATGCTCTTCACCAATCAAGGTGCAAATAGTTTCGGCGTGTTCTTCAAGTAATGCTTTAAACTTAAACATGACCCGGGCGCGCTTAATCGCCGGGGTATTCCGCCAAGCTGGAAAAGCCGCTTGTGCCACAGCAATGGCTTCTTCAACTGTCTTTTTCGACGCTAAGTCGACTTGCTTGCTAATTTCACCGGTAGATGGGTTGTATATCGCCTGTTGGCGCGTCCCTTCAACTGTAATTTCGCCATTAATAAGCTGTCCCACTGTGGTCATTTTTTGTGTCCTTAAATCAGTACATAAAGGGGCGAATCTGTTGTTCACCCTAAAAGATTAAATTAAATAGTGCTAGCCCATAAGGCCAAGGGCATAAAGGTAAACCGCCTCATTTGTCAGCGGTAAAGCATGTTACGGCCAAAGTTTTTTATAAAGTACAATGACATCCTCAGCACTTGGTACCCGAGGATTATTACTCGGTGACCCCGACGCCAGTGCTTGCTCAGCCATAGTGGTTAACAAACCCATAAAATGCGCTCGATCAATACCGAATTGTTCTGGTGTTGGCACGTTCAGCTCTTCGTTTAGTGCGACTAATTCTGCTATGAGTTTAGCGTTTGCACCCTCATCATTGTCTTGTTGCGTGGCAATACCCATAGCGCGGGCGCAGTCAGCGTAACGTTTGGGGGCACCCGGGATGGAGTATGCCGTCACGGTGGGCAACAACATTGCATTTGAAAGTCCGTGGGGAACATGGAACGCTGCACCAATAGGGCGGCTCATACCGTGTACCAAAGCAACCGATGCATTTGAGAAGGCTATGCCCGCAAGCGTCGAACCGAGCATCATGGCCTCACGAGCTTCTTTATCAGCACCGTTGTGGTAAACACGGCGCAAGTTTGGGGCAATCAAGCGCATTGACTGCAATGCTTGAGTATCGCTGTACAGGCTGGCTTTTTTACTGACGTATGCTTCCATTGCGTGAGTGAGGGCATCGATTCCTGTGTCTGCGGTCGTACGCGCAGGAACTGACAAGGTCAGGTTATAATCGACCAAGGCGGCAATAGGCATAAAACCAATGCCCATGCAGAGCATTTTTTCATCCGTTGTTTCATCCGTAATAATAGTGACTCTGGTGACTTCAGAGCCCGTACCTGCGGTGGTAGGAATGGCAATAATAGGCAAACCTGCTTCGCTCACCACCCGAGGGAACTTATAGTCGCGCATCTGGCCGCCAAACTTGCCTAAAATACTGATGGCTTTTGCGCTGTCGATGGGGCTGCCGCCACCTAGCGCAATAATACTGTCATAGTTTGACTCTTGAACCCTTTTGACACCGGCTTGAATGGAACCCACTGTGGGCTCAGGGACTGTGTCGTCAAAAATATCCGCCTGCATATCTTGATCAGCTAATACATCTTGAACTTTTTTAGCGTAACCCAGTTGCACCATCATTTTGTCTGTGATGATTAACGGTCGGCTGCAACCAAGACTGGCTAGCACGTTAGGTGTCGCCAGTATCGCGTTTTCGCCCACTTGCAGCATGCGTGGAAGAATAATTTGCGTAGACATATCTTCTCCTAAAAAATGTGTTTTATAACCAGTCAAATTGGACTGTTATCTGGGACAAATAACACCCTATTGTCTTGGGTTATTCACCACTCGTTGGCCAAGGTTTGTTAGTTCAGCCGTATTGGTTTCCTGTTCTGGAGTTATCAATATTTATTGCGGGCAAGGTGCGCCCGCTTTTGCCCATAAGGTAACAAAGTCGGCAGTTTCTTCCGCTGAATAAGGCGCAGGTTCGCGGCCTATGCCAGGTGCCCAACCCCAATGCACTAACTCATCTTCTAAAATATGATGTGCCACTTCATCGAGGGTACGTCCGCCGTTACGGTTAGGATCTTTAATTTGTTGGCAAATCTGGCTTGAGCTTTGCTGCCACCAAAGCATGTCAACTGGAGCTAACATCCATATCGGTGCACCCGGAGGGCCATGGGGTTCGTCAGCGTTACTTTGTGCATGACAGGTACTGCACATAATTGTTTCAACTCCGATCCGGCTTTGTCCGCCTGTGATATTCATGCCGTGCACCGAGGTTTTAGCATAACTAGGACCAGACCAGCGCGGCAGATTATCGTCCGGGACATGGCAATTGGCGCAGCGAGGGTGGGAGAACACCTGATAAATTTTATCCCATGTTTTCAATGCTGCTTCATTGGTTTCTTGGGCCTGAGTTGCAAATATGACACTGCAGCAGAGGAGTAACACGCATAAGATAGATTTCATGTTTGATTCCCTAAACAAATTGAATCTGTTTTTTAAATGGCATTTCGCGCAAACGGACACCCGTTGCGGCGTAAATGGCGTTCGCTAATGCCGGAGCGGCTGGCGGTGTACCTGGCTCGCCTATGCCCCTGATGCGCTCGCCATTTTCAAGGATTTTGCAATGAATGGCTGGGGCCTGATGCATACGAATAGAATCAAAGTTATGGAAGTTAGTCTGCTCCACCTTGCCGTCTTTTACGGTGATTTCACCCATCATGGCGGCTGCTAGCCCAAAATTGATACCCGATATTAGCTGGGCCTCAATGTTGCTTGGGTCAATAGCAATACCCACATCGGCAGCCACATATACATTGTGTATTTTAATGCCGTTCTGGGTCTTTTCTACTTCAATCACTTGCGCCACGGGTACCCCGAAAGAGGTCACAAGGGCGATACCCATCCCGTGGTTTTCAGGTAACACACGTCCCCAATTTGCTAATTCGGCCACCGCTTCTAGTACCTTGCGCGTGGGCGAGTGACTAATAAGGGCTAAGCGCATGTCAATGGGATCAACGTTAGCTTCGTGCGCCAGTTCATCCATCATGGACTCACAGAAAAAACCGTTTTGCGATGCACCTACCGAGCGCCATGAACTCACTGGTATGCCAATAGGTACCCGATAACCGGTGACGCGGTAGTTTTCTATCATGTACGCTTGATCCCACGCAGCTTGCACTATGGTGGTATCTGGCCCAGGAATCGAAAGACCCACGCGGCCCATTTGCGATTCCATCACTGAGGGCGAGGATATTTTGACGTCTAGTGCACTGATATTGCTGCCACTAACTACTCCTTGAAAGCGTGCAATGGCAAACGGTCGGTAGTTGTCATGGGTCATGTCTTCTTCACGCGTCCAGGTGACTTTGACCGGTGTACCTTCAAGCTGTATGGCCACCATGACTGCATATACGATAAAGTCCATTTCTGCTCTGCGCCCGAAACCGCCCCCTAAGTAGGTGGTGTGAACGCGGATATTTTCTTCGGAAATACCAGACACCTTGGCCGCTTCGGCTAAGGCAAACGTTGGGCTTTGATTGCCTGCCCAAATATCTAACTGACCGTTTTTCAACAGTGCCGTGGCGTTCATGGGCTCCATGGTGGCATGAGCGAGCATAGGCGCTCGATATTCGCGGTTGATGGTGGCGTCGCCCGCCTGACCAATCACAAAATCCACATCGCCGTCATTGCGGTTTTGACTGTCTTGGTGGGACTCTTTAAATGCTGCAATGGCTGATTCAAACAAGCCTTCTGTGGTTTGTGCATAGGCGGTTTTGGCCCAGTCGAATTCGATTACCTCAGCGGCTTTAAAGGCATACCAAGTGTTGCTGGCTACCACGGCAACGCCCACTTCCCCTAAGGGCAGAATATGTTTTACGCCAGGCATAGCGGTGGCGTTTGCGGCATTAAATGAATTGAGTTTAGCGCCTAAATGCGGGTTCACTTTTATGGTGGCATACAGCATGTCAGGTTGGATCACGTCCATACCAAAGGTGGCGGTCCCGGTACATTTTTCCACCATGTCTAATTTGGGGATGGAACGGCCGATTTGCTTCCATTCACTTCTGGGTTTTAAGCTTACGTCATCAGGCAAAGAGACACTTGCTGCCAGTGTCGCCAGCTCGGTATACGGAATTCGCTGACCATCTCTGGTGATAACGGCACCATTTTCGGTGCGTAGGGTATTTTTATCGACCTTAAGTTTGGCAGCGGCGGCTAGCAGCAATGCTTCTCGGGCGGTGGCACCCGCGATGCGCATTTTTTCAAAGGCATCAATGGTAGAGGATGAACCGCCGGTAATTTGTGTGCCTAAAAATTTTGCAGGCACATGCATTAAGTCTCGCACGCCATTGGCCATGGCACTGTTGTCGTGGGGGGGGAAAGGCGCGCCTTCTTCTAAAACCGCTGCATTATAATAGGCTTTTGATGCGGGTCCGTGTTCGACCGTCACGCTGTGCACATCGATATCAAGCTCTTCAGCGACCAGTGCCGCTAATGACGTGCGTACTCCTTGACCCATTTCAGCTCTGGGGGCAATGATGGTGACGCCTGTGGCATTGATCAGTACATAGGGCGTTAAGGCTGCTTCGCCATCATGAAGGTCTCGTGTTAATGGATTAGGGTAGGGCTGCTTATATTTGTAATAACCAAATAACACACCACCGGTAATTGCCGCAGAGCCAATGACAAAGGCACGACGGGTTATCTTGCCTAATGTACTCATAGATTGCTCTCCCGTATTTTAGCCGCTGCAGTTTTAACGGCTGCGCGAATACGAGGGTAGGTGCCACAACGACATAGATTAGCCGATAGCGCTCGGTCAATCGCCTCATCGTCTGGGTTTGGGTTGACCTGCAACAGGGCTGCTGCTGACATGATTTGCCCAGGTTGGCAATAACCACACTGGGCCACTTGGTGTTCAACCCATGCCGCTTGCACCACGTGCATAGCATCGGGTGTACCGAGCCCCTCGATTGTCGTCACTTGACCCGACACCTGACCCACAGGAATGGAGCACGAGCGAGCGGGCATACCATTAATATGCACAGTACAGGCTCCGCACATGGCAATACCACAGCCAAATTTAGGCCCTGTGATTGCTAATTCATCACGCAACACCCACAACAGAGGCATTGTCTCTTCAACATCTACTTCGTGCTGTTTACCGTTTACATTTAACTGCATGTTATTACCTTATTCGCTGGCCCATCGACTATCTGCGCACTAGGTTAAATTAAGTTGTTGCAAAATTGTAATCATATCTTGTGTTAACTATGTATTCATTGCCATTACGTCTTGTTAATACGCCTATCAATGTTTGGCAAAAGGCCCTAATCCAGCGCAAACGTTAATATGTGTTAAGTAATCAAAGGTTATGTAAAGGCAGTCAATTACACCCCAATAGTCAGTTTATATTCAGTTTCGCAGCCTATTATCCATCTTGAAATTCGTAAGCCGAAACAGGAATTATTATGAAACTAACCGTCCTATTACCCGTTGTGATGACCTTGGCTGTATTACCTAATATCAGTGCCGCGCAAAGTCGAGAGGCTCATCAACACAGAAATGAAACGCACGGGCCTGTGGTGGTACACAAGCGCGTGGTATATAAAACCGGTGCTGTGGTACGTAAAGCACCTACCAATAGTATCGCCCTGCGTTTTGGTGGCGTATCGTTTATGTTCAATAACGGCCTGTACTATCGCCATATGAACAACGGCTACAAAGTGGTGCGCCCACCTGTGGGTTTAAAGGTGCGCCATTTGCCAAATGGGTACGAACGTATTGTCATTCAAAGTCGGCCTTATTATTTCGCCCAAGGTATTTACTATGTGTTCGATAATGGTGATTACCGAGTGATAGACGAGCCAAGCACACAGGTTATTTATCGTGACAGTTCACCTGTGGTGGTGTCCCAGTCGATAGAAACCCAGAATGGAAACGCCAGCCAGGGTTTTGGCTACGTGTTAGGCAACACCTATGATGAATTACCTAGTGGGGTACAGTTAGTGTCAGTCAATAAACAACAGTACTTTCAATACAGGGATATTTACTTCATACCCCAATCATCAGCTGGAGAGGTGCGCTATTTGGCGGTGAAATTAAATTGAGTTATCGGTATACAAGTGTCTGCTTAATCTTTGCTTAAGTAGTGCTTAATTGCGCAGCACTTGAATACTAACGAAAACGGCTGGTCAGTGCAGATTTAGCGTATTTTGAAGGTATATAATAGTAGGTTATTTTACGCTAACTCAGATAAGAACGAGAAATATGCGTAATTTTTATTCGATATTGATGACAGTGTTTGTTTAGCTAAAGTGTTTTTGTTAATTTCACGCCATTGAACACTAATAGTCACTAAGAATTACATCCTTATGAAGCTTGCTGCTTTGATCCAGCCACAATCTCATCATCAAATAGACGCCTTGTACCGAGCGCTTTTACGGCTTGATGAAGCCGAACAAGTGACACTATTCATTTTAGCTGTGATCCATAAACCGATTGGCGCAACAAAATTAGCCCAAGTAATAGATATACTCGTTGGTCGAGGGTTATTAGCATTCCCTAAACAGCACTATTTATTCACTACGCAGCAAAAGGAAAGACTGACCTCACAATCGCTGCTAGTCAGCAACCGTGAAGGCTTGAAACTCAATCCATTATTAGCCAATCGTTTGGTCACGGAAATAGAACAACCACCCATATTTACTGAGCATGTTCCTGGTCAGAGGTTACTTGAGATCATCATGGCCGCCGAACAGGTGGTGCCGGTCATCAACAGTTACAGTTGGCAGAACAAAGAAGCCGATAGAGCCCGAGTGATACGAGACCTGTATTATTTGAATCAAATTGACCAGCTCGAAGATGCGTTAGCATGCCATAAAAATCCACAAATAATTGACCATGGTAAAAATAAGATACTGCTTGAAATTTTGTTCTTACCTTTTGATTTAGAAGCGTTTCTACAATTATCGAGTGCGCTGCAATACCAAGCGTTTGCCACCCTTTTTAGAACGTTTCAAATAGAAGGGAAAGGTTGTGCTTACCCTATTCAATTATTAGAACAAGTGTGCGCTGCTAGGAGGGATAAAACCGACCCAGCATACAATCTTGAGTGCCATCATCTATTGGCAGAGCAATATTTGTATCAACTGCGTTTTGCTGATTCTTTGCGTGTACATGATACCGAAGACGCTAGCAGTTACGGCTTGCAGTTGCGTGCTACACATTGTTTTTTAATTGGCCATAACGAGCAAGCAATTGGTTATTATGAGCAAGCAATGATGGCTAAAAACAAACTGACTAAACGCAAAAAACAATATTTAAATGAACTGCTGGGCTACTTTTATAAATTGGCATTAGTGGTACAGGCTAATCAAGATGATGTGAGTTACTTTACCCAGGCAGTGCAACAAGTCGAATTTGAAGAAAGTGATCGTAAAGTTAATAGTGATTTTTATTATGTGGCGCAAGGCATCGTTAAGCCCATTATGTGCCTATCCACGGGCGAAAAGTACAATATCAACATTGAATACAATAGTGTTGATGAGGAATTAGACTTTTTCGCCCATCAGCTGTGTTATTTTAATTATCTCTTGGCGCAGATTTGGTGTAATCAAAGTAACGACCCTGTGCTGGCAAAATTAGCGTCAAAACACCAAGCTAATTTTATGCAACTTGATTACCCCTTATTTGCGCAATTATGTGAACAAATGACGGCGAGTTTCCGCGATAAACCGCCCGCTGCAAAGCCACCAAGCGAACTAGAGGCAGCATATACTGCTAATTTGATTGATATTACCCGCCTTATTGTCACAAAAACACAGTGGGACTTGGCCCTTGATAAATTAATTGCCCTTAATCCAAATACCGAAAAAAATGCGACTTCGGCTAAAAAAGTCACGGTTAAACCTGTTCGCCTAATCTGGGAGTTTGAGCACACTTATAGCCACAGTTTAACGGCCCGTGAGCAAAAGCTGAATAAATCAGGATGGAGTAAAGGGCGGGTGGTATCACTAAAACGCCTAAAAGAAGAGACCAATACATTCGACTATCTGACCGACAGCGACAAAAAAGTGTGCCTTGCCATTGATGCCTATCAGAATTGGGGATATTACTCAAAAGTTGATTATACCCTGCAAGGACTATCAGCACTGCAAGCGGCAGTAGGAATAGACAACCTATACAAGGCCGACGACTTAAACCAACAGCTTGAAATCACCCAGCGAGAGCCCGCATTGTTGGTAAGCCAGATAGGCGAGCAACTCTGTTTAAGTATTGCCGACCTGCCCGATGATATTGGTGAGTATGATGGTCAGCCCGGGTACGATTTAAAGGCTATTTCTGATATCCAATATCAACTCACTGTGTTTTCCCTTGAGCATATAAAAGTGGCCGAGATAATTGGTGAGGCTGGCTTGTTAATCCCCATCTCGGCCAAGCAAAAAGCCCTTGAGGGTATTTCGGCAATAGCGCCGTTTTTGAATATTCAATCTGATATTACTGAGCTTGATACTGGGTTAGAAAGCCATGAATGCGACGTCAATTTGGTGGTCAATATTCAACCGAATCAAAGCGGCCTCAACTTTACCTGCGTGGTGATGCCTTTTGGTGAGCACGGCCCTGCATTGAAACCTGGTGTGGGGAATGCCAGTTTAACCACAGACTTAAACGGCAAGCGCATGGCAACCCAGCGCGACTTACTGCGCGAAGAAACCTTATTAGATCAGCTCGACCAAGCTTGCCCCGCGTTCTTGAGTATGGCTGATAATGTCTTAGTGCTAGACGATTTACAAACGGCGCTGACAGCCCTCGAGCAGCTAGAAATAGCCCTTAATCAAGCAGCATTTGACTTAGTACTACGCTGGCCGAAAGGCAAAAAAGTGACCTTATCGAAAACGTTAGACAGTGCGCATCTGCAACTGGCGTTTAGCCAAAAAAATGAATGGTTTGATATAACTGGCGACTTGCAAATTGATAACGAACAAGTCATTGAATTAAGGAAACTGCTTGAACTGGTGAAAACCAGCAATGGTCGCTTTATTGAGCTTGGCGGGGAGCAAATTCTCGCGTTGTCTGACGATTTGCGCCATAAACTAGAGTTAATCAACCAAGTCACCGATGACGGTAAATTTCACCCACTCGCCAGTTTGCAAATGGAAGAAGCCACAACGGGTATGCGCATGAAAACGATCCATGCGTGGGAACAACAAACCGAAAAAATGCACCAAGCAAATTCGATCAAACCGCAAATTCCTTCGACCTTTCAAGCGCAATTACGTGATTATCAATTAGTCGGGTTTGACTGGGCCTCGCGCCTTGCCCATTGGGGGGCCGGTGCTTGCCTAGCAGATGACATGGGCCTAGGTAAAACATTACAAGCCCTGGCCATTTTACTGTCCCGCGCAAGCCATGGGCCAAGCTTAGTTATCGCCCCCACATCGGTATGTTTTAACTGGCAACAAGAGGCACTAAAGTTTGCCCCGACACTGAATATTAAGTTATTTGCAGACTCTACCAACACACTGCAGCGTGAAGTCTTACTTAATGAGTTAGGCCCATTTGACTGCGTGATCATTAGCTACGGACTCTTGCAAAGGGAAAGTGAGATACTCAAAGGGGTTCGTTGGCACAGCATAGTGGCCGACGAAGCCCAAGCATTGAAAAACCCATTGGCCAAACGGACAAAAGCCGCTTATGCATTAAAAAGCGACTTTAAAATGATCACCACAGGCACGCCCATTGAAAACAACTTAACTGAATTGTGGAGCCTATTTCGTTTTATCAATCCTGGGTTGCTTGGCAATATAAAACGCTTTGGGGAGCGGTTCTCACTGCCCATCGAAAATGCCAATGAAGACCCATTGGCCGCGCGCAAAGCCAGCCAAGCCCTTAAAACCGTAATACAGCCCTTTATTTTACGGCGTATGAAAAACCAAGTGTTAACTGAATTGCCATCCCGTACTGAGATTAATATTCGCGTTGAAATGAGCGCTCAAGAGCGTGACTTCTATGAAGCGTTGAGACTGAACGCCATAGACAATATTAGTCAAGGCGACCAGCAAGCCAATGCCGGTGAGCAGCGCATTAAAATGCTCGCCGAGTTAGTTAAATTGCGCCAAGCCTGCTGCAATCCTAAATTAGTCATGGCAGAAACCACCATACCGAGCGCCAAGTTAGCCGCTCTTGATGAATTATTAGAAGAGCTGAAACTCAACAATCACAAAGCGCTTATCTTTAGTCAGTTTGTTGGGCACTTACACTTGATTAAACAGCACATTGAAGCCAAGGGTTTTCGTTATCAATACTTAGATGGTTCAACACCCCAAAAGCAGAGACAGCAAAGCGTTAACGCCTTTCAACGTGGCGAAGGGGATATATTTTTAATTAGCTTAAAAGCGGGTGGTTCGGGTTTAAATTTAACTGCCGCAGATTATGTTATACACATGGACCCTTGGTGGAACCCAGCGGTAGAAGAACAAGCATCGGATCGCGCTCATCGAATAGGTCAATTACGCCCAGTGACCATCTACCGGTTGATTACCCAAAACACCATAGAGGAAAAAATTGTTGCCTTACATCAGCATAAACGTGACTTAGCGGACAGGCTATTAGAAGGCAACGAAGCGGCGACTAAGCTCTCGGTAGACGATATGCTGAATCTGCTGAAAGAGACGTTTTGAGCATAGCGAGTTAAGTAACACATCAGCCATCAAATCAAGCAGTGAATTATTTGCTAGATGGGTTTTGAATAAGCGCAAGACCCGGTTGGCTGCCAGCCTGAATTCACTCTGGCATGTCCCTTAAAGCGTATGTTCAAGCTGCTATTTGCGATCGTTACTAACCATGATTAGCACCAAGTACATGCACTCCGCCTAATGTAGGTAATACATGCCACACGTCTTAATTAGGGTGTTGCGGGCGTACCTTCAAGTAATTTTACAATATCCGTATTGCCGCTCTGTTTGGCCAAATCAATAAGATGGCTTTTTTCTAATTCATCGAACACTTCATTGCTTAAAAGCGCTTTTAGTCGTTGTTCATCTCCATTGCCAATGGCTGTTTTTATGGCTTCAATAGGCAACTTGGGACGTTTTTTTAGGTTACTTTGATCATTGTAGTCAGTCATATAAGCTCCTTAATACGGTTTGTCTAGATAGTGTGTTTTGATAGCTTATCTCATTCGCTTGATTAGCGAGTTGGTATAAATTGATATTTGGGTGCACAGTGTATTATTCAACCCAGCATCTAAAGTGATTACAGGTTGTAATCGGCGCGGTTAAATAACAATAGGCTAACGTCAACGCTATCAACAGAGAGTCTCGACCACTGGTATTGAAGTGATTTCATCAACCTGACGCTTTCGACAGTCGACCTTTCCTTAATCATCCGCTTAGCCAACAACCTCTCAAGCATTGACGTCTCTAGTAGCAGTTTAGTGTCCGTTTAGGTCATACATTATTGGTCTATTTCGCACCGTTATTTGCAGTGTTAAATGTGGCATTCATCATAGACTAAATCGTTAGTGCTCTACTAAATATTACAGTTTTATGACTAAGGGGTTAACACAGCTCTTTGATCCTATTTTTCCCAAGAACAGCGTTTTAACTCGGTTTTAACGGTTTTTACCAAAAAAAACTGATTATTTTTAATCTTTTCCTTTGCTCTTTATTCACGTGGCATTGCAGCGGGTTAGGTTCAGTTCTACGCATTTATCTAGCCTATTTACAGATTGTCAACGTTGAATTATCAATCCTATTACCTTAACCTTTATTTTTATTGAACGTTCAATTAACAAAAACTATGCCTAAAATTGGAATGCAACCTGTTCGACGTCAGCAACTAATAGACGCGACTATTGAGTCAGTTGGTGAGCTTGGATTACAGGCGACCACCATCAATAGCATCAGTAAAAAAGCGGGTTTATCGTCTGGCATTATTAGCCATTATTTTGGTGGTAAGCAGGGCTTAATAGAAGCCACTGTGCGTTATTTGTTATCGAATTTGCAGCAAGTGTTAATTGAAAGGCTGACCCCAACGACTACACCAGAACAACGATTAATGCTGATCATAGAAGCGAATTTTTCTCGGATACAGCAACAAAGCGATACGACTAAGACTTGGCTAAGCTTTTGGTCGCAATCAATGCATGATGTTGAATTGCATCGCTTACAGAACGTAAATAGCAGACGACTTTTTAGTAACTTAGCCAGTTCATTTAAACAATTAATGAATGACGACGATGCCAAACTCGCAGCCGAATTGTGCGCTGGGATGATCGATGGTTTGTGGTTGAGGGCAGTACTAAGTAAGTCCGATCAAAATGAATTTGAACACTGTGAACTCCTAGCAAAACGCTATGTAAAATCACTTATCACGCAGTATGGAGCGTAATTTGACAACACCTGTTTACCAAAACTTTATTCATGGGCAGTTTTTAGCGAATCAAACTGGTGAAACCTTCGAGGTTAGAAACCCAGCCACAGATGACGTGATTTACCACGTTGAAGTGGCGGATGCGTCAATTCAAGCAGCGGCGATCGAAAGCGCTAAAGAAGGGTTTGCACTTTGGTCTGCGATGACGCCGATAGAGCGTAGCCGCATATTACTCAAAGCTGTGAATTTATTACGTGAGCGTAATGATGAACTGGCAAAAATTGAAGTACTAGATACAGGTAAACCTTGGCAAGAAGCCGAGTGTGTTGACGTGCAAACTGGCGCAGATGTGATTGAATACTTTGCTGGGCTTGCTCCGGCTCAAGTTGGCCAACAACAAATGGTCGGTAACGATTTTTATTATACCCGCAAAGAGCCACTTGGTATTTGCGCTGGCATTGGTGCATGGAACTATCCATTGCAAATTGCCTGTTGGAAGTCAGGCCCTGCATTAGCGGCGGGCAACGCGCTTATTTTCAAACCATCAGAAGAAACCCCATTAGGTGCTATCAAACTTGCTGAAATATTCAGCGAAGCGGGTGTGCCAGCGGGTGTATTCAATGTGCTGCAAGGCGCTGCTGAAGTCGGTCAGTGGTTAACGCAAAGCCCTGATATTGAAAAGGTTTCTTTTACCGGTGAAGTAGGAACTGGTAAAAAAGTGGTTGCCAGTGCAGCGGGCTCTCTCAAAGATGTGACCATGGAACTGGGCGGCAAGTCACCTTTATTGGTATTTGATGACGCTGATGTATCTCAAGCGGTCAGCGCAGCTATGTTGGGGAATTTTTACACCCAGGGCGAAGTGTGTACCAATTGCACACGCGTTTACGTACATAAATCAATTTATCAGGCCTTTATTGATGAACTGAAAAGCCGCACTGAACAAAACATTATTGCTGGCGATCCCCTTGATCCTAACGTTAATTTAGGCGCACTTATTTCAAAGAATCACCAAGATTTGGTGATGGGTTACATAGACAAAGGCATTGCTGAGGGCGCGACAGTATTAACCGGCGGCACAGTATTGAAACCTGCGACTGCTCCCAATGGATATTTTGTCGCACCCACAGTATTTATCGATTGCAGCGATGATATGACTATCGTGAAAGAAGAAATCTTTGGGCCGGTTATGTGCGTGCTGGTATTTGACGATGAAGATGATGTTATTCACCGTGCAAACGACACCCATTTAGGCTTAGCTGCGGGCGTGTTTACTAAAGATATTCAGCGTGCACACCGGGTGATCCATCGTCTACAAGCCGGGATCTGCTGGATAAACAGTTACGGTAACTCACCCGCCGAAATGCCAGTAGGGGGTTACAAGCAATCTGGTATTGGCCGTGAAAACGGTATTGAGACCTTGGATCACTACACACAAACCAAGTCGGTTTATGTGGGTATGAGTAACATAGAGAGCCCGTTTTAATGACGGGACTTACATATGATTACATCATAGTCGGTGCTGGCTCTGCGGGTTGTGTGTTAGCTAATCGGCTATCAGAAAACGCAGACAAGCGGGTTTTACTGTTAGAAACCGGCGGTAGCGATAACAACATTTTCATTAAAATGCCCACGGCGTTATCGATCCCCATGAACAGCGATAAATACGCGTGGCAGTTTCATACTGAATCAGAACCCTATTTGGATAATCGCAAAATGCATTGCCCACGAGGCAAGGTGTTAGGCGGCTCCTCCTCAATTAATGGCATGGTGTACGTACGGGGTCACGCCAAAGATTTTGACGAGTGGCAAGAGCACGGTGCACAGGGCTGGGATTATCAGTCGTGTTTACCTTATTTTCAAAAAGCCGAGTCATTCTATTTAGGCAAAGATGACTATCGTGGTGATAGTGGTCCCCTTGGTGTGAATAACGGCAATGAAATGGCCAATCCCCTTTATAAAGCCTTTATCGAAGCCGGTCAGCAGGCTGGCTATGCTGCCACAGATGATTACAACGCTGCTCAGCAAGAGGGTTTTGGCCCGATGCACATGACGGTAAAAGACGGCGTACGTAGCTCGGCCAGTCGTGAGTATCTTGACCCGGTTAAGTCGCGTAAAAACTTGACGATCGTGACTGGTGCGCTGGCAGAAAAAGTATTGCTTGAGGGTAAACAAGCCGTTGGGCTTGTATACAGCGTTAATGGCAAAAAACAGAGCGCCAAAGCAAGTAAAGAAGTGATTTTAAGCGCAGGGTCGATTGGCTCACCGCATTTGTTACAGCTTTCAGGTATCGGCGACCGTGAGACGCTAAAAGCTGCAGGGGTGGACGTTAAACACCATTTACCTGGGGTAGGGCAGAACTTACAGGATCACTTAGAGTTTTATTTTCAGTACAAGTGTAAGCAGCCTATTACCTTAAACGGCAAGCTGGGCTTGATTTCTAAAGGCTTGATTGGCGCCCGTTGGTTATTCACTCGCAAGGGGCTTGGGGCAAGTAATCATTTCGAATCTTGTGCCTTTATTCGCTCTAAACCTGGGGTGCAATGGCCTGATATTCAGTATCATTTTTTACCCGCTGCCATGCGTTATGACGGCAGAAGTGCGTTTGCTGGCCATGGCTTTCAAGTGCATGTTGGGCATAACAAACCAAAGAGTCGCGGTGCGGTGACGATCCAATCTGCGGACCCGGCCGTGGCGCCAAAAATTCAATTTAATTATCTGCAACACCAAGATGATATTGAAGGGTTCAGAGCTTGTGTGCGTTTAACCCGCGAAATTATCGAGCAGAGTGCATTTGATGCCTATCGAGATGATGAAATTCAGCCAGGCAAGCACATTCAAACTGACGAAGAAATTGACGCTTTTGTGCGCCAAGCTACCGAGAGTGCTTACCATCCGTCGTGTTCATGCAAAATGGGTGAAGACGCTATGGCAGTGGTGAATTCAAATACTCAAGTACATGGTATTGCGGGGCTACGTGTGGTGGATTCATCCATTTTTCCCACTGTGCCTAATGGTAACTTGAATGCGCCCACTATTATGGTGGCAGAAAAAGCCGCGGACATAATTTTGGGTAAACCAGCGCTTAGCCAAGCACGGGTAGGTGTTGCAATCCCAGGTGAGTGGCAAACAGTACAACGTAGTTCGACGATTTAATCCGGCCACCTGAAGCGCAGTAAAAAGGAATTTTTTGCTGCGTTATGCGAGTCTAAAAACAGGAAGAATGATGAAGCATTATCGCTTATTTTGGGGAGGCAATTATGACCTTATGGCTTAACGCAGGGATCATTTTCACCCTATTAGCCATTGTGGTTATTTTGATTAAGTGGGGAAATGTCGTTTGTATCGGTGTCACGCCGGTCAGGCTTTTCACCTTTATTGCCATTTTATTTACCTCAGGCTTAGACGTTGGCTTGATCATGTTCCCGCTCACTGAATTTGCTGGCTATGAGAACATAAAGGCCAATCCGGAATACGCCTTTACTAATCCAATGGCCATAGAATTTGGCTATTGGGGATTTCTCATTTGGGGATTCTACTTCCTTACCTGTTTTTACTTCTGCGTCGTTGAACCCAAGGTTAAGTTTTTTGAGATCCCCTTGGTTAAGTTTATTAATAATGTCGTGATTATTGGTACCTGTGCCTTCACTGCCTTTCTGTTGTTGTCTAATTTACCTTGGTATTTACCGGCTATTGGTGATGGCGAATCGATTATTCCTACCTTCTATTTCATCGTATTTGCGGCAATTTGTTTTTCGGTGTACTCCAGTACTGACATCAAATATGTACGCTTGCTGAGTATTTCGACCACCTGGTTATTTATCGCCTTAATCGCCTTAATGTGGGCCGGTGCATTCTTGGGTAGCGATAGCCACGTTGCCGCGTTTACCCATAACCTCGAAATGATAGGTAGCTACTTCGGTAACCTAGACGATTTTGTATTGCCCTTGAACAAGTATCACGAGTTTTATTTATTTTGGTGGTTCGCGTGGAGCATCATGATTGGCCAGTTTACCTCACGCTTTGTGGGTGGTTTAAAAACATATCAGGTGCTAGGCGCTATGTTGATTTTCCCGTCAATCCCTATCGCCGTTTGGTTTAGCGTTATTTACCAATATCACGAAGCGGGCATACCTACCGCAGGTCTGAAAAACTTTGCCATGGCATTCGTGGGCGTTGTATTTGTGATCAATTCACTTGATTCACTTATTCGCTTATACACAGATAATTTGAATATGACCGTTAAACGTTTAGGAAAATTTAAATATATCGTACTCAATGTTGTCACGCTTTCACTACTGACACTGCTGTTTAAATTAGAGTTTTTGCAAATTCAATGGGTAGGGGCGTTAGTGATTGGCTTGTTCTTTAGTTGCGCGATTTTCATCGCCTATAGCAAGCCCAAAACAGTCAATAATATCGATAGCTCACCCAAAGACAACGAGATCGATTTTACTAAAATAGATTCAGCAAATTAAAAATTCAAAGGAATTAACCATCAAAACACACAATTTAAACACAACACACAAAACAGGATTTTTTATGAATACTTATGTGCCAAAGAAGCAAAGCTTACTTGCTTTGTCTGTGCTTTCCGCCATGTCTATGACGTCGCTGTCTGCCTTTGCTCAAGAAGCAGACACAGCAGCTAAAGCTAAAAAACAACAAGAAGATGTTGAGTCTATCGTGGTCACTGGGCGTAACGTTTCTTACGCAAACAGTGCTGCTTCTGAAGAAATGAAAAAACAGCAAACACCAATGACGAGCGTATTGGCATTGGTTGATAACTTGCCTGGCGTATTGGTCACTGAGGGTGACCCGTTTGGCTCTGATGAATGGTCTACCAGCATTTCAATTCGTGGTTTTCAGTTGAACCTAGAGTCTCAGCAGATTGGTATGACAGTTGACGGGATTTCAAATGGTAACTCTAACTACGGTGGTGGTACCAAAGCTAGCCGTTATATTGATACCGAAAACTTGCGTGGCGTAGAAGTGTCTCAGGGTACGGCAGATATCAGCTCTCGTTCAAACGAAGCGCTGGGTGGAACCATGGATTTCACCACTATTTTACCTGCGTTAGATGAAAAACTAACGGTCAGCACCACGCTTGCTGAACACAACGCACGCAAATTCTACGTTCGTTACGATACGGGCGAAATCGCGCAAGACACATTTGCCTGGATGTCTTTATCAAGCCAGCAAAACGATGACTACATGGACGGTTCGATTACCAACAAACGTGATCACGCTGAAGGTAAAATCATCAGCACCATTGGTGAAGTCGATCTTACGGCTTACGTGAGTTACGACGATGCTGAAGAGTATACTTATCAACGCATTTACGGTTTAGCCCAGTACGCGCAAAACTCAGAATGGGATGGCTTGACTGAAGATTGGTCTGGTGTGCCATACCAAGACCAAGTGTTCCGTGAAGGTTGGGTTACAGAGCGTGAGAACTTTTTTACTTATCTAAAAGCTGACTTTGCCGTGGGCAGCGTTGATTTCAGTACTAACGTTTACTATCACGAAAACGAAGGTGCAGGTAAGTGGATCCCCTATTACATTGCAGATGTGACTGATGACGGCGTGGGTAACCCTAATTCTGAGTTAGACTCATCTACCACCGCGTTTGGTGGTGCATCTCAGGGCTTAATTTATTTTACTAATCGCGCTGGCGAAACGTTATCGCCAATCGATGGTTGTGCAAGTTCAATCGGCTTCCCTTATGGCGGTGGCGGTGCTGAAATTGACCCAGGTTGTTACGAGCAAGGGGCTATTCCAGTAAGCTCAAACCGTCACACCCATTATGATAAGAAGCGTATTGGCATAAACGGTGACTTTACTTGGCATACCAGTATTTCTGATATGGACAACGTATTGCGTGGTGGTTTCTGGTATGAAGATTACCAACGTGACGAGTATCGTGATTGGCATAAAACCATCGATGCCGCCACTAGCGCTCGCTATGATAACACCCCGTATTGGGTGCAGTACGACCGTGAATTCCCAGTAGAAACCTTGATGTATTACATTGAAGATGAACTTGATGCCGGTTTTGCGAAATTCCGTTTAGGTGCCAAACAGTTCAATGTTGACGTATCTAAAGATGATCAGTTCGTACCAGAGAATGATTTGGATGTCTCATCTGATTCAGACGTACTTATTTCAGCTGGCTTCGTTGCACCATTACCGCTTAACGGCTTAGAAGTATTCGGTGGCTATGCTGAGAACTTTGCAGCAGTTAAAGATGCGGTATTAGAACGTGATGATGCTGATGTAAGCACGGTTGAACCTGAAACTGCAGATAACATTGATTTTGGTTTACGTTATTCAACGCCTGGTTTTAATGCAAGCTTGACCTATTACAACATCAAGTTTGAAAACCGCATTACGTTCATCAGCAATGAAGATGTCAATGGTATCGATTTCTTAGAATCTGCTGCGGGTGGCTTCTTGAACGACGGTGGTATTGAATCTGACGGTATCGAAGCATCAATCGATTACAAGATTAATGATAACTTTGGTGTGTATGTTTCATATACCAAGAATGAATCGACTTACACTGATGATGACCAAGATATTCGCGGCAAAACCGTTATCGGTAGCCCTGAAGATATGGCCGTTATTAGCTTCGATTATGCTAAAAATGACTTCTATGCAGGTTTCAGTACCAAATACGTGGGTGAGCGCTTCTTAGACCAAGCAAACACCCAAGAGGTAGATTCTTACGTAGTGAGCGATTTGTATGTGGGTAAAACGGCTTATGATATCGGTGGCAGCATCGAGAGCGTAGAGCTTAGCTTTACCGTAAACAACGTATTTGACGAAGAGTACCTTGGTTCAATTGCACCAAATGCGGGTTGGATTGGTGCACCGCGTATCGCATCGTTCAACATTAGATTTGTAATGTAAAAGTACTGACCTTATGAGGCCACATTCAGTATCCCTGTTTGTGGCCTTTTTTATATTCTTATTGATGAAGTGTTAATCCAGCAATGGCTTCATTACTCACACTGTCGATGTCACGACTATTCGTTTTATTTTCCGCGCATCAATACACCCTTTAAAACTGACATAAAAGGGGGGATGTTGTTATTTCGCGCCAACGTGACAAACGCAAACTTATTTAGACAAGGGCAGGCGTATTGGCCTGTCAAAGGTAAACAACCATGAACGTACCCAAGCTTCACTCGTTATTCATTCACGCCATTATGGCCGTTATTGGCCTGTCGGTTGCCACGCAAAGTATCGCTGCTGTTAGCATTGTCAAAGGCAAAACGATTATTCCCCATGGCAACGCCATATCTGATAAAGACCTGACCATTAAAAATGACAAGCTAGCGTTTTCTCTCGCCCTTGGTTCGGCGCCTCCTTGGGGGGTAGCACGTGGCTGTATTGTAGATGTTGCCAATGTAAAAACCGACGGTAGCTTAAGCCCAGATCGTGTGGCATTTGCTGATTTCATTCCGAATAACTGGTCAAGCTGGCCCAATACCTACCAAACCGTCGACGTGATCAAAGACAGCGCAGACGAAGCCATTGTTAATATCACCCGAGACTTTGGGCAGGTCGTGATAAGCACTACTTATCGTTTGGCTGAGGGCTCAGACCTTATTCATGTGCAAACCACCATGACCAACCAAGGCGAAGCGATTTTAGACATGCACTCAGGTTTTACCTTGTGGCCAGATGCAGGCTACAAGTTTGCCGTGCCCGCTCAAGCGAATAAAGCCAACAAACCAAACAATGAAGCGACGAACGAGCAGAGCGCGAATTTCATAACCGATCGTTTTGTGGGTTACGGCGCTGATTGGGCGGTCGCTTTACATGCCCCTGATATGACCGAAGTAAAAAACCAATCACGAGATCTATACACCCACCATAACCTACAAGCCGGTCAAACTGTGTCTTTTTCAGGTGATTACCAAGTGCTGGCCAGTGGCGATTTAGCGCCAGTGGTACGCGCTGAAATCGAACGTAAAAATGTAAAAGCAGGTACGCTCAGTGGTGATGTACAAACCCAAAGCGGTAAGGTGCTAGCACAGCCAGCGATTGTAGTGACAAAAGACGGCGTGCCCTACATGTGGGGCTTAGGCCAGAATGGCCAATATCAATTTGATTTACCCGTGGGGGAATACCAAGTCTACGCCACAGGCAAAGGCTATTCTGATAGCAAAGTACATACCATCGAAATTACCGAAAATAACACGCAAACGCTCTCTTTTAACGACCTTCTTGCTCCGGGTAAGGTCAGTATTCACGTCACAGATGCAAATACCAAAGCACCGCTGGATGCAAAAATTAAGATTGAAAAAGGCAATCAACCACTGATTGAATTTTTAGGCGCGCGTACCTTTTTCACTGAGCTTGATAGCACCGGCCAGGCAACATTTCCGCTGGCACCGGGTGAGTATCAACTTAATATCTCTGCTGGGAGTGGTTTCAACGCACAGCCAGAATTGATTAACACCACAGTCAGAGCCAATAAAAGTACGGATATTGCCAGTGCTATCACCATCAGCACCTATCCAACACAGCATGGTTGGTACGCAGGGGACTTACACCATCATGCAAACGTGCTTGAAGGCTCTACTCCCCCTGAGTATTTGGTGCGCTCGCAACTCGCCGCGGGATTAAACGTATTGTTCGTTAGCGATCACGATTCAACTAAAAACAATGCTGAAACCCAAGCATTGGCTGATAAGCGCGGCGTGCCGTTTATTCCCTCGATTGAAGTGTCGCCGTCATGGGGACACTTCAATGCGTTCCCCATTGATGCTGGCGCACAGTTATCAGTTGACCCAGGGGTAGATGATATTCACAGCATCATCAAAGATGTGCGCCGCATGGGCGCCACGGTTATCGCATCCAACCATCCGTACATTCCTTACGGTTACTTGAGCAGCCTAGATAAAAACACCGCCCCAGGCGGCTTTAACCCCAGCATTGACTTATTGGAGCTAAACGCAGGGGTCGACAACAAACCGACCATTGAGAAAGCCCATCAACTTTGGTCCCAAGGCTTACCTTATTACTATACCGCAGGCTCTGACACCCACGATGTATGGAACCAAACCAGCGGCTTGAACCGTATGTTTGTATTCACAGGTAGCAAACCTGATGGGCATGCTTTCGCCCAAGCCATGAAAAACGGCCGCGCTTATGTGTCATTCGGCCCGGTGATTTATCCGCAAAATGTGATGTTTGGCGACACAATTAAATTTTCTAAAAATCAGCCGCAATCTATAAGCTTTGATTTAGTGGCAGTCAACGGCCTCAAGTCAGTGCAGTTAATCGGTAACGCCGAGGCTAATAACAATACTGATAGCAGCAACAATAACAAAGACCAGCAAGAGGGCAGCTCACGGATAATGAACCAACAAACATTACAAGGTCAAAGCGCCTCAATCACATTCGACGTACCACAAAGCTCCGGCTGGGTTGCGTTAGTGGTAGAGGACAGCAAAGGCCACAAAGCCTATTCCAATCCGATTTGGTTGAAAGAGGTGGATAAAAGTCAGTTTTAACAGAAGTAATAAACTACACGGCTGTGTGTATAAAGAACATGCATGTTAATTGTGTTTTGTGGCAACTATTCAGGTGATAAGTGACCTATAAAATCAATTACCCCACAAACAAAAAGGGCTCTTCATTTCTGAAGAGCCCTTTTATAACGATTTGGTGGAGCTGGCGGGAGTCTAATTTGTCGCGTAACCAATTAATATTTATATCTATTTGTATGAATTATTCTCAGCAGTACTACTTTTGGTACTACTAAAAGTGTCTGCCATATGGAATTGTGATCTACGTCAATCTCGTGTTGTCATTTTGATGTTATCAAAATGATTGTATGTTTCGCCATCATCGTTTACATTATTACCCATTAAGATAATACAGAGAAGCAATTAATGGAGTTAGCTGATGTTAGCTATGCCCAACGAGAAAGACTAGCGTTTATTGACTTCTGTTTACAGTTCGTTGGAAAAATTGCTCGTGCTGATCTGGTGAATCATTTCCAAACAGGGTTAGCGTCGTGTTCACGCGACTTAACAATGTATAAAGAACTAGCCCCACAAAACCTTACATTGCTTCATCAAACCAAGCAATATTATCGTACCCCCCAGTTTCATCCTTTGTTTGACCATGATCCTGAAGTTATCCTCACAAGTATGTGTCGTGGGCTTAGTTTTGGTCTGTCTAAAGATATTGAACCTTCTGCAAACTGTATTGATTCAACTCGTCTCATTCATCCCAAATCGGATGTTATAGCGACAATTATGCGCGCGATAAATAATCGTCAAGCAATACTTTGTCGATATGTTTCTTTATCGTCAGGAGAAAGCGAACGAGAACTAGTGCCACATTCAATTGCTAATAATGGCCAGCGATGGCACATAAGGGCTTTTGACCAAGAAACTCAGGAATTTAGAGATTTTGTTTGTACACGAATTTTAGATATCACTGAGATTGATGGCTCAATCGATGAAACTTATACCAGTGAATACGATAAAGCCTGGCAAAACATAATAGCTGTCAAATTAGTCGTACATCCTTCCATTAATCACCCTAAAGCAGTCGAGCTAGATTTTGGTATTGGAGAAAATGGGGTATTACTGTTAGAAGTGAGAGAGGCTCTTTTAGGGTATTTGATGCGTCAATGGAATGTTGATTGCACTCAAGGTGCATCACTAAGCAGTGGTGAGCATCATTTGTGGTTAAGTAATATCGATGAGCTAGCAGGTTTGGGATGTTTGAATATTGCGCCTGGATACAAAATTTAAATACTATTAAAAGGAATTAAACATGAGTCAGCAAAGAGCGTTGGAATTATTAAAGCAAGGTGTTGGTAGTCCAACAGCTATTTTCCATAAAGATCAGTGGGAAGCTATAAATGCAGTAGTTAACCTACGTAGTAGATTGATATGTGTTCAGCGTACCGGGTGGGGTAAAAGTTCAGTTTATTTCATCGCCACTAAAATGATGCGTGAGGAAGATCATGGCCCTACAATTATTATTTCCCCATTATTGGCGTTAATGCGTAACCAAATTCAATCTGCTGCTAAATATGGAGTAATACTAGGAACGGTTAACTCATCACAAACGCGCGAGCAAAATGAGTTAAATAGGCAGCAATTACTATCTGGTCATTTAGATGCATTAATTATTGCGCCTGAACAATTAGCCAATGATGAATTTGTATCTGAAGTTATTATTCCCTCAAATCCCGGTTTATTTGTTATTGATGAAGCACATTGTATCTCTGATTGGGGACATGATTTTAGGCCTGATTACCGACGTATTTCAAGGGTGCTTGGTAACATCGCAGATACACCTGTGTTAGCTACAACGGCAACAGCTACTACTAGGGTAGTTGAAGATGTTTTGGAGCAGCTGCGAGTTGAAGGCCGAGAAATATATTTGTTACGTGGTCAACTAACACGAGAATCAATTCATCTTCAAAATATTTATCTAGATAAACGTTCAAAGCGTTTAGCTTGGCTCGCTCACACTATTCCAAAAATTGAAGGGACAGGGATTGTTTATGCGACCACTATTAACGATGCATTTCTTGTTGCAGCATGGTTAAGAAGTTGCGGAATAGCAGCTGAAGGTTACGCTGGTTCAATTCCAGGGCTAAGTAAGGCTGATAGTGCGATAAAGCGAGAGCAGCTTGAACAAGCGCTTCTAAACGACCAAATAAAAGTATTGGTAAGTACATCAGCACTTGGGATGGGTTTTGATAAAGGGAATTTAGCATTTGTTATTCATTATCAAAGTGCCGGTTCAGTAGTAAGTTACTATCAGCAAGTGGGCCGTGCAGGCCGTAGTATCGATAATGCTTATGGTGTATTACTTTCTGGCGATGAAGATGAAGAGATCCAGAACTACTTTATTAGAGAAGCGTTTCCCAAAGAGGAGCTTGTTCGAGAGCTGCTAGGACTACTTGAAGAAGATAGTTGTGACGGACTTAAAAAGGCCGACTTAGAAGCTCAGCTTAACTACGCACCAATGAAAATTGAGGCAGCACTTAAGTTTTTACTGGCTGAATATCCAACGCCAATTGTCAAAGAAGGCTCACTATACAAAAGAACAATCAATCCTTATGCATTGCCTTCAGAAATGATTGAGCGATTATCCGATAGAAAAACCGAAGAGTGGCAAGAAATTCAAGCTTATTTACAAGATGGTAATTGTTTAATGCAAGTATTAGCTTCGGCACTTGACGATACACTGGCAGCACCATGTGGTAAATGTGCAAACTGCGATCCTTCAAATGCTTTTGAAGCGACTTATCCTCATGAAATAGGACAAAGAGCCGTTGAATTCTTGGGTAATACCATGATTATCATTGAACCCAAAAAACAAGTTGGTAATGGCCATGCACAGGCAGCTAATAGATTTCAAGAGTACGATTTCCCATATCGATTAGGTGAGTTAGAACACGAACCAGGAGCTGCACTATGCCATTGGGGAGAAGCTGGTTGGGGCGAAATAGCCGCTGCGGGCAAACGAGCACACGTGTTTGCTCCCCGTTTAGCAGATGCCTGTGTTGCAATGATTAACAATCGTTGGCAGCCAGACCCTATGCCTACATGGGTGACTTATGTACCATCGCAAAACTTCCCGAGTTTAGTTAAAGACTTTGCTGAGTTAGTCGCACAAAAACTTGGCTTAGAATGTGTTGAAGCCGTGGTGAAAGTTAATCAAACAGCACCGCAAAAGCGAATGGAAAACAGCGACTTTCGATGCAAAAATCTTGATGGGGCTTTTGCCGTGCAAAGTGTCCGAGAAAGTGAGCCGGTATTGCTGATTGATGATGCATCAGATTCCGGCTGGACCTTTGCTGTTATAGCAGCATTGTTACGACGTGCTGAAAGTGGACCGGTATTTCCAATGGCTGTTATGTCAACAAAATCAAATTAAAGAGTGTGAAATTGAATAATCAAAACAATCACTATAGCGAAAATACACAGGCTGTTTTGCTGCTATCAACTTTTTTTAGTAAGCCTAAAAAAGATGAAGCTCGGCCTTTAACTGCTATTGAATATGGTCGATTTGCGCGTTGGTTACACGAATTTAACTATACGCCAAGTTCGTTGCTGCATCAGTTTGATGAAATTGTAAGTAAGTGGAAAGATCCTAAAGGTAAAATTACTGCTGATCGTCTAACTGAAATCCTAGGTCGTAAGGCGGCTATGGGGTTAGCGCTTGAAAAGTGGCAACGTGTTGGTATTTGGGTGATTACTCGCCAAGACAGTGAATATCCTCAATTACTTAAAAAGAAACTTCGCCATGTTTCACCGCCGGTATTTTTTGGTGTCGGTAATAAATCACTATTACAAAAAGGTGGTCTAGCTGTTATTGGCTCTCGTGGTATTGATACCGTAGATGAACAATTTACGAAAGCCATTGCCCAACAGGCCGCACAAGAAAATATCAATATTGTTTCTGGTGCTGCTCGGGGGGTGGATGAAACTGCAATGCTAGCGTCTTTACAAGCGGGTGGTACAGCTATTGGTATTATGGCAGATAGCCTATTAAAGGCAGCAACAGCCAGTAAATGGCGCACACACTTACAAAATGAGCAACTGGTTTTAATTTCTAGTTATTACCCCGAAGCTGGTTTTAATGTTGGTAATGCAATGGCGCGTAATAAGTACATTTACACAGCTGCTAATTCAGCATTGGTAGTACGTGCAGACCAGGGTACAGGTGGTACTTGGGCTGGCGCTAAAGAGAATAATGAAAACAAATGGGTGCCATTGTTTGTTAAACAACCATCTGATGCTAGTGGCAATGTTGTGTTGTTAAATAAAGATGCACATCCGCTTGTATTACAACAAAGCACAGAGCCTTGGTTAGCTAATTTATTAAACACTGCTCAGTTAACTCATTCAAATAACGAACAACCCAATAACTTAAATTTGTTTGAGTAAATACCATGCTAGCAAATCAACTATTAAACGATATAAAACATCAACTCACAGGACCAATGTTGGTAAGTGACTTGATGCAAGAGCATAACAAGTTAGTTAAACAACTTGCTTGGTTACCAGAGCAACTCGCTTTATTTTTGGCGGTATTGCCAGAGTTTACGGTAACTCAACTTGAAAATGGTCAAACGCAAGTCAGCATGGGCGAAGTAGCAATTACCTTAGATATCGCACTTGAAGCGTTATTAAAAGAAGCGAACAAGCCTTTACCCACTGACAAATTAATACAGCAGCTAAAAGATTTTAAAACCAGTGGCCCACAGTTGTTGGCCATTGCAAAAAAACATCCAAATATGAATGTGATTGGTGGTCGAGCAATTTTATATCGTGCTTAACGTTAAGCAGTTATTACCTTTAAGAAGCTCTTTTTAATAAACAGCTTTAACAGCCTTAATTGAATTTATCTGAGTTAATCAGAACTGATAAGTAGACAAACATGACTGAAGAAACAAAAACAAAGAAGCTAACAAAAGCAGAGCAAGAAAAGTTAGACCAAGCAACAGCACTTAAAGCGCACCTAGTAACACTTATTGATCGCCAAAAAACGGCCTATGCTGCAAAAGGTTTTGATCAACAAGCGAGCTTAAAAATAAGCGCAGAAGATCAAAAAGTCAGTTTGGTTTTCGGTAAAGACAATAATGGTGAAGATACACACCGGGTAATGTTATGGATATTACCTGAAGGCCAGTGGCAGTTAGCCAATGTCGATGAAGTAGAAGCGGTCGCTATTGAAGCCGCGAGTATTTTAGACGATATAGAGTTCCCTAAATTTATTCATGTCGTTGATGGTAAAAATGAAAAGTTCTTTGAAATGGACTTTCCACCGATTGAAGTAGACCAAATTCCCAGTGTTAATGAAATAAACAACTACAAGCAAATTAAACGTGACCCTACGTATTATTGGTCTCGTGAAATGTATCAGCGATTGATGAACGGTTTAGATTATTTTCATGAAACCGTTTATACCAAAACCAAAGATAACGTCAGTAACAAAAACGAAATCATTGAAGAAGTAGCAAAATTTCTCTTCTTAGAAACCTTTCGCATTCATCATCCTGACCAAGAGTTTACCTACGAGAACAAGACTTATAAATTTAAAGATGTTTTTGATTGGCAATATATTAAAGAACATAAAGCGGACGCGGTTAAGCAAATTAAAGTCGCCTTTGATGCATTAAAAGAGCATCAAGATTATAAAGTGACTGATGATAATGGAGAAGAGCACCCGATTTTTGATGTCGAGACTCATTTGCGCTTAGCTAAGCCTGAAAACTACTTGGTATTAATGCAGCTAATCCAAGATTTACCTGGGGTATTCTTAAACAGTGAATTTCAAAAGCCAAAAGATAATCGTGCCATTATCGCGAAGAAGGCACATCCTAATTTAGGTGACGTTGCCGCTGATGTTTTGGGTAGGGTATTTGATGTTTTTTTACGAGGGAACTTTGAATCTAAAGGTGGTATGGGGGTTTACTTAACCCCAGCGCCTGTAAAGCAATGCATGTTACAAATGGCGATGCACGATATTTTAGAAGAATCGCCTGAAATCCTTAATACCAAAGGTAAAGATGGAAAACCAGTTTTTCGTTTTTGTGATCCTACTTGTGGAAGTTATGGTTTTGGTTCTATAGCCCTTGGTCATATCGAACGTGCCTTGATGGAAGTTTTAGGTAAAGAAACCGCCGATGATGTGCGCAGAGATGAGCATTTTCAAGCTATGCTAGAGCATAGTTTTGTGGGGGCCGATGCAGCGCCTCTGATGGTTAAATTGGCCCGCGTAAATATGGCCTTATTGGGCGCACCAAAAGCTAATATCTTTAAAACCGATAACTCACTCACTACGCCGCAATTAAAGGCGGGTAGCTTTGATTTGATTTGTACAAACCCACCATTTGGTAAGTCTAAATCAAGTATCATTGATATTTTAAAACAATACACCACCGACTTACATGAAGCAGCTAAAGGCAAAGAGTGGATTTATAAACCAACAGTTTATGGGCGTGCTTTAGGCGGTAAACCTAACAATAAAGATCGGTGGAAGCTAGCCAGCAATGGGATTGACATGGCAGTGTTGTTTATAGACCGCTGCTTAGAGCTACTTAAACCGGGCGGCAGATTATTGATGGTATTACCAGACGGAATTTTATGTAACTCAGGGGATCGTTATGTGCGTGAGTACATTATGGGGAAAAAAGACGAAGTAACAGGTAAGTTTAGCGGCGGTAAGGCTATTATAAAAGCTGTAGTATCATTACCTTCAGATACATTTGCACTCTCAGGAACGGGCGCTAAAACAAGTATTTTATACCTGCAAAAACGCGATGCTCATCAAGAAGATAAAAATATTTTTGCTAATCAAGAGCAAGGTGATGTTTTTATGGCCGTGGCTCAAACTTTAGGTTATGTCGTTAAGCAGAACGTTGAGGATTATTCAACCGGTGTACCAAATGATCTTGCCGCTATATCTGGCGCATATGTTAGGGGTGAATAATGCTTGGATATAAATTAGTTTCCCATAAGCCCAGTATAGCAAGAGTTGCAGGACATCACTTGGCAGAAAGAATAGATGCGGAATATTATGAAGTTGAACATCTTGAAAATGCTGAAAAGTTTGAAAAAAACTTAGTCGCGGTAGCTCTTTCTGGTCGATTTGATGTAACAAAGCTTTCTGGCTTCGAGTATACGGAGCACTTCACTAAATCTGAATTAGAAGAAGGAGTAGTTCCTTGTGTTATGAGCCAAAATGTCGGTAGTGGATCTTTGCATCTAGCAAATTGTATAAAGATAACTGTGAATAAACATAATTATTTGAAGCGCTCAAAGCTTGAAGCTAATGAAATTGTTTTATCTTATACAGGGCAATACAGAAGAGCTGCAACAATTCCTAATAATACCACTCTTCTGCATTTAGGACCAAATGTCTGTAAGTTAACCCCAAATTATAAAGCTATAGATAGTTATTTCATTACTACCTTTTTAAATTGCTACCACGGACAAGATTTTTTAGATCGTGAAAAGACGATATCGGCACAACCAACCGTAAATATGGAAAGGATACGTGGGCTAAAAATCCCTGATATTCACCTTGTCGCACAAACTTATATCGGGAATAAAGTTCGCCAAGCTGAAATATTAAAAGAGTGGGCCAAATTAATCGAACAGCAAGCTGACGGCATATTTTCACGAATGACGGTAAGCGTCCGCCAATCCCACCTAACACTTAGCAAACTGCCATGGTAGCAGTTGCTCGATATTGACGTCGGGCTGGCTGAGTTCATCAAGGCAAGTCATCACATACTCGAATACGTTCAGGTCGTTGGCTTTAGCCGTTTCGATGATGCTGTAGAGAACAGCGCTGGCGTTTGCGCCCGTGGCCGTTTGGCTAAACAGCCAGTTTTTCCTACCTATGACGAACGGCTTTATCCCGCGCTCAGCACGATTATTATCGATACTCAATAACCCGTCGAGTGTATAGCGTTCCAGCTTTTTCCATTGGTTTAAGCAGTATTGTATCGCTTCGCCCAATTTGGTTTTGGGTAACACTTGTTGAGCCGATTTCATTAGCCACATATGAAGCTGGCTCAGTAACAGCACACTTTTTTCCTGTCTTGTGATGTAGCGCTCTTCTACCGTTTTATCTTTTAGCTGGGTTTCTAAGCGGTAGAGTTTTTGGATGTGATTGAGTGCCCAATCCGCTTTGCCACTGCCTTTCTTACCTGCGCCTTTTTTGGCTTCCATGAACTTACGGCGTGCATGTGCCCAGCAACCAATGAGTGTGGCTTGCGTTTGCTCGTAGCCTTGATAGCCATCCACTTGTAAGTAGCCGCTGTAACCTTTAAGGAAGTCTACGGCGCATTGTCCAGCGCGACTATTGTGATAGTCGTACAGCACGATATTAGGTATCTCTGTTCCCGGGATATTACCGATAGGTGAGTCAGCGCCACTGGCGTACAACCACATGTAGCTATTCACTTTCTCAGATTCAACGACCTTCAGCGTGGTTTCATCCGCCGCGATAACCGGTTGTTTTAGGATATGTTGATGGAGCTGGTCATAAAGCGGTTTAAATAGCTCAGCGCAGCGGATTATCCAGTCAGCCATGGTTTTACGACTTAATTCGATACCATGCTGTTTGAACATAGACTCTTGTCGATACAGCGGTAACCCATACTGATATTTGCTGGTAATGATTTGGCTTAATAAACTTGGGGTCGCATAACCTTTAGGGATAACGCTGTGAGGTACAGGCGCTTGTTTTACTGTGTTGCTAATACCGTCTTTCTCACAGGTACGACACGCATATTTAGGGCGAACATGCTCAATCACTTTTACCTGAGCAGGAATAAACTGAAGCTTTTCTGACTTATCTTCACCAATGCGATGTAGCTCACCTGCACAACAGCCACAGACTTTTTCTTCGTCGCTAATATCGTGAACGATAACCTCACGAGGTAGGTCTTTGGGTAACGGTTTACGTGTGGGCTTTTTACGGGGGTAGCTTATGGCTTCTTCTTGCGTATCTGATTCAACAGCAAACGCTTCCGCTTCATTAAACAACTCACCTTGCCCAGGATGACCTTCGGTACTTTGACCGAACTGTTTATGCTGGGCAATACGAAACTGCTCCTCAAGATATTGATAGCGAGACATCACCTGCGACAACATCTTTTTCAATGTCGCTGGGTCATCAGGTAAGTTTTCGATATCAATATTCATGGCCTTATTATCATGCAATAAGGCATTGATTTCCCGACATTATTAAGACGATTTCGTGATCGTTAATCGCTACTTATGATCACAGGTTATAAGCCGGATGCATTGTAGTGCAACGGCTGATGGCCTATTACATCGTAGCCTGATAACAGCCACTGTAACTGCTGTTCACTTACATTCAGATGCTGTAAGTTAGCATCGACAGGCCACTTGAATCGATGCTTCTCGAGACGTTTGTACCAAAGCGCAAAGCCCGTTTTATCCCAATAGAGTATTTTGAGCTTATCGCGCTTTTTATTGCAAAACACAAACAGCGCATCACGAAAGGCATTGAGCTCCATGTTCTGTTCGACCACTACAATCAAGCCATTAATCGATTTACGGAAGTCGACGATATCCATGTATAAATAAACGTCGGCAGGCTCAACAAACATCTTCATTCAGCTAGTGCCTTCATCACGGCGGCAAGCCAGTGAGGGCTAACATTCGTTGGCACACTAAGATGAGCGCTCCCAAGTTGCAGAAGAAGTTCGCCACCGGTTTCCTCGGTGTGTGACTCAACCTTTGTTACTTCACGTTTGACGTGAACGAACTTGCTGTGAGTACGCTGAAGCCGAATATCACGTCGCCTGGTGTAGTAGGTTTGGACATTAATCTGTTGCTGACGACAAAACGCCACCGCTGTGAGTCCGCTTTGTTTTTGTTGCTCAAATAAATTGAGCCAGTCCTCTACTTCTCTTCGTTGATGATGCGCCATGGTCATTCTCCTTAACAAAGAGAGCACCATGACGTAGAAAACCTATGAATTGAATGTGGGGATTACCGGACGGACACGAATGACGAGCCAACTTGGCTATGTCGAACAGAAATCAAAAAAGACAGGCTGGGCGACATTACAAAATCGTTTAGACCCAGTGTTTTATGATCAACAATATGCTTTTTTCAATGATGATTGGTTTGTTAAAAATTCAAAAACATTAACTAACTACATTTATGAAGGCAGTTATGGTGTTCTACCTGCAAGTAATAGTTACGGAACTGGTAGTTGCCGCTTTGTCACCGCAACAGACATCGTTGAATCAAATTATAATTCGCAAAAATTTAAAAACGTGCCAATTGAAGAAGTTAACAAGAAAGCCAAAATTTCAAAAGGGCAAATACTCTTAGAAATAAAAGGCGGTATTAACTATTGTGTCGTAGCATCAGAAGTCCTCGATGGTACTTATGTAAACGGCAGTGTATTTCGTTTCACTGTTAAAGATATTGATGTGAACTACTTAGCCTACTACCTAAACTCAAAGTTTAAAAATTTGTATTGTGATCGTGTTTCAGTAAATAATATTATTAAATACCTCGACCAAGAGTCTATACATGCGTTGCCAGTATTACGATTGGGTGATGATATTGAAAACGAATTAGCTCATTCATACCGTACGGTTCAAATATTGACAAGAGAAATATTTAACCTTACACAATCTTCAAAGTTTCTGATCGAATCACTTATTGAAGGCCAAATAACCGAAACTCAATTGATTGAAGCACAGCAAGCGCTTGAAGATAGTGATAATAGTAAAGACAAAGCTATTTTAAACAAACTAACCGACAAAGGTTATTTGGTTGAAGGTGGTAAACCTCTCTTTAATGATCTAGATAAGCTCTATGAACTACTTGATGATGCTCAAAATGCTACTGATGGTAACAGCTCTGAAAATGAATAGGTCCTTATTTAATGATCACTAGCAAGGAAGCACAGCTACTATTACAACTTATTCAACATGGCTTTTGCACTAATAGCCTTGAACTTGAGGTATTACAAAACCTCGGACTTTGGCTTATCAGTGAAGATAGAAAAACACTAATAGCCAGTGAAAAGCTATTAATGTTACGCCAATCCAATAATACCGATTTAGATACTGTCGCGGCAATTCTTGCAACACAGCTATGCTATCAACAAGCTTGGGCAAAAACTGCTGCCGCCCAACTTAACGATGCCGCTGCCCGCAATGATATTAACGCCTTGAGTGAGCAAATAAGTTTACTTGGCTCTGGAGCGAAAGCTGTTTTATCACAGTCAAACAATGCCTCACTTACCCCCTCAGATTTTAAAGACGTTGAAAGTTTTATATTTGGCCAAGGGGCAGAGCAAAGTGCCAGTTATCCGCAACTGCTAAGGGCAATGGCAACAGGACCCACGTTACTTGATACTCTTAAAGATCAAAAGCAAAGTGAAAAACACATAGCAACTCTATTAGAACTATCTCTAATTGACTCAACTGATATCAGTACATTTTGGCAAGCACAACGCTTAATTGAATTGCCAAGCATTGAAGGCAGAAAACAAGGTTGTGATTACCACCTTTTTGGTTTGGTAAAACAGCCAAGTAATGACCTAGATGATAAACAAACCATAGATTGGTTGATGAATAATCCTTGGGCGTATTTATTAGCGCAAACTATTTATACGCAAGATATTTGGCGTAGCGAACAAATCGCCGGTGGTCTAGTACTAGAAATTGACCCAAGCCAAATTAAACATTTTATGCAACCCAACGCTTTACAAGTTGTTGTTACAACCATTTCAGGGCATGAAGTTAATTGTGGCAGTTTGGCAGAGTTGTTATTGCGAGTATTAGATGCGTTAGCTATTCATTTGCTCAGCCCATTAAATTACCAACAACAAATTGAAAACCTAAATGCCGCCATCAGCCCACTTATTGGTTTTATGATTGAGGCTAAAGTATGGCAGTTTATTGAAGGCAGCAGTAAAGATATTCCCCAATATAAGACTCATAATAATTTTGAACGTATTCCCACTTCACGTATTGGCAGTATTTATTTTGCCAGACCAGGTAAACGTATTACGGCTGCGATACGTGAACAGGCTGAAAGCTGGGCAAATGAATTAGTAGGGACAAAAATATGAATGATTTAGTGAAGAAACATAATAAAGGAACTGGTAATGAATAATGGAAACTCAAGCCCTACTAATAACGAAACAACGAGCGTTTCAGAATCAGCTATCCCATACGCGTTAGCTAATCATCATTGGCAGTCTGATGGTTTGTCATCTTATCCGCCACGAGATCCTTTAGTTGGTCAAAGTCAGTTTTTTAATGATTTTGAAAGCTTTATACATTTGGTTGATAAAGAAGAAAATGAATTTACTCAAGTATTCTCTGTTGTTGCTGAATGGGGTCGAGGTAAATCACGTTTAGGTTATGAACTTATTGCCCAAGTAAATGACGCTAGCCCTGGTTGGTATTGTCGAAATGAAACCGGTGATTTAAAGCCTGTTAAATTGTTTAGAGACGAAACGGATCGCGACCAATATCTAAGTTTGTATATTCGCTACAGCCAAATTGCTACTGAGTTTCAAAACTCAGATAACTGGTTTGCTTACGGTTTATATGTGGCACTTCAACCCTTAGCCAAAAATGAATTCGATGGTTCGATACAATCAGAAGTAGCAAGACAATGTGCAGACCGTTTAGAAGTTGAGGGATTTGATCATCAAGAACTGGCCCGTCGATTAGAAATAGACAAAAATCACACTGATCAAGATTTATATGATGATGAACTATTAGCTACCCGTTTAGTGAATGCCGCTTATGAGTATCTAAATAAGTTTGGTATTAAATACATGTTAGTTGTTTTAGACGAATTAGAAACAGCAGCAGAAGCAGCAACCTATGGCTTAGAAGGTGACGATTTAAAACGTTTAGACGGCCGAGCAATAAAGTTACTTGGCCAAGCAATAAAAGAAGAAGACCCGCGTCGTAAATTACCTTGGTTACGCTACGTGACTTTATGTTCACCTGCTATTGGTGAAGAGCTAAGAGAAGTGTCTTCTTTGGCGCGTCGTTTTAATTTAGTGGATTTAGAGCACAATGCTTTTTCAGATGTGAGTGATTATGTCGCCACATTAAAAAAAGATGGACGTTTAGCACAAGACTACTTAAAAGGAGTGGTTGAAGCTGCTTACGCCATGAGCGGCGGTAACTTTGGTTGGTTTAATGTGATCATGGCTGCGGTTGACGAAAAACTTACCAGCATGAAAATGAGTGGTGAAACAGTACGAAGTATAGGTCAGCTATTTAATGCAGTACTTAATAGCTCGGCAAGAATTCGTGATTATGTCTTAGATGCGGGTGCGATTGATGCAATTAAAACCACAAACAATAAAGTAAAAGATGCGGCCATCGAATTACTCTATGGCCAATTACCGGTTGATTTAAAAACGGTAAGTGATGAAACCAAAGCATTAGTTAACACCGTTAATGAATATGACGATGCGGTAGCCAGTTTTTATCGTTTAGTGGATTGGGACCATGATAGCTGCCGACCAGCACTGCAAAATGCGAAGTTTAAACGTATCAATGGCAATATTTGGAGCTTTGAAGGTATTGAGCAAAAACTGGATTTAACTCAGTTACTCGCCAACCTCGCCACTTATGCGATCCACGAAGGCAGTAATAAACTGCTTATACCTAATAACCGTGCTGAATTTATTGAACTACTGCAATTATTATATCCACATGGAGCAGCTGAAGATGTTGCCCGCGCTTTATGGTTACATCACTTTGGTGAACAAGAATATCTAACGCAGGAACCAACACATATTGGTCCAAGCGTTGCGATGTTAAATCGGTTAAACCTTAGATATCGTCAACAAAGCCAGCATTCTTTAATATTCAAAACACCTGATGCCGCTATCGCTCATGATGAAGCCATGAAAGCGAGGAGTGATAAGTCTGTTGATAAGCAACGCGCTCGATTAACTGGCTTAATGAGAGTATTAGACAGCCATTGGCAATATGATGCAACGGATGCTGGCTTTGATAATAACAGTGGCTCAGATCTTGTAACCATTGCCACGTCACATACTCGCAACCAGCAAGAGGTTAGTGGTTTATCAACCTGTAAAGCCTTCCACTTGCATCCTAAAGGTCGTTTAGTTTTAGCTTATGTAAGTAATGAAAAAGAATTAAAAGCATTATGTTCACAGGTCACCAATCAATTTTCAAGTGAAGGTAAATACCCCGTTTTAGCTGTTACCTCGTCAATAGATTTAGGTAATAAATTTAATAACGCCGCTGATCCTATATTGCAAAAAGCGCAAGACTATTTGATGTTACATCGCCTTAGTCACAATGAAGAACATGTATTAGAGCAAGTTGGTATGCCATTGCCTGATTGCTTAGGCTTTACCATTGAAAGAAAAGATTTCACCACTAAGTTTTTACAAAGACTTGATGCGTTAAATAGAGGGTTAATTGATTCAGTAACCCAATGGCGACAGGGTATACATGACCGTGGACTTATTGCTATGCCTCTGCGAGCTAGCAGTAGATTAAGCCAAAAGGAACTCGAACTTTTAGTTGATGGCTGGGCTGATTTGATTGTTCGAAGTAATGTAAAACAATTAAGTCGATATGATCAAACACCACAAACGGTGGAAGATGGCGCTCTTTATGACTTAGTTAAGCAATTAAAAGTACCGCAAAAAGAAACCAATGATGGCTTTAGCGAACAAGAATGGAGCCAAATTTTCACTAGTACAGATGAAATATCTGCTCAAGCGCAATTCCCACCTTTTATTTGTCGATTGATGAAAGAACGTTTATTTAAGCGCTCAACTATCACCTTGGAATATGCGAAACAGCATTGGTTTTTTGGCTATAGCTGGCATGTAAAACCTAATGATGTATTTAAAGAGTGGATGTTGATATTAAATACCGCATTACTGGTAAGTGAGCGTAGTGATCCAAGTAAACCTAAAAATACCATTTATACGCTTAATGAACGCAGTGCGTTTGAAGGATATTTAAAAGAAGCTGAAAATTGGTTAACAACGGAATACCCAACGCGTATTAGTGAGATTGCGAACTTGTTTGGTGAAGGACGCATTAATACCTTATTTGCGCCGGAGGGTAAAAAAGAAGTCGGTGCTAAAACACATATGGCACGAGCCAAATTAAAAGACGCGTTCCAGTACCAATCAGATATAAAAAGGCTGGAAGAAACAACACTGCCTAACCTTGGTCAAGATTGGTATGAATATACTAACCATATTGCGTCAACTAGCCAGGCAAGGTATGCACACCAAAAAGCGGTTCAGTGGGTGTATCAATCTGAAGGTTATCAGCAAGAGCTTATACAAAAACAATTCGCACATTTAGATTTTGAGCAAGACGACTCACCACTTTGGAAAAGGATCGCAAAAGCTAAATCGTTTGCTGATCAAGTTTATAAAATTGAAAAAGCGGTTACATCGCAAACAGCAGTACTTATAAACCAGATAACAGCAGATGAAGAGAGTAAAGCGCCATTCCCACGTAATATTTTCACTTTATCACTCGAAAAAATATCACGGATACTTGCAGGTGCAATTAGACCTGGCACATTGCCTGGTGAAACGCCTGAAAAACAGCATACCGAAGCTGGTACATTAGGTTTTTATTTACGTAATTTGGATGTTGAACAAGCATTAAGAAGATTAGAACAATTAGCTCAAGAAGTGGGTTATAACCTAGATACAGAGCAGTTTTTGTCACTTGAAGATATTGATGGGGCAGTAATTTCTAGTTACTTAGATCTTAAGAAAGAATTCTTAAAACAACAAACACGCAGTGTTGAAGCAGTTAAAGGTTTAGCTGAAGTTCAATCATCTCTGGACAATGTACCCGCTGATTTTGCCACACGATACCCTGATGGCTTAACTAAATTAGAACAGCTCAATAAAAAGATTAAACATGTAGATAGTTTGTTTGACAATATTCAAGATGATGCTGATTTCCTCAAAGATAGGATAAATTCAGAGCTGCAATTGGGGCAATTTAAGTTATTAAGAGAGCAAGTGCCACCATTATTAGGTGAGGTTAAAAAGCAGTTAACTCAATGGTCTAGTGATATCGCTACGCTGAAAAACTATGTGGTTGGTTACAGAGAGGTTTTACTTAATAAACAAAGTAGTCATTTCGATTCAGCTTTACATATTTTACAAAAGATTAATGGTGAAGCACCTGGTTCTTCTTTAACGCTTAAAGATTTAGAACATATGGGGTCACTTGCGCAAGCAAAAACTGAATTGGATGCTAGAGAAGCTAAAATTAAAACTCAGATAAATAGCTACCTTGATTCTTCTATTGTGAGTGCTGAACGTTGGTCGATTATTGTTAATGATTTAGATGAAGGTAAAGACCCGAATTTCACCTCAGAAGAAACAGCTGAATTAGTTAATAAGCAACTTATTGTTCAAACCTATCGTTTAGGTGGGGAGTAAGTTTTTGAGTATAGATATTTTTTTAGTTGGAGATTTAACCGAGCACCGTCGCGGAAACGTGATGTCGGATGTTTTGCCTGTAAAATTATTACCAGAAAGTAATGAATTACCTGAAAAGGGGTCATTAATAATGTTTGGTCAAAATTGGCAACAACTTAATGACGAACAACAAAATATTTACTCAAAATGGTTAAAGTTACCAGGTAGGCAAGTTTTATTGATCCCCCCTTTTCGAGAAGGACGAATCTCGCATAACCTTGATTGGCAAGTGAAACTGGCAACTAATGAAGATAAAAATGGTATAGGGCTAGCGGCAAGTTTGAGCGACGAAATTAAATATACATTTGATGCCGTTTCTTGCCAGTTTGACCGAGCTTCAGGACATCGCTGGGAAAATGGCGAGTTAAATACCTTATTCTTTAAACTACATGCTACATCAGGTCAGTTTGCTGTTACTTCGTTACCGCTTTGGTCTTTAACTTGTTTAGATGAATCAGCTGTAGTTAATGAGTGGTTTGTTGCGCTATTTGACTTTGCTGGCATGCCTAAAGTTATTAAACAGGCATTACCGGCTGAAACAAACAAACTCGTTTTGCTTGACGCTCACCATGTATTGCTCTGTTGTGCTTATGGTAAAACCTTTGAAAAGGACATTCAGTTAATAGAACGAGTAAAGCGATTAGGTTTATTTAGAGTTGATGATGAAGATTTAATAAATGCCTTAGCAGATATTGAGAGTCATCAATTACTTAATAATGGATGCTTAACTCAAACGGGTGAGGATATATTAATGGCAAGCCCATATAAAATTTATGCTGATGAATTAGTGAGGATGACGCCATGAGTGGTTCTAACAACCGTAGTTTGGCACAAACGTTAGCAGTGCAAACACAACTACACATGCCTGGGACAGTGGGGAGGCTTTTACAGCAAATTAGAGATTTAGAGCAGTTAGCGCCTTTATTTGTTGCTGCGGGTTTAGTTAAGCCTATTGAACGACCAAACCCTTTAAATATTAAAGTGGCAGGTATAGCAACGCGCAGCGCTACTCAAAAAACATTAGGCGGTTTTTTGTACGCCAGTGCTGCCGTATGCATTGAATTAGATATACAAAAAAATGCCGTGGCTACTTCAGGGCAAGATAGTACAACAGAACTCGATGATATTGATTTTGTAAACCAGTCAAAACGATTAGCGTTAATTCAAATAAAACAAGCATACCAGTTAGCTGATAGAAGGTTATCAAATGGCGAACCCATTGATTTGATTTTACTTGATTGTCCCTTGTTTTTGGGGCGTGACATGGCTCCGTTAAAAGACGCACCAGAGCATACCGAATATCGTAAATCCTATGATGAAACTTTGGCCGTTATTGATAAGTTTTGGCTAGAACATAAAGAACATCTTTATCCTTGGGATAAGCAGGGGCCAATATTGGCAGGCATTGCATCTGAAAAGTTTGGTGCGATTTTGTATATTGCAAAACAAGATTTAAGAACTCCTGACGGGCTTTCTCAATTGCTCGCTAGCGAAGATATTAACCAGCAGGCAGCGGGTAATATACTTTCGCACTTAAAAGGCCTGTCTAGTATCGGCGAACAGCGATTTATTAATGGCATTTTAAGCAGTTTTACCCGCACGGCTGCTTTTAGAATGGCAGAAAATCAAGACCGAATGGAACCAAAACTTGCTGCTAAAAATGGTTTGGTTGGCTTTCATTTTAAAGGTGGTAATAGCACTGGGATTCGTTTGGTTCAGTTAGCCGGTGATGAGCCTGAGTGGGATGCAAATGCTTTAGATGTGCTATGTGGTCAATTAATGTGTTTGATGGCTGTAGGTGGTCAAAGAGCTTATCCGTTACCAATTCAATTAGCTCAGCATGAATTAAAACAATTAGATCAATTTGTGAAGTTTTATAAATCCAATATTCAGTCGGCTCTGAAATCACGAGAAGTTGAAGATGTTTGGTTATCAGATTTAGATGGAGAATTATAATGAAACACCAGATCTTAGGGACATTAGTAGGCAATACTGGCGAACCTCATAATTTACACATGGTATTAAACAGTTCATTTTCAGGACGAAGGGGGGAGTTTGTTCGAATTAAACATCAAGAGCGTCAAGATGAGCCGGTAACCTATGTACTTGGCCGCATAGTATCCATTCAACGCAGCAACATGTTGTTTAATTCTGGGTTTGGTAATTCAGTATCTGAACTTGAATTGTTACCAGGTGCTGAAGTAACCGGTGAACATGTTTATGCCACTATAGATTTGGTGGGTTATAAAGATGCTACAACTAATCAGATTAAAATACCTCGCAGACCATTAGATCCAGGTTCAAAAGTTGAAACTGTTGATTACCAGTTTTTAAGCGACTTTTATGAGTTTAATGAACAAAACAGCTTACATATTGGTAATTTAGTGGGCTATGAACATGGTGAAAATACCGTCCCGGTTTACCTTGATGTGAATAAACTAGTTACTGAGCACGTGGCTATTTTAGCTATGACCGGTTCAGGTAAATCATATACCGTAGGTAGAATTATTGAACGTTTAGTTGCGTTAAATAACGGAACGGTTGTGGTATTTGATCCGCACGGCGAATACGGTAGAGCTTTGCAAGGTGGTAATTTACAGTTTGGTGATCATTTTGACACTGAAGATGAGCGTGATAATAAAGCCTTAGCAGAAATAAAGCACATGATGGAGAAGCTTCAAGCTTCAAATGCTGGCATTCAAATTTACACTCCGCAGATGGATAACTTCCGCCAAAAATATGCAAACAAAAACAAAGTATTAGCGTTGCAATTTGATAAGTTTGAAATGGATGATATTTCAGAAATATTGCCCGGTTTAACTGAGCCCCAGCAACGAGTCTTAGATGTGGCAATTCGCTACTGGCGAACAGTAGAAACGGTTGAGCCTAGAGATATCAATAAACTTAGGTACTTTTTAGGCGATGGTATTGAAGAAGTTAAAAATTGGGATGATTTAAGTAGCGCCGAAGCACAGGCATTAAATGGTCGTTCGGCGGCTGTGGCATCTATGAAATTGTCCAGAGTGTTGAATGAAGCACAAAGCTTTTACTCAGCTGATTTAGCTGGACCTACTGATATTTATGAAATGATTGGTCGACCGAGTGATAAAAAAGGCCGTTTAGTTGTTATCGATTTACAGGGATTAAGCGATACGGCCAAACAAGTTATTTGTGGTTTGCTTTCGAGCGAAATATTGCGAGCTGCATCGAGTAAAACTGACAAAACTCGACCAAGCTTTTTAGTATATGAAGAAGGACATAACTTTGCTCCTGCTGGCGGTAAAGCTGTTAGCCACAGAATAATAAAGAAAATTGCAGGTGAAGGCCGTAAGTTTGGTGTTGGTTTTTGTATTGTTAGTCAAAGGCCTTCTAAGCTTGATGCTGACGTAACTTCTCAATGTAATACCTTGATTACAATGCGTTTGAAAAATCCAGATGATCAACGATTTATTACCAAAGCGTCAGATATGGTGAGTAAAGCTGATTTGGAAGAGTTGTCGAGTTTATCGACTGGTGAAGCCTTGATTTGTGGACGCTCTATTCCAGCGCCTTTATTAGTTAAAGTAGGTTCTAAAGCGCTAGTTCATGGCGGTGAATCACCTGAAGTCCTCAATGTTTGGGGCACTTTTAGTGATTAATTCACTTCAAGAAAAAATACTAAATACCATTGAGAATGAAGATTTCGTTAAAGATTCCTTTCCTATGATGACCGACTGGGGCATAAAGGATGATTACACGTTAATTCATAGCTTAGGGTGTAGTTATTGGATGCAGTTAGGACACTACTTGGGGTATTCCGGTGTTGTGGAAGTTCCAGCTCCATTAACTTATGCCATTAGAAGTAATCATGACGTTCGGTCGGACGCCGTTTGGTTTGATAAAGAGACACAAAAACCTAATCTAGTGGTGGAGTTTGAGCGTTATTCAGGTACAAATTTAGACCAAATAAAGTTAACCGATAAAGTAAAAAACTTATTGTTAGCTCATAGACGTTGGGCATTGCAACCTGATGTTGTTGCTTTAGCCTATTGGACTAATGGTTTAAAAACATTACCAAATCATCAGCGCTTGAAAGAATTATTTGAACAAGGTTTTAAGCTATCTAACGGTGAATTTGTCGAAGGAAATAATTCAAGACAGTTATTACTTTTAAACTTTGTATTTCAAAGTGATAAGCAAGGTAAGCACCGTTTAGTTGATGTAGTTAGGAGAGGACAAAATGGCGAAGTCTAAACATTATTTTATGCCTAGCAGTGATATGAAGCTGGGTAATCGCTATTTATTGTTAGAACAATTAGGTGATGGGACACATGGCTGGGTTTGGAGTGCTCAACGATTAGAGGATAATCAAATTGTTGCTGTTAAAATTCCTAAAGATTGTTCAGCATCTGATAGTAGTTTGCGGGAAGGTCATGATTTATTGAATGCACAACCACACCCTAATGTAATACAGATATATTGGATGGGGAGAATACCACCTGAAAGAGAGTGGTATGGTATTGAAATGGAATATTTTCCGAGCAGAAGTCTTGCTCAATTATTGGAAGATAGGGAAAGTGGGTTTGCAAAAACATATAAGCAAATATTTCAAATATACGAACAGATTCTATTAGGTGTTAAGCACTTAGCGGAGTTGGAAAAGCCAATATCACATGGTGATCTTAAACCTCACAATATTTTGATTAGCGGTGATCAGGTTAAGTTAACTGATTTTGGTAGCTCTGCTTTGCCCGAAGAGATATATGCCAGAAGCAGACAAAATGGTGGCACCGTGCTTTATTCGGCACCAGAATTTGCCGATTGCTCTGAGCGTATTGGTAACTTTCAAGCACTGATTCGAGGAGATATGTATAGTTTAGGTGTACTTATGTACCAGCTTGTTACAGGAAGGCCACCACATGATACTCCGAGTGCAGTTTATAGAAACCTACCATTTCCAAAGCCAAGTGAGTTAAATAGAACCGTATCAAGCAAACTTGAAGAGTTTATTTTTAAAGCTTTAAGTGTTGCCTCATCAGATAGGTGGGAAAATATTGATGATATGTTGGCGAACTTAAAAGTAGTGCGAATTGCGCAGGCTAGCTTTGAACCTATAGTTGCATTGTCGGTGACTGGTTCAGAACAAGGTGATTGGTCTTCATATACCTTTAAGCTAATTGAAGATGAAAAATACGTAGAAGCGGCACAAGTTGCTGGAGCAGAGTTTGATTCAAGTAAAGATTATCACGCACTCTTGGCTCAATTTAGAGCGTTATATCGGGGGGGAAGGTACTTTGAGATTGTCGATGTACTTAATAAAAACTCTGAGTGCTTGCTATTAAATGAATCTTTGGGTGGCGAGTTTAGAGAGTTAGCTGTTAATACATATTTGAAAAATAAAGACGTGCTTAGTGCAAATAGAGCAATAGATGATATCGAAGCTAGAGGGGAATTAAACAAACCTGAAATGTTACTCAAAAAGGCATCTGTTTATGGTTTACAGTCTAGGTACGAAGAAGCAATAGAGTTACTTACAATTTTAAATAAAGAATACCCAAGAAAACCATCAATATTAAAACGCTTGGCTTTGGCTTATGAGCAAATTAGGCAACCTCAAAAAGCAGTAGCGTATTTAAAGGTTTATCGCAAAGTAACAGGCGATGATGTTTGGGTTAACACTCAAATGGAGAAATTTAGAGCCTTAGGTGTTATGTGAAACTGACCTCAGCAAATGTATATACTCCATCGTTATAAATAAACTTCAAAAATATTGGGGCTATCGTTAATTTGGAAGAATTATTAGATAAATCAGAAGCGTTAAATAGTGAATTCAGCAAAGTGTTTGACTATGGACCTATTAATGACGACAAACGTGTGACGGCGAGTTGGATCATGTGTTTAGTCGCTCTAGAGCATGCTAGTAGCCTGAGACAGTTGGTGATGTGTGGTAATTACACTTCGGCAATATGTATCATTCGTTCGCAGTTTGAAGCCCTCACCAGAGCCATGTGGCTCTTTTATGCCGCCAGTGATGAACGGATAGATAAGACGCTATCCACGCTAAACGAACTTTCACAAAATGCCGATCAAAAGCCCAGTAATGCAGATATGATTAAGGCTCTTGATGGCAAAGCTCCACCGCAAGCTGTATCAATGATAAGCGAATTTAGGAATGTCCAATGGGGACCATTGAATTCTTACATCCATGGCGGTATTCATGCGTTACAACGGCATGCTACTGGATACCCGGAAGTGTTGATAGAGCAAATCATTAAGTCTTCAAACGGACTACTTGCAATGACCACGATGATGGCTGCGATACTCACGGGAAATGTACTTATCACAAAAGATATAGCTGCCATTCAGCGCCGCCATGCTGATTGTTTACCTGAGGCATTACCGCATTAATTTGACTCAAGGATAAGTACTTCGCTATGAAAAAAACACCAAGAAAAGTCCGTACTATCGCCATACAAATGGATGCTTCAAATTTAAACTTACTTGATGGCATTGCACTAGACGTTAACACTCAAAAAGTCATAGGAATTAAAAATGGATTAGATACTCCACTTATTGGTGATACAAGGCTTGAAGTTTTTCGGCTTAGGGATAATGAATCTAAGCCCAGAAAAATGCTGCATGTAAGTAATAGCCCAAATGACCAAACGTGGTTCGATTCTAATCAACAATTATTGTCTTACGATCATTTGATAGCCGTCGATACTAATACTCGGTACCTTAACGATTCGACAGTATCAATTACTGCGGCATTTCATCTAATTCCTGACAGTCATGAGAAGGGAGTTGCCCATTGCAGGGCTGCGGTAATTGCTCTGATAGAGTTCTGGAATGTGGTAGGTAAACCTGAGAATTTAGGTTGGTATCAAGTGCTACAGGCTATAGCTGAGCACCCTGAGTACTCTGCGGGTAAAATAGGGCTGATCGTTGATTCGGATTTGGGTAATCACCAAGCTTTTAATAATCGCGAAATGCCTATATTTGGCGACTTTTACTTGCCAGCGAATGTGACCATAATTTATGCAAGTGACTCGGGTGGAACTGAACTTTTATCAACAAAAATGATTAAATATTGTCACGATTTGGCGTTAGATCTTTATAAGAAAGAGAATTTGTTGCTCCAAGTTGAAAACCTTGAGCCTAGTGGTAATAGTACATTTACCCATTATAGACAGTGGGATACAGAGAATATGGAATTGAGACCTTTCTGATACGCTAAAGAATGAAAGCTAATTATTGGGGGTATTCGAGCTGTTCTAGATTTGATTTTCCCCTTAGGTCTTTGAAACGTCAGGTGCGGCTTATTACCATACCACTTATTCGGTAGTTGGCATTGTTGATTTTTTCAATTATAGAGCTAAGATGTTCACAAGCGGTTATGCCGTGAAGTGTCAGGTTAAAGGTAGTTGAAAATCAAATAACTAAATATCACGAAATAAACAACTAAAAATTAAATAACTAAATATCACGAAATAGACAACTAAAACTCAAATAACTAAATATCACGAAATTGACAACTAAAATCAAATAACTAAATATAAAAACACCCGTAAACCTGATAGTCATTAGCTTATATTTAGGGTTGACTATGAAATTCAGAATTAGTTTAAGTGCAGCTTTTAGCGCATGGTTTATAAAATTGGAATTCGGCTTAAGTAAACAAAAGTCAGATCTAGTAGAGTAAATTAAATAACAAAGCCCGTTGCTGACACTGCGGGCTTTTTTTGAGACGTATCATAAATTTGAATTACCTTTGTTGCTAGAAGCTAATAGATTTTTTGCTATAGCTGCTAAAGATATGATGTTGTCTATAATGTATGGTTCCGTGACAACCAAGCTTTTTCTCAGCTTAGGCCAATAGTCTTTTGGTATCTCTTTCTCCCTGTTATCAATATCTTTCAAATGGGCCATTATGGATAACAACTTTTCTTGTAATGGACTTAATACAATATCTGAGTTTTTAGGCAGCTTTTCGAAAAGATATATTATTTCGTCCCAAGGCAGCTTTTTTAGAAAAATGCCCAGTGTTTTTCCCAGATCTACCTTTTTGGACATTTTATTTGAGGAAGAAGTTTTAGGCTCATCATCAATTCTCACTGTTGTTTCTAAGAAATTGATTTGAGGTAGAGCAGTATCAATTACCCTAGTAAACATTTTACCTTCACTCAAACGTTTGATTGAGTGAAATTCACTAAAAAGCCCTTCTAGCGGTATTAAGCCGAATGATTCTATCGCATGAACAAGTGGAGCATTGAATGACGTTTGGACTAATTCTCCAATATTTTGTTTTATGTCTACTGAAGGGGGAGGCACTTCAATTGATAGCCATGTAAGCCAAATTTCATTGTCTATAATACGGTCTTGAATGTCCCAACAAATACTATTGTCAGCAAAGATTTTTGGATTCTTATTGGCCTCTTCGATTAAAATTTTCCAACTATAACTTAGAAGTGGCGGCGCTGTTACCGCGTTACTTATCTCAAATTTTTTATCTTTATTAGGTTCATGCCTGTTAAACGCTAACTTGAGGGCTATCAAGTCTGCACTATCTGTTCCTAAATAATAAGTTAGGTTACTCAGAACTGTCCGAAGTAATTTTAAATTTATAATTTTATCGAAGAATAATAAACAAGCGATATATAAACCAAGCATGGGATTTTCGAATTTCTCGTTAAGCATCATGATTCGCTCATGTTTTGCACTTAGATTTTTTTGTTTTCTGAGAGAGTCTCTCATTAATCCATTTAATTTAAACCAATAGGGAGGCAAATATTTGAGGTTCGAAGTAGATAAGATTAACGTGCTGTTAAGTAAAATACTTCTAGTAATTAGCAAGTCACTATTTGCTAAAAATAAGGCACCGTAACCATTGATTGGTAAAAATACCGGTCTAGATACTGCGTGTGAAGTTCCATAATCATATTTAATTAAATAATTTCCTGCGGAGAGTTTTATTTTGATAAAACTTAAACTCTCTGATTCGTAAGATTCCTCGAAGCTTGAACATTCTAAAATGAGTTTATTACATGCAGACCAAATAGAAAGTAACGGCAAGATTGCGTCACTTTTATTGAAACAAATTAGTAGTTCTGTAGTAGTTATTTCTTCTATTGGCTGTATGGTGGGAATTTTTATCCAGTCCACCACATTAATACCTTCAGAAAATATCATGTCGTCATCGTCTAAACTGATTGAATCGAAATTAATTTTTTTATTTTGACCATTCTTTTTTATACTAAAGAATTTATGGGCCCGAATTCAGATAATAAGTGCACCACTCATGGTTAATTGGGGATAGACGAACAACTGCCTGTTGGTGGTATTCTTAAGTCGCCAAACAAAAAGAGTATCACCATGAGTTACAAGCAGTTGATCGAA